>Ga0268291_1002_pt1 | contig 553551 bp, 520 predicted proteins | sample MetcocultureBM_FD_191347 | JGI IMG/M metagenome (GOLD analysis project Ga0268291, IMG submission 191347) | Soil microbial communities from Anza Borrego Desert, Southern California, United States - Methanotrophic co-culture BM | ecosystem: Environmental > Terrestrial > Soil > Desert | place: USA... | reverse complement strand
CTCTCCCGCCAAGGCATCGGCTGATCCTCCCAGCCGACAGAGAACTGTCACCCATCCATCCGGTCTACTGTGTTACCTATCTATCCGGTCTGGACATCGCGCCACCTTCTCCCACAAGGGGAGAAGGAAGAGCGACATCCGCGTAACCCAACGCTATGTCGCCTGCTTCCTCGACGCTGCGAACACGCCCGCCAGCACCAGCGCGAAGCCGATGAAGTGGAACGCCTGCGGATGTTCGCCCAGAAATGCCATCGCCATGATCGAACCGAACACCGGCACGACGTGGAAGAACGGCGCGGTTCGGTTGGCGCCGATCAGGCGCACGCCGCGATTGAAGCAGAGATAGGCGAGCGCCGAGGGGAAGACGGCGACGTAGAACAGCGTCAGCAGGTTCGGCCCGTCGAGCTTCATCACCGGGCGTGCGGACAGTTCCCAGATCTCCAGCGGAATGAGACAGGCGGCGCCGCAGCCGAAGGTGAAGGCGAGGAAGGACAGGCCGTGCATCGGCGGCCGCTTCAGCGACAGCACCGAATAGAGCGCGAAGATCAGGAGCGCGAGGAGGAAGATCAGGTCGCCCTTGTTGAAGTCGATGTTCGACAGCGTGGTGAAATCGCCATGCAGCAGGATGGTCAGCACGCCGCACATCGACAGCAGCACGCCGAAGGCCTGCGCCGCGGTGAGCCGGATGCCGAGAATGACCAGCGACCACAGCGCCACGAGCAGCGGCGCGGCCGATTGCAGCAGCAGCGTATTGAGCGCCTGGGTATGCTCCAGCGCCCAATATTGCAGCGTGTTGAAGGCGCCGATGCCGGTGACCGAGAGCGTGACCATCAGGCCGAGCTTGCCGCGGATCGCCGGCCAATCCTGCACGAGGTGCTTGAAGGCAAACGGCAGCACCAGCAGGAAGGCGAAGAACCAGCGCAGGAACGACAGCGTGACCGGCGGGATGTGTCCGGCGGCAAGCCGTCCGACGATGGCGTTGCCGGCCCAGCACAGCGCGGTAATGCTGAGCAGCAGGTAAGGCTGGTTGGCGATCCAGCTGTGTCCGGATGCTTCCGCGCTCGTGGTGTGGCCGGTGGCGGACATGTGGCTGTTGGGGCCCCGCGTGGAGTACGCCGAAGCCTCCGGCCCGGCGAGGCCCGGGCCGGCTGATCACCCGGCGCTGTCCAAAGACACGGAAATCGAGGTTGCATCAATGGGGGGCGGACGCATCGCGACCATGCAGCGGCGAAGGCGGCCTCTCACGCTTTGGTCGAAGCCATTGCGCCGGTCCGGTAGGTTTCTGGATTTTCGGGGGATATCAAAGGCTTGGAGTGCACGTTGAGCCTGAAAAAAGCCCCGTTCTTGCTTGCCTAGAGGGGCTGCTTCCTTTATCCGGTTGGGCTGCCTCGCGTGCGAACGGCCTCGGCCGGGAATTGGGCTGGGCGCAGGCATGATTTTAGGAAAAGTGGATCCCGGTTTTCCGTTCGGATCATGCCACTTACAGAGAAATCTTCGAAGGATTACCCGCGCATGGCCAATGTTGTCGTCGTCGGCGCCCAGTGGGGCGACGAAGGGAAGGGCAAGATCGTCGACTGGTTGTCGGAGCAGGCGGATATCGTCGTCCGCTTCCAGGGCGGCCATAATGCCGGCCACACGCTGGTGATCAACGGCAAGACCTACAAGCTCGCGCTGCTGCCCTCCGGCGTGCTGCGCGAGGGCAAGCTGTCGGTGATCGGCAACGGCGTAGTGTTCGATCCCTCCGCCTTCCTCGACGAGGTCACCAAGCTCAGGGCGCAGGGCGTTGCGGTCTCTCCGGACAATCTGCGCGTCGCCGAGAACGTCACGCTGATCCTGCCGCTGCACCGCGAGCTCGATGCGCACCGCGAATCCGCCAGCGCCGCGACTGCGATCGGCACCACCCGTCGCGGCATCGGGCCGGCCTATGAGGACAAGGTCGGCCGCCGCGCCATCCGCCTGATGGACCTCGCCGACCTCGACACGCTCCCGCACAAGATCGACCGGCTTCTTGCCCACCACAACGCGCTGCGCCGCGGGCTCAATCTGCCGGAGTTCGACGGCAAGGACATCCTGAAGGAACTGACCGCGCTGGCGCCGCAGCTGCTGCCCTATGCCGAGACGGTGTGGCGGCTGCTCGACATCGAGCGGCGCGCCGGCAAGCGCATGCTGTTCGAGGGCGCCCAGGGCGCGCTGCTCGACGTCGACCACGGCACCTATCCCTACGTCACCTCGTCCAACACGGTGGCGGCGCAGGCCGCGACCGGCGCCGGCCTCGGGCCGGGCGCGGTCGGCTACGTGCTCGGCCTGTGCAAGGCCTACACGACCCGCGTCGGGCAGGGCCCGTTTCCGACCGAGCAGGACAACGAGATCGGCCGCAAGATCGGCGAGCGCGGCCGCGAGTTCGGCACCAATACCGGCCGTCCGCGCCGCTGCGGCTGGTTCGACGCCGTGCTGGTCCGCCAGGCGGTCCGGACCTGCGGCATCAATGGCCTCGCGCTGACCAAGCTCGACATCCTCGACGGCTTCGATTCGATCGAGGTCTGCACCGGCTACAGGCTCGACGGCAAGGAGATCGACCATTTCCCGGCCGGCGAGGGCGCCCAGGCCCGGGTCGAGCCGATCTACGAGACCATCGAGGGCTGGAAGGAGCCGACCGCGAGCGCGCGGTCCTGGGCCGACCTGCCCGCCCAGGCCATCAAATATGTCCGGCGGATCGAGGAATTGGTGGGGTGCCCGGTCGCGCTGCTTTCCACCAGCCCCGAACGCGAAGATACTATCCTCGTGCAAAATCCGTTTGAGGCTTAACGATATCTTACCGGGACGCGCGTATAGTTGAGTAGAAATGGCTGATTACTATCCGCTGATCGCCCGCGCTATTGCCGCCTTGGACCCCAACGCTCCCGGCGAAAGCCGTCGCGCGCTCTATGAGAGGGCGCGCACGGCCCTGATCGCGCAGCTGCGGAGCGTGCAGCCGCCGCTTTCCGAATCCGAGATCACGCGCGAACGGCTGTCGCTGGAAGAGGCCGTTCGCAAGGTCGAATCGGAGGCCGCCCAGCGCGCCCGCGAGGCCGCGCGCCCCGGTGGCGGCGCCCGCTCCAGCAGCAGCGGCGATGCTTTTCGCCGGGCCAGCACCCGCGCCGCCGAAGCCAACGCTCCCGCATCTCAGCCGGCTCCGCCGCGCACGCGACCGGCCCCGACGCCGCCGCGGGCCGACCGTCCGTCAATCAGCGTCGATGAGCAGGGCGAGGTCCCGCGCCCGCCCCGCGCTCCCCGTTTCGATGCCCCGCGCCCGCCGGGACCGTCCGTCCCGCCGCCGCCGGAGCCGCCGCCGCCCGCCGGGCGCGATCGCGCCGGTGCGCGCCGTCCGCCCGACGTCGGACCCCCGCCGCCGGCACCGGGCGTGCGCGGCTTCCGCGACATCACGGCCGATGCCAACGATCTCGGCGGCGCTGCCGCGCAGGCCAGCCGCGCCGCGCGCCGCACTTATGCCAACGTGCCCTCGCCCTCGCCGGAATTCGACCGGCTGGAGCCGAGCCTGGAGAACCGCGCCGGCGAGTCCGAAGCGCCCTATTCCTACGACGAAGCGATCGAGGAGGCCGAGCGCTACGCGCCGCCGTCGCCGCGTCCGCGCGCCGCGTCCGAGGGCGAGGCCAAGAAGCGCGTCCGCGCCGGCTCGGCATTTCCGTTCAAGAGCGCGATCGCCGTCGGCATCGTGCTGATCCTGGTCGGCGCCGGAATCCTCTGGGGCAAGCAGGCCGTTCAGATCGTCAACGGCTTTCTCAAACCGTCCGCTACTCAGGTCGTGGAGACGCCGAGCCCGGCACAACCGCAGAGCAAGCCGAAGATTCCGGATCGCGTCGGCCAGCCCTCGGCCAGCGACCAGCCTGTCGCGCCGGTGGCGCAGAAGGTCGTGCTCTATGACGAGGATCCGTCCGATCCGAAGGGCAAGCAATATGTCGGCTCGGTGGTGTGGCGGCTCGAGCCGATCAAGGCCTCGGGCAACCAGAAAGCCGACGTCGCCGTGCGCGCCGACATCGAGATCCCCGACCGCAAGTTCAAGATGACGATGTCGTTCCGCCGCAACACCGACTCCTCGCTGCCGGCGAGCCACACCGCGGAATTGACCTTCATCCTGCCGCCGGATTTTCCGGGCGGCAGCGTCTCCAACGTGCCCGGCATCCTGATGAAGTCGAACGAGCAGGCGCGCGGCACGCCGCTCGCAGGCCTCGCGGTCAAGGTCACCGACGGCTTCTTCCTGGTCGGCCTCTCCAACGTCGATGCCGACCGCGCCCGCAACGTCCAACTCCTGAAGGAGCGCTCCTGGTTCGACGTGCCCCTTGTCTACGCCAACCAGCGCCGCGCCATCATCGCCATCGAGAAGGGCGCCCCCGGCGAGCGCGCCTTCAACGACGCCTTCGCGCAGTGGGGCGATTAGGCTCTTCACCTCTCCACAGCGGGGAGAGGTCGGATTGCCTCCGCGATGCGAAGCATCGTCCGGTGCAATCCGGGTGAGGGCCGCATCATCTTGTGAGACCGCAACCCCTCACCCGGATCGCATCTATCGATGCGCTCCGATCTCTCCCTACGGGAGAGGTGAAGCAAGTCGTCTCGCGGTCAGTGACCTGGTCGAAATTGAACCGTTTTACCGCGCCGCCGCTTCGCGCTTGCGCGCGGCCGTGGCGGCGGCGTGCTCGCGGTCCATCACGGCGCGGCAGCCGGGGCTGACCTGCGACTTGTTCCTCACCATGCAGGCGGTGATCCGTGGAATGTCCGGGATCTCACTGGAGCACAGCCGCATCGCGTCGCCTGAGCACATCTGCTGTGCTTCGGACGAGAAGGCGAGGCCGGGCGAGGTCTGGAATGCGAGGCTGGTGACGGCGAAAGCGAAGAGCGAAGCGATCGTCTGATGGCGTGTCATGCGGATGGGTCCCCGATTTCCCTAGGGCTTGAGCCACTTGGTTTTTGGGGCGCCGCACGCGGCTTGATCTGCCGTACGTCACAGCCTTCACGCCGGGAACTCTGGTCCCGCATGTGGTCGCTCGATCTCTTGATGCCCGAATCGAAAGTGCTGCGCCGCCCGAGCGAAGTATGCGCCATTGTCACGAGCCTGCAATGGCCGGCGCGAAGGAATTCGCAATTGTTGCGCGCGAGTCACGTCGCGCGCGATCAGATCCGCCGATCGGAGGATGCGCCCGCTTGTTCCGCATCGCTCACGCCGAGAGCGGCAGCGTGTTCCTCGACGGCGGCGACGCCCTTCGCCGTGAGCTCGAACAGATCGCCGTCCTTCATCACATAGCCGTCGGCGATCAGTTGCCCGACCTTGCCCTGCCGCTCGTCGGCAAAGGCAACGGATTGGCTGATGTCCCGCAGGATCGAGAGTTGTTCGTCGCGCAACATGGCATCACTCTCCGTTCGCGGGGATGGGTTCCGATCCTCACATGCCGTGGCTCTGAAAGACCTTGCTGCAAGCGCGCGACAGCTTGGCGCGGTTGGCCTGCAGGCAGCCCTGCACGGCCATGTCGTTGCCGAGCTGCTTGCGGCAGAAGCGCGATGCATCCCGCGAGCAGGCCTTCTGCTCCTGCGGCGTGCCCATATGGCCTTGGGCAAATGCGGGGACACTCGAGAGGCCGCCCAGGGCTGCCAGCATGATTGTCGCCAGAACGAGGTGAGGGGACATCGGCGGCTCCAATCTGCCAGGGGCAAGTTCAGGTCCAGCATGAACTCGTCGCCTTGCCACTTGTTCCCCCGGGTGGAGCCGGCGCCCCGCTATTCAAGGTTCCCGCTGCGCTGCTATAATATTGGCGAAGGTGAGGGTATCTGATGAAACGCTATCTGGTGTTTGCGCTGGTCGGGCCGTTCGTGGGCGGGTTCCTGCTGCTGCTGACGACGACCTACCAGTCCGGCTATTGGGCCCAGACCAATATCGGCGAGGTCGGCAAGCTGTTCGCGGTGTTCTTCAAGACCCTGCAATACAGCTATCTGTTCGGCTTCCTGCCCGCGCTGATGATCGGCGCGGTCGACGACATCCTGATCCATATCCGCCGGATCGGTCCGAGCCTGCGGATGCTCCTGGTCGGCCTGTTCGCCTTCGTCCTGGCGTCGCTCACCTACAGCTCGCGCGGGCCGGATTCGGGCGCGGTGCAGTTCATCCTGTATGGCCTCGTCGGATTCGTGCCGGCGGCGATTTCATCGTGGCTCGTGCATCGCTATGTCGAGGAGCCGCAGGCGGCGGCGGCGCCGACCTGACGCGCGGCATTCGATCGCGGCGGCAACCTCCGCCGCCGCGGCGCGTTGTCCAGAGATCATGACCATGTCCGACGACGACATCCTTGCTCCTCGCAGATCCCGTACGGGGAGCAGCTCGCATGCGCCCTTTTCCGGCAAGGAGGCGCGCGGGCCGATCATCGACCAGGAAGGCCACGAGATCAGGCCCGAGAGCCTGGAGCAGGGATTTCGCGAGTTTGGCTTCGAGTTCGGGCAAGGGAATCCGTTCGGCAACCTGACGCGCGAGCAGCGGATCGCGCGTATCGAGGCGATCGCGAAGCTGCTCGACGTCGCCTTCATCCTGCCCGGCACCAACATCCGCTACGGCATCGACGGGCTGATCGGCCTGATCCCCGTCGTCGGCGACATCATCACCACCGCGATCTCGCTGTGGCTGGTGCGCGAGGCCCGCGCGCTGGGCGCGCCCTGGTACATCACCGGGCGCATGCTCGGCAATGTCGCGCTCGACGGCGTGGTCGGCCTGGTCCCGTTCGCGGGCGACGCCTTCGACGTGATGTTCCGTGCCAACATGCGCAACGTGCGCCTGCTCCGCCGCTGGCTGGAGAAGCAGCCGCGGATGTAGGATCGCTCCTCTCCGCAATTGATGCATATGCTCGAACGGTCGTCATGCCCGGGCTTGTCCCGGGCATCCACGTTCTTTGTGCCGCGGCGCGAGGCGTGGATGGCCGGGACAAGCCCGGCCATGACGCTGTGGAAGCATGAAAGCCCCAAACGCAAAAAGCGCGACGACCTTTCGGCCATCGCGCTTTCTGCGCACATCGTAAGGCTCAGCGAAAAGCTTACGCCGCGTCGGCGTCGGTCTCCGCGGCCGGTGCGGGCTTGGGCCGACGGGGCAGCGGGAAGGCTTCGCTCTCGTACAGCGAGCGGATGCCGTTCTGGTCGAAGCGGGCTTCCTCGACCTGGAGATAGGCGCCGTTCAGCGAATCCGTCGGCAACTGCTCCATCGCGAACTGCACGGCCTCGGCCGCGGTGCCGAACCGGCGATAGGTGAAACCTGCGCGCTTCTTCTTGCGGATCGCGGCGGGAAAGAGTTCGGCGGAGGTGTTGAAGTTGAACGGACGCAGTGGACGCATGGTCAAAGACCTCGTGATCTTCTCTGGGGCTTTAAGCGCGTGGGGTTGGGGAGGGCAGGAGCCGCCAAGCGGGCCCGCCGCATGTCATTCTCGTCCTCTAATATAGGCCGATTTGACAGAAATGCGACCCCTGCGACGCGAGATGATGAATCCACGCATGGCAGCTCCGCGAGCGAAATAAAGTAAATTATTTCAACGGCTTAATTGGTTTACATCTTGCCAAGAAGCAGCAGCACGATCAGCACCACCAGCACGACCCCGCCGATGCCCATGCCGGAATGGCCCAGACCATAGCCGTAGCCGCCGAACCGGCCGGACAGACCGCCGAGCAGATAGATGATCACCAGGATGATCAGGATGGTCCCAAGCGTCATGGCATCCTCCCTGGCGGCCGCCGAATGCGTTGATCGGCCGCACCGCCAGAGGAGAAAAGCACATCGCGCTGCCGGGTTCCACGGGGGAACCCGCCAACGCGCAAGCTTATTTGGGCTCGAGCTTCAGCGCCGCCGAGTTGATGCAGTAGCGCAGACCGGTCGGCCCGGGACCGTCGGGGAAGACATGGCCGAGATGGCCGCTGCATTTGGAGCAGAGCACCTCGGTGCGGATCATGCCGTGACTCGTATCCCGCTCCTCGTCGATATGGCTCTCGATCGCGGGCTGGGTGAAGCTCGGCCAGCCACAGCCAGAATCGAACTTGGCGTCGGACGCGAACAGCACATTGCCGCATCCGGCGCAGACATAGGTGCCGGCGCGCTCGTCGTGCTCATATTCGCCCGAGAAGGGACGCTCGGTCGCCTTCTCGCGCAGCACGGCGTACTGCATCGGCGTCAATTCGCGCCGCCACTGCTCTTCGCTCTTGATGACCTTGTCGTCCGTGATCTTCGTCTTGGTGTCGGGCATGGGTCTCCCGTTTCTTTGGTGATCTCGATCAGTTGGTGGCCTTGCTGGCGTTCACCAGCGTCGGCTTCTCAATGTAGTTATCCGCGAACAGCTTTTTCAGGTTCTCGACCTTCGGGATGTCATTGTAGGCGATGTAGGGCTGGTTCGGGTGCAGCGTCAGATAGTCCTGGTGATAGGCCTCCGCCGGATAGAACGCCTCCAGCGCGCCGAGCTTGGTCACGATCGGCTTTTTGAAGACCTTGGCCGCGTTGAGCTGGGCGATGTAGGCCTCGGCCACCTTCTTCTGCTCGTCGGAGGTGGTGAAGATCGCCGAGCGATATTGCGGGCCGACGTCCGGGCCCTGGCGATTGAGCTGGGTCGGGTCGTGCACCACCGAGAAGTAGATCTGAAGGATCTTGCCGTAGGAGATCTTCTTCGGGTCGTACTTGATCTCGACCGCCTCGGCGTGGTCGGTGCGCCCGCTCGAGACGGTCCGGTAGTCGGCGGTCGCCTTGGTGCCCCCGGCATAGCCGGAGACCGCGTTGACGACGCCCGCGGTGTGCTGGAAGACGCCCTGTACGCCCCAGAAGCAGCCGCCGGCGATCACGGCGGTCTGGATGCTGCTCGCGGGCGCCGCGTCCACAGCGGGGGCGGGGATCACGACCGCATCCTCCGCGGCCCGGGACGGCATCGTGAAAGCCAGCGTCAGGGCGGTGGTTGCGGCAAGCAGGGAGGCAATGGCGGTTCGGCGCATGGCAATCCTCTTTCGGAAGGGCTGACAGTCTAGGGCGGCCGGGACCAGGCGAACAGCCTGCCCGGCCGCGTTTTCGTACCATCCGAGATACGGACGCAGCCGCCGATTGTTACGTCGGGGCGGACACGAGATCGTGACGGCGCGATCGCCCGGCGTCGCGGGCGACGTCAGCACGCCGCGCTCACCCGCTCACGCCAGCGAATTGAACCAGTCGAACGCCGTCGGCTGTCCGTTCAGGACGTTCGCCTCGCCATAGAGGCTCGACAGGAACGTGCCGCGATGGCTTGCGCCCTTGACCGGAACGCCCTCTGCGAAATGTCCGCCGGCGGCGATTGCGGGCCGCACCAGGCGTGGATGCAAAGCCTCGTCGGCCAGCCCGTAATAGAATCTGATCGGGGAATCATAATCCCAGAAGGTCGCGCCGTTGGCGCCGAGGCGGCGCTGGAGGGCGCTGTTCGTATCGCTGGTGAAGCGATCGAAGAAGCCATCGACGAGGAAATCGCCGGCGGGAGGAATGCTCTTCGCGATCTCGCCCTCGAGGCTGTAATCGGACCAGTACTTCTCCGCGAACGCCTGATATTGCGGCTTGATCGCGGTCTTGAACAGATCATTGAGCCCGTAATAGCGCCGATAGCTGCCGAGCAGGACGATCATGCAAGGCGTGATCCAGGCCGGCGGCATCGGATACGAGCTGTCCGAGGCCGGAATAAAAGCCGCCGGGTTCGCCCAGTAGTGAAAGCTCTCGGCGAGATTGTTGAACGGACTTTCTGCCGCAGCCGCCCGCACCTTGATGCCGCGGCGCTGCATCTCCTGCTTCAGCCACTGCGTGTTCAGGGCGCCCTGCGACCAACCGTTCAGGAACAGGGACGACTGGCGCAGGCCCAGTGTCCGCAGCTCGAGCAGCCCCGCCTTCAGGATGTCGAGGCAGCATTGCACGGTCGCGCCCTTCACGGCATAGGCTTCGCTCCGGCCATTGCGATAGGGGCCCTTGCCGACATAGTCGGCCGCGACGACGGCATAGCCGTTGCCTGCGAAACGCTGCACGTTGAACAAGGTCTCGATCGAATCGACATTGTCGCGCAGCTCGTATGTCTCGTCCTCCAGCCGCAGCAGGTTCGAGGGGACCTGGTCGAACGACAGGATCGTGCCGTGCTGCCATGACAACACTGGAACAGCGCCGCGCGCGCCCGCCGGGACCGCAAGCAGGCCGCTGACCTTGACGCGTTCGCCCGTCTCGGGGATGCGCGTGAAGGTGACGATGCGCCTCAGCTCGACGTCATGGCGCGCCGCATATTTGTCGGCAAAGCTCGCTGGCAGAATATTGCCTTCGTTGAAGACGGCATAGAATTTTGCCGCCAGCGTATTGAGCCGCTCCTTCGAGATTCGCACCGACCCGCGCGGCGCCGCAAGGGCAATCCCTGGAGCCGTGATCGACAGCGCGAGCGAACCGGCTGCCGCGCTCGCCGATTTCAGGAAGTCCCGGCGGCTCGCAGCGAGACTATCGAGATCGGTTTCGGGATGCTCAGGCTTTGTTGCGCGCGCCGTCATTCGCTCCACTCCAGTGCGGTTTTCGTACGGGATACATCGCAAAGCCTAGCGGGCAGTGAATGCATCTCGGTAAAGCCGCTCACCCGGAGATTGGCGAGTTCTACACAACCACGCTCAGCCGCTTCGCCGCACGCGTGATGCCGGTATAGAGCCACCGCGCCCGGGACTCCTGAAACGCGAAGCTCTCGTCGAACAGCACGACGTCGTCCCATTGCGAGCCCTGCGACTTGTGCACGGTCAGCACGTAGCCGTAGTCGAACTCGTCATAGGGCTTGCGCTGCTCCCAGCCGATCTGCTCGATGCCGCCCTCGAAGCAATCGGCGCGCACCGAGACCTTCGTCACCTTGTGGCCGAAATCCTCGTCCGGCGAGAGCCGCATGCTGAGAATGCGCGATTTCGAGCGCGAGGTGTTGCGCGACTTCACGCGCCACAGGCCGCCGTTGAACAGGCCTTTCTTGCGGTTGTTGCGCAGGCACACCAGCTTGTCGCCGGCGACCGGAAAGGCGTCCTCGATGTTCTGGCGCTGGCGCACCCGCATGTTGTAGGCGCGGCGGGTGTTGTTGCGCCCGACCAGGATCTGGTCGGCGCCCATGACGCGATCGGGGTCGAGCTCCTTCCGCGACACCACCTCGCTCTCGCCGTAGCGGCCGATGTCGAGCTCGCGGCCCTCGCGGACGTCCATCGACATCCGCACGATCGGGTCGTCCTGGGCCTGGCGGTGCACCTCGGTCAGCATTGCGTCCGGTGTGGTGTTGGTGAAGAAGCCGCCGCCCTGGATCGGCGGCAGCTGCGCGGGATCGCCCAGCACCAGCAACGGGCAGTCGAACGACATCAGGTCGCGCCCCAGTTCGGCGTCGACCATCGAGCATTCGTCGATCACGATCAGCTTCGCCTTCGACGCCGGCGCGTCGTCCCACAATTCGAAGCTCGGCTGCTCCTCGCCGGATTCGCGGGCGCGGTAGATCAGCGAATGGATGGTGGAGGCGCCGTCGCAGCCCTTGTTGCGCATCACCAGCGCGGCCTTGCCGGTGAAGGCGGCGAACTTCACCTCGCCGTCGACGCCATCGGCGATGTGCCGCGCCAGCGTGGTCTTGCCGGTGCCGGCAAAGCCGAACAGGCGGAACACGGGCGGCGTGCCGTTGCGGCCCGGCTTGGCCTTGAGCCAGTCGCCGACGGCCTTGAGCGCGGCATCCTGATGCGGGGTGAAAGTGGCCATGTCTGTCTTGAGGAAGGGCGAAATGAGGCGATTCGCCGTCCCCCAAAACTAACGATTCGCTCCGCCGGTTCAAGGCGGGTAGATCGTTCCCGCGGCCTATCCTTCGAGACGCCCGCCTTCGGCGGGCCTCTCGAAGGACGAGGCGTCTGCTCAGGCCTCGGCTATTGCCAGCCGGGAACGCCGCGCATGTCGGGCAGCTGGTGGGCGATGCCCTTGTGGCAGTCGATGCAGGTCTTTTCCTTGGTGAACAGGAAGCGCTGGTGCGCGACCGAGGCCCGCGGCGACTGCTTGGTGATGTCCATGGAATCGGCGCTGTGGCAGTTGCGGCATTCCAGCGAATCATTGGCCTTGAAGCGCGCCCATTCGTGCGCAGCCAGCTCGAGGCGGTGATCCTGGAATTTTTCGCGGGTGTCGATGGTGCCGAAGATCTTGCCCCAGACCTCCTTGGAGGCCTGCATCTTGCGCGCGATCTTGTCGGTCCAGTTGTGCGGCACGTGGCAGTCCGGGCAGGTCGCGCGCACGCCAGAGCGGTTGGTGAAGTGGACGGTCGACTTCAGCTCGGCGTAGACGTTGTCCTTCATCTCGTGGCAGCCGGTGCAGAACTTCTCGGTGTTGGTGATTTCCAGCGCGGTGTTGAAGCCGCCCCAGAAGATTACGCCGGCCACGAACCCGGCCAGCACCAGGGTGCCGAGAGCGAACACCGAGCTCGGCCGGGTCAGCACCTGCCAGAGTTCGCGGGCGAAAACCCAGCACCGCGCGATGAAGCCGCGTTTGACCTCGGGCTCGTCAGCGGTCGTCGTCATCGGCGGCCACCCGGGCTCGCGCGCGACAGCAGCGTGTCGATGTCGATGAAATCGTTGCTGACCGGCGGATTGGCGGTGTTCTGCGGCACGTGGCATTCCGTGCAGAAGAAGCGTCGCGGCGAGACCGAGCCCAGGAACTGGCCGTCGCGGTCCATGAAATGCGTGATCGAGACCATCGGCGCCTGCGACTCCGCGGTGCGCGCCCGTGCATGGCAGGATAGGCACTTGTTGCCGTTCAGGTCCACCTGGTAGCCGTCGATGCTGTGCGGGATCACAGGCGGCTGCTCCGGATAGTTGCGCACTTCTCTCTCGGAGGTGTTGCGGTTCGGCAGCATCGGCGGCGCCGGGCCCTCGTCGTTGAGCGGGGTCGGGCCGCGCAGGCCGGAGGTCACGGTCTGCGCCGTCAGCGAACTCGTGCCCGCTGCGATCGCGAAGGTGAGCAGGATGATTGCGGATCGTTTCATCATGACATGTTCACCCGCTCGATGCGCACGGCGCATTTCTTGAAGTCAGTCTGCAGCGAGATCGGATCGGTGGCGTCGAGCGTCACCTTGTTGATCAGCTTGGATTCGTCGAACCACGGCACGAACACGAGGCCGCGCGGCGGCCGGTCGCGGCCGCGCGTCTCGACGCGCGCACGGATGAAGCCGCGGCGGGAGACCACCTTCACCTCGTCGCCACGGCGGAGCTTCATGTCTTGCGCGTCGTCGGGATGCATGAAGCAGACGGCCTCGGGGAACGCCTTGTAGAGCTCGGGCACGCGGCGCGTCATGGTGCCGGAATGCCAGTGCTCCAGCACGCGGCCGGTGGAGAGCCAGTAAGGATATTCGTTGTCGGGCGATTCCGCCGGCGGCTCGTAGGGCAGCGCGAAGATGCGGGCCTTGCCATCGGCATGGCCGTAGAACTGCACCTCGGTGCCCTGCTTGACATAGGGATCGCTGCCCTCGCGGAAACGCCACCTCGTCTCCTGGCCGTTGACCACCGGCCAGCGCAGGCCGCGCTCGCGGTGATAGGTGTCGAACGGCGCGAGGTCGTGGCCATGGCCGCGGCCGAACTGGGCATATTCCTCGAACAGGCCCTTGTGCACGTAGAAGCCGAACGCCTTGGATTCGTCGTTGAGATAGCCGGCCTCGATGTCGGTGACAGGGAATTTGTCGACCTGGCCGTTTCGGTAGAGCACGTCGAACAGCGTCTTGCCGCGGACATCGGGCTTCTTGGCGATCAGCTCCTCGGGCCAGACCTCCTCGATCTTGAAGCGCTTGGAGAACTCCATGAGCTGCCAGAGGTCGGATTTCGACTCGCCCGGCGCCGAGACGAGCTGATGCCAGAACTGGGTGCGCCGCTCGGCGTTGCCATAGGCGCCTTCCTTCTCCACCCACATTGCGGTGGGCAGGATCAGGTCGGCTGCAAGTGCGGTCACCGAGGGATAGGCGTCCGAGACCACGATGAAGTTCTCGGGGTTGCGGAAGCCCGGATAGGTCTCCTCGTTGATGTTGGGGCCGGCCTGCAGGTTGTTGTTGACCTGCACCCAATAAGCGTTGATCAGGCCGTCCTTCAGCATCCGGCTCTGCAGCACGGCGTGGGCGCCGTTCTTGTCGGGAATGGTGCCTTCGGGCAGCCGCCAGATGTGCTCGGCGTGATCGCGGTGTGCCTTGTTGGTGACGACCATGTCGGCGGGCAGGCGGTGCGAGAAGGTCCCGACTTCGCGGGCGGTGCCGCAGGCCGAAGGCTGGCCGGTCAGCGAGAACGGGCTGTTGCCGGGCGCGGAGATCTTCCCGGTCAGAAGATGGATGTTGTAGACGAGGTTGTTGCACCAGACGCCGCGGGTGTGCTGGTTGAAGCCCATGGTCCAGAACGAGACCACTTTCGTCTTGGGATCGGCGTAGAGCTCGGCGAGAGCTTCGAGACGGTTGAGCGGCACGCCCGACATTTCGGCGGCCTTCTCCAACGTGTACTCCGAGACGAAGTTGACGAACTCGTCATAGCTCATGTCGGTGGCGTCGTTGGGCTTCGCCGCGCCCGTCGCCTTCTTCTGCAGCGGATGCTCGGGCCGCAGGCCGTAGCCGATGTCGGTCTGGCCGCGCTTGAACACGGTATGCGCGGCAACGAAGTCCTTGTTGACGCGGCCAGTCTTGATGATGTGGTTGGCGATGGCGTTGAGGATGTAGAGGTCGGTCTGCGGCTTGAACACCATGCCGATGTCGGCGAGGTCGAACGAGCGATGCTCGAAGGTCGAGAGCACGGCGACGCGGACATGCGGCGCAGAGAGCCGGCGGTCGGCCAGGCGCGTCCACAGGATCGGATGCATCTCCGCCATGTTGGAGCCCCACAGCACGAAGGCGTCGGTGGCCTCGATGTCGTCGTAGCAGCCCGGGGGCTCGTCGATGCCGAAAGTGCGCATCATGCCGGCGACCGCCGAGGCCATGCAGTGGCGGGCATTGGGGTCGATGTTGTTGGTGCGGAAGCCGGCCTTGAACAGTTTGGAAGCGGCATAGCCTTCCCAGATCGTCCACTGGCCGGAGCCGAACATGGCGACGCCGTTCGGTCCGCGCTTCCTGATCGCCTCCTTCCACTTCAGCTCCATGATGTCGAAGGCTTCGGTCCAGGTGACGGGCGTGAACTCGCCGTTCTTGTCGTACTTGCCGTTGGTCTTGCGCAGCAGCGGCTGCATCAGGCGGTCGTGGCCGTACATGATCTTGGAGAGGAAGTAGCCCTTGACGCAATTGAGGCCGCGATTGACCTCGGACTTGGTGTCGCCATGGGTGGCGACGACGCGGTTCTCCTTGGTCGCGACCATCACCGAGCAGCCGGTGCCGCAGAAGCGGCAGGCGGCCTTGTCCCACTTCATTTCGCTGATGTTCCGCTCGGCCACGAGATTGGCGGCGAGCGCCGAAGCGGGCATGCCGGCGGCGGCCGCGGCGATCGCGGCCGCCTCCAACTTCAGCATCTGGCGACGGTCGAGCTTGGGCGATGTCATGATGGCTCTTCCTGACTCAGGCGGTTTCGATGGCGTGGAAGACCAGCGCCGCCGAATAGACGTTCGGCAGCGATTGGATGGTGTTGAGCAGGGTGCCGAGGCTGCCGGCATCGGGCGCTTCGGTCACGACGACGAGCTTGCCGCGCGCGTCGCGGCCGTAAATCTCGCAGCCGGGCAGCGCGGTGATCTCGGCTTCGAGCTCGGCGAGACGTTCGGGCCGCGCCTGCACCAGGATGCTGGCGATCTCGGCGCCAGGCGGCGCGATGACGCGGTCGGCACTGAGCACCCGGCCGGTGATCAAGGCGCGGCGGTTGAGTGTGGCGTGAGCCATGATGCCTGTCTTTCGCTGGTTGCGGATCAATGTGGGGAGGGCGGCGGGCCGGGAGGGCCGGCAAACATCTGGTAGATCCAGACGCCAAGGCCGTAACTGCCGACCGTTCCGACCGCGAGCACGGGCATCACGACCGCGGTCAGGAACAGGAAGGCGAAGATCTCCATGCGCCTACGGCGCACGCGCGTCGTCGCGTCGTCTGGTGCCGACATGTTCGGTCTCGTCTGAAATGTGGGGATTGGGACGGCATCCGGGCCGTTGCCTTGCTGCACTTCTGATGCAATCCGGCCGCCGCGGCGTTGATCTGGATCAATCTGTCGGCTTACGCGATGTCGCAGCGCTGCGTCGCGGCAGTGCGATATGCCACGCACGGGTGTGGGATCGTTCTCCCGCACGGCGGAATTGTCGCTCCGTAGACAGCGGCGCCTCACCCACTAAGATGCGATCAACAACAATAAGCGGGAGGCGTCATGAAGTTCGGCATCTTCTACGAGCTGCAACTGCCACGGCCCTGGGTGCCCGGCGACGAGCTCAGGCTCTACCAGAACGCGCTCTCGCAGATGGAACTCGCCGACAGTCTCGGCTACGACCATGCCTGGGTGGTCGAGCATCACTTCCTCGAGGAATATTCGCACTCGCCTTCGCCGGAATCCTTCCTGGCAGCTGCAAGCCAGCGCACGAAGAACATCCGGCTCGGTCACGGCATCCTCCAGCTCACCACCAATCACCCGGCGCGCGTCGCCGAACGTGTCGCGGTGCTGGATCTGCTCAGCAACGGCCGCTGCGAATTCGGCATGGGCGAGAGCGCCTCCATCACCGAGCTGGAGCCGTTCGGCCGCGACATGGAGACCAAGAAGGAGGTGTTCGAGGAGGCGGTCGCTGCGATCTTCCCGATGTTCAGGGACGCCGGCAGCGAGCATCACGGCAAGTATTTCGACATCCCCTTGCGCAACGTCGTGCCGAAGCCGGTGCAGAAGCCGCATCCGCCGCTGTGGATGGCCTGCTCGCAGCTGCCGACCATCGAGCGCGCCGGCCGTCACGGTTTCGGCGCGCTCGGCTTCCAGTTCGTCAGCGCCGATGCCGCGCACGCCTGGGTGCACGCCTATTACAACGCCATCACCAAGCGGCTGCACAAGCTCGCCGACTACGAGATCAACCCGAACATGGCGCTGGTCTCGTTCTTCATGTGCGCCAAGACCGACGAGGAAGCGAGGGCGCGTGCCGATGGCGCCACCTTCTTCCAGTTCGCGCTGCGCTTCTACGGCGCAGCGCAGAACCGGCAGCGGCCCGCGCCCTACACCGTCAACATGTGGGACGAATACAACAAGTGGAAGCGCGACAATCCGGAAGCCCAGGAGGCGGCCTTGCGCGGCGGCCTGATCGGCTCGCCCGAGACCATCCGCAGGAAGCTGAAGCGCTTCCAGTCCTCGCATATCGACCAGGTGATCCTGCTCAATCAGGCCGGCAAGAACAGCCACGAACACATCTGCGAATCGCTGGAGCTGTTCGGCCGCGAGGTGATGCCGGAGTTCCAGAATGATCCGACGCAGGCAGCCTGGAAGCAAGGCGTGATGAACGGCGAGATCAAGCTCGAAGAGATCGACACCCGAGCTTTTACGGATCGCTACGGCAAGCTCGCCAACAATGTTGCGCCGGTGAAGGCGGCGGCGGGCTAAAGCATCATCCGGAAAAGTGCGAAGCGGTTTTCCCTCGCGACAAACGCGGAACGCGTTTGCGCGGAGATCACGCGCAAACAACAACCCAAAGCGCGATGACGATTCATCCCGATCTCATCGCGCTTTAGGCTGTCCGTCAGTCATGTTGCTGACGCAATCTCTGTCTTAGTCGGCGGCAACTCAAAACACTGCGTGGGAACCACCCCGGTTCGCACAGCGGTTCCATAGCCAAGGCTCGAACCCGCAAAACAACGGCGCAAGCTTCATGAACGCTGCCGCGTTCGCTTGCCTGTTTGCGGTTCCCGGAACCGACGATCGAAAATCACAGGAGATATAATGCTGTTCCGCTCGAGCGCCGCACTTTGCGGCGCCCTGGTTGCGCTTGCCGTTTCCGTTGCCGTTGCCCGAAGTGAAACGCGTGGAGTTCACTCAAATGCCGTCGTCGATGCCGCCTCCGGGGATGCGATCGTTGGCGCTGCATCCATGTACAATCCGTTCAAGCCCGGCAAGGAGGAGGGCGGTCCGAAGACGGCCTCCGGCGAGCGTTATGATCCCTCCGTCTGGTCGGCTGCCATCAAGACGAGCCTTCGTCGGAAATTCGGTGGGGTCCAATTCGGTGCGAGACCGAAATATGCCCTCGTCGAGGCCGTCGGCAAGAAGGTCATCGTCAAGATCAATGACGTCGGACCACTCAGGCCCGGCCGCATCATCGACTTCAACGAGCGCACGATGCGCCATTTCGATCCGAGCCTCGAGCTCGGAGTCATCGATGACGTGCGAGTTAGCCCGCTTTCAGGCGACTATTGGACACCGGGGCCGGTGGGCTGAACATCGCTCGCGATTGTATTGCACCTGCGTTGGCGACTTCCGTTGCCGGACCCGAAGCAGGCCTGCCAAGCGCTCCTCGTGGCGCACCGTGAAATCGCTTCGACTGCGGTAGTCGAAGTTACGGACACCGGTCAGGCGCACACGGTCGCCGTCGATGGCCGCCCGCGGCATCACCGCGACTTCCGGTCGCCAATGGCGATCGTGCGATGCGGGATCGAACTTACGGACTGAAATCACATGGCTGCTGACGCAAGCTTCGGCGACGCCTTTCGACAGCTCCGTTGTGTCAGTTTACCTGTCGTTTCATTGTGAATGTCTACACGCTACAGTAGCTCTTCGCGAGCTGGAAGCGATGGCCTCGTTCTTTGCCGCGCGTTGGAAGGGCTGCGCGACCTTCGCAGCCACTCGGATGCTGCTGCTGCCCGGCGCATTCGGAATCCTGGCTGGCCTCGTTATCCTCAGTGGATTCCGGATGACAGGCCTTTGGGTGCTCGGATGTGTGCTCGGCGTCGACCTGATCTCTCACGGCATAGCCTTGCTGACCAGTGCATGGCCGCCGGCGGCGAGAACGGCATAGCGGAAACGAGTCGATAAAAAGGAGTGCGCTGATGGCGATCGCAGCTGAAAGACCAATCCTCCTGATCAAGAAACTCGCGGGTATCCTTCTCCTGCTTTTCGGGTTGCTATTCACGGCGCTCGGCCTGAGCAGCGAGTCCAGCGGAGTCACCGCGATCGGTGTTGCCTTCCTTGTTGCCGGCGCGATCTTCCTGGTTCTCAAGATCATGAGGCGCAACCAGGGCGATCCGCTCTGACCGAGGCCGCGAGATCGGTCTGTCGCTGCGAGAGCCATGCACGGCATCGCAATCGCGAAAGTCTGGCCGCTTCAACCGAACGCAGCCGATACGCAACGAGAGGGCCGTGCGCGATGATGTCAGGAGCTCTCTTGAATAAATTGTACAGCGCGCGGCGGATTCGACCGTCGATGAGCGGAACATGCCGTTCGCTGTCGATCGCGGTGGCGCTCTCGACCTGGCTCGGTGGAGCGAGCCTGGCGCAGCAAGCGCTTCAGGCAGGTGGCGCGGCCACGCTCTTTCAGAACGTCCGCATCTTCGATGGCAAGAGCGCCACGCTGTCTGCCTCCTCCAACGTCCTGGTGCGCGGCAACAAGATAGAATCAATCTCGCTACAGCCGATAGCGGTGAATAGCCCGGCGGACATTCGCATTGTCGAAGGCGGCGGACGCACACTGATGCCCGGCTTCATCGACAACCATTGGCATGCGATGTTGATCCGGGTCACGCCGGCACAGTCGTTCGGCGACGTCGGCTACGTCAATCTCGTCGCCGGCGACGAGGCCACCAACACTCTCATGCGCGGCTTTACTACCGTTCGCGATGTGGGCGGGCCGGTGTTCGGGCTCAAAAGCGCCATCGACGAAGGTATCATCAAGGGTCCGCGCATCTATCCGTCCGGCGCGGTCATTACCGTCACGAGTGGGCATGGGGACTTCCGCCAGCTTACCGACCTGCCGCGGACGATCGGGGGCATGCTCACCCGCATGGAGCAGACCGGTGGGGCAATGATTGCGGACAGCCCCGACGAGGTCCGCGTCCGTGTCCGCGAGCAGCTCATGCAAGGCGCTTCCCAGGTCAAGTTGACGGCCGGCGGCGGAGTGTCGTCGCCTTTCAGTCCGATCGACGTGACCACGTTCACCGAACCCGAAATACGCGCCGCCGTTGAAGCGGCCGAGAATTGGGGCACGTATGTCACTGTGCATGCCTTTACGGCTGCCGCGATCAGGGGAGCCATTGCGGCTGGGGTGAAGTGTATCGAACACGGTTTCCTGATGGACGACGCAACGGCGAAACTGATGGCGGAGAAGGGTGTTTGGCTGAGCACGCAGCCTCTCCCCGAGGATCTGAGGCTGGGCTTTCCCGTAGGCTCCGTCCAGCGAGCCAAGGCGGATGAGGTCTGGCCCGGCATAGCCAGATCCTACGAGCTGGCGAGGAAGTACAAGATCAAGACGGCGTGGGGCACCGACGTCCTGTTCTCTGCAGCGCTGGCGCGCCAACAGGGGGCCATCCTGGCCTCACTCGCTCGCTGGTACACGCCCGCCGAGGCGCTGACCATGGCGACATCGACGAACGCCGAACTGCTGGCGCTGTCGGGCAAGCGGAATCCCTATCCCGGCAAACTCGGCGTCGTGGAACAGGGCGCACTCGCGGATCTGCTGCTCGTCGACGGAAATCCCCTGGACAATATCGGCCTTCTTGCCGACCCCGCCAACAACTTCAAGATCATCATGAAAGATGGAATTATCTACAAGGATACGCTTGCCCGTTAGCGGCAACGCATCGTCCTGTTCGATGGACGAGGTCGCGCATGATCCCAAGGTTACCTGCTTCTCGCACGAGCGTTCGCGCGCCATCGCTCGGGGAGGCTCTGCGGCGAGGCGGCCGGTTTCCACTGCAGGGACACGACCCAGTTGTCGAAGACCGTGTTGAAGCTCCCGGACTGGTACGAGAAGTTCTCGTACGCCGGCCAAAAGCGGCCGGCATCGGCTGCGTAGGTAAAGAGCGTCCAGGTATGGGGCTTCTGCCAGAACGCGTTGCCGCCGTCCGGGTCCCCGTCGAGGGCGCTGAAGTCGATGAAGAGCCAGAGAGGTGCATTCTTGGTGCCGAGGTTCGTATCCGGCGAGTTGAACTGCAGCGCGTTCCAGTAGATCCCAGGTCCGGCTCCGGGATCAGCATCGTCCACGAGCTTCTGCAGCCGCCAATAGAAGCTCGCGTCGCCGACCATAGTGGTCTCGCCGGTGAACGTGATCAGGCCAGCCTGCGGGCCTGACTGGATGATGCCGCTGATGGAGGTGGTCCCGCTGATTGTTCCGCTCCCTTGCAATATGCCGCCGGGAGCAGGCGTATCGGTGCCGGTCGCTGCAATGGTGACTGGGCCCGAGACCGTCCCGCCGTTCATGAACAGTGTGCCCGACTCGCCGACAACAACCGCGCCGGTCACCGTGCCGGGGACCTCCAGCGTCGCCGCGTAGGATACCAGCACCTCGCCGGCACCCGTTGCTGATCCACCGGTTCCGCCGGCAATCAGCGTACCCCCATTGACCCTGATCGGACCGGAAAGCGTGTCGCTGCTGTCTGCACTCAGGGTCAGCGTGCCGGGACCGAAGATCGTCAGGCCCGCCGATCCCTCGATGGCGGCTGCGATCTGCGAACCACCGCCGCTGGCATTGCTGTAGATCAGGCCTTCTGCCGCGCCGAACGAAAGGCTCGCAGTAGCGATGCTGCCGCCGTTCATGATGAGGCCCGCGGCGTCGCCGCTCGCCTGGCTTCCGACCAGAATGCTCGCATCGCCCCCCGTAATCGCTCCGCCGTTCACTTCGAGCGCCGCCACCTGCGGCACGCCGCCGCTCTCGACCGCCTGGCTGTCGACGACCTCGTAGACGGCATCGGCCGGAACGTCGTTGATGCCGACATCCGTCGAGGACACTGTCGCCGCGCTCGCGAAGCCGTCGGAGGGCGAATAGGTCAGGAACTTGCCCGAGCTGGCCGCGTCGTCGTCCTCTCCGAGAATGTAGGGAGCGACGATCCCGTTCGTGACGACGGGCAGGTTTGCTCCCGTTCCTGCCACGAACACCTGTTGCGTCAGCCCAAGCTGGGCCATGCCGCCGCCCGGCACGATAACGAGAGTCCCGCCGGAGTTGCGGACAATGTTCGTCAGGGTACCGTCGTCATTGCCCCCGATGACGACGCGATAGTCGCCGCTTCCGGAAAGCTGCAAAGCGCCTCCCGTAGAGCCGATGACGAACGTCGCCAGAGATCCCGAGGCGATCTGCACATCGACCGTCGCGCCGTCCGAACGAAGCTCGAGTATTCCGCCGTTCGTCACCATCACCCTGAAGCTGCCAAATGGTGTGCCGGATGTCCGGGTACTTGCCAGCGTCCCGGCGCCTACGGTGTTGTATCCCATCAGCTGGTTCGTGTTGGTGAGCAGGAGCGTGCCTTCGCCGTATTTTTGGAGGCCGCCCAGCCCGGAGATCGGCGCGACGACGGTCAGCGTGCCGCCGTTCGTGTTGATGACCTTAGGCTGGTTGATCGTCCAGGTGCTGGGCTCATATCCGGATGTCGAGGGCAGCGCCGACGGCGAGATCGCCCAGGCTTGCCCCTGCCAGAGCACGGCGTAGACGCCCCTCCCGGTGAGCGCGTCGGTGACGACCTGACTGTAGTCTTCGGAGGGGAGCGGCTGGTTTTGCAGCTTCCATCCGCTGGGCATCTGCGCGATCTGGACAGTCTGCGGATTGCTGGACGGGAGGTTGGGTACGTTCTCGAACGAGGCGGGGAAAGCGTTGTTGATGGTGATCGTGCCGCCCGTCAGGTTCACCGTGAGCGGCGCGAGGACATGGCCGCCGATATTTTCCATGTATCCCTTTGTCGTCTGGGAAACGGAAAACCAGCCAACCGCGAAATTGGCCAAGACGATCGTCTGCGGACTCTCGGACACGTTCGGGGCCAATTGATCGGCGAGCCACGCGAGGTCCGGATTGGAACTGCTCGTCAAATGATAGAGATCAGGCCCGATTCCGCAGGCGGACAAATAGTCGGCCATCCCGCTTGTCATGCCGTCCACGAAGCTGCCGCTCTCGCTCGACGTCTGCATCAAGCCCGCGACCACCCTTTCCAGGTTGATTGCCACGGGGTCGTCCTCGCCGTTGTAGACCGCAGGAGCAACCTGCGTGAAGCCGTTTGCCGACAGCCAGTAAAGGCCCATGACCATCGACGTCGGGCCGCAATAGGCTTCGCCGTCCCCCGGCAGGCTCTGCCCGAAGGGCCCGAAATCGGTCTGGATGATCGAAGGCGTGCTCTCGATGGGGTCCTTCCACATGGGGCTGGTCCACTCCTGTCCGACAAGGCCACGGTACGCGCTTGAGCCGCAGGTTAATGTCCCGTTAATCGCGGAACACAACTTGTGGATACTTTAGTATGTCGATGCTGTCTAAGAGTGTAGAGCGGAATCTTGCAAGTACGCAAGCTGGGTCTCCAGCTTGGCCGCCAAGACGCTCAGGAGTTCAAGCGCGGGCCGCCGAGCGGCAGCATGTTCATCGTGAGTGGCGAATATCTGCCACCAGCGGCGATGTCCTGCGGCAGGGCCTGAGAACAGGTAGTGTCGCGGCAAGTCCGTCGCGGCAGGTCCGCGTAACGCGAACGTCTACTTCTGCGGCGTGCTGCGAACCCTGGAAGTGGCACCTTTGAGATATGGCGACCGGCTCTGAAGATGTCCGTTCATTGGGGTAGACCGGAAGTACTCGACTGACTGCTAAACGGCGCCTTTGACCCGAAGCAGACATCTGCATGCTGGGCTCTAAAGGTAGTGTTAGTGCGCTTAGGCCACGATTCAAAATGTGGCCTAAATCACTTGAGGCGCCGTGCTATTCGCCGCGTGTTTGCTGTTGATGGCGCTGTATGAGACGACGCGGCCGTGCTCGCCTGCGCGGCGCTACTGCGACGCACTTCCGTAGGGGAGTTGCGAGGCCCTCCGGCGCATCGATGGGGCGGTGCCTCGTCGGAGCTCGCCATCCTCAAGCCCGGCCACGCCCAGGATTCGCCACCCGCGGTGTATGGACAAGGGCCCTTTGGCGACGATAGAATTTGTCAAGTTAAGTAAGGTGAAATGAGGTAAAGAGGATCTGACCGTCCAGTCGACCGACCTGACCGAACGCGAGTACTCGTTTGGGCCTTTTCGTTTCTTCCCGGCACGGCAGCTCCTGCTGGAGGGCACGACTGCCGTTCGAGTCGGTGGTCGCGCGCTTGCGATTCTGGAGGCGATGGTCGAGCGTCCCGGCGAAGTCGTCAGCAAGGCGGAGTTGATGGCTCGGGTATGGCCCAGCACCGTCGTCGAGGACAGCAATCTTAAGGTCAACATGTCGGCGCTGCGGCGAGCGCTCGGTGAGGGCCAGCCCGGCCGCCGCTATGTGGCGACGGTGATCGGTCGGGGTTATCGTTTCGCGGCACCGGTCCAGATTTCAGCGCAATATACCTCACTCCCTCCAGTGTCGGCGGCGGGTCCAAACAATCTGCCCGCCTCTTCGACCAGAACGATCGGCCGCGCCAGCACCATCGATGCTCTGCTAAAGCAACTGTCGCGACACCGGTTCATTACGGTCGTTGGAGCCGGAGGTATCGGTAAGACAACGGTCGCTCTTGCTGCCGCTGAAGCGCTGATCGCTTCCTATGAGCACGGTGTTTGGTTTGTCGATCTGGCGCCGTTGCGCGACGCGTCCCTGGTATCGAGGGCGCTTATTTCCAGCTTGGGCCTCGCGATTTCCTTCCAGGATCCCGTGGCTGCGCTGAAAGACTATCTGCGCGATAGGCGAATGCTGATCGTGCTCGACAATTGTGAGCATCTGATCGACGCGGGGGCCACGTTGGCGGAGGAACTGATTAGCAGCGCGTCCGGCATCCACATCCTCGCGACGAGTCGTGAACCGTTGCGGGCCAGAGGCGAACGCGTGCATCGGCTAGCGCCCCTGGGGAACGCGCCGGCTTCTGTCCGACTGACTGCAGCCGAAGCGCTAGCGTTTCCGGCTGTCCAGCTCTTTGTCGAACGTGCAATAGCGAGCGTCGAGGACTATGTGCTGCACGATGCGGATGCTCCCATTGTGGCAGGGATCTGCCGCAAGCTCGACGGCATTGCGCTTGCCATCGAGTTAGCGGCGACTCGCATTGATGCGTTTGGGCCGAGGGAACTGTCGAAGCTTCTTGACGACCGCTTTCGGCTGCTGAGGCAGGACAGGCGTACCGCCCTGCCGCGCCATCGGTCCTTGGCGGCTGCTCTTGACTGGAGCTATGAGCTCCTGTCGATGGGCGAGCGATCGGTTCTGAATCGCCTGTCCGTGTTTGCTGGCGCGTTCGGTCTAGAGTGCGCAGCGGCCGTAGCTTCGGACAGCCGCATAACCGGCCGCGATGTCATCAACGGAATAGAGAGCCTGGTCGCCAAGTCGCTCGTCGTGGCCGATGCAAGCGGTGCGATCGTGCGCTATCGGCTACTTGATACCACGAGGTCTTACGCTCTGCAGAAGCTCAATGAGAGTGGGGAACTCGAGATGCTTGTGCGACGTCACGCGGAGCACCATCGCCAAATCTTTTCACGTGCTGCTAGCGAAGTCGAGGCGCGCCCCACCGCAGATTGGCTGGCGGACTATGGACACGCGATCGACGATGTTCGGAACGCACTGAGCTGGGCATTTTCCGCCGATGGCGACACGGCAATAGGCGTTGCACTTACCGTTGCTGCCATTCCTTTGTGGATGCATATGTCATTGATCGACGAATGTCGGGTCGGCATCGACCGCGCCCTCGCCAGCAATGGACTTTTTCGAAACGACCACGACGACATGAAGCTTTATGCCGGGCTGGCGGCCGCGCTGTTACACGAGAGGGGCCCTTTGCCGGAAGTGGACGCTGTCTGGACGAAGGCGCTTCAGATTGCTGAGCGCCTCGGGGATCGAGAATACCAACTGCGCCCGCTTTGGGGTTTGGCCATCGGTCGCTTCTACGTTGGAGACTATCGGTTGGCCCTTGATCTGCTGAGGCGATTTCGGAGCGTTGCACAAGAGAGAAGCGATGTCGCGGATTTGCTGAGCTGCGATAGGCTGATCGGCAGCACATTGCATTACCTGGGCGACCAGAGAGAGGCACGCCGCCAGTTGGAACACACGCTCGGCCAGCATCTGTCTCTTCAGCACTCGCACATCGCCCGCTTCCAGTACGACCAGCGTGTGGCAGCAAAGTACAACCTGACGCACATCCTCTGGCTATTGGGATTTCCGGATCAAGCCCTTGGCATGACTCAAAGCGCCCTCGAGGATGCCGAGGCGACCGGCCACGCATTCACCGTGTGCAATGTGCTGATCCACGGTGCGTGCCCTCTCGCGCTGTACGTCGGAGACTTGGCGACCGCGCAGCGCTTGATGGACCGGCTGCAGGACCACCTGACAGTGCACGCTAGAGCCGTCTCAAGAGCCGAAGGCGATTGCTTGAAGGGCATGCTGCTGGTCGCCAAAGGCGACCGCGGGGGCCTGCCGCTCCTGCGGGACGGCATCGACAGGCTGACGGATGTGAGATACCGCCTGCGATATCCGCTTTATCTGGGCACTCTTGGCATGGGTTTGCACGCCGCCGGGCAGACGGGAGCCGCGCGCACGGCCATCGAGCAAGCGCTCGAGTGGTGCGAGCAAAGTGACGAGCGCTGGTGCATGGCGGAGTTGCTGCGCATCCAGGGCCATTTACTGGAAGCGGATGGAGCGGCGTCGGCGATCAAGGCAGCCGAGATTCGTTATCGGCAAAGCCTTGAATGGGCTCGGCTTCAAGGTGCGTTGTCGTGGGAACTGCGGACGGCCATTTGCTTGGCGCAGCTTTGGCGGCGGCAGGGCATCGCCAAGGAAGCCGAGCAGCTTCTCAGTTCCGTCTACGATCGTTTCACGGAAGGGTTCGAGACGGCAGACCTCAAGAAGGCTCGCTCGATCATCGAAGAACTTCGAAGGGTCTGATCCGACGTTCGAAGGGTCTGCTCCGACGCCCGCTCACCGCCCCGACTTGCCCAAACAAGCGATCAGTTCGTCCGCCGGGTCCGAAATATGGGGCTGACAAGTGAGCGTAGAAGCCCAAGGCGGTTCACCGGATTTAACCACGCTTAACTCCCGCTAGCGCCTCGACTGTCGTAAGGTTTGAGCGAGCCCGGATGCACGCCAACGGCGCAGCATACCAGTTGGAAAGGGATGCGAAATGAGACTTCAAGGGAAAGTGGCGTTGGTCACCGGGGCAGCAAGTGGCATCGGCTATGCCGTCTCGGAACTTTTTGCCAAGGAGGGCGCAACTGTTTTCGCCAGCGATATTGCGTCACCCGTGAAACCACATTCCGATGGTATCGAGATCATACCGCTCGACGTCACCAGCGAAGGCGACTGGAAAACAGCGGTGGACATCGTTGTCAAAAAACGCGGTCGGCTCGACGTGCTGATCAACAATGCGGGGATCATTGCGTACGAGCCGCTGCATGAACTCGAGATGAAGGCGTGGATGAAGATGATCTCGGTCGATCAGACCGGCGTCTTTCTCGGCATGCGCGAGGCAATTCGGGTTATGCGGAAGCAGAAGTCGGGTTCGATCGTCAACATCTCGTCGATCTGGGGCAATTCTGCAGTCGCAGGCGCGCATTCCTATCATGCCGTAAAGGGTGCAGTCCGCATCATGTCGAAGAACGCCGCAATGACGTATGTTGCCGACGGAATTCGCGTCAACTCAGTCCATCCAGGTTTCATCCACACGCCGCTGACCGACGCACAAGACGCGGGCCTCAATGAAGCCGTCATCGCAACAACGCCGATGAAGCGCGGAGGCAAGCCGAGCGAAATTGCATATGGCTGCCTCTTTCTCGCCTCCGATGAAGCCAGCTACGTCACCGGTGCCGAACTGGTGATTGACGGAGGCTACCTGGCCCAATAGCAGCGCGCCACTATGACGGCAGCCAACATGGTGTGACAGTGATCGCCCGAGCGCGCGACGCGCCAACGGGGGATTCTGATCGGTGAACAGGAGTGAAGGAAGTGTGTGACGACAAGGCGAACAATCCCCATGATCCTGATCGCAGGACCGTCCTTCAGGCTGCCGGAGCCGCACTGGTTGTCGGCATGGCGGCGACCAGCGCGGTCCCCGCATCGGCGCAGACTGCTGGCGAAATGCCTGCGGCGTCGCGAAATAGCGCCCCTCTGGGGGCGCGCTTACAAGGCATCCAGCATTTTGGCGTCACCGTACAGAACATGGATCGTGCATTCGAGTTCTATACAGAAGTCCTTGGCGGCAGCGAAGTGATGCGAGATGGCGACTTCCAGGGTGAGGCGATACACAATACTCTACTGACCGATCAGGAGATCGAGGCGCGCAAGCGGCGGGTTAATCCGCGCACGATGGGCGTGCCCGATCTCAAGGGCGGCGGCCAGCGCCTCGACGTGCGATTCATTCAGTTCGATAATGTGGTGATCGAGCTATTGCAGTATCGGGATGCCACTCAGCCGATGGGAAAAGGCGATAGTTTCGCCGAACCACATGATCATATGAGCCCGGCCTATCCGCGATCGATGCACATCTGCTTCTACATTCGCGAGGATGTCGACTTCAATCAGTTCGTCCGCGATCTCGAGGCGGAATCGGCGCGCCGCGGGATGACCCAGGTAAGGGCCAACCGCGTGATCACCGTAACCTCGGAACAGGAGCGGTTGGCGGCTCCGATGTCGGCCAATACCAACCGGATCACCGCGGGAAAATCCAACGGCTGGTCACTGATTTACTGCAAGGGGCCGGAAGGCGAACAACTCGAATTCGTGCAAGCGCTGGGGCCCGTGAAGAAGACATTCGAGGAGGCGTTGAGCGCACGCCGGAGTAAATTGGCTGCCAACTGAGCAGGAAGGAATGCGAGCGGCAGCGCATCAATCCAGTTGACCCTACGAAAGGGTTCTCAGCAATGCATTCGACTCATCGACGTCTGTCACTGACGACAGTTGTATTCCTCGCCGTTCTTGCGGCGAAGGTTGCTGCCGTCGCGCAGGAGAGGCCGGGCAGAGACTATTCCGGGATTCCAGAGGGCGCCTATTCGGTGGTTGCGCAGGTCCGGGCCAAATCGGGCAGGGAAGAGGAACTGCGCGCTGCCACGCTGCCGCTTGTCGCTCTCGTGCGCAGCGACCCAAAGAACCTCGTATATTTTCTTCAGGAAGACCGCGCAGCTTCTGGCCAGTTCATCTTCTATGAGGTCTTCGCCAGTAAGGAAGACTTCGAGGCTCATAATGAGATGCCCTACGTAAAGGCGTGGCTCGCCAAGCTGCCTGAACTTGCCGAAGGCGGTGTCACGGTGACGCGAATGAAGGTTTTGAACGCCAACCGCTAGAGTCGATCATGTCCGCTTCTGGCGGCACGGCGTACCAGATTCTCAACCTGAGTATTTCGCATTTTGACCCTAAGCCGAAGATTGTGACGGCATCTGGCCGTGTCAGCGGTCGAGGTTAGATCGGACTTGGCAGAACCCAAGCCAAATCGACGCGAGTTCGGCGTTAACCACGGCTAGCGGTTCCAGTCTGAGCGAAATTGCTTGGAAGTTTCTTAAATTTTGCTGGGTACCTCTCTTGGGCATGGTGACCTGGGGAGAGACGTGAGCAAGCGGGCCAAACGTGGAAAGGCAGAAACGCTCGCGCTGCCAATGGCTGCGAGAGTTGCCATTGGCGCTGTGGCCGTCGCCGCATTGGGGTACGGTTTGCTGTCTCGCCCGGCGAGCGTGCAACCGGCACGGACACCGTCCGCGCGCGAAGCTCGGGCATCGTCAACGCCGGTTTACGTGGCACCTCCAGTTCATGCGTCCGCGGCGGCTCTCACCCCGGCTCCAGCTCCGATTCCGGTCCCGGCTCCGCTGGTCGAACCGCCAAAAGCCGATGCTGATGCTCCCGGAGCACTCGTCCGCCAGGTGGTTGACTATACGAGCCGCCAGGCCCCGGGCACCGTCATCATCGATACCGGAAACACGTTCCTCTATTTCGTCCTGAACGACAGGCAGGCGATGCGCTATGGCATCGGCGTTGGCCGCGAAGGTTTCACATGGTCCGGTGAGCAGACCGTGGCCCGCAAGGCCGAATGGCCGGATTGGCATCCGCCTGCGGAGATGGTCTCGCGTCAGCCCTATCTGCCGCGGTTCATGGCGGGCGGCCCCGGCAACCCGCTCGGCGCCCGGGCGATGTATCTGGGCGAGACCGAATATCGAATTCACGGCACCAACAATCCCGCGACGATCGGGAAGAAGGTGTCGTCTGGCTGCATCCGGCTGACCAACGAGGACGTCACGGATCTCTACGAGCGGGTGAAGGTCGGAGCGAAAGTGATCGTGCTTCCGGCAACCGCTGCCCGGCGTCCGGGAACGCCGCCCGACGCCGCCTTCCGATTGCCGGATCCGGCATCGCCGTCAAAGCGGCCCTTGGCGGCAAACGCGCAGATGATGTCACCTGGACCGAAGGTCGCCGAGGTCCGGTAGGTCAGTCCCCGGTCCCGACGGGCGGCGATCCAGGCGCCGCGACAGCAACTGCTTGATTGTCCAGACGACAAGTCCAGGCCGATTTACCGATCAACCTTCTTGATGCAAGTGGGTTCGCCACGGGGGTGAGGTGTGCAATCCCAGTCGGGTCCAAAGCCGGCACCGGCGTTTCGCTGTGGCAGGAATGGATAATGAATCACGACGGCCGCAAAGATGGCGACAGCGATAATTGCTGACATCAGCATCCATGCAGTGCCCGCGCGATCCGGAGTCCAGCGGAATCGCCAACTGGATCGATGCCATTTTGGATTGGGGTGCTTCACCGTGATGCCGTCGATTTGGTCTCGCGGACATTTTGCGTATTCAAGCGGTTCCGGCACCCTTATTGGCCTGGGATCCGGCCGTGCCCATCCCAAGCTCGAGGGCAGCAGCGATCCGCTCCAATCCGGCATTCGTTCGGCGCGTTTCGGCAATCTGCTGCTCATACAGATCGATCATCGTGGCGCCCGACGAGGTGCGTTGGCGCAGCGTACGCATCGCGAGGATCGATCCACCCACGATCAGGATGAACGGCCACCAAGAGTACATCGCAAGCAGTATATCGGCTACGGTCATCCTCAACCTTCCAAGCCAGTAACTCTGACTAATGCCTGTTGTTCTTCTCGAGAACAGCTGCGATCCTCTCCATCACAGCGCTCATCCGGTGCGTTTCTGCAAGGTGCTGCTCCCGCAATTCCATCATCGATGCCCCGGAAGCTGCGCGTTCCCGGCATAATCGCCCTAACACGAGCCATCCCGCAGGTATCAAGATGGCTGGCCACGCGTAGTACAGGACAACGGCCCAATCGGATGGTTGCATGCGATTTCGCGCCTGAGCTCTTCGATGATTGTCGATTGCAACTTAGGCGATAATCGATCAGTTGGCACGTGAGGCGCGTGCTCACGATTAATAGTTCATTGCCGGAGGCTCACGAAACAGACCAATGCCGCCCGTCCCTATCGCTAGGGACAGACGGCGGCCGCGGAGTTCGCTAATCTGCCCTGAAGCATACGAAATCAGGAGGGACCGCCTTGAGCACCGCGCCGCGCATCGACATCGACCCCGCCGCCTTCTGGGCCGATCCCTATCCGATGCTCGCGAAGATGAGGCGGGAGGCGCCGATCGCGTTCGTGCCGCAGCTCGGCTCGACGCTGCTGACGAGCCGCGACGACATCTCGATCTCCGAGAAGCAGATCGACGTGTTCTCCTCGCACCAGCCCGCCGGCCTGATGAACCGGCTGATGGGCCACAACATGATGCGCAAGGACGGCGAGGCGCATCAGGTCGAGCGGCGCGCGATGTTTCCGACGGTATCGCCGAAGACGGTGAAGGCGCACTGGACCTCGCTGTTCCAGGCTCATGCCGACCGCATCCTCGATGCGATCGAACCTGGCCGGATCGATTTCATGCGCGACTTCGCGCTGCCGTTCTCCGGCGAATGCCTGAAGTCGATCACCGGCCTCACCAATATCGGCTTCGAGGACATGGACGCCTGGTCGCAAGGCATGATCGAGGGCATCGCCAATTACGCCGGAGATCCCGCCGTCGAGGCGCGCTGCCATGCGGCGACCTCGGGCATCGACGCCGCGATCGACGACATCCTGCCGGTGATGCGCAAGCACCCGGACCAGAGCATTTTGGGCGTGCTGCTCGCTTCGGGCATGCCGATGGAGAGCGTGCGCGCCAACGTCAAGCTCGCGATCTCGGGCGGGCAGAACGAGCCGCGCAAGGCGATCGCCGGCACGGTGTGGGCGCTGCTCACCCATCCCGAGCAGCTCGATCTGGTCTTGCGCGGTAAAGTGTCCTGGCTGCAGGCCTTCGAGGAATATGCGCGCTGGATCTCGCCGATCGGCATGTCGCCGCGCCGCATCGCCAAGCCCTGGACCATTCACGATGTGTCCTTCGAACGCGACGAGCGCGTGTTCCTGATGTTCGGCTCCGCCAACCGCGACGAGAAGCATTTTGAGCGCGCCGACCAGTTCGATGTGCGGCGCGACACCACCAAGAGCGTCGCCTTCGGCGCCGGCCCGCATTTCTGCGCCGGTGCCTTCGCCTCCCGCGCCATGATCGCCGACGTCGCGCTGCCGACCGTGTTTGCGCGCGCGGGACGCATCGAGATCGCCGGCGACGAGCCGGTGCGGATCGGCGGCTGGGCGTTCCGCGGGCTGCAGAATCTGCCGGTGAGGTGGTTGCACTAGTTGCAAACGGTTCTGCGCGAGGCACGCGCCCGCCACGGCTTCAGTGTCATCGCCCACGAAGGCGGGCGATCCAGTATTCCAGAGACAGTCGTTTGATGCGGAAACGCCGCGGCGTACTGGATTCCCCGCCGGAGCCTGTCATCGGGCTCGCCGCAGGCGAGACCCGGTGGCGGGGAATGACGGCGAGAGGGTGGAGGGAGCGCCCCAGCACCCCCAGTTCGCGATGATGCCATTATGCCCCTGTTTTGCCCGACGGGTCAAACGAACTTCGGATAATGCGCAATTTATTGTTTTCGCACGCCCCCGGCTACTGTGCATGGGGTTGTTTTTCACGTTTTGTGTTCCACCGAGGAGCGCTCGACCAGATCCGTGCATCTCTCACATTCGCGTGCAGAAAAATTCCATCCTCATTCGCTTCGCCGCTCGAAAGATTAATCACGCGCGCAGCATGCACCGCAGTGCTCGCATCGCTATTTTCCCGGACATCTCGACAGCTCCGATGACGCGCACCATCATTCCTCAAACGTGAATGAAGCCTGGCAGGCCGCGAACGAGCTGATCAGGCATGTCAGCGACCAGACCATCGCGCTGGCGCAGAAGAACTTTGCCCGTATGGATTCCGTCGGCCAGCAGCGCATGGCGCAGCTGCACGGTGCCCGGCCGCGCCAGCGCGGCTCGGCCGAACTCGCAAGCCTTGAAGGCTCGATCCTCAGCCACCTTTTGTCGGCGGACGATCGTACCTAAATAAGAGGGATCCCCGCTTCGGGGAGCAATGCCATGAATGTAGTGCCCCGCGATCTCATGACCGAAATCCCCGTCTCGTCCGTCGATTTTCGCGGCGCCATGCGCCACCTCACCGGCGGCGTCAGCGTTATCACCGCCGGGCGGGGCAAGGATATTACGGGCATGACGGTGACCTCGGTCACCTCGCTGTCGGTCGAGCCGCCGACGCTGCTGGTCAGCATCAACCGCGATGCGTCGTCCTTTCCGCTGATCAAGCGCCACGGCGCCTTCGGCGTGAACATCCTCAACGCTGACCAGCTCGAGATTGCCGAGCGCTTTTCCGGCAAGGGCGGGTTGAAGGGCGCCGATCGTTTCGAAGGCGCCAAATGGGTGACGGCGGTCTCGGGCGTTCCCCTGCTGTTCGGCGCATTGTCCGCCTTCGATTGCGAGGTCGAGGAGATCGTCGAACGTCACTCGCACGGCATCGTCATCGGCCGTGTCAGGGACATCAGGAGCTCGGCCCGCACCGCGGCTCTTGCCTATTGGCACGGCCAGTATCTGGCGGTCGACCAGGACGAGGACGCGGCCAGGCTTGCGGACGTCAGCCTTCCCGCGCGCGGCCGGCGCGGCAGATGATCGCCACGCGTGTCGGCGCGGAAGGCTGGCCTTTTCTCCGTCATCGCTCTAGAAGCGCCTGAACCCCCATGCGGGACGGCAATGGAGCGGATCGATGAAACGCGTTGCGACCTGGGCCTTCTATGCCGTCGGCGTGCTTGCGATCGCCTATCTCGCGCTCTACGCCTACGCGATGTTCTCAGGCTCTCCGATCGTGCCGGGCGACCCCATCCACATCTTCCGCAAGCCCGACGCGCCGAGTTATTCGTGAGTTGAATGCGTGCGCGCGGGTGCGCGCCGCCCTCTCTCCTCGTCATGGCCGGCTTGACCCGGCCATCCACGTGCATCGGCAATTTGGGATCGACGTGGATGCCCGGGTCAAGCCGGCCATGACGAGGGAGTGCGTGGCGGCTATCCCCGCAGAATCGCCAGCGCCAGCGCCTGTGCGCGTGGCACGATGCTGTCGAGCTCGAGATATTCCTCCGGCGTGTGCGCGAGCCCGCCGACCGGCCCGAGGCCGCAGATCGTCGGCGTGCCGACCGCGGCGGTGAAGCCGGAATCGGCACAGCCGCCGGAGAACTCGCCCTGGAGCGTGGTGAGGCCGACCTGTCTTGCGGCGGCCTGATAATTTTCGAACAGCGCCTTCGAATCCGCGCTCTGCACCACCGGGACGAACTCGCCCTTGATCGTCAGCGTTGCACTCGTACCCGGCACGTAGGAGGTCGTGACGATCGTCTCGATTGCGGCCATCACCCTCGCGCGATCCGCCGGATCGACGTAACGCAGGTCGATCTGGCCTTCGGCGTAGGGCGCCGTGGTGTTGACGGACTGGCCGCCCGAGACGAGGCCGACATTGAGCGTGATGCCCTTGTCCAGATCGGTCAGCGCATGGATCTGCACGATCTTGTGCGCGAGCTCGCCGATCGCGCTGATGCCGGCAGCGAAATTGGCGCCGGAATGCGCGGCTTTGCCGGTGATGCCGAGATGCATGAAGATGCCGCCCTTGCGGCCGGTGACGATATTGCCGGTGGGGCGGCCCGGCTCTGAATTGAACACCGCGCGGGCGGCGCGGCCCTCACGTTCGATTACCGGGCGCGAGGAGGGCGAGCCGATCTCCTCGTCCGAGGTGATCAATACCTTGATCGGGTGCGGTGAGCCGCCGAATTTGTGGAAGGCGGTTGCCACGAACACGTTCATGACGAGGCCGGACTTCATGTCGGCGACACCCGGTCCATAGGCGCGGCCATCTCTGATCGTGAACGGACGCCTCCCGGCCTCGCCCTTGCCGAACACGGTGTCGCGATGCCCCATCAACAGCACGGGCTTCTCGTTGCTGCCGGGCTTTGCCACCTCGGCATGAATCGCATCGCCGAAAGTGGCGTTGGCCTCGCGCCGGAACGGAATGCCGTGCTCGGCAAAGTGCCGCTCGAACCGCGCACCGACCGCATCGACGCCCTCCTTGTCGTAGGATCCGGAATCGATGTTCACGACGTCGCGGAGCAGATCGATCATCGCCTGCCGCTGCGACGTCAGCCAATCCGTGATTTGAGCTTCAGACATGTGGTCCCTCGTGTGGTTTTCGGGCGTGGTTATAGGGCGTTGTGCGGGCTTGACCTAGTCGCCGAATGCGGCTCCCCCTTGCATTCGAAGCAGCCGAAGTTCTCTCGCCGTCACCTTGAGTTGGCCGCTTCTTCAGCGGCCCTCGAAGGGCGACGGCCCGGCTGTGGCCGTTCATCCTTCGAGGCTCCGCACGCGATGCGTTCGCATCGCGCGCTTCGCACCTCAGGATGACGGGGTGAGTATCGGTGCGCGCCAAACGAAAATGCCCGGGACAGGCCCAGGCACTTGCATCGTCGATACTTGCAAGAGGCCCTTACGCCCCCATCATCGGCATCCGCGGATATTCGCCCGGCGTCCCCGCGGGCGGGATCGGGATGCCGCCGTCGGCATATTCGTTGAGCTTGTTGCGCAGCGTGCGGATCGAGATGCCGAGGATGTTGGCGGCATGGGTCCGGTTGCCGAGGCAGTGCTTCAGCGTCTCCAGGATGAGGTCGCGCTCGACATCGGCCACGGTGCGCCCCACCAGTGCGCGCGTCACCTGCTCGGCGGCCATGGTGGCATGCGCCACCGCCGGCGCGGTCTTGGCGAGATCGAGGCGGTCGCCGTCCGGCGTGATGATGGCGTCGGCTCCGATCTCGTCGCCGTGCGCCATCAGCACCGCGCGGTGCATGGTGTTTTCGAGCTCGCGGACGTTGCCCTGCCAGCGGTTGCCGGAGAGCACGCGGCGGGCTTCCGCCGAGATCGGGCGCAGCGGCACACCGTTGGCCTCCGCATACTTCTTCACGAAATGCTGGGCGAGCTCCAGGATGTCGGCAGGGCGCTCGCGCAGGGGCGGGATCTTCAAATTGACGACGTTGAGGCGGAACAGCAGGTCCTCGCGGAACGTGCCCTCGCGCACGGCTTCGGCGAGGTTGCGGTTCGAGGTGGCGATGATGCGGATGTCCACCGGCACGGGCTTGGTGCCGCCGACGCGATCGATCACGCGCTCCTGGATGGCGCGCAGCAGTTTCGATTGCAGGCGGACGTCCATCTCCGAGATTTCGTCGAGCAGCAGCGTGCCGCCGGTCGCCTCCTCGAACTTGCCGATGCGGCGCGCGACCGCGCCGGTGAAGGCGCCCTTCTCGTGGCCGAACAGCTCGGACTCCAGGAGGTGTTCGGGGATCGCGGCGCAGTTGATGGAGATGAACGGGCGCTTGGCGCGCGCCGAACGGGTATGGACGTAGCGGGCCAGCACCTCCTTGCCCGTGCCGGATTCCCCCGTGATCATCACCGATGCGTCGGAGCCGGCGATCTGCTGGGCGAGCTTGATCACCTTCGCCATCGCCTCGTCGCGATAGACCAGCTCGCGGGAATCGTTGGCGACCGCGGCGAGCACCGCGGCAATCAGCTCGGGGTCCGGCGGTAGCGGGATGTATTCCTTGGCGCCGGCGTGGATCGCGGCGACCGCGGCGCGGGCGTCGTTGGTGATGCCGCAGGCGACGATCGGGGCGTGGATGTGCTCGGCCTCCAGCCGCAGCACGAGGTCGCGGATGTCAAGGGCGACGTCGACCAGCAGGAGGTCCGCGCCCTTGCCGCCGCGCAGCACGCGCATCGCCTGCTCGTGATCCTCGGCATGGGTCACGGTGGCGCCGTTCTCCATCGCGATCTTGGTGGCGGTGGTGAGCTGGCCCTTCAATGTGCCAACGATGAGAAGCCGCATGTCAGTCTCCTGTCCGTCTGTTCGCGCTGCCGCGCGTCATGTCCTTGTTCTAGCCGCGTTCGGCCTTGATGATTTCCGTCATGGTGACGCCGAGCTTGTCCTCGACCAGGACGACCTCGCCGCGGGCGACCAGCTTGTTGTTGACGTAGATGTCGATGGCCTCGCCGACGCGCCGGTCGAGCTCGAGCACCGTGCCTGGTCCGAGCTTCAGGAGCTCGCCGACATCCATCTTGGAGCGGCCGAGCACGGCCGAGACCTGCACCGGCACGTCGAACACCGCTTCGAGGTCGGCGGCGGCACGCGCCGCATATTCGTCCTCGTTGTAGCCGACGTCGGTGCCGGTCGGCGGCATCGGGCCGTTGAGATCGGGCAGCGGGACCTGTCCGTCTGTGTCGCTCATGGCTTAATTTCCCCTGCGGGACGCGATATAGCGTCCGACCATTTCGTCGATCTTGGCCGTGATGGCGCCGCGCTCCAGCACGACGCCGCCATCGGCCCATTCGATCCGGCAGTCGCCGGTGGCGATTTCCGGCTCGGCCAGGATCACCAGCCGGCCCTCGAAGCCGCTCTGCTTGGCGAGCCGCTCGATCTTCTCGCGCGCGGCGTCGTAAAGCGCATCGTTGATGCGGACGACGAGATGCGGCGTCGCGACCAGATGCGAGAAGCAGTCCTTGACCAGCGCTATGACCTCGCCGAGCGGCTCGGCGGCGACGAGATCGGCGCACAGCTTGCGCGCCACCGCGACCGCGACCTCGACCGCCTCGGTCTCCATCCTGGTCTCGATGTTGCCGATGCCGGAGGCGACGCCCCGAATTGCGATGTTGATCTCCTCCATGGCGAGTGCGACGCGCCGGTCGCTCTCGGCCTTGGCCTCGTGCTGGCCGGCGGCAAAGCCCTGCTGGTAGGCGCGCGCCTCGGCTTCCGCGATCTTCTGGGCGATCTCGGCTGCCGTCGCGGCCTTCTCGCGCGTCGTCCGCTCGGGCGCCGCGAAGTCGGTATCGAACAGGAATTTTGCCGGAGCGGCCATCAGTACACCAGCTCGTCGTCGGCGCGGTTCTTGGTCAGCATGATCTCGCCCTTGGCGGCGAGGTCCTTGGCGAGATTGACCAGAAGCGCCTGTGCCTCGTCGACGTCGCGCAGGCGCACCGGGCCCATCGCCGCCATGTCGTCCTGGAGCATCTTGGCCGCGCGCGAGGACATGTTGCCGAAGAAGAAGTTGCGGACGTCCTCGTTGGCGCTCTTCAGCGCGACGCCGAGCTTGTCCTTGTCGACGTTGCGCATCAGGGTCTGGGCAGAGCCGGAATCGAGCTTCACGAGGTCGTCGAAGGTGAACATCAGCGCCTTGATGCGCTCGGCCGATTCGCGGTTGTCCTCTTCCAGCGAGGTGATGAAGCGGGTTTCGGTCTGCCGGTCGAAATTGTTGAAGATCTCCGCCATCACCTCGTGGGCGTCGCGGCGGCGGGTCTGCGACAGGTTGGACATGAATTCGGTGCGCAGCGTCTTCTCCACGCTCTCGATCACCTCCTTCTGTACTGCCTCCATCTTCAGCATGCGGTTGACGACGTCGAGCGCGAGCTCCTCGGGCAGGATGCCGAGCACGCGGGCGGCGTGCTCGGACTTCAGCTTCGACAGCACCACGGCGATTGTCTGCGGATATTCGTTCTTGAGGTAGTTGGCGAGGACCTCTTCCTGCACGTTGGAGAGCTTCTCCCACATGTTGCGTCCCGCGGGGCCGCGGATCTCATCCATGATGCCGTTGACGCGCTCCGGCGGCAGGTATTGCTGGAGCAGGCGCTCGGTGGCGTCGAAATTGCCCATCAACGCGCCCGAAGCCGACATGCGCGAGACGAATTCCAGCAGCATGTCCTCGACGGTTTCGACCTCGACGGTGCCAAGCGTCGACATCTCCAGCGAGAGCTGGCGGACCTCGTCGTCGTCGAGCAAGCTCCAGATCTTGCCGCCATATTGCTCGCCCAGCGCCAGCATCAGGATCGCGGCACGCTTCGGCCCGGCCAGCGCCTCGGTCTTGCTGCCCCCGCGGCTGCCGGCGCGCTGGCCCAGCGTGGAGATCACGCTGGTGATGTCGTTGGAATTGGCGTTTTGCAGGGAGGCGGCCATGTCAGATCACTTCTTGATTCACTTGGCAGAGTTGCGTGGCTTGGGTTATTTCGCGGGTTCGGTGAGCCATTGGCGGATGATGGCGACGGTTTCGTTGGGGTTGCGCTCGGCGAGTTCGCCGACGCGATGAACGGACTGGGCGTGGACCTGGCCCTGGATGGTGGCGACGTCGATGGCGCTGGCGGCGCCGCTCGGCAGCAGCGGCTGGCCGGAGGCCGGCGCGGCCTCTTCCGACGCGGCGGGGCCCGTCAGCACGCCGGAGATGGCGGCGGCGACCTCGTCGGAGGCGAGGATGCGCTTGACCAGTGGGCGGATCACCAGGAACAGCACGACCAGGCCGAGCAGCATCATCACGCCGAGCTCGACGAAGTACATGACGTCGTCCTTGGTGAACTGGAGCATGCCGAGGAAGCCTGAGGACTCGCCGATCGGCGCGGTTGAGGGCGCGTCGGCAAAGCGCAGATTCACGACCTCGACCTGGTCGCCGCGCTTCTGGTCGAAGCCGATCGCCGAGCGAACCAGGGTGGCGATGCTGTCGAGCTGCTCCTTGGTGCGGTCCTGGTAGGCCAGCTCGCCCTTGTCGTTCTTGCTGTAGATGCCGTCGACCAGCACCGCGACCGAGATGCGGTTGACCCGGCCGGCTTCGGTCACTTCGGTCTTGGTGGTGCGGGAGATCTCGTAATTGTTGGTCTCTTCGGACTTCTTGCTCTGGTCCTTGGCGACGGCGGCGGCGTTGTTCTGCTGGTTGCCGGGCAACTCGTTGTTGACGGTGACCTGGCCGTTGTTGTCGGCGGTCATGCTCTGCTCTTCGCGGGTCTGGCTCGAGCGCAGCACGCGGCCTTCGGGGTCGAACTTGTCCGAGGTCTGGGTGATCTTGTTGAAGTCGAAATCAGCGGAGAGCTGCACGCGGGCGCGGCCCGAGCCGACCACGGAGGACACGATGTCCTCGACCTGCTTGCGCAAGCGCTTTTCGAAGGCGATGCGGCGCTCGTCTCCGATCGTCTGCTCCGGATCGGTCGCCGCGCCGTCGGCGAGCAGCTGGCCGGCCTCGTCGACGATCGAGACCCGCTGCGGCTTCAGCCCGTTGACAGCGGAGGCGACGAGATGGCGGATGGCGCGGATCTGCTGGGCTTCCAGCGAGCCGCGGACGCGGACCACGATCGAGGCCGATGGCTCCGGCGCCTCGCGCGCAAACAGCGGGCGCTCGGGCAGCACCAGATGGACGCGCGCGGCCTGGATGCGGTCGATGGCGCGGATGGTGCGGGCGAGCTCGCCCTCCAGTGCGCGGAGATGATTGATGTTCTGGACGAAGGAGGTGGTGCCGAGTGCGTCCGACTTGTCGAACACCTCGTAGCCGACCCCGCCACCTTTGGGCAGGCCGCCCTCGGCGAGCTTCATCCTGAGACGCGTGACCTTATCCTTGGGCACCATGATGATGGAGCCCTCATTGCGGATCTCGAACTGAATGCCCTGGCGTTCCAGGTCCTTGATGATGCTCGAGGAATCCTCGACGCTGAGGTCCGTGAACAGCGTCGTCATCTGCGGCGTGGTGACGCGCATGATGACGAAGGCGAAGAAGCCGATGAGCGCGGCCGTGACCGCGATCATCGCCCCGAACCTGGCGGCGCCGATACTCTTCAGAAAGTCCGCAAGCCCTTGCAAGCAACCGCCCCAACAGATTCGGCCGCTTTCACCGGAAAGGCCGAGTGGGCAATTATTGCCTAGGTGATGGTTTCGATATGGTTAACGAGAGTTAAGAGGTCGGACAAAACTGCATCATCAAAAAAATCGGCCTCGCAGAGCGAGGCCGATTTTCTTCAAAAGCCGCAGATTTCCGGATCGCCTACTGGCGATATTGCTGGATGCGGGTGGTGCGAAGACCCGCCAGACCGTGCTGGTCGATGGAAAACTGCCAGGAGAGGAATTCGTCGACCGTCAGGGTATAACGGCTGCAGGCCTCCTCGAGCGAGAGAAGTCCACCACGGACAGCGGCGACGACTTCGGCCTTGCGGCGGATGACCCAGCGTTTGGTGCCCGGAGCAGGCAGATCCGCGATCGTCAACGGACTGCCGTCCGGCCCGATGACGTATTTTACCCTCGGGCGATGGGGTTCTGTCATGGCGTACTCACAAACTCTCAACCACTGAACTCACGCCCGTAACCCTACGCCCCGCGGCTTAAAAATCCGCTAAGCCTAAGGCTTCAATACAATTCTCGTTGAAACTTGCGGGAACACGGCCGTCTCGGCCGGCGGGTGACACGATTCCGGCGGGCCAAGCGGGGCAGAAGGGTAAATACTTTACTAACGAACGGGGCCTGTGCGGATGACGCAAGGCTCTCTCTTGTCGTCCCGAGGCGGCCAACGGGTCCGCGCGAAGCGCGGCCCGATGACAGGCTCCGCGCGAGCCCGGGACCCATAACCCCAGGGAGTAGTTTGATGACGACTCGGGGTTATGACCTCACGCGAAAACGACTTCCTGGGGTTATCGATCCCCGCCCCCCGTGCGTAATTGCGCACTAGGCGGGGATGACACTGAATCTGTCGTTGCAGCGTTTTCCCTCAATAGGCGCTTGTCGCGATGATGCTCTTGACCTGGCTCAGCGTGTAGCTGGCACCGTCGATGGTGAGCAGTGGCGGCGACTGGGTCAGGTCGACCGACGACACCACGCCCTGCACCTGCGCGGCGATGCCGACATTGTTGTTCGCCACGTCCTTGCCCGTGGCCGAGATCGTGTACTTGCCGTCGGGCCATTGCGTGCCGTCATTGCCCATGCCGTTCCAGGTGAAGGGAATGTCGGTGCCGGCGGAGGAGCTGTATTTGCCGGTGAACACGGTCTGGCCGCTGGAATTGGCGATGGAGATCTCGACGGTGGAGTCCGTCGGCACATTGAGATGCCAGATCGCGGCCGAGTTCGTCATGCTCGTCGTCGAGCCGTCGACCAGCGCGGTCTTGCCGACGAAGCCAAGGGCCTGGGTCGCCTGCGTGGTCTGCTGGAGGGTGACGAGCTGGGCCAGCGAATCGTTGGTCTTGAGCTGCTGCTCGACGCCGGCGAACTGCACCAGCTGCTGGGTGAACTGGTTGGTGTCGAGCGGATCCAGCGGGTTCTGGTTCTGGAGCTGCGTCGTCAGCAGCGTCAGGAACGTCTGAAAGTTGCCTGCGAGCGTCGAGCCCGTGGTCGAGCTCATCGAGTTCGACGAGGAGGATTTCGGGATGTCGGTCGTCCCGGAGACGACGGAAGGGGCGGTGGCGGCATTCGTGGTGGTCATAATCGAATACTCCTCACACTCTGATGTCGACGCCGCTGCTCGATCCGAGCATGCGGCCGTAGCCGCGTCCAATGGGCGCGGCGGCAACGGTTTCGTCCTCGCTGATGATCAGCCGGCGGGCATTGCCACCATTGTCGTTGTTCTGGCCGGACTGCTGGCCCGATGAATTCTGGTCGCGCAGGCTGAAGGACAGCCCGTTGCCGCCGGTCTTGAAACCTGCATCGTCGAGCGCGCGCTGCAATTGCGGCGCGTCCTGACGCAGCATTTGCAGCGTCTCCGGCTTCTCCACCGTGAGATGCGAGGTGACCTGGCCGTTGCGGTCGACATTGATGCGGACATCGATGCGGCCGAGCTCGGCCGGGTCGAGGCTGATGTCGAACCGGGACTTGCCGGCGCGAATGGCAGCCGCGATCTCGATCGGCACGCCGCTGATCGGCACGGCCGCATGGGTTGCGGCTGTCGCGGTGAGCGTCGCGGTCGATGCTGTGGCGGCCGAGGTCGTATTGGTCAGCGGCGCCTGCACGGCGGAAGCGGCCTGCGCGCCGGTATCCGTCGGCGCGATGGTGGCTTGCGCGCCCGCGTGCGTGGCTGGCGCGCCTTGCGTCGGGTCGGCGGCGTGGTCGGCGAGAACTGCCTTGGCCTCGGTCGCTCCGCCATCTGCCTGCGGCTTTGCGGCTTGCGGATGCGCGGCCGTCGCGCTCGCCGGAGCCTGCTCGGCGTTCGCCTTGCCGGTGTCCTGGCCGATATTCGAGACGTCGGTCTGGGCCTGCGCGGTTGCGGCGTCCTTGAACGAGGTTTTTGGCGTGCCCTGGCTGACGGTGGCGATCAATCCGCCATTGGCCTTTGCATCGGTCGCGGTCGCCTCGCTCGCTCCGGTCGCGGTCTCGCCGAGCGTCGTCGTGGTCTCGGCATCGACCTCGGCGCCCGCGGCCTTGGCGCTCTTGTCGCCGGCGGTATCGGTCTTGTTGCCGGCGATCTGCGCCGCAGTGGAGGCACTGGCGGCAAGACCTGCTGCGGCGATCGTCAGCGGCGAGGCGGCGGCATCGCCGGCTTGGCTCGCAGCCGCATTCGGGTCGGCCGGCACGACGGGCGCGGCAACGACAATCGCGTTCGGATCGGGCAGGGCGGGCTGCGCAGCATCGGCCGACACGGCGGCAGCCGCATCGGCGGCGGCGGCAGGAGCATCGGCGCCGTCGGTCTTGTCGCCCTTGGTCTCGTCGGATTCGTCCGCCGGTTTGGCGTCCGATGTCTCGGACTTGTCCTTGATCTTGTCGGCGTCCTTGGCAGAATCGCTGGCCGCGTCGCTCTTGTCGTTCTTCGCCGGCGCAGACGTCTCGGTATCGTCGCTCGCCTTGCTCTGCGAAGGCTGCTCCGTGGAAGAGGTGTCGCGCGGACTTCGGTCGGATGCCGTGGAGGATGACGTCGAATCGCTCCGGCGCGGGGCTGTGTCCTGCGCCTTGTTGGCGATTGCCTGGGTATTGCTGTCGACCAGCGAGCCGAAAGCGTCGCTGGCGGGCGTGTCTTTCGAGGCTTGCGACCGGGCAGGCTTTTGCTGCGCGCTCTGGACTTGCACGCTTGCCACGACATCTGACGTACGACCAACCACAGGCGACCCCTTGGAAGCAACTTCGGACAAGGGGGAGCAAGGAGCGGGCCAGCGTCCCGCCATGTAGATTTATACAATAAAATCAATGTGTTGATTGTTTATGTCGTCGCCCGGCAGCGCGCCGCGCCCCCGCCATTTCTGCCGGCCCCGGCAAGAATTGCCCTAAGCTGGCTGCCCGCGTGATTGCTTCACCGGAATGCCGCCTATATTAAAGAGGTCACTCTCAGCCGCTTTCGACTTGGGCAGCCGTGCCCCTTCGGGAACTAAAGTTCCGGGGGATCGCCGATGTCCCGCCAGAAGGCACAGCAATCGCGGATCGCGCTACGCCGCCGTCACAACGCTTTAAGGCCCATGCTGAACAGTCTGGATCTCGAAGGCCGTCCCGAAGACACCAGGGTCGTCGTCGCCATGTCGGGCGGCGTCGATTCTTCGACGACGGCCGCGCTGCTGAAGGCGGAAGGCTACGACGTCGTCGGCATCACGCTGCAGCTCTATGACCATGGCGCGGCGACTCACCGCAAGGGCGCCTGCTGCGCGGGCCAGGACATCCACGACGCCCGCGATGTCGCGGCCAAGCTCGGCATTCCCCATTACGTGCTCGACTACGAGGACCGCTTTCGCGAGTCCGTCATCGACAATTTCGCCGACTCCTATGCGCTTGGCGAGACGCCGGTGCCGTGCATAGAGTGCAACCGTTCGGTCAAGTTTCGCGACCTCTTGAAGACCGCGCGTGAGCTCGGGGCGCACGCGCTCGCCACCGGCCATTACGTTGCCTCGCGCCGTATCGGCGACGGCTCGCGCGCGCTGGTCTGCGCGGCCGACGCCGACCGCGACCAGAGCTATTTCCTGTTCGCGACCACGCGCGAGCAGCTCGACTTCCTGCGCTTTCCGCTCGGCGACATGACCAAGCCGCAGACCCGCGAGCTGGCGCGCCGCTTTGGGCTCGCGGTCGCCGACAAGCACGACAGCCAGGACATCTGCTTCGTGCCGACGGGCCGCTACACCGACATCATCACGCGCCTGCGTCCGAACGCGATGGACCCCGGCGACATCGTCGATCTCGAGGGCCGCGTGCTCGGCCGGCACAACGGCATCGCCAATTTCACCGTCGGCCAGCGCCGCGGCCTCGGCATCGCCTCCGGCTCGCCGCTGTTCGTGGTGCGGCTCGATGCTGCGCATCGCCGCGTCGTCGTTGGTCCGCGCGATGCGCTGAAGATGCACCGCATCAGCTTGCGCGACGTCAACTGGATCGGCGATGGCGACATCGACAGCGCGATCGGCGGCGGCCTCGAGATGTTCGTGCGCGTGCGCTCGACCCGCAGCCCCCAGCCGGCGTGGCTGCGCGGCGGCAATGGCCAATACGAGGTCGAGCTCGTTGCCGGCGAGGAGGGCGTCTCGCCCGGCCAGGCCTGCGTGTTCTACGACGCAGCCAGCGGCCAGGCCCGCGTGCTGGGCGGCGGCTTCATCCAGAGCGCTACGGCGAAGAAGGTCGGCGCGGCCAGCTCGCGCCCGCTGGCGGAAGCCGTGCGCGGCTGAGGATGACGAGATCAAGCGCAACTGGTAGGGCTGGGCTTACCTCTCCCCGACGGGGAGAGGTCGGATTGCGAAGCAATCCGGGGGAGGGGCCGCAGCTACTATCGGGACACAACCCCTCACCCGGATCGCACCTTGCGATGCGACAAAGCCGAAGCTCTGCTTCGGCGTCTTTTTTTGACGGAACGGCCGCCGCAGGCGGCCTATGCCTCTCCCTATGGGAGAGGTGAAGTAAGGGCAGGGGGCATGGCAGCAGACATCTCGCGGGCCGGGGTCGAGAAGGCCTATGGCCGCTGGGCGCCGGTCTATGATCTCGTGTTCGGCAAGGTGTTCGACGCCGGAAGGCAGTCGACCATCGCCGAGGCCGACCGCATCGGCGGCCGCATTCTCGACGTCGGCGTCGGGACCGGGCTTTCGCTCTCCGATTATTCGCGCACCACGAAGATCTGCGGCGTCGACATTTCCGAGCCGATGTTGCGCAAGGCGCAGGCGCGCGTGCGCGCGCTTCGCTTGAGCAACGTCGAAGTGCTCTCCGTGATGGATGCGAAGAACCTTGCCTTCCCCGACAAATTCTTCGACGCGGTGGTCGCGCAATATGTCATCACTGCCGTGCCCGATCCCGAAGGCACGCTCGACGAGTTCGTCCGCGTGCTCAAGCCCGGCGGCGAGCTGATCCTCGTCAACCACATCGGCGCCGAGAGCGGCCCCCGAAAGCTGTTCGAGCTCGCCTTCGCCCCCATCGCCCGCCGCCTCGGCTGGCGCCCGGAATTCCCGTGGGCCCGCCTCGAGGGCTGGGCCGCCAGGCACGGCGGCATCACCCTCACCGAGCGCCGACCCATGCCGCCGATGGGCCATTTCTCGCTGATCCGTTACCGCAAATCGTGATGCGTGACATGGGAACAGGGGACGCCGCGCGGGCGTTTCCTTTCCATGCGCACGACATCACACATCATTCTGGCCGGCCTCCTGATCGCCGCTTCAGGCAGCGCGATCGCGCAGGCCCCGCCCGCCCCGGCGACACCGCCGCAACAGACGGCGCCGCCGTCCCCGCAGCACGCGGTCAATTGCATGCCGCAGGACCGTCCGAATCGCCAGGTCGACGGCACCACCACCGGCCAGTCCCGGGAACCGCTCGGCGACAAGCTGGCCAAATCCGACGGCGTGCTCTGCCCGCCCTCCGGCATCGACCCCGAGATGCACGCGCCGGCCCCCGACACCGGCAGCAACACCCCGGTGATCCCGCCCCCCGGCAGCCCCGGCGGCGATCCGAATGTGAGGCCGAAATAGGCCTTTCGTCCCCCCAGAATCTCGTCGTGCCCGGGCTTGTCCCGGGCATCCACGTTCCCGGGGCTGCGAATGAAGGGTGGATGGCCGGGACAAGCCAGGACAAGCCCGGCGATGACGAACGCATTGAAAAAGGGGCCGTATTCGCAAGGCGGCTTGTCCCGACGTAGCCTCGGCGAGGCCGGAAAAAGGCGGCCCACTTTGCTTGACTTCCCGCCGCCCCCTTCTTTATATGCCGCGCGTTCGCGAGATCGGCCTCAGTCGCCGCCGCGATCCCTGTGGCGGGGTAGCTCAGCTGGTTAGAGCACGGGAATCATAATCCTGGGGTCGGGGGTTCGAGTCCCTCCCCCGCTACCAATCGTTCGATCTTGCCCCTAAGCTACGATTTCCTGCGATCTCGTCCGCCGACGGTAGGAAGCCGAGCCGATGTGTGAATTGGCGTCGGCTGAAAGGGCCGCGCATACGGTCGGGAAACCCCGTTCCCGGCACAGATGCGCATCGCGCTTCAGAACGGATCTACGGGAACCGCGAAGATATAGCCGACGCCGCGTTCGGTCTGAATGACGCGCGGCGCACTTGGATCGACCTCCAGCTTGCGCCGCAGCCGCAGCACCTGAACGTCGATGCTGCGGTCGAAAATGTCTTCATGAATGCGGGTCGCCTGAAGCAGATGCTCGCGGGTCAGGGGACGCTGCGGCGCTTCGAGGAACGCTAGCAACAAGGCATATTCTCCCTTGCTGAGCGGGACCTGCGCTTGACTGGGATCGATGAGCTTTCGACCACGCCGCTCCAGCTTCCACCCATTGAAGCGATAGCCTCCGCGCTCGGGATCGCGGGCGCGCGCGGCTCGGCCTATCTCCTGCCGTCGCAACACCGCCCGAACGCGTGCCAGCAGCTCGCGCAGCGAGAACGGCTTGACGATGTAGTCATCGGCGCCGAGCTCGAGCCCGACGATGCGATCGATTTCGTCTGGGCGGTGGCCCGTCGTGATGATGACAGGCACATCGGAATGAGAACGGATCTCCCGCAGCACATCCAGACCGTCATCCTGACCAAGGCGAAGGTCGAGAATGATCAGGCTGGGCCGGCCGGCCTCGAAATGATGTTTGAGTTCGGACCTGTTGCACGCCGCCCTGGTCGGGACATTGTGCTCCTCCAGATACTTGATCACCATCTGTCGCAAGGTGGGATCGTCATCGACAACTACGACGTGGCCAACTGCATGCATACTTCACTCAAAAATCCGCTATCGCATCCTGATCCCTGAGGATACCAGGGTCGAATCCAAACGAGCGCAATTCTCCCGGAAAGCCGCCAGCGAGATCATGGCCGTGACATTCACGACCATCCTCATGGAATAAGAGGCACTTGCCATCGCGTAGCGGTCTCGCCCTTCCTCAACTCGCACGATCAAAGCGGCGTGATGTCTCGGTCATCAATTGTCGCTTCCGACCAAAGTCGCCGCCGGATCTCTGCGGCGCGCCGAACGGCGCTCTTCCGACTACGAGCGCAGAATTACCGTCCCATTTCAGGCCCGGCAGCCCGCGTTACAATCGTAATCCAATTGCGTCATTGCGGCTCGCGCATGGTGCGGCTCGGCATCAATCTCCCCGGCAATGAGCCCACGCTCGAGCGGAGAGACTTCTCCACATCATCGGCGAGCCGCGTGCTTCGTGTCGCGCCCGCGCAGGAGCGACTATGGCCGGTCCGAACGACCAGGCGGTTTCAGCGGTAGCGCGATGTCGCGCACGCGAAGTCCTGATGTAGCGCGCACGTCCTATCCATGACAGGCGGTCGTTCGCAACCGGGACGATCGACGTGATCGAGATAGGGGAATGCCGATGTACAAACGATTTGGGCGGTGGACGGCAGTCGCCGCTTCGTTGCTGTTCAACTGGATGCCCGCCCTTGCGGCCGATGCAAGCACGACCAGTGCGGTTCACGGGATCGCAGCCGGCTCGCTCGGCCAGAATCAAGCCTCGGAGCATGCCGGCGCGTTCCGCCAGGCTCCCATAGGTCATCGGCAGCCGCGGCCAGGCGACATTCCGGAGGGGATGCGTCTGTCGCCGCTTGAACTGGAGCTGCGACGGATCGATGAGGAGGTCGATCGCAGACTGATCATCTGCCGCGGCTGTTGAAGCCCAAGCCATCCAGGACGGACGCGGCGCTCGAGCGCCTCAATGGCAATGCGTCAACTGCGTCAAGAGTTGACGCTGTCGAACTTGATGCCTCACGCTTGATTGCGTGGGGATGACAGCGCCCGTTCGCGTGGTACTCGTGTCCATTCCGCGCCGAAGGATTTACCTTGGCGCAGAACAAGACCAGGCGCCCGCCGGAAGCGGGCGCCCTGAGGGAATGGCTCACCAAGGGCCATTCGATCGGGTTTCTCTCCTATGCGATAGCCCGGACAAGGGAGGGGATCGTTTCCCAACCCAGGGCTATGTCACCTTGTTGCTCGGCGGGAGCGGGCGGGCTTCATGGTGGCGGCGCGCGGCTGCGCGCGTCGTTGTCTTTCCAGACGGTGGATGATCCGGAGAACCTCCAAACGTGTGTCGATGCTGGCGAATTCGTCGGCCATTTGGGTGGCGCGCATGCGGTAGGAAGGACGATCAAGCACTGTTCGCGTTGCCTCTCGCAGTGCTTCTGATGTCGGTGCGTTGGTCGCCAGGTTGATCCCGACGCCCGACCACGCCACGCGTGCATTGACGTCGGCCTTGTCCTCGATCAGGCCCGCCGTAACCAGAGGGATTCCGAAGCTGAGTGCCTGGTTGACGGTGCCATAGCCTCCGTTGGTGACGAGTGCATCCACGCGGGGGAGCAGCCATTCGAACGGCAGGTAGCTGGCGAGCCGCGCATTGGAGGGTATGGGTCCGGGGATCGTTTCAATCGGTCGGCCGCCGGCGGTGGCGACAACCAGCAGGTCGGGCTCGTTGGCGAGAGCCGCAAATGTTGGCGCGAGCAGGAGCCCGAAATCGAGGTTGGCCACGGTACCCTGCGTGACCAGGACGACCTTGCGTGAACCATCCAGCTCGTGCGCCCAAGGCGGCAACGGGGCCTGATTTCGGATGATAGGCGGCGTTCCGACGAAATGCACCGTGGGTGGAAGCTCGCGCGGGAATTCGAAGCTCGGCACTGACAGCTGCAAGTAGGCATCGGCCAGGCCGACGACGGAATGGAAGAGCGGCACCGACACCGGTCCCACGCCGCAGGTCTTCAGCACCTCGTTCAGTTTGCGCAGGACGGGCTGGTCGACGTTGGCGTCGTGCTCTCCCGCCAGGACGGCGTATTGCTCGCGCTGCTCCTTCGTCGTCGCAGGCGGCAGGCCAACGAAATCCGGTGCGCCGTCATCGCGCTTCCAGTGCAAGAACGATGTGCCGCATAGCACGATCGGTGGCCTCGTCTCGCGCGGTCCGAGCAGCATCGGCAGGACGCCGAACAGCAGGTCATCGCTGACGATGACGTCGGCTTGAAAGTGCTTCAGCGCCTCGCGAAGGCCTTGGTCCTGCGCAGGGATGGCATCGACGAAGAGGCGTTCGCAGACGATGCGAAGCCACTGGGATCCCGGTGGGACATCCTTCAGTTCGGGAATCGGCGAGGGCGGATTCCGCCCGTCGAAATCGGCGTCGGCCGGAAGAGGAAGGAATTGCGCGCCGCTGGCTTCGATGCGATCGCGAAATGCGGTCCCGGTCAGGAAGGCGATCTCGTGGTCGTCGTCGAGAAGTATCCGCGTGATCGCGAGCATCGGACTGATGTGGCCCGCCGCAGGCGTCGAAGCGATGAGAATCTTCATGGTTGGCCTCTGATTGTCGAACCTCGACCGTGGCTGGTCAGACGAGCAGAGGGAGGGTGCTAAGCTGCCTGTTACGGACAAGCTTCGGCGTGCCTCCAATTGGTTACGGCGGCAACGCAGCAAGGCTAATTCGGGATGCAGCCCAGCTTGGCTGCGCGTCCCAGTGCGCGGCGGCTACCGACTCAACGGCGGAAAGCTGCGGCTCGCAGCGGCAGGCTCGCAGCGGTGCCGTTCGGAACGCTCCGCCACGTACGGCATAATGCCAGTCGCCCCAGTCGACAGGCGACGATGTTGCCAAAGAGGCTGCGAATGTTGCAGCCGTAGCATGATTTTGCCGATCCGCAATGATGCGGACATCGCGGTGCCTCAGGTTCCCTAGCCTCAAACGTCACCTGCCGGGTGGCGCCTGGCGAACAGAAAATGGGAACCGCATCCTTGAACCGTCGTGACTGTCTGATCACCAGCTGCCTTGCACTGAGCGGGCTCGCAAAACCCGCAGCTGCCAGCGTTGCACAGTCGGATCTCATCCGGCTTTCACTGAACGAGAACCCGTTCGGTCCATCGCCCCGCGCGCTCGCGGCGGTCCGCGATCAGCTTGGCGAACTGTGCCGCTATGGAGGGGATCTCGGAGCTGCGCTGACGGAGCTGCTGGCCTTGCGCGAACGCGTGCCGGACGACCAGATCGTGATCGGCGATATTCTCAAGCCTCTCGGATTACATCTCGCCCAGGGCGCGCCGCTCGGAGCCGAGTTCATCTATTCCGAGCCGGGTTATGCGGCTTTGGTGGATGCGGCGCGTCCAAGTGGCGGGGTCGTGGTCGGCGTTCCTCTCAATTCGAGGCTTGAGAACGATCTTGACGCCATTGCTGCCAAAGTCAGCGAACGGACGCGGGCGATCTACCTCGTCAATCCTCATAATCCGTCGGGCACTGTCAGCGATCCGGCAGCTTTTCGCGCTCACGTTCGCGCGATGTCGAAGCAAACGGCCGTCATTGTCGACGAGGCCTATCTGGAGTTCGATCCTGATTTCGAGAAGCGAACGGTCATGGACCTCGTTCGCGCGGGCGAGAACGTGGTCGTGTTCCGGACCTTCGACAAGATGTTCGGATTGGCCGGTCTCGGGCTTGGCTATGCGGCGACGCCTCCGGCGCTCGCAACGTCGCTTAAGCGGGCCGGGTTCGGCCGGGTCGACGCACTTGATCGGCTCGCACTCGTGGCGGCGGCAGCAAGCATACGGGATATCGATTATGTGGCGACGACGCGCACAAAGGTCGCCGCCGAGAGAGACAAATGGCACCAGTTGCTCGCCAGTCTGAAGCTTCGCCACTCCGACGCGCGGGCAAACTTCATCTTCTTCGAGGCCGACCGTCCTCAGACCGAGATAGCTGCGGCCCTGCGGAGCAAAGGTATCGACATTGGCCGCGCCTTTCCGCCGCTTGAGCGCTGGGTCCGTATCACGATCGGGCTGCCGCACGAGAACGCGGCGACGCGTGCTGCCGTTGCCGAACTGTTGCGGTGAGACCACCTCGATCGCGTCTTTGGCGGCTCCACCGTCCCGGCCGCGATCCGACCGCCCTGCCTCTGTCCGGGAGCGGCCTCGTATCCCTCCCTGCCTGACAGAGACGTGAGTTGATCGCGGTCGCGGCCGCAACTACCTGAAGCGTCGACAGTCTCACCAGTTCCTCAGCCCCGCCTTCTGCGATAACGGAGTTTCCTACTGAATGAACGTTGTGGAGTATCCGATCGGTGGCGGTGCGACCATTTCGGTGCAGGAGCAGCCTGGTGTTCTGAGGTGTTTTCGATCGTTCCCACTATCCGACATCATCGAAGCAATCTGGGACTGTGACATTCCCGATGGCGATTTCGCCAAGTCGCTTACGATCAAGTGCCCGCCCGGCACATCCTTGCAGCTGATCGGTCAGTACCGGAAGCCGGCCAGAATTGCACAGAGCGAGACGGTCCTTCCGTCAAAATGCGCTACCCATGTTCAGTCGCATGCTCTCACTCTGTTCCCCACGGGAGCGTTCGGAGCCGTCATCGTCTGCCTCAGGCCGGACGCAGCCAGCCGCATCGTCAAGGCTCCGTTCAGGGAGTTCGCGAACGCCAGTCTCAATCTCGGGGATCTGTTCGGCAATTGGGAAGTCGAGATGTGTGACGACCTGCTCGTCGGGGCGAGGACGAGCCACGAGCGGATCGCCGGTGTCCAGGCCTTCCTGCTTCGGCAGCTGAGTCCCCAAATAGACAGTCTCGCCAACCGCGCGGCTGGGTATCTCCGAAAAAATCCGGGCATGCCCGTCAGCGCGCTGGCCGCGCTGCTCGGCACCAGCGAGCGCAACCTGTCACGCGGCTTCAAGAGAGCCTTCGGCCTCAGCCCGAAGCGGTTTGCGCGCCTTGCGCGGTTTCAGAGAATTCTCGCCGAGCGGCGCCTCGACCGCTCCTGGGCGCAGGTCGCCCATGTCTGTGGTCTTTCCGATCAAGCCCATCTCATCGGCGAGTTCCATGATCTCGTGGGCGAGGTACCGACGCAATTCTTCACGCGCGAGCTACGCATCGGCGCCGACGGAATGGACGAAGCCAACCTCATCATCCAGCAACGGCCAGAACGGTCGATCGCAATTAGTTGATGCGGACTTCCGAAACGGCCAAGAACGAACTTGAACGTTCACCTAGCTGAAACGCATTGGTCGTTTCGAGCGAAGGTGAAACATGTTGGCTCCCCTGAGAGACCCTGGACCGGCTGAGAATGTGGCGGAGAAGCCCTCCGTCCACTCCGGCTTACCTCGGATTCGCGACAGTGCGGGGCAACCATCAGCGCCGCGCACAATATCCTCCTTGTCGAGGACGACCCGGAAACGCGCTCGTCGGTCGTCGATCTTTTCGAAGATCATCATTTTGCCGTTCACGCCATCTGCCGCCGGCATGAGATCAGTCGATACTTCGCCTGCAATCATCCAGACTTGCTCATTCTCGACCTGCAACTGGGCCAGGACAGCGATTTGAACCTTTTGAGGGAGCTTCGATCCCGCTTCGACGTTCCCATTATCGCAATCGGCGACCGCTGCGACCAGATCAGTTGCGTAATTGCCCTTGAGCTCGGGGCCGACGACTATGTCGCCAAGCCCATCGGCCTGAGGGAGTTGCTCGCGCGCGCTCGCGCCGTGCTTCGGCGACAGAACTGCGGTCGGACGGCTCGGACGAACGGCTCGCAGCGCGGCGGGTTCAGGTTCTGCGGCTGGACGCTCGAACGCCGCGCCCGGCGGCTGGTGAGGCCCGACGGCAGTCCCCTGGTGCTGACGAAAGCCGAATACGTCCTGCTCGTCGCTTTCCTCGAAGCACCGCAGCAGACGCTCTCGCGCGAGCAATTGCTGCACGCGACCCAAATCCACGAGGATGTGTTCGATCGGAGCATCGATGTGCGGGTCTGGCGTCTCAGACGCAAGCTCGAGATCGATCCGCGCGCGCCGGAGATCATCAAGACCCAACGCGCCATCGGCTATCTGTTCACTCCCCCGGTTGAGGCCTTCTGACCGGCGAAGCGCGGGCTTTGATTCGGTCGCAGCGTCCCGCAAGCACCACGGGAGCGCGCCGAGACGTGAGCGACTTACGTCGATCACGTAAACCTGACGCAGCCGTCCGAAACTACCAAGACGGATATCGCCGATCTTGTCACCCTGGCCCGGGTGCGATTGTCGCGATGAGAGAGGAACGATGAGCAATTCGGAGAAAGTGGCTGTGGTGACCGGGGCATCCCGGGGCATCGGCGCCGGAATAGTCGAGAAATTCCTCGACAACGGCTACCGCGTCGTCGCCTGCTCGCGAAACATCGCCAGCAGCGGCCGGCCAGACCTTGTCGAGGTGGCCGGCGACGTCTCACGGCCCGAAACCGCCAGGCTCGTGATCCAGGCGGCAAGAGAGCGCTTCGGCCGCCTCGATACCCTGATCAACAATGCCGGTGCCTTCCTGTCGAGGCCCTTCACCGAGTACACGGAAGGCGAGTTTGCGAACCTCGTTCAGGTCAATCTCGGAGGTTTCTTTCACATCTCGCAGCTGGCCATTGCCCAGATGCTTCGTCAGGCGAGCGGCCACATCATCAACATCACGTCCAGTCTCCTGGCCGAGCAGCCGGTGAAAGGATTGCCCGCGGCTTTGACGGCAATTACCAAGGGTGGCGTCAACGCGGCGACACGGTCGCTTGCGATCGAATACGCGGATAAGGGCATCCGTGTGAATGCGGTAGCTCCCGGCGTGGTTCGCACGCCGATGCATGCCCCCGAGAGCCATGGGTTTCTCGCGACGATGCACCCGATCGGGCGCATTGGGGAAATTCAGGATATCGTCGACGCGGTCCTCTATCTCGACAATGCATCCTTCGTGACCGGGGAGATATTGCACGTCGATGGCGGCGCCAACGCCGGACGTTGGTGACCACCGGAGGGATCTCCGGGTGTCAGGATACGGGAGAGAGTGTTGAGCGTTTATCCTCGACCCATACTCGACTTGTTCGGAATTGATCTGCCGATCATCCAGGCTCCGATGCTCGGCATAGTGACAACCGACATGGTCATCGGAGTTGCCGAAGCAGGTGGTCTCGGCTCGCTTCCCGCGTCCGGTCTCAGTGCGGAACAAACCCGCAGCGTCGTCGGTGAAATACGGCGGCGCACGCCGAAGCCGCTCAACATGAATTTTCTTTGTCATGAGGCGCCCACACGGGACCGGCGGCGTGAGGAGGTCTGGTTGCAGCGTCTGACGCGGTACTATCGCGAGCTCGGGCTGGCGTCCGAGCAGTCCGCCTCCGGCTCTCCCATTCCGGTCTTCGAGAACGCACATTGCGATCTGCTGGAGGAGATCTCGCCGGAGGTTGTCAGCTTTCACTTCGGTCTTCCGCCGAAGCACCTGCTCGAACGAGTGCGGAGGACGGGTGCGAAGATCGTGTCGTCGGCAACCGTCGTCGAAGAAGCGTTGTGGCTCGAGGATTCCGGTTGTGATGCGATCATTGCCCAGGGATTTGAAGCCGGTGGGCATCGAGGCACGTTTCTGCACCGGGATCCCACCCGGCAGGTCGGTCTCATGGCCCTCGTTCCGCAAATCGTCGATGCAGTACGGGTGCCCGTCATAGCAGCCGGGGGCATCGCCGATTCCAGGGGAGTTGCTGCAGCATTCGCCCTCGGAGCTTCGGGCGTCCAGGTCGGTACCGCCTTTCTGTTTTGCGAGGAAGCGAACGTCTCCCCTCTGTATAGAGAGGCGGCGCGCTCGACGCCGCCCGAGCAAACGGTGATCACCAACATCTTCACCGGACGGGCGGCGCGCGTATGCGACACGCGGGTCGTTCGAGAGCTTGGCCCGATCGGGATCGACATGCCCGAGTTCCCCGTTCCGGCGGTTCCGCTGGCGCCGTTGCGTGCTGCATCCGAAGGTCAAGGGCGCACGGATTTCACCCCGCTGTGGTGCGGTCAGTCAGCGCGCCTGGGCCGCGCGCTTTCGGCTGCCGCGTTGACGAGATGGCTGTCGGATGGCCAAGCCGAACCAAGCTTTGGCACGATCGGGGATCTGCGGAGGAAATCCTGAACTCGGGTGCCGCCAGGGCTAAGCCGGACGGCATCTCCCTTCACGTCGAAGCATGCGCCGTCGACCTGCCCGGCGACGTCAGATATGATAGATGTCGATCACGTGATGAATGTAGTCGTTCTTCAGCACGACCTTCTTCGCCTTGATCAGCGGACGATCGCCCGTCGCGTCGATCGTGTAGAACGACACGCCGAAATAACTGTCGATCGTCTTGTACCGATAGCTCAACGTCAGCCAGTTGAACCGGAGTTCGACGATTCCGTCGGCCTGAGCGTTGATCTCGATATTGGAGATGTTGTGGAGCGTGCGCGGCTCCGGGGTGCTGGCGCTCGACCGCTCGGTCTTGATGCGGAAGACCCGATCCTCGAGGCCGCTGCGGCTGGGGTAGTAGATCAGGGAAACGTCGGTCTGAGGATTCTCGACCAGGCAGTCATCGTCATCCCAGGCCGGCATCCAGAACCGCACATCCGGAGCATAGAAGGTCAGCCAGGTGTCCCAGTCGCGATCGTCGAGGGTGCGGGCCTCGGCATAAAGAAATGCTTCGAGTTCGGGTAGGGTGATGGTGGTCATGCGTCATCGCCATGAAGTCGCGCCGAGCGCTGTCGCAAGTCTGTCGGCTTTCCAGCAGCGCTGCGCTGAGTTGTGTGGGGTGTCGCCGGCCGCCAACGAGCGACCGGCGACGAGGTTGAAGCTCTCTTGTCTGCCGGCGCGGCCACCCTTGCTCTTGGCGTGGCGGGCAGCCGTGCGCCGATTGTCCGCCATCTACAGCGGCTGACCGGTGGAGCGGACCACGATCTCGCTGATATCCACGTCGGCCGGCTGCTCGATCGCATATGCGATCGCCCTTGCTACGGACTCCGCTGGAATTGCTTGCTGGTAGAAGCCCATCACCATGTCCTTTGCGGCGCCGGTGGTGTTGTGCTTGAGCTCGCTATCGACGATGCCGGGCTCGATCGATGCGACCCGGATCCCATCCCCAGCTTCGACGCGCAGGCCATCGGAGATCGCCCGGATCGCAAATTTCGTTGCCGAGTAGACGGTCCCGCCCGGCGCGAAGACCTTGAAACCCAGTACGGAACTCAGGTTGACGAACTGTCCTGACTTCTGCCTCTGGAAGACGGGCAGGGCCGCCGCAATGCCGTGGAGGACGCCACGTATGTTGACGTCGATCATGCGGTCCCACTCGTCGATGCGGCACTCGGACAACGCAGCGATGGGCATGACGCCGGCATTGTTCACGAGAACGTCGATGCGGCCGAAATCCTTTACTGTGCCCTCGATGAAGTTGGCGACGTCGACCCGTTTCACCACGTCGACGGTATAGGCCTTGCCTCTCCCGCCCGCTCTTTCGATCTCTGCGACGATTGCGTCGAGCCGTTGGCGGCGGCGGGCGCCTATCGCCACGATCGCCCCCTTGGACGCCAGCAGCTTGGCCGTCTCCGCGCCGATCCCGCTCGAAGCGCCGGTGATTGCGACGATTTTTCCTTCGATCTTCTTTGACATGTCGTGCTCCTGTTGCCTTGATAGTCATGAAGACGGCTGGTGCCGCCGTGGCGTGCTCAAGTTCCGTCTCCGTGCAGCACCGCTTGTCGCAGCGTGTCCAGCCAGTAGCGGTGCTGGACGAGGAAAAGACCTTCGCTATCGGTTTTGGTGCCGCTCCTCAGTGGGTGAAGATCAATGGCCTTGGCTTCTTCGTCCGCTCCCTCGATCCATTGTGACGAGCCGCGCGACAGGTCGTTCCAACGCATGGTTCTTGCCATGTAGGCCTGCTGGCATGCCCGGAATTCCTCGAGGTCGTCAGGCGTTGCCATGCCGCTGGCATTGAAGAAATCCTCATACTGACGAATGCGTCGTGCCCGCTCTGCCGGCGGCTCGTTCTTCGGCGCGATGCAATAGATCGTCACTTCGGTTTTGTCCGCTGCCAGCGGTCGGGCTACGCGTATTTGCGAGCTCATCTGGTCCATCAGGTAAAGGTTTGGATAGACGCAGAGATTGCGCAGGTTTTCTACCATCCATTGCGCTTTGGCCCGTCCATGTCTCGCCGTGAGATCGTCGAGGTGCGCGTAAAGCGGACGTGATGTAGGGTTGGTCCATCTGGACCAGAGCACCAGATGGCCGTTTGCGAATGAGTAGTAGCCGCCCTCCTGCTTGCTGAACTTGCCGACGTCGACTGCCTTGATGCTGTCCGTCGCCGCGTTGCGACGGCTCGTCGTCGCCACGTAGTTCCAGTGGACCGAGGACACATGATAGCCGTCGGCACCATTCTCGGCCTGCATCTTCCAGTTTCCGTCGTAGACGTAGGTCGATGAACCGCGCAGGACCTCGAGGCCATCGGGAGACTGATCGACCATCAGGTCGATGATCTTTCTGGCCTCGCCGAGATATTCCGTCAGCGGCTTCACCGCGGGGTTGAGGCTGCCGAAGATGAAGCCGCGATAATTGTCGAGCCTGGCAATCGCCTTCAGATCGTGCGAGCCCGCCGTGTTGAACTGCTCCGGATATCCGGCATCGTCCGCATCCTTGACCTTCAGCAGCTTGCCCGAATTGCTGAAGGTCCAGCCGTGAAACGGACAGGTAAATGTGATCTTGCGGCCACGCTTGTAGCGGCAGAGCATTGCGCCGCGATGGCTGCACGCATTGATGAATGCGTTGATCGCGCCGTCCTTGCTGCGTGCGACGAAGACGGGCTGGCGCCCGATCCACGTGGTGAAATACTCGTTGTTGTCGGCGATCTGGCTCTCGTGCGCGAGATAGACCCAGTTCCCCTCGAATATGTGCTTCATCTCCAGCTCGAAGAATTCGGCGGAAGTGAATATCTCGCGGTCGCAACGAAACAGCCCATTGGCGCCGTCCTCGACAACGGCCGCTTCCAGGCGTTCCAGGATGATCGATGACATGACGGGACTCCCCGAGAATGAGCGATATGTCGCCGTCGAAGCTGGCACGGCGACCTTGGCGAGTGACCAGAATAGGGACGGCGCCAGACCCACGTCACTGGACTGTCGCGCTCTTTCTGCTTGGACGGAGACGACCGCTTGATGCGCGGAGTGCCTGTGTCGTGAACGATCGTGATGCGATGTCCACTTTGGTCCGGGTGCTCTGCTGACTAGACTCTGGCCGTCCCAGGAGGATGGCCATGCATTCGGGCAGTGTGAGTAACGACTTTTTCGGCGCGCCAAGTCTGGATTACGATGCGTGGCGGGATGCGGTCCGTACGATTTGCGGCCGCTACAGTCCCGGCGGAATCGATCCGGAGGCCTTCTCGGGCCGGGCGCGCGCGCGAAATATCTGCGGTTTCAAGACCGTGGACGTGAGTTTCAATGCCCGAAGACTCGAGCGCACGCATCGCGACGTCCGCGCCGACGCAGTCGACCACTACTACGTCCTGTTTCAGATGATCGGCCGATCGATGATCGTGCAGAACGATCGGACGACGGAGCTTGACGTCGGTGGCGTTGCGCTCGTCGATGCGGCGCTGCCCACCACATATCTGGCCGAGGCGGGCGGCCATTGGGCTTCACTGCAGCTGTCGCGTCGATCGGTGACGTCTCATCTCGGGTCGGAGCCGCGATGCCCTTGCGAGGGCAGGGGCGCGACCGCCGCGCGTTTGCTCCGCCAGTTGCTCCATGAGGGCGTCGAGAACGGGGCCTCAACTTCGGCGGATGCCTATATGCGTCTGGTAATCTATGATTTGACCGGGGCGCTTTTTGCGCCATTCGAGGGCAAGGACGTTCTCCGGCATACCGACAAGCTGTTCGCGCGAATTTGTGCAATCGTCAGGGATGGCTTTGCGGATCCGGCATTCGGCCCCGGCGATGTCGCGGACCAGGCCGGAATTTCGTTGCGCTATCTCCAGAAACTCTTCACGCAGAGAAATTCGACGTGCACTCAGTTCATCAACGCAGTGCGTCTCGATCATGCCCTGGCCCTCTTGAAGCGCAGGTCGGCCTTGAGAACCAGCCAGTCCATCAGTGATATCGCCTACGCCTCCGGCTACAGCGACTATACCAACTTTCATCGCAGGTTCCGCTGCCGGTTCGGTCAGACGCCGGGCTCGATCGGCGGCGAAGGCCGCGGCGGAAGCGATGGAATGGAGCTCGCCGCGCGATGATTGTTTTCGCGACGCGGATGGGGACGATCAGGCCAGCTTGGGCAGGCGCTCCATGTCCCTGATCGTGTCGATCAACTGCCGGAGCCCCGGCGGCGTCTGGCGCCGGCCCGGGTAGTAGATTGTCAGTGGGGCCCCCTCGGAGGCCCATTCCGGCAACACCAATTGCAGAAGGCCTGCCTCGAGCTCCGCTGTGACCCTGCGCTTCAGGCAGTAAGCAAAGCCAATTCCCCGCACGGCGGCATCGACAGCATGTTCTGTTTCGTTCGCTGTCATTGGGCCGCGAACGGGCAATCGGAGGAGGTTCGGGCCATTTCCTAGCTCCCAGGGATAGTTGCTGTTGTCTCCAACGCGCATTTGGATACAAGGCAAGTGCAAGAGGTCCGTCGGATGCGCGGGAAGGCCGATGCGCTCGATCAGGGCCGGGGAGGCCACTACCACCCACTCTAAAGGTCTGGTGAGGGCAACGCCAATCATGTCCTGCGGAACGCGGTTGCCATAGCGCATGCCGGCATCGAAACCCTGGGCGACGATGTCGACGAAATGATCGTCCACAGTGACGTCCAGATGCACGTCGGGAAAGGTCGCGAAAAAAGTGCACAGTGCCGGGCCGAGCACCAGCCGCGCGGCGTCTCGCGGAACGTTGATGCGAAGGGTCCCAACCGGGAGATCGCGATGGTGTTCGAGCGAATGAAGAGCGTCGTTGATCATTTGGAAGCCGTTCGTCAGCTCGCGCGCCAGACCTTCGCCCGCTTCAGTTGGTGTGATCGAGCGGCTGGTACGGTTGAGCAATCGTACGGCAAGGGCAGCCTCCAGCTTGCGTAGTCTATGGCTCAAGGCCGATGTTGTGACCCCAAGCTCGACTGCGGCTTTGACCATGCTGCGGTGGCGGACGATGGTCAGAAAGATGTTCAGGTCCGCGAGTGTCGCTCGGTCCAGACTGCGCACGGTGGCTTGCCTTGCTGATCGTTTCTTCCTCTCGGAGTATAAACTGGCTGGGAAGAGCAGAGTTTCGCTGAGGCGGCGCCGGCACCAGCGATGTCTCGGCAGCGGCAGCGGCTCGGTTCCGAGGGCCGGGGGCGCCCAGCAACAACGGAGGCATCGTGGGCCGCCGTTGCAGAGGCGTCAAGTTGTTGGCGGGGGCTAGGCGGGGAGCCGGGGCAGCGGCGCGTTGTCTTCGATCAACCGCTGGCGCTTCAGCTCTTCCCAAAAGCCCGGAGGAACGGTTGCCATCATCGAGCTGGCATTGGCCAGGGCCTGAGCTTCCGTGTGGGCACCGACGACCAGCGATACGGCGACATCCGGTGCCGACGAGAATTGCAGCGCGGCCGTGCGAAGATCAACGCCAAACTGGTTGGCGATGGCACGCAGCTTGTCCCGCTTGACGATGTGCTCCGTCGGGATCTTCCAGCTGTTCTGGCCATAATTGTATCGCGAACTACCAGAGATGAAGCCGGCATTGAGGGATGATCCCACGACGAAGCTCACGTTCTTTTGCCGTGCGATTGGGAAGAGATTGTTCAGCGCATTGGCGTGATCGATCAGGGAGTACTGCGAGGCGAGCAGGCACACGTCAGGGTCCGCCTCCTGCATGACGCGCAGGATCGGTTCCGGCGTGTTTACCCCGATCCCCCACGCCTTGATGATGCCCTCTTCCCGCATCCTGGACAGCGTGGGGAAGGCACCCTTCATTGCGATCGCGAACTCCTCCTGCCACGGGCGGGGCAGCAGTTTGTTGTCCGAGGATATATCGTGCACGAACACGACGTCGATGCGATCGATGCCGAGTCGCTGGAGACTGTCTTCGATCGAACGCTTCACGCCGTCAGCCGAATAGTCGAAAACGACGTTGTTCGGCGAATTTCCGTAAGGAAAATTCGATTTGGCATCGTTTTTTGGAGATGCCTTGAGCAACTTTCCAACTTTGGTGGAGATCAGATAACTGTCGCGAGGCTGATTGTGCAAGAACATGCCGAAGCGCCGCTCGGCAGCGCCCAACCCGTACCACGGCGAAACGTCGAAGTAGCGGATGCCGGCTTTCCAGGACGCTTCCAGCGTTTTCATGGCGTCTTCGTCGGTGACGACCTCGAACTCGTTGCCCAGTGGCACACCGCCGAGCCCCAAGCGGTGTCCCGATGTGAAGATCTGTTTTGCGCGATTGGTCATGGTTCTGTCTCCGTGAGGGGGCTGCTGCGCGGCAGTTGCCGGCGACGGCGCCAGGATGGTCCCAGCTGCGGCGGCTCCGGCGATTGTCAGGAAATCACGACGGCTGTTCGTTTTGTCAGGCACGAGACTCCTCCTTCGCGAGTGATATGGTTCGGCTAACAATCGAAAGAAGGTTACGTTCGTTGAGTTGAGCTCAATGCCGCCTTGATATCGGCGTGATCGGTTGTGATCCCAATGCTCATGCGCGAGGCGCCTTGTTACCATTGTAATCGTCGCGAGCTGGGGCGCTTCGCTGCGAGCGGAGGCCGGACATCAGATGCGTTCTGACAGCAACTCTCAAAAACGTGTGCTGCGGTTCGGGGGGGCTTCCTATATCTTCGGGGGAGCCGCGATATGGAACACCCAAAAGACTGCAAGACCGACCGCGCTTGCCACCCATCCTCGGAATTGATGCGGTCGGATCTTCCATTGCCCCCAAGCGACACCTCAAAGCGCCGGGTGCCACTCTGTCTTGTCGTCGAGGACGACATGACTATGCGGCATCTGGTGACCAACTATCTCGAAGACCATGACATTCGGACCCTCTCTGCTTCGCGACGAGAGGAGGTCCCGGCTCTTCTCCGCAATTCACCGGACCTCGTGGTGCTCGATCTTCGCCTTGGTCAAGAGGACGGTTTGGATCTGCTACGCGAGATACGCGCTCAATCGGACGTGCCGGTCATCATCACGACGGGGCATCGGCGCGACGACGGAAGATGCCCTGACGGGCGATCAGATTGCCCCCGACGTTGACGCCTTGATGGCACGCGCTGCAACCGAAAGCCTTGAAGGTCTTGTAGCCCTCGAGTTCGGCGGCGACACGAGCAGGATCAGGCGGCCTTGCGCGCGACTATCCTGGACCTGCAGGTCGCCTCGCGAAATTCGGCCCGCTTCTATCGCGCAATGCTCTACGGCTCCTCGATCGCGCTGATAGCATTCCTGACTTATCTCGGTCTCCGATTGAGATCACGTGCCAACGCGCTGCATCGACGCGCGGCGCTGGAACACATTATTGCGGACATATCGATGAATTTCATCAATGCGACACCGCAAGGCGTCGAGGCGGAAATCCAGCGAGCCATCGCTTCGTTCGGAACTTTTGCGGGATCTGATCGCGTCTATGTCGTCGTGTCCGGCGCGACGACATGGTCGTATGTCTGGCATCAGCCGGGCAGGGAGTTCCCGCCGGGCTGGCCTGAAGCCGCGGTCGATCTGGCCTGCCGGATGGTCGACGGGGAAGGAGTTGTCCACGTGCCCGACGTGCGCCGTATGCCCGTGGGCGATAACAAGCTCTTCCTGGAGGGCATGGGTCTCGGGGGATGGGCATGTGCGATCAATAGCGATCGTCAAGGCCGCATGGTCGCGTTCGGCTTCGATGCCGTCGGCTGCAAGTGTCGCGTTTCTCACGCTGGCGAACTCGTTCTCCTGCGTATGGCCTTGGACACTTTCATCCATGCAGTCGAGCGGCAAAGTGTCGACGAGGAGCGAAATCGCCTGCAAAAGCGCTTGCAGCAGGCGCGCCGCATGGAGAGGATCGGCACTTTCACCAGCGGCATCGCTCACAACTTCAATAACATCCTGGGAGGAATCCTCGGATATGCCGAAGTGATGGAGGAGCACGCCCGCTCCAGCCCGGCACTGGTGCGCCATCTCGCCGGAATACGGCGAAGCGCAGACCGGGCCCGCGATCTCGTCAGTCAAATCCTCATGTTCGGCCGTCGCTCCGACATTCGTCGCGACTCCGTCAGCATAGGTGCGCTCGTCGCCGAAACGGTCTCGCTGTTGCGCGTTGCGCTGCCGCCCCGGATTGAAATGGTGGTCAGACAGCATCCGGCCGGATTGATCGTCATTGGCGAGAGCGTGCAGCTGCAACAGGTCATCATGAACCTGTGCAACAACGCGGCGAACGCGATGCCGGAGTCAGGACGAATTGAGATCGAGATCGAGCTGCATGAGGTGCTCGACCCGATCTGCCTCAGCCACGACAAGATCGAGCCTGGCCAGTACGTGCGAATTTCGGTTTCGGACACGGGGGCGGGCATGGACGGGCCGACATTGGACCGGATATTCGAGCCGTTCTTCACGACGAGGTCCAGCGGAAACGGATTGGGACTCGCAACGGTGAAGGAGATCGTTCTCGACCACGGCGGGGGGATCAATGTGCGCAGTTGTCCGGGCGAAGGCAGCCATTTCGACGTCTGGTTGCCGCGGGCTACGGCGGCGGCCTTCCCGGAGCAGCGTCTGCCTGAGCATACGACAGGACCGGGCAAGGTCGTGATGCTCGTAGCCGGCGATGTTCACCGCCTTCGCGGTGACGAGGAAATGATTGCTGCGCTCGGCTTCGAAGCCGTGGGCTTCGCCACGGCTGAGGCCGCACGTTCCGCGTCCAAAGCAGCTCGCGACCGGTTCGATTTCGTGGTCGTGGGTCCGGTCGGCTCGCTCGGGCAATCCCTTGAACTGGCCACCGTGCTGCATCGCGAGCTTCCGTTGATTCCGATCGTCCTTGCGACGAAGACGGCATTCGAGATCGGTGCCGATGCGCTATTGGGGGCCGGCATTTCTGACGTCGTGCGATGGCCCATTGTTGCCGAGGAGATTGCGGTTGTCCTGTCGCAGATCTCCCGCGTCGGCAGGCGCGAGGTCTCGAGGCGACTGATATCGGAGGCGTCAGCGACACTTCCGGCGCTGTCGTGATGCGGAGCAATTGGCGAGACGGAGGGACCGGCGGACTTTCCTGTCACCTGACGCTTTTCGGCGCGCAAGGGTACGAGCCAGGATGCCCTCCAAAAGGAAACAAGATCAACGGGCGCGTCGCAATTGATGTGACGGTGTAGAATCGCCTCTCACGGCAGGGTACGCCGCCGGCCTGCTGGAATAGCCGAGGGCGGCGCCGATGGTCCGGGCCGCCTCCATGACGTGAACCGAATACTCCTTGATCTGCTTGCGCTTGACGCGGGTGTCGGGGCCGGACATGCCGATCGCGCCCACCAGTTCGCCGGAGCGGCCGAGGATCGCGCAAGCGCAGGCCGCGATGCCCTCGCGCCACTCGCCATGCAGCACGGAGGAGTAGCCCTGCGCGCGTGCCAGCTCGATGTCCTCCCGCAGCTCCTCGATCGTCGTTCGCGTCGTTTCCGTGTAGCGCCTCAGATGCGGCCGGAATCGTTCCAGGTAGTCATCAGGCATATGCGCGAGCATCGCCTTGCCTGTCGCCATGGTGAAAGCGGGTGCGCGCATGCCCACGCTCGTATGGGCGCGGATATGGTGAGCGCTTTCGATCTTGTCGACGTAGACGACGTCGGTATCTTCGAGCACGGACAGGTGAATGGTTTCGCCGGTGATCTCGGCAAGCTTGGTCATTGCCGGTCGCGCGACGTTGATGAGATCCATCCGGTGGATGACATGGCTCCCGAGCGCCCAGATCTTGGTCGTGAGCTCGTAGGTGCTGTGCGGGGGGATCTGGCGCACATAGCCTTGGGACTGCAAAGTCATCAGCAGCCGATGCACGTTGCTCTTGGTGAGCTTCAGCTCGCTCGCGAGGTCCGTGACCCCGCGGGGCTGCTCGCTCAGAGCAAGTGCTTCCAGGAGACGCAGTCCCTTGGTAAAAGCCTTATCCATCCACCAGCCAAAATAGAATGATCTTTCACTCGATCTAGCATGGCCGCGCGAACGGCAATAGCCCGGGTGTGGAATCGGCCCCGATCCTTTCGGATCGGGGCCGATCAGCCTGCCTACTGGGCCAGCAAGGCGTTGAGCTTCTCCTGCCCGTACTCTTCATTGGTGGAATTTCCGGCCGGCGAAGCCGCGCCCCAATAATCCGGGCTCCATTCGATCGCTTTCGAGACGTTGTCCGGGTTGTTGGCCCAGTAGCGCGCGAGCTTCTTGTCGGTCGCGGCCTCGAACACGACCCGGGAGGGGAGGGCCACCGGGAAGGTCGAGGTGAGCTGCGCCGCGCGCTTGGGCTCGAGTCGCCAGGACAGCAGTTTCAGCGCGTTGTCGTAGTTCGGCGCGCCCTTTGGGATCGAGAAGAAGTCGTAGTAGACGAAGCCTTGGTTGAAGGTCAGGTCGATCGGCGCTCCCTCCAGGGCGAGCTTGCTCATCGAGCCGGTGTAGGCCATGCACATGTCGGCCTCGCCGTCGAGCAGGAGCTGCGGCGGCTGTGCCGACGTCGTCCACCATTTGGCGATGTGCGGCTTGATCTCCTTGACCTTCTTCAGCGCCCGCTCCATGTCGATCGGGTAGAGCTTGCTCTTCTCGACGCCGTCAGCCATCAGCGCCGCTTCGAACACGAAGCGCGGCCAGGCCGGCATGCAGCGCCGGCCGGGGAATTTCTTCACGTCCCAGAAGTCGGCCCAACTCGTCGGTACGTTTTCTCCCTTGTACTTGTCCTTGTTGTAGACGAGGCCGACGCCGATCACCTGCAAGGCCACGCCCTTCTTGCGCTTCAGATTGTCCGGCATCGCCGCCAGCGTCTGCTTCGCCCCGTCCGACAGCTTGGAATAGTCGATATCGGCCAGGCAGCAGTCGCCGAGCAGCTTCGTCTCCTGGTCGAAGATGAACGTCAGATCCCATTGCGCCTTGCCGGCTTCGGCCTGAGCCTTGATGCGCGGGCCGCTGCGGGCCTCCTGGACGGTGACGACCTTGATGCCGGTCTCCTTCTCGAACGGGTCGTACATGACCTTGCGCAATGCATCGCCATACCCGCCGCCCGGATCCTGCATTATCACGACGTTGCTCTGCGCTTGAGCCAGACCCGTCCCCATCGCTATGCACAGGGCCGAGGCCAATACGGAAGCCGATAGTCGCCAGCGTTTCATTCCCAGCATTTCTCTTTCCTCCTGTTGAAATCGATCATTGTGACGCCGCTTTCCGCGACGTCGCGAGAACGGGGCGTGCAAGGGCGAGCCCGGCGACCACCAGAAGCACCTCCAGCGTCGAGACCACGGCCAGCACCGGGTTGAGCCGATAGTTGACGTCGCCCCACAGCATGAGCGGAAGCGTCTTCAGCTCCGCGCTCGACAGGAACAGCGTCAGCACCAGTTCGTCGAACGAGTGCAGGAAGGCGAAGAATGTCGCGGCAGCCAGGCCCGGCATGATGGCCGGCAGCGTCACCAGACGGAACACAGTCAGGGACGACGCGCCATGGACGGCAGCCGCCTGTTCGAGCCTGGTATCGACGCCTTGAAGCGATGCTGACAGGATCACCACGACGATGGGAAGGCCGCCGATCGCATGCGCCGCGGCAAGGCCGAAGACGGAGCCGACGAGATCGAAGCGCAGGAACAGGCTGTAGAGCGACAGGCCGAGCACGACCGGTGGGACGATGATCGGACTCACCAGAAGCAGCATGATGGCTGATTTGCCGCGAATGCTGCTCCTGACGATGCCGAGGGCCGCCGAGGCGCCCAGCACGATCGCGATGCCGGCGGACATCGCCGCCACGACCAGGGATGTCCAGAACGCCCGCATCCAGTTTGAGTCGGAGAAGAACTGCTCATACCAGCGCAGCGAGAAGCCCGGCGGCGGAAAGGTCAGATAGCTTGCGCTGCTGAACGAAATGATCATCACCACGATGATCGGCAGGATCAGTATGGCAATGACCAGGCCGCCCATGATGCGGACGGTCCAGGTCCCGCAGCTCGCGGGCAGGCGCCCGAACAGCCTCAGAAGCGGCCAGCCGATCACGTCGGCGGCTGCGGCGCCGAGGCTGCGGCGTCCGACATCGGCGGCGTGGCGGTCTGTCGTCCTCGGTGTGGCCTCCGTCAGCTTGCGGCCGCCCCAGATGAACTCGAATCCGAGGAAGCGTCCGGCCACCGCGACCACCGCCAGTGTGATCGTCAGCAGCACCACGCCCAACGCCTGCAGGAATCCCTCCGATGTGACCGAGTCCGCCTGCTGGGTGATATGCATGGCAAACATCTGGTCGCCGGGTCCGCCGAGCAGGGTTGGCGTAATGAAGAAGCCGATCGCGGCGACGAAGACGAGCAGGAAGCCGGCGCCCATGCCGGGCAAGGTCAGTGGCAGCATCACGCGCCAGAACGCCGCAATGGGTCCGGCACCGCTGGCCAGCGCCGCGCGCGTCAGGCTTTGATCAAGCCGCGCCACGCTGGAATAGATTGTCAGCACCATCAACGGCAGAAGCACCGCGGTCATGCCGAGAAGCACCGTGCCGCGATTGAAGAGCAGCTGCACGGGCTCGCTCAATATGCCGATCGAAACCAGCAGCTTGTTGACCGGCCCGTTGCGGCCGAGCAGGACCATCCAGGCGTAGGTCCGGATCAGGATGGCGATGAAATAGGGCAGCACGATCGCAGTCGCGATCAGGGCCTGGGTAATGCCGCGGCTGCGGTGAATGAGCAGCGCGGTCGGATATCCGAACAGCAGGCACAGGACCGCGACTGTGACCGAGATCTGCATCGTGCGGACGAGCGAATCCCAATAGAGCGGTATGGCGAACACCCGCTCGAAGTAGGACGACCACGACGGCCCGCCCACGCTGATGCGGATGAGATCGATCAGCGGCAGGAGATAGATGAAGGCGAGAAACGCGAGCGCGGGCAGGAGCAGCAGCGCCGGATCCTTCAACCTCCTGACGAGATCGAGATCCGCAGGACGCTCCGCCTGGACGCCGAACGATGCCGAGGTCATGCAAGCACCCAGCAGTCCGCGGCGCTCCAGCTCACGTGCAGACGATCCCCGACGGTCGGCAGGGGCCGGTCGGCCATGTCGGTGCACCTGATCAGGAGCGGCTCTCCGCCGTCCATCTGGGCTTCGATCCGCAGGATCTCGCCGAGGAAGATCGCAGACGTGACGCTGACGGGCGCGGAATTCGCAGTCGGTTCGTTCGACACGGCGATGCGTTCCGGACGCACGAGCACCGTTGCGCGCCCAACGTCGATCGTGTCCCGGCTTTTGGCGTTGAACACGTATCCTGCGCGGCTTTTCATAGTCAGCGTCGATCCGCGCTTCTGCAGAATCTCAGCCTCGATCAGATTGCTCTCGCCGACGAATGAGGCGACGAAGCGATCGATCGGATGCCGATAGATGTCCAGCGGGCGGCCGATCTGAACGATCTTTCCGGCGTTGAGTACCGCGATGCGGTCGCTCATCGTCAGGGCTTCGCCCTGGTCATGGGTCACGAACAGGATCGTGCTGCCGATGGTCCGGTGAAGGTCGCGGATCTCGATCTGGATCTGCTCGCGCAACCGCCGGTCCAGGGCGCTGAGGGGTTCGTCCATCAGCACGACCTTGGGCCTCCTGACGATCGCACGGGCGATCGCGACGCGCTGCTGCTGTCCGCCCGACATTTGCGAAGGAGACTTCGTCGCATGCTCCGTCAGCCGCATGATCTCCAGCGTTTCGGCGACGCGTCGCTCCGCAGTCGCCCGGTCGACACCGGCCATGCGAAGTGGAAACGCGACGTTCTGGCTGACCGTCATGTTCGGAAACAGCGCGTAGCTCTGGAACACCATGCCGAAGCCGCGCTTGTGCGTCGGAACGTTGTGGACAGGCTTGCCGTCGACGAGGATTTCGCCGCTGTCGAGGCTCTGGAATCCCGCCACGAGGTTGAGCAGCGTCGTCTTTCCGCTGCCGGAAGGGCCAAGAAGCGTGATGAACTCGCCCGGCTCGATGTCGATGCTGATCTGGTCGACCGCGTGAAAGCTGCCGTATCTTTTCACCGCGTCGCGGACCGCGATGCTCGATCCGATCGCGTCGCGTTCCCGGAGGCGGCCGGTCGGCGACGTCCCAGCGTTCGCATCGCCGGAGCGCATTGCGCGCAGAGCCGCGGGCTCACCCATTCTCTCCTCCCAAATTGTTCTATATTGTAGAACGCTATTCCAATTATTGTTGGCGCAGCGCGCCGTCTTGTCAAGTCGAGACACCCGATCGCGGCGCGATGGCGCGCCGCTGCGATCCATGCGAAGCCGGGATCCCCTGCAAACAAAGGCTCCATTCGTGAAGCCAGATTGACAGTGTCATCCCGATCCGCCTAACATAAACTTGGAATAGCGTTCTACAATATAGAACATATCGCAGGGAGGATGATGGTGTTGAGTGAGCCTCGCGCAATGGCGAAGCACATCGAGCCGGGGATGCGCGTGGCGCTGCCGGTCGACTACGCCGGCGTCTCCATGGCCATGACGCGGCCCATCATCGAGCATGGCGCGGGCAATCTCGATCTCGTCTGCGTGCCAACCGGCGGATTACAGGTCGACCAGCTCATCGGCGCAGGTCTGGTCCGGACGGTGGAGACCAGCGCCGTCTCGCTGGGTGAAGCGGGTGGAGCGCCCCGGTTCAATGCGGCCGTCAAGGATGGGGCGGTTCGATTGAAGGACGCAACGTGCCCTGCCATCCATGCAGGCCTCGTGGCGGCGCAGAAGGGTAGTCCCTTCATGCCGCTCCGGGGGCTGATCGGAACGGATCTGCTCCGCCATCGCGACGATTGGCGCGTCGTCGACAATCCGCTGGCGGACGGAGGCGATCCGATCGTGCTGATTCCCGCCATCAAGCCCGACGTCACGATCTTCCACGTGCCCATGGCTGATCGATTCGGCAACGTCTGGATCGGCCGTCGACGCGAGCTTACCGCCATGGCCTACGCTTCGCGCACCGTTCTCGTCACGGTGGAGCGAATCGTCGAGGAAAACCTGCTCGCCGACGAGATGAGCGCTGCCGGCGTGCTGCCGGCACTCTACGTCACGGCAGTCGCGCGCGCTCCGAAGGGGGCGTGGCCCTACGGTCTGTGGGGCGAATATCCAGCCGATAGCGCAGAGATCGCACGCTACGCGAAGGCCGCGCGAACGGCCGACGGCTTCTCTGCCTATATGGCGCAGGCGCAGATGGAGCCCGCGTGATGGCCGACGTTCTCCCTCGCGAAGTGCTGATTTGCACGATCGCGCGGTTGCTCGACGGGGTCAGGCACGTCGCCGTAGGCGCCTCCTCTCCGATTCCCGCCGCCGGCGCGATGCTGCTGCGCGCAATGAAGGAGGCTGGCGGCACCGTCGGCCCACGCATCTCCATTCTCGGTTCTGTCGAGCATAATTTCTTCACCAACGGTTCGGCGGAGCTGTTCGATTGTGCCGGTCAGGGCCGGATCGATGCGTTCTTCCTCGGCGGGGGCCAGATCGACGGCTTCGGCAACGTGAACCTCGTCGGCACCGGTGATTATCCGCGCTCCAGCGTGCGCTGGCCCGGCTCGTTCGGATCGGCCTATCTCTATTTCGTCGTGCCCCGAGTCATTCTGTTCCGCGAAGAGCATACGCCGCGCGTCTTCGTCGAGAAGGTGGATTTCATCAGTGCCCCCGGCGTCAGTCCCGAGGGCGTATTTCGCAGCGGCGGCCCCGTGGCTCTCCTGACCGGCAAGGGGCTCTTTAGGTTCGACAAGACCCGGCCCGGATTCGAACTCGAGAGCGTTCACCCCGGGCACGATCTTGCCGAGATCAAGCAAGCGACCGGCTTTCGTTTCGTTCATGACGCTGAGCCGCGGCAGACCCCGCTGCCCGATCGATCAACGCTCGACCTGCTCCGCGGCCGAGTCTTCGACGAACTCGCCGAGACCTATCCCGAATTCGCCGCGCAGATGCGCCGCGAGCTTGGAGCGGTCGACGCATGAGCAGGATCAAGCGGGTCCCGCATTGCAGCCATTGGGGTGCCTACACGATCCTCGTCGAGAACGATCGCATCGTCGGCGTCGAGCCGTTCGAGCACGATCCGGCGCCGTCCCCGATCATCCATTCCATTGCCGAATGGGCCAACCCCGAGCGGCGCGTGCTGCGGCCGATGGTCCGCTCGGGCTGGCTCGACAAGCGCGAGAAAAGCGATCGCCGGGGCCGCGGCCGCGAGAAATTTGTGCCGGTGAGCTGGGACGAGGCGACGACGCTGGTCGCCGACGAAGTACGCCGCGTGGCCGGCACGTTCGGCAACGCGTCGATCTTCGCCGGCTCTTATGGCTGGACCAATTCCGGCCGCCTGCATCATGCCTCTTCGCTTCTGAAGCGCATGCTCAATCTCGTTGGCGGCTTCACCAGGCACGTCGACACCTATTCAATCGCGGCTGGTCCCGTGATCCTGCGCCACACGCTGGGCAGCGACGACGCATGCGGCGGCCGCGCCAATACGCTCGACACGATCGCGCAACACACCGAGACGCTGGTGGTGTTCGGTGCTCTCTCGCCGCGAACCGCGCAAAACGAGGCCGGAGGAATTGGCAGCCACCGGCTCGAAACCTATCTCAGGAAAATCGTCGAACGCGGCGTCAAGGTCGTCCACGTCTCGCCGCTGAAGGACGATCTGCCCCTCTGGGTGGGCGCCGAATGGTGGCCGATCCGGCCGAACACCGACGCTGCGCTGATGCTCGGCCTTGCCGGCGAGATCGTGAAGGCGGGCCGGCACGATGCGGATTTCCTCGCGCGCTGCACCAGCGGCGCGGATCGCCTTCTTCGCTATCTCGAAGGCCAGGCGGATGGCGGACGCAAGGACGCCGCGTGGGCCGCCGGCATCTGCGGGCTCGACACAGGCCGGATTGCCGAGCTCGCAAGGCGCCTTGTCGACACGCGGAGCATGCTGACGGTGAGCTGGAGCCTGCAGCGCGCCCATCACGGCGAACAGCCGTTCTGGGCGGCGCTCGGGCTTGCATCGGTGGTCGGCCAGATCGGATTGCCGGGCGGCGGCGTCGGCTACGGCTACGCCTCGCTGGGAGGCGTGGGGGCACCGCTCAATCTGGGCCGCTCTCCTGCCATTTCACAGCTGACGAGGCCGATCGACAGCTTCATTCCGGTGGCGCGGATCAGTGACATGCTGCTCAATCCCGGCAGGCCGTTCAGCTACGAAGGCGAGATCCGCACCTATCCGGATACGAGGCTGGTCTATTGGGCGGGTGGCAATCCCTACCATCATCACCAGGACCTCAATCGCCTGTCGGAAGCCTGGACGAGGCCGGAAACGATCATCGTGCAGGACCCGATGTTCACGGCGACAGCCCAGCGGGCCGACATCGTGCTGCCGGCAACCACGTCGATCGAGCGCAACGATCTTGCCGGCAACAGGCGCTCCGACTTCATCCTGGCGATGAAGAAGGCGATCGAGCCGCTGGGCGAATCCCGCTCCGACTTCGAGATCTTCGACGCGATCGCAGGCAAGCTCGGGGTGGCCGATCGGTTCAACGAGGGCCGGGACGAAATGGGCTGGGTCCGGCATCTCTACGAAGCCTGCCGCAGCGATGCCTCGCAGCGCTTCGGCTTCGCGATGCCGGATTTCGATGCGTTCTGGGAAGCCGGCTATGCCCGCTGCCCGGTCATGGCAGGGCATACGTTCCTGGCCGACTTCCGCAACGAGCCGGAGGCGCACCCGCTCGGGACCGAAAGCGGAAAGATCGTGCTGGGCAGCGAGACTCTGGCCAGGCTGGACTATGCCGACTGCCGCTCGCATCCCGCGTGGATCGAGCCGGCCGAATGGCTCGGCAATGCCTCCGACGCCGGCCAGATGCACCTCATCTCGCACCAGCCGGCCGGCCGTCTTCACAGTCAGCTCGAAACCGGCGCATCGAGCCGGGCCATGAAACGCAATGGCCGTGAACAGGCTCGCCTTCATCCTGACGACGCGGCTGCCCTCGGCGTCGAGGACGGCCAGACCATCCGCATCTGGAACGGCCGCGGGGAGTGCCTCGCGACGGCAGAGGTCACCGACAAGGTCCGTCGAGGTGTGCTGGTGCTTCCGACCGGTGCCTGGTTCACGCCGACGGGCAATAGTGGCCTCGAGGTCGCCGGCAATCCGAACGTGCTCACGCTCGATATCGGCACCTCTCAATTCGGCCAGGGTTGCTCGGCCCATACCTGCCTCGTGCGAGTCGAGCCGTACGCCGCCGATCGGCGCGATGCGTTCGAGGCCTATCAGGAAACGCTCGTCGCGCTTGCGGCAGTCTAACAGGAGCTTGCAACATGTCTGCGCCCGCCATCAGCCGCTTTCCCGTTCCCGACATCGCAACGCTGCCAGAGGATATCCGTTCGCGGATCGAGGCGGTTCAGGAGAAGTCCGGCTTCGTCCCCAACGTCTTCCTGACACTCGCACATCGTCCTGATGAGTTCCGGGCCTTCTTCGCCTATCACGACGCTCTGATGGACAAGCCCGGGCCGATCACCAAGGCCGAGCGCGAGATGATCGTCGTCGCAACCAGCAGCGCCAATCAATGCCAGTATTGCGTCGTCGCACATGGAGCCATCCTGCGCGTGCGCGCGAAGAATTCGCTGATCGCGGATCAGGTCGCCACCAATTACCGCAAGGCCGATATCACCGCGCGGCAAAGAGCGATGCTCGATTTCGCGATGAAGGTCTCGGCGCGCGCCTATGAGGTGGGCGACTCCGACATTCAGGATCTCAAGGGACACGGATTCTCTGAGGAGGACGTCTGGGACATTGCCGCCATCGCTGCCTTCTTCGGCATGTCGAACCGCCTCGCCAACGTCACCAGCATGCGTCCGAACGACGAGTTCTTCGCGATGGGACGCTGAACGTCGCGGACGAAAACTGAAATGGCATCGTTGGTCATCGACAGACGCTTCCGGGGCCCGCCCAATTCCGGCAACGGAGGCTACGTTTGCGGATGTCTCGCAAGGCACGTCGCCGGAGACGCCGAAGTGACGTTGCGCGCCCCGCCGCCGCTGGAGCGGCCGCTCGACGTGCTGACGAAGGCCGACGGCGGGATCGAGTTGCGCGAAAAAGACGAACTGCTCGCGACGGCGCGTGCAGCAGGCATCGATGTGTCGGACGTTCCCAGGGTGGGCTACGCGGCGGCCGAAGAGGCGGTCGGTAGAACACCCTATGACGAGCAGACCCACAACCTTCCGGGATGCTTCGTCTGCGGCCCCGCACGTGGCCATGGCGACGGTCTCCGGATTTTCGCAGGTCCGCTGCAGGCGGGGGCAGTCCCGGGCAAGCCCGTCGTGTTCGCGGCCTCCTGGGTGCCTCACGGCAGTCTGTCCGGCGAGGACGGTCATGTCGCGCCCGAATTCGTCTGGGCCGCTCTCGATTGCCCGACCGGTTATTGCAGCGTGGGCGCCCGTCACCTCGGATTGAACGGTGACGAGACGGTTCTGCTCGGACGCATGGCCGCTCGGATCGATCGCCGGCCGCGTCCCGGCGATCGATGTGTGGTGGTGGCGTGGCCGACGGGGCGGGAAGGCCGCAAGCTCTTTGCCGAAAGCGCCCTGTTTGATGCGGAGCAGGAGGTGCTGGCAACCGCGCGCGCCACCTGGCTGCTGGTCGACCGGCAGGTCCAGCTCGGAGCAAGTGCATGAACCAGAGTGGAAGCAACGTATGACCGGCCGCGAAGCAGAGTTCGAACTCCGTCAATCCATCATCGACGCGTGTCGCGAGATGGCGGCGCAGGGCATCAACCAGGGAACGTCCGGAAACATCAGCGTCCGAACCGACGACGGCATCCTGCTCACGCCGTCCGGTCTTCCTTACGACCGCATGAGGCCCGAGGACATCGTGGCCATGAAGTGGGACGGCTCGTGGACCGCGTCGGCCGGCAACGTTCCGTCGACGGAATGGCGTTTTCACCTCGACATCCTGAGGTCGAAGCCGGAGGTTGGCGCCGTGGTTCACGCCCATCCGATCTTCTGCACGATCATCGCGATCATGAATCGCTCGATCCCCGCGATTCACTACATGATCGCCGCTGCCGGCGGAAACGACATTCCCTGCGCGCCCTATGCCCAATACGGCACGGCCGAGCTGTCGCAGGCCGCCCTGGACGCGCTTCGCTATCGCCGCGCCTGCCTGCTCGCGCATCACGGGCTGATCGCCGTCGGTCCCAACCTGCGCAAGGCCATGTGGCTCGCGGTGGAGGTCGAGGTGCTGGCCAAGCAGTATCACGGCTGTCTTCAACTCGGCTCTCCTCCGCTGCTGCCGGACGAGGAGATCGACAGCATCCTGAAGCGATGGGGGCAGTACGGCCTGCGCGATAGCGACGGCGCGCCCAAGATCCCCCAGCGTTCGAGCTAGATCACGATCAAACCACTGTCCTGCGAGAAATCATGGCTCACTCTCACGACGTCAGCGTCTGCGGTACTTATATTCTGGATATTCTGGGGGTCCCGGTCACCGAGATTCCGCCGGGTGGCGGTCGCTTGCTGATCGAGGAAATTCGGCTCGCGGTCGCGGGCACTGCCGGCGGAACGGTCGTCCCTTGCGCGCGCCTCGGTCTGAAGGCGCTCGCGGTCGGCGCCGTCGGCTCCGACGAGAAGGCCGACTGGATGCTGAACGCGCTGGAGCGTGAAGGCATCGACATCTCTCTCATGGAGCGGATGGCCGGCAGTCCGACCTCGGCCACGATCCTGCCGATCCGGCCCGACGGCTCGCGTCCGGTCATGCACGCAAGGGGCGCCTCCGCCCGCTGGCGTATCGCGCCCGACACGCAAAAGGCCGCTTGCCGGAGCAAGATTCTGCATCTCGGCGGGGTCGGTTCCTTGCTCGCGATGGATGGAGCGCCTTCCGTCGCATTGCTGCGCGATGCGAAGGCGGCCGGTTGCACGACGACGCTCGATCTCATCCAGGCGCGGCGCGAAACCCTGGCGCTGGTCGAGCCGCTGCTGCCCTATGTCGACTTCTTCATGCCGAGCATCGATGAAACCAGTGCCATGGTCGGAACCGACGATCCCGCCGCGTGTGCGCGGTTCTTCATCGACAAGGGCGCGGGGGCCTGCGCCATTTCTCTCGGTGCCGATGGTTCGTTCGTGATGACACGCGACGGACGTCAGTTCACGGTGCCGGCGTTCGAGGTCGCGGTCCGCGATACCTCGGGATGCGGCGATTCCTACACCGGCGGCTTCATCGTTGGTCTCGCCCGCGACTGGGACCTGCTCGACTGCGCCAGGCTCGCGACCGCGACCGCCGCGATCGTCGCGACGGGGCTGGGTTCGGGCGCCAACCTCGTCTCGTTCGAGGAGACCGTGAAGGCCATGAACACCCTCCCGGTCCGCAAGGCCGCTCGCGCCTGATCCATTCACACCGGCAGAAACTATTCATACGAACAACAGGGAGAACGCAACATGGCCCGACATGCGATCGTGACGGGAGCAAGCCGCGGAATTGGCCGCGCGATAGCCATCGGCCTTGCAAGGCGCGGCTACGATCTCGCGCTGACCGACATCGCTGCCCAGGAGAAGGTCCTTCTCGAGACAGTTGCAGAGGTCGGGAAGCTTGGCGGCCGATGCATCCCGGTGCTGGGCGATGTGAGCGATGTCGGCGATTGCAGGCGGGCGGTGGCTGAAGCCATCCAGGGACTTGGGCACATCGATGTCCTCGTCAACAATGCGGGAATCCTCAGACTGGCGACCATCGACGAACTGACGACCGACACGTGGGACCAGACGTTCGCCGTCAACACGCGCGGTGTGTTCCAGATGACCCAGGCCGTGGTGCCCCATATGAAGGAGCGCAAATACGGACGGATCGTCAACATCGCCTCGCTCGCGGCACGAACGGGCGGTCCGGGACAGTCCCACTACGCTGCATCGAAGTCGGCCGTGGTCGGCTTCACGCGCGTCTCGTCCATGGAGTTCGGAGGCCACGGCATCACGGTCAATGCCGTATGCCCGGGCATCATCGTGACGGAGATGGGGCTCAACAATCTCCGCGATCCCGAACGAGTTGCCTATTTCGAGAAGGTCACCGACCTGCACCGGCTCGGCCAACCGGAGGACGTCGTCGGTCCAGTAGCGTTCTTTGCGTCGGATGATTCCGCGTTCGTGACCGGCCAGGCCCTCAACGTGGACGGAGGCATCTTCTACAGCTAGCAGCTGGATCGTGCGCCGCCAGCAAGTCTCTGGCTCCGGGAGCACGGCATAGGCCGTGCAACCATCGTGCAGGGAGGCCGAGTGCGCTTGGGCGGATTGCGCCGCGAGAGCGCGACGGCGCAGCCGCTATTTGATAGCCGGGGCCAGCCGCAATTTCGCTGGTGAGAATGGATTCCGCCCGGCGTGGACGGGCGCGCAGGAACTCTTGCACATGGTCGAAGCTTGACTCGGCGGGCCAGCGTCGCCGCCGATGGCTGGCCTGCACGGCCCCGCCTCCAAGCCCCCCAGACCCCCAAGGGTGGGGCCGTGCTTCCAAAGCAGGAGGTGCAATTGTCCGAGCCGACCGAGCAAGAGATCAGAGAACGCGCGCATCGCTTGTGGGAGCAAGCCGGCAGGCCTGAAGGCCGCGAGGAAGAGTTCTGGCACGCCGCCGAGCAGGAGCTGCGCAACGAGGACAAGTCGAACACGTTGCGGACGCCGGATACGCTGTGACCGACAAGACCTGCCTCTCCTGCCACGGACCGGGATAGGTCTGCGAAAACCATCGGTTCCGGGTCTGGAGTGAGAAGCTGGCCGGCCGCCGCTGAGGCGAGGGCATGCCCCGCACCTGCAACACGGCCGAAGTTCCCGAAGCCAGGGTGGTGATCGTCGAAAGCGGACACGACGTGGCACTAAGGCGCGATGCGATTGCGATCAATCGTCATCGCGCTTTGGGGCGTTGATGGGTCTCGCTTGCTCTACCGTTCCTGAGAGCTTGATTGCCCGTACCTCTCGAAAGAAGGAGAAAAGCCGCCGGGTTCCTCGCCCCGGCGGCTTTCGAAAGTCCGTAGCTGTCGATCGTCTCCGCAGCTCGTGCGTACCGCCGTTACCTTGTTTGCGGCCATGCCTGGTCTTTGTAGGGGAAGGCGCGTGCTTCGGCTGTGATCTGGAGCACACAATGGAAGGGATTCGGTCCATGTCGTCTTCCGGATCCCGGCGCTGCACCGCGATAAGCGTATTCATGCGCGTTCTTGATGCGCTTATCCGCGCTGGAGCTTGTCCGGGACCCGAGAGATTTCGGCGAACTTCCCCTCAGCTCCGATACCACGCCGCCAGGTTCCACGTGATGGTGTCCCACCCGGAGATGTCGGTCATGAGGCTGTTGACGCTTGCGTTGACGATGTGGCGCGAGAGCAGCGGCAGGAACACGTTGGCCCCGCAGAAGATCTCGTCGACTTTCATCAGCAGCGCGGCGCGCTTGACCGGGTCGAGTTCTTTCTGCGCGGCCTTGTAGGCCTTGTCGGCTTCGGGATCGGAATAGCGTGAGTTGTTGCGGCCCAGCCATTTGTTGTCCTTGGTGGCGATCTCCCAGGAGACGCACTGGTTCAGCAAGCGCTCCGGATCGGGCTGCGGCTGCGTCGTGTTGTACATCTCCATGTCGGCATAGAATTTCGAGTAGGTATCGGGGTTGCCGACGTCGGAGGAGAAGAACACCGATGCGGTGACCGCCTTGATCTCGATCTCGATGCCGGCCTTCTGACAGGCCTGCTTGATGATGGCCTGGGTCTTCTGGCGCGGGGCGTTGGTCGAGGTCTGGAAGACGTATTTGAGCTTCTTGCCGTCCTTCTCGCGGATGCCGTCCGCGCCCCTGGTCCAGCCGGCCTCGTCGAGGATCTTGTTGGCCTTGTCGATGTCGAACTCGTATTTCAGCCTGGGAGACTTGAACTGCTTGGGCGCGTTGACGAAGCTCGCGGTTGCGAGGGCGCCGCGCCCGTAGATGAATTTCTGAATCGAATCGCGGTCGATCAGGAGATTGATCGCGCGACGAACCGCGGGATCGGACAGTGTCGGGTGCTTGGTCTTGACGCTGGAGCGCTCGCCGTCGACCTCGGTCCAGGGATCCGTCGTGTTGAGGATGATGAACTCGACATTGCCGGACGGCGTAATGTCGAGCTTGCCCTTGCCGCCCGCCTCCATGCGCTTGAGGACCTCCTCCTCCACCTGCATGTTCCAAGCAAAGTCGTATTCGCCGGTTTGCAGCACCGCGCGCGCCGCAGACACCGCGTCGCCGCCACCCTTGACCTCGAGCGTGTCGAAATGCGGCTGGTTCTTGACGTGATAGTCGGGATTGCGCTCGGCACGGATCATGTCGCCCGGCTTGAACTCGACGAATTTGTACGGACCGGTGCCGACCGGCTTGAGATTGCCCGGAGCCTCCCGCGACTTGGCACCGACATAGTCGCCGAAATGATGCTTTGGCAGGATCTGGCCAACCGAGCCGCCGACGAACGGGTCGGCCCAGAACGGCGTCGGCGCCTTGAAGAGCACCTTGACGGCGTAGTCGTCGATCTTCTCGACCTTGATGTCCTTGTAGGAGCCCGTGGTGTAGGCCGCGGTCGCGAGGTCCGCGGCGTACTGCCAGGTGAAGACGACGTCGTCGGCGGTGAAGGGCTTGCCGTCGTGCCAGTTGACGCCCCGCTTCAGCTTCCAGATCACGCTCATGCCGTCCGCGGCAAGGCCGCCGTTCGCCTTGGTAGGCACCTCGGCGGCCAGGCAGGGAATGAGATTGCCGTCTTTGTCCCAGCCGGCGAGCGGCTCGAAGAAGATGCGCGTGGCGATCTGGTCCTTGGTGCCGATCGCGAAATGCGGATTGAGCAGGGTGGGCGCCTGCCAGAGCAGGATCTTGAGCGTGCCGCCGCCGCCGGCCTTGGTCGGCTTGTAGGCAAGCCTGGCGTCTGCCATCGCCACGTCGTGCCACACGAGGATCTGGCTCGCGACCGGTGCCGCGATCCCGATCGCGGCGACTTTCCGGATGAACGAGCGTCGCGACAGCCTGCCTTGCTTCACCTCGGCGATCAAACCGCGGATCTCATTCTCGTTCATCGGACGACCTCCACCTGCACAAACCGTTTCCGGCAACCCATCATGTTTCATGACGGCCGGGGCGGCAATGCCGGCAAGGCGGGGATGCGACGAAATGACGATGCGGAGAGCGCGCCCCTGGCGGGGACCCGGATCGCCTGCCTGAGAGACCCAGGCGGCGATCCGGTGCGATCTAGGTGAACTTGGGGAAGTTCTAAGGCCGCACCGAAACGCTAACCCGGCAGGCGCAGATCCATCAAGTTTCGGAGTGTTGCGCTGGCGAAAGAATCATTGCCGCGGCCGGGAAATCGCCACACATGAAATGCCCGGCGTGATTTCTTTTCCGTTTGATGTCGAATGGAGAACGTGCGTCCGCGGGGGCCTGCCAATATGGTTTTCCATTTCATTGATTTCGCGCGGCGGGGAAGCGAATACGGTTCCATATTTGTGTGTCGACCTACGGAGACCAAAATGTCGTTTCGCCTCCCTTTGATCCTCTCGGCCGTGCTCGCCGTCTGGTCCGCCGCAGCAACCGCCGAGACCATCAAGATCGGGGTGACGCCGGGTCCGCATGCGCAGATCCTCGAGGCCGTGAAGCCGATCGCCGCCAGGCAGGGGCTCGACATCCAGCTGCTCGAGTTTTCCGATTACGTGGTGCCGAACGCGGCGCTCGATTCCGGCGACATCCAGGCCAATTCGTTCCAGAACCAGCCTTACCTGGACAACCAGAAGGCCGACCGCGGCTACAAGATCGAGGCCGTCGGCCTGACCGTGAATTTCCCGATCGGCGTCTATTCGAAGAAGCATAATGCCTTCGCCGACCTGCCCGAGGGCGGCAAGGTCTCGATCCCGAACGATCCGACCAATGGCGGCCGCGTGCTGCTGCTGCTGCGCGACGAGGGCGTGATCAAGCTGAAGGACGATGTCGGCTTCAAGCGCACGGTGCTCGACATCACCGAGAATCTCAGGAAGCTGAAGTTCGTCGAGGTGGACGCGGCGCAGGCGCCACGCGCGCTCGACGACGTCGACGCCGCCGCGATCAACACCAATTATGCAACCCAGGCCGGCCTCGATCCGGTCAAGGATCCGATCCTGCGCGAGGATCCGAAGGGCCCCTACGTCAACCTGATCGCCGTCCGCACCGCCGACAAAGACAAGCCCTGGGTCAAGATCCTCGTGGACAGCTATCACATCCCGGAGGTCAAGGAGTTCGTGCTGACCAAGTTCAAGGGCGCCGTGCTGCCGAGCTGGTAGGGGGGCGCAAACGGCGCGAAATCCGCCCCGCTGAGATGAAAACTCGATCAGTCATTCGCTCTCCTGTCAAAAAGGCAAAAAAATTCCAATGCGCTGATGCGATCATTTCATTCCGGAGCAGGCCATTTGGGAGAGATTTGTGCCGGGTCAGGGATCGTATCGAACGGCTGTGGTGACGGGAGCATCGAGCGGCATCGGGGCCGCGACGGTCGAAAAACTCGCCGCCGCGGGATTTGAGGTGCACGCCATCGCCCGGCGCGCCGAGCGGCTGAAGGAACTGAGCGAACGCACGGGCTGCATCGCGCACGCGCTCGATATCACCGACGCCGAATCCTGCCGCAAGGCGATCGGCGACCTCGATGTCGATATCCTCGTCAACAATGCCGGCGCCTCGCACAATGCCCGGCTATACGATTACCCCTTCGAGAAGATCGATCAGCTGATCGACCTGAACTTCCGAGCCGTGGCGCACCTGACGCGCTGCGTTCTGCCGGGCATGATGAGCCGCAACAAGGGGCACGTCGTCATCGTTAGCTCGATGGCGGGCCATTATCCGATGCTCGGCTCGGCGATGTACTCCGCGACCAAGGCGGCGGTGTCGCAATTCCTCGACGTGATGCGGCTCGACACCAACGGGTCGCGCATTCGCTGGACCGAGATCGTGCCGGGCCGGGTGGCGACCGAGGCTTTCGCGGTGTCGAGCGGCGACGCCAAACTCGCCAAGGAAAAGTTTCTCGACGGCAAGGAGCCGCTGCAGCCGGCGGACATGGCCGACATGATCATGTTCGCCTTGTCGGCCCCGCCGCATGTCAACATCAGCCGCATCGATGCCTATCCGACCCGTCAGGCATCCGGCGGATTTGTCTACTCCGACTGACGAAATTCAACGCGAGAAGGTTTTGCCGATGTCGTTCACCAGACGGAATGTGGTCGCCGGTTTTGCTGCGGCCGGACTTGCGGGCGTCGCGATGCCCGCCGTCGTAACTCGCGCGTACGCCGCCACTCCGAAGAAAGGCGGCCTGCTCAAGATGTGGATCGCCGAACCGGTGATGCTGACCGGCGCCTTCAATTCGACCGGGCAGATCTACGAGATCTCGGGCAAGCTGTTCGACGGGCTCGCGCGCTACGATTTCGACCTCAATCCGAAGCCGCAGCTCGCGCTATCCTGGGATGTCTCCGCCGACGGCAAGTCGATCACGTTCAAGCTCAGGCCCGGCGTGAAGTGGCACGACGGCAAGCCGTTCACGGCGTCCGACGTCCAATTCTCGGCGCTGAAAGTCTGGAAGGAGCTGCATCCGCGCGGACGCTCGACCTACCGCTATCTGGCCGACGTCGAGGTGCCTGACGCGCTGACGGCGATCTTCAAGTTCGAGCGCCCCTCTCCCTATGTCATGAACTCTCTCGCCTCCGTGGAATCCCAGATCCTGCCGCGGCATCTCTACGAGGGTACGGACATCCTCACCAATCCCGCCAATTTGAAGCCGATCGGCACTGGTCCCTTCAAGTTCAAGGAGTGGCAACGCGGCCAGTACATCATCTTCGAACGAAATCCGGACTATTGGGATGCGCCGAAGCCTTATCTCGACGGTGTGGTGATGGTGATCATACCGGACGCGGCGTCTCGTGCGGTCGCGCTGGAGGCGGGCGAGCTCGACGTTGCCGGTGCGATCCCGGTACCGCTGGCCGATGCGCACCGGCTTGCGGCCCTGCCGACGCTCGAAATCCCGGTGCAAGGCAGCGAGGCGCTGGCGTTCCAGGCCTTCATGGAGCTCAATTTGCGGCGTCCCTATTTCCAGGACGTTCGCGTGCGCCGGGCGATGTACCACGCGATCGATCGCAACTTCGTTCGCAAGAGCATCTATTTCGACTTCGCCAAGGCGGCCACGGGGCCGATCTCCTACGAGAACGCAAAGTTCTATACGGCCGATGTCCCTCAATATGAGTTCAGCATCGCCAAGGCCAATGCGCTGCTCGACGAGGCCGGCATGAAGCGTCAGAGCGACGGGCTGCGCTTCAAGATCACCCATGATCCTCTGCCGGCTGGTGACCACTTCTCGCGCACGGGCGACTATTTCAAGCAGCAGATGGCGCAGCTCGGCATCGCCGTCGACATCAGGAACCAGGACTTTCCGACCTATTACCGCCGCGTCTACAAGGACTATAATTTCGACACCACCTCGACAGGAGCATTCGGGCTGACCGACCCGACCGTGGGGATCCAACGCTTCTACTGGTCCAAGAACATCGTGCCCGGCGTCGCCTTCTCCAACGGCAGCGGCTACAACAGCGCGGAGGCCGACAAGGCGCTGGAAGACGCCCAGACCGAGGTCGATCCGGCGAAGCGCGCCGGTCTGTTCCGCGATTTCCAGAAGATCGTCATGACGGACCTTCCGTTGTTTCCGATCGCCGACGCACGTTACATCACGATCAAGAGCAAGACGGTCATGAATATCGAGGTCGATCCGCTCGGCGCTCACGGCAGTTTCGCCGAGGCCTATCTCGCCCGCTAGCAAGGACGCAAGACGCCATTGTCCCACTACGCCATATTTCTGCTCCGTCGGCTCGCACAGGCCTGCGTCATCGTCGTGGGCATCGTCTGCGTGAATTTCGCGGTGGTTCACCTCGCGCCAGGCGATCTCGCCGAGGTGATGGCCGGGCAGGGCGGCGGCGGCGATGCCGGCTATGTCGCGCTGCTGCGCGAGCGGTTCGGTCTCGACCAGCCGCTGTGGGTGCAGTTCCAGCGCTACGCCTTCAACCTGCTGCGTCTCGATCTCGGCTACTCCTTCAAGGACAACATGCCGGTCGCCGCTCTGATTGCCGACAAGCTGGCGGCAACCGCGATCCTGATGATTGCCTCGCTTGGGACCGCGTTCCTGCTCGGGATCGGCCTCGGCACGCTCGCGGCCGTCCGGCAAAACTCGCTGTCCGACGTCGTCATCTCGCTCCTGGCGCTGATCGGCTACGCTACGCCGCTGTTCTGGCTTGGTCTGCTTCTCATTCTCCTGTTCACGGTCAAGCTCGGCTGGCTGCCGTCGAGCGGCATGCGCACGATCGGCGTGCCGGGTTCCGGCCTCGCCGGCGTCCTCGACGTCGCCCGCCACGCCGTGATGCCGGTGCTGACGCTCACGGTATTCTACATGGCGGTGTTCATCCGCCTGATGCGTGCCTCCGTGCTGAACGTCGCTTCGCTCGATTTCGTTCGTACCGCCTACGCCAAGGGCATGAGCCGGCGGCAGGCCTACACGAACCATGTCGTCGGCAACGCGCTGCTGCCGATGATCACCATGCTCGGTGTCAACGCCGGCGGCATCCTTGGCGGCTCCGTCGTGGTCGAGACCGTGTTCGGCTGGCCCGGCCTCGGGCGGCTGACGTTCGATGCGATCTTCGCCCGCGACGTCAACCTGTTGCTCGGCATCCTGTTCTGCTCGTCGCTGCTGGTGGTGATCACCAATCTCGTCACCGATCTGGTTTCGGCCTGGATCGATCCCCGCATCGAGGTGTCCGCATGACCTTGCGGGCATTCCGGCAGACGCCGTGGGGGCGGCCGCAGGTCTTGGTCGGTTGTGCCATCCTGCTCGCGATTCTGGCGGCGGCGGTGTTCGCGCCGCTGCTGTTTCCCGAGGGACCCTGGCCCGCGGTCGGCACGCCCTATACGCCGCCGTTCCAGAGCACGGCGACGCCTCTGGGCACCGACACGCTCGGGCGCGATGTCGTCGCCGGCCTGCTCTACGGCGCGCGCGTGTCCTTGATCGTCGCGGTCGCCGCGACCGCCGCCGCGATCGCGGTGGGTATCCTGATCGGTGCCATCGCCGGCTATGTGCAGGGCTGGGTCGATGATCTCCTGATGCGCATCACCGAGATTTTCCAGACCCCGCCGAACTTCATCTTCGTGATCGCGCTCGTGGTGATCCTCGAGCCGTCGATCGGCGCCATCATCGGCGCCATTGCGGTGGTGTCCTGGCCGCCGATCGCGCGTCTGGTGCGTGCCGAGTTCATGTCGCTGCGTAACCGCGAATTCGTATTGTCCTGTCGCCTCGTCGGCGTGCCCCCGGCCAGGATCATCTTCGCCGAGATCCTGCCGAATTGCCTGTCGCCGGTGATCGTCACGAGCTCGATCATGGTGGCCACCGCCGTGCTGCTCGAAGCAGGGCTGTCCTTTCTCGGGCTCGGCGACCCCAACGTGATCTCGTGGGGCGGCATGGTCGCCATCGGCCGGCCGGCGCTGCGTAGCGCGCCCTATCTCTCGGTGTTTCCGGGAATCGCGATCTTCGTGACCGTCATCGCCATCAATCTCGTGGGCGAGGCGCTCAATGAAACCTTCGATCCAAGGCGCAGGCGCCGTTGATCGAAACCCCATCCGAACAGACGGCATCGACATGAACAGCTCCCTGAAGGCTTTGGAAGACAGGCTCGGCCACGAGATGAAGCTGTTTTCCTACCCGGCGCGCGCCTGGCCGTTGCAGCACCAGGCCGAGGACGGCACCTCGATGGTCGACGTTCTCATCGTCGGCGCCGGGCAGGCGGGTATCGCGGCGGCTTTCGGGCTGCTGCGCGAGCAGATCACCAACGTCCTGCTGGTCGATCGCTGCGATCCCGGCCAGGAGGGGCCCTGGGTCACCTGGGCGCGGATGCGGACGTTGCGCACCGTCAAGGAGCTGACCGGGCCGGACAACGGCTTGCCCGCGGCCGCATTCCGTTCCTGGTACGAAGCGCGCAAGGGCGCCGGGGCGTGGGACGAACTGGTGCGCATCCCGAAGGAAGAGTGGATGGAATATCTGCTCTGGCTTCGCGACTATCTCGCGCTGCCGGTTGAGAACAACACCAGCGTCGAGCGGATCGAATACGCGGGCGAGGCCTTGCGTGTGACGCTGGAGACGCCGCGCGGTTCGCGCGTCGTGGTGGCGCGCAAGGTGGTGGTTGCCACCGGCATCGATGGTGCCGGCGGCCCCAACATCCCGGATTTCGCGCATGGCGCGCCCCGGCATCTATGGGCGCACAGTTCCGAGCCGGTCGATTTTGCGGCGTTGAAGGACAAGCGAGTTGCCGTGCTCGGCGCCGGCGCCTCGGCGTTCGACAACACCGCGACTGCACTGGAGGCCGGCGCGCGCGAAGTCCGGCATTCGGTGCGGCGGCCGCGCCTGCCGGAGGTGAGCGCACTGCGCTATCTCGAATTCGCCGGCTTCTTCCGCAATTTCCGCATGCTCGACGATGCGCGCAAGCTGCGCTTCATGCGCCGCTATTTCGCGCTCCCGACCCCGCCGCCTGCCGACACGCTGGAGCGCTGCCGCGCGCACGCCAATCTTGACCTGAGGCTCTCGGACGGCTGGACTGCGATGCAGGCGGCCGGCGACGGACTTGCGATCGCCACGCCGAACGGCACCTTCGAGGCCGACTTCGCCATCCTCGGCACCGGCTTCAAGGTCGACCTCGCCAACGTGCCCTATCTGGCGCCCCTCGTTCCGGACATGCTGTTCTGGAGGGATCGCTTCACGCCGGGCTCCGATCGGGTCGACACCCACATCGCAAACTATCCGTACCTGACGCCGGGCATCCAGGCGGTGGGGCGAACCTCGGAGGCGGATCGGGCCTTGCGCAATTTGCATCTGCTCAACGGTGCCGGCCTCATGAGTGAGGGGCCGATCTGCACCGGCATCAACGGCATGCCCTGGGGCGTCTCGGCGCTGGTGCAGGCGATATCGCGCGATCTGTTCCAGGCCGACGCGGACGTCTTCTACGAGCAGTTCGCCGCCTACGACGTGTCGGATCCGAACGAAGGCTACAAGCCGGCCGCCGTCGCGCGCTGAAGCGGCGAACTCACATCGCCGCCGAGTGCCGCGACGAGCCCTCGCGGCCGCGGCCGGTCGAGGCATACATCAGCGGCAGTTCGGTCGTGGACTTGATCTGCTCCATCGCGAACATCGACGAGACGTCGTGCAGATCGATTTTCGCGATCAGCCGCTGATAGAGGTCGTCATAGGCGGCGATGTCCGGCACGACCGCGCGGATCAGATAGTCGACGTCGCCGCTGAGTCTGAAGAAGTCGACCACTTCCGGAAAGCTGATCACGGTCTTCTTGAAGCGCGCCGCCCATTCGGCGTTGTGCTGGTTGGTCCTGACCGCGATGAAGACGCTGACACCGAGATTGAGCTTGTCGGCGTCGAGCAAGGCGACGCGGCGGCGGATGTAGCCCGTGCTTTCCAGCTTCTGGATCCGGCGCCAACACGGCGTCGAGCTCAGTCCGACCCGGTCTCCGACCTCCTGCACGGAAAGGCTGCTGTCCACCTGGAGCGTCGCCAGTATCTTGCGATCGAGTTCGTCGAGCATGCGGTCTCCGAATGCAGCGAAGGGAGTGGAAGTTTCGTGTTGCCGAGCTCAATTCCACGACAATGCTATTGCTGGATATTCGCATTTGCGAGCAAAAAAATTCGTCACGCTGCCGTCAAAGGCGGCAGGAAGCAAGCAAACTGCGGCCCGGCTTCGCTACGCTCGCGACATAGCTGGAAGAGTTTCGCCGATGACGCCGCCTTGTCGTGAATGGGTCAACGCCTCGATACGCCGCATCGAGATGGAACGAACACGCTGCGCCGAGACGCACCTGCTCAAGGTCGAGCTGCCCAGCATGCCCGGCCTCACGTTGTACCTGAAGGACGAGACGACGCATCTGACCGGCAGCCTCAAGCATCGCCTTGCGCGTTCGCTGTTCCTCTATGCGCTCTGCAACGGGCGCATCGGCCCGAACTCGACGGTGGTCGAGGCCTCCAGCGGCTCGACGGCCGTGTCCGAAGCCTATTTCGCGCGCCTCCTCGGCCTGCGCTTCATCGCGGTGATGCCGAGCACGACGACGGCGGAGAAGCAGGCCGAGATCGTCGCGAACGGCGGAGAGGTCCATCTCGTGGACGAGCCCGGCGAGATCTATGCCGCTGCGATCCGCATCGCCGATGGGACCGGCGGCTGCTATCTCGACCAGTTCACCTTTGCCGAGCGCGCGGTCGACTGGCGGGTCGACAACATCGCCCAGTCGATCTTCCATCAGATGTCCGAGGAAGAGCATCGCGTTCCGACCTGGGTCGTGTGCGGCGCCGGCACCGGCGGCACGGCCGCGACGATCGGCCGCTACATCCGCTATCGCGGTCTCGCCACGCGGCTCTGCCTCGCAGATCCCGTGGAATCGGTCTACCACCGACACATGGCCGACCGGAACGTGCGGACGTGGCGGGGCCGTTCGGTGATCGAGGGCATCGGCCGGCCGCAGGTCGAAGCCTCCTTTGTCGCGGACCTGATCGAGCGTACCATCGCGGTGCCGGATGCGGCGAGCATCGCCGCGGCGCGCGTGATGTCCCGGTTCATCGGGAGGTCCTGCGGCGGATCGACCGGCACCAACCTCTGGGCATCACTGCTGATCATGCAAGAGATGGCCGCGGCCGGCGAGCGCGGCGCGCTCGTCACGATCCTGTGCGATTCCGGCGAACGCTATCGCAGCACGCTGTTCGAGGATACCTGGCTTGCGAAGCGCAAGCTGTCTTGCGCGCCCTATCAACGGCAGCTCGAAGCCATGCTTGCGGTGCCCGACGTGTCGTCCGATCCGGCGCGGCCGGAGCCGATTCAAGCGTCGCCGCCGCGCGCCCGTGTCGGAGGTTGATCGCTTCCATGCGCGGCGCCGGGCAGAGAATGGATTTTCCGATTTCAGCCGCACGGCGCGTGTTCCGGCCTCCGGCTTGCGAAGGGCCGAATAACGACGTAGCAGCCTTGCACAATGCCGCCTTGTGCAGGGCGGAAGCTATGGACATCATCGGACCCGGGCCTGCTGGAGATCATCAAAGGCTTATGACGATCGCGGGGGTTGCGGCGTGAGTGCGATGGGCTTGTCAGTCAGTGCGGACCGCGATGCGCCGCTGCTCCAACTCGACGACCTCGCGGTGAGCCTTCCACCCGGGGCCGATCGCGCATTCGCCGCCGAGTGCGTCTCGCTCAACGTGAAGCCCGGCGAGGTCGTCTGCGTCGTCGGCGAAAGCGGCTCGGGGAAGTCGATGACGGCAAGCGCCGTGATGCGCCTGCTGCCGCCTTCGACTTCGATTGCGCGCGGCCGCATCCTGTTCGAAGGGCAGGATCTCGCCTCCCTGCCGGAAAGCGCGATGCGCCGCATTCGCGGCGCGCGCATCGGCATGATCTTCCAGGACCCGATGACGACACTCAATCCGATCAAGCGGATCGGACGGCAGATCGCCGAAGTGTTCGAGCTTCACACCGATCTCGGCCGCGAGCAGATCGGCGCCCGCGTCCTTGCGTTGCTCGAAAGCGTTCACATCCGCGATCCCGAGCGCGTCATGCGGTCCTACCCCCACCAGATCTCCGGCGGGCAGCGTCAGCGCGCGATGATCGCGATGGCGCTGGCGCTCAAGCCGCGCCTGCTCATCGCCGACGAGCCGACCACCGCGCTCGACGTCACCACGCAGGCGCAGATCCTCGCCCTGATCCGCGAGCTTCAGGCCAGAACCGGCACGGGCGTGCTCTTCATCACCCATGATTTCGGCGTCGTCGCCGATATCGCCGATCGCGTCGCGGTGATGCAGTCCGGCCGCATCGTCGAGCAGGGCACGGCGCAGCAGGTGCTCGGGGCACCGAAGCATCCCTATACCCGCCGGCTGATCGCCGCGGTCCCGAAGCTGATCGCGCCGCCGCCGCGCCCGCAGGCTCAGGACAACGTGCTGGTGCTCGACAAGGTCTCGAAGGTCTACGCCTCACCGGGCCTGTTCGGCTTCGGCAAACGGCAGACGCTGGCCGTCAACGAGGTGAGTCTGGAATTGCCGCGCGGCGCCGCGATCGGCGTCGTCGGCGAAAGCGGATCGGGCAAGTCGACGCTGGCGCGCTGCATCGTCCGCCTGCTCGAACCCGACGCAGGCAAGATCTGGCTGGACGGCATCGATTACGGCGCGCTCAAGCCGCGCGAATTGCGCAAGCGTTCGCAGGCCATGCAGATGGTCTTCCAGGATCCCTTCGCCTCGCTCAATCCGCGGCGCCGGGCGCGCGATCTGGTGGCTCAGGGCTTGCTCGAGCTCGGTGTTCCCCGCAGCACCGCTTACGCACGGGCGGCCGAGCTGTTCACCATGGTCGGTCTCGATCCCGCCGCGCTGGAGCGCTATCCGCATGAGTTCTCCGGCGGCCAGCGCCAGCGCATCGGCCTTGCACGTGCGCTGGCGCTCGAGCCAAAGGTGGTTGTGGCCGACGAGCCGGTCTCCGCGCTCGACGTCATCGTGCAGGCGCAGGTGCTGGATCTGCTCGCCGAGCTGCGTCAGCGGCTCGGCATTTCATTGGTGTTCATCACCCATGATCTGCGCGTCACCGCGCAAATCTGCGACTTCGTCGCGGTGATGCAGAACGGACGGATCGTCGAACAGGGGCCGACGGCGTCCGTGTTCGCCGGGCCCGAGCATTCCTATACGCAATTGCTGCTCGGCTCGATCCCGGGGCAGCGCTGGGTGGAGCCTTCCGCACATGTGGCGGTCGGCAATGCATAGGCAGTCCGGGACGACGACACAGGTTTGCGCGAGGCAGGGTTCCGCAAGGAGATGGACGAGATGACGTCGGCTCATTTTAACGAGGGCATGGCGCTGAAACGCAAGGTGCTCGGGGACGACTATGTCGACCGCGCCTGGTCGGAAGCGCAGAACGACGATTTCGCGATGGCCATGCAGGAGGTCATGACCGAGGCCGGATGGGGCACGGTGTGGAAGCGCCCGGGCATCGACATCAAGGCGCGGCTGATGATGAATCTCGCGATGTTGACGGCGCTCAACCGGCCTCACGAGCTCGCGATCCACCTGCGCGGCGCAATACGGAACGGCTTTACGCGGGAGGAAATCCGGGAAATCCTGATCCACACCGGGCCCTATTGCGGCTGGCCGGCGACTCTGGACGCAGTCCGCGTCGCACGGCGCGTCTTCGCGGAAATAGAGACCGGGGGCAAGGCTGAGTGATGGCACGGCAAGAGACTGGACTCCGGAGGCTCGTGAGCGAACGATGGTGGGCATGACACGGTCGGCAAAGCCGAAGAGACTTGGATTTTTCACGCGGTTGCTCGACGAGGCGCCGCCGGCGGACCGCTATCGCTTTGCGGCCGAGCAGATCGTGCACGCCGAGAAGGCCGGGCTCGATTCCGCATGGATCGCGCAGCATCATTTTCACGAGCGCGAGGGCGGCCTGCCATCGCCCTTCACGTTCCTCGGCTACGTCGCCGCGCAGACCTCGCGCATCCGCCTCGGCACCGGCATCGTCACGCTGCCGCTGGAGAATGCGGTCAGGGTTGCGGAGAACGCCGCGGTGCTCGATCTGCTCTGCAACGGCCGCTTCGAGCTCGGTGTCGGCACCGGCGGCAATCCTTCGGCCTTTGCCGCTTTCGGCCTCGACAGCGCGCAGCGCAACGAGATCTTTGCGCGCAATCTCGAAATCGTTCGCACGGCCTTGGTCGGCCAGCCGCTCGACGGGGGCGACACGCTCTATCCGCTGCGGCCACAATTGGACAAGCGCATCTGGCAGGCGACATTCTCGGTCGCGGGCGGTGCCCGCGCCGGCAAGGCCGGCGACGGCCTGTTGCTGTCGCGCACCCAGCCGCGGGCCAAGGAGGCGCCGAAAGCCACGCTCGCCGAGATCCAGAACCCGATCATCGATGCCTATCTCGCAGCGCTGCCGCCGGGATGCGAGCCCCGCATCATGGCCTCGCGCAGCGTCTTCGTCGCCGACGACCATCGCGAGGCGATGCGCTTCGCAGACATCGGACTGCGGCGCGCGCTGCCGCAGTTCCTCAAGGGAGGTCACGCCAGGCCGGGCGAGACGCTGGAGGAGATGATCACTGCGTTCGACACCCATGTCGGCGCCGCCGATGAGGTGATCGCCTCGCTCCGCACCGATGCCACGCTCGAGCGGGTGACCGATCTCGTCTTCCAGGTGCACTCGGTCGATGCGCCGCATCCTTATGTGCTGCGATCGATCGAGCTCGTCGCCGACAAGGTCGCGCCGGCGCTGGGCTGGACCCGGACGGCACCCGAAGTGGCGCTGGCGGGCTAGCCGGAATGAAACATGTTCGCGCTGCACGAGGCTGACTGATGGGTACACTGGACATCATCGACACGCTCGCCGGGATCGAGCCGGGATCGGTTCTCGACGCCATCCGCGCGCGGCGTCCGCAGGCGCGCGAGAACGCGCAGAAGAGCTATCTCTCGCTGTTCGATCCGACCGATTCGAGCGAGTTCTCGCTTTCCGAGCGCGCGGCGGTCGCGGCCTTCGTGACCGGGCTTCATGGCGAGTCCCCCGTCGCCGCCTTCTATCGCGAGAAGCTTGCCACGAGCGCGGATGGAGCGCCCCTGCTCGAAGCGATCAAGGGCGAGATCGCGCGCGGCAGGACGTCCGGGCCGTACGGCGCCTATCCGGCCGGTCCGTTGTCGATCGAGAACAAGGCCGGGCTGATCTATCGCGTCAGCGCCGAGCGCAAACCTGTCCTCGGCGCCCGGCTGGTCGCGGCACTGGAGCACGCGCATCTCCTGGTGTTCCACCCGCGCGATGCTGCGTCCGCCGACATGAAGGCGCTGCTGACGGCCGGCTGGTCGCCCACCGGCATCGTCACGTTCTCCCAGCTCGTTGCGTTCCTGTCGTTCCAGGTGCGCGTCGTCAGCGGATTGCGCACGCTCGCAGCGGCATACGCCCAGGAGGTCGCATCATGAGCACCGTCAATCCGCCGGTCGTCTTCACCCAGGACGAGCTCGGCTGGGTCTCGTGGATCGATCCGCTGCCCGAGACCGAGCTGACCGAACGGCACTTCGCCGGTCTGGTCGACCGCGCCCGCGCCAAGTCGGAATATTTCCGGCTCCTGGTGCGCGATCCCGAGGTGCTGGAGGCCCGCACCAGGACCGACAAGGACATCTTCTACAACGTCGCCGACGGCCTGCCGCGCGCGGAGCGCGAGCTCGCGGCGGCTGCGACCTCGCGCTACAACGGCTGCATCTACTGCGCCTCCGTGCATGCGCGGTTCGCGAGCACCTACTCCAAACGCCGCGACGACGTGCAGCGCCTGCTCGACGAAGGCATCAAGGCCGATCTCGGCGAACGCTGGAATGCCGTGGTCAAGGCGTCCGTGGCATTGGCCGCGACGCCGATCGCGTTCGGTCCCGACAATATCGAGGAGCTGCGCCGTGCGGGCCTCGACGATGCCGAGATCGTCGACGTCATCAATGGCGCCTCGTTCTTCAACTGGGCGAACCGGCTGATGCTGTCGCTCGGCGAGCCCTCGAAATAGGCAATCTCACCGGCACGAGAATTGCTGCTGTTTCAACATTGAATGGATGGAGCCGTGCATGAGCAACATCGATCGCCGTACCCTGGTCAGGGGCTCACTCGCCGCCGTGATGGCGGGAGCCGCCTTTTCGCGCGCCGCCTTGGCGCAATCCGCCGAACCGATCCTGCTCGGCGTCAGCGGCCCCTTGACCGGGCCCAATGCGCAATATGGCGCCCAGTGGAAGCAGGGCTTTGACCTCGCGCTCGATGAGATTCACGCCGCCGGCGGCATCAACGGACGCAAGCTGGCCTACCAGTTCGAGGACAGCCAGAGCGATCCGCGCCAGTCGGTGGCGATCGCCCAGAAATTCGTCTCCGATCCCCGCATCGTCATGGAGCTCGGCGATTTCTCGAGTCCTGCCTCGATGGCGGCCTCGCCGATCTATCAGCGCGGCGGCCTCGTGCAGTTCGGCTTCACCAACTCACACCCCGATTTCACCAAGGGCGGCGACTTCATGTGGAGCACGTCCGTCAGCCAGGCCGACGAGCAGCCGCTGCTGGCGTCCTATGCCGTCAGGCGCCTCGGCCTGAAGAAGCTCGCGGTGCTGCACCTCAACACCGACTGGGGCCGCACCAGCCGCGACCATTTCGTCAAGGCGGCGAAGGAGTACGGCGCCGAGATCGCGGTGACCGAGGGCTACATCGCGGAGGAGCGCGACTTCCGCTCGACGCTGGTGCGCGTGCGCGACGCCAGTCCGGACGGGCTGATCCTGATCTCCTATTATTCCGACGGTGCACTGATCGCCCGCCAGGCCCGCCAGGTCGGCCTGAAGCAGACGATCTGCGCGGCAAGCTCGGTGTACTCGCCGAAATTCCTGGAACTCGGCGGCGAAGCGGTCGAGGACGTCCATCTCGGCACGCGTTATTTCCCGGAAGATCCGCGGCCAGAGGTGAAGAAGTTCATCGCGGGCTTCAAGGCCAAGTACAACGGACAGGAGCCCGACGCCTTCAACGCCTATTCCTATGACGCGATGAACATGGCCGCTGCCGTGGTGAAGATCGGCGGCACCGACCGCCGGGCCATCCGCGACGCCTTCGCCAAGGTGAAGGACGTCTCCAGCGTCATCTACGGCCAGGCGACGTTCGACGTCGAGAGCCGCCGCGTCAAGGGTGCCATGAACGCCGAGCTCGTGGTGCGCAAGGGCCAGTTCACGCTGTGGGACGGCAAGCCGACCTGACCTGATGGCCGGAGCGGGCGCTCCGGCCGCTTTCTCCCTTCAATAGGAACGCTGCGTGTCTTCCTGGCTCGACTACACGATCAACGGGCTGATCGTCGGCAATGTCTACGCCCTCGTTGCGGTCGGGCTCGCGCTGATCTTCGGCGTCAGCCGGCTGATCAACTTCGCGCAAGGATCGATCTATCTGGTCGGCGCCTATATCGGCTGGGTCGCGGTGGTGCGGCTGCACACGCCGCTGCCGCTGACCATCATCGTGGTGGCGGCGGCCGCCGCAATGGTCGGCTTGATCATCGAGCGGTTCGGCCTGCGTCCGCTTCAGAACTCGGTGCGCATCGCGCCGCTGCTCGCGACCATCGGCATCAGCTTCGTGCTCGATCAATTGGTGATGCTGACCTTCTCGCCCAATCCGCGCGCGCTGCCGAGCCAGCTGCCGGACGTTCGCTTCCAGCTCGGTGGCGGCACCATCGGACCCCTTGACCTCCTGATCGCCGGCGTCGGGCTCACCAGCGCGCTGCTGCTGTTCGTGTTCCTGCGCTACACCAAGCTCGGCTGGGCGGTGCGCGCCACCGCGCAGGATCGCGACGCCGCCATGCAGATGGGCGTCGACGTCAACCGCGTCAATCAGGCGGTGTTCGGCATCGCGGCCGCGCTCGGCGGCGTCTCCGGTATGCTGGTCGGCATGTACTACAATCAGATCGACACCGCGATGAGCCTGCAGGCGACGCTCAAAGGCGTCGTCGCGGAAGTGGTCGGCGGCGCCGGCAACGTGCCGGGCGCGGTGATCGGCAGCCTGCTGCTCGGACTGGTGGAGAGCTACGGTGTCGCCGTGTTCGGCACCAGTTATCGCAATCTGTTCGCGTTCCTGCTGCTGGTCATGGTGCTCGTGCTGCGCCCGAACGGCCTGTTCGCAAGCGCGCGGCAGGCTCCGCCCGAGCCGCTCACCGGCACCTTCATCGCGCCGAGCCGTCCGGTCCGCATTCCGCGCTGGGCCCTGTTGGTCGCGGCTGCTGCCTTCGCAGTGCTGCCGTTCTTCCCGGTGTCCTCCTACGTGCTCCAGACCCTGATCAACGCCTGGCTGCTCGGCATGCTCGCGCTCAGCCTGACGCTGGTGGCGGGCACGATGGGCCAGGTCTCGCTCGGTCACGCCGCGCTGCTCGCGATCGGCGCCTACACCTCCGCGCTGCTGTCACTGACGCTGGCCGTTCCGGTCGGCCTTGCCGTCATCGGCGGTGGCCTGATGAGTGCTGGGCTCGGCACGCTGTTGATCTCGCCGTCGTTCCGCCTGCGCGGGCACTATGTGTCGATTGCGACACTCGCCATCGGCGAAATCGTCTCGCTGGTGATCCTGAATTGGGAGAGCGTCACCCGTGGTCCGATCGGCATTTCAGGCATCCCGCCGTTGTCGCTGTTCGGTTATGACCTGATCAGCCCGCTCTCGGTCTACTGGTTCAGCTTCGCGGTGATGCTCGTGCTGGCCCTGGTGCAAGGACGGCTGCTCGGTTCGCATCTCGGCCGCAGCTTTCGCGCCATCCGCGACGATGACATTGCCGCACGTGCCTATGGCCTCAGCCTGAACCGCTACAAGTCGCTGGCCTTCATCTTCGGCGGTTTCTCCGCCGGCGTCAGCGGCGGCATCGCCGCGCATCTCTATTCCTACATCAACCACGAGACCTTCAACACGCAGCAATCCATCCTGGCGCTGACGGTCGTGATCCTCGGCGGCCTCGGCAACGTCGTCGGCGCGATCGTCGGCTCGGTCGCGTTGGTCGGCTTGCCCGAACTTTTCCGCATCGCGGCCGAGTACCGCATCCTGATCTATGGCATCGTGCTGCTGCTGCTGGTGCGGTTCAGGCCGCAGGGCCTGTTGGGGACGATCTGATGGCGGAGCAGCAGGCGCCCATGTTGTCCCTGCGCGGCCTGACGCGCCGCTTCGGTGGCCTCACCGCGGTCGATGCGATCGATCTCGACCTCGGCAAGGGCGAGCTCATCAGCATCATCGGCCCGAACGGCGCCGGCAAGACGACACTGTTCAATCTCGTGACCGGGCTCGATCGGCCCGATGACGGCACTGTCCGCTTCGAAGGCCAGGACATCACCGGTCTCTCGCCGGAACGGCTCGCGGCCGAAGGCATCGCCCGCACCTTCCAGCTCGGGCGCGTGTTCGGCAATCTCAGCGTCATGGACAACGTTCTGATCGGCGCGCATACGCGACTGCGTGCCGTGAAGCCGACGGTGCCGGTGATCGGCCCGCTGCTGGAGTTGGGCCTTGCGCTGCTGCGGCCCGCCGGCGTCAAGGCGGAAGAAGAACGATTGCGCGAGGAGGTGAAGGCCATTCTCGCCCGCTTCGGCGAGCGGCTGCTGCCGCGGATCGACCAGCCCGCCTACAGCCTGTCCTACGCCAACCGCCGCCGTGTCGAGATCGCGCGGGCGCTCGCCTTGAGGCCGCGCCTCTTGCTGCTCGACGAGCCCACCGCCGGCATGAACCCGACGGAGACCGCGGAGATGCAGGGCCTCGTCGCCGAGCTGAAGGCGGAAGGGCTGACCATCCTCCTGATCGAGCACAAGCTAGAGATGGTGATGCGCCTGTCCGACCGCGTCGTCGTCATGGACGAGGGCAAGAAGATCGCGGAAGGGCCGGGCGAAGAGGTGCGTGGTGATCCCAAGGTGATCGAGGCCTATCTCGGCCACGGGCTATCAGGCACGACGGAGCAGGAGAGTGCGGCATGACGAATCCTTCGCCCGAACCGCTGCTGTCCCTCTTCAACGTCAACACCTTCTACGGCCAGGCCCAGGTGCATTTCGACCTGTCGATCACGGTTGCGCGCGGCCACATCGTCTGCCTGCTCGGCGGCAATGCCAGCGGCAAGTCGACGACGATGAAGATCATTCTCGGTCTGGTCAAACCGCGCTCGGGCGAGGTGACGTTCGACGGCGCCTCACTGATCGGCCTCTCCACGCCGCAGATCGTCCGCCGCGGCATCGCCTCGGTGCCGGAGGCGCGGCGGCTGTTCGCGGACATGAGCGTGCGCGAGAACATCCTGATGGGCGCCTTCGTGCGCAACGACCGTGAGGCCGTAGCGCTGGATCTCGACCGGATGCTGACGCTGTTCCCGAAGCTCGGTCAGCGGCTGTCGCAGCGCGCCGGCTCATTGTCCGGCGGCGAGCAGCAGATGGTGGCGATGGCGCGCGCGCTGATGAGCCGGCCGCGCATGATCGTGATGGACGAGCCGACCATGGGCCTGTCGCCGCTCTACGTCGACCGCGTGCTGGAACTGATCCGCAGCATCAACCAGGCGGGCGTCTCGGTGTTCATGGTCGAGCAGAACGCCAGCCTCGCGCTCGAGATCGCACATGAAGCCTATGTGCTGCAGACCGGCAGGATCGTGCTGTCAGGCCCGGCGCGGGCGCTGAAGGATGATCCACGGGTGCGCGATGCCTATCTCGGCGGCTCCGAGGCAGCGTAGCACTTCGAAGGCGCTGACGCGCCCTCGGGCGGCTGAGCGGGCATGACGAACCCTCTCCGGGACTAGCCAGTGTGACCAATCTATGAAAAAATCATACCGTTGGCGCGACAGGGTGTGTGGCGGGACGGAATGAACTTCGTGACGAAATTGGTGCGGGCGGCCGAGCCCGGAACGGTGGTGCTGCTCGGCGGGCTCGTCGCCGCCAACGTCGCCGCATGGGCCTGGGCCTTCTCGCTGTTCGGCGACCGGCCGACGGTGATGGCAACGGCGCTGCTGGCCTGGGTCTTCGGCCTCCGCCACGCCGTCGATGCCGATCACATCGCCGCCATCGACAATGTCGTGCGCAAGCTGATGCAGGCGGGCGGCGCGCCGCGCAGCGTCGGCCTCTATTTCGCGCTCGGCCATTCCACCGTGGTCGTGGTCGCGACCATGTTGCTGGCGCTCGGCGTCGTGAGTCTTGGCGGTGACAGCCTGCTCAAGGAGATCGGCGGTCTGATCGGCACGTCGGTGTCGGCGCTGTTCCTGCTGGTGATCGCGGCCATCAATCTCGCCATCTTCGCCGGCCTGTGGCGGACGTTTCGCATGGCGCGAGAGCAGGGCGTTCACGATGCCGCAGGCCTTGATGCGCTTCTCGCCCGGCGCGGCGTGCTGGCGCGGCTGCTCGGGCCGCTGTTCCGCCTGGTGACGAAGCCGTGGCACATGTATCCGCTCGGGTTCCTGTTCGGCCTCGGCTTCGACACCGCCACCGAGATCGGCCTGCTCAGCATCTCCGCAAGCGAAGCCGCCCGCGGCGCCTCGCTCGCCGATGTCCTGGTCTTCCCGGCGCTGTTCGCCGCCGGCATGGCGCTGGTCGACACCGCCGATTCGGCGCTGATGGTCAGCGCCTATCGCTGGGCCTTCGTCGATCCCCTGCGCAAGCTCTGGTACAATCTCACGATCACCGGCGCCTCGGTCGCGGTCGCCCTGTTCATCGGCGGCATCGAAGCGCTCGGCCTGATCAGCGATCGGCTCGGTCTCTCCGGCGGCATGTGGACTTTGGTCGACGGCCTGAACGAGTCGCTGGCGAATGTCGGCTTCGCCGTGATCGCGCTGTTCGCGATCGCATGGCTCGCCTCGATCGTGCTCTATCGCCGCATGTTCTCGGACGACGGGCGACGTTCCGCGGACGCGGTAGAAGGCTTCGATGCGACCGAGGCCGTCGTGGCAAGACGTCCCTGATTCTACCGGTTCAGAGCGAAGCCGCGCTCTGGACTTGTTCCACCGGCAAGTCATCGGCGTTGGGATCACCCGGCGCCGTCGCCCAGGCGAGCTCCACCAAGGTCACGATCCGGCGTCCGCCACCGTCGAGCTGGCAGACGATCAGGCCCTGCTCCTCCATGTAGCCGAGCAGCCGCTGCGCGCGGCGCAGCGAATGCGAGCCGTAGGCGCGGGCGATCGCAGCATCGCCGGGACAAGGCCAGCCTTCCTTGGCTGCGCGCGCGATCATCATGAACACGCCCTGCATGTCGTCGGGCAGGATCGAGGCGCGCAGCGCGACGTCCTGCCAGGCGTCGTCTTCAGTGAGATCAGTCCCCAGCCCGGCGCGCGCATGCGCCAGCATGCGGCGGAATTCGTTGAGGTCCGGCACCGCCGCGCCGAGGCCTTCGATGCGGCAGCGGACCACGAACTCCTGATAGAGCACGCCGATGGCGCGGAAGCCGGCATCGGGCTCCGCCAGCACGGCGCGCAAGGTGCGGGCGACGCGTTCGCGCCGCTCGGCGAGTTCTTCTGCGCTGACCGGCACCTCGGCCACCTCGGGCCGGATCTCCGGCGCGGCGGCCGCCTTCGCTGCGCGAAGCTGCTCCAGCAGATCCGGCGCAGGGCGGCGCTGGGGCCGGCTGGCATCGGGCGGTGGTGCCGCCAGGATCACCGCGCGCGCATCTTCCAGCATCGCCTCCGGCAGCGGCATCAGCCGCGGCGTCGAATTGCGCGGACTTGTATCGGTCGGGCCGATGTTCAGGCGCAGCGGACGGCGCGACAGCGCAGGTCCCAGCGCCATGAACTGTCCGCGCTCGAGATCGCGAAAGGCTTCGGCCTGCCGCCGCTCCATGCCGAGCAGATCGGCGGCGCGCGCCATGTCGATGTCGAGGAAGGTCCGTCCCATCAGGAAGTTGGAGGCTTCCGCCGCGACGTTCTTGGCGAGCTTCGCCAGCCGCTGGGTCGCGATAATGCCGGCGAGCCCGCGCTTGCGACCGCGGCACATCAGATTGGTCATGGCGCCGAGCGACAGTTTTCGCGCCTCGTCGGAGACTTCGCCGGCAACGGCCGGCGCGAACAGCTGCGCCTCGTCGACCACGACCAGCATCGGATACCAATGGTCGCGGTCGACGTCGAACAGGCCGCCGAGGAAGGCTGCGGCGCGCCGCATCTGGTTCTCGGCGTCGAGCCCTTCGAGATTGAGCACGGTGGAGACGCGGTGCAGCCGGGCACGCTCGCCCGCGACCTGAAGGCCGCGCTCGGTATGGTCCTCGGCCTCGATCACGAGATGGCCGAAGCGCTCGGCCAGCGTCACGAAGTCGCCCTCGGGATCGATGATGGCCTGCTGCACCCACGGCGCGCTCTGCTCCAGGAGCCGCCGCAGCAGGTGCGATTTGCCGGAGCCCGAATTGCCCTGCACCAGGAGGCGGGTCGCCAGCAGTTCCTCGAGGTCCATGGCGGCCGCGGCGCCTGCCGTGGTCTGCCCCATCTCGATCGCAACCGTCATGTCCCCGACTCAAGTCCCCATCATGCGCGGACTGGGGCTTATCAATCCCGTCGCGGCGCGTCGAGCGGCGCGGGCGAATCATGCCGTGTTGCCCACGACGGGGTTCAGGCGTGCCCCGACAACCGTAGAAGCGCGGGCCGATAGGGGGCTTGCGGATCATCGTCCTCGGTCTCGGGGATCGCGCAGGAGCCGAATTCCTGCCTGATCCGCTCGATCTCGGCGATTCGCTCGTGCAGCCGCTGCAAATGCTCCGGCGATGTCGCCTTCCAGAATCGGAATGTGTCGGCCGTGAGCGGCAGGAAGGCGGTGCCGAACGGCGTCGGATCGGGAACGATAGTGCGTCCAAGCAGCAGGAATCGCTCGGTGGCGGAGACGACGAGGGTGGCATAGCCGCGGTTTCCGATCCGCCTGATGCCATTCAACGACCATTCGGCGAGCTTGCTGAAATATGGCTCCCCGCGCCAGCGATCCGGGCAGCCGTCGTCGACGGTGACATTGACGGCGTCCTGGCTGAAATGCACGACGAGGCCGGCCGTCTCGGGAAACCAGTCGTCGTCGAGATGGCCTTGCAGCCAGGCGCACGCGAATGAGCGGCACATTTGCGGGCGGCGGTCGTAGATCGTGCACCCCGTGCCCGTCTGCCAATGCCGACACAGCTGGTTCACCGGCTTGTCGACCGCGGCCACTTCGAGGATATCGCAGCAGGCGTTGCACGATCCGCATTGCCGGGCCGGCCGGATCGTCTTCGGCAGGCCGGTCGCGCGAAAGCCCTGTCCGTCGCGGACCAGCAGCTTCTGCTTCTCCAGCGCATTCAACGCGCGTTCGATCTTGAGACGGGATAGTCCGGTGGCGTCGATCACGCCCTTCATCGTCGTCGCGCCCGCCTCCACTGCGCGGACGACGCTCCGCATCGCCTGATCCATTCTTGTTGTTCTTGTCTGGCTCTCGGTGCATTGCGAACAGCCGGAACAAGCGGACCGGCTAACAGGTAATAAAAACCTGATCTAGAAAGATATGGTGCTCATCTCTCTCTGGCTGGGCAAGACGCCGTGCCCGTCCTGCGCGCATGCAACGTTTGCGCGAATGAAGGACCTGCACGTGCGGGAGCTGATTTCGCGTCAAATCGGCTCGCTTTGCCCGCGAAGCGCCGGGATCTGACGAGCAGCTGCGGCCGTCTCACGCAGTCGTGATATCAGCCGTCCGCGCGCGCGGGGGCGCGACCCGATCGCGTAGCCATGAGGTGCAACGACTATCGTTGAATTTGCGCCACAGCGGGAACAGTGCCGGGCCAAAGCTGGACTGAGCGGCGATGCAAAGAGGCGATCCCGCACTCGGCGCGGTCGCGCTGGTCGGCGTGACCGGCCTGATCTGGCTTCAATCGTCCCTGATCGGGCGCGTTATTGCGCGCCCGATCCACCCTGCACGATCTTCTCGTTCAGCTTCTGGTCCACGGTGTCGACGGTGCGGTCGATCTCGGCGTTCGGGACGCCGAGCTGATGCGAGATCAGTTTCACCAGGAGGTCGACGCGCTCGATGAAGGGCGCACCGCTCGCGACCGCGCGCGCGGCCGAGGACGGCTTGAGCAGGCTTTCGGCTGCCTTGGCGTATTTCGCGAACGGCACCTGGTCCTGCGGGTCGGCGCCGAGCCGGCGGACGATCGCATCGACATGGTCGTAGATCGTCTGCGAACGCTTGAGATCGCCGTGCACGGCATCGCGGATCGACTGCGGTTCGCTGGGCGTGATGCAGCGGTAATTGCCGGTCAGCAGCATCGACCATTTCGCCAGCGGCACGAATAGCGAGTCGAACGCTTTCAACTTCACCGGCACGTCGTGGCCGTCGAGCGTCACGGCGTCGATGTCGGCTTCGAGCTCGCGCAGCAGCTTGTTGTGCTTCTCGTCGGCAAAGACCGATGCCTTGAAGTTGGTGGGTAGCCCGACATGAAGCACGTTGGCGGCTTCTTCCGGCGGACGGAACGCCTGCGGATCGGGCGAGCACAGCGTCACCAGACCCGGCTCGAACCGCTCCCACACCTGCGCATTGGTGTAGGCCTCCTCGAGATCCATGTCGGCGAGCGCCGGAATCCGCTTCAAATAGGGCAGCGGCGGCATGTTCATGATCGACAGGCACGGCAGTTTTGCCGCGGCGATCTTGACCATGAGAACGCGCACCGTGTGGTTGGTGTATTGCGGCTCCTGCATCGCAAGGCCGACCAGATCGTAACGGGAAAGGTCGACATTGGCCGGCGTGACCGCATCGAGCTTGCCGGGCAGGTCGCGCGAGAAGATCGCCCGATGGACCGCCTCGTCGCGCAACTTGATGCGCACCTCGGTACCATCCCGGTTGATCAGCTCCGCGGTTTTGGCGCGGCAGACCAGGGTCACGTTATGCCCTGCCATCAGCAGCTTCGTGCCCAGCAGGGAGCCGTAGGAAGCCCCCAGAATCAATATGTTGCGCGCCATGCTCCGTCCCTTTGAATGTGTACAATTTTCAGCCCTGCCCGTTCTCCGCGGGCGAGTTGTCGGCATGTAAGGCGAACGGCGTGAAGTTGGCAACTGGGATAATGCATACAAGGAGCGCCACTGCCCCGGAGGCTGCGGCTCGGACCTTGTTCTTTCAAGACGATTGAGCTTCCCGAATTGGGTTGGCGTTTCGGCTATTCCACTCCTCGCGGGCGCGACCGTCGTCGTCACACACCCTTCGCGAAAGACTGTCATAATGAAAGATCTTGGCGCCTTCCTGCGGGATTGGCACACGATGGTAATGCGCTGCACCCTTCACCACATCGTGCTTTCACAATCGAAGCTTACACAGGCATGACTCTTGTGTCGGCACGAGTGGTTTTGACTCGCCGGTCGCAACAAGAAACGACAAAGCCCGCTGCGTAAACCTCGCCGGTTGCGTGGCGCTAAACTGTGTATCAGCGACGGAGCTGGGACGTGACGATTGGGGTGAGCCGGCCGGGACTTTGTGTCCAGGCCCGTTCGTTTGGAATGAGGATCGCTTCGCGCAGCAGCTTTGCTGCGCGGCGCCGCGCAGAGCGTGACGCCGGCCAGTCTGGACGCAGGTCCGCGCGATCGTTGGTGGCGGCGTTCGGGGGCTGACATGGAAGGTGAAACTTCGCCTCACCGTTCGTGCGACGGCGCCGGACGAAATCTGGCTCACTTGCGGGATCGAGCCTCGCAGTTTTTCGAAAGCCTGTCCGTCATGGAGCTTGCGCACGAGTCGCACCGGCATCTGTGGATTTCGGACTGGCTGAGGGTCGCCGACGATTACCGGATATTGGCCGAATCCGCGCGCGAAACGCGTTCGGCTCAGATTGCCGGGGAAGCGTGGCTGTGCTCGCTGACGGCCCTCGAAGTCGTCAGAAGTCTGAGTAGTCCGGGAGATGTCGAGAGTGCCGACCTCGCAGACGAGGTCGGCACCGGCCTGAGAGGCCTCGAGACAGAGGCGGGTCTGCCGATTGAGCGCGTCAAGATCGACTGCTTCGATCAAGGCGCCCTGGCTGGCTTGTTCCTGCCCGCGCTTCGTCGCGGCTCTGCCGCGCCGGCGGTGATCTGCGTCAGCGACGACGATGCCACCTTGGGCTCGATGATGAGCAGGCTGTTGCCCGCCTCGCTCTGCGGGACCATGTCGCTGCTGCTCGTCGATTCCGGCAATTCGACCGTTCATCGCTCCTTCAAGCCGGAGCACAGGCTTCAGTTCTGGTTGGACTACCTCGAAGCCCGCCCCGATGTCGACCCGCGGCGGATCGGTATCTACGGCGAAGGGGCGGGCGCCGCTCATGCCTCCCGCCTTGCGTTCTCGGATCGCAGGATCGCGGCCGCCGTGTGCGACGGCGGGCTTGTGCGGCCGGTCATGTGTCAGGCGTCACTTCGCTGGATGACCGGCTTCGGGCAGGCCTCCCCTGACGAGGTCTCGAGAGAGGCAATGCTGCCGCCGCGTCGAGTCCCGTGCCCGCTGCTCATGGTCGTCGGGAGTCGCTCCATGGTATGGGAGCAGGATGCTCTCGAGCTGCAAGCCGACTACCGGCGGATTGGAGCCGATTGCTCGGTCGTCGTGCCCAACAACGTCCCGCACCCCCTCGGCGAGGTCGAGAATTTCGTCGCCGTCGACGACTTCATTGTCGAGTGGCTCGACAGCAAGCTTGGAACTGCCCGCAAGCTCGACCCGGTGACCCACCTCTAACCTGGGTCCGGCGGCATTGCAGGACCTCGCGGCGCGACGACAGCAGCGTCCGGCTCGCATTCTGGGCTCGGTATCGGCCCGATCTCAGGACGCGTCGATAGCCAGCAATCGTGCAGCCAGCCGGGCGTTCTTGGCGATCATTGCGAGCGAGGCGTTCAATTCAGCCAGGGTCTTCTCGTCCAGATCGTTGAACATCGTCGAATTCAGGGCGAGCTTTCGCTTCGATAATTTCTCGATCTCGGTCGTCGCCTTCGCCGTGAGCGACATCAGGACGAAGCGGGCATCGTCCGCCGCCGGTCGTCGTGACAGAAAGCCGCCTTTTTCGAGGGTCTTGGTCTGGTTGGTCACGAAAGCCGGGTGGACCCGCAGCTTGTTGGCGATGTCGATCCCGGCGACGCCGCGCCCCTCGTCCAGTTCGGTGATCGCCATCAGGATCAGCCATTGCGGCTGGGTAATGCCCAGCAGTCCGGCCCAGCTGGTGTGAATGTTCTCCAGCTGCGAGTGAATTTCGACGACGTTCCAGACGAAGTCCATGATCGCCCTGTCGAGTCTCTTCTCGATCATCCAGCTGCCCCATTCTGCTCTGATCGTTCTTCTTGTTGTGCCCTGGAGCAGTGTTTTAACCGGATATTGCGGAGCCGTCTCGGACTTCGCGTAAAGATGGAACGGTAGATGCCGCATCGCAAAAGCCAAACCCGACGCATCGATGCTTGCAAAAAACAATTAATTAGATTACGTCTCCTCACACTCAGAATTTGCTGCTCTTGACCGTTGCGACAGGCAGCGATGTGAGACCTCCAAGAAAGCCCCCGGGATGCCCCCTGGGGGCTTTTTCCTTTGTTTTAAGACACTTATTGGATGTGGCCGACCCGCCTGTTGCGCTCAGGCAACACCCCCAATCGAAGTTTCAATTCACTGGATCAACAAATTGAGGCAATGAATTTTATAAACTATACGTGAGGTACGACGGAGGGGGGGCACCTCGCTGTCGTTTCAGTCCGGACCTTCAGTGCGGATCTGAATTGAACGGAAATTAAAGAGGGTTAAGCGGCCTCCGCCGAGGAGCCGAGCCCCCTGAACCGACGTGGAGGTTTACCAATGAAGTTGACGAAGACGCTCTTTCTCGGCTCGGCAGCCAGCCTGATGGCCGTCTCCGGCGCATTCGCAGCCGATCTTCCCGTGAAGGCCAAGGCCGTCGAATACGTGAAGATCTGCTCGCTGTACGGCGCCGGCTTCTACTACATCCCGGGCACCGACACCTGCATCAAGCTGGGTGGTTACCTGCGCGCTGAAGTCGCGTTCAACACCAACAGCAACTACGGCATCTCGAACGGCGCTCCCGCCGGTGCGCACAACCGTCTGAGCAACTACTACTCGATGCGCGCTCGTCAGGATCTCAACATCGACACGCGCACCGCGACCGAATACGGCGTCGTCCGCACCTACTTCGACGCGGTCTTCACCTGGACGACCGGTGGCTACACCGGTACGGGCTCCGGTACGGGTACTACGGCCTATTCTGGGGCGTCTCCTGTCGGCAATCCGTCTGACGGCGGCACCTCGGGTGGTTCGCTCGGCGTGTACTATGCCTTCATCCAGTTCGCCGGCTTCACCATGGGTAAGGCCGTGTCGCAGTTCGACGCGCCCTGGACCAACTATCCCGGCAACAACATCGACAGCCTCGTCGGCGGTTCCGGCACGGTCACTGGTGTCAACCAGTTCACCTACACTGCTGACTTCGGTCAGGGCATCACGGCGGCCTTCTCGGCCGAAGATGCGACGGCCTACTACCAGGCCGGCAACCTCAACCTGAACGGCGCGACTGCCGCTGGCATGGTTGGCGGTTCGTACGGCTCCAACGCCGTCGGCGGCTCGCGTTCGCCGAACCTCGTCGGTATGGTCCGTGTCGACCAGGCTTGGGGTCTGTTCCAGGCGTCGGTTGCCGCTCATGACAACCACGTCGCCTATTACGGCGCGACCGAGACCACTGGCCACCCCGAGGACAAGTGGGGTTGGGCGGTTCAGCTCGCTCTGTCGATCAAGAACATCCCGACCGGCGCGGGTGACTCGATCAACATCCAGGGCGTCTACACCGACGGTGCGACCCGCTACAACTTCCAGAACCTGGCGGGCAGCTCCTACCAGATGTACGGCAGCTCGGGCATTGCCTATCAGAGCGTCGGCTTCGCCAATGCTCCGGATACCGTGTTCGTGACCGGCGGCTCGCAGGAAACCGTCAAGACCTGGGGCTTCCGTGGTGCTTACACCCATAATTGGGATCCCTACTGGAACACCGCGCTCTACGGTGCTTACGCTCAGGCCCAGTTCGGCACGCTCGCCAAGACCACGCTCTGCGGCGCCAACGGTGCTGGCGGCGTGTTCGGCGGTCTCGCCGGTGTCACCGGTTGTAACCCTGACTTCGCCGTCGGCCAGATCGGTATCATCACTCGCTGGACCCCGGTCAAGAACCTGACCTTCTCGGGCGACTTCAACTGGACCCGTCTCGACCAGAAGTACTCGGGCACTGCCGTGCTCAGCCCGGCTGCCAACACGGCCAAGCCGACCGCTGTGTACGAGCTGAAGGACCAGGACAGCTTCACGCTGCTGCTCCGCGCCCAGCGCAACTGGTAAGATCTGTCGAAGCATTTCGACGAACACCCGGCGGGAAACCGCCGGGTGTTTTTTTGTTCTACGGTACGCGCCATGCAATTGGATCAGTGTCCGATCGCGCGCGGCGAACATCCGGGCGTCCGCGCCTCGGGCGCGATTGTCGGATGACGTTGCGCGACCCCGGGAGAGGGGGCTTTGCTGTGTCGCCCTCTGTCAACCGGCTGACGCGAAAATATTCTACTTTACCGAAATTCGGATTTGTCGTATGTGTCGCCCATCCCGGCTCATTCTTGAGGGGCGATCATGAGGTCGTCATTGTCGCGAGCCGGGCTTGCGGTGGACGCGGCAGCGTCGGGCGCGAAAGGTGCGGGCAGGGAGGGTAGTCCCCGGTGAGCTCGTGGCTGCGCGTGGACGAACGGCGCTGCCAGGCTTCGTCTCGCCTGTAAGTTTCCGGCTCCGTCGACAGGGCTGGAAAAACTGCGGCGAAATGGCGGGCCGCGCGTACGGCAAAACCGTGTGGTCCTGGCCGTCGTTGCTACGGTCAAGCTCTTGCGGATGCGGCAGTCGCGTCAACCGGCGCGGAGGTCGGTGAATTTCGCGAGTGTGAGGGAGGCCAGAACGAACTCGGCTCCCGGGAGAGCGCGGCATAAGCCGTCCGACCATCGCGCAGGGAAGGCCGTGTGTTGGGCTTCACCTGTATGCTGCTGTGCGGTTTTCTGCGTGTGCTCTATGCGCAGCAGACCGCGGGTGCCGGCCGGCACCCGGCCTTCCCTGTGCCCTCTTGCTCAAGAGGGTGAGCGACGAAGCAAAGCTCGGGCGAATTCGGCTGCGAGAACGCGAAGGCATGTCTGCAAGTTGAAATGCGGTGTTGGGACTGCGATGGCGCCTGTGCTCCGCAATTGCGAGTTGGAACCAGGCTTGAGGAGCAGACGCGCGCTGGATGAAACTTTGGAATCCCTCCAGAGACACACACCGGATCTGCTTCGCTGCGCTCGCAATGCCGACGTGCTCCCGGGAGGGACACGTGCGCGTCTCGAAGAGATTCTTCCGCTGCGATCTTCTGCAAGTCTTGGTCGTCATCCCAGACTGCGGTCGGGTCGTCCGCATCACCCTCGGCTCGCCGCGCGCGCGGGGTCGAGATGCTGCTCGATCTTGGGGCGGTCGCGCGTACGCTCGAAACTGGTGCAGAGCAGCTCGGTCTCCTCGAGCGAGACCGGCGCACGATAGAGCCGGCACATGAATTCAACGGTTGCACGTCCCTTGCCGGTGCCCGGACCGCGCTCTGCGAGAAACATGCAGTCCCGGCAGATACTGGCATTGAGCCGCTGATGGGCTGCATCGAGGTGATTGAGGACCTCGCGGAGAGAGTCGCGCAACCTGATGCACTCGTCGGTCCCGAGCGAAGTGACCGCGTTCACCACGTGATTGATCGGGTCGTGCTGGCTCAGGCATTTCTCGCCCTGGGCGGTGACGTGCAGGACGACAGAACGCTTGTCCTCATGCGACGGCTTTCGCACCAGAAAAGACTTGCCCTCCAGAGTCTTCACGATCTGCGATGCAGTCGCTCGGGTGGCGCCGATGAAGCCGGCCAGCGCGGACGGGGTGCGCGAAAATCTGTTGGCGCGGCCGAGAAAGCGCAGCGCCATCCACTCCCGATCGCGCAATCCATGCTGATCGCCTTCGAAATACCAAGCCCTCGCCGCCTGAACCAGCAGCTCGACGGCTTCTCGCGCCAACGGCATGGAATCTACCTCGTCCCCGGAACTTTGTCTGCGGCGCCCCGGGGGCGCTCTGCGCCATGAGTGTGCGACGAGCCTGTCGTGCCGAACTCTCGTTCAAAGGCACGGACCGCAACGCGCCGCACCTTGGCCGTTGCGGAACGCATCGTCCGGAACGAGAGGCTGCGTCGATGGCATGCCAGCAGCGTCGTCGTCGCGCGGGAGCCCGGATTGCCGTCACCGGCAGACGGTGGATCGGAGTGGTTCAACCGAAGCCCCCAAAGTTCAAGTCACAGGCAGACGTTTCTTATACTCGAGCGAAACGATGAATGAGCTTCTCAACAAAATCAAGTCAAGACGCTCGCTGAGACTGGATGTCGTCGTAAGCGGCCGTAACGTTCAAGACAATCGCGCTCTTCGGGACACATGATGGTGAACGCAATGCGCTACCCGACGGCAACATGCGCTCGACTTTGCGAACGGCTGATTGCAGGGCATGTTGTTGTCTGTCGTCGACGCAAATTGACCGAAGCTTGTGCACGTCGATGATGTGTGTCGGCACGTCATCCACAACTTGTGCGTTTCGGTGGAGAATCGCTCAAGGGAACTCGCAGGAATTGCACGTGGCGGTTGTCGTCGCCGTGCTCGCGGAATCGTCGCGCTTGATCGCTTGCACCCCAGCGGCGCGCGGTGCTCACCCGAACGGTGACGGGCTCATGACGGAAATCGGTGATGGATCTGGGAACGCATGCGCGGGAAGCGCAACGCCATGCGCAATCTCCTGTCGAAAACCACGAGCGTGACTGGCGGCAGGCGCCTGTCATACGCCGCCTCACCCTTCCGTTCGCTGGTCACCCTTGAGCATGTCCCGGAGCTCGCGGAACGGATCGGCGCTCGGCGGAGCCGAAGCGCCTTGCCGCATCGCGTTGTAGATTCTCGGAACCATGTCGACCGCCTGATCGAGACCCGAATCACGTCCCGACTGATATCCGCCCATCAAGCGAAGATCGCGCGTGTCCTCGTATTGCGCGATCATGGCGCGCAGCTTGCTCACCAATTCGCGCTCTTCGGGATCCCAGACGTTATGGGCGAGGCGTGAGACCGACGCCAGAACATCGACGGCCGGATAGCGCGCCTGGTCGGCGATGTGCCTGGAGAGCACGATGTGCCCATCGAGCGTGCTGCGGATGGTGTCGGCGATCGGCTCGTTGTGATCGTCGCCGTCGACCAGCACGGAGAAAATCCCGGTAATCGTGCCGGATCCCTCCTCGCCTGGACCGGCGCGCTCCAAGAGACGCGGCAGATCGGTGAAGACCGTCGGCGCGTAGCCGCGCGCGACCGCGGGCTCCCCGGCGGCGAGCGCGACCTCGCGGGCGGCATGGGCGAAACGCGTGATCGAATCGACCATGAGCAGGACCGATTCGCCCCGGTCACGGAAATATTCGGCGACCGCCATGGCCGTCTTCGGCGCCAGCCGCCGCATCATCGGGCTTTCGTCGCCCGTCGACACGATGGTGACGGCGCGGTGACGATCGGAGCCCAGCACGTCCTCGATGAACTCGCGCACCTCGCGGCCGCGCTCGCCAACCAGGGCCAGCACGACGGTGTCGAAGCCCTGGCTGCGGGCGAGCATCGCAAGCAGCGTCGATTTGCCGACGCCGGAGCCGGCGAAGATGCCGACGCGCTGGCCGGCGCAGATCGGCGAAAACAGGTCGATGACGCGTACGCCGGTGCGCAGCGGCTTGTGCACGCGAGCGCGCTTCATGGCCGACGGCGCCTCCGCTTCCGCCGAGACCGCCTGGGGTCCCTGGATGAGTGGGCCCTGTCCGTCCAGAGGTGCGCCGAGGGCGTTGATGACGCGGCCCTTCCAGCTCGGATCAGGCGCGAAGGACAGAGGCGGCATCCGGTAGGCGACCGAGCCGAGTCCGCCGGCAAATTGCCGGTCGAACGGCTTGGCAACGATGCCGTCGCTGTCGATCCGCACCACCTCGCCGATCTGGCGCTTTCCGGCCGAATTGACGCCGATGAGCTCGCCGAGCCTGACGAAGCGCGACAGGCCGGAGACGCGGAAATGCGTCGGTGCGATCTCGGAGATCGTGCCGCTGACGCTTGCCAGGGGAGTGCTCTGCTGAAGCTCCAGCAGCGCCCACTCGAGTTGCCGAAGAGCGTTCAAGGAAACCGTCCAACCTCAATCCTGAAGCATGATCCGGAAAGGTGTGCAGCGGTTTTCCGAAAAGATCATGCTTAAATAACAACCTAAAGCGCGAGGCGCAGTCTACTTGCCGGGTTCGCCGAGTGTCCGGATCGCGTTCTGGAGCGAGCTCTCGGTGCCCTCGATCATCGAATTGGTGCCGTCGAAGGCACGCGAGGCCGAGATCAGCCGCGTCAATTCGAGCATCGGATTGGCGCCGGAGCCCTCGACATAACCCTGCTTGAAGCCGTCCCGGGAGAAATCGGCGATGGCGGTGGCAGGGCGGTCGGGCGTCACGCCGGAATTGCCGTAGCGTTCGAGATTGGCGTCGGGCGGAATGTTGAACAGGCCGATGGTGCCGATCTCGTTGTTGTCCTGGGTGATCGCGCCGCTGCGCGCGATCGAGATCGGTCCGCCGTTGGGGTCGAGCGTGATCTGCGCGCCGCCGGAATCGACGACGGGGAAGCCGCTCACGGTCTGAAGGTCGCCGTTGGGAGCGATCTGGAGGCGGCCGTCGCGCGTGTAGACCGTGCCGTTCGGGCCGGCGAAGGCGATCCAGCCCTGTCCGACCACGGCGACGTCGAGCGGGTTGCCGCTCTCGGTGATGCTGCCCATCTCGCGGGAGATGATGTTGTCGCCGGGCGAGGAGAACGCCACCGGCGTCGGGCCCGCCTTGGAGAGCACGGTCTCGAACTTCACCACGTCGGTGCGGAACGCCGCCGTGTTGACGTTGGCGACGTTGTTGGCGATCGTCTGGAGGCGCTTTTCGAGGGCGACCTGCGCCGACAATCCCACATAGAGGGCCGATTGCATGGCTTACCTGTTGAATTTGATGTTCTGAAGTGTCGTGAGCATGTTGGTATCCATGCTGATCGACGTCGTGGCACCGGCGATCAGGACCAGCGCGGGGTTGGTCGAGATGTCGTTCTGCGCCTGGGTCGCGTCCCACATCGCCGCAAAGCGCTGCACGAATTTGGTGACCTTGGCCGGATCCTGGAAGTCGGCGAGATCGATCTTGCTCGCGATCAGCTTGGCCTGCGCGTCGATGTCGGCCGAGCTGATCGTCGACGGCAGGCCGAGCGCAGTCTGAACCACCTGCGTCAACGCCTTGTCGGCGAGGATCTGGTAGGGGGTCGTGATCGTGGAAGCCTTGCGGGTGAAATACAGCGCCAGGCGCAGGCCTTCGTTCTGATCGCCGGCCTTCTCCTCCATCGTCTGCGTGACGTATTGGGTCGCGGTGCCGGTCGTGGCTGCCGTGGTCTGCGTTGCCTTGTCGCCGAGGGCAGCGAAATTGAACGCGGTCGCGAATTGCCGGTAGCGGGTGTCGGTCAGCTTGTTGGCGAAGGCGTCCTTGCTCGCAACGCCTTCGGTCAGCACCTTGCGCATGAACGCCTTGGCGTAGGTCATGTCGCTCAGGCCGTAGGCCTTCATCGCGTAGGAATAGAGGCGATAGTCCTTCAGGAAATCGTCGATGGTCTTCACGTTGCCGATATGGCTGAGGAAATAGTCGGTCTCGCGGCTGACGTCAGGCTGCTGTGCGACCTGCGTCAGCGACTTGCCCATGTCCTTGGTCAGTCGGGTGTAGTCCGCGATGGTGGATAGCATGACGCGCGCCCCTCTGGCCGCTGTTGCGGCTTCGCCTCAAACTGCCGCGAATTGCTTGCGCGAGGCTGGCGACGAAGAAGCCAGCCTCGCGCAAGCGTGGCCGACTAGATGTTCCCGATGGGATCGGCGATGGAGCGGCGCGTTGGGCAGTTTCGTGGGGATTTTCATCACGGTAGCGGCACTGCTCGGCGGCTTTGCAGCCATGGGCGGGCATCTGGCCGTGCTCATGCAGCCGTGGGAATTCGTGATCATCATGGGCACCGCGGTCGGCACCTTCATCGTGGCCAATCCCTGGAAGACGGTCGTGGACACCGGCGTTGCCTGCATGCAGGCCATTACCGGCGCGGTGCCGGGGCAGCGTTATTATCTCGACCTGCTCGGGGCCCTGCATGCCCTGATGCGCGAGCTGCGGGGGAAGGGCCGCAACGAGGTCGAGGCGCATATCGACGATCCCTCGTCCTCCGAGATCTTCAAGGCGTTTCCGAGCGTGCTCGGCGACCCTTCGCTGCTCCAGTTCATCTGCGACTATGTCCGCCTCATCATCATGGGCAACGCGCGCACCCACGAGATCGAGGCGCTGATGGACGAGGAGATCCATACCATCGTGAAAGGCAAGCTGGCGCCCTATCATGCGCTGGTGACGGTGTCCGAAGCGCTGCCGGCGCTCGGCATCGTCGCCGCCGTGCTCGGCGTCATCAAAGCGATGGGCGCGCTCGATCAGTCGCCGAAGCTGCTCGGCGGCTTCATCGGCGCCGCCCTGGTCGGCACCTTCGCCGGCATCTTCCTGTCCTACGGCGTGCTTTCGCCCTTCGCTATCAAGATCAAGATGACTCGCGAGAAGAAGTGCCGGCCCTACATCATCGTCAAACAGACGCTGCTGGCATTCATGAACGGCGCCATGCCGCAAATCGCGGTCGAGCACGGCCGCAAGATGATCGCGAGCAGCGAGCGTCCCTCGATCGACGTCGTCGAGAATGAGACGATCGCAGGTCCCAAACCCGTCGCGGTCGAGGCCGAACCCAAGGCCGCACGCGCATGATGATGGAAGACGCCGAAGTGGATCAGCGGAAGCAGCTGCCGAACTACCTGCTGGACGCCGCCGGCATATCGATCGATCGTATGCCGATGCTCAATGTGATCTTCGATCGCATGGCGGCATCGTGCACCGACAGTCTCCAGCCGATGGCTGGAACACCCTGCTATTTCTCGGTCAACGGCATCACCAACGACCGCGTCGGCGACATCATCAAGGACTACGAGGCCAACGCGGTCGCGGCGGTCCTCTATGCCGAGCAGTGGGATTCCCGCATCATCATCATGCTCGACCGTGACTTCGTGTTCACCATGGTCGAGGCGATGTTCGGCTCCGACGGCGCCGAGCCGCCGCTTGACGTCGAGCGCTCTTTCTCCAACATCGAGCTTCGCCTTGTGCAGGCACTGTTCGAACGGTTCGCCAAGGCGCTGCAATCCGCCTTCGCCGGCACTTCGAACGTCACCTTTCGCGTGGAGCGGGTCGAGACGGCGATGGCTTCGCTGGCGATCGGGCGAAGCGGCAATATGTCGATCTGCGCGAACATCATGCTGCAGGCGCTCTACCGCGGCGGCCAGATGTTCCTCATCATCCCGCACTCCGCGCTCAATCCGCTTCGCCAGAAGCTCGCTCACGTGGTCGTCAGCGACGGTCGCGCCGCCGACCCACGCTGGCGCGAGCAGATGGAAAGCGAGGTGCATCGGACCGAGGTGACGCTCAGCGCGGTGCTCGACGAGAAGACGGTGTCTCTCGGCGACGTCGTGAAGTTCGAGGTCGGGCAGGTGCTCGAGCTCGAGGCCACGCCGCGCACGCTGGCCCGTCTCGAAAGCAACAATCAGGTGCTGTTCTGGTGTCAGATCGGCCAGCTTGACGGCTATTACGCCATGCAGGTGGCAGATCCGGTCGACCAGAAACGGGAGTTCGTCGATGATATCCTATCTCGTTGATGCCGTGCTGCTGATCGCGCTCGCCTTCACCAGCATGCGGGTGACCAGGATGCACCGCGAGTTGGCGCGGCTGCGCAGCTATCAGGGCGAGTTCTCGACCATCGTGCACGAGACGGCGGGCGCCTTCGACACGGTCATCACGGCGGCGCACGATTCCACCGCAAATCTCGGACGGCTCGCCAACGTGCTGAGCACGAAGATCGATCAGGCCCACGAGGCGATCGCGGCGCTCGATGCCAGAAGCGGCCTCGCACCCGCCGCGACCGCAGGCGGCGCCGACTTGAACAAGCATTGAAGCCGAAGTCGGCAGGACGACTACGATCGGAACGCCACGGCGCTCCGGCAGCGGACATACCAAGAGGCGATACCAGATGGCGCAATCCTTCGACTATGAATCTGCACCCGCATCGGCAGAGGCCGAAACGTCTCCCCTCGAGCGGCTGGCGGAGATCGCCCAGCGCACGGCCGAGGAGACCGGCAAGTTCGCCAATATTGACGCCATCCTGCGGATCCCCGTCACCATGCAAGTGGTGCTCGGCTCGGCGACCATTCCGGTGGCGAACCTGATGAAGCTCGGCCGCGGCGCGGTGGTTCCGCTCGATCACCGGGTCGGAGAGCCCGTCGACGTCGTCGTCAACGGCCGCATCGTCGCCCGCGGCGAGGTGGTCGTCGTCGAAGAGGACAATTCCCGCTTCGGCGTCTCGCTCACGGAGATTGTTGGTCCGCTGGGCCAGGGTGATACCTGATCATGGCGGCACCGGTCGGCATCGCGCCAGCCAAGCAGCGAGGTGTTACCACGCTGGGCGGCACGGAAAAGGTTGCTGCGCTCCTGCTGGCGATGGGCCGGCAGGCGGCGGCGAGCGTGCTGCAGCAGTTCGAGCCGCAGGAGATCCGCATCGTCACCAAGGCTGCGGCGGAGCTGCGGCCGATCACCGCGCAGGAGCTCGAGGGAATCGTCGAGGAGTTCGCCCAGCAGTTCTCGATGGGCGCCAACATCCTGGGCACCCTTGGCGGCCTGGAAGCCGTGCTCGGCGACGTGCTTCCGGCCGACCAGGTCTCGCAGATCATGTCGGATCTGCTCGGCAATTCGAGTCGGTCGGTATGGGACCGGGTCTCGTCGGTGTCTGAAAACTCGCTCGCGAGCTATCTGTCCAAGGAGCATCCGCAGACGGCGGCGCTGATCCTGTCCAAGGTCAAGCCGGCCTGCGCCGCCAAGGTGATGAGCCAGCTGCCCTCGAGCCTGCGCAACGAACTGATGCGGCGCGTTCTGAGCCTCAAGCCGATCGTCGACGACGCCATGCGCATCATCGAGAAGACGCTGCACGAGGACCTGACGCTGAACTTCGCCCGCAACCTCGGTGCCGACACCTACGCCCGCGTCGCCGACATCATCAACAAGATGGAGCGCGGTCATATCGAGGACATGCTGAAGAGCCTGTCGGAGAAGCGGCCGAAGTCGGCCGAAGTGCTGAAGGAACTGCTGTTCACCTTCGACGACGTGGTCAATTTGACGCCGAAGGCGCGCACCATGATCTTCGACCAGGTGCCGACCGATCGCATCGTCGTCGCGCTGAAGGGCACCGACAAGCATTTCCGCGAGCTGATCCTGTCCTCGGTCGCCTCGCGCGTCCGCCGCGTCGTCGAGCACGAGCTCGCCATCGGAGAGCCGTCGAACCAGCGCGATGTGCTGGAGGCGCGACGCGTGATCACCGATCTTGCGCTCGAGCTGGCGGAGAAGGGCGAAATCGAGCTCAACCCCGAGCAGGAGGATGAGCTGGTCTTCCGCTGACCGCTGAACGGGCATGGCAGAAACATCCGATCCGGAGAGCAAGACAGAAGAGCCGACCGAGAAGAAAGTCCGTGATGCGCTCGAGCAGGGCAAGATTCCGGTCTCTCGGGAGGCCTCCATATTCGCCTCGATGGCCGCGCTGATGGTGATCCAGGCCTTCCTGATCGGCCAGGGCGTGCAGCAATTGACGCCGACGCTGAAGAGCCTCCTCGACGATCCCGAGGGCTTCCCGCTCAGCACGGGCGCAGACGCACAGAACCTGCTCACCGTGGTCGGACTCCAGGCGCTCAGGTTCCTGGTGCCGCTGGTCGTCATCCTGGTGGTGTTCGGGCTCGCCGCCTCGCTGCTGCAGAACGCCCCGCGCGTGGTGCTCGAGCGCATCAAGCCGGACTTGAACCGGATCTCCCCGATCAGCGGCTGGAGCCGGTTGTTCGGGACGCAGGGCCTGATCGAGTTCGCCAAGTCGCTGTTCAAGCTTGGCGCGGTCAGCGCCGTCGTCGCCTTCGTGCTGCGCTCGTCCGAAGCGAGGGCGTTCGAGGCGATGTACACCGATCCGGTCGCGCTGCCGGAGATGATCCTCAACATCGCGATGCGGATCGTCTCGGCGATCTGCATCGCGACCATCGTCCTGGTGGCGATCGATCTCGCCTGGGCGCGCTTTCACTGGCGGCGCGAGCTGCGCATGACGAAGCAGGAGATCAAGGACGAGCACAAGCAGGCGGAAGGCGATCCGCTGATCAAGGCGCGGCTGCGCTCGCTGGCGCGCGACCGTTCGCGCCAGCGGATGATCGCCTCGGCCTCGCGCGCGACGCTGGTGATCGCGAACCCGACGCACTTCGCGATCGCGCTGCGCTACAAGCGCGAGGAAAGCGCCGCCCCGCTCGTCGTGGCCAAGGGCATGGACGTGATCGCGCTGAAGATCCGCGAGGTCGCCGAGCAGAACCGAATCCCCGTTATCGAGAACAAGGCGCTGGCGCGCGCGCTCTACGAGGCGGTCCAGGTCGATCAGGTGATTCCGGCCGAATTCTTCCGACCCGTCGCCGAGATCATCTACTTCCTCCAATCCAAGCAGACGCCGCGGCCGGAGAAGGTCCAGTAGAATTTTCTGAGGATGGCGCCCGCCTCATCAGCCTGACGAAAGCTTGACGCCCTAAGCTTCCCTCGAATGGACCAGAATGGGGCTGTCGTGGGACCGCTTTATCTCTTCGAACTCGCATCGTCGCAGGCGCGGTACCTCGAACTCCGCCAGTCGACCATCGCCACGAACGTCGCCAACGCCAACACGCCGGGCTTTCGGGCGCGCGACGTGGAGCCGTTCAACAAGGTGCTCGACGGCATGCCGGTCAGGCTTGCGACGACGTCGCCGTCGCACATGCAATTGTCCGCGACCGAGACCGATACGCGGGCGACCGCGAAGAAGGACAGCTGGGAGGTGGTTCACTCCGGCAACTCCGTCAGTCTCGAGCAGGAAATGATCAAGGGCAGCGACGTCAATCGCGACTATTCGATGAACTCGGCGATCGTGCGGTCGTTCCACCGCATGGTTCTGTCGAGCGCAAAAGCCTGAGGTGAACTGACATGCTGGACTCACTGCAAGCTTCGTTGACGGTCGCGAGCTCCGGGCTCGAAGCGCAGTCGACGCGCATGCGCATCGTCTCGGAGAATCTCGCGAACGCCACCTCGACCGGGCGCATTGCCGGCGCCGATCCGTATCAGCGCAAGACCATCACCTTCGATGCCGCGATGGACCGAGCCTCGGGCGCGCAGCTCGCGAAGGTCAAGGAGATCGGGGTCGACACCACGCCGTATCGCGTGGAGTACGATCCGGGACATCCCGCTGCCGACAAGGCCGGCTACGTCAAGCTGCCGAATGTCAACATGATGATCGAAATGGCCGACATGCGGGAAGTCAACCGGTCCTATGAAGCCAATCTTCAGGTCGTGAAGCAGGTGAGATCCATGCTCGGCATGACCATCGATCTTCTGAGGAGCTGACAATGCTTGAGGCGATTTCATCCACGGCGATATCCGCTGGCCAGGCGGCGACCCGCGCGACCGAGACGCAGGCCGTCTCGCCCGCGGCGTCCACGGCGATCCAGACCGGTGACGACGTCGGCTTCGAATCCGTGATGAAGCAGGTGACGACCGACGCGATCGGGACGCTGAAGGCGGGCGAGGCGGCGTCGATCTCGGCGATGCAGGGCAAGGAATCGACGCGTCGCGTCGTGGAGGCGTTGATGTCGGCCGAGCAGGCCCTGCAGACGGCGGTCGCGGTTCGCGACAAGGTCGTGCAGGCCTACCAAGAAGTCGTTCGGATGTCGATCTGACCTGAAGGAATGAAATAAGTGAAATCGCTCGCCATTGCGGCCACGGGCATGAACGCCCAGCAGACCAACATCGAAGTCATCGCGAACAACATCGCGAACATCAACTCGACCTCGTACAAGCGGGCGCGCGCGGAGTTCACCGACCTGTTCTACCAGATGGACCGCATGCAGGGCGTCGCGAACGTCAACGGCTCCTCGCCGATCCCGGAAGGCGCCAATCTCGGCCTCGGCGTCAAGTCGGCGGCGATCCGCAAGCTGCACATCCAGGGCGCGCTGACCCAGACCGGCAACCCCTACGACCTCGCGATCAACGGTCGCGGCTGGTTTCAGGTGCTCGGCCCCAACAACGAGGTGCAATACACCCGCGCGGGCTCGTTCAATACCAATGCCAATGCTCAGCTCGTCACGATCGACGGCTATCTCCTGGATCCCGCGATCACCGTGCCGCAGGGGACGGTCGAGGTCACGGTCAACGCCACCGGCCAGGTGTTTGCCAAGCTGGATACGGAAGTGAACCCGCGGCAGATCGGTCAGCTCAACCTCGCCAACTTCGCCAATGAAGCGGGCCTGGAGCCGCTGGGCGGAAATCTCTATCGCGAAACCACGGCGTCCGGCACGCCGGTCGTCGGGCTGCCCGGCGATGCCGGCTACGGCAAGATCAACCAGAAATGGCTCGAAGCCTCCAACGTCGATCCGGTCAAGGAAATCACCGAATTGATCTCGGCGCAGCGCGCTTACGAAATGAACGCCAAGGTCATCCAGGCCTCGGATGAAATGGCCCAGACGGTCTCGAAGGGCATGCGCTAGTTCCGGTGTCTCGATGTTGAACAGGGTGGGCCTGATCATACGCGGGTTGGCCGCCGTGCTGCTGGTTCTCGTCGCGGCGCGCGGCGCTGCGGCCGAGGAGAAGCGGCTTCCCGTGCCGGCCGTCTCGATCCGCGCCGGCGAGCTGATCCGGGAGGAGATGATCACCGAACGCGCCTTCGCGCCGAGCCTGCTCGGCGTCGCCATGTTCATCGAGGGCCGTCAGGTCCTGGTCGGCCGCATGGCGCGGCGCGCTCTGTTTCCGGGCCAGCCCATTCCGACCAATGCGGTGGAAGACCCCTGGACCGTCGCCCGCGGCGCCACGGTCAAGGTTGTGGTCGAAGACAGCGGCCTGTCCATCGTCACCTACGGTTCGGCGATGCAGTCGGGCGCGGCCGGCGCGCTCATCCCGGTACGCAATACGGATACCGGGGTGATCATCAGGGGCGTCGTCCAGCCGGACGGCACCGTCAAGGTCGTGGACGGGTCATGACAAGACTCCTGCTTGCGCTGGTCCTGCTCATGTCGGTCGCCGGCGCCCAGGCCGCCGTCCGCGTCAAGGACATCGCGGACATCAAGGGCTTGCGCGAGAACCAGATCGTCGGTTACGGTCTCGTCATCGGCCTGAACGGCACCGGCGACACGCTTCGCAACGCGCCGTTCACGGAACAGTCCCTGCAATCGATGCTCGAGAACATGGGCATCAACGTCAGGAACGAGACCACCAGCACCAACAACCCGCCGCGTCCGACGACGCTGCGCACGCGCAACGTCGCGGCGGTGATGGTGACCGCGGACCTGCCGCCATCGATCGGGCCCGGCGAGCGCATGGACGTCACCGTCTCGTCGCTCGGCGATGCGACGTCGCTGCTCGGCGGCACGCTGGTCATGACGTCGCTGCGCGCCGCGGACGGCGCCGTCTACGCGGTGGCGCAGGGCGCGATCACGGTGGCCGGCTACAGCGTCGGAGGCCAGGCGCAGAATGTCAGCCAGGGTACGCCGACGGCCGGGCGCATCCCGAACGGTGCGCTGGTCGAGCGCGAGGTGCAGGGAAGTCTCCGCGAGATGGAGTTCCTGGTGCTGGAGCTGAAGAACCCCGACTTCGTCACCGCGACGCGCATCCTCGACGCCATCAACCGATACGCCGGTGGACGCTACCGCGCGCAGATCGCCTTCGAGCGCGACTTCCGCACCATCGTGCTGTCGAAGCCGCGCCACATCGGTCCTGTCCGTTTCCTGGCCGAGATCGGCGAACTGACGGTCGAGCCGGATACGCCGGCGCGGGTCGTGATCAACGAGCGCACCGGCACGGTCGTGATCGGGCGCGACGTGCGGATATCGACCGTTGCCGTGACCCACGGCAATCTGACGGTTCGTGTCACGGAGATGCCGGTCGTGTCGCAGCCGGCGCCGTTCTCGCGAGGGCAGACGGTGGTCGTCCCGCAGACGGTGGTCGAGGCCAACGAGGCGGGAGCGCAGGTGGCGATCCTGAGCGGGGTCGATCTCCAGCGCCTGGTGCGCGGGCTGAACCAGATCGGCCTGAAGCCATCGGGGATCATCGCGATCCTCCAGGCGATCAAGACGGCAGGTGCGCTCCAGGCCGACGTCATCGTGCAATGATGCATAAGCGTCGTGCAAGCTTGGTCGCTCAATGCTCAAGTCTCGACCGAGAATCGCACGCGGCCCGATGCTGAAGCTGGATCACAAAGCCAAACTCCTCCTGCTGGCCGCGGCCTCAATGCTCGCGAGCGCATCGCCCGTGCTGGCGCTGGACGAGGCCAGGCCGTCGAAGCCGCTCAACCTGCTCTCCTTCGCGCGCGCCCGCGCGGCGGGACCGCAGAAGCCGCAGGTGCCGGCCGCCCCGAATTCCGGCGAGAGTGCCTCGATCCGGGCGACGGCATGGGCGGCCGAAGAGTCGGGACCCGCGGTCACCGGGGCGATGCCGGCTTCCGAGACCCCGACGCCCGCGCCTGCGCCCGCACCGGTCCGTCCGGCCAGGCCCGGCAGCGTCACGGCGCCGCCGAAGCCTGCGCCGCCGCAGGCTGCGCCGGCCCCGGACAACGAAATCGCCCTGTTCTGCAGCAACGTCGCCGATCCCGCCGTCGACGCAAGGCTGGCCTGGCAGCTCAAGGAGCTGGAGAAGGCCGAGAGCCAGCTGCGCGAGCGCATTGCCGAAGTCGAGGCCAAGCGCGCCGAATACGAGAAGTGGATGGCGCTGCGCGACGACTTCCTGAAGAAGGCCGAAGCGAGCATGGTCGAGATCTATTCGCGCATGAAGCCCGAGGCCGCGGCGACCCAGATCGCCGGCATGAGCGACGAGACCGCCGCCGCGGTGCTCGCCAAGCTCAGCCCGAGGAGCTCGAGCGCGATCTTCAACGAGATGGACACGGCGCGCGCGGCCCACCTCGCCGACCTGCTCGGCGGCATGCGTCGCGTGGATGACGGAAAGACCAAATAGATGAACAAGCCGATCCTCATCCCCTCGCTCCTGCTGGCGTCCGTGGTCCTGGCCGGATGCTACCATGACCCGGCCGAGGTCCTGATCGGCCCGCAAATGTCGCCCGTCGGCAGCGGCCTGAGGATGCAGGCCGATCCGATCCCGGTGACGCCGCGCATGCGCACGCCGGTCAGCTTTCGCTCGACCTGGGACGACGGCACCGATCTCTACCGCGATCCCCGCGCCCGGCGCACCGGTGACGTCGTGACGGTGATCATCTCGATGCAGGACAAGGCCAAGCTCGACAACAAGACCGGCCGTTCCCGCGATTCCCAGGTCAAGTTCGGGCTCGACTGGTTGATGGACGTCGCAGGCTGGAGCGACACTGGCCAGGCCAACGCCAACCTCAGCACCAATACCCAGATCAAGGGCAACGGCCAGATCGATCGCACCGAGGACATCAAGCTGTCGATCGCGGCCATCGTCACCGACGTGCTGCCGAACGGCAACATGATGATCAGCGGCTCGCAGGAATTTCGCGTCAACACGGAGATGCGCGTGCTCAACGTCGGCGGCATCGTACGTCCGCGCGACATCTCGCGAACCAACACGATCTCCTACGACAAGATCGCCGAGGCGCGCGTGTCCTATGGCGGGCGCGGAAATCTATCGGACGTGCAGCAGCCTGGATGGGGACACCGGATCTATGATGCCGTGGCACCATTCTGAGTCCCGCGCCGGTCGGGTCGCGTCGTGATCGCGGGGGACGCCATGCGCCTGATTGCCGCCATCGTCGTGCTGACCCTGATCGCGGTCGGCGCGGGCGCCGTTGCCGGCCTGCATCTGATCGCGACCGCCGAGCGCGTTGCCGATGCGAAGAAGAGCGACACGCCGCCGCCGATCGTCTCGAGCTACGCCGGCAGCGCGCGGCTCAGGAAACTGTCTCCGATCGTGACCAATCTCGCCGCGCCGGCCAACAACTGGGCGCGCATCGAAGCCTCCATGGTGACCGACAGCATGAGCGACGAGGATGCCGGCATTCTGGCCGCCCACATCAGCGAGGACATCGTGGCCTACCTGCGGTCGGCGACGGTCGCGCAATTCGAGGGATCGCGCGGGCTCCAGCATCTGCGTGAAGACCTGACCGAGCGCGCCAACATCCGCTCGTCGGGCAAGGTCCGCGAATTGATCATCGAGACGCTGGTGATCCAGTGAGAGTGAAAGTCCTGCTGCTCGCATTGGTCCTGGTCGTGCTGCCCGAAGTGGCGCTGGCCCAGATTCCGGACCTGAATTCCCTGTTGCCGCCGGGAAACGGCTCGACCAGCGGCCGCATCATCCAGCTGATGGCGCTGATCACGGTGCTGTCGGTGGCGCCGGGGCTGCTCATCATGGTGACGAGCTTCACGCGATTTGCGGTGGCGTTGTCGTTCCTGCGCGCCGGTCTCGGCCTCCAGACCACACCTGCCAACCTCGTGCTGATCAGTCTCGCGTTGTTCATGACCTTCTACGTCATGGCACCGACCTTCGACAGGGCCTGGGAGACCGGCGTCCAGCCGCTGATGAAGAACGAGATCTCCGAAGAGCAAGCCTATCTGAAGATCACCGATCCGTTCCGCGAGTTCATGCTGGCTCATGTCCGCGACAAGGATCTCCAGACCTTCGAAGCGCTCGCCGCGGAAAGCTTCCGCAAGAAGTTCGACGACAAGCGCGTCGATCTGCGTGTCATCATTCCGGCCTTCATGATCTCCGAGCTCAGGCGCTCGTTCGAGATCGGATTCCTCATCATCCTGCCATTCCTGGTGATCGATATGATCGTGGCGACGCTGACCATGTCGATGGGCATGATGATGATGCCGCCGACGATCCTCGCGCTGCCGTTCAAGATGCTGTTCTTCGTGCTGATCGACGGCTGGAACCTGCTGGCCTCCGGACTGGTACGCTCGTTCTCGTAAGAGCCGAGATCGCTGACCGGCTGGATATGGTTAAGCGATAGGCGCGGGATATGGTTAGCGTTGAGTAATGTTAACCATATGATTTTACAGCGAAATTCTATCCGATCTTAATCCGGAGGCAAGATTCGGCGTGCTAGCAATGCGGCACGGCGGGTTGGACCCCACCCACATCAGTCCAAAGGCATGATGCCGTCCCTCCGTACCGGTGAAAGCCCGGTATGTCCCCTCGTGAAAATGTATCGCGTACAAAAAAGGGACATTCGCAATGTCAAGCCTGCTTACGAACTCGACTGCCATGACCGCACTCCAGACCTTGCGGTCTGTGAGTTCGCAACTCTCCACCACGCAGAACCGGATCTCCACCGGCCAGCGCGTGGCCACCGCTTCGGACAACGCCGCCTATTGGTCGATCGCGACGTCGATGCGCGCCGACAACGCCGCGCTCTCCGCCGTTTCCGACTCGCTCGGCCTGTCGGCCGCGACCGTGGACACCGAATATACCGCTCTGACCTCGGTGATCGGCGACAAGGACTCGGGCCTGACCAAGCTCCAGGCGCTGCTGGTCCAGTCCAAGACCGCAGGTATCGACCGCACCAAGATCCAGGCGGACATCACCCAGATCCAGCAGGACATGAAGCTGAAGGCCAACTCGGCGACCTTCAACGGCATCAACTGGCTGAGCACCACGACTGGTACCACACCGACGAGCTTCAGCCTGGTGTCGTCCTACTCGCGCGTTGGCGGCACGCCCACCATCGGCTCGATCACGGTGACGACGGCCGACTATACGCTCTACTCGACCACGCAGACCGGCATTCTGGACACCGTGGCCGGCAGTGCGTCGGTCGACACCATCAACATCTCCGCGCTGACCGACTCGGCCGCCGACCAGACCACGCTCGATGGCTACATCGCGCAGGTCACGACCGCGATCAACTCGGTGGCCTCGGCCGCTGCCAATCTCGGTGCCGTCAAGAACCGTATCTCGACCAACACAAACTTCGTGAAGTCGCTGATGGACTCGGTTGACCGCGGTGTCGGCCAGCTCGTCGACGCCGACATGAACGCGGAATCGACCCGCCTGGCCGCCCTGCAGGTCCAGCAGCAGCTCGGCGTGCAGGCGCTCTCGATCGCCAACAACAGCAGCCAGAGCATCCTGTCGCTGTTCCGCTAAGACGGAAGTCATCCAAGGAGGGCCGCGCTTCTCGCGAAGCGCGGCCCTTTCGTTGGGGCGTGACGCCACGCGCACGGCGTCATTTCCGCTCCCTGTTGCCGCTGGAGCACAGCGCCACAAGCCTCGCACAAGCTTCGCTCGCTAACCTCGCCGCTACGACAGATTGGGCCTTGAACCCGCGATTGCGGGAAGCCCAAAGGCATGACGCCGCCCTGTCGTACCGGTGCAAGCCCGGTATGTCCCCCAAGCTCGATTCAATCTTCAAAGGGACATCAAAATGGGTTCTAGTCTCCTCACCAACTCCTCCGCCATGACCGCGCTCCAGACCCTGCGGTCTGTCAGCGCGCAACTCGCCACCACCCAGAACCGGATCTCCACCGGCCAGCGCGTGGCCACCGCTTCGGACAACGCCGCCTACTGGTCGATCGCGACGTCGATGCGCTCCGACAACGCCGCGCTCTCCGCCGTCTCCGACTCGCTCGGCCTGTCGGCCGCGACCGTGGACACCGAATATACCGCTCTGACCTCGGTGATCGGTGACAAGGAATCCGGCCTGACCAAGCTGCAGGCGCTGCTGGTCGAAGCCAAGACCGCGGGTATCGACCGCACCAAGATCCAGGCCGACATCACCCAGATCCAGCAGGATATGAAGCTCAAGGCCAATTCGGCCACCTTCAACGGCATCAACTGGCTGAGCACGACGACCGGTACCACTCCGACGAGCTTCAATCTCGTATCGTCGTATTCGCGTGTCGGCGGCACGCCCACCATCGGCTCCATCACGGTGACGACGGCCAACTACACGCTCTACTCGACCACGCAGACCGGCATTCTGGACACCGTGGCCGGCAGTGCGTCGGTCGACACGATCAACATCTCCGCGCTGACCGACTCGGCCGCCGACCAGACCACGCTCGATACCTATATCGCGCAGGTCACCGCGGCGATCAACTCGGTGAGCTCGGCCGCTGCCGATCTCGGCGCGGTCAAGAACCGCATCTCGACCAACTCGGAGTTCGTCAAGACCCTGATGGACTCCGTTGACCGCGGTGTCGGCCAGCTCGTCGACGCCGACATGAACGCGGAATCGACCCGTCTCCAGGCTCTGCAGACCCAGCAGCAGCTCGGCGTTCAGGCGCTCTCGATCGCCAACCAGAACAGCCAGAGCATCCTGTCGCTGTTCCGCGGCTAAGCGGCGCTCTCGAAAACGACCGTGCTCCCTCAGGGAGCACGGTCCCCGCCATGATCGGCGGATGCGACGGCACACGACACGCCGGTATCGACCTTCCGACGCCAGACTTCACGCAATACGCCGCAGCCGATAGCGCTGCCATGCGCCCGAGCGCCGGCTTGCGGCCGCCGAACGGATTGCGTCGTGCCGGTTTCCTGCAAAATTGCAACGCCTCGCCAGCGAACTGACACATTCGTGGCATCGCGCAACCTTCAGACAAGGTTGGCAGCTGAGTGTCCTGTACGTTCGCATTGGTACGAGGTCATATGCTCAGTCGTGCGCAGGTACAGCAACTGCTCAACAATCTGCTGGAGCTTGGGCCGCGACGCCTGATGGCCTTGGGACTGATCGGCTTTGCCGTTCTCGTCACCGTCGTCGGCGGTACCTATTATCTCAGCCGCCCCGAGTTCGAAACGCTCTATACCGGCCTCAGCCGCGAAGACGTGACGCGCATAGGCGCGGCGCTGCGCGAGCAGAACATCACCTTCGACGTCAATTCCGCCGGCGATGCGGTCTCGGTGCGCCCGAGCCAGACCATGCAGGCGCGGATGCTGCTTGCCGAGAAGGGGCTGCCGACCAGTGCCAACTCCGGTTACGAGCTATTCGACAAGATCGGCTCGCTCGGCCTGACGTCGTTCATGCAGGAAGTCACCAAGCTCCGTGCACTGGAGGGCGAGATTGCGCGCACGGTGCAACTGATGAAGGGCGTGAAGGCGGCGCGGGTGCATATCGTGCTGCCGGTCCGCGGCTCGTTCCGCGCGACGCAGCAGCCGCCATCGGCCTCGGTCGTGCTGCGCACCGACGGCGCGATCGAGGCGCGCACGGCGCAGTCGATCCGTCATCTCGTCGCCGCCGCCATCCCCGGCATGAGCCGCGACAAGGTGACGGTGCTGGACGCCGACGGATCGATGCTGCTCGCCGAAGAGGACGAGGCGAGCGCCGCGCCGACCAAGATGGCCAGCCTTCAGAAGACGGTCGGCGGCATGGTGCAGGAGAATATCCGCAAGGCCCTGACGCCGTATCTCGGCCTCGACAATTTCGAGGTAAGCGTTGCACCGCAGCTCTCCACCGACAAGCGGCAGATCAACGAGACGGTCTATGATCCCGAGAGCCGCGCCGAACGTTCGGTCCGGAACGTACGCGAGAAGGAATCGTCGCAGAATGCCGACCGCTCGACGCCGACCACGGTGCAGCAGAATCTTCCCGACCAGCAGGTGAATGCCGGCGGCGGCAAGAACTCCAGCGAGGACAAGAGCCGCCGCGAGGACGTCACCAATTTCGAGGTCTCGTCCAAGACCACGACGACCGTAAGCGACGGCTATTCGGTCAAGAAGCTCTTCATCGCCGTCCTGGTCAACCGTGCGCGGCTGGTCGCCGATCTCGGCGACAAGAGCAATCAGGCCATCGTCGACAGCAAGCTTGCAGAGATCAGTCAGCTCGCGGCGACGGCGGGCGGACTGGACAAGACGCGCGGCGACCAGATTCAGGTGACGGCTGTCGACTTCATCGAGGGCTCGCGTGAGCTGGCGCCGGTGCCCCCGATCAGCTTCGTCGAGATGATCAACAAGCAGCTCGGCAGCGTCATCAATGCAGTGACGATCCTGGCGGTTGCTGCGATGCTGGTCTGGTTCGGGCTCCGGCCCGCGGTCAACGGCATTCTGACCCATCGCGCGGAGCAGGAGCAGGCCGAGGCGGCTGAGGCCGCCCAAATCGAGGCTGCGGCGGCCCTTGCGTTGCCCGACAGCGAGGAGGCCGAGCTCAACCTCGTCGAAGACCTCGAAGGCAAGATGCAGCGAACGCCGCAGAAGCGGTTGGAGCAGATCGTCCGGCTCGATCAGATGCAGGCGGCTGCGATCCTTAAAGACTGGATGCGACGTGAGGAGGCGGCATGAACGCGGCAATCGGAAAACTCCTGACGCAGTTCGACGCGAATGGCCGGGTCAAGTCGTCGCCGCCTCCGTCGCCGAAAATCCAGGACGTGCTGACGAGGGCGAAGGAAGCCCGGCGCGAACCTCAACCGCAGCCCCAGACCCAGCCGCAACCGCAGCTACAGGCGCCGCCTCCGGCGCCCGCGACGGAAGCTCCGCCCGCCAACCTCCTGGACGATGCCTATCGGCGCGGCCACGCCGCCGGCGTCGCGGAGGGCGAGGCCAAGTTGGCGGAGGAGCGCGTCCGCAGTGCGATCCGGCTCGGAGAGGAGCGGGCCAAATGGTCCGACCAGCAGGCGGTCGCGATCGTCGGCGGCTTCGAGGCGGCCTGCCGGGAGATCGAGAGCAACATCGCAAGCTCCGTTGCGCGGATATTGCTGCCGTTCCTCACCGAGGCGGTGCGCGACAAGGCAATCGGGTCGCTGGTCGAGCAGATTGCGGTGCTGACCGGCGGTTCACCGGTGCCGGTCTTCAAGGTCACGGGCCCGAGCGAGCTGCTCGACCTCGTGAAGACGCAGCTCGAGGCTTCCCGGCGAACCGGCATCGCGTACGAGGCCGCCGACACCTTCGAGGTCCGCGTCGTGGCCGACCAGACCGTGATCGAGACACAGATCTCCGCCTGGAGTGAACGCCTCAAGGAAGCGCGCCGGTAGTCCGCCATGGAAGAGGTCAAGCATGAGATCGTGATCGTCCGCCGCCGCAGCGCCTTCGCCGAGGAGGCGCATCACGGCGGCGTCTGGAAGATCGCCTATGCGGACTTCATGACCGCGATGATGGCGTTCTTCCTGGTCATGTGGCTGCTCAATGCGCTCAACCAGGACCAGAAGCAGGTGGTCGCGAGTTACTTCAACCCGATCAAGCTCGCCGAGAACGCGCCTGCCCCAAAGGGTCTCAAGGATCTCTCCAAGAAGGAGCCGTCCTCGCTCGAAGGCCAGGACGGCAAGCGTCAGCCGGCCGGGCCGAACGAAGAACGTCGCGGCGACTCTCCGACGGCCGAGAAGCCGGCCTCCTACGAGGAGAAGGTCCTGTTCCGCGATCCCTATGCGACGCTCGCGGAGATCGCCAACAGCGCGAACCAGTCCACGGGTCAGCGGCGTGCTGGCGCTCTGACGTCCGTCGAAGAGGACGGCCTCAAGGGCGGCGACGCCTACCGCGATCCCTTCGATCCCGGCTATTGGAAGCTGGCGCCGCAGGCGTCCAAGGACGCCGATCGTTTCATCGAGAGCGAGCCCAAGCCGAATGCCTCCGCGCGCGACGGTGCAGCCGGACCAAACCCGGGCGAGCCGCAGGCGCGCCGGGCCAAGGCGGAAGAGGCCGGCGGAAGCGTGGCTCCGAACGCGGAGAGCCCGTCCGCAAGCCTGTCGCCCCTGCTGCCGCCGGGCCCCGCGCCGACGCAATCCTCACGCGACGGCAGCGCCGCTCAGGCCGGCGTCCAGGCCAATGCGGCCCCGCAGGCGCGTCCCAACGAGGCGGCGAAGGAGTCCGAGCAGCGCGATGCGGCGCAAACGCAGCAGCCCACCCTCAAGCAGCTTCAGTCCGCGATCGCGGACGCGCTGTCGGACATCAAAGCGGGCGCGGGGCCAGCGGCCGAGGTGCGTCAGGTCGAGGAAGGACTCCTGGTCAGCCTGACCGACGATACGAGCTTCGGCATGTTCGCGGTCGGCTCGGCCGAGCCGCGGCCCGAGCTGATCCGCGTGATCGACAGGATCGGACCGCTGCTGACCAAGCGCCAGGGCATGATCATCGTCCGCGGCCATACCGACAATCGGCCGTATCGTTCGGAAACCTACGACAACTGGCGGCTGTCGACCGCCCGTGCGCAGATGGCCTACTACATGCTGGTTCGCTCCGGCGTCGATGCGCGGCGGATCGAGCATATCGAAGGCTACGCCGACCGGCGGCCGAAGCTTCCGAACGATCCGGCGGCCGCACAGAACCGCCGGATCGAGATCCTGATCCGGGAGAAACGCCCTTGATCAGGCTGCTGCGCCGCGCCACCTTGCTGCTGCTGCCGTTCACGGCGGCGAGCGTATTTGCCCAGCCTGCGCCCCAGTCCGGCGAGCCCTATGAGCTCGTTCGTGCGCTACAGGCGGTGCAGGACGGCATCGCCAATGGCGACACCGCCGCGCACAGCAGCCACATCGCGCTGATCCGGCAGATCGGCGAGAAGTTTCTCGCGGCCGATCCCGCCGTGTGGAGCAATCCGCAGAACAGCCAGGCCGTGGTCATCTACCTGCTCAGCGGCGGTGCGCCGCAGGTCGTCCGCAAGTTGCCGCGCGACAGGATGAACGTCGACGAGCGGCTGTTCAATGGTGCGCTCGCCTATGTCGAGGGTCGTCAGGACGACGCGCGGGAGCTGCTCAAGGACGTCAAGCCGCGGACGATTCCCTCGGGCCTTGGCGGACAGGTCGCGCTGGTCCAGGGCGCGCTGTTCGCGCGCGCCGAGGCATCGCTCGCGATCGAGCGTCTGGACGATGCGCGCCTGCTGTTGCCCGGCACGCTCGTCGAGGAGGCGGCGCTGCGGCGCGAGATCCTGCTGGTGGGGCAGGCGGAGGATTTCGAGAAGTTCGAGTTCCTGACGCTGGCCTATATCCGCCATTACCGCAACTCGATCTATGCCGGCGACTTCTGGCGGCGATTCTCCGCGGGGCTGACGCAGTCGAGCCTGGCGCTCGACGAGCGCCGTTTTGCACGGATCACAGCCCTGTTGGAGCAGATCGATCGTGCGAGCCGCCTCAAGCTGTACCTCGTGATCGCGCGCGCCGCGATGGTGCGCGGACGGCTGGACGTGACCCGGCTTGCCGGCGAACGGGCGCTGGCGCTCAGCGCCGACGCCTCGGCCGATCGCGAGCGCGCCCATTTCTTCCGCGGCGCCTCGCGGGTGCTCACCGACGAATATGACGGCGGTCTCGCCGAGCTGAAGGCACTCGACCGGTCGAAGCTGCCCGAGCGCGACGTCCCCCTTCTGAATGCCACGGTGCAGCTCGCGCTCGACGTCCGCAAGCCGTTCGCGGGCGGATCCGTTGCGGCTGCCGACAAGCCTCCGGCAACGCCGGCGCGGCTCGATCTGTCCTCATCGACCGTGACGCTCGCGCGCGCGCAGAAGCAGCTCGCCGAGCTCGAACTCCTTACCAGGGACCGCCGTCCATGACCAAGCTCAGTGGAACCTCCGGACAGCTCTTCTCGGGTCTCGCCGAGAGCCTCAACCTGCGCGGGACGTCACGATCCGCAAAGAGCGCCGGGACCAAATCGCCGGCAAATTCGTTCAACGATCTGCTCCACACCGTCTCGAATCTCGCGAAGCAGGCACTGAGCGATGGTGCCGGCGACACGACCGCGAAGACAGGAACGCTGCGCACGCGTCTGGCCCATTCCAACGAGCAGGAGAAGCCGAAGGACGCGACGCTGCGCGAACGCATCGCGGCGTCCGAGGGACCAGAGGCCATAGAGGAGTCCTCCGACAACAAGGCCGACAGGTCGTCGGAGAAACTACGGCCGGTGGATCAAGCCGCCGGGGCGGACGTCCAGGGTCAATCGGGCATTGCCGTGGTGGTCGGGCAGGAGATCGTTGCCGCGCCTGCCGTGAAGACGCAGCTGCAATTGCTGTCCGCCGACAAGGACGGACCCGCCCGCGACGAGCGCTCCTCCACGACGAAGCGCGAGGCTTCCGGCACGGGCGCGGCGAAGGTGGCGACGGTCGACACCGCCCCGTCCGGTGTCGTTCCCGCCGCCGCGCGCTCGCAGGCTGCGGCTTCGCAAGCGATGGGCGCGGCTCAATCGGCACCGACGCAAGGCATCGAGGCTTCGAGCGCAATGCCCGCATCAGCGGGCTTCGAGGCGGTCACGGCTAATGTCGAGCGCGCCGCCAAGGCCTCGGCGCGCGCCGCGCTGCCCGAGACGACCAAGGTCACCGTGGTTCAGCAGGAGACCCATCTGCCGCCGGCGCAGTTCAACGCCCCGCAACAGGTCGCTAATGCAGTCGTCGCCGAGCTCAAGGAGTCTTCGGCGCCGGTGGCGTTGGCTGCGCCGGACCTTGCGGCTTCCCAGACCAATGCGCGGGATCAGCCACTCAAGATCCTGACCGTCAATCTCGAACCGCCGGCACTCGGCAACGTCACCGTGCGCCTGCGTCTCGTCGGCACCGAAGTGTCCGTCCAGCTTGCGGCCGAGCGCAAGGACACGAGCCAGATGCTCGACCAGCAGCGCGACCAGATCCGCGATCTCATGCAGTCGGCGGGCTACGTCGCCGACGTCGCGCCGGTCCAGCACGGCTCGCTGGACGGATTCCAGAGCGGCTCCGGCCAATCGCAGTCGCAGCTCTCGGGCCAGCACCAGCCCTCGTCGCAGTCGCAAGGCACGTTCGGCGGCGCCGGCACGTCGTCGGGACAACCCGACGGCGGCGCGAAGCAGGCCCGGCAGGAGCGCCAGTTCAACCAGGAGACGCGTCATGATCAGGACGTGGCGCCGCATCATCGTCGCGGCCCTGTTTATCTCTAGTGCGAGCGCTGTCCAGGCGGCCGCCGACATTGCGCGCCCCTGCGAACGCGAGATGGCGCGCGCGGCTCGGCAGCACGGGATTCCGCTCGGCATTCTCTACGCCGTCGGCCTCACCGAGACCGGCCGGCGCGGCGCGCTGCATCCTTACGCCCTCGGCGCCGACGGCCAGACCGTGTTCGCCAAGGACATGGATGACGCAATCGCGAATTTCGAGACGATGCGCAGCAAGGGGATCAAGCTGATCGACCTCGGCTGCATGCAGATCAACCACTATTACCACGGCGACAAGTTCGCTTCGGTACGGGCGATGTTCGATCCCGCCGGGAACGTCGACTACGCCGCGCGCTTCCTGAAGGAGCTGAAGCAGCGCGAAGGCAGCTGGACCATGGCAGTCGCGCGCTACAATGCCGGTCCCAACAACCAGCCGGCGCAGAAACGCTATGTCTGTCACATCGTCGCTCATCTCGTCTCGAGCGGGTTCGGCGCCTGGACCGACAAAGCGCGCTCGTTCTGTCAGCCGAAAACGACATGACAACATGAAGTTGTGCATCGCTTCCAATCATCAGCCCCGCGCAAGCAAGACCCCCCATTGTAGCTGCAACCTACCAAAGGAGCCCAATTCATGAGCCTGTATGGTGTTATGCGCACCGGCGTTTCCGGTATGTCTGCGCAGTCCAACAAGCTGTCGACGGTCTCGGACAACATCGCCAACGTCAACACGACCGGCTACAAGCGGGCTTCCACGGAGTTCTCCTCGCTGATCCTGAAGAGCGGCTCCGGTAATTACGATTCCGGCGCCGTCGAGACCACGGTCCGCTACGCCATCAGCGACGCGGGACACACGCAGTTCACCACGTCGACCACGGACCTCGCCGTCCAGGGCAACGGCTTCTTCGTGGTCTCGAACGCCAACAACACGCAGCAATATCTGACGCGCGCCGGCTCGTTTGTGCCGGACGCCCAGGGCAATCTGGTCAACGCGGCCGGCTACTATCTTCTAGGGCAGCCCGGTCTCGTGACCAACTTCTCGCAGAACAGCCTGTCCGGCATGCAGATCGTCAACGTTGCCCAGGTTCCGCAGGTGCCTGTGCCGTCGACGGCGGCAACGCTGACGACCGGAAATCTGGATCCGAAGGCGGCTGTTATCGCTGGTCCGCCCGGCCCGGCGTCATACTCATCGAAGAGCTCGATCGTGGCCTACAACAATATCGGCCAGGCCGTTACGCTCGACGTCTATATGTCCCATACGGCGACGGCTGCCGGCTCGGATACCTGGCAGATTCAGGTCTATGACTCCGCGACGGGCACCTCGCTCGGCGCCGCCACCACGTTCACCTTCGATACCACGGCGGCCGGCAGGGGCGCGCTGGACGCGGCGAGCCCGACCGGTCTCACCGTGACCGTCCCCGGCGGTGCGGCGCTGACCATGGACCTGTCGAACATGACGCAGGTCGGAACCGACTTCAGCTTCAAGGCGACCGTCAATGGCAGCGTTCCCTCTGCCATCGACAAGGTCGACGTCGACGATGCGGGCCACGTGACGGCGATTCTCAAGAACGGGCAGCAGCTGACGCTCTACACGATCATGCTTGCCGACGTCGCGAGTCCCGACAATCTGACGCCCGAGCCGGGCAACGTCTATTCGACCAACCTGGATTCCGGCAATGCGCAGGCAGGAAATGCCGGCACCGGCGGGCTCGGCACGATCCAGTCCGGCGCCCTGGAAGCCTCCAACGTCGACCTCGCGGACGAACTCACCGGGATGATCGAGGCCCAGCGCGGCTTCACCGCGAACTCGAAATCGTTCCAGACCGGTGCCGACCTGCTCGACGTCGTCGTCAACTTGAAGCGCTGAATTCTTCAGCGCCCATTCCGGGCAAGAGCAACCCATGTCCCTGACCTCCGCTCTCGACTCCGCTCGCGCTTCGCTCATGGCGTCGGGCATTCAGTCCTCGACGATCTCGCGCAACATCGCCGGTGCCAGCGCTGCCGGCTATTCGCGCAAGATCGCCGTGCTGGACAATCTGCCAGGTGCCGGCGTCTACGTCGCGGCTATCCAGCGCGCCGCGAGCGGCGGCCTGTTCACCAACGTCCTGACCGCGACCTCGGCGTCCGCCAAGCAAAGCGTGATCTATGACGGTCTCCAGAAGATCGCGGCATCGACCGTAGATGATCCCGAGCTGGATCAATCGCCGACGGCGCAGCTCAATGCGCTGAAGCAGGCGCTGCAGAAATATGCCAACGCCCCGGACAACACCACGCTGGCGCAGGCGGCGGTCGCGTCCGCCAAGGACATGGCCACCGCGCTGAACCAGGCGACCCGGACCGTGCAGTCGGTCCGCGAGGGCGCCGATGCCGACATGAGGACGTCGGTTCAGAACATCAACCAGTTGCTCTCCCAGTTCGAGACCGTGAATACCGCGATCGTGAAGGGCACGATCTCCGGCGACGATATCACCGATTACCTCGACCAGCGCGACAACATCGTCTCGCAGCTGTCGCAGGAGGTCGGCGTCACGATGTCGATCCGTCCCAACGGCGACGCTGCGCTCTACGCCGACAGCGGCGTCGTGCTGTTCGACAAGACGGCGCGGACCGTGAGCTTTGCGCCGACGAATGCCTACACCGCCGGCACCACGGGCAATGCGGTCTACATCGACGGCGTCCCCGTGACCGGGGCCAATTCGGTGATGCCGCTGAAGTCGGGCAAGCTCGCGGGTCTCGCCCAGCTGCGTGACCAGGACGCCGTCACTTATCAGAGCCAGCTCGACGAAATTGCGCGCGGCCTGATCAACACTTTCAGGGAGATCGATCAGACCGCCGCCGCGCTGCCCGACGTCCCCGGTCTGTTCACCTATCCCGGCGCGCCGGCCATGCCCGCGAGCGCCACCGTCTCGGTGGGCCTCGCCGGCACGATCTCGGTCGCGGCATCGGTCGATCCGGCCCTGGGCGGCAACCCGAACCTGCTGCGCGACGGCGCGATCAGCGGCAACCCCGCTTACCAATACAACACCGCGGGCAACGGCGGCTACTCGACCCGGCTGCAGCAGCTCATCGACGGCATGGATGCGTCGCAGCCGTTCGATCCAACAACGCAAGGCAAGCCGAGCGGCAACCTGATCGACTTCGCATCGTCGTCGACGAGCTGGATCGAGAACCAGCGCAAGACCGCCAACGACAACTCCGAGTACCAGAACACGCTGCTCAATCGCAGCATCACGGCGTTGTCGAACGTCAACGGCGTCAACATGGACGACGAGATGGCGTTGATGCTCCAGGTCGAGCGCACTTATTCGGCCTCGTCAAAGATCATTTCGACCGTCGATGAAATGCTGCAGAGCCTGCTGGCTGCCGTGGGGAACTAAGCCATGATGAGCGCGAACTACGTCTCGACCTTGATGCTGTCCTCGTCCTTGAGGTTCTCGATCACGAACAACCAGGCGGCGCTGAGCAGGGCAACGACGGAGGCGACCACCGGACGCTTCTACGACGTCGGCCTCGAGCTCGGTGCCACGACCGGAAGCGACCTCACGCTGCGGGCGGACTGGAGCTTTGCCGACCAGCTCGTCGACACCAACGGGCTCGTTGCGGGACGCCTGGACGTGACGCAGAACCGCATCACCCAGCTCAACAAGACCGCGACCGATTTTCTCAAGGATCTGATCGCGGCCCGCAGCACCGACGGCGGCGGGCGGGTCATCCTGCCGCCTGCAGCCTCCAATCTCCAGGACCTGATCGGCGCGTTGAATGTCTCCTACAACGGCTCGTCGCTGTTCTCGGGCATCAACACGCAGAACGCGCCGATCACGCCGTACACCGCAGGCTCGGCCAGCAAGAACCAGGTCGATGCGGATTTTCTCGCGACGTTCGGCTTCCCGCAATCCTCCCCCGCCGTGGCCACCATTACTCCGGCCCAGATGCAGACCTTCCTCGACACCACCTTCGATGCCGAGTTCGCGAGCCCGGCCTGGAACACCAACTGGTCGTCGGCGACGGATCAGACCATGCAAAGCCGCATCTCCACCACCGAGATCGCGGAGACGTCGGTGAGCGCCAACGAGATCGGCTTCCGCAGGCTCGCCGAGGCCTACACCATGATGGCCGATCTCGGCAATGTGAACCTGAGCCAGGAGACGTTCCAGGTCGTCGTGGACAAGGCCATCGGCCTCGTCGGCACGGCGATCAACGACCTCGCTGCGCTCGGCGGCAGCGTCGGCACGGTCCAGCAGCGGGTCACCACCGCAACCGCCAAGCTCAAGACGCAGCAGGACATTCTGAACAATCAGATCGTCGGGATTGAAGCGGTCGACCCGACCGAAGCCTCGGTTCGGGTCGAAACCCTGCGGACTCAGATCCAGACGGCACTGGCGCTCACCTCGCAGCTCCAGAAGATCAGCCTCATCAACTATCTCTGAGCCAAGGACGCCTTGTCGAGGCTCGAAATCTTCGTCCAGCTGTTCGGTCTCCCGTGAAGAGTGATCCTGATGACGTTTGAAGCCTATGAAGCGGTCGTTGACGAAAGTGGCTATGAGGCGCGAAGCCGCGAACGGCAGGCGCTCACTCTCGGAATCGACCGGCTCGAGCGGATCCAGAAGGGTCGCTTCAGCGCGGAGGACCTGGTCGAGAGCCTGCTCTATGTGCGGCGGCTGTGGACGATCTTCATCGAAGATCTCGCGCACCCGGACAACGGGCTGCCGGACAAGCTGCGCGCCGACATCATCTCGATCGGCCTATGGGTCGTGAAGGAAGCCGACCGTCTTCGCGAGCAGAGGTCGAACGACGTGGTGCAGCTCATCGAAATCAACCGCCTGATCAGAGACGCGCTCTAATGAAGATTTCCTTGCGGGCGGGCGAGCGGATCTACATCAACGGCGCGGTCCTTCGCGTGGACCGCAAGGTCTCCGTCGAGCTCGTCAACGACGTGATGTTCCTGCTCGAAGGGCAGATCATGCAGGCTTCCGACGCCACCACGGCGCTGCGGCAGCTCTATTTCATCGTCCAGCTCATGCTGATGAACCCGACCGACGTCCGCGACGCCGCGGCGCTCTACGCGCAACATCACGCGGCCCTGTGTGCCGTGTGCGAGAGCCGCGAGATGCTGGACGGACTTGGTGTCGTCGACGAGCTGGTAAGCGCGACCCGCTACTTCGAAGCGCTCAAGCGGATTCGAGCCCTGTTCCCGGTGGAGCAGGCCATCCTGGCCGGCGCCGCCACCGTTGCCCCATTTGAGGCTGCCTGACAGCGGAGAGGCCAGATGAACGTCACCAGCGCAACCGACACGACCGGAAATAGCTCCAGTTCGAACAGCACGAACTCGCCGACGTCGAGCAACAGCGTGGACTACAACACGTTTCTTCAGCTCCTCATCGCCGAGATGAAGAATCAGGATCCGACCAATCCGATGGATACCTCGCAATATATGAGCCAGTTCGCCCAGCTCTCGACGGTCGAGCAGGCGATGCAGACGAATTCGAAGCTGGATGCGTTGCTGTCCTCGCAGTCCTTGTCGCAGGCCAACGGGCTGATCGGGAAGACGGTCAGCTTCACCGATTCGACCGGTGCCAGTTTCAGCGGCAAGGTCGTTTCGGTCTCCATCAACAGCGACGGCTCCATCGCGACGCTCGCGGACGGCACGAAGGTCGCCGTCGGGCCCGGACTCACGATCAGCCAGTCATGAACGAGCGGGACGCTCTCGATATCGTCCAGGCCGCGATCTGGACCATCATCGTCGCCTCCGGTCCCGCGGTCGGCGCCGCGATGCTGGTCGGCACCGTCATCGCGTTGATCCAGGCCCTGACCCAGATCCAGGAGGTGACGCTGACCTTCGTTCCGAAGATCATCGTCATTCTCCTCGTCGTTGCCGTCTCGGGCTCCTTCATCGGTGCGCATCTGTCGACCTTCACCGAGATGGTCTATTCGCGGATCGAGCACGGCTTCTGATCCGGACAGCCCCGGCACCACCCTCGCGTAAGCTTTGCGCGGCAGATTGCGAACCGGACCCTTCTGCCGGTGACCCATGGCCGATACGTTAGCTGCCAGCCTGCCCAGCCCGCGCCGTCTCGGAGCGGACGCCTTCTTCGCGGCCGGCATCGTGGCCATGCTCACGATCCTGTTCCTGCCGATTCCTCCGATCCTGATCGATCTCGGCCTCGCATTCTCGATCGCGCTGTCGGCGCTGATCCTGATGGTCGCGCTATGGATTCAGCGACCGCTCGACTTCTCGGCCTTCCCCACAGTGCTGCTGATCGCGACGATCCTGCGCCTGGCGCTGAACATCGCGACGACGCGACTGATCCTGTCGCGGGGCGGGGAGGGCGAGCAGGCCGCAGGTCATGTCGTTGCCGGCTTCTCGAAGTTCGTCATGGGCGGCGACTTCGTCATCGGCCTGATCATCTTCGCGATCCTTGTTACCGTGAATTTCGTCGTGATCACCAAGGGTGCGACGCGTATCGCCGAGGTCGGCGCCCGTTTCACCCTGGACGCCATTCCCGGCAAGCAGATGGCGATCGACGCGGACCTGTCCGCCGGCCTGATCGACGACAAGGAAGCCCAGCGCCGTCGGCGCGAGCTCGAAGAGGAGAGCGCGTTCTTCGGCGCCATGGACGGCGCCTCGAAGTTCGTCCGCGGCGACGCCATCGCCGGCCTCATCATTACTGCGATCAACATCTTCGGCGGCATCGTCATCGGCGTTACCCATCACGGATTGACGCTCTCCCGCGCCGCCGACGTCTACACCAAGCTCTCCGTCGGCGACGGTCTGGTATCGCAGATGCCGGCGCTGATCGTGTCGCTGTCCGCGGGCCTCCTGGTCTCCAAGGGTGGTACCAGAGGCTCGGCGGAGCAGGCGGTGCTGCGGCAGCTCGGCGGCTATCCGCGCGCGGTGTCGGCTGCCGCGCTGATGATGTTCGTGCTCGCCCTGATGCCGGGGCTGCCGATGGCGCCGTTCGTGCTGCTTGGCGGTGTCATGGCCTTCGTCGGCTATTCGCTGCCGAGGCGGCAGGCGGCGCGGGAGCGCAAGGAGGCGGCATCCAAGGCCGACGAGCGCGCCCAGGCTGAGGCCAAGGAATCGGTGAAGGAGCAGCTCAAGACCGCCGAGATCGAGCTGGCGCTCGGCGGCCACCTTTCGGTCCATCTCCTGGGCTCGCGCACCGAGCTCGCCCACCGCGTGGCCAAGATCCGCAAGAAGTTTGCCAAGCAGTACGGCTTCGTCATTCCCGAGATCAAGCTCACCGACAATCTGTCGATCGATCCCAAGAGCTACCAGATCCGGATCCACGACACGCGCGTTGCCCATGGCGAGCTCAGGCTCGGCGAGGTGCTGGTGCTGGTCGACAAGGACGGCAAGCCCGACGTGCCGGGTGACGAGGTGATCGAGCCTGCCTTCGGCATGAAGGCGCTGTGGGTGACGGAAGCCTTCACCGACGAGGTCAAGCGGCAGGGCTGCAAGCCGGTCGACAATCTGTCGGTGCTGCTCACCCATTTGAGCGAAGTGATCAGGGCGAACCTCGCCCAGCTCCTGTCCTACAAGGACATGCGCGGGCTGCTCGACCGGCTCGATCCCGAATACAAGCGCCTTGTCGAGGATCTCTGCCCCTCGCAGATCTCCTATTCGGGCCTGCTGACGATCCTCAAGATCCTGCTGGCGGAGCGAGTCTCCATTCGCAATCTTCACCTGATCCTCGAGGCGATCGCGGAGATCGCGCCCCATGTGCGGCGCTCCGAGCAGGTCGCCGAACACGTGCGAACGCGGCTTGCCCAGCAAATCTGCGGCGACCTCTCCGACAATGGCGTGCTCAACGTGATCCGTCTCGGCAACCGCTGGGACCTGGCGTTCCACCAGAGCCTGAAGCGCGATGCCAAGGGCGACGTCGTCGAGTTCGACGCCGACCCACGCCTGATCGAGCAGTTCGCGACCGAAGCCAGCGCCGGGATCCGCAAGTTCACCGAGAACGGCACCAGCGTGGTGCTGGCGGTGACCCCCGAAGCCCGTCCCTATGTCCGGATGATCCTGGAGCGGGTGTTCCCGACCCTGCCGATCCTGTCGCATGTCGAAGTCGCGCGCAGTGCCGAGATCAGGGCGCTCGGAGCCGTATCGTGATCAGCGGCCTCGCCGACAGCGTATTGGTGACGTTCATCGTGTTCTGCCGCATCGGCGCCTGCCTGATGCTGGTGCCCGGCTATTCCAGCGTCAACGTTCCGCCCCAGGTGCGCTTGTTCGTCGCGCTGGTCACGACGTTTGCGCTGACACCGATCCTGATCGCGGTCCTGAAGCCGCTCACGGACAACGCGGCACCGCTGACGCTGGCGCTCCTGATCTGCTCGGAGCTCGTGGTCGGCAGCGTCATCGGGCTCGGCGGACGCGTGTTCTTCCTCGCGCTCCAGACCATGGCGACCATGATGGCCAGTGCGATCGGGCTCAGCAACATCCCGGGCACCCCGATCGCCGACACCGATCCGGCGCCGGCCCTGGTGCCGCTGATCATGGCAGCCGTCACCACGCTGTTCTTCATGACCGACCAGCATTGGCAGGTGTTGCGCGGGCTGATGAACTCGTACGACGTCTGGCGGCCCGGCAGCAAGCTTGGTGGCGGCATGGCGCTCGAGCTGCTCGTCGGCCGTCTCTCGGAAGCGTTCGTGCTGACGCTGCGGATCACCAGTCCCTTCATCGTCTATTCGGTGATCGTCAACCTGGCGGTCGGCCTGATCAACAAGCTGACGCCGGCGATCCCGGTCTATTTCATCTCCGTGCCGTTCGTGCTGTTCGGCGGCTTCCTGCTGCTCTACCTCACCAGCGACGAACTGCTGACGCAATTCATGCTCGGCGTCTCCTCCTGGCTGGCGGAGTGATCCGGTCATGACGTCGCGCGCAGACAAGCTCGGCCGGTTGGTCTCCTTGGTGAAGCTCCAGCTTCGGCTGTCCGAATGGCAGCTCGCGCAACTGCGGCAGCAGGAGCGCAGCCTGCAGGACGAGCAGGAATGGCTGGTCGGAGCCCTGAACGACGGCAGGCCGCCCACGGGATCGTCGAGCGAATCGATCGCGCGGCGCCTGAACAGGACGAGCGTCGGCGCACGCGCGGTGCAGGCGCAGGCCGCGCAGCAGCTCGACCATGTCCGCGCGGAAAGCCGTCGCATGAAGCAGCTCGAGGAGGTCGCGAAGGCCGCGCTCGCCGACAAGCTCCGTGACGCGGAGAAGCGTGCGCTCGAGGAGATGACGGGAATAAGCCCTGCCGTGCGCGCCTGGATGCCACGGCCAGCCAACCGGGACAAGACATGATCGTGACCGCGACACCCGACCTCGTTCTCGATGTCCTCGAAGCCGCCGATCCCGTGACGCAGCGCGCGGCGACCGCGAAGCTCGACACGTTGAAATCCGCCGATGCCGATTTCGCCGCCGCGATGGACGCGGAGATCGGCAAGGCTGCCGCCGATCAATCCGCGAAGGTCTCGGAATCGCAGCCGGGTGCAGTGAACGGTCCGCCGGTGCAGGTGATCAAGGCGCCGGGATCCGGCGATGTTTATCGCAAGTTCGAAGCGTTCATCCTCCAGACCTTCGTCGAAACGATGTTGCCGAAGGAGTCGGAGGAGGTGTTTGGCAAGGGCACGGCTGGCGGCGTCTGGAAGTCGATGCTTGCAGAGCAGCTCGGCAACCAGCTGGCAAAGGGCAAGGGCATTGGCATTGCCAGGCAGCTCGCCGCCGCACATCCGGCCGGACCGGACGCGGCGGGAAAGGCTGGATCATGATCTGCGAACGGGTGACAGAAGTTGAGGGGTGAATTTCCGATGCAGGCACAAGAAGGTGCGGCGGCCATGACGATGGACCAGGCGGTCGCGGACAGCGAAATGATGACGACGGAAGCAGCAGCAAGCGATGCGCTGCTGCCCGTCCTGCTGCCGATCGTGGGCGGCGAGGCGGTGGTCGAGGCCGCGGATGCGGTGAGATCGGACGAGGTGCGCGGCCTGCTGGCCGCAATCCGCCGGCTCGCGAGTATCGTCGAGGAGGAGACGGCCGCGCTCGCGACGGGTCGGAAGATCGATTTCGACGATTTCAGCGCGCGGAAGAGCCGGAGCATGCTCGAATTCGTCCGCCTGATGCGGGCGCGGATGCACCTCGGCAGCGAAGTCGAGATCACCGAGGAGATTCAGCGGCTGCGCGAGAAGCTCGAGCGGAATCGTTCCATTCTGGAAATGCATTACGATGCGGTGCGTGAGGTCGCGAGCATCATCGTCAAGGCGATCAAGGAGGCCGAGTCGGACGGCACCTATACCGGTCGCGCAGCGCAGGACGGAAAATGATCAGACTGGTGCTGGCCGGGCTCTGGGTATGCATCCTGACCGCGGGCACGAGCTATGCCGTCGCCTATTGGAAAGAGAACGGCAGCCTGCTGCCGGCGAAGGACGAATATCTCGACGGGCTGCAATATCAGAAGACGCGGGCACTGAGCGTGCCCATGGTCGAGAACGGCAATGTGCAGGGCTACATCGTCGCGCGCTTCGTCTACACCGTCGAGGGGCGGACCATGCGCCAGCTGAACGTTCCGCCGGAGCCGTTCGTCGTCGACGAGGCCTTCCGTAGGATCTATGCCGACGAGCGCCTCGACTTCAGGAAGCTCGCCCGTTACGACCTGTCCATCCTGACCACGGCCATCAAGCAGCGCGTCAACGAACGGATGCAGGCTGAAGTGGTCCAGGACGTCCTGGTCGAGGATTTCAACTACGTGTCCAGGGAAGAATTCCAGCAGAAGCCGTAGAGCAAGCCATCCGGAACGGCGTTTCCGGGAGGATCGTGCCCCAAATGGCCAGCTGACGCCGGCGCCACGACAGTCGCGCCGCGAATGCACGCATATGTCCTGCCGTCTCTGCCGCTGAAAGTACAACGGCCTCTGCGAAGTTGCTCGCAGAGGCCGTTGCAGGTTTGGCGGTAGCCTCCTGCCGTGTCAGTTTCCGGCCGGATAGGCCGCCGGGGCGGCATGGGCTCTGTTCAGGAGGATCCCGACCTCGTCGAGTTCCTGCACCGGCTCGTCGAGGGTCTCGCCGGCCGGGATATTGAGGCGGTATCCGACGTAGCGTCGGGCCACGATCGCGTCGAAGCCGAGGCGGTCGCGGAGCTTCTTGCGCAGCTTGCTGACGTGACTCTCGATCACGCTCTCGTCGAAGGTGGACTCGAAGATGCCGTAGACCGCGTTGAAGATCTGCGTCTTGGTGATCCACTTGCCGTGGTTGGCGACCATATATTCGAGAATGCGCAATTCGCGGCGGGGCAGGGTGAGGGCGTGGCCCGCGATCTCGGGGTCACGGCCGTTGAAGAAGACTTGAATCCTGCTCTCGCAGGGTCTCGGCAGCTCGCCTACCCGGCGCCGCGCGATCGCGGCCGTTCGGGCGAGGATCTCCCGCAAGTGAACCGGCACGTGCACGACGTCGTCGACGCCCGATTCGAACAGCTCCAGCGTGTTCTTGAGCATCTTCTGGCCGCTCACGGCGATGATGGGCGCCGAGGAACGCTTGCGCATCGCCCGTGGCAGACTTCCGCGTGCATCGCAATCCCCGAGGAGAAAGGCGTCCACCGCCGCCAAATCCGATTCACTCGCGGATTGCAGCCAGTCCCAGAATTCTCCGGAAGAGAAGCCGATCGACGACACGCCTTCGCGAACCAGCCCTCCAACGTAGCTGTTCGCGACGCTCTCGCGATCATCAACGATAATATACATCAGTCTTTCGCCCCTGTTTCGCACTTGTTGCGGCCGGATGGTTGTTGTGATGCTCCGGCTCGGCAACGATGCTGTTTGACGACATTCCTTCCCGCGAACCGTTGTTATGGTTTCGATATTCGCGGGCAGCCCTACGCATTCAGTGCCTGCGTCACGCAGGCCTGCTACATCAACTCGATACTGAACGCTTACTGGCGTGAGGCCCGGCGGGTGCCTTGCGGATCACCTCGCGGAGCGGATTGAGAAACGACCTAGATCAGTTGCGCCAAGTTGCTCATCGCTTCCGAACACTGCTGAACCGTGTCGATCTCCTCGCCAACTGGCGAGAATCACTTGAGTAGGACCGTAACAATTGCCGATTTCCGATCAAGCGTGCGCAGCAAAGCGGTTGCTACACGTGCTTGATGCTGTTGATTCATTTCCGGTTGTTTCTTGGTGTGTTCAATCGCATCAGTTGATTTGATTTCCAAACTAGTTTTGCACCGCAGCGGATGTAAAGTTCCGCATCCCCGTGCAATTACAGCTGTTTTCAGTAGAGCAACCGTCTTGCAAATCGAGCCCTCTTCAACCCCGGATTGACTCTTGCGATTGTCCTTCCACATGCGACAAGTCGACTCACTTGTGGCGACACGACTCCAGCTTGGTGAAATCTTGGCGAGTGTGTGTCTTTCGAGTCGCACTATCGCCGCGTGTATGACGTGATCCGACTCGCAGCTCCGCATCGCGCGCTATGGAAAGTTTCGATGCACACGTCTCAGGCAAGCTTCGGCAAATAACGTCACCGTTCGACAGATCGAACGAACGGAGCATTTTCACATGTTGTCCGATGGACAAGCTCGTCCCAACGCGACCGCGGATGCTTCCGCGGCGGCGAAGCCGGCTCCGGAGGCGCGCGATACAAAGGATGGTGCGACGCGAGCGGACAAGCCCGTCGCGAGCGCAAAGCGTGTATCGGCCGCGGCGAGCGACGAAGCTCTCGCGAAGGAAGCTCTCGAGGGGCTGAAGCGCATTCGTGCCAAGGCGCGCCTCGACAAGATGGCGATCCCGAAACCAGCGCCGGCCGTGATCAAGCCGGCCGTGATCGTGGCCAAGCCACCGCCGCCCCGTCCGACATGGGTCGCACCGCTCGCAACCCTGGCGGTCGCTGCCATGCTGGTGGTCTGCGCCTGCACCGGCGTGATCGCCTATCTCACCACCCAGCCCGCTCAGAGCAACGCTGCGACCAATACCGAGATCAGGAATCTGCGCGAAACCGTGGCGCAACTGCGCAGGCAGTTGTCGGGCGTGTCCGAAAATCTCGATGGATTGCGCACTGCGGTCGATCAATCGAGCAAGGCGACGAATGATCGCTTCGGCAGATTTGCCGAGAACCTGGACCGGATCGAGCGGGTGAGCTCGTCCTCGACGGCGAAGCTCGACAAGCTTGCCCAAGCACAGGCTCAGGCCCAGGCTCCGGCTCCGGCAATGGTGCAATCGCAGCCGCCGTCGCAGCACGGACCGATGGTGGCTTCGGTCGCGGCGCCCGAATTCACGGGCTCGGTGCCTGCGGCGGAGCGTACGTCGGTGCCGCGCAAGACGATCAAGGGCTGGTCGGTCCGCCAGGCCTATGAGGGGATTGCGATCCTGCAAGGCCCGAACGGGGTCATCGAGGCCGTGCTGGGACAACAGGTGCCCGGTCTCGGTCGCATCGAAGAGATCAGAAACGAGAACGGGCGCCTGGTGGTGGAATCCAGCGGCGGCGTCATCTATTCGTCACGCAAGGCGACGCCTTGAGCAGCCTTCTATTGACGGTGATGCTCGAAGCTGGTGCATAGCAGATCGACCTCCGTCTCCGCGATCGGTGCACGAAACAGGCGGCAGCTGAACTCGACCGTCGTCTTGCCGTCCGTGGTGGTGCGATCTTCCCGCAGGAAGATGCATCGCCTGCAAACGTCGGTGTGATGCCGCTGCTCGGCTGCGTCGGACTGATCCAGCACGTGCCGGAACGTGTCGCGGAAGCGGATCTTGACGTCGTCGTCGAGAACGGCAATCGCCTCGATGAGAACGTTGACGGGGTCGCGCACCAGGAACTTCTTGCCCTGCTGGGTCACGCTCAACATCACCGACCGCTTGTCCGTGGCCGAACGTTTTCGTTCGAGGTAGCCGAGCCGCTCGAGCTCGCCGATGATGAACGAGGCGGTGCCCCGCGTGGTGCCGACGTAGCTCGCCAGCGCCGATGGCGTTCGGGAAAACCGGTTGGCCCGGGAGAGAAAGCGCAGCGCCATCCATTCGCGGTCGCGCAAGCCGTGCTTGGTGCCTTCGAACCACAGGATTCGCGCGGCCTGCTCCAACAGTTCAATCGATTCGCGAGCCAAATTCATTTCAGTTCCAGGTCGTATAAGCGTCCATTCAATTGAGCTTTGGGTAGCGCAATCTGAGTGGACGAGAATGAATCCCGCGGGCGCTCCTTCGTCCTTGGCGGGCGGCGGATTGCTGGGGGAAGAAGCCTTTCCGTTTCGGAGATGGAACTTCCGGCCGTGGAACTAGGGCGTCACAAAGTAAGTTCGAGTAAATCGCGCAGCTCGGATCCTCAGAAAATTTCAATCAAATGACGACGGTTCGCCCGGTAATTGGCGATGTTGTACGATGCGCGAGCAACATGATGTGTCGTTGCCGCCGCTCCAATGGCCATTTGTTGCGGCTGATCATGTCGAGTGTGCGAACAGGGGCATTCTTCGCAACCTCTGGCGGCGTGGAAGGCCGGGAAAGAACCGACTTTTTCGGTTAATGGATGTTGCGATGCAATGCAGCTAGACGGTTAAGTCCGGCACACGCGCGATCCAGGGAATGTCAGGGTGTCGTTGGGCATTGGACAAGCCGCGCGGTTCAACGACAAAAACGTGGCGCCTTCATTGCTATGGCCGGCAATATCCTGGAATTCGACGATTCGTGCTCGCAGGCTGGTGATTTGCGTTTCGCCGGTAACTATTGGCGAATGCGTCGCCCCAGGGGTAGCAGGCAGCAGGAAGGAATGGACCGATGAGCTTCGAAACCACCATGACATCCGACGTCGTCGGGCTGACCAAGAGCGCCCCCGTCTCACGTCGCGGATTCATGAGCGCCACCGCGGCCGTGGCGGCGGGCTATACGCTTGCGGCCGGGCCTGTGCGCGCCGAGGTGGTCACGACCGATACCAACGGTCTTGAGGCCGGTGATGCCAAGATCAAGGTCGGCTCCGAGGAGATGCCCGCCTATTTCGCCCGCCCGGCCGGCAATACCAGGGCGCCGGTGATCGTCGTGGCGATGGAGATTTTCGGCCTGCACGAATACATCAAGGACGTGACGCGGCGCCTGGCCAAGCTCGGCGCGTTCGCGGTCGCGCCCGACTATTATTTCCGCAAGGGCGTCGACCTGACCAAGGTCTCGGAGATCAAGGATCTGCTGGCTGTGGTGAATGCCAAGCCGGACGCCGAACTGATGTCGGATCTCGATGCGACGGTGGCGTGGGCTGGGTCGCAAGGCGGCGACGTCACCAGGCTCGGCATCATCGGCTTCTGCCGGGGCGGCCGCACGGTCTGGGAGTACGCCGCCCATAGCGGCGCTCTCAAGGCGGGCGTCGCCTTCTACGGCACGCTGGTCGATCCTGCCAATCCGGCGTGGCCGAAGAGCCCGATGCAGCTCGCGCCCGAGATGAAGGCGCCGGTGCTCGGCCTTTACGGCGGCGCTGATACCGGCATTCCCGTCGCCCAGGTCGAGCAGATGAAGGCAGCGCTCGAGCAGAACAAGAAGACGGCCGAATTCAAGATCTATCCCGAAGCGCCGCACGGCTTCCATGCCGACTATCGCGGGAGCTACCGCAAGGACGCCGCAGAAGACGCCTGGAAGCAGGCGCAGGCATGGTTCAAGAAGTACGGCGTGTTGAGTTGATGCATGGTTTCGAAGGGCGGCCCGATCGGCCGCCCTTTGATTTGCACGCAGCGACCTCACTTCACCATCGCGCCGTAGACGATGTCCTGGACCTGTTCGCGGTAATATTTCCTGAGCTCACCAGGGGCGGCCGTCCCCACCACCACGACGAGACGCTCCTTGGGATCGCAGAAGAACTGCGTTCCGTAGGCACCATTCCAGGTGAACTCGCCGGGATTGCCGGGGACTGAAGACAATCCTTCGCTGGTCCGGACCGCAACCGAAAGGCCGAAGCCGAAGCCGCCGCGATGCGGTTCGACATTGGCCACCTTGTTTTTGATCTCGGGGCCGAGGTGATTGGACGTCATGTGATGCACGGTCTTCGGACCGAGGATGCGCTGGCCGTCCAGCTCACCGCCGTTGAGCAGCATCTGTCCGAAGCGGATGTAGTCGCCGACCGTCGCGAACGAGCATGCGCCGCCACAATCGAACTTGGTCGGGGTATCCAGGAGCTTGATGGCCTGCTGCTTGCCGGTGAGCGGATCGTTCGTGAACGGGCGGGCAAGGCGAGGGCGCTGGGCGTCGGTCGGGTGGAAGGTCGCATCCTTCATGCCGAGCGGCTGCCAGACGTTGGCGGCGAGATAGTCGCCGAGCTTCTGCTCGCTCACCTTCTCGACGACCGCGCCGAGCACGTCGATCGAGAAACCATACTCGAACTCGGTCGAGGGTTGATGCGCCAATGGCAGCTTGGTGATGCGGTCGATGAAGGCCTGGGTGTCGCCCTCGATCGCCGGCGCGACGCCGTCGGGATATTGCCGCGCCACCGGGCTCGATGAATCCGGGCGGCCGCCATACATCAATCCCGACGTATGCCGGTAGAGATCGTGGATGAAGATCGGCGAGGCCTGCGGCTCGAGCTTGAGCGAACCGTCGGCCTGGGGAACGCCGACCTTCATGTCGGCGAAGCCCGGATAGTAGTCGGACAGCTTGGCCTGGAGCGGCAGCCGTCCCTGCTCCATCAGCGTCAGGCCGGCGACCGCGGCCATCGGCTTGGTCATCGAGGCCAGCGCAAAGATCGCATCGTTCGGCATCGGCGTGCTCTTGGCGGGATCGAGCATGCCATAGGCCCTGTAGTGGACGAGCTTGCCGTCGCGCGCGATGGCGACCACTGCGCCGGGTACGCGCTTGGCCGCGATCTCGCGCGCGAAGAAGCTATCGAGGCGCGCAAGGCCTTGTTTCGAAAAACCGACGTCGTCGGGATTGGCTTCGGGCAGCGGCGCGGCGCGTGCCGCGCCGAGCGCGATGACGGCAGTCGCAGCGATCATGGCGATCGTCTTGTTCATTGCATTCTCCCAGGAGGCGAGCTCGTTGTGGGGTGGCTCGTTCGATGGCTAGATCACGACCGCACCGGGATGAAGTCAAGCGCGGGCAAGGCATGTCTGGGAGGCACGGGAGTGCAGGAACCCTATCGTCCTTCGCCTGCCCGCCGCAGCGCGTCGAGGCCGTGCCGATAGGTGGCGTAGGCCAGCGAGACGCCGAGCTCGCGCTTCAGTTTCACGTTGGAGACACGGGCGCTGCTGGCATAGAAGCTGCGGGCCATTGCCGACATCTCGGCGGTCGCGAACGCTTCTTCTGGCGGCGGCGCCACGCCCATCAGCTCCGCCGCATAGGCGATCACGTCCTGCGGCGGCGCGGGCTCGTCATCGCAGACGTTCCAGGTGCCGCCGTTCGGGTAACGAATGGCGGCCATGATCGCGCTGGCGATGTCGTCGACGTGGATGCGGTTGAACACCTGTCCCGGCTTGATGATGCGCCTCGCCGTTCCCGCGTGCAGCGTCACGAGGGCGTTGCGACCGGGACCGTAGATGCCCGCGAGCCGCAGGATCGCCGCATCGCCGCGCGCCGCGTCCGTCCAGGCCTGCTCCGCGGCAACCCGCATGCGCGTGCGGTCGAGGACGGCCTGCGGCGGCGTGCCCTCGTCGACCCACGCGCCGCCGTGATCGCCGTACACGCCGATGGTGGAGAGATAGACGACCTTGCGGCGGCCTTCCTGCAGCACGTCGCCGAACGCCTTGATCGCGGGATCGTCGGCGTTGCCGGGTGGGATCGACACCAGGAGGACATCGGCGTCGCGAACTTGCTGAACCGTCTCTTGCGACGGACGGCTGCCGGAAAACGGATGCACCTCAATGCGGCCGAAATCGTTCCGTTGCGCGGGGTCGCGCACGGTGCCGGCGACATGCGAGAAGCTGCCGCCGTATTGGCGAACGAAGTGCCGGGCACTGTAGCCGAGGCCGAGGATGAAGAGCCGCATGCGTCTCCTGTGCAGGTCGGAGTTCCCGCTCGCGCCGTGGCGCCTTCCGCTCATAAGAGATTTTTGGGTCCGGCAAAAGATATTGCGATTTGTCGCGCCTGCCGCTTCGGGCGATGCTCGCTCGTCACAGGCAGCTCGGGAGGGAGGCGTCGTTGGCGACCGGGTCGATCATGCAGGTGGAAGCGCCCGCGGCAGTGCGATGCAATGCCAACGAGCTGATCCGGCGCGCGGCTGCGCTGATCTTCGACGTCGACGGCACCCTCGCCGAGACCGAGGAGCTGCATCGGCAGGCCTTCAACTTCGCCTTCGCCCGCCGCGGTCTCGACTGGCGTTGGGACCGTGCCGTCTACAAGGAGCTGTTGCGGGTCACGGGCGGCAAGGAGCGCATGCGCGCCTACCACACGAGGCTGGGGGCCGCTCCGCCATTGTCGGACATGGACATCGCAGAGCTGCATCGCGTCAAGGCCGCGCACTATGCCGAGCTGATCGAAACTGGCTGCTGTCCCTTGCGACCGGGCGTGCGGGATCTGCTCGCTGCGGCCCGTGCGCGCGGCCAGCGGCTTGCCATCGCGACCACCACCTCGCACGGCAATATCGATGCGCTGCTCTCGCAGGCGCTGGGCAAGCGCTGGGCCGCGGATTTCGAGGCGATCGTCGCCGGCGATGACGTGCGGCACAAGAAGCCCGCGCCGGACGTCTATCTCGATATCCTGGCACGGCTGAAGCTCGGCGCGCCGGACTGCGTCGCGATCGAGGATTCCGCCAACGGCCTGATTGCGGCCTCGCGTGCCGGCATCCCGGTTCTGATCACGCGCAGCATGTTCTTTGGGGACGATGACTTCACCGCGGCGCGGGTCGTGCTGGACGACCTGTCGGAACTCGGTGCCGCCACAAAAACTGAGGAACAACCCCATGCACAGTAGATCACGCCTACGTGATCGCTGCGGTCAGTGGACGCGGTGACTCGCTCTATCGTCCTCGGCCTGTTCGACAATCTGCGCGATCGGGCTGGACTGATGGTGCACGAGGCGCCAGTCGTCGCCGACGCGGCGAAAATGGTTCGCGGCAGCCAAGGCGGTGCCGTCGACGATCTCGATGCAGAGCACCCGCGCGCTGTCGCCATCGACGATCACCTGCGGCTCGGCGCAGACGATTTGCGGCCGCTCCGGGTTTTGCAGGATGTCGCGCCAGCTTCCGATCACGGTGGCGCGCCCGATGATGGCCGGCCAGCCGGGATGGATGCAGGAGATGGCGTCGTCATCCGCCCACATCCGCTGCATTTCGTCGAAATCGCCGGTCGAAAAGGCGGCGTAGAAGGCCGCGTTGGCGGCGATGACCTTGCTGTCGTTTGCCATGCCTCCGGGGTGGGGCAAGGACAGGCAAAAATCAAGCGCGACTTCCGTCGATTTTGGCCGCAGTGCAGCATTCGAGTTCGCGCCCGCTCTATGGGCGGTTCACGCGGGGGAAGGCGGGCGAAGAGGCATCATCCGATCGCAAAATCGGCTGCGGTCTCCGCGTGAATGGCCGTCGTGTCGAACGTCTCGACCGAGGTATCGTCCTGGCCGACCAGCATCGTGATCTCGGTGCAGCCGAGGATCATGCACTCGGCGCCGCGGGCGACGAGGGCCGCCATCACCTCCTGATAGCGACGGCGCGAGGGAGCGGCGACGTTCCCGAGGCACAGCTCGTCGTAGATGATGCGGTTCACGTCGGCGCGCTCGTCGGCCGCAGGAATCAGCACATCGAGATCATGCGCGCGCAGCCGGTCGATGTAGAAATCCTGCTCCATCGTGAACTTGGTGCCGAGCAGCCCGACTCGCCGGTATCCCTTGGCCCGAATCCGCTGCGCCGTCGCGTCGCCGATGTCGATGAACGGAACGGTCACGCTGGCCGTGATCTCGGGCGCCAGTTTATGCATCGTGTTCGTGCAGAGCACGATCGCACGCGCCCCGGCGCTTTCGAGCCGCCGTGCGACCTCCGCCAGGCTGGCCGCCGCCTCCTGCCAGCGGCCGGCATACTGCATCTGTTTGATCTCCTCGAAATCGTAGGAATACATCAACAATGGTGCCGAATGCAGCTTGCCCATGCGGTCGCGGACCCGCTCGTTGATCAGCTTGTAGTAGAGCGCGGTGCTCTCCCAGCTCATGCCGCCGATCAGGCCGATGGTTTGCATTCCAGTGCTCCGGACGAGTTGGCTCGGCCGGATCGTAAACGAAGACGCCGAAGCCCGGTAGCCGTCCCTTGATTGCGGCACCTTCGTCGTGTCATTGTTCCCCAGCGCCGATTTGATCCTCAGCTTGCGGGCGCTTCTACAAATGCAGCTAAAGAGAACCGCTATCCCTGCATCGTCCCGCATTGCGTGAATCGTCGGCCATCTCGACTGGGAGGGTCACATGAAATTTGCTGCGATCGCGGATGTGCACGGGAATCGTCCGGCGCTGGACGCCGTCCTTGCGGACATTGCCGCGCTCGGTATCGACGACGTCGTAAATCTTGGAGACCACGTCAGCGGGCCGCTCGAGGCCGCAAGAACTGCAGACCTGCTCATCGAGCGCGGCTTTCCGTCGGTGCGGGGCGATCAGGATCGAATCCTCCTGGAGCTCCGGCAGGCGGGCACTTCGGCGCGCGGCGATTTCCAGCAACTCGCGCGCAAGCATTTCGACTGGATGGCAAGCATGCCACCCACGCTGATGTACAGAGACCGGGTGTTCCTGTGCCATGCGTCACCCAGGAACGATGCCGCCTTTTGGCTCGATCAGATAGCCGAGGACGGCAGCGTGCGCGCCAGTCCGATCGAGGCGATCGAGTCCGAGGCCGAGGGGATCACGGCCGAAGTCATCCTGTGCGGGCACACTCACATTCCGAGGGTCGTTCGTCTGAGGGATGGGCGACTGGTCGTAAATCCCGGCAGCGTCGGGCTGCCCGGCTACGACGGGAAGTTTCCTGTGCCCTACGTGGTTGAGGTCGGCACGCCCCACGCCTGCTACGCCCTGCTGGAGCATGCCGGACGAGCCTGGACCGCGACGATCCGCTACGTGCCCTACGATAGTGCGGCCATGGCCGCACTGGCGCGCAGCAAGGGCCTGCTCACCTGGGCGAGCGCGATTGCAACCGGCTGGATTCGGCCGGAGCGGAGTTAGGCCGGCACCGGGTAAGAAAGGCACGCCGCGCTCCTCGCTGAAGCCGCGAGCTCCAAGCCCATCGGTATCTGCTCACGGATCTGGTTCTGCGTGGCCGCGATACGGGCGGTCGTGCAAACGGCAGGGACGGGCATGCCGCCTGCGCAGGCTGCGAAAAGCCTTTCGATCTTGCGCGTCCTGTCGGCCTGTCCTACGCCACGTCCGAACGTAATTTTGCGAGGCGGTGAGGGGCATCGCCGAAGTCTCGAGGGAGCCGACATGACCATTCGCAACACCCGCACCGGGGGCCAGATCCTGATCGATCAGCTCGTCGCCCAAGGCGTCGAGCGCGTCACCTGCGTGCCGGGCGAGAGCTATCTGGCGGCGCTCGACGCACTGCATGACAGCCCGATCGACGTCATGATCTGCCGGGCCGAAGGCGGCGCGGCGATGATGGCGGAGGCCTATGGCAAGCTCACCGGGCGGCCTGGCGTCTGCTTCGTCACCCGCGGGCCCGGCGCGACCAATGCCAGCCACGGCGTCCACATCGCGATGCAGGATTCGACGCCGATGATCCTGTTCGTCGGCCAGGTCGACACCGGCATGCGCGATCGCGAGGCGTTCCAGGAGCTCGACTACAAGGCGGTGTTCGGCTCCATGGCGAAATGGGCGGTCGAGATCGATCGCCCTGATCGCATTCCGGAGCTGGTGGCGCGCGCCTTCCGCGTCGCCATGCAGGGCCGCCCTGGTCCCGTGGTGATCGCGCTGCCGGAGAACATGCTGACCGAGACCGCCGCCGTTGCCGATGCCATGCGCATCGAGCCCGCCGTGAGCTGGCCGGCACCTGCCGATATCGAACGCGTCGGTGCGATGCTTGCGAGCGCCAAGGCGCCGCTCGTCATTCTCGGCGGCTCGCGCTGGACCGAGGAGGCGACCAGAAGCATTGCGCGCTTTGCCGAGCGGTTCGACCTGCCGGTCGCGACCTCATTCCGCAGGGCCTCGCTGATCGATGCCGATCATTCACACTATGCCGGCGATCTCGGCATCGGGCCGAGCCCGGGCCTGAAGGCGCGCATCGAGGGTGCCGATGTCATTCTGCTGATTGGCGGCCGCATGTCGGAGATGCCGTCCTCGTCCTATACGCTGCTCGACATTCCGACCCCGCAACAGAAGCTGATCCATGTGCACCCGGGCTCCGAAGAGCTCGGCCGGGTCTATCAGCCGGCGCTTGCGATCCAGGCGACGCCGGCCGCATTCGCTGCCGCCGTCGAGACGCTGAAGCCGGCTAGCGCGGTGGCCTGGAAGGGCGAGGCTGCCAAGGCGCACGCCGATTATCTCGCCTGGACCGGGAAGGCGCGCGAGTTGCCGGGCTCGTTCCAGTACGGCCAGGTGATGACCTGGTTGCGCGACCGCCTGCCGAAGGACGCGATCGTTTGCAACGGCGCCGGCAACTATGCCGGCTGGATCCATCGCCATCACCGCTTCCACAGCTTTGCCGCCCAGCTGGCGCCGACCTCGGGCTCGATGGGCTATGGCGTGCCGGCGGGCGTGCTCGCCAAGCGGCAGTGTCCGGATCGCGTCGTCGTCGCCTTCGCCGGTGACGGCTGCTTCCTGATGAACGGCCAGGAATTCGCGACGGCAGTGCAGTATGACGCGCCGCTGATCGTGATCGTCATCGACAATTCGCAATACGGCACCATCCGCATGCACCAGGAGCGCGACTATCCCGGCCGCGTCGTCGGCACGCAGCTGAAGAATCCCGATTTCGCGATGTATGCGAAGGCGTTCGGCGGCCATGGCGAGCGCGTCGAACGCACCGAAGAGTTCGCTCCCGCCTTCGAGCGGGCGCTGGCCTCGGGCAAGCCGTCGATCCTCCACTGCATCATCGATCCGCGCGCGATCTCGGTCGGCAAGGATTTCGCGCCCGCTGTGAAGGCCTAAAGCGATGCTGGCCGGCCGCCACGTCGCCATCATCGGTGCCGGCGCGATCGGTGTGATCAGCGCGATCGAGGCGCTCCGCGAGGGCCATCGCGTCACGCTGATCGATCCAGGCGAGCCCGGCGGCGAACAGGCCGCGAGCTACGGCAATGCCGGCTGGCTGTCGTCGCATTCGGTGATCCCGCCAGCGGAGCCTGGCATCTGGAGGAAGGTGCCGGGCTATCTGATGGATCCGCTCGGGCCGCTCGCGATCCGCTGGTCTTACCTGCCGAAGGCGCTGCCCTGGCTGATCAAGTACCTGCTCTCGGGCTGGACTGAGTCGCGCGTCGAGAGGACGGCGTTTGCGCTACGCGACCTCCTGAAGGACGCGCCGTTGCTGCACCGGAAGCTCGCGGAAGAGGCCGGCGTGCCTGAACTGATCGAGCGCAACGGCGTGATGCACGTCTTCCCCTCGCGCGGCAATTTCGACAATGACCTCGGCTGGCGCCTGCGCAGGAAGGTCGGCGTCCAATGGCTCGAGCTCAACGCGGACGAGATGCGGCAGCGCGAGCCGGACCTGCATCCGCGCTACACCTTTGGCGTGGTGGTGGAGGAGGCCGGACGGTGCCGCGATCCCGGCGCCTACGTTGCGGCCCTTGCCCAGCACGCGTTCGCCAGCGGTGCGAAGCATGTGAGGGCCAAGGCAACCGGCCTCAAGCTCTCCGGCAACAAGCTCGTCGCCGTCATTACCGAGACCGGCGAGATTGCCTGCGATGCCGCGGTGATCGCCGCCGGCGCGCGATCCAGGCAGCTCACGGCATCGGTCGGCGATCCCCTGCCGCTGGAGACCGAGCGCGGCTATCACGTCGTGATCGAGAATCCGGAATCGGGCCCGCGCAGCTCGATGATGGCGTCCGACGCCAAGATGGTGGTGAACTGGACCAACAAAGGTCTACGCGCCGCCGGCACGGTGGAGATCGCCGGCTTGGAGGCCGCGCCGAACTGGAAACGCGCCGAGATCCTGCGCAACCATCTGCTCGGCATGTTCCCGAAATTGCCGAAGGACATCCCGGCCTCGCGCATCAAGACCTGGTTCGGCCATCGCCCGAGCATGCCGGACGGGCGTCCCTGTATCGGCTACGCGCGCGCCTCGCGCGACATCGTCTATGCCTTCGGCCACGGCCATGTCGGCCTGGTCGGTTCGGCCCGCACCGGCCGTCTTGTCGCCCAGCTTGTGAGCGGCAAGCAGCCTGAGATTCCACTCGCGCCGTTCGCGCCCGATCGTTTCCTCTGAGAGCGCATCATGACCGTCTCAGCCAGCCCGTCCTCCCGCATCGCCCGTGGTGGCAAGGCCATCTATGGCGCGCCGCTCGGCATCCTGATGCTGGAGGCGCGCTTCCCCCGGATTCCCGGCGACATGGGCAACGGCACGACCTGGCCGTTCCCCGTGCTCTATCGTGTGGTGGGCGGCGCCTCGCCGGAGAAAGTGGTGCTGAAAGGCGCCGCCGGCCTGCTGCCCGACTTCATCGACGCGGCCAAGGATCTGGTGCGGTTAGGCGCCGAGGCCATCACCACCAATTGCGGCTTCCTCTCGCTGTTCCAGAAAGAGATCGCGGCGGCCGTCGGCGTTCCCGTGGCGACCTCCTCGCTGATGCAGGTGCCGTGGGTGCAGGCGACCCTGCCGCCCGGCAAGCGCGTCGGCCTCGTCACGGTGTCGGGCTCGACCCTGACGCCGGCCCATCTCGAAGGCGCCGGCGTACCGCTCGACACGCCGCTGGTCGGCACCGAGAACGGCAAGGAGTTCTTCCGTGTCCTGATCAAGGCCGAGAAGGACGACATGGACGTCGCGCAAGCGGAGCGCGACGTGGTCGAGGCCGGCAAGGCGCTCGTCGCCAGGAATCCGGATGTCGGTGCCATCGTGCTCGAATGCACCAACATGCCGCCTTATGCCGCAGCGCTTCAGGCCGAAGTCGGGCTGCCGGTCTACGACATCTATTCCATGATCACCTGGTTTCACGCCGGACTGCGCCCGCGCGTCTTTACGTGAACGCGTCCGCGAGATCGTCACTAAAGCATGATCCGGAAAAGTGCGCAGCGGTTTTCCGAAAAGATCATGCTCAAACAATAACCCAAAGCGCGATGACGATTCGTCGTCATCTCATCGCGCTTTAGTCCAGGAGTGAACCCATGAAATTATCCGGCAAGGTCGCCGCCATCACCGGCGCAGCGCGCGGCATCGGCAAGGCCTGCGCGAAGAGATTTTTGGACGACGGCGTCAAGGTCGTCATCTCCGACGTCGATGCCGAGGGCTTGGCTGCCACGGCCGCCGAGCTGGGACGGCCGGATGCGCTGCGCACCATCGTCGGCAACGTCGCCAAGCGTGCTGATGTCGATCAGCTGGTCGCGACCGCGGTGAAGGAGTTCGGCCGGCTCGACATCATGGTCAACAATGCCGGCGTCGCCCGCAACCGGGACATCCTCGACATTACCGAAGAGGAATTCGACGAGATCATCGGCATCAATCTGAAAGGCGCGTTCTTCGGCGTGCAGGCGGCGGCGAGGCAAATGATCGCGCAGGGCGGTGGCGGGGTCATCATCAACATGTCCTCGGTGAATGCGCTGCTGGCGATCCCGGCGCTTGCGACCTACGCGATGTCGAAGGGCGGCATGAAGCAGCTCACCTCGGTCGCGGCCGTCGCGCTCGCTCCGCACAACATTCGTGTGGTGGCGGTTGGCCCCGGCACGATCCTGACCGACATGGTGAAGTCGTCGATCTATACGTCGGATGACGCCCGCAAGACCGTGATGTCACGCACGCCGGCCGGCCGTGGCGGCGAGCCGAGCGAGGTCGCGGCCGTCGTGGCGTTCCTGGCCAGCGACGATGCGTCCTACATCACCGGCCAGACGATCTATCCCGATGGCGGCCGGCTGGTCCTGAACTACACGGTGCCGGTGAAGGAGAAGTAGGGCGTTGTCGCCCCACACTCGGTGTCATCGCCCGCGAAGGCGGGCGATCCAGTACTCCGAGGCGGTCGTGGGTTGAATCGATGGGCCGCGGCGTACTGGATTCCCCGCTTTCGCGGGGAATGACAGTCGTCGTGAGGCGGGCAGCTCGCCCTTCACTCCGCCGCAACCGTCATCCCGTGGCCCAGCCGCTTCGAGATGCCCCCCGCGCAGTCGCGCAGTGCGTGCGCGATCGGGCTGTCCCAGCGCGCGTCGAACGTGCCTTCCGGCCCCATCGCTGTGATGACCAGCGCGACATGGCCGGAATGGTCGAACACGGGCGCCGAGAATGCGTTGACGCCGGGCAGGGGATCGCCGAGGGCGCGGGCAAGGCCGTGCTTGCGGACCTCGGCGAGGATCTCGGCGACCTTCGCGCCCTTCACCGCGCGCTTCGGATTGTAGCCGACGCCGCGACGATCGAGCCCGCTTTCGAGCGCGGCAGCGATCGTCTTCTCCGGCAGGAACGCCGCAAAGGCGCGGCCCGTCGCGGTCTCCAGCAGCGCCATCACCGAACCGGCCCGCATCACGATGTGGACGGGCTGGGCCGGCTCTTCGAGCTGCACCACGGTTGGACCGTGCGTGCCCCAGACGGCGAGCGAGACGGCATGCCCGATCTGGTTCGCGAGCGCCGCGATCCTGGGACGCGCGATGCGCACGCCCGAGAGCCGGCGCAGGCTGATCAGGCCGAGCTCGAGCGCCAGCGCGCCGATCTCGTAGCGGCCGGTGGTTTCGTCCTGCTCGATCAGGCCGATGCGGGAGAAGCTGGCGAGATAGGGATGCGCCTTCGCCGGCGTCATGCCGGCTTCGCGGGCGAGATCGCGCAGCATCATCGGCTCGCCGCATCTTGCGAGCGCGCGGAGCAATTCTCCACCGACCTCGATCGACTGGATGCCGCGGCTTTCTCTCTTCATGCGCCTCCTGGCGGGTGGCCTACGCTGCGTCGCGCCTGGCGGCGCTGTCGGCAAGATGCCGTCCGGCAATGTAACCGAAGGTCAGCGCCGGCCCAAGCGTGATGCCGGCGCCTGGATAATTGCCGCCCATGATGCTCGCCATGTCGTTGCCGGCGGCATAGAGGCCGGGAATCACGCGGCCCTCGGCGTCGAGCGCTCGCGCGTTCTCGTCGGTGACGACGCCGGCATAAGTGCCGAGATCGCCGATCACCATCTTGATGGCGTAGAACGGCCCGTTCTCGATCGGCGCGACGCAGGGGTTCGGGCCGTGCAGTGCATCGCCCTGGTAGCGGTTATAGGCCTTCGAGCCCTTGCCGAAGGCGGCATCGTGACCGAGTGGCGCGGTCGCATTGAACTGCCTGACCGTTTCGACGAAGGCCTTGGTATCGATCCCGGCCCTGGCCGCCAGCGCCTCCAGCGTGTCGCCGCGCATGAGATAGCCGGACTTCAGGTGATGGCCCAGCGGCATCGGGAAGGGCGGCACGCAGCCAAGGCCGTATTTGCGCAGCGTCTTGTGATCGCAGACGAGGAAGGCGGCGATCTCCTCGCCGGGCCTGGCCGCCTTGACCATGGCCTGGACGAAGTCGTGATAGGAATTGCCTTCATTGGCAAAGCGCCTGCCGTCGCCCATCACCGCGATCACGCCGGGCTTGGCGCGGTCGATGAAATGCGGCATCACGCCCTTCGAGCCGTCCTTGCGCGTGGTCAGCGACACCGGCACCCAGGCCGCCGCGTTCGGCAAGCGATTCTCGACATGGCCGCCGGCGGCCTCCGCAAGGCGTAGTCCATCCCCGGTATTGCCGGTCGGCCCCGGCGAATAGTGCTCATGGCCGGTCGGCGCGTGCGGGAACATTGTCTTGCGTCGCTCCACGTCATGCGGGAAGCCGCCGCAGGCGAGCACGACACCCCGGCGAGCGCGAACGCGCACCTCACGTCCCTCGCGCGACACGATGGCGCCGGTGACAGTGCCGTTCTCGACCGTCAGCTCACGCACCGGCGAGGACAGCCACATCGGAATCTTGAGGTCGAGCGCGGATTTGGCGAGGCGTCCCGCCAGCGCGTTGCCGTTCGTGAGCGTCATGCCGCGGCCGTAGCGCAGCACGTCCATCAGGTGCCGCGACAGGCGCTTGGCGACGTAGACCGCGGAGGTCAGCGACTTCGTCACCCGCATGAAATGGATGATCTCCTTGCCGGAGCCAAGCATCATGCCGAACACGGTCAGCTCGGGCAGCGGCATGCCGAGCGATTTGATGAGGTCGCCGAGCTCACGGCCGTCGAACGGCCGCGTCACCATGGAGCGGCCGCCCTGCGCGCCGCCGGGCGCCTCCGCGTGATAGTCCGGAAACACCAGCGGCATGTCGAAGCGCAACGCGGTCCTGGTCGTGAAGAAATCGACCGCTTCGGGGCCGGCGCTCAGGAAGGCATCGACGCGCGCGGCGTCGTAATTGTTGCCGGCCTCGTGGCGCAAATATGTGCGGGCCTGTTCCGGCGTCTCCTCGATGCCGTAGGCCTTCGCCAGCGACGTCCCGGGAATCCAGAGCCAGCCGCCGGAGCGCGCGGTGGTGCCGCCGAAGCGCGGCTCCTTCTCGACGATCAGCACATCGAGGCCTCGGGAGCGTGCGGTGATCGCGGCCGACATGCCGGAGCAGCCCGATCCGGCCACGAGCACATCGCACTCGTAAGTCTCAATGGCGCCATGCTCGTTGCCGGTCATGTCTCACCTCATTTCTTCAGGAGCGGACATTTGGATTCGGAGACGGGGCGGAAGGCGTCCTCGCCCTTCACGGTCTTGACGATATCCAGATAGTCCCACGGTTCCTTCGATTGCTCGGGCGTCTTCACCTTGGCGAGATACATGTCGCGGATGACGCGGCCGTCCTCGCGCAATTTGCCGCCGTGAACGAAGATATCCTCGATCGGCAGCTCGCGCATCTTGGCCATCACCTTGGCGGACTCGTCGGTGCCGGCAGCCTTGATGGCCTTCAGATAGTGCAGCACCGACCCGTAGACGCCGGTCTGGATCATGGTCGGCATCACCTTGGTGCGCTCGTAGAACTTCTTCGACCAGGCTCGCGTGGCCTCGTCCATGTTCCAGTAGGAAGCCGTGGTCATGTAGGTGCCCTGCGCGGCCTTCAGGCCGATGGCGTGCACGTCGGTGTCGAACATCAGGAGGCCGACCAGCTTCTGGCCGCCTTGGACGAGGCCGAACTCGCCGGACTGCTTGATGGCGTTGTCGGTGTCCTGGCCGGCATTGGCGAAGGCGACCACGTCGGATTTCGAGCTCTGCGCCTGGAGTGCGAAGGAGGAGAAGTCGGCGGTGTTGGTCGGATGCTTGACGCCGCCGAGCACCTTGCCGCCCATCTCGTTGATGAAGCGGGTTGCGTCCTTCTCGAGCTGCTGGCCGAAGGCGTAGTCAGCGGTGATGAAGTACCAGGACTTGCCGCCTTCCTTGATGACGGCGGAGGCCGTCACCTTCGACAGCGCGTAGGTGTCATAGGTGAAGTGCACGGTGTTCGGGCTGCACAGCTCGTCGGTCAGCGAGCTCGCGCCGGGACCGGACAGCAGGGCGATCTTGCCCCGCTCACGCACCATGTTGTGCACGGCGATCGCGATGCCGGAATTGGGAATGTCGACCACGGCGTCGACCTTGCCGTTGTCGAACCAGCCGCGCACGATCTGCACGCCGACGTCGGTCTTCATCTGATGGTCGGCGCTGATGACCTCGATCGGCTTGCCGAGCACGGTCGGCCCGAACTCCTCCACCGCCATCTTCGCGGCTTCCACCGAGCCCGGCCCGCTGTTGTCGCGGCCCCAGCTCGACAGATCCGTCAGCACGCCGATCCGCACTGCGTCGTCCGAGATTTGCGCGGTGGCGGCCGTGGTCATCGCCGCGGAAGTCATGGCCGCGAGCATCGTGCAGGCCAAGAGCCCTCTCATCGTCGTTTCCTCTCTTATTGGCCGCTTGGCGCGGCGGGTTTGTTGTGGAGGTAAATTAGATAATAGCGAATAAGTTTGTCAATGGCGAATAGTATTGGCGTGGCGAGTTCCGTTATTGCGGCATGCAAACCTCTCGTGTCCCGGACGCGCTGCAGCGCTCTTGCGCTGCTGCGCAGAGCCGGGACCCATGCCGCACGGACGGCTTGAGGAAGATGGGCCCCGGCTCTGCGGCGCACCGCCGAAGAGGCGCTGCGCAGCGTCCGGGGCACGAGAGCGATGAAGTGCCCGGGCAGGTTGCAACCCTCACCCCAACTATTCATGATGCTCATGGAATCTTTTGGGGCAGGGCATGACGACAGCAACGGGGATTTCCGCTTCCGCGGAGAAATCGACGACGGCGCATGTGGTGTGGGCGAGCGCGCTCGGCACCGCCATCGAGTGGTACGATTTCCTGATCTACGGCACGGCGGCAGCGCTAGTCTTCAACAAGCTGTTCTTTCCGAGCTTCGATCCCTTCGTCGGCACGCTGGCGGCGTTCTCGACCTATGCGGTCGGCTTCGTGGCGCGGCCGATCGGCGGCGCCATCATCGGGCACTACGGAGACCGGCTCGGCCGCAAGACCATGCTGGTCGCGACCATGATCGCGATGGGACTCGGCACCTTCCTGATCGGCTGCCTGCCGACCTATAGCCAGATCGGCCTCTGGGCCCCGGTCCTGCTCGTGATCCTCCGTTTCGTTCAGGGCATCGGGCTCGGGGGCGAGTGGAGCGGCGCGGTGGTGATGGTGATCGAGCACGCCGGCAATCGCCGCGGCTTCTACGGCAGCCTGGTGCAGATCGGCTTTCCCGTCGGGGTCGCCGCCTCCACGGGCATCTTCGCTCTGATGACGAAGCTGCCCGAGGCGGACTTCCTCAGCTGGGGCTGGCGCGTGCCGTTCCTGATCAGCATTCTACTCGTCGGCGTCGGCTTCATCGTGCGTCTCAAGCTCGCGGAGACGCCTCACTTCAAGGAGATCGTCGAACGCAAGGAGGTGCTGGCGCAGCCGGCCCTCGAGGTGCTGCGCCGCGACTGGCGCAGCTTTCTGCTCGCGATCGGCATCACGGTGTCGGAGGTCGGGCTCGCTTATCTCCTCACCGTCTTCACCGTGGTTTATGCCACGACTAGGCTCGGCCTGCCGCGGCAGGTGATCCTGGATGCGGTGGTCTATGCCGCCATCGTCGAGTTCGCGACGCTGCCGCTGGCCGGCTGGCTGTCCGACATCTTCGGACGCAAGGCGCTGTATCTCGCCGGCGGCGTCTTCTCGGTGGCGCTGGCCTTTCCGCTGTTCTGGTTTCTCGACAGCAGGGAGCCGGCGCTGATCACGCTCGCGCTGGTCGTCACGATGACGCTGACCCATGCGCTGCTGTTCGGGCCGAAGGCCGCGTTCATGCCGGAGCTGTTCCGCACCCAGGTGCGCTACAGCGGTGCTTCGCTCGGCGCCAACGTCGCGGCAGCGCTGAGCGGCGGCTTCTCGCCGCTGATCGCGGCCGGGCTGCTGGCATGGGCCGGCTCGTACTGGGCGGTGTCGGTCTATATTATAGCACTGTCGATCGTCACGATCCTGGCAACGCTGCTGGCGCCGGAGACGGCGCGGGGCCCGCTGAGATCCTGAAGGTCAGCCCCGCCAGGGGGTGCGCCCGAAATTTTTCTCCGCCCCCTCTTGAAAGCGGTCTCGGATTTTCTAAGTCGTTTTTCGCCGCGAGAGCGGTGTGCCGGATGCCAGAATCGGGTCCGGCACGGGCGCCGGGCTGGTCGTTTCGGACCTGTCTGAATACCCGCCTTGCGCTCCTTCGTATCCATCTTGCTCTCAGGAGGACTTGGTTATGAGGACCAGTTTCGACTTCGCGCCGCTGTGGCGCTCCACCATCGGCTTCGACCACCTGGCCGACCTCGTCGACAGCACGCTGCGCCAGGCGACCGAGGACAACTATCCCCCCTACAACATCGAGCGTTCCGGCGAAGACCATTACCGGATCAGTCTCGCGGTGGCAGGCTTCGGCGCCAGCGACATCACCGTGACGGCCGAGCAGAACGCGCTCACCATCGAGGGCAAGAAGCCCGAGACCGCCGCGCGCGAATATCTGTACCAGGGCATCGCCGCGCGACCGTTCCGGCGCGTGTTCAATCTCGCCGACTACGTCCAGGTCAAGCAGGCCTCGTTCCAGGACGGGCTCCTGATCATCGACCTCGTCCGCGAGGTTCCGGAAGCCATGAAGCCGCGCCGGATTCCGATCGCCGGCGGCGCTCCTGCGGCATCGCAGATCGAGCAGAAGAAAGCAGCCTAGACGCTCGATCGATCGAATGGCGGAACGCGGCGCGCGGATGCGCGGGCCGCGCTCCCGATGCATGAAGGAGAGAACCATGGCGTTTCGTGATCTCATTCCCTGGTCGAGAAACCAGGAGCTTGCGTCGGCGCGCGACAATTTCGATCCGTTCCTGACGCTTCACCGCGAGATGAACCGTCTGTTCGACGACGTCTTCCGCGGCTTCGGCGGGACCGGCCTGTCGCCGCTGATGGAAGGCCGCTTCGGCTGGCCGAAGGTCGAGCTCAGCGAGACCGACAGGACGCTGACCGTCTCGGCCGAGCTTCCCGGCCTCACCGAGAAGGACGTCCAGGTCGAGATCGCCAATGGCGTCCTGACCGTCCGCGGCGAGAAGAAGGCGGAGCGCGACGGCGAAGGCAGGTTCTTCACCGAGCGCTACTACGGCGCCTTCGAGCGGCAGATCCCGCTGGAGGGCGTCGAGGAGGACAAGGCCGAGGCGTCGTTCAAGAACGGCGTCCTGACCGTGTCGCTGCCGAAATCGGAGAAGGCGCGCGAAGGCGTCAAGCGCATCGCGATCAACACGCATTGATGTCAAGCGGGACGGCGGCGGTTGGCGCCGCCGTCCCATCGTCAAAAAAATCGTCCCCCCGGAAAGGAGCATGAGGGAGGCACACCGATGACCAACGTGAATACCAATCCCGGCGGTCTCAATCCGCTGTTTCATCCTGCGGCCCACTACGAGTCGCCTGCCGACGTTCTGAATGCGCCGGAGCTCTCTTCACCCGAGAAGCGCATCATCCTGTCGTCCTGGGCATCCGACATGTACGCGGTCGAATCCTGTCCCGCCCTGCGCGAGATTCCCGGCATGAGCCACACGGTCCGGCTCGCCGATATTCTGGCCGCCTTGCGCAAGCTCGACGGCGACAACGACAATGACGACCCGCCGCGGGGCGGCGGCGTGCCGATGCGGCTGCGGCGGCCCTGGGCCGCCGCTGAAAGGCGAGCGGCATGATGTTCACGCCCGCCGTACTCGGGCTCGTGCTGCTCGGCCAGTCCGCGGCTGCCTGGGCCGTTCCGTTTCTGGCCCTGCAGGGCTGGATCGTCGCGTCAGGCGACGAAGGCTGAAGCACCAAGGTTCCAACTATCCTCACAACACAAGCGGCAGGTGACGATGATGAGTGCTATGCGTCTGCTCTTGCTGGCCTTGCTGGTGCTGACGCTCACGGCGTCGCAGCCTGCCGCCGGCCAGATTCCGGATCTGAAGACCGGCGGCCCGGTGCCGACCCTGGCGCCGCTGGTGCGCCAGGTGACGCCCGCCGTGGTCAACATTTCCGTGCACGGCCGCGTGCGCGAGGACAACCCGCTCTACCGCGATCCGCTCTTCCGCGAATTCTTCGACGTCCCGAGGCAAATCGAGAAGGAGGTCAATGCGACCGGCTCCGGGGTCATCGTCGACGCCCAGCGCGGCTACGTGCTTACCAACAATCACGTCGTCGAGGGCACCTCCGCCGTTCAGATCACGACGAAGGACGGCCGCCAGTTCTCCGCCAGGGTCATCGGCCGCGACCCGCCGACGGATGTCGCGGTGCTCCAGGTCCAGAACCCGGCCGGGCTCAAGGCGCTTCCCTTCGGCGACAGCGACGGGCTCGAGGTCGGTGATTTCGTCCTTGCGATCGGCAATCCCTTCGGCCTCGGCCAGACCGTGACGTCAGGGCTCGTCAGCGCGCTGGGCCGCACCGGCCTCGGCAAGCAGGGCTATGAGGATTTCATCCAGACCGATGCGGCGATCAATCCCGGCAATTCCGGCGGGGCGCTGGTCAGCCTGCGGGGCGAACTCGTCGGCATCAACTCTGCGATCATCTCACCCGCGGGCGGCAATGTCGGCATCGGCTTTGCCATTCCGGTCAACATGGCGCGCAAGGTGATGGAGCAGATCGTCGCCAACGGCCGCGTCGAGCGCGGCCGCATCGGCGTTTCGCTGAAAGATCTGCATCCGTCGGTCAACAAGGGATTGAACCAGGGCGCGGTCGTCGCCGAGATCGCGGCGGATTCGCCCGCGGAGAAGGCGGGCCTGCGCAAGGGTGATATCGTCACCGGAGCCGACGACCGCCCGATACGCACCGCCGCCCAGCTCCGCAACACGATCGGCCTTGCGCGCATCGGCGAGGACGTGAAGCTCACTCTGCTGCGCAAGGGTGCGCCGCTCACCGCCACGGTGAGAGTGGCGCCGGCGACTGAGCCCAGCACCGCGCTCGCAGGCCCCAATCGCCTCGTTCGCTGAAACGAATGCGGGGACGAACCGCGGAAGCGGTTCGTCCCCCTGCGACGGCAGGGCCATCGCATATGAGATGTCGCTATGGGTACTGGCTGTCTCCACAGCGTCATGGCCGGGCTTGTCCCGGCCATCCACGCCTTTCCACGCGGCAAAAAGAACGTGGATGCCCGGGACAAGCCCGGGCATGACGACCTCTGCAAAATCCAAATGCGATTGCCCTGGGATGACGGGCCGCGTGATCTCCCAGCTCAGGCGGCGCGGTGATCCCGTCCGCCTTGCAGGTCCCGGATCAGCCGCCGCTCGCGTTCGATGCGTTGGCGGTAGAGCTCGCGCTCATGCTCGGTCCTGGTGCTTGCAAGAAGCAGCTCGTAATGGCCGATGACCTTCTCGCTGCCTCGAATGAGCAGATCTCGCTGGCTGTTCATTGCGCCATCCCCGTCGCATTGGCCGGCGCTCCGGAAGCGCGGAAGCTGACAGGGAAGGTCGCCGCGGTCAGGCCATCGAGCGCCGATTGCTCTTCCGCGAGGCGCCTCTCGACGAAATGGCGCTCCAGCTCCGACAGCCTGGTCTTCAGCAGACGCCGGTAGCGGTGGATGTTGTTGCGGTGCGCACGAATGCGGGCCAGATTCTCATCGAGCATCATCGTCTCTCCAGACGGTCGCGTTAATTCCTTTGATGTCGAGGGTGAGAAAGTCTCTTCTCGGCGAAAAAAATAGGCGGTGGGTGAACGCTGTCAAGATGTCGGCGCGCCTGTCCTTGTTGCTGGGGTCCTGAAGATCGATGCTCGGCCAAGGGCCCGGGCGGCTAGGTTCCGCCAGCGATTGCCTCTTGTTGGCCAGCAAGCGAACCTCGTGCGGCCATATTTGAACAGGAGTGATCTCCCGCGAGGGAGGCGCTCCGATGACCAAAGCACTGATCACTGCTGTCGCAATGCTGGCCTGCGTGCCCGCGAGCGCTTTCGCGCAGGAGCGCGCGGGCGATGCGGCGCTCGGCGCGGTGTCGGGCGCGGTCGTGCTGGGCCCGGTCGGCGCGGTCGCCGGAGCCTTGATCGGCTACACGGCCGGACCCTCGATCGCCCGCTCCTGGGGCCTGAGAGGTTCGCAGTCGGCACGGCATCGGCAGCCGCCGCGTCGCGCCGCCGCCACCGGCGGCACGCCGCGCACGCGCGAGGCGATGGCAGCCAACGGTCAGATGCGAGCTGCCGGCAATCCGGCCCCACCGGTTCAAGCCGCGTCTGCCGTGCCAGCCCCAACCTCGGCGCCGCCCGTTCAGGGCTTCGACTGAGGCCGGGACCTCAAGTCGAAGCTTCGGGCGCAGCCGATCGAGCTGGCGAGGCTTGCATCCCGGTCTAGGGTTGGCCGAGGATCTTCCTCGCGGCGCGAAGGTGCGGCTTGTCGATCATCTGGCCGTCGAGTCGCAGCGTGCCGGAATCGGGATTGCTCGCGAACGCCGCGATCACCTTCTCTGCCCATTTGCGCTCGGTGTCCGTCGGCTCGAAGGCCGCGTTGACGATGTCGACGTGCTTGGGATGGATCAGCGCCTTGGCCGAAAAGCCGTCGCGCCGCGCCGCGCGCGTCTCGGCTTCGAGGCCCGCGAGGTTGTCGATGTCGGTGTAGACCGTGTCGATCGGCGCGACCTCGGCCGCCGCCGCGGCCATCAGGCAGAGATCGCGGGCGAGGCGATAGGGGCTGTGGAAGACGCCGCCGCTCGCTTTCTCGGTCGCGCCGAGCGAGACGGAAAGATCCTCCGCGCCCCACATCAGGCCGGCAAGGCGAGGGGAGCAGCCCTTGTAGCTGCCGAGCCCGAAGATCGAGCCGGCGGTCTCCGTCGCGACGCAGACGATACGGGTCGTGCCGATCACGATGCCGGCTGCTGCTTCCAGGGCTTCGAGCCAGGTCGCGACCTGCCGCACGTCGTCGCCACCTTGCGATTTCGGCAGCACGATGCCGTCCGGCCTGCCCGGCATCACCGCGGCGAGATCGGCCAGCGTCATGCCGGTGTCGAGCGCGTTGACCCGGACGTAGAGCTGATGTGGCTTGCTGCGGCCTTTCAGCATCGCAAGCGTCAGCCCGCGCGCCTCCGCTTTCTTCTCGGTGACGACGGAGTCCTCGAGATCGATGATCAGCGCGTCGGCCTTGCCTTCGCTCGCCTTCTCGAATTTGCGCGGGGAATCGCCCGGCACGAACAGCATCGAACGCATCAGACCGGCCTCTTGTGCATCATCGCCATGCGGCGGCATTTGCCGACGATCTCGTCGTTCTGGTTCAAGGCCTGGTGCTCGAACTCGACGATGCCGGCCTTGGGCCGCGATTTGGAGTCCCGCACCGAGAGCACCTTTGTCGTGGCCCGCAACGTGTCGCCATGGAAGACCGGCTTGGGAAAGGTGACGTCGGTCATGCCGAGATTGGCGACGGTGGTCCCCATGGTCGTATCATAGACCGTCATGCCGATCATGATGCCGAGGGTGTAAAGGCTGTTGAAAATGCGCTGGCCGAACTCGGTCTTCTCGGCGAAATGCGCGTCGATGTGGAGGGGCTGCGGGTTGAGCGTCAGCAGGCTGAACATGGTGTTGTCCATCTCCGTGACGGTCCGGGTCAAAGGATGCCTGAACTCCTGGCCCACGGAAAAGTCTTCGAAATAAAGTCCGGCCATCGCGGTTTCCTCCCTGCGAAATTACGGCGCGCGCATACCTTCGCGCCGCATGACGCTATGCATGGTAGACACAGTTGATCGCCAATTTCACGTATCTGTACCCGGTTTTTCAAGCTAAAGAACCCAGGCGAGGCGTCAGGGCGCAGCAAGCGGCCACGGCCTTTGCGTGGGGAACGCGAAAGAAGGGAGATGGCGCGGTCGCGGCTCCCAAGAAGGAGATCACGGACATGGATTTCGCGCTCACCGATCAGCAGGAAGCCATTCGCGACGCCGTCGCCAAGATCTGCGAGGGCTTTCCCGACGCATACTGGCTGAAGAAGGATCACGACGGCGGCTTCCCGCACGACTTCCACAAGGCGCTGGCGGACGCCGGCTGGCTTGGTATCTGCGTGCCGGAAGAATATGGCGGCTCCGGGCTCGGCATCACCGAAGCCGCGGTCATGATGCGCACCATCGCGGAGTCCGGCGCCGGCATGTCCGGCGCCTCCGCGGTCCACATCAACGTGTTCGGCCTCAATCCCGTCGTCGTGTTCGGCACCGAGGAGCAGCGCAGGCGCATGCTGCCGCCGATGGTCGAGGGCCGCGAGAAGGCGTGCTTTGCCGTGACCGAGCCCAACACCGGTCTCAACACCACGCAGCTCAAGACCCGTGCGGTCGCCAAGAACGACCGCTACATCGTCAACGGCCAGAAGGTATGGATCTCGACCGCGCAGGTCGCGCACAAGATCCTGCTGCTGGCGCGCACCACGCCGCTGGAGGAGGTGCGCTCGCCCACCCATGGCCTCAGCCTGTTCTATACCGATTTCGACCGCAACAGGATCAAGGTCCACGAGATCGAGAAGATGGGCCGCAAGATCGTCGACTCCAACGAGCTGTTCTTCGAGGACTTTGAAATTCCGATGGAGGACCGGATCGGCGAAGAGGGCAAGGGCTTCGAGTACATCCTCGAAGGCATGAACCCCGAGCGCATCCTGATTGCCGCGGAGGCGGTCGGCCTCGGCAAGCTCGCGCTGTCGCGCGCCACCGAATACGCCAAGACCCGCGTCGTGTTCAATCGCCCGATCGGCAAGAACCAGGGCATCCAGCATCCGCTCGCAGTGAACTGGGTCGAGCTCGAGGCCGCCTGGCTGATGGTGATGTCGGCGGCCTGGCAGTACGACAAGGGCATGCCGTGCGGCGCCGCGGCCAATGCCGCGAAATATCTCGCCGGCGAAGCGGGCTTCTCGGCCTGCGAGCAGGCGGTGATGACCCATGGCGGCTTCGGCTACGCCAAGGAATTCCACGTCGAGCGCTACCTGCGCGAAGTGCTGATCCCGCGCATCGCGCCGGTCAGCCCGCAGCTCGCGCTCAGCTTCATCGCGGAAAAGGTGCTGGGGCTCGCGAAGTCGTACTGAACGAGTCTTTTTGGCGCAAACCAGATAGGCGGCCTATTCGGCAGCGATCCGCTCCATCGCCATGGCACGGAGCCTGGCGCGCTGGATCTTGACGCCGTTGGCGCTGTCGGTGACGGGGAAAGCGTCCACGACATAGATCCGCGCCGGCACCTTGTAGCCGGCGAGCCGCTCGCGCAGACGCGCCGTGAGCGCCTCCTGCTGCGGCGGCTCCCCTGCCGGGATCACGAAGGCGACGCAGCGCGCCTGGCCCTTCAGATCAACAGCAACCACCTGGGCGTCGGCCACGCCGGTGCACGATTTGAGCTCGTCCTCGATCTCGCCCGGCCCGACCAGGAAGCCGCCGAGCCGCATCGCATCGCCGGCGCGCGTCTCGTAGACGAAGGAGCCATCGCCGCGCAGCCGGCCGATGTCGCCGGTGCGGAAGAACCCGTCGGCGGTGATCGCCTCGCGCGTCGCCTCGGGATTGTTGAAATAGCCGAGGAAGCGTGACGGCGCGGTGATCTCGATCTCTCCGGAGACGCCCTGGCCCGCAAGCTCGCCGGTCTCGGTGTCGCGCACGCGCACCTTCGCATCAAGCGACATCGGCCAGCCGCCGCCCTCGATGCGGTCGGCGAAGACATCACCGGGGCGGGCGATCGAGAACAGGGCCTGCACCTCGCTCGAGCCGTAGAGGCCGAACAACGGCATGCCGCGCGTCTCGGCCTCCGCGGCGAGCTCCCGCCAGCCGGGTTGGAACGCGGCGAAGCCGCAGACCTCGAGATTTGGAAATGGGCGTGGCGCATCGGTGAGGGCGAGAATGCGGCGGAACATCTCGTCCGAGCCGAAGGAGTGCGTGATCCCGTGCGCGCCAAGGATCTTCAGGGCCGGCGCCGCCTCGAAGGCGTCGAGTACATGGATAGTGGCGCCGGCTGCGATGAAACCGAGCAGGCTGGTCATGCCGAAGGTGCCGCAGAACGGCAGCATGGCCAGCAACGAGTGACGCTGGTGATCGAGCCGGAGCGCGTGGGCGACGGAGGCGGCGTGCGTCGCCAGCGTCCGCTGCGAATGCGCGACGAGTTTTGGGCCTTTGGTGGTGCCCGACGTGGTGTACAGCAGCACGGGCAGGTCGACATCGTCTTGAGCCGGCGGGGCAGGCGGATAGGACTTGTCGAAGGCATCGAACCGCACACAGGGCCAGTGCGCCGGGATCGCATCCGCGCCGACCACGGCAAGCCTTTGCAGCGCGGGCACCTCGGCCTTGGCGATATCGGCGAGGATGGCGGCAAAGTCGATCGAGCGGAATGCGGCCTCGACCACCATCAGCCTGGCACCGGACACCTTGAGCAGGTGCGCGACTTCCGCGCCGCGGTAGCGCGTATTGACGGCGGCGACGACCGCGCCGAGCCGTGCGGCGGCGAACAGCAGTGCCAGCCACTCGATCCGGTTGACCAGCCAGACCGCAACGACGTCGCCCTTGCCGATGCCTTGGGCCGCAAGCCAGACGGCGGTCTGCTCGACCTTCGTCGAGAATTCCGCGCGAGAGACGGGTCTACCGTCGAATACCAGGGTAGGATCGGCGGTCTCGATCCGGATCAGCGATTGCAGCGAAAAATCGTTGGCGCTCATGGCAATCGGAGTAACCCGATCGCCAAGCTGTCTACTTGGTGCCGAACATCCGGTCGCCGGCATCGCCCAGGCCCGGCACGATGTAGCCGTGGTCGTTGAGCCGCTCGTCGATCGCGGCGGTCCAGATCGGCACGTCGCCATGCTCGCTCTGAAACTGGGCGATGCCCTCGGGCGCGGCCAGAAGACAGACGAAACGGATGTCGCGGGCGCCGCGCGCCTTGAGCAGGGAGGCGCCGGCGCAGGCCGAGTTGCCGGTCGCCAGCATCGGGTCCATCAGGATCACGGTGCGGTCGGACAGGTCCTGCGGCGCCTTGAAGTAATATTCCACGGCCTGCAGCGTCTCGGGGTCGCGGTAGAGCCCGATATGGGCGATGCGCGCCGAAGGCATCAGGGCGAGCATGCCGTCGAGGAAGCCGACGCCGGCGCGCAAAATCGGCGCCAGCGTGAGCTTCTTGCCGGCGATCTTGGGCGCCCGCATCGGCGCGATCGGCGTCTCGATCTCGACAAGCTCCAGCGGCAGGTCGCGCGTCACCTCGTAGCAGAGCAGCATCCCGATCTCGTTCAGGATCTCGCGAAAACTCTTGGTCGAGCGGTCCTTCTCCCGCATCAGGGAGAGCTTGTGCTGGACCAGGGGGTGGGCGACGACGTTGACGTTGCCAGTGTTCATGAAACCGCTCTACACCGTTCCATGAAATTGCGCCAGATCGGGCAGGTACTTTTAGGCAACGCCTTTTTCGCGAGACAGCCGGCTTCAACTGGGCCTCGCGACCGCGCTGCGGGAGGGCGATCGCGGCCATGGCGGCCTCCTCACGGATCTGTAAGGTCATGATCTCTGCCGCGCCGGTCAGGCGGGGAGGTGCCAGATATGGATTGCGGTTCTCAGCGCGATCAGCGCGGTGAGCACGCTGCCCATCGAGAGCAGGCCGAGCGCCTGGAGCGCGATGCGCGAGAGCTGCGCCTTGCGTGCGTGGGAGATGCGCACCGGGTGTTCAGCCAGAGGCCGGTCAAGGTCATGTGTCAGGATCGACATGGTGGAAGTCCTCGTTACTGGTGCGGCAAGACGGCCGCGCCGATCTGCCGCTTAGGATGTCGATCGCCGCGTAGGATTGCGAGATGAGCGCCGGCGTTCCCGCATAGGAATGTCATAGGGATGCCGATCCTCGCGCCCGCGTCTGCCAGACGTGGAGGTGCCTTCGAGATACGTCACGGAAATCGAGAGAACGAAATGGAACGTCCCGCCAGTCAGACTCCGACGCTGTCGATCAATTCCTCGTCGGCGATCGCAGCGAATGCGCGCACCACGCCTCTCTGCGCGGCTGCGTCCAGCGGCACGATCGGAAGCCTGGTCGCGGCGGACATCAGGCCAAGGAGGTTGAGACCGTATTTGAGCGCGGCCGGACTTTCCCTGGACAGGCAGGCGATCAGCGGGATCAGGCGCTTGTGCAGATAACGGGCGGATTGCAGCCGGCCCTGCCTGACGTGCGAGAAGATCGTGCGACAGAGATCCGGCGCGATGTTGGCGACTTCCGAGATCGCGCCGTCGCCGCCGTCCGCGATGAAGCCGAATGCGGTGGTGTCGTCGCCGGAGAGAAAGCGAAAACCTTCCGGCAAGTTGCGTGACAGCCGCATCGGACGGGTGATGTCGCCGCTCCCGTCGCGCAGAGCGACGAACTGACGGGATTCGAGCAGACGCAGAAGCGTCTCGTCGGCAAGCGGGCGCAGCGTGCGGGAGGGAATGTCGTGCAGGATCACGGGCAGTCCGATCGCGCCGGCGACCGCCCGGAAGTGTGCCAGCATGCCCTCCTGCATCGGCTTGTTGTAGGCGGGCACGACCGACATCACGGCATCGGCGCCGGCCGCCTCCGCGCGCCGCGCAAGTTCGATGGCGTGGCTGGTTGCGTTGGAAACCGCGCCTGCGATGACCCGCACGCGGCCGCGGGAGACGTCGACCGCGGTGCGGATGACGAGCTCCTGCTCGGCCGGCGAGAGCGTCGGCGCTTCTCCCGCCGTCTCGCAGACCACGATGGCCGGCACGCCGGCCGCGACCTGTCGCTCGCACAGTGTGGCGAACGCCTCGAGATCGATTGCATCTGCTGCGTCGAACGGGGTCGGCAGGTCGGGGATGAATCCGGTGAACCAGGCGGCGGGAGGGACCAGCATGATTTTTCCCGTTGCTCAGGCGGCGCGCTGCGCGACGGTGCTGTTTGGGCGCTTGCCCATGTCGAGCTCGATCTCGCGCGGCAGCTCGACGATGGTTTCGGGATGCTGTCCGTTCTCGAACAGCGCATATTTGATCGCCTGGGCGCGGCTGACGAACAGGCCGCCATAGAGGCCGTTCTGTTCCTGGGCGACCCATTGTCCCCGGCGATTCCTGCCGATGAAGACGACGGTCGAAGGCGAGCTGCACGAGGGAGGTTCGACGAGTTTCACGGGTTTGATCCTTCTGAACGACGCCGGCTTCGGACGCAGGTCCTTGCCGGCGTGCTCAATATCCTCAGTCGCGAATATGATTTCGAGGGCGGGCGAGGCGCGATCTCATAGGAAGATCATAAAGCCGGAACTGTGCGGTTCAGGCCGGATCGATGACGACGTGGACCAGCGCGAACAGCGCGCCGAACGCGACAGCCTCGTCCCAATGATTGAGCGCAGCTCCGAACAGCGGCTCCCGCCTGACGAGGCTGGCGAGCGCGCACAGGACGATCGACATCCAGAGCAGGACGGCGAGGCTCCGGCCGAAGCCGACGCTGCCGAATGCGGCAAAGCCCATGAGCAGGGCGAGGCGGACGACGAAGCGCGCGATCACGCGCGCCGGGCTCAGCGTGCGCGGCATGTCCGGAGCTTGCGACATGGCGTCGGGTCTAGCCGTAGTGATCGCAGGCGACCGGCTCGCAAAGCGGATCCGGCAAAGGGCGGACGGAAGGAACGCTCGGCCGCGACACATCCGTCGCCAGCGCCCGCACCTCGAGGAACGCCGACAGCAGGGCGAGCGCGAGGTACGCATGGCGCGCCTCGACCGCTGCATCCAGCCAGTCCGGCAGTTCGCGCTCGCGCGACAGTGCGCAATGCCACTCGCCATCATCATAGGCGATGCGGCGGACCTGCCACATCGGCAGCTCCAGCTCCATGAGGACCAGCGCCGCGTCCGCCCATGCCTCGGCGTCGATCAGGCGTGTGAGGTGTTCGGTGCGGCCGCTCTGGCCGAGCGAGGGGATGCGCCGGCAGGCCGTTTCCATGATCTCGATCATCAACGGTCGCGTCATCGCCTGCGCGTTGCGCAGGCGGTTGCCGAGTGATGGTGGATCGTAGCGGCGGAGAGCAGCGATCATGTCAGGCCTCCTGGAGTTGGCGTCGGTCAGTCGGCCGGCCTCTCCAAGATGGCTGGAACAGCATTTGAAAACGAGATGACGAGGGGGCGGCAGATATAGGGATCTCATAAAAGGTGCGGGGCGTGGCCACACTCCGCTCGCCAGGGAAGGCCGAGAGGGCAGCCGATCAGTTGGCGTGTGACCGCGCGTGGAGAGGGTGGCTTTTATGAGATTCCTATAACTTCGCCATAGCCCTCATCTCGAAAACCTATGTCGCCGGTGGCACTTCAGAGCGGTGAAAGTTCCGGACGGGCGCCTTGGGACAAGTGCCGTGGTTGATCCATGGCAAGCCCGCCGGAATCAGAGACATGGTTGCGTCAAAGACAGAGCGCAACGAGGAGTACTTCCATGATGGACATTCTCATGCTGGCGCTGGCCTTCGGCCTCTTCGCGCTCGCCATCGGTTACACCTACGCCTGCGAACGTCTGTGAGGGAGCGACCATGATCTTCGATTATGCGCTCGCCGGCGCCGTCTCGTTCGGCATCCTGCTTTACCTCACCTACGCGCTGCTGCGTCCCGAGCGGTTCTAGTCCATGCTGCTGCTCGTCGAATTGCTGCTGGCCGAGGCCGCGCTCGTCGCCGGCCTGCTCGCGCTCCTCCTGCCGCTGTTGCGCCGGACCCAAAGCCTGAAGGGTTGATACAATGACCGTGATCGGTTGGTTCCAGATCATTCTTTACTGCGCCATCATCGTCGCGCTGACCAAGCCACTCGGCTGGTATATGACGCGCGTGTTCAACGGTGAGCGCACGTTCCTGTCGCCCGTCCTGCGCCCGATCGAGGCCGGCATCTACTGGATCTCCGGCGTCGACGAGAAGCGCGAGCAGCACTGGCTGACCTACACGGTCGCGATGCTGCTGTTCCATGTCGGCGGCTTCCTCATCATCTACGGCCTGATGCGGCTGCAGGCCGTGCTGCCGTTCAACCCGGCCGGGCAATCCGCGGTCGCCGAGGATCTGTCCTTCAACACCGCGATCTCCTTCATCACCAACACCAACTGGCAGAACTACGGCGGCGAGAGCACGCTGTCCTATCTGACCCAGATGGTCGGCCTCACGCACCAGAATTTCCTGTCGGCGGCGACCGGCATCGTGCTCGCGGTCGCGCTGATCCGCGGCTTTGCCCGCGCCTCGATGCGCACCGTCGGCAACTTCTGGGTCGATGTCACTCGCTGCACGCTGTACATCCTGCTGCCGATCTGCATCGTCTACACGTTGTTCCTGGTCTGGCAGGGCATGCCGCAGACGCTCGGGGCCTATGTCGAGGCGACCACGCTCGAAGGTGCCAAGCAGACCATCGCGGTCGGCCCGGTCGCCTCGCAGGTCGCGATCAAGATGCTCGGCACCAATGGCGGCGGCTTCTTCAACGCCAATGCGTCGCACCCCTTCGAGAACCCGACCGCGCTGTCGAACTTCGTGCAGATGCTGTCGATCTTCGCGCTCGGCGCGGCGCTCACCAATGTGTTCGGCCGCATGGTCGGCAACCAGCGCCAGGGTTGGGCGATTCTCGCCGTGATGGGCGTGCTGTTCGTCGCCGGCGTTGGCATTTGCTATTGGGCGGAAGCCAACGGCACCGCGACCATGCATGCGCTCGGCCTGTCCGGCGGCAACATGGAAGGCAAGGAAGTGCGCTTCGGCATCGTCGCGTCCTCGCTGTTCGCCGTGATCACCACCGCCGCGTCCTGCGGTGCCGTCAACGCGATGCATGACAGCTTCACCGCGCTCGGCGGCATGATCCCGCTGATCAATATCCAGCTCGGCGAGATCATCGTCGGCGGCGTCGGCGCCGGCATGTACGGCATGCTGCTGTTCGTCATCCTCGCGATCTTCGTCGCAGGCCTCATGGTCGGCCGCACGCCGGAATATGTCGGCAAGAAGATCGAGGCGCGGGAGGTCAAGATGGCGATGCTCGCGATCCTGATCCTGCCGCTGATGATCCTGGGTTGGTCGGCCGTCGCGGTCGTGCTGCCGACGGGCGTTGCCTCGATGGCGAATGCCGGTCCGCACGGCTTCTCGGAAGTGCTCTATGCCTATTCCTCGCAGACCGGAAACAACGGTTCGGCCTTCGCGGGTCTGACCGGGAACACCCTGTTCTATAACCTGACGGGCGCATCCGCGATGTTCGTCGGCCGCTTCCTCATGATCGTGCCGGCGATGGCGATCGCGGGTTCGCTCGCGGAGAAGAAGTCGATCCCGCCGTCGATGGGCACGTTCCCGACCACCGGAGGCCTGTTCGTCGGTCTCGTCGTCGGCGTCATCCTGATCATGGGCGGCCTGACGTTCTTCCCGGCGCTCGCGCTCGGCTCCATCGTCGAGCACCTCGCGATGAACGCCGGCAACCTGTTCTGATCCAGCTCTTTCGGAGTGACCTCCATGGAACCCGTCCATAAACCCAACAAGCGCATGCCGGTCTCGGCGATGCTGGATCCAGGGATCGTGATGCCGGCGATCGGCGCGGCTTTCGCCAAGCTCGATCCGCGCGCCATGATCAAGAACCCGGTCATGTTCGTGGTCGAGATCGTTGCTGCGCTCACCACCGTGATCTTCCTGCGCGATCTCCTGACTGGCGGGGAAAATCTCGGATTCACCTTCCAGATCATCCTCTGGCTGTGGTTCACCGTGCTGTTCGCCAACCTCGCCGAAGCGGTGGCCGAGGGCCGAGGCAAGGCGCAGGCCGAGACGCTGCGCAAGACTCGTACCGAGAGCCAGGCCAAGCTCCTGAGCGGCGCAGGCCGCGACTACAAGCTCGTATCAGGCACGAGCCTGAAGGTCGGCGATCTCGTGCTGGTCGAGGCGGGCGACACGATCCCCTCGGACGGCGAAGTGATCGAAGGCGTCGCCTCCGTCAACGAGGCCGCCATCACCGGCGAGTCGGCGCCCGTGATCCGCGAATCCGGCGGCGACCGGTCGGCGGTGACAGGCGGCACGCAGGTGCTGTCGGACTGGATCCGCGTTCGCATCACGGCAGCCCAGGGGTCGACCTTCATCGACCGCATGATCAAGCTGGTCGAGGGCGCGGAGCGGGCGAAGACGCCGAACGAGATCGCGCTCAACATTCTGCTCGCCGGCCTCACCATCATCTTCGTGTTCGCCACCGTGACGATCCCGAGCTACGCCGCCTATGCCGGCGGCTCGATCTCGGTGATCGTGCTGGTGGCGCTGTTCGTGACGCTGATCCCGACCACCATCGGCGCGCTCTTGTCGGCCATCGGCATCGCCGGCATGGACCGCCTGGTGCGCTTCAACGTGCTGGCGATGTCCGGCCGCGCGGTCGAAGCCGCCGGCGACGTCGACACGCTGCTGCTCGACAAGACCGGCACCATCACGCTCGGCAACCGGCAGGCGACCGCGTTCCGTCCGGTGCGCGGCGTCACCGAGCAGGAGTTGGCCGACGCCGCCCAGCTCTCCTCGCTGGCGGACGAGACGCCGGAAGGCCGCTCCATCGTCGTGCTGGCGAAGGAGAAGTACGGCATCCGCGGCCGCGACATGGCGGAGCTCGGGGCCACCTTCATCCCGTTCACGGCGCAGACCCGCATGAGCGGCGTCGATGCCGGCGGCTCGTCGGTACGCAAGGGTGCGGTCGACGCCATGCTGAACCATGTCGGCGGCGGCGCTCCGACCGCGGTCGCTTCCGGCAACATTGCGCGGGCGATGCAGCCCGCAGCGCTGTCCGAGCTCGGCCGCGAGATCCAGGCCATCGCCGATGACGTGTCGAAGTCCGGCGGCACGCCGCTGGCCGTCGCCAGGGATGGCAAGCTGCTCGGGATCGTCCAGCTCAAGGACATCGTCAAGGGCGGCATTCGCGAGCGCTTCGCCGAGCTGCGTCGCATGGGCATCCGCACCATCATGATCACCGGCGACAATCCGATGACGGCCGCCGCCATCGCGGCCGAGGCCGGCGTCGACGACTTCCTGGCGCAGGCAACTCCCGAGGACAAGCTCAAGCTGATCCGCGACGAGCAGGCCAAGGGCAAGCTGGTCGCCATGTGCGGCGACGGCACCAACGACGCGCCGGCGCTCGCGCAGGCCGACGTCGGCGTCGCCATGAACACCGGCACCCAGGCCGCCCGCGAGGCCGGCAACATGGTTGACCTCGACTCCAACCCGACCAAGCTGATCGAGGTGGTCGAGATCGGCAAGCAGCTGTTGATGACGCGCGGCGCGCTGACGACGTTCTCGATCGCCAACGACGTCGCCAAGTATTTCGCAATCATCCCGGCGATGTTCCTGGCGTTCTACCCCCAGCTCAGCGTGCTCAACGTCATGAATCTGTCGAGTCCGCAGAGCGCCATCCTGTCGGCGATCATCTTCAACGCGCTGATCATCATTGGCTTGATCCCGCTCGCGCTGAAGGGCGTCGCCTATCGCGCCGTCGGTGCCGGCGCGCTGCTGCGACGCAACCTGTTGATCTACGGGCTCGGCGGCATCGTCATCCCCTTCATCGGCATCAAGGCGATCGACCTCGTGGTGACCGCCTTGCACTTGGCTTGACATGTCAATGCGAGCAACGAGGCATCCGGAGGGCCAATTCCTCATCCTGAGGAGCGCGGAACGCGCGTCTCGAAGGATGAAGGCCCCGCTGGTGGCCTCGCCCTTCGAGACGCCGCCCAAGCGCGGCTCCTCAGGGTGAGGGTCTAATTTCTGACTCGTGCTTGCAGTGACGAAGTAAATAGGAGACCCAACATGCTCAGAGAAATCCGCCCCGCCATCGTCCTCTTGCTGGCACTCACCGCCATCACCGGTCTTGCCTATCCGCTGGCGATGACCGCCATTGCCGGTACATTGTTTCCCGTGCAGGCTCAGGGCAGCCTCATCGAAAAGGACGGCCAGGTGATCGGCTCCGCCCTGATCGGGCAGGAGTTCAAGGACGACAAATACTTCCACGGCCGCCCCTCGGCGACGGTTGCGCCGGACCCGAATGATTCGACCAAGACGGTGTCGGCCCCCTACAACGCCGCCAATTCGGGCGGCTCCAACCTCGGCCCGACCAGCAAGGCGCTGGCCGATCGGTTGAAGGAAGATGTGGCCAAGCTCAGGGCCGAGAATCCGAACGCCCCCGTGCCGGTCGACCTAGTGACGACCTCGGCCAGCGGGCTCGACCCGAACATCTCGCCGGAAGCGGCGCAATTCCAGGTGCCGCGCGTGGCAAAGGCGCGGAATCTGCCTGAGGATCAGGTCAGGCAGCTCGTGACCGCCAACACCGAAGGCCGTCTGCTCGGCGTGCTCGGCGAACCCAGGGTTAACGTTCTGGCGCTGAATCTCGCGCTCGATCGCATCGCCGCCAAGTAGCAGTCTAGGCTCGCGGCGCCCGGATGGTTATATTTGGGACGAAGCCTTCTTCTCCCTCTCCCCGCTTGCGGGGAGAGGGTTGGGGTGAGGGGGAGTCTCCACGACGACGGTGACAATTGGACTCGTGGAGGCTCCCCCTCACCCGAAATTCAAGCTGCGCTTGAATTCCGGCCTCTCCCCGCGCGCGGGGAGAGGCGAAGAGGCAGGCGAACAACCTAACGAGCCGTAACCGCCCTGATGGTCCGAGAGCGCCGCGATCCCGAACAACGTCCCTCTCCCGAAGCGCTGCTGGAAGCCGCGCGCCGGGAGGAGAGCGCGAGCGGCAAGCTGAAGATCTTCGTCGGCGCCGCGCCCGGCGTCGGCAAGACCTACGAGATGCTGCAAAGCGCCCATGCCAAGCGCAAGGCCGGCATCGATGTCGTGGTCGGTTTCGTCGAGACCCATGGCCGCGCCGAGACCGAGGCGCTGGTGCGCGATCTCGAAGTGGTCCCGCGCAAGAGGCTGGAATACCGCGGCCAGATCGTCGAGGAGATGGACCTCGACGCGGTCATCGCGCGACGGCCGCAGATTGCGCTGGTCGACGAACTCGCCCACACCAATGCGGCCGGCAGCCGCCATCCCAAGCGCTATCTCGATGTCGAGGAACTGCTCTCCCACGGCATCGACGTCTATACGGCCGTCAACATCCAGCACATCGAGAGCCTGAACGACGTCGTTGCCCAGATCACCCATGTCCGGGTCCGCGAGACCGTGCCGGATTCGGTGTTCGACCGTGCCGATGCGATCGAGCTGATCGACCTCACGCCCGACGATCTGATCCAGCGGCTGAAGGAGGGCAAGGTCTATGTGCCCAAGCAGGCCGAGCGGGCGCTGGAGCATTATTTCTCGCCGGGCAATCTCACCGCGCTCCGTGAGCTTGCACTGCGGCGCACCGCCGAGCGGGTCGACGAGCAGCTCCTCACCCACATGCAGGCCAATGCCATTGCCGGGCCCTGGGCCGCGGGTGAGCGCATCCTCGTCTGCGTCAGCGAGGATCCGCGCGCCGCCGGCCTCGTGCGCTACACCAAGCGGCTGGCCGACCGGCTGCATGCGCCGTTCACCGCGATTTCGATCGAGACGCGGCGATCCCTGCAATTGTCCGACGAGGAGCGCGATCGGCTGGCCGACACGTTGCGGCTGGCGGAAGCTCTCGGCGGCGAAGCGCTGACCATTCCCGCCGTCGGCCGGCGTATCGCCGACGACGTCGTCAATTTCGCGCAAGGCAACAACGTCACCCAGATCGTGATCGGCAAGTCGACGCGCTCGCGCTGGTTCGAGATGACGCGCGGCTCCGTCGTGCACGACCTGGTGCGCCGCGCCGGCAACATCACCGTCCACGTCATCGCCGGTGACGAGCTGCCCGGCGAGGCTGCGCCAAAGACGGCGGTGCAGACTGCCGCGCGCTCGGAGCCGTTTGATCCGCTGCCCTATCTGAAGGCACTCGGCATCGTGCTGATCGGTCTCGGCGCGGCCGAGCTGATTCAGCCGCGGTTCGGCATCGAGAACGTCGACCTCGTGCTGCTGACGGCGGTGGTCGCGGTCGCGGTCCGCTATGGCCTGTGGCCGTCCCTGCTGGCGACGGTCGCGGCTTCGCTCTGCTACAATTTCTTCTTCATTCCGCCGATCTACACGTTCACGATCACGGATCCGACCAACGTGGCCGCCTTCGTGCTGTTCATGGTGGTGGCGATGATCGTCTCCAATGTCGCAGCGCGCGTGCGCACGCAGGCCGATGCTGCGATCGGCCGGATCAGGATGACCGAGCAGCTCCATGCCTTTAGCCGCAAGCTCGCCGGCACCGCCACGCTCGACGACGTGCTGTGGGCGACGGCCTATCAGATCGCGTTGATGCTGAAGGTGCGCGTAGTGCTGCTGCTGCCGGAGGAGGGGCTGCTCACGGTGAAGTCCGGCTACCCGCCGGAGGACGAGCTCGACCAGGCCGACCTCGCGGCGGCCAACTGGGCCTGGAGCAACGATCGCCCCGCCGGCCGCGGCTCGGACACGTTGCCGGGAGCAAAACGCCTGTTCCTGCCGATGCGCACCGGGCGGGGTCCGATCGGTGTCATCGGCATCGACAACGATCGCACCGGCCCGCTGTTGACGCCGGACCAGCGTCGGCTGCTCGATGCGCTGGTCGACCAGGGCGCGCTCGCGATCGAGCGCGTGCTGCTGGTCGAGGACATGGACCGCGTCAAGCGCACCGTCGAATCCGAGCGGCTGCGCTCGGCGCTGTTGACCTCGATCTCGCATGACCTGAAGACGCCGCTCGCCTCTGTGTTGGGGGCGGCCTCCACCATGCGCGATCTCTCCGGTGCCCTCTCCGACACCGAGAAGCGCGACCTGCTCGCCACCGTGATTGACGAATCCGAGCGGCTCAACCGCTTCATTGCCAATCTGCTCGACATGACCAAGCTCGAATCCGGCGCCATCGTGCCCAACACGGCGCTGCACGATCTCGGCGAGATCGTCGGCAGCGCGCTCAGGCGCGCCAGCAAGATACTCAACCGCCACAAGGTCGAGCTGGTGCTGGCCGCCGATCTGCCGATGCTCCTGCTCGATGCCGTGCTGTTCGAGCAGGTGCTGTTCAATCTGCTCGACAATGCTGCCAAATACGCGCCACCCGAGACCATGATCTCGATCCGCGGCCGGCGCGACGGCGGTCATGTCGTGCTCGAGATCGCGGACGAGGGAGCCGGCATTCCGCCCGGCGAGCTCGAGAGCGTGTTCGACAAATTCTATCGCGTTCAGAAGGGCGATCACATCCGTCCCGGCACGGGGCTCGGGCTCGCCATCTCCCGCGGCTTCGTCGAGGCGATGCGGGGCACGATCTCCGCTGCCAATCGCGGCGAGCGGAGCGGCGCGATCCTCACCATTCGCCTGCCCATTCCGGCAGAGAGCCCCGCATTGGATACCGCCGCATGAGCGCTGCTCCGATCAAGGTCCTGGTCATCGACGACGAGCCGCCGATCCGCAAATTGCTGCGGATGGGGCTGACCACGCAAGGCTATGAGATCCTGGAGGCGTCGAACGGCAGGACTGCGCTGGAGAAGCTTGACGAAGAGCCGGCGCTGATCATCCTCGATCTCGGCCTGCCCGACGTTCAGGGGCACGAACTGCTCCGCACCATCCGCGCCCGCAACGAAGCCGTGCCGATCGTGGTGCTGTCGAGCCGCGGCGACGAGGCCGGCAAGGTCCAAGCGCTCGATCTCGGCGCCGACGATTATCTGACCAAGCCGTTCGGCATGGAGGAGCTTTTGGCGCGCCTGCGCGCCGCGCTGCGCCACCAGCTTCAGGTCAAGGGCGAGCGCCCTGTGTTCCGAACCGGCGATCTCTCCGTCGATCTGGTCCGCCGCATCGTCAAGGTCGGCGAGCGCGAGGTGAAGCTCTCGCCGAAGGAGTATGACCTGTTACGCGTGCTGGTGCAGCACGCCGGCAAGGTGCTCACCCACCGCTTTCTGCTGAAAGAGCTGTGGGACGAACTGACCGACGCGCAATATCTGCGCGTCTATGTCCGCCAGCTCCGCCAGAAGATCGAATCCGACCCGGAACGGCCGCAATACGTGCTGACGGAAACCGGGATCGGGTATCGGCTGAAGGCGGGGGATTGATCCCCGTTGTCATTCCGGGGCGCGCCTCTTGGCGCGAGCCCGGAATCCATTTCTCCTCCCGTCACGCTTGGCATGATGGATTCCGGGCTCGATGCTTTGCATCGCCCCGGAATGACGGTTGGGTTGTCACCCCGCCTTCCTGTGCCGCGCCGTGGACCGATGCGCCTTCTTCGCGCCTCGCGGCCGTCCGGTCGCGCGCCGCGCATGCGACTTCGTCGCCGTCTTCTTCCCGCCGCGTCCCTTCAAGCTCTGTTTCAGCGCGTCCATCAGGCTGACGACGTTGCTCGGTCGCTCCTCGGGCTCCGGCAGCTCGATCTTCTTGCCGCTGGCCTTGCGCTTCACCAGCGCCTTCAGCGCGTCCTCGTACTCGTCTTTGAACTTGCCGGGGTCGAAATGCGCCGCCTTGGTGCGCAGGATATGGCCGGCGAGCTCGACCATGTCCTTGGTGATCTTCGGGCTCTTGATGTCGTCGAAGAACTGGTCCTCCTCGCGCAGCTCGTAGGGGAAACGCAGCGTCGTGCCGAGCAGGCCCTTGCCGAGCGGCTCGATCGCCATCACGTGCTCGCGGTTGGTCAGCACGATCTTGGCGAGCGCAACGCGTTCCTCGTCCTTCATGGCGTCGCGGATCACGGCGAAGGCGTCGACCGCGGCCTTGCCGTCGGGCGCGATGTAGTAGGGATGGTTGAGATAGCGCTGGTCGATTTCATCGCGCGGCACGAAGCTCTCGATGTCGATGGTGTGATTGCTCTCGATCTGGACCGCTTCGAGCTCCTCCGGCTCGATCTCGACATATTTGCCCTTGCGCAGCTCGTAGCCTCGGCCCTTCTGGTCGCTCTCGACGACGTCACCGGTCTCGGAATCGATCATCTGCTGCTTGAGCCGGTTCCCGGTCTCGCGGTTGATCAGATGAAACCGCGTCTTCTCGGCCGCCGTCGTCGCCGGATAAAGCACGACCGGGCAGCTGACCAGCGACAGCTTCAACGTTCCCTTCCAATAGGCGCGCGGGGCCATTCCGTTCTCCAGCGTTTTCAAGGCGTTTTGGAACCCCAACCGTCCCATAGGGTTTTGGTTCCGGGCGGGACTTTCGCCGTGATAGGCTTAATGCCGAAAGAGAAGCGGGACCGGTCGTGCTGCAAAAACTCTCCACTTACCGACAGAAGCGGGATTTCGAAAAGACGCCCGAACCATCGGGCAAGAGCGCCGTGGCGCCGTCGAAGCAGCGGCGCTTCGTCATCCAGAAGCACGACGCCAGCCGCCTGCACTACGATCTGCGACTCGAATTCGACGGCGTATTCAAGTCCTGGGCGGTGACGAAGGGACCCTCGCTCGATCCGCACGACAAGCGGCTGGCAGTCGAGGTGGAAGACCATCCACTCGACTATGGCGATTTCGAAGGCACGATTCCGGAAGGCCAGTACGGCGGCGGCACCGTGATGCTGTGGGACCGCGGCACCTGGGAATCGGACGATCCGGAAGCCGGCTTCAAGAAGGGCGATCTGAAGTTCACCCTGCACGGCGAGAAGCTGCATGGAAGCTGGGTCCTGGTGCGGATGCGCAACCGCGGCGGTGAGAAGCGGACCAACTGGCTCCTGATCAAGCATCGTGACGAATATGTCCGCGAAGGCGCGGACAACGACATTCTCGAGCAAGACAGGTCCGTCGCCTCCGGCCGCGCGATGGAGCAGATCGCCGACGGCAAGGGCCGCGCGCCAAAGCCGTTCATGCTGGCGAAGGGCGCCAAGGGCAAAGCCGACGCCGTCTGGCAGTCCAACCGTGCCGGGGACGCGAGGGGGCACACGGTCAAGCCGGCACCACGCGCGGCGTTGAAGGTCGGCAAGACCTCCAAGACCAAGGCGGCGAAGAAGAAGGCCACGACGGCGACCAACGCGAAGAAGGTCGCGGCGATGCCGGATTTCGTCGCGCCGCAGCTCTGTACGCTGGTGGAGCGGCCGCCGACCGGTGAGGGCTGGTGCCACGAGATCAAGTTCGATGGCTATCGCGTGCAGCTCAGGGTCGAGGACGGCGAGGCGACGCTGAAGACGCGCAAGGGTCTCGACTGGACCGGCAAATTCGCCTCCATTGCCAAGGAAGCGGCTGCGCTGCCCGACGTGATGATCGACGGAGAGATCGTCGCGCTCGACCATAATGGCGCGCCGAACTTCTCCTCGCTGCAAGCTGCGCTGTCGGACGGCAAGACCGACGAGCTGATCTTCTTCGCCTTCGACCTTCTCTTCGCCGAAGGCGAGGACTACCGCCGGCTGCCGCTCGACGAGCGCAAGGCCCGGCTGAAGGAATTGCTGGACCAGCGCAAGCGGAAATCGAGCCAGATCCGCTATGTCGAGCATTTCGAGAGCGGCGGCGATGCCGTGCTGCAATCGGCCTGCAAGCTCGAGCTCGAGGGCGTGGTGTCGAAGAAGCTGGATGCTCCGTATCGTTCGGGGCGCACCGAGAGCTGGATCAAGTCGAAATGTCGCGCCGGCCACGAGGTGGTGATCGGCGGCTACAAGACCACGAACGGCAAGTTCCGCTCCCTGATGGCCGGCGTGCAGCGCGGCGATCATCTCGCCTTCGTCGGCATGGTCGGCACCGGCTTCGGCGCGGACAAGGTCAAGCGCATCATGCCGGAGCTGAAAGCCATGACGGCCAAGGAAAGCCCCTTCGGCGGCAAGAATGCGCCGAAGAAGACCCGCGACGTGCACTGGCTGAAGCCGGAGCTCGTCGCCGAGATCGAGTTCGCGGGCTTCACTGCCGACGGCAACATTCGCCAGGCGGCGTTCAAGGGATTGCGGCAGGACAAGCCGGCCGAGGAGGTCGAGGCGGAAAAGCCTGTCGATACCGAGCTCGCCAAGCCCTCCGCCAGGAAGGCCGCGCGCACGAAGGCGGGCCGGCAACCGAAGCAGACCGCTCAAAATGCCGAGGTCATGGGTGTCGTCATCTCCAAGCCGGACAAGGAGCTCTGGCCCGACGACGGCGATGGCGGCGTCGTCACAAAGCTGGACCTTGCCCGCTATCTCGAAGCCGTCGGCGAATGGATGATCGTGCACCTCAAGGGCCGGCCGTGTTCGCTGATCCGCGCGCCTGATGGCATCAAGGGCGAATGCTTCTTCCAGCGCCATGCGATGCAGGGGACGTCGAACCTTCTGGAACTCGCAAGGGTCTCCGGCGATCGCAAACCCTACCTCCAGATCGATCGGATCGAGGGGCTCGCCGCCGTGGCGCAGATCGGCGGCGTCGAGCTGCATCCCTGGAATTGCGCGCCTTATGCCTATGACACGCCGGGCCGGCTGGTGTTCGATCTCGATCCCGCGCCCGACGTCGACTTCGCCGACGTCGTCGAGGCGGCCAAGGAGATGCGGCAGCGCCTTTCCGACATCGGCATGGACAGCTTCTGCAAGACCACGGGCGGCAAGGGCCTGCACGTCGTGGTGCCGCTGCTCCACGGCGCGCGCGACAAGGTGAGCTGGAAGGAGGCCAAGGCCTTCGCACAAGGCGTCTGTCAGTGGATGGCCGACGACGATCCCGAACGCTACCTGATCAACATGTCGAAGAAGCTGCGCAAGGGAAAGATCTTCCTGGATTATCTGCGCAACGACCGCATGTCGACGGCGGTGGCCCCGTTGTCGCCCCGGGCGCGCGCCGGGGCCACGGTATCGATGCCGCTGACCTGGGCGCAGGTGAAGAGCGATCTCGATCCCAAGCGCTACACGCTGCGCACCGTCCCGGGCCTGTTGCCGCGGTCGAAGGCGTGGGAGGACTATGACGATGCCGCCGCTTCGATCAAGGCGGCGATGAAGAAGCTGGCGGGGAAGAAGTAGGGTGGGTTAGCCGCAAGGCGTAACCCACCTCTTTGGTTTCCGCAGAGACAGAAGTGGTGGGTTACGCCAAGCAGTCTGCGCTTCGCGCAGTCCGCTCGGCTAACCCACCCCACGGAGTCCCGTCCTAGATCCGTCCCATCAGCAGCAGGATCAGCAGGATGATGATGACGAGCCCGAGGCCGCCGCCGCCATAATAGCCGGTGCCGTAGAACGGCCCGCCGCCGATGCCGCTGAAACCGCCAAGCAGGGCGATGATCAGAATGATCAGAATGATCGTGCCGATTGACATGCGAGTCTCCTCCAGCCCTCTGTTGCAAGGGTCGTTTGCACCTGTCCCGTCGTGCGGGGGCAACTTGCCGCAGGTTGTAAAGTTCCCGCGTTGAAACAAGGCCGAGGGTCCAACATGCATGGAACCTTTGCAGGTGCGGCGGGCATGACTATGTGGGAAGAGCCATCACCGGACAGCAATCATGTCAGCACCGCTTGTCGTTTCAATCCCGCATCGTCTCGGCCGCGAGGAGGCGGTGCGCCGGCTCAAGACGGGGCTTGGCCGCGCCGCGGCAAGCATTCCGGTGATGCAGGTCGAGGAGGAACGCTGGAGCGGCGACAGCATGAATTTCCGCATCCGCGCGCTCGGGCAGATCGCGACCGGTCAGGTCGACGTCGCCGACGATCAGGTCAGGGTCGAGGTGATGCTGCCCTGGCTGTTGCAGCGCTTTGCCGAGATGGCGCAGGCGACGATCAGGAAGCGCGGCCAGTTGCTGCTGACCAAGGACGGCGGCAAGTAGCTTCAGCCGCGCACGCGCTGCCGCATCGGCTTCACCGCGTTCGCTGTCCGCGCTTCGATGACGGCTACGGCAAGATCGCGCCAGGCCTGCGCGACCGGTACTTCGGTCCCCGCAAGGCCCGTCGCGGTGTAGCCGGCGATGTCGACGGTCGCATCGATGCCTTGCATCGCGGGCCATTCCCGGCCGCCTTGCGTGAATGGCGCGAAATGACGCCCGACCACGACGATCGCGGCCGCGCGGCCATGACGGCGCGCAAAGGCGATCACGTGGTCGGCATGTGCGCCGCGCACCTCGAGCGGCTGATAGTCGCCCCGGGCGAATACGTCGGCGAGTCCATTGCGCAGCTTGAGAAGATGTCGCGTCCAGGCCAGCTTGAGCTGGCCGTTCGGCCAGGACTTGATCACGCCACTCCAGTCCGGAGCTTCCAGTGAGGTCAGTGCGGCGTGGCGCGCGGCAAAGTCGACCGGACGGCGGTTGTCGGGGTCGACCAGCGACAGGTCCCAGAACTCGGTGCCCTGATAGAAGTCCGGCACGCCGGGCAGCGTCGCCTTGAGCGTGAGCTGGCTCAGCGAATTCAACGTGCCGAGCAGTGCGACGCGGCGAGCCAGCGTTTGCAATGCCTCCAGGAATTCTGCGGACCGGGCGGGATCGAGGATCTTCGCGACGAAGTCCCGGATGCCATTCTCATACGCTTCATGCGGATTGAGCCAGCTCGTCTCCTCTTTGCCCTCGCGCGCGGCCTTGAGGGCATAGGCCTGGATGCGCTCGACGAAAGCGGCATCGGCCGGCTCCTCGAGCGGCCAAGCGCCGAGCAAAATCTGGTAGAGCATGTATTCGAACGTCGCCGACGGCGCGCGGAAATTACCCTGGTGTGCGAGATGCGGTGCGTTCAACACTTTCCAGCGTGCTACCGCGCTGGTCCATTCGCCGGGAATCTCACTCAGCGCCGCGATGCGCGCGCGGGCATCCTCGCCGCGCTTGGTGTCGTGGGTGGCGGTCGCGGTCATGCCTTGCGGCCATTCCCTGGCGCGCGTCTGCATGGCCTGGTGGAAGGCGGGAATGGCAAGGCCGGTGCTCGCGGGATCGCCGCCGACCTCGTTCAGCGCAAGCAGCCGGTGGAATTGATAGAACGCGGTGTCCTCCAGCGACTTTGCCATCATCGGCCCGGTGAATTGCTGCACCTTCAGCGCGAAGCGGCGCACGCGCGGGGCGCTGTGCGGGGGACGGCCGGGCTTGAGCAGGTCCATGGTGAGGGCGTCGCGCAGGAAGTCGAAAATGCCTTCGTCGGCGGCAAACCACTCCCCGCGGGCGCGCTCGATGGTGTCCTCGATCAGCTTGCGGTCCGGTGCCGTCGGGCCGCTGTGCGTGAGGTAGGTGCGATAGACCGGGAAATGCAGCACATAGAGCTCGAGCGCCTGTCGCAGGCTGTCGGCCGAGAAGTCCCGTGTGGAATAGTGCCCGTTAGCGATGCGCGCGAGCAGACGCGACAGCACGGTGAATTCGCTGGCGAGCAACGTCTCCAGGACCCGCCGCTTGGCGTCCTTGACGTAAGGCGCAAGCCGCGGCGGCCGGTTGCTGATCTGCCGCCAGGTCTCGTCCAGCGCTTCGAGGCCTTTGGGATCGACCAGCACTTGGGTGATGACATTCATCCATTCATAGCCCGTGGTGCCCTGGACGCCGGCGAACTTCGGCAGGCGCTCGTGCTCGCACAGGATCTTTTCGATCACGGTATAGAACGGCTTCGTGTTGCCCTGGGCGTCGCGCACCAATCGGCGCAATCGCTGGCAATATTGTGCGGGGTCACGCAGGCCGTCGATGTGATCGAGCCGGATTCCCTGTAATTTGCCGTCGGCGATGAGCTGCTTCACCAGCCGATGCGTGGCGGCAAATGTGCCTGGATCCTCGACGCGCAGTCCGGCGAGCCCATTGACGTCGAAGAAGCGACGATAGTTGATGTCGCTGGAGGCAAGCCGCCAGTGCCCGAGCTTGTAGTGCTGGCGCTCCAGCAGATGATGCAGCGTCAACGTCTGCGCCGGGCGGTCCTTGCCGGCGCGATAGGCGGCAAGGCCGCGGCCGATGACGTCGGAGGCGCCCGCGATCTCCTTGAGCTCGGTCTTGAAGCCGGGAGCTTCCTTGCGATTGGGACGGCGCAGCCCCGTGTAGCGGGTCGCGAGTGACAGCAGGCGCTTGCCGGGCTCCGTTTCCGCCGCGTCCGCCTCCTTGACGATCACGCGCAGAATTTCGCCATAGCGCTCCGGTGCGATCGGCAGGCGATGCTCGAAATACCAGGCGGAGAAACTTCCCTCGTCGGGATCGTAGCGCAGCTCGATGTCGCCGCGCTCCAGCGCCTCGCCGTAGGACGAGCCGAGGATCGGCAGCAGCACGCCGCCGCGGGCGCGGAAGGCCAGTTGATCCCAGTCGATGTCGAAGGAGGCGGCGTGCGGCGAGGCCTGGCCCCATTCCAGCACGTCGAGCCACCAGGGATTGTCGGCGAAATGTACGCCGACATGGTTGGGCACGAAATCGATGATGAGCCCGAGGTCGTGCTTGATCAGCGCCTCGCTCAGTCGTGCGAAGCCGGCCTCGCCGCCGAGCTCGGGATTGAACTGGCTGTGATCGACGGTGTCGTAGCCGTGGGTCGAGCCCTTGCGGGCCTTCATCACCGGCGAAGCATAGAGGTGCGTGATCCCTAGCGCCTTGAGATAGGGGACGACCGCGGCAGCCTTGTCGAAGTCGAAATCCGCGGTGAGCTGGAGCCGGTAGGTCGCGAGCGGAATGGCGGGAGGCATTCTAACCTCCGAGGCGCCAGACCACCGACCAGGGCGCGAGCCGCTCGCCGGCGCCGCCCCAGATCGGCGTGCCGGCGCTGAGGGTGGAGGTGATCTCGTGATCCGACAGATTGGCGACGAGGCGCAACGTCGTGCCGTCGCCCATCCGCCAATGCGCGGTGACGAGGCCGTTGTCGGCCGCCTCGGCGTCGCCGAAGCTTGCGCCCTTGAGCCGGGGCACGATCTCCTTGCGACGCAGCGCGAGCAGGTCTTTCACCAGCGCGAGCCGTGTGTCCTGTTGCGGCGTGCGGCCGGTCCAGTCGAGCACCGCGGATTGCAGCGTTGCCGGATCGAACGGGTCGGGCACTTCGTCACCGTATTTCTCGTAAGCCCAGCCATATTCCTGCCTACGACCCTTGCGCACGGCCTCGGCGAGTCCGCCGTGGAAATCGCAGAAGAACGGGAAGGGGACTGTCGAGCCCCATTCCTCGCCCTGAAACAGCATCGGCACCATCGGCGCGAGCAGGGTCACTGCGAGGGCGGCCTCGATCTGTTCTGGCGATGCCAGGCTTTCCAGCCGTTCGCCAAGCGGACGGTTGCCGATCTGGTCGTGGTTCTGCAGGAAATTGACGAAGGTCGCCGGCGGCAGCTCACCGCTCGGCTCGCCGCGCGGCCTCTTGCCCCAGAATTCCGAGATCTCGCCCTGATAGACGAAGCCCGAGGCGAGCGCGCGTGCGAGGTCCATGCGCGGCGTCTGGTAGTCGGCGTAGTAACCGGCGAGCTCGCCGGTCAGCATCACGTGCCAGACGTGATGATAGTCGTCGTTCCACTGGCCGCGATACTTGCCGTTCGGCGGCTCCTGCGCGGCGTCGAGCAGGCTGGCGCGGTTGTCGCCGTTCTCCAGCACGAGATGGATGTGGCGTCCCGTGGCCTTGGCGAGCTCGCCGGCGGCAACGCTCAGGTCCTGCAGCATCGATTGCTCGCCGGGGATCGCCATGATGTGGTTGGCGGCATCCAGCCTGAGGCCGTCGAAGCGGTAGTCGCCGAGCCAGGACAGCGCGTTCTCGACGGCGAAGGCTCGCGCCTGCGGCACGCGATAATCGATCGCGCTGCCCCACGGCGTGTGCGCATCCGTGAAGAAGGTTGGCGCATAGCGGCCGAGGTAGTTTCCTTCCGGGCCGAAATGATTGTAGACCACGTCGAGAAACACCATCAGCCCGCGCAGATGGGCCTCGTCGATCAGCGTCTTCAGGTCTTCGGGCCGGCCATAGGCGCTGTCGGGCGCATACCACAGCACGCCGTCATAGCCCCAGCCGCGGCGGCCCGCGAAATCGGCCAGCGGCATCAATTCGAGCGCGGTGATGCCGGTCGCCGCGAGATGATCGAGCTTGTCGATCATGGCGCGGTAGGTGCCTTCCTGTGTGAAGGTGCCGACATGAGTCTCGATCAGCACCGTCTCTTCCCAGGGACGGCCGCGCCATTCGCGCGCGCGCCATGTGAAGGCGTCGTGATCGATCACCTCGCTCGGGCCGAACACGTCTTCGGGCTGAAAGGCCGAAGCAGGGTCCGGCACGTCGATCTCGTCGTCGATCCTGAACTTGTAGGGACTACCGGCCGAGAGGCCGGCAATCTCGGCGACGTACCAGCCATCCTGCCGGCGCTGCATCGCGTGTCCGCGGTCGAGCAGGAGGTCGACGCGGCGCGCGGCGGGCGCCCATAGTCGGAACGACACGCCGTCCTTCGTCGGCCTCGCCCCGAAGGACGGTCTCATAGCGCGCCTGCGAAGGCGAGCACGGAGCGCGGCGGCGCCTTGCTATCGCTCCCGGGCAGGAAGTCGATCGTATTCAGCTTGGCATCGGTCGTGTTCAGGAGCTGCTGCCAGCTCTTGTATTCGGTCATCTTGGGCAATTTGAATGCGATCTCTTCGGGAGCGGCGTTCAGTACGATAAAGATCGCAGCCCCGCCCGGTTCCATCGGGCCCATCACATAGGAGAGAAACCGCCCGTCCGGGAATGTCCAGTCGCTCTCCGTCATCTCGTTGCCCTCAGGCGTCAGCCACAATGCGCCGTAGGAGATGCCGTCCTTGGGGCGGCCATCGAGCCAGCGATGGCTGCGGAGCTGCGAGAACCGGCGGCGGATGTCGGCGAGCTGGGCGACGAAGTCGATCATGTCGTCGCCGTCCTTGCCGAGGTTGTCCCAGCCGACCCAGCCGACCTCGTTGTCCTGGCAATAGGCGTTGTTGTTGCCGGACTGCGAGTTGCCGACCTCGTCGCCGGCGAGGATCAGCGGAACGCCCTGCGCCAGCATCAGGCAGGCCAGCACGTTCTTGCGCAGCTGCCGGCGCAAGCTGATGATATCAGGATCGTCGGTCGGCCCCTCGACGCCGCAATTGTTGCTGTGATTGTCGTTGGAGCCGTCGCGATTGTCCTCGCCGTTGGCCTCGTTGTGCTTCTCGTTGTAGCTGAAGAGGTCGGCGAGCGTGAAGCCGTCGTGAACGGTGATGTGGTTGATGCTGGCGCGCGGTCGCCGTCCGTCGTGATTGAACAGGTCGGACGAGGCGGTCATGCGGCTGGATATGTCGCCGATCAGGCTGCCTTCGCCGCTCCAGTAACGGCGCATGGCGCTGCGATAGCGGTCGTTCCACTCCGACCATTGCGAGGGAAAGGCGCCGACCTGGTAGCCGCCGAGGCCAAGGTCCCACGGCTCGGCGACGAGCTTGACGGTCGCCAGCACCGGGTCCTGCCGGACCGCGGTCAGGAACGAGCTGCCGCGATCGAAGCCGTTCGGCCCGCGTGCCAGCGTGGTGGCGAGGTCGAAGCGGAAGCCGTCGACGTGGCAGACCTCGACCCAGTAGCGCAAGGAATCCATCACCATCTGCAGCACGCGCGGATGGGTGAGGTTCACCGACGAGCCGCAGCCGGTGAAGTCGTCGTAATAGCGCGGGTTCTCGCGGTTCAGCCAGTAGTAGGAGGCGTTGTCGATGCCGCGATAGCACAGCGTCGGGCCGAGATGGTTGCCCTCGGCGGTGTGGTTGTAGACGACGTCGAGCATCACCTCGATGCCGGCATCGTGCAGCCGCGCCACCGTGGTGCGGAAGGAATCCAGTGCATTGTCCTGGGCGTAGCGCGGCTCGGGCGCGAAGAAGGACAGCGTATTGTAGCCCCAGTAATTGGCGAGCTTCTTTTCCACGAGGATGCGGTCGTCGACGAAGCTGTGGATCGGCAGCAGCTCGACCGTGGTGACGCCGAGCCTCTTCAGGTGCTCGATCATCGCCGGCGAGGACAGGCCGCCATAGGTGCCGCGCAGATTCGGCGGCACGTCGTCGCGCTTCTGCGTCAGGCCCTTGACGTGCGCCTCGTAGATGATGGTGTCCTCCCAGGGGATGTTGGGGCGGATCTCGCGGCGGCCCCAGTTGAAGGTCTCGTCGACCACGACGGCCTTCGGCATGCCCCGCGCATTGTCGCGCCGGTCGAAGGACAGGTCCTCGCGCGGGCTCCCGGTGCGGTAGGCAAAGTGCGCATCGCTCCAGACCAGCCGTCCGGCGAGCCGCTTGGCATAGGGGTCGAGCACCAGCTTGTTGGCGTTGAAGCGGTGACCGTGCTCGGGCTCGTACGGCCCGTGCACGCGGTAGCCGTAGAGCTGGCCGGGGGAGACGTCGTTGAGATAACCGTGCCAGACATCCTCGGTCTTCTCTGGCAATTCGACGCGCTCGAGCTCGCGGCGGCCTTGTGCGTCGAACAGGCAGAGCTCGACCTTCTGCGCGTTGGCGGAGAACAGCGCGAAATTGGTGCCGCGTCCGTCCCAGCTTGCGCCGAGGCGTGCGGGCGATCCAGCAGTCAGGCGCATCAGTCAGCTTTCCGGAACGAGGAAGATCGCAGCGAGCGGTGGAATGGTGAGGCGGAGCTCGCCGTCCTCGGCAAGAACTTCGCCGATATTCCCGACATTGCTGCCGCCATAATGGGCGGAATCCGAGTTGAGCACTTCCTTCCACTTGCCGCCAAGGGGCACGGGAACGCGATAGTTCTGGTAGACGTTCGGCGAGAAGTTGACGATCACCAGGCACCGCGCGTGCTCGTCGAATCCCTTGCGCAGCCAGGCGAACACGTTGCGGTTGGCGTCATCGGTGACCAGCCATTCGAAGCCGGCCTGGTCGCAATCCATCTGGTGCAGCGCCGGCACCGCGCGATAGAGCCGGTTGAGGTCGCGGATCAGCGCCTGGACGCCGGAATGGTACTTGTATTCGAGCAGGTGCCAGTCGAGCGACTGGTCGTGATTCCATTCGCGGCTCTGCGCGATCTCGGCACCCATGAACAGCAGCTTCTTGCCGGGATGGCCGAACATGAAGCTGTAATAGGCGCGCAAGTTCGCGAAGCGCTGCCACTCGTCGCCGGGCATGCGGCCGAGGATGGAGCGCTTGCCGTGCACGACCTCGTCATGCGACAGCGGCAGGATGAAGTTTTCGGAGAAGGCGTAGTGCAGGCCGAACAGGATCTCGCCGTGATGGTGCTTGCGGTAGATCGGATCCTTGCTGATGTAGCTCAGCGTGTCGTGCATCCACCCCATGTTCCACTTGTAGCCGAACCCGAGCCCGCCGAATTCGACCGGGCGCGAGACCTGCGGCCAGGCGGTGGACTCCTCGGCGGCGGTGGTCGCCTGCGGGAAGCGGGCGAACACTTCCGTGTTGAAGCGGCGCAGGAAGTCGATCGCCTCGATGTTCTCTCGGCCGCCATACTGGTTCGGAATCCACGCGCCGGGCGGGCGGCTGTAGTCGAGATAGAGCATGGACGCGACCGCATCGACGCGCAGGCCGTCGATCGCATAGCGCTCCAGCCAGAACAGCGCATTCGACACCAGGAAGTTCGTCACTTCGGTGCGGCCGTAATTGTAGATCAGCGTGCCCCAGTCGAGGTGGCGCCCCTGCAGCGGATTGGCGTGCTCGTAGAGCGAGGTGCCGTCGAAATGGCCGAGCCCGTGCGGATCGTCCGGGAAATGACCGGGCACCCAGTCGAGCAGCACGCCGATGCCTTCGCGGTGGCAGGCATCGACCAGTGTCGCAAACTCGTCGGGTGTGCCGAAGCGGCTGGTCGGCGCATAGAGTCCGGTCGGCTGGTAGCCCCACGAGCCGTCGAAGGGATGCTCGCTCACGGGAAGGAATTCGAGATGGGTGAAGCCCATGTCGCGGGCGTAGGCCGGCAGCTGCTCGGCCAGCTCGCGATAGGTCAGCCATTCATTGTCGTTCTTGCGCCGCCACGAGCCGAGATGGACCTCGTAGATCGACATCGGCGCCGACAGTGAATTGATGCCGTCGGGCGCCGGCCGCGGCCGCGGCAGGTGCGCTTCGTCGAACACGATGGACGCCGTCTTCGGCCGCACCTCGCTCGCGAACGCCAGCGGATCGGATTTCAGCGGAATCAGATGACCATGCGGGCCGATGATCTCGAACTTGTAGTGATCGCCGGCCTTCGCATGCGGGATGAACAGCTCCCAATAGCCGCTGCCGCGCACCCGCATCGGATGACGCCGACCGTCCCAGAAGTTGAAGTCGCCGACCACGGACACGCGGCGCGCATTCGGCGCCAGCACCACGAAGCCGATGCCGTCGACGCCATCGAGCTGCATCGGATGCGCGCCGAGCTTGTCGTAGAGGCGCTGATGGGTGCCCTCGCCGAGCAGGTAGAGATCAAAATCGGTCAGGATCGGCGGAAAACGGTAGGCATCCTCGAACTCGAAGACGTCGTTGCCGAACTTGGCGCGGAGCTGGTAGTGCTTCGAGCCATTGGGCAGGGCGCCGATGAACAGGCCGGAATCGTGGACGCGGTCGAGCGGGGCGACCTCGCCATGTTCGCCGACCGCCTCGACGTTGACGGCCTCGGGTAGAAACGCGCGCACCACGCTTCGACCACCCTCGGGATGCAGCCCGAGATAGTGGAAGGGATCGGAATGGCGGCCCTCGATGATCGCATAGGCCTCGGCAGGCAGTTTAGGCATGGGCTTCGCTCTCGGTACTGGACAGAATGCGAAGCAGTCCGGTCAGCGGCGCATGCAGCCCCTCAGGCCGGTGGGACAGCTCGTACCCTACTTCGTTGAATGCGTGATCAAGCAGGAAGAACCTCAACAGGCCTTCCGCGGCTTGCCGATCTTCCGGCCAGAGCCGCCGATCGGTCATGGTTTCGTGATAGGCCGACAAGAAGGTTGCGGTAGCGCGCTCGCGCCATTCGTCGAGCGCCGCCGAGAGCCGACCCTGCTCGTCGGAGGCGCCCTTGAGCGCGCGATTGAGGGCCGTGTCAATCGATACCTCGATCGAGTGGATCAGGCCCGCGACGTCGCGCGCAGCCGGCGCCTTGCGCCGCTTGTCGGCCAGCGGCACACGAGGATCGCCGTCGAAGTCGATGATGAAGATATCGTCCTTCACGATCAGAGTTTGCCCCAGGCGGAAGTCGCCATGATGACGGATGTTCAACCCGCCGATGCCGGAAGGCAATAGCGCATTCAGTCGGTCGGACAGGCTCGCACGGGCCTCCGCGAGCTGATCGATCAGCGGGCGGTCCGCCTCCCGCAGGCCGTCGCGGCTATCGGCCAGCCGGTCCAGAACCCGTTCGGCGCGTGCTTTGAGGTTGGATACCAGCTGCCTGATGTATGCGGAGCCGATCGGCTCCGGAGCGAGATCGTCCGGCTTTGCCGCCGCGAGAGCGACATGCAGCTCGCCGAGCCGCCGGCCGATCTGCGCGACGAAGTGCAGGTAAGGCGCCTGCCCCTGGGTCTCGCGGAGCTTCTCGCCCGCCGGCAACACGCGCTGCTCGTCGATATAGCGATCGAGATAGCCCGTGGTCACGGTCCAGCCGTCGCCCTGGTTCTCGACATAGGCGTGCAGCACGCCGAGCGCACTGTGCTGGTCACGGTCCACCAGCTCGACGCTGCCGAGCAGCGCCGGCGTGTTGGCGAAGCGCGCGACCTCGGTGAGATAGTGGCCGATCTCGATCTCGGGACTGATGCCGCTTTCGAGCCGGCGGTAGATCTTGGCGACGTACTGATTGTCGACCAGCGCGGTGCTGTTCGACTGCTCGATGGCGCGGATGCGTTCGGGCTCCTTGATGGTGTAGTCGCCGAACCGGCTGGTCGCCTTGAACTCCAGCCGCAGATTGTTCTCCTCAACCACCAGGTTCTGCGACAGACCCCGCAGGAACAGGCCAATGAAGATCTGCTCGGTTGCGACGTCGAGCAGCGTGCCCTCGCGCGCGCCCTGGCGCACGGCGGCCAGCGCCCTCGGGTTGAAGCGCTCTCGGTCGAAGCGCGCCCACTCGATCTGCATCGGCATCACGTAGCGCGTGATGACTTCGTTCCGCGTGGTCTCGAAGAACGCGATCCAGGGTCTGTTGTCGCCGATGTCGCTGAACGGCACCGCCGAGGTCAGCGTGGCCTTGATCTGCTTGGGATTGTGCTCGGGATACCAGCGCGTCCGTGACAGGAAGCCCGGCAGCACGTCGCGCTCGAACACGCCGCGCTCGCGGGCGAGCGAGACCCAGTTCGAGTTCACCGGCACGACCAGCGTCTCGAACTCCGGCACCGCGCGCGGCACCACCGGCTCGGACTTGTCGCGTTCCAGCAGCTGGAACCAGTAGAAGCCGTAGGGCCCGAGCGTGATCATGTAGGGCAGCTCGCCGATCGCGGGGAAGCGGGTGCGGCCGAGCATCTCCTGCGGGATGCGGTCCTTCCAGGGTGACAGGTCGAGCTCGGTCGCCTGTGCGGCGCGCGAGAGATTGGCGACGCAGAGGATCACCTCGTCGCGGTATTGCCGGACATAGGCCAGCACGGCGCGGTTGGCCGGGCGGATGAAGGTCATGCTGCCGCGGCCGAAGGCGAGCGTCGACTTGCGCACCGAGATCAGCCGCTTGGTGGCGCTGAGCAGCGAGGACAGGCTGCGCGACTGCGCCTCCACATTCACGGACTCATAGCCGTAGACGGGATCCATGATCAGCGGCGCATAGAGGCGGGCCGGGTCGCAGCGCGAGAAGCCGCCGTTGCGGTCCGGGCTCCACTGCATCGGCGTTCGCACGCCGTTGCGGTCGCCGAGATAGATGTTGTCGCCCATCCCGATCTCGTCGCCGTAATAGATGATCGGCGTGCCCGGGAACGACAGCAGCAGCGAGTTCATCAGCTCGATCTTGCGGCGGTCGTTGTCCATCAGCGGCGCAAGGCGCCGGCGGATGCCGACATTGATGCGCGCGCGCGGATCGTTGGCGTAGGTGGTCCAGAGATAGTCGCGCTCGACGTCCGTGACCATCTCCAGCGTCAGCTCGTCATGGTTGCGCAGAAACAGCGCCCATTGGCAGGTCGCGGGAATATCCGGCGTCTGGCGCAGGATGTCGGTGATCGGGAAGCGGTCCTCCTGCGCGATCGCCATGTAGATGCGCGGCATCAGCGGGAAATGGTAGGCCATGTGGCATTCGTCGCCGCGGCCGAAATATTCCTGCACGTCCTCCGGCCATTGATTGGCCTCGGCCAGCAGCAGCTTGCCCTTGGCGTAGGCGTCGAGCTCCTGGCGCAGCCGCTTGATGATGGCATGGGTCTCGGGCAGGTTCTCGTTCGAGGTGCCCTCGCGCTCGCAGAGATAGGGAATGGCGTCGAGCCGGAAGCCGTCGACGCCGGCGTCCAGCCAGCGCTTCATGACCTGGATGAGGGCGCTGACCACGCGTGGATTGTCGAAATTGAGGTCCGGCTGGTGCGAGAAGAAGCGGTGCCAGTAGAACGCGCCGGCCTCGGGATCCCAGGTCCAGTTCGATTTCTCCGTGTCAGTGAAGATGATGCGCGTGCCCTGGTATTTCTGGTCGGTGTCGCTCCAGACATACCAGTTGCGGGCGCTGGAGCCGGGATGGCTGCGCCGCGCGCGCTTGAACCATTTGTGCTGGTCCGAGGTGTGGTTGACGACGAGCTCAGTGATGACGCGCAGGCCGCGCTTCTGCGCCTCCTGGATGAAGCGCTTGAAATCCTTCATCGTCCCGAAATCGGGATTGACCGAGCCGTAATCGGCGATGTCGTAGCCGTCGTCGCGGCCGGGCGAGGGATAGAACGGCAGCAGCCACAGCGCGGTGACGCCGAGCTCCTGGAGATAGGGCAGCTTCTCGGTCAGTCCGGCGAAGTCGCCGATGCCGTCATTGTTGCTGTCGGCGAAGGCTTTGACGTGGAGCTGGTAGATGATGGCGTCCTTGTACCAGAGCTCATCCACGATCTCGGCAGCCTCAGCCTTCTTGGTGTCGACGGAAGACAGAACATTCATGGCGTGAACCCTTACGCCAGGCAACGGAACAGGAGCGCCGGATCGCGGTCGGGATCGATACGCAACCTGATCCCGCCCCATTCGATGCGGGACCGTTCGCCGGTGAGAAGGTCTTCGAGTTCCGTCACATGGTGGCGCCGTCCACCGGCGTCAATGGTGACGTCGCCGAGCGGCAGCCAGAACTCGCGCACCCGGCGTGACAGCGCGATCACGATGACGATGGTGTTGGCGGGATCAGCCGCCTCCTTCGCGAAGGCGATCGTCTCGCCGTCCTCGATGGCGAGGAAGCGCAGATTGGCCGTCTGCCGCAGCGCCGCGTTCTCGTTGCGGACGCGGTTGAGCTCGGCAATGTAGGATTTGATGTTGCCGGGCTTGTCCCAGTCGCGCTGCCTGATCTGGTACTTCTCGGAATCGAGATATTCCTCGCGGCCGGGAACCGCTTCATGCTCCAGCAGCTCCAAGCCGCTGTAGATGCCGTAATTGCCCGAGAGCGTCGCCGCCAGCGCGACGCGCGACTTGAATGCCCAGGCCTCTCCGCTCTGGAGGTGGTAGGGCAACAGGTCAGGCGTGTTGATGAACAGGTTCGGACGATAGAAATCGCGCTCGGGATAGCGCGTCAGCTCGCCGAGATATTGCTCCAGCTCCCACTTTTCCGTGCGCCAGGGGAAATAGGTGAACGACTGCGCAAAGCCGAGCTTGGCGAGGCCCCTCATCAGCTTTGGCCGTGCATAGGTCTTGGAGAACAGGATCACCTCGGGGTGACGGTGGCGGATGTCGCGGATCAGCCACTCCCAGAACGCAAGCGGCGCCGTGTCGTGATTGTCGATGGCGAAGATGGTGACGCCATGGTCGATCCAGAACAGCATGGCATCGCGAAACGCGTTCCACAGGCCGGCCCGATCCACCGAGCCGAAATCGGGGATGACGATGTCGGAATAAGGGCCGTCCGCCGTCCGGACCGAGCGGTCCGGCCGCCATTTGAACCATTCCGGATGCTGCGTCAGCCAGGGATGGTCCGGCGAGCACTGCACGGCGAAGTCGAGCGCCAGCTCGAGGCCGTATTCCAGGCAGGTCGCGACCAGCGCGCGGAAATCCTCGATCGTGCCGAGCTCGGGATGCAGGGCATCGTGGCCGCCCTCGGCCGAGCCGATCGCATAGGGCGAGCCGGGATCGCCGTCACGCGCCACCGGCGCGTTGTTGCGGCCCTTGCGGCTTGTGTGGCCGATGGGATGGATCGGCGTGAAGTAGAGCACGTCAAAGCCCATGGCGGCGATATCAGGCACACGCGCGATGCAGTCGCGCAGCGTGCCATGCCGGCCCGGCAATGCGCTCTGGCTACGCGGCATCATCTGATACCAGGCGCCGAAGCGCGCCTTGTCGCGGTCTATGGTCAGCGGGAAGAGCTGCGAGCGCGTCAGGTCGGGCCGGGACTGGCTTTCGGCCATGGCTTCGCCGAGCTCGGTTGCGAGCAGCGAAGCGACGTCGCCGTTTCTGAGATAGTCCTCGCACTGCCTGATGATGACCGCCGCTGCGTCCTGTTGCGCGCCATGCGCCTTGGTCAGGAGTCCGGCGCCCTCGATCGCATCGAGGCTGACATCGGCCCCGGTGCGCCGCTTGCGCGCGACCGCGTGAGACCAGGTGGCGAACTCATCGGTCCAGGCTTCGATCGCGTAGACATATTGGCCGGGCTCAACGGGCGTGAACGCACCGGCCCAGCGGTCATTGCCGTGATGGGTCATCGGTTCGCTCCGCCATTCGCGCTCCTGCTCGCGGCGCCAGATCAGAGCGGCGGCGATCACGGCGTCGCCGCCGCGATAAATGTCGGCCCAGACCTCGACTGGTTCGCCGGCGATCCGCTTCACGGCAAAGCGGCCGCCGTCGATCGAGGGATAGACGTCCTCGATCAGGAAAGCGCTGCCGGCTGCGGCACTTTCGACAGTTTGAATTGTCTTGTTCACGGTGATGCCATTGACAAGAAAGCAGGAGCCCGTTTCCCTTGCCGGGAACCGACGCTTGGTATCATTATAGAAAGCCGCTTGTGTGTCATTGGTTCCTTGGGGAACGGCAAGCGCAGTTTGCGAGTTACCCCTGACTAACCTCTTCCGCGACCTCGTTAAAATCGATGCCCTTGGCCAAACAATGGCCTGCAAGCTGCGTGCCGAATGGATCTTTTAGCTCAAGCCCGGATCAAGGGCGTTCAGTCCGAATTCGTTGACGCCCTCGGCAAGCTGCGGGTCACCGCGCCCGAGGCGCTCAAATCCATCCTCGACGCCCTGCCGGAAAGGCGGGTCTACCGCTTCGTCAGCGGGCCGGTCGTGGTCCGCGCATTGGGGCATCCGCGCACGGAATTGGCGGCCATCGGTGCGCCGCCGCTGCAATGGAAAATCCACGGCAACGGCAATGTGATCGCCCAGGGCGAGGCACGCGAGCCCGTCATCGCCTGGCCTGCCGGCCTGCCGCTTGGATATCACAGATTGACACTGACCGATGCCGAAGGCGTGACGGAAGAGGTGCCGATGATCGTGGCGCCCGAGCGCGCCTTCGGCGGCGATTTCGACCGCGGCTGGCTGCTCGCCGTCCAGCTCTACAGCGTTCGTTCGGACCGCAACTGGGGCATCGGCGACTTCACCGACCTCGCAGGGCTGGTCCGGCTTGCCAAGCAGCTCGGGGCCGACGGCGTCGGGCTCAATCCGCTGCATGTCCTGTTCGACGACCACCCGGCCGATTGCAGCCCCTATTCGCCGAACAGCCGGCTTTTTCTCAACCCGCTCTATATCGATGTCGAGGCGATTCCCGAATTCTCGGCCGACCTCGTGCCCGACGCGGCCGCGACGGCCGCCCGCCTGCGCGAAGGTGATCGCGTCCCTTATGCCGACATGGCGGCGTTGAAATGGCGGGGTCTTCGCGCCGCCTTTGACAGCTTCGTGACAAGCGCGAGCGAGGCGCGCCGCAAGGCGTTTGACGGCTTCCGCGCCGCCCGCGCGCCGCTGTTGTCCCGCTTTGCCTGCTTCGAGGTGCTGCGCCATCGCTTCAACGCCCCCTGGTGGGAATGGCCGTCGGAATGGCAGCAGCCGGATCAGGCGAAATGCGCTGAGCTGCGCAATGGCCCGGCCAAGCGAGAGGTCGAGTTCGTCGAATTCGTGCAATGGACCGCCGATAGCCAGCTGCATGCCGCCAAGGAGCTCGCCAGCCAGCTCGGCATGCGGGTCGGCCTTTATCTCGACGTCGCCGTCGGCGTGCAGTCCAACGGCTTCGATGCCTGGAACGAGCAGACGGCGATTTCCCGCCATCTCGCCGTCGGCGCGCCGCCCGACGTGCTCAACACCATCGGACAGGACTGGGGTCTCGCCGGCTTCAACGCCGGGGGGCTCGAAGCGCAGTCGTTCGTGCCGTTCGCGGACATGCTCGCGGCGTCGATGCGCCATGCCGGCGCCATCCGGCTCGATCACGTGCTGGGCCTGAAACGGCTTTATCTGGTGCCGCGCGGCTTCAAGCCCGACAACGGCGCCTATGTGCAGATGCCGTTCGAGGCGCTGCTGGCGGCCGTGGCGCGCGAGAGCGCGGCCCACAAATGCATCGTGATCGGCGAGGACCTCGGCACCGTGCCTGAAGGTTTTCGCGAGATGATGCAGGATTTCGGCATCTGGTCCTATCTCGTCATGATGTTCGAGCGCGACGATGCCGGCCATTTCCGCAATGCCGACCACTACAGGCCCAATGCGCTGGTCACGCTGAACACGCATGACCTGTCGACTTATGCCGGCTGGCGCTCCTTCAGCGATCTCAGGATGAAGCGCTCGCTCGGGCTCGATCCCGGCGAGAACGACCAGGCGCGCTGGGATGCGCTCGGCAGGCTCGACGAGATCCTGCGGCAGAACGGCATCAGGGCGAACGACCTCTATTCGGTGCTCGCCTTCCTGTCGCGCACGCCGTCCCGGCTGCTCGCGGTGTCGATGGAAGATCTGCTGGGCGTGATCGACCAGCCCAACATTCCCGGCACGATCGACGAGCACCCGAACTGGCGCCAGCGCCTTCCTGTTGCACTCGACAAGATCGCGTCCAGGATCGATCTCGCGGCCTTGAAGGCCGCGACGCGGGAACGTTCATTGCCCGGCGGGAGTTGACCGGCCGGGGATTTTCAGGGTTTGCACATTGTCTCAGAGGATCGAGGACTATGCGCTGATCGGCGATTGCGAGACCGCGGCGCTGGTCGGGCGCAACGGCTCGATCGACTGGCTGTGCTGGCCTGCCTTCGATTCCGACGCCTGCTTTGCCGCTATCCTCGGCACGCACAAGAACGGGCGCTGGCTGATCGCGCCGAGCGAGACCGCGACCCGCATCTCGCGGCGCTATCTCGGCAATACCCTCATTCTCGAAACGCGTTTTGAGACGAAGAGCGGCACCGTCGCGCTGATCGACTTCATGCCGCCGCGCGGCAAGGCGTCGGACATCGTGCGGCTGGTCCGCGGCATCCGTGGCACCGTGAAGATGCGGATGGAGCTCGTGATCCGCTTCGGCTTCGGCGTGGACATTCCCTGGGTGCGACGGATCGACCATTCCTTGATGGCCATCGCCGGCCAGGACATGACGGTGTTGCGCACGCCGGTCGAGACCCGCGGCGAGGACCTGACCACCGTCTCCGACTTCGAGGTGAAGGAAGGCGAGACCGTGCCTTTCGTGCTGACTTACGGTCCCTCGCATCTTGACCCGCCTGCGCCGATCGATCCGGAACTGGCGCTTCAGGAGACCGAGAAGTTCTGGCAGGACTGGTGCAGCCATTGCACCCGCGACGGCGACTATCAAGATCTCGTCCTGCGCTCGCTGATCACGCTGAAGGCGCTGACCTTCGCGCCGACCGGCGGCATCGTCGCGGCACCCACCACCTCCTTGCCGGAAAAGCTCGGGGGCAGCAGGAACTGGGATTACCGTTTCTGCTGGCTGCGCGACGCCACCTTCACGCTGCTGGCACTGATGAACTCGGGCTACACCGAGGAAGCCTTGGCCTGGCACAATTGGCTGCTGCGCGCGGCCGCCGGATCGCCTTCGAACATGCAGATCATGTACGGCATCTGGGGCCAGCGACGGCTCTTGGAATGGGAGGCGGGCTGGCTCGGCGGCTACGAGGGTGCCCAGCCGGTGCGGGTCGGCAACGCCGCGCATGCGCAGCTCCAGCTCGACGTCTACGGCGAGTTGATCGATGCCTTTCACCAGTCGCGCATGGCGAAGCTCCAACTCGACGACGAGACCTGGGCGCTGGAATGCGCCGTACTCAATCATCTGGCCGAGGTCTGGGACCGGCCCGATCACGGCATCTGGGAGCGGCGCGGACAGCCCAAGCACTATGTCTTCTCCAAGGTGATGACCTGGGTCGCATTCGATCGCGGCATCAAGAGCGCCGAAACCTTCGGCTTCAAGGCGCCGCTCCTGCACTGGCGCACCTTGCGCGATGCGATTCATCGCGACGTCTGCAACAGGGGCTTCGATGCGGAGGAGAACGCCTTCGTCGAATGCTACGGCTCGAAGCTGCTCGATGCCAGCGTGCTGCTGCTGCCCGCCGTCGGCTTCCTGCCGCCCTCCGATCCGCGCATCCGCGGCACCATCGCCTCCGTCGAGAAATGCCTGATGCGCGACGGTTTCGTGCTGCGGCACGATCCGCGCGAGCTGCCGGCGGACCAGCCGCCGCTCGAAGGCGCGTTCCTGGCCTGCAGCCTGTGGCTCGCCGATGCCTATGTGCTGGCCGGCGATCTCGACAAGGCGCAAGTTCTGCTCGACCGCGTGGTCGGCATCGCCAACGATGTCGGGCTGCTGGCCGAAGAATACGATTCCGTGGCCCGCCGACAGACCGGCAACTTCCCGCAGGCACTGACCCACATCGCGCTGATCAACACGGCACAGAACCTGTCGACGGCAAGGCAGGAGAGCGAGAAGGCGGCGGTGCAGCGATCGAAGTAAGCTGGGCGCTCCGAGGGAGGTGCGCTCCCTCTCCCGCCTGCAAAAGCGGGAGAGGGTTGGGGTGAGGGCTCTCTCCGCTGGCGAGAGCCCCCGAGAGGCGAGAACCCTCACCCGCCGCTGCGCGGCGACCTCTCCCGCAAGCGGGAGAGGTTGAACGAGCGCGCAGCAAGCTCAGCCAACCCCATTCCACTTCAGGATCATCTCCATCGCCTCGGCAAAACCGTCCTGCTCGTTGCTCGCGGTGACGTGGGTGGCCTGGTCCTTGACGTTGTCGGCGGCGTTGCCCATCGCGATCGAGGTGCCGCTGACGCGGAACATTGCGAGGTCGTTCTGCATGTCGCCGATGGTGGCGACCGCGTCGGTCGCGATGCCGAGGCGCTTTGCCATGGCCTCGACGAAGGTGCCCTTGTCGAAGCCGGGCGGGGTGACGTCGAGATAGTAGGTCTGCGAGCGCACCGCGGTGGCTTCGCTGCCGAGCGCCTCCTGCATCGCTTTCTCGCAAGCCGCGAGCCCCGCGGCATCGGCACTGGCGCCGACGATCTTGCAGGCGCTCGAGAGATAGGGCGAGAAATCGGACACGATGGTGGGGTCGGCGCGGATCGTGTGCTGCTCGTGGGCGACGTAGCTGCCGCTGGGATTGTCGATCAGCCATTTATCGGTGGTGAAGAGCCAGATGTCGGCGCCGAACTCGCGGAGGATCTGCAAGGACCGCTCGGCCGCGCGCGCGGGGATCAGGTGCTGCTCGACCGGCCTCATCTCGGGATCGACGATCGAGGAGCCGTTGAACGGGCCGACCGGTAGCCATAGCGCCAGCGGCTCGATCAGGAAGCGCATGCCGATCGCGGGGCGGCTGGAGGTGATGGTGAAGCCGATGCCGGCCTGGTGCAGCCGCTGCACCGCGCCTCTCGCGCGTTCGGTCAGCGTCTTGTCCTTGGTCAGCAGCGTGCCGTCGACGTCGGAGACCACGAGCGAGATGGGTGTCATGGCAGAACCTTGGGTGTTGCGCGGCCCGGTTTCAGCTGCCGCACGATGCCGTCCACGATCGCTTCGACGGTCTCGTCGATCGAGACGGTGACGACGTGCTCGCCGGCCTCGGGCGGCTCCAGCGTATTGAATTGGCTCGCGAGCAGATCCGGCGGCATGAAGTGCCCCTTGCGATGCGCCAGCCGTTCGGCGATCAGCTCCTTCGTGCCCTTCAGGAAGACGAAGCGGACGTCGTCGCGACCGCGCAGCAGCACGTCGCGATAGGTATGCTTCAGCGCCGAGCAGGCGATGATGACGTGCTCGCCGCGTCCGCAGACGCGCGCGATCTCGTCGGCGATGGCGTTCAGCCAGGGCCAGCGGTCTTCGTCGGTGAGCGGATGGCCGGCCCGCATCTTCTCGACGTTGCTGGCGGGATGGAAGCTGTCGCCGTCCTCGAAACGCCAGCCGAGCCGCTCGCCGAGTGCCTTCGCAACCGTGCTCTTGCCCGAACCCGACACGCCCATCACGATCAATGCACAAGGTGCTTCAGCGCGGCCCACGAATTTCCTCCGGAAGCGCGGCCCCATCGACCAGCCAGACGGTCTCGCCATTCGAGCGCGCGCGCAAGGCCGGCAGATTCTCGCCATTGAGCAGGCGCGTCAAGATCGGTTGCTTGTCGTGACCGGCAATCTCGAACAGCATCTCGCGGCAGGAGGCCAGAACGGGCAGGGTGAGCGACACCCGCGGCACGAAGGGCGCGACATTGGCCCTGGCGACGCCGACGACCCAGCGTCGGGTCTCCTCGATCTCGGGATAGCCCGGAAATAGCGAGGCAGTGTGGCCGTCGGGCCCGGCGCCCATCAGAACGAGATCGAACAGCGGGCGCTGCAGATCGAGCCGGTCTGCGCCATAGAAGGCCTGCAGCTCGCGCGCATAGGCTTCCGCGCCGGCATCAGGATTCTCGGCTGCGGTCGGAATCGGGTGGATATGGCCGGCGGGCGCATTGCGATCGAGAAACGCCGCGCGCGCGATCGCCATGTTGTTGAGCGGATCGCTCTCGGGTACGAAGCGCTCGTCGCCGATGAACCAGTGCACGCGGTCCCATGGAATCCGGCCGCGCCAGGCTTCGCTGCCGAGCAGCTGATAGAGCTTCTTCGGGCTGGAGCCGCCGGTGAGGCAGATCGCGATCCGTCCGGAATTGGCCGCGAGCCGCGCCATCACCCGTTCGGCCGCGGCGCGGGCAAGAGCTTCGGCATCAGCTTCGACGATCAGCTTCGGCTGGTCGGCCGCGGCCATCACGAGTACTTCCGCCAGCTTCGCCCGTCGCGCCGCAGCAGCTCATCGGCGCAGGCGGGGCCGTCGCTGCCGGCTTCATAGGTTTCGATCCCGTTGGTGCCGGCGCTTGTCCAGGCGTCCAGGAACGGCTGCACCGCCTGCCAGCCGGCCTCGACGCCATCGGCGCGCTGGAACAGGATATTGTCGCCGATCATGCAGTCGTAGATCAGCGTCTCGTAGCCGGTCGAGGGATCGGCGCGGAAATAGTCGCCGTAGCGAAATTTCATCTCGACGCCGTCGATGGTGACGCTCGGTCCGGGGATCTTGGCGTTGAACTGAAGCTCGATGGTCTCGGTCGGCGCGATGCCGATGGTGAGGAAGTTCTGCGACAGGCGGTCGACCGCCGTGCCTGAGAACATCGACAGCGGCGCCTGCTTGAACTTGATCGCGACTTCCGTGCGCTTGTGCGCCAGCGCCTTGCCCGTGCGCAGATAGAACGGCACGCCGGCCCAGCGCCAATTGTCGATCATCAGCTTGAGCGCGACATAGGTCTCGGTGGTGCTGCCGGGCTTGACGTCCGCGGTCTTGCGATAGTCCGGAATCTCCTCGTCGCCGATGCGGCCTGAGAGATATTGCGCGCGCACCGAGCTCTTCAGCGCTTCGTCCCGGCTCGGCCGCTGGATCGCGGTGAGCACCTCGGCCTTCTCGGAGCGGACCGAATGGGCATCGAAGCGCGTCGGCGGTTCCATCGCGACGAGGGACATCAGCTGGAACAGATGGTTCGGCACCATGTCGCGCAATGCACCGGTGGCATCATAGAAGCCGCCGCGATGGCCGACGCCGAGCTTCTCCTCCACCGTGATCTGGATGTGGTCGATGTGGTTGCGATTCCAGATCGGCTCGAACATGCCGTTGGCAAAGCGCAGCACCAGGATGTTCTGCACCGTCTCCTTGCCGAGATAGTGATCGATCCGGTAGATCTGGTGTTCGTCCATGATCTTCAGGAGTTCGGCGTTGAGCGCGCGGGCCGAGGCGAGATCGGTGCCGAACGGCTTCTCGATCACCAGCCGCCGCCAGGCGCCGTTCTCCTTCATCAGTCCGGTGCGGCCGAGCTCCCGCGCGGTCGGCGCGAATGCGGCCGGCGGGGTCGCGAGGTAGAACAGGCGGTTGCCGCCGGTGCCTTGCGAGCACTCCAGAGAATCCAGATGCGCGCGCAAGCGGTCGAACGACGGCGGGTCCTTCGGATCGGCCTCGACGAAGGTGACGCATTGCAGCAGCTGCCTGGCGATGTCATCGTCGACAGGCCGCGTCGCAAATTCGCGCAGGCCCTTCATCAGGCTGTCGCGCAGCTCGTCATCCGACTGGCTCTTGCGGGCGACGCCGACGACGCAGAATTTTTCCGGCAACAGATTCTCGGCCGCCAGATTGTACAGCGATGGCATCACCAGCCGATGGGTGAGGTCGCCGGTCACGCCAAAGATGACGAAGGCGCAATTTTCCGGCTTGCGCTTTGGCTGCGGGTCTTTTGTCACGAATGTTCGGCCTTCGCTTGTTACGTCCTGCTCGATCTCATTTGGGCTTCGCCGCGCCCGGCTGCTTCGGCTCCTTGTGGCCACCGAACCCTGCACGCATCGCAGAGAGAATTTTTTCGGCGAAGGTGTGTTCCTTGCGGGAACGGAAACGTGTGTAGAGCGCCGCCGTCAAGACTTCGGCCGGCACCGCCTCGTCGATCGCCGCATTCACGGTCCAGCGGCCTTCACCGGAATCTTCGACGAAGCCGGAGTACTCCGACAGCTGGGGGCTGTCGGCGAGTGCCGTCGAGGTGAGGTCGAGCAGCCAGGACGGAATCACGCTGCCGCGCCGCCACACTTCGGCGATGTCGGCGAGATCGAAATCGTAGCGGTGATCCGCCGGCAAGGCCTCGATACTGGCATTCTTGAGAATGTCGAAACCTTCGGCATAGGCCTGCATCAGGCCGTATTCGATGCCGTTGTGGATCATCTTGACGAAGTGGCCGGCGCCCACGGGGCCGGCATGGATGTAGCCCTGCTCGATGCGGGGATCGCGGCCCTCGCGTCCCTCCGTGCGCGGAATGTCGCCGGCGCCGGGCGCGAGCGCGGCGAAGATCGGATCGAGCCGGTCGACCACCTGCTTCTCGCCACCGATCATCATGCAATAACCGCGGTCGAGGCCCCAGACGCCGCCGGAGGTCCCGACGTCGACATAGTGGATGCCGCGCGCCTTCAATGCCTTGCCGCGCCGGACGTCGTCCTGCCAGAAGGTGTTGCCGCCGTCGATGATGACGTCGCCTTCCTGCATCACCCCCGCGATCGTCTCGATCGTCGTCTCGGTGATGCGTCCCGCAGGCAGCATCACCCAGGCCGCGCGCGGCCGCTCGAGTTTCGCGACGAACTCTTCCAGCGTCGCCGAACCTGTCGCACCGTCGGCCGCTAGGCCCGCGACGGCCTTGGCGTCCTTGTCGTAGACCACGGTCGAATGTCCCTGTCGCATCAGGCGGCGAACGATGTTGCCGCCCATCCGGCCGAGGCCGATCATGCCGAGTTGCATGTGAGAGATTCCCTTAGTTCAGCGCGTCGTTGAGCGCCGCATTGAGCGCCGCGAGGCCTTTTTTGACTCCGCCCTTCAGGTGCACACGCAGCGCACGCCGGCCGCGTTCGGTGAGCACGTCGAAATCGCCGCGTGCCTGCGCCGTCTTGATGACGCCGAAGCTGGCTTTCTGACCCGGCACCGGCAGATCCCCGGCATCGTCCGCCGTGATCTGGAGGAACACGCCGCTGTCGGGGCCACCCTTGTAGGCCTGTCCGGTGGAGTGCAGGAAGCGCGGTCCGAACTCGGCGCAGGTCGCGACGTGCCGCTTCTCGCGTACCTCTAACCGCATGGCCTGGAGCGCGTCGATCGTCGCCTTGTCTCGCGCGATATAGCCGAGCAGGGCGACATAGTCGCCATGGTTCGAGCGGGAGAGATGCGCCTTCAGCCAGGAGGTGAGATCGCCATTGGCGCCGGCGGCGCGCAGTGCGGTGGCGTTGGCTTCGTCGGTGTAGAGATCGGCCTCGTCGGTGCTGACCACCGGCTGCTCTTCCGGCAGCGCGCCGGTCTTCTCGAACGCGGCGGTGAGCTCGCGGGTCTTGATCTTGGCCGCTTCCACGTCCGGCTGGTCGAACGGATTGATGCCGAGGATGCTGCCGGCCACCGCCGTCGCCATCTCGAAGCGGAAGAACTCCTGGCCGAGATGCTCGATCGACTTCATGACGATGCGCACGACGGGATGACCCGCCGCCTCGATCGCCGCGAGCTTCGAGTCATGGGCGGCATCCGCTTCGCCGTCGACACGGATGTCGATGAAGAACCGGTCGTTGCCATAGACGCCGGGATCGCCGAGCGGCTCACCCTCGATCGGGATCAGGCCCTTGCCTTCCTTGCCGGTGGACTCCGCGATCAGCTGCTCGGCCCAGGCGCCGAAATCGGCGATCTTCTTCGACGCCAGGATCGTCACCTTGTCGCGGCCCTCGAGGCCTGCCAGGCCCATGGCGAGGCCAAGCTGCACGCCCGGGTTCTCGGCTGGCGGCACGTCCGGCCCGCAGGAGCGGGCCATCGCCAGCGCATGCTTGATGAAGGTCTTGACGTCGACGCCCGCGGTCGCCGCCGGCACGAGGCCGAAGGGCGATAGCACCGAATAGCGGCCGCCGATCGAGGGCTCGCCATGGAAGACGCGGGCATAGCTCAGCTTCTTCGCCGCCTTTTCCAGCGACGAGCCGGGATCGGTGACTGCGATGAAGCGATGGCCGGTCTTCACCTTGGTCCCGACCGCCTCGGCGACCCGCTCATGGAAATAGTCCTTCATCGCGTTCGGCTCTGTGGTGCCGCCGGACTTGCTGGAGACGATGAACACGGTGTTGGCGATATCGATCTTCGCCTCCATCGCCCGCACCTGCGCCGGATCGGTGGAATCCAGCACGTGCAGCTTCGGGAAGCCGGGCTTCTTGCCGAAAGTCTCGGCCAGCACCTCGGGCCCCAGGCTCGATCCGCCCATGCCGAGCACGACGGCATCGGAGAATTTCTGGCCCTTCACGCGGCCCGCATAGTCCTCGTAATCGGCAATGTCGGCCTTGGCTGCGCTGTCGAGCCAGCCCAGCCATTTGTCCTCGTCCGCACCGGTCCAGACCGACTTGTCACGCTGCCACAGCCTGCGGATCTTGGCGGACGCCCGCCAGTCCTCGGTGCTCTCAGTCACGGCCTTGCCCAGCCCGTGGCCGAGCGAGAGAAGCTGGCGGTCGAGTGCGGGCCCGAGCACGACCGCGCGCTTGTGCGCGACGGCGCCGTAGAGCTTGTCGGCGGCATCCGCGAACAGCTTGACGCCGTCCTTGACCAGCTCCTCGGTGATCGCCTCGAGCGAGATGCCGGAGCGCTCCAGCTCCTCCAGCACGCGCCTTGCGTCCTCGACGTTCTCCTCCAGGCTGTCGCGCGGCTTGCCATGGTCGCGGAACGCATCCAGCGTCGCCGGCGGCACGGTGTTGATGGTGTTGGGACCGATCAGCTCCTCGACATAGAGGACGTCGCTGTAATCCTTGTTCTTGGTCCCGGTGGAGGCCCACAGCATGCGCTGCGGCCTGGCGCCCCTGGCGGCGAGCTTCTCCCAGCGGGGACCCGAGAACAGGCGCTTGTAGTCCTGATAGGCGAGCTTGGCATTGGCGATCGCGACCTTGCCCTTGAGCGCGGCGAGCCGTTCCTTCTCGGACGGATCGTTGGCGCGCGCGATCTTCTCGTCGAGCTGCTTGTCGACCACCGAGTCGATGCGGCTGACGAAGAAGCTCGCCACGCTCGCGACATGCGAGGGGTCACCGCCGCCTGCGACGTATTTTTCGAGCCCGGCGATGTATGCTTCGGCCACTTCGAGGTACACCGCCTTGGAGAACAGCAGCGTGATGTTGATGCTGATGCCGTCGCCGATCAGCTGCTCGATCGCCGGCAGGCCCTCCGGCGTTGCCGGCACCTTCACCATCAGGTTCTTGCGACCGACGTCCTTCCAGAGCCGCCGCGCCTCGGCGACTGTGCCTGATGTGTCCATCGCGAGATAGGGCGAGACTTCCAGGCTGACATAGCCGTCGCCGCCCTTGAGGCGGTCATAGACCGGGCGGAGCACATCGGCGGCGTTCTGGATGTCCTCGACCGCGACGGCCTCGAACAGGTCGGCCACGTTCCGGTCGCCGCGCTTCAGCGCCTTGCCGATCGGGGCATCGTATTCGTCCGAGCTGCCGATCGCCTTCTCGAAGATCGACGGATTCGAGGTGACGCCCTTGACGCCGTCGGTGTCGATGAGCCGCTTCAGGTCGCCCTTGGCGATGAAGCCACGGGCCAGGAAGTCGAGCCAGACCGCTTGTCCGTGCTTTTCCAGTTCTTTGACGGGATTCATGATGCTTATTTATCTCCAAGCCTGCGGACGAGGGGTTTCCGCGCCGGTCCTGACGCGCTATCCTGTAGCTTACATGCTCCCGGGAGGGAACCAATCAAGGGTATGGACGTCATACCCTCCAGTGTAACTCCGTCGCGATCATGGCGATCCAGCGGGTGTTGTGATGCGGTGTGGCCGCGAGTGGCGATGCTGCGGGAGACACGTGCAGGCCCTCATGAAGATTTGCGCTGGCCGTCGCCGACAGCCAGCAATGGGTTGCGTCCGCCGTAAGCGTCGACGCATCGTGCGATCTCGAAATCAGTCGATGCGCAACGCAACCGCGGCTGCTGGTCGCGGCACGCTTTGCCCCGACCTGCTCAGTGCAAGCTTCGCCTTCGACTGTGGGACGGGCTTGGCGACCACGAGAATGCCGCGGCTGCAAGACGATCGTGCAGACGCCGACGTTGCGGCGGCAGCTGTACGCCATCGGCGCCTTGGCCGGTTGCGCGATGATCGCATCGTCATCCGGTCGGAGGGCCTGGCGACCGATTTTGATACACTGCTGCGCGCTTGCCGCGACTGTCACGCAGCCAGCAGCCCGCGCACTGCATTGCAGCAGGAAGATGAACGCCGTCCCCAAGGCTTCGAGGTACAAGGCTTCGAGGTAAAAGGCTCGGCGTACAAGGCTTCGCCGTACAAGTGTCATAAGATCGCCGCGCCCGGATCGCTATGCTGCATTGCCGGATGGACGTATCCCCGGGAATGCCCGGATGTTGCGACCGAGTGACATTTTCTGGAAATGAGCCAATATAGACAAAGATTCGCACAAATTACAGGCATGTGCCTGTTCGTAACTCATAGAGTGCCTACGTTGTGCGTTGCGTCGAGTTGGCACCCGGGTGTCCAATGATCGTCATGTGCTCACGCTGATTCGAAACGGCCTGAGGAACGGTCCGGTAACTGCTTTCGTTTCAGCTTGTAGCGGAACTCACGCGGAGAGGGATCATGTACAACGATTCTTTGTTCAACGCTTTCGCTCGGTCGTTCGAGGCGAGAAGCCAGCACGACATGTCGATGGCGGAATATCTGGAATCGTGTCGAAGCGATCCCATGAAATACGCGAACGCGGCCGAACGACTGCTAGCGGCGATCGGTGAGCCTCAGACGATTGACACGGCCAAGGACCCACGCCTTGGCCGTATTTTTTTGAACCGCACTATCCGCACCTATCCGGCCTTCGCCGGCTTCTACGGCATGGAAGAAACCATCGAGCGCATCGTCGGTTTCTTCCGTCACGCCGCGCAAGGTCTCGAGGAGCGCAAGCAGATCCTTTACCTGCTCGGCCCGGTCGGCGGCGGCAAGTCCTCGCTCGCCGAGCGGCTCAAGTCGCTGATGGAAGTGCATCCGATCTACGTGCTCAAGGCCGGCGACGAACTCTCGCCCGTGTTCGAAAGCCCGCTCAGCCTGTTCGATCCCGATCAGCTCGGCCCGATGCTGGAAGAGAAGTACGGCATTCCGCGCCGTCGTCTCACCGGCCTGATGAGCCCGTGGTGCTACAAGCGGCTCGAGGCCTTCGGCGGCGACATTTCCCAGTTCCGGGTCGCAAAAATCCAGCCGTCGCGGCTGCGCCAGATCGCGATCGCCAAGACCGAGCCCGGTGACGAGAACAACCAGGACATCTCCTCGCTGGTCGGCAAGGTCGACATCCGCAAGCTCGAGACCTACGCCCAGAACGATCCCGACGCCTACAGCTATTCCGGCGGCCTCAACCGCGCCAACCAGGGCGTGCTCGAGTTCGTCGAGATGTTCAAGGCTCCGATCAAGATGCTGCACCCGCTGCTGACCGCAACGCAGGAAGGCAACTACATCGGCACCGAGAACATCGGCGCGATCCCGTACACGGGCGTCATCCTCGCACACTCCAACGAAGCGGAGTGGGCGAGCTTCAAGGCCAACAAGAACAACGAAGCCTTCATCGACCGCATCTGCGTGATCAAGGTGCCCTACTGCCTCAGGGTCACTGAGGAGCAGAAGATCTACGAGAAGCTGATCCAGGGCTCCGAGCTCGCGTCGGCTCCTTGTGCGCCTTCGACGCTGGAGACGCTGGCGCGGTTCTCGGTGATGTCGCGCCTGCGCAAGCACGAGAATTCCACCCTGTTCGCCAAGATGCGGGTCTACGACGGCGAGAGCCTGAAGGAATCCGACCCGAAGGCGCGCAGCGTTCAGGAATACCGCGACGCCGCCGGCGTCGACGAGGGCATGGACGGCGTCTCGACCCGCTTCGCCTTCAAGATCCTGGCTGCGACCTTCAACCACGATCCACAGGAGGTCGCCGCCGACGCCGTGCATCTGATGTACGCGCTGGAGCAGGCGATCCGCCGCGAACAGCTGCCGGAGGAGACCGAGAAGCGCTATCTCGAATTCATCAAGGCGGAGCTGGCGCCGCGCTATGCCGAGTTCATCGGTAACGAGATCCAGAAGGCCTATCTCGAGTCCTACTCGGATTATGGCCAGAACCTGTTCGATCGCTACGTCGACTATGCCGACGCCTGGATCGAGGACCAGGACTTCAAGGATCCCGACACCGGCCAGCTGCTCGATCGCGAGCTTTTGAACCAGGAGCTGACGAAAATCGAGAAGCCGGCGGGGATCGCCAACCCCAAGGACTTCCGCAACGAGGTCGTCAAATTCTCGTTACGGTCGCGGGCCCAGAACGGCGGCAAGAATCCGACCTGGACCTCCTACGAGAAGATTCGCGATGTGATCGAAAAGCGGATATTCTCCCAGGTCGAGGACCTGCTTCCGGTCATCTCCTTCGGGTCGAAGAAGGACGGCGAGACGGAGAAGAAGCACGGCGAATTCGTGGCGCGCATGGTGGAGCGTGGCTACACCGAGCGTCAGGTTCGCCGGCTCGTCGAATGGTACATGCGCGTGAAGCAGGCCGGTTGATGCGCCTGGGAGGCGAATGGAAAAGTGCCCATCCACATTATTGACAGGCGCCTGAATCCAGGCGGCAAGAGTCTTGAGAACCGTCAGCGGTTCTTGCGTCGGGCCAAGTCCCTGGTGCAGGGCGCCGTCAAGAAGACCTCGCAGGAACGCGACATCAAGGACGTCCTGGAGGGTGGTGAAGTCACGATTCCCCTCGACGGCATGCACGAGCCGCGCTTCCGCCGTGAAGGCGGAACGCGGGACATGGTCCTGCCCGGCAACAAGAAGTTCGTCGAAGGCGACTATCTGCAGCGCTCCGGCCAGGGCAGCGCCAAGGATTCCGGCCCCGGCGAAGGCGACAGCGAGGACGCCTTCCGCTTCGTGCTTTCCCGCGACGAGTTCGTCGATCTCTTCCTCGACGACCTCGAGCTTCCGGATCTCGCCAAGCGCAAGATCGCGCAGACCGAGAGCGAGGGCATCCAGCGCGCCGGCTACACCATGTCGGGCTCGCCCGCCAACATCTCGGTGAGCCGGACGGTGAAGCTCGCGCTTGCGCGCCGCATCGCGCTCAAGCGTCCCCGCAAGGACGAGATCGAGGAGCTGGAAGCCGCCATCGCCGCATGCACGGACGAGGACGAGCGCACGGAGCTGGTCGCTGAACTCGAGAGGCTGAAGGCGAAGTCCAAGCGCATCCCCTTCATCGATCCGCTCGACATCCGCTACCGGCGCTTCGAGACGGTGCCGAAGCCCGTCGCGCAGGCCGTGATGTTCTGCCTGATGGACGTCTCCGGCTCGATGTCCGAGCACATGAAGGATCTCGCAAAGCGCTTCTACATGCTGCTCTACGTGTTCCTGAAGCGCCGCTACAAGCATGTCGAGATCGTCTTCATCCGCCACACCGACCGCGCCGAGGAGGTGGACGAGCAGACCTTCTTCTACGGCCCGGCCTCGGGCGGCACGCTGGTCTCCAGCGCGCTCCAGGCGATGCATGAAATCGTGCGCGAGCGCTTCAACCCGTCGGACTGGAACATCTACGCCGCGCAAGCCTCCGACGGCGACAATTCCTATTCCGACGGCGAGCTCACGGGGCTCCTGCTGACCGAGAAAATCCTGCCGGTCTGCCAGTTCTTCGCCTATCTCGAGGTCGGGGAAGCAGGCGGCAGCGCCTTCGATCTCTCCGACTCCTCGCTTTGGACCCTCTACGAGCGCCTGCGCAACAGCGGCGCACCGCTCTCGATGCGCAAAGTCTCGGAGCGCAGCGAGATCTTTCCGGTGTTCCACGACTTGTTCCAGCGCCGCGAAACTGCCCAGGAGAAGACCGCTCCATGACGGAACGATTGTTCGAAGGCGCCGATTGGGATTTCCACACCTTGCAGCGCATCACCGATGCCTGCGAGGAGGTGGCGTTGAAGGATCTCGGGCTCGACGTCTATCCGAACCAGATCGAGGTCATCACGGCCGAGCAGATGCTGGACGCCTATTCCTCGGTCGGCATGCCCTTGTTCTACAAGCACTGGTCGTTCGGCAAGCACTTCGCTTTCCATGAGGCGTCCTATCGCAAGGGCCTGATGGGGCTCGCCTATGAGATCGTGATCAACTCCTCGCCCTGCATCTCCTATCTGATGGAGGAGAACACGGCGACGATGCAGACGCTGGTGATCGCGCACGCGGCTTTCGGCCACAACCATTTCTTCAAGAACAACTATCTGTTCAAGCAGTGGACCGACGCCGACGGCATTCTGGATTATCTCGACTTCGCCAAGAACTACGTCATGCAGTGCGAGGACCGCTACGGCCGCATCGAGGTCGAGCGCACGCTCGATGCCGCGCATGCGCTGATGTCGCACGGCATCGACCGCTATCCCGGCAAGAAGAAGCTCGATCTGCGCGCCGAGGAGAAGCGGGCAGGGCGCCGCCGCCAGCATGAGGAGGAGGTCTTCAACGATCTCTGGCGCACGGTGCCCAAGGGCGTCGCAAAGAGCCGGTCCGCGCTCAGCATCGAGCGCCGCCGCAAGCTGCTCGGCCTGCCGCAGGAGAATCTGCTCTATTTCCTGGAGAAGAGCGCGCCGCGGCTGGCGCCCTGGCAGCGCGAGCTCTTGCGCATCGTCCGCCACATCGCCCAATATTTCTATCCGCAGAGCCAGACCAAGGTGATGAACGAGGGGACGGCGACCTACGTCCACTACCGCATCATGACCAAGCTGCACGAGCAGGGCCGCATCACCGACGGCAACTTCCTCGAATTCCTCGGATCGCACACCAACGTGGTGTTCCAGCCCGAGTTCGACGACCCGCGCTTCTCGGGATTCAACCCTTACGCGCTCGGTTTTGCCGTGATGCAGGACATCGAGCGCATCGTCACCAGGCCGGAAGACGAGGACCGCGAGTGGTTCCCCGACATCGCCGGCAAGAACGACGTCATGGGCGTGCTGCGCGACGTCTGGGCCAACTACCGCGACGAGAGCTTCATCGGCCAGTTCCTGAGCCCCAAATTGATGCGGCACTTCCGCATGTTCCACCTGCACGACGATCCCGAGGAGCGCGCCGGCATCCGCGTCGATGCCATCCACGACGAGCGCGGTTTCCGCCGCGTCCGCCGCGAGTTGGCGCGGCAGCACGATGTCGGCTTCATCGACGCCAATATCGAGGTGGTCGACGTCGACCTCGCCGGCGACCGCCGGCTGATCCTGCATCACCACGTCATCAAGGGCTCCCAGCTCAACGAGACCGACGCCAAGCGCGTGCTCCAGCACCTCGCCGATCTCTGGACCTACGACGTCGCGCTGATCGAGGTCGATGCCAACGACAAGGTCCTGCGCGAATACGTCGTCAGCCCGCGTCCGATTCCCGCGGCGGTGGCCTGAGGCGGCCGATTGGGCGAAGCAATACCGCGAGATGTGCGTTGATGTGCCCTCGCCCCCTGTGGGAGAGGGCAGCGCCGCTGGCAGACGCAAACTCACTGGGGTGAGGGGTGTCTCTCCACACTTTCCCGTGTCGAGAGAGACCGCTCATCCGGCGCGCTCAGGAGCGCAATTGCGCTCCAAAGCGCGCCACCTTCTCCCACAAGGGGAGAAGGAAGGCGTTCGTGGCTACACGAAGTTCTAAGCCGATCGTTTCGCCGGCTTCTTCTTCGCCTTTGACGCATTCAGCGCCACCGCCGCGCGGATCAGCGCCTTGAACGCCTTCTCGTTGATCTCTACGCCTTCGCGAATATCGATCGCGCGCCGCACGTTGCCATCAAGGCTGGAATTGAACAGCCCGGCCGGATCCTTCAGCGCAGCGCCCTTGGCAAAGGTCAGCTTCACCACTTCCTTGTAGGTCTCGCCGGTGCAGATGATGCCGTCGTGCTCCCACACGGGAACGCCGCGCCATTTCCACTCTTCAACCACATCAGGGTCGGTCTCCCTGATCAGGCCGCGGATTCGCCCCAGCATCGCGCCGCGCCAGTCGCCGAGCTCCTTGATCCGGCCGTCGATCATCTTGGAAGGCGAAGCCGCATTCGCGTCCTTTGCGCCGGTCTTCTTCGCCGTCTTCATCATCACGCCTCGTTCACGCGGGTGCCGCGGCGGACATAGGGCAGCGCGAACAGATAGAGCCCGGTCGCGAGCAGCGGGATCAGCGGCACCAGCGCGAGGAAGCCGATCCACACGGCCTGGACCTGCATGATCATCGCCACGATGTTGGCGATGACCGCGAGCGTGAAGGCCATCGACAGCCAGCGATGAATCTGCCGAATCCACATATGCGTGCTCATTGGGGCCTCCCTTGCAACTGATTGGAACTGGCGCAAGCGGAGCTAGCCTGCCCGCGCCAGCACGTCGTCCAGCCTGGCCAAGAACTGCTTCCAGCCCGCATGCGCGCCGCCGAAAGCCTGCTTCTGCGTGGGGCTGAAGCCCGCCTGCTCGACGCGCAAATGCGTGCCGGAGTTCGTCGGCGTCAGCGTGAAGGTCACGACGCTCTTGAGGTCGAACGCGGCGTCCTCGTGGGAGAAATTCCAGGTGTAGGCGAGCGTCTTCTGCGGCTCGATGGTGAGCACCTCGCAGTCCAGCACGCCGCCCCATTCGCCGCGCAGGTTGAAGCGATGACCGACGGTCGGCTTGAAGTCGTTCTTCATCAGCCATTCCTCGATCAGATGCGGCTGCGTCAGCGCGCGCCAGATCCGTTCAGCCGGATAGGCAAATTCACGCTCGATGACGACTGAACGCTTCTCGGTCGCGGTTTCGATCATTGGTCCATCCTCTTGAGGAGATCGTCGAGCGCGTCGAGCCGGTTCTGCCAGAAGGAAGCCATCTGGCCGGTCCAGTCGATCAGCGGATTGAGCGCGCCGGGCCGCGCGCTGTAATGGGTCTGGCGTCCCTCGTGGCGGTCGCGCACCAGGCCGGCCTGCTTCAGGGCGCCGAGATGTTTCGACACGGCCGGCTGCGACACGCCGGATTGCGCCGTCAGTGCCCCGACCGTCTGCTCCCCCTCGCGGCACAGCCGCTCGAAGATCGCCCGCCGGGTCGGGTCGGCGAGCGTCCGGAACAGGAGGTCGTGGGCGGCAGGCATAGGCAATCCATAACTATGGAGTTATGGATAAACTCATAACTACAGAGTTATGGATAAGTCAAGCGCGAACCTCCGCGAAAGATTTTGGATTGCTCCGCGGCGATGACCACGTGGTGGGCGGTCCGCAGCTTCAAGGCCGCAGATACAGATATCCCTGCGACTGCAATTCGGCGAGGCGGACGACGCCGCCGTTCTCCGCGCTGACGAAGCCAGGCAGCAGATCCTTGAGCGTCACGTTCTGCGCCTTCATGGTGTTGCCGCAGGCGGCGAGCTCGATGCCGTCCCTGGAGAACGCGCCTACGCGCTTGCTGACATCGGGATTGGCCTGCGCCGCGTGAAACGCTTTCAGCGCCGGCCCGTGGATCACCAGCGCGAGGGTCACGTGCTCGGGACCGCCGACGCCATCGATGTGGTTCTGGATGTTGCCGAGCACGAAATTGACCTTCTCGGCCTCGTTGAGATGATAGACGACCTTCAGCTTGTTGCCCGTGCCGGCTTCCGTCGCAGCTTTCGCGCTGGAGGTGCCGAGCGCCGCGCCCAGGGCCGAGACGGCGCTCCACAAGATGTTCCGTCGGTTCATGGCGATCTCCTTCGGCTCGACCGAGTTCGCGCGACAGATATCACTTGTGGCGCAGTGCGGCGAGTTCCTTGCGGTCGGTCACGAGCGAGGCGCACTCGCTGTTGTCGGTGCGGTCGAGACGGAAAATCTTGTCGTCGGCGCCGGCGACCAGCGATTGCTCGGCGTCGTCGTCCGGCTTGTTGTTCTGCCAGACCCTGATCCGCTCGAGGCGGACGATCGCGGACTTGTTGTCCTTGGACAGCGCCACTTCGATCCCGCCGCCTTCGCAGTCGACGCCGCAGCCCAGGCGGACCTCGTCCCCCTGGCTGAGAAGCACCGCGTGGCTGCCGCATGAGCCGCTGGAGTCGAAATCGCCGGAGCGATGGCGATAGCGAAAACCCAGGCGGAAGGAATTGTGCAGCTGCTTGTCCTCCTTGTCGGTCTCCGCCGAGATCAGCAGCTTCATGGAAGCCACCTTCTGCTTGGAGTGCCGCGCCAGATGCTCGGCATCGTAGCGGCGGACGAAGCAGGCATAGGATTTGGTGCCGGGCGTCCCCGCATGGAGCCGCGCATTGAAGGCGTCGGCTTCGGCCTTTGTGGTCTCCCGGATCTTGTCGGCCTCATCGGCATGGGCGACGTCGGTCAGGGTAGCGAAAGCCAGGGCAGCAATGAGAAAGAGCTTCATGTGACGACCTTACCGCAGCACAACAGAACTGCTGTCCGTTAGACGCCCGGCAGCTGCACCGCGTTCAACGTTCGCACGTCGCGCGTGTGAGCCGCGGGTAGGGGACACGGGCCAGCAGGCTCTGGGCCGGGCTTTAGTCATTGCTGCGATCAAGAAGGTTCAATGCGCGCAGCGCTTTGGTTCGACGGAACCCGACGCCGGCGATCGCTGCGACATTGTCTCGGTTCGTCAATGTGATAGCCTTCACAGACGGCCGCCTTTGGCAGTCGTAAGCTGGGGCAGCCTCGCAAGTTTCTGGAGTCCTCCCCGCATGGGCGAAATTCGCAACTTCAGATCCGGAAATCAGGATGAGCCGCCGCCACACAGCGGAGTGCCTCGTCGACTCGCCGCGATCATCGTTGGTGACATCGCTTCCTACAGTCGGTTGATGCAGGCCGACGAGGAAGGCACGCATGTTCGCGTCAAGCGGATCGAGCGGGATCTCATCCAGCCCAGCATCATCGAACACCATGGAAGCCTGGTGAAGACGACCGGCGACGGCTTCATCGCCATCTTCGACAGTCCCGTGGAGGCCGTCCGATGCAGCATCGTCATCCAGCAGAATCTCATCGGCCGCAACGCCTCGCTTCCCAAGCATTCCCGGCTCGAATATCGGATTGGCGTCAATCTCGGCGATGTCATCGTGGAGCCGGACGACATCTATGGTGACGGCGTCAACATCGCCACGCGTATCGAGGGCATCGCCGAGCCGGGGCAGGTCTACATCTCCGGCGCGATCTACGAACAGATCAAGCACAAGGTCGTGTGCGGCTATGAGTCGCTCGGCGACCGCAAGGTCAAGAACATCACCGATCCCGTGCGCGTCTATCGGGTGCTGCCGGATGCCGATGCCGTCGGCAAGACGAGAAGCCGGCGCGAGAACACGCTGATCTTTCTCCTGGGCATCACGCTGCTCGTCATTGCCGCCGGCGCACTCTGGTATTTGCTGGCACAGCCTCAGGGCAGGGTGGGCGAGCAGGTCGCAACGCCCGCCGCTTCTCCGGCGCCGTCCCCCGCTCCGCAAGCTCCGCCGCGCGAAGCGGCGCCGCAGGCGCCGCAACCGTCTCCCTCATTGGCTTCGGCGCCTTCATCGCCCGCGCCGGCGCCAAGCGCGTCCGCGACGCCTGTGCGCGAGCCCGAAATGATCGCCATTCGCGGCGGCAGTTTCGCGATGGGAAGCAATGATGATCCGACCGAGCGTCCCGTCCACCAGGTCACGGTCAAGCCGTTCTCGATCGGAAAATATCCGGTGACGGTGCGGGAGTGGAACGAATGCGCGGCTGCGGGCGCGTGTGGTTTCACCGCGACCGGCAAGGACGATGCGCCGGTCAGCAACGTGAGCTGGACTGACGCGCAGCAATATGCCGCCTTTCTGTCGCAGGCGACGAAGAAGCCGTATCGGCTCCCGAGCGAGGCCGAATGGGAATACGCGGCTCGCGGCGGAACGCAAACCAAGTATTGGTGGGGCGACAAGCTCCAGCCGGGCATGGCCGGATGCAAGGACTGCGGCGACCTCGCCGCCGAGCAGCCGGCGAAGGTCGGCAGCTTCAAACCCAATCCATTCGGGCTCCATGACATGGGCGGCGGCATCGACCAGTGGGTCGAGGACTGCTGGCACAAGAACTATCAGGGTGCGCCGGTCGACGGTTCGGCATGGACGAGCGGCGATTGCTCGTCGCACGTCCTGCGCTCGGGCTCCTGGAAGAACGATTCGAGATACGTGCGGCCGTCCAATCGCGATGGCTACGATACCAATGTCCGTTACCCCACGCATGGATTCCGGGTCGCGCTCAGTCCCTGACGCATGATCCGGAAAAGCGTGCGGCGCTCTTCCGAAAGGATCATGCTCAAACAATAACCCAAACGCGATGACGATTCCTCCTGATCGCATCGCGCTTTTTGAGCTGGAGTAGGTTTGATGAAGATCATTTGCTGCGCGGCGCTGGCGGCGGCGCTCGCATTGCTGCCGGGCACGGCTTACTCGCAGGGCAAGACCGCCCCCAAGGACGCGAAGCTTTATTTCATCACGCCGCAGGACGGGCAGAAAGTCCGTGGCGGGTTCTGGGTCCGGTTCGGCCTGCGCAACATGGGCGTGACGCATGCCGGCGACGACTACCAGAACGCCGGTCATCATCATTTGCTGGTCGACGTCAACACTCCCATCGATCCCAAGGAGCCGATCCCGCAGGACAAGTCCCATCTGCATTTCGGAGCAGGGCAGACCGAGACGTTTCTCGAGCTTCCGCCCGGCACGCACACGCTGCAGCTGGTGCTCGGCGATGCGAAGCACTATCCGTTCGAACCGCCCGTCGTGTCCGAGAAGATCACCGTGCGAGTCAGGCAGCCCGTTTCGGTCCGGCGCCGATGATCACCGCAGGCTGGCGTTGAACTTGTCCAGCACCGCCGAGCCCGGGCACAGCGAGTCCGCCTCCAGGCTGTTGAGCGGCGTCTCGACCGTATTGAGATGCTCGTGCATGTCCTCCGCGTCGGGATCGACATAGAGCAGGCCGGTGACGATCTGGCCCTTGGCGGCGTGCTTCTGCAGGAAGGTCATCGCGCCCAGGCGGTCATGCGGATCGTAGTCGGCATCGATCTTGCGCAGCGCAATCCTGCTGCCGTCGTGCTGCTCGACTACCTGCACCGTGCCCGGCGCGTAATCGACGGCGATCGGATCGCGGCCGACCAGCACGTCGAGCCGGTTCACCGCGTCGTTGTGCTCCCGGACATAGTCGAAGCTCTTGGTCGAGCCGGCGTGGTTGTTGAAGGCGATGCAGGGGCTGATGACGTCGATGAAGGAGGCGCCCTTGTGGCCGATCGCGGCGGCGATCAGCGGCACCAGCTGGGTCTTGTCGCCCGAGAACGAGCGCGCGACGAAGGTGGCCCCTAACTGCAGGGCGATCGCGACGAGGTCGATCGGGTTGTCGGTATTGGTGACGCCCTTCTTGCTCTTCGAGCCGCGGTCGGCGGTCGCCGAGAACTGGCCCTTGGTCAGGCCGTAGACGCCGTTGTTCTCGACGATATAGGTCATGTTGACGCCGCGGCGGATCGAATGCGCGAACTGGCCGAAACCGATCGAGGCGGAATCGCCGTCGCCGGAGACGCCGAGATAGATCAGGTCGCGGTTGGCGAGGTTGGCGCCGGTCAGCACGCTGGGCATGCGGCCGTGCACGGAGTTGAAGCCGTGCGAATTGCCGAGGAAATAGTCCGGCGTCTTCGACGAGCAGCCGATGCCGGAGATCTTTGCCACCAGGTGTGGCTCGATCGAGAGTTCGTAGCAGGCCTCGATGATCGAGGCCGTGATCGAATCGTGGCCGCAGCCCGCGCAAAGCGTCGAGATCTTGCCCTCGTAGTCGCGATGGGTGTAGCCGAGCTCGTTCTTCTTGAGGCCCGGATGATGGAATTTCGGCTTTGCGATGTAGGTCATACGAGCACCCGTAGTCCCAGCCTCGTCATGGCCGGGCTTGTCCCGGCCATCCACGTCCTGGCCGGAGAGAAGAAAGGCGTGGATGCCCGCGACAAGCGCGGGCAAGACGGCGGAGAGAATGAATCGCGTGTCATGACACGGCCTTGCGGAGCGGGGTCACCTTGAGGTGATCCTGGTGGTCGCCAATGGCCTTGGCGATGAACCGGGCGGTGATCGGCGTGCCGTCGTAATGCACGATCGGCACGAGGCGGACGGGATCGATGCCGTTCTCGTTGACGATGAGCTGGCGGAGCTGGCTGTCGCGGTTCTGCTCGACCACATAGACGAAATCGTGCTCGGCGAGGAAGCTCGCGACGCTCGAATGGAACGGGAAGGCGCGGATGCGCAGGCGGTCGAGCTGATGCCCGCGCGCCTCGAGCAACCCGATCGCCTCGTCCATCGCCGGCGAGGTCGAGCCGAAATAGATCACGCCATACTTGGTCGGACGCTCCGCATTGGCCTGCAGCGGCCGCGGCACCAGATCCTGCGCAGTCTCGAACTTGCGGACGAGGCGCTGCATGTTGTCGGCATAGACCGTGCCTTCCTCGGAGTAGCGCGCATAGCGATCACGCGAGGTGCCGCGGGTGAAGTAGGAGCCCTTGGTCGGATGGGTGCCGGGATAGGTGCGGTAGGGAATGCCGTCGCCGTCGACGTCGAGATAGCGGCCGAAGTCGCGGCCCTCCTCCAGCATCTCTGCGGTCATGATCTTGCCGCGGTCGTATTGCCGGGCGTCGTCCCATTTCAGTGGGCGGCAGAGCCGGTGGTTCATGCCGATGTCGAGATCGAGCATCAGGAAGATCGTGGTCTGAAGCCGTTCGGCGAGGTCGAAGGCGGCCGCCGCGAACTCGAACGCCTCGGCGGGATCTTCCGGGAACAGCAGCACATGCTTGGTGTCGCCATGCGAAGCATAGGCGCAGGCGATGATGTCGCATTGCTGGGTGCGGGTCGGCATGCCCGTGGAGGGGCCGGCGCGCTGGATGTTCATGATCACGGCCGGGATCTCGGCGAAATAGGAGAGGCCGATGAATTCCGTCATCAGCGAGATGCCGGGACCGGAGGTCGCGGTGAAGGCGCGGGCGCCGTTCCAAGATGCGCCGATGACGATGCCGATCGAGGCCAGCTCGTCCTCGCCCTGCACGATCGCGTACTTCGCCTTGCCCGTCTCCGGATCGTGCCGGTACTTCTTGCAGTGGGCGGTGAAAGCCTCCGCCACCGATGAGGACGGCGTGATCGGGTACCACGCACACACCGTGGCGCCGCCATAGACCGCGCCGAGCGCGGCGGCGCTGTTGCCTTCGATGAAGATACGGTCGCCGACCTTGTCGGATTTCTTCACCCTGAGCCCGATCGGGCATTTCAGGTTCTGCAGCGCCCAGTCGCGTCCGAGATGCAGCGCGTGGACGTTGGAGGAGAGCAGCTTCTCCTTGCCCTTGTACTGCTCGCCGATCAGCTGCTCGATCAGCTTTGGGTCCATGTCGAGCAGCGCACTGAGGCTGCCGAGATAGATGATGTTCTTGAACAGCTGGCGCTGGCGCGGATCGGTGTAGGTCGAGTTGGTGATCGCGGTGAGCGGAACGCCGATCACGGTGATGTCGTCGCGGAATTTGGTCGACGGCATCGGCTTGGTGGAATCGTAGAACAGATAGCCGCCGGGCTCGATGCCGGCGACATCCTTGTCCCAGGTCTGCGGGTTCATCGCCACCATCATGTCGACGCCGCCGCGGGCGCCGAGATGGCCGGCTTCCGTCACCCGCACCTCGTACCAGGTCGGCAGGCCCTGGATGTTGGAGGGGAAGATGTTGCGCGGCGACACCGGCACGCCGTGGCGCAGGATCGCGCGGGCGAACATCTCGTTGGCGCTGGCCGAGCCCGAGCCGTTGACGTTGGCGAAGCGGACGACGAAGTCGTTTACGCTGCTGATCGGCTTTTTGTCGGACATGTCGAACCTGCGTGGGTCATATCGATCAAATATTTCTGCATGTCCCAGGCGCCGGTGGGACAACGCTCGGCGCACAGCCCGCAATGCAGGCAGACGTCCTCGTCCTTGACCATCACCCGTCCGGTCTTGAGGTCGCCGGAGACGTAGAGATCCTGGTCCGGATGGAGTGAAGGCGCCCTCAGGCGCTGGCGCAGGTCGCTTTCCTCGCCGTTATCAGTGAAGGTGATGCAATCCATCGGGCAGATGTCGACGCAGGCATCGCATTCGATGCAGAGCGAGGTCGAGAACACGGTCTGTACGTCGCAGTTCAGACAGCGATGCGCCTCGCCGAGCGCAAGCTTGACGTCGTAGCCGAGCTCGACCTCGGCGCGGATGTCCTTGAGCGCGACGACCTTGTCGCGATGCGGCACCTTGTAGCGCTTGTCGACGGAGATGTCGTTGTCATAGCTCCATTCGTGGATGCCCATCTTCTGCGAGGAGACATGCACCTCCGGCAGCGGCCGCTCGCTGATATCCTCACCCGACAGCATCTTGTGGATCGACAGCGCGGCGTCATGGCCGTGCGCGACCGCCCAGATGATGTTCTTCGGCCCGAACGCGGCGTCGCCGCCGAAGAACACTTTAGGGTTGGTCGAGACGAATGTCTTCGCATCGACCTTCGGCATGTGCCATTTGTCGAACTCGATGCCGCAATCCTGCTCGATCCAGGGGAAGGCGTTCTCCTGGCCGACCGCGACCAGCACGTCGTCGCAGGGAATGGTCTGATCGGGGTCGCCCGAAGGCACGAGGTTACGGCGGCCTTTGGCGTCATATTCGGCTTTGACGTGCTGGAAGGTGACGCCGATGAGCTTGCCGGCGACCTGCTTGAATGCCACCGGCACCATGTAGTTGAGGATCGGAATATCCTCGTGGATCGCGTCCTCCTTCTCCCACGGCGAGGCCTTCATCTCCTCGAAGCCGGAGCGCACGATCACCGTGACTTTCTCGCCGCCGAGGCGGCGCGCGGTTCGGCAGCAATCCATCGCGGTGTTGCCGCCGCCGAGCACGATCACGCGCTTGCCGACCTTGTCGACATGGCCGAACGACACGTTGGCCAGCCATTCGATGCCGATATGGATGTTGCCGGCGGCTTCCTTCCGGCCGGGAATGTCGAGCTCGCGGCCGCGCGGCGCGCCGGAGCCGACGAAGATCGCGTCGTATTTCTCCGCCAGCAGCGATTTCATGCTGTCGATGCGGTGACCGCCCTTGAACTCGACACCGAGACCCAGGATGTAGCCGGTCTCCTCGTCGATCACGGAGTTGGGCAGGCGGAATTTCGGAATCTGCGTGCGCATCATGCCGCCGGCCTCGGGATCGCCGTCGAACACGGTGCAGTGATAGCCGAGCGGCGCGAGATCGCGCGCCACCGTCAGCGAGGCGGGGCCGCCGCCGACCAGCGCGATACGCTTGCCGTTCTTCGGCGCGGGCCGCGGCAGGCGCTGCCTGATGTCGTCCTTGAAGTCGGCGGCGACGCGCTTGAGGCGGCAGATCGCGACAGGGGTTTCCTCGACGCGTCCGCGGCGACACGCGGGCTCGCATGGACGATCGCAGGTGCGTCCCAGGATGCCGGGAAACACGTTCGACTTCCAATTGATCATATAGGCGTCGCTGTAGCGGCCCTGTGCGATCAATCGGATGTATTCGGGAACCGGGGTGTGTGCAGGACAGGCCCATTGGCAATCGACCACTTTGTGAAAGTAGTCGGGGGCCGCGATATCGGTCGGTTTCATTCCTACCCTGTCCGCGCAGGCTCAAAGACCCCGCGGCCTTTTTTGTTTGAGCGTGGCGGACGCTTAACGCGTCTCGATCCGGTTTCTGAATGACGTCATTGGGTTAGCTTATTAGAACCGTTCCGAAGTACAACGGCAAATTTGCGCGCGGCACGGCTTTCATGGGAGCTACGCGTGCACAGCATTAACGGCGGCATGCGCTGCGCGTGCGCTGCAGCATCACTCTCCGTCATTCGGGGGTGCGCCGATCGGCGCGAGCCCGGAATCCATCGGACCGCGAGTCAGCGGACAAATGGATTCCGGGCTCGTCGCTGCGCACCGCCCCGGAATGACAGAAGAGAGGCGCACGCCTGCCTCCACATCGTCATCGTGAGATCAGTTCTGCGCGATGTCGCTCTTCGCAATATCCCACATCAGGCAATAGGTGCCGACGGAGACGGGAGGCGGCAAGGGCGATGCGGCAGGTCCCGTGAAGCGCTCGGCGATCACGGCCGAGACTGCGCCGATATGCGTGCCGTCGATCAGCACGAACCAGTCGCGCGCGCCTTCGTTGGCTGTCGCCGGAATTCCTGCCGTTGCACCCGACAGTTCCGGCTCGCTCTCGAGCAGATGCATGGAGATGATGCCGTCGCGTGTCTCCGGCATCAGTCTGTCTTGCAGTGCATCACGCCAGGATGCGGCATTGTCGGGCGTCGGCCGCAGACGCACCAGGCCGAGCGCGGCCCCGCGCCCGGTGCCGTTGCTGATCGTGATGCGTGCGACGACGCGGAGCATGTCCTTGAAGCGTGCCATGGTCTGCCGCGACCAGTCGGTCGGATTCGCGAGCCGCGCCCGGTAGGCGGGGCTGTCGAGCACGTCGAGCGTCGCGGTCGAATACAGGCTGAGATATTTGGGATTGGCGGCATGCGCGACATAGCGCCGCGCTTCGAGGAACCCCTCGATCGCGACGCGCTCTTCCAGATGCTCGCGATCGTACCAGCGGTTGAAATCGGCCTCGTCGGCTGCGTCGATGTTCATCGACGTCAGCAGTATGCCTTTCGCGGCGAGCGGCATTTTCGTGTTGTCCTGTGATGGGCGCTAGCGCGCGGCCTTCGACGCGAGGTCCGCAATCGACTTCATGACGGCATCCCTCACGCCGCCATCATAGAGCGAATGTCCGGCCTCTTCCACGACGCGAATCTCGGAACCCGGCCAAACTTTCGCGAGCGCCTGGGATGTCCCGGGCGGACATAACAGGTCGTAGCGGCCCTGTACGATGATGCCGGGAATGCCGGCGAGCCGATGCGCGTTTCGCAACAGCTGGTCTTCGCTCATGAAGCTGTCGTTGACGAAATAATGCGCCTCCATGAAAGGCGTCGCCGGCAGTGTGCGCCAGACGTTCAGCGCGGCGAGGTCCAGCCGGGTCCGTGCCGGCTTGTGCTCGGACAGGGTGCGTTCAACGTCGTGCCAGGCCCGCGCCGCGGGACCGTGCACGGCAGGATCGGCATCGAGGATACGGCGCCAATAGGCGCCCACCGGTTGCTCGCGCTCTTCCGGCGTCAGCACGCTCAGGAAATCCTCGTAGAGCGCGGGATAGAACTGGGACAGGCGCGAGGTGAAGGCCGTCTCGACCTCGGCCCGCGTGCCGAGGAACGTGGCGCGCAGCGCAATGCCGGAGACGCGCTCCGGATGCGCCTCGGCGTAGGCCAGCGCCAGCGTCGCGCCCCAGGAGCCGCCGACCACCATCCAGCGTGTGATGCCGAATTTCTCGCGGATCTTCTCCATGTCCGCGACCAGATGCGCCGTGGTGTTGTGCGCGCGCGATCCCTTGGGCCTGCTGCGGCCGCAGCCGCGCTGGTCGAACAATACGGCGCAGAAACGATCAGGGTCGAACAGCCGGCGATGGTCGGGCTGGCAGCCGCTGCCCGGCCCGCCATGCAGATAGACCGCAGGGATTCCGTCAGCGCGGCCGACGCTCTCGACATGGAGCTCGTGGCCGTCGCCGACATCGAGCATCTCGGAGGTCAGCGGCGCAAAGGGATCGGCGCGTTTGACCGCGCTGGCCGCGTCGGCGTCAGGCATCATTCTCGGATTCCAGAGTGCCGCCGGCGAAATTGCGATAGAGGAAGCGGTTGGTCTCGCCCTCGGCCTCGCGCTCGGCCTGCTTGAAGATGGTCTCGTGCAGCGGCGACAGCGCGCAGGCCGGATCGGTATTGGCCGCATCGCCCGTCAGCGCGAAGGCCTGGCAGCGGCAGCCGCCGAAATCGATCTCGCGGAACTCGCAGGACTTGCACGGCTCTTTCATCCAGCCGGTGCCGCGATAGCGGTTGAAGGCCTCGGAGTTCTGCCAGATCCAGGCGATCGAATGGTTGGAGCGCACGGATTCGAAGCCGAGCCCGGTGATGCTCTCGGCGGCGTGGCAGGGCAGCACCTTGCCGGCGGGCGAGATGTTGAAGAACTGCCGGCCCCAGCCGCCCATGCATTTCTTCGGCCGCAGCGCGTAATAATCAGGGACGACGTAATCGATCGTCAGCCGGCCCCTCAGCCGCTCGCGCGCCTCCTCGACAAGGCGGGTGCATTCGTCGAGCTGAGCCACGGTCGGCATCAGCGCGGCGCGGTTCTTCAGCGCCCAGCCGTAATATTGGACATTGGCGACCTCGAGTCGGTCGGCATCGAGATCGAGCGCCATCTGGATGATGTCGGGGAGCTGATGCAGGTTCTGCCGATGCATCACCGCGTTCACGGTGAGCGGCAGATCGAGCTCGCGCGTCCATTTCGCGACTTCGAGCTTCTTGCGATGTCCGCCTTTGTAGCCGGCGACGCGATCGGCGAGGCCTTCCTCGATGCCCTGGAAAGAGATCTGCACATGGCAGAGCCCGGCATCGGCGAGATCGCCGAGCTTCTCGCGCGTCAGCAGCACGGCCGAGGTGATCAGGTTGGTGTAGAGCCCGGCGTCGCTGGCGTGCTTCACCAGCTCGACGAGGTCCTTGCGCGCGGTCGGCTCGCCGCCGGAGAAATGCACCTGGAGCACGCCGATCTCGGCGAGCTCGCTCAGCACCTTCTTCCACTCGTCCGTGGTCAGCTCCTTGGCCGAGCGGTCGAGCTCGACCGGGTTGGAGCAATAGGGGCATTGCAGCGGGCAGCGATGGGTGATCTCGAGCAGCACCGCGAGCGGAATGCCGAAGGTCTCCGCCGTCGAGCGCTGCTTCTCCAGCACCGCGAGGCTGTCGCTGGGTGGGATGGTCACGTCGCTCATGACGTCTTCTCCCTGATCTCGGTGAGAAAGCCCTTGTCCGCGAGGTCCTGCAGCATGGCGATGACATCGGCCAGGATCGCCTCGCGGGGCGCGGCGTATTTCGTGGCCAATTGATCGGCGACGTCGCCGACATTGCGCTGGCCGTCGCAGAGCTGCAGCACCTCGACCGCGATCTCGTCGGGCGCCAGCACCCGTTCCGGCGCCAGGATCACCCAGACTTTTCGCGTCTCGTCATATTTCAGCTTGGCGTGCCGTGGCAGCACGGGGCGGCTTGCCTCGCTGACGCTGATGTTCCGCGGCCCGGCCATCGCTCGTCCTTCAGCTCGCTTTGGGCACGAATGCGCCCGGCGGAATGTGGCCCTCGACATAGGCGTGCTGGAGCGCATCCAGCTGCACCCACAGCACGTTGGTCTTGAAGATCAGCGCATTGCAGACGGAGGCGCGCTCCTCCGGCGTCCTCGCATGCGTCTTGACATAGTCCAGCGCGAAATTGGCATCGCGCGGCGCCTGGGTCAGGCGGCGCTTGAAGTAGCTCATGATATCAGGATTGACGAAATCGTAATGCTCCAGCATGCCGGCGATGCGCTCTTCATGCAGGTTCGGCGCGAACAGCTCGGTGAGCGAGGAGGCGATCGCCTCCAGCGGGCTCTTCTCGCGGCAGTAGTGGACATAGGCTTCCACCGCAAAGCGCGTCGCCGGCAGGATGCCCTCGGTGGATTCCACGTAGGCCGTATCGAGCCCGAGCCCTTCGGTCAGCTTCAGCCAGCGCTCGATGCCGCCCTCGCTGCCGACATCGCCGTCATGGTCCTCGATGCGGTGGCGCCATTCCAGGCGCGTGGCGCGGTCGCGGAAGCGCGAGATCACCACCGCGTCCTTGATCGGAATCGTGCTCTGGTAATAGTAGCGGTTGAGCGCCCAGGCCTGCACCTGGCCCTTGTTCAGCTTGCCGCCATGCAGCAGCTTATGGAACGGATGCAGGCTGTGATAGCGCGTCGCGCCGATATGGCGCAGCGTCGCCTCGAGCTCATCGGCGCTAGTGAGCCTGATGTCCTTGCCGATCGAGAGCGCGGTCATTCCAGTCAGTGATGCGGCGTTCACAGCACGATCTCCGTTCCATCCGCGGGTATCTGCCAGCCCGCCTGCTCGGCGGCCTTGCGCTCGGGCGAGCCGGGCAGCAGCGCCGGATTCGAGTTATTGATATGCAGAAACAGCTTCCTGTCGATATTGAGGTCGGCCAGCCGCGCGATCGCGCCGTCGTCGCCGGACATGGCGACATGTCCCATGCTCTTGCCGGTCTTGTGGCCGAGTCCGGCCCGGATCATCTCGTCGTCGCGCCAGACCGTGCCGTCGAAGAACACCAGTGCGGCGCCGTCGATCTCGGCCTTGAGCGCGTCGGTCACCTCGGCACAGGCCGCGATGAAGTAGAAGCACTTGCCCGTGGCCTTGTCGGTGATTTTGAGACCCAGCGTGTCGCCGTCGCCGTTCTCGCCGCCCGGATGCGCCTTGCCTTCCAGATACCAGGCCGACTTGCCCGGCACCGCGAAGGGCAGCACCGCCAGGCCGGAGCGCGCACCATCCGGCAGGCGGAGCTCGAACGGCTCATCGATGCCGATCGGCTGGCGCCGCACGTGCTTCTCGTTCAGCACGTTGAAGATGCTGTTGCTGTCCAGAATCGCCAGCACTTTCTCATGCGCATAGATTGTGAACGGCGAGCTCTCGCGCATCGACAGCAGGCCCGCCACCGCATCGACTTCGCTGTTGGTCAGGATCACGCCCGCAATCGGCGAGTGACGCAGTGCGCCCGCCTTGGGGTGCAGCTGTGGCGTGGCATTCAATTGCTGCCGCAGGTCGGGGGAGGCGTTGATCAGGAACCAGTGCTCGCCATCGCCGCTGAAGGCCACCGAGGCCTGCGTCCTTTGCAGCTCGTGGCCGCCGCTACGGGCCGCTCGGCAGCCCTCGCAGCCGCAATTCCATTGCGGAACTCCGCCGCCGGCCCCGGCGCCCAGGACGACGACGCGAAGCATGATCCGTCTCCTGGAAGGTAAAGTCGCGAGGTGGATCTCAGGCCCACACAAAACCTGTCTTCCGGAAACGTATCGTGACCGAAAGAGCTCGGGGCGAAAGATCCACCTGCGCGGAACGCAATCTCACCAACCGCTTACTTGCGGGTGGCGCTCACATACATGTTGATTTCCATGCCGCAGGGCACTTCGACGATCTTCGGGGCTTTCCAGGCCATTTCGGCTCTCCATATTCGCGAATTCGGGACGTATCCGCCCACCTGTTAGACTAATGCTGGCGGAGAACTTCGCCAGTGAAATTTTCCCGAGAAGGTCATGCTGCGCCGCGAAAAATGCTAGGGGAACATCACTTCTGAAGCGCTGCCTTGCGTCAGACGCATTCGGTCGCGAACCCTGCCCTGATAAAGCTGTTGTGGAGTGCAGTGCAGCTTCAATCCGATACAGGCGAACCAACTGGATCTCGATATGCCCAGATACTTCTTCAACACCCGTATCGGCGACGAGCTGATCGTGGACCCCGACGGCGAGGACCTGCGCAACCCCGACCGCGCCTGGGAGGTCGCCCGCCAGATGATCCTGGAGGTGGTGAAGTCCGAGGGCGCACAGCCGGCGCTGCTCGAGGCGGTCATCGAGGTGACCGACGATGATGGGGAGATCGTGCTGGAGTTTCCCTTCACCGAGGCGCTGCTCGACATCCCCGACCAGTCCGCGACAAGGCATTAGCCGCGGGTCAGCCATGGCTGAGGCGGCGGTGTCCACCTCTCCCCGCCGGGGAGAGGTGAGCGACCGCCTCACCCCCGCGAAATCCGCATGGCTTTGCCGCGTTCCCGGCGCTAAAAGACGCCGATTACACGGAGCAAGCCATGCAAGATCTCTGGCGCCTGTCGGCTGCCGACCTCGCCACCCTCGTCAAATCCAGGAAGGTCTCCGCCAGGGAGGCTGCGCAGGCCGGCCTCGCGCGCCTGGATGCCGTCAATCCCGCGCTGAACGCGGTGATCGACCACCGGCCGGACGACGTCCTCAGGCAGGCTGATGCCGTCGATGCCGCCATCGCCCGGGGGGAGGACCCCGGTGTGCTCGCCGGCGTGCCCGTCACCATCAAGGCCAATGTCGACCAGGAAGGCTTTGCCACCACCAACGGCCTGAAGCTCCAGCGCGACCTCATCGCGCGCGAGGACAATCCGGTGGTCGCCAATTTCCGCAAAGCCGGTGCCGTCCTGCTCGGCCGCACCAATTGCCCGGCCTTCTCCTACCGCTGGTTCACCACCAATCTCATTCATGGCGACACCAAGAACCCGCGCGACGCCGCGCTGACGCCGGGCGGCTCCTCCGGCGGCGCCGGCTCGGCGGTCGCGGCCGGCATCGGCCACATCGCCCACGGCACCGACATCGCCGGCTCGATCCGCTATCCCGCCTATGCCTGCGGCGTCCACGGCCTGCGCCCGACGCTCGGCCGCATCCCTGCCTTCAATCCGGCGCTGCCGGAGCGCCCGATCGGGCCGCAGATCATGGCGGTGTCGGGACCCCTGGCGCGCACCGTCAACGACATCAGGATTTCGCTCGAGGCGATGTCGGCCCGCGACATCCGCGATCCCTGGTTCGTGCCGGTGCCGCTGCTAGGCCCCGCGCGGGACAAGCGCGCCGCGCTCTGCCTCAACCCGGGCGGCCTTGCCACCACGCCGGAGGTGAAGGCCGCGGTGAGCGACGCCGGCAAGCGGCTCGAACGCGCCGGCTGGACCGTCGACATCATCGACGACACGCCGCCGATGCGCGAGGCGGTCGAGTGGCAGATCAAGCTCTGGCTCGGCGACGGATTTGATGCGCAGCTCGAGATGGCCGAGCGCGAGGGCGATCCCGGTGCGCTGGCCTGCCTGCGCGGCAACCGCGCCAGGGTTACGCCGATGGACCAGGCGAACTACGCCAAGGCGCTGACCCGAAGAGCCGCGCTGACCCGCGAATGGATGTTGTTCTTCGAGAAGTACGCCGTGCTGCTGACGCCGGTCTCCGGCGAGCTGCCGTTCCCGGATCATCTCGACCGCAAGGACGACGAATCCTTCAAGCGGGTTTGGGAGGCGCAGCTGCCGCAGATCGCCATTCCGTTCATGGGCCTGCCGGGCCTCGTGGTTTCCACCGGGCTCGTCGGCAAGGCCCCGGTCGGCGTGCATATCGTCTCCGGCCGCTACCGCGAAGACCTTTGCCTGCTCGCGGGCGAAGCGATCGAGGCCGGCGGCGTGCCGCCGTCGCCGATCGATCCCGTGGGCTAGCGATGACCGCCATCTACGACTTCAAGGCCAACTCGCTTGCCGGCGAGGAGGTACCGATGAGGCGTTTCGAGGGACAGGTGCTGCTGATCGTCAACACCGCGAGCAAATGCGGCTTCACGCCGCAATATCGCGGCCTCGAGGATCTCTACCGCGATCTCTCGCCGCGCGGCTTCTCCGTGCTCGGCTTTCCCTGCAACCAGTTCGGGGCGCAGGAGCCGGGGCGCGCGAGCGAGATCCAGGAATTCTGCTCGACCAATTACGACGTCACCTTCCCGCTGTTTGCGAAGATCGACGTCAACGGGCCGAAGGCGCATCCTCTCTATGACTACCTGAAACGTCAGCAATCCGGCCTTCTCGGCGCCTCCATCAAATGGAATTTCACCAAATTCCTGGTGGACCGTGCCGGCAAGGTGGTCGCGCGCTACGCGCCGACCGCACGGCCCGAAGGATTGCGGCAGCAAATCGAGACCCTGTTGTGAGCGAGACAATCATGAGCGACGAATTTCCCGACCGCCTTTCGGTCGACCCGAACAGCCCCTATTACAACGCGGATATCCTGGCGCGCGACGTCGGCATCCGCTTCAAGGGCATCGAGAAGACCAATGTCGAGGAGTACTGCATCAGCGAAGGCTGGGTCCGCGTCACCGCCGGCAACGCCAAGGATCGCCACGGCAACCCGCTGACCATCAAGGTGCACGGGCCGGTCGAGCCGTATTTCAGGGATAAGAAATAGCTATCGCGCGTCGGGCGCACCACACCCTCCGTCGTCATGCGCGGGCTTGACCCGGGCATCCACGTCTTCGAACTTGCTCCGTGGAAAAGGCGTGGATGGCCGGGTCAAGCCCGGCCATGACGAGTGGAGGGAGCTAGCCAGGAAGAGAGAACCCATGTCCGTCCGCATCGTCGACGTCCGCGAGATCACCAAACCGATCTCGTCCCCGATCCGCAACGCCTATATCGACTTCACGAAGATGACGACCAGCCTCGTCGCCGTCGTCACCGACGTGGTCCGCGACGGCAAGCGCGTCGTCGGCTACGGCTTCAATTCCAACGGCCGCTACGGACAGGGCGGCCTGATCCGCGAGCGCTTCGCCGCGCGCATCCTCGAAGCCGATCCGAGGTCGTTGCTCGATGAAGCCGGCGATAATCTCGACCCCGACAAGGTCTGGGCCGCAATGATGGCCAACGAGAAGCCGGGCGGACATGGCGAGCGCTCCGTCGCAGTCGGCACCATCGACATGGCGGTGTGGGACGCGGTGGCGAAGATCGCCGGCAAGCCGCTGTTTCGCCTGCTCGCCGAACGTCACGGCCTGACTGCCAATCCGCGCGTCTTCGTGTATGCCGCCGGCGGCTACTACTATCCCGGCAAGGGCCTGTCGATGCTGCGCGGCGAGATGCGCGGCTATCTCGATCGCGGCTACAACGTCGTGAAGATGAAGATCGGCGGCGCCGATATCGACGAGGACCGTAAGCGCATCGAGGCCGTGCTGGAAGAGATCGGCAAGGACGCGCAGCTCGCCGTCGACGCCAACGGCCGCTTCGACCTGGAGACGGCGATTGCCTACGCCAAGATGCTGCGGGACTATCCGCTGTTCTGGTACGAGGAGGCCGGCGATCCCCTCGACTACGCGCTGCAGGCTGCGCTCGCCGAATTCTATCCAGGCCCGATGGCGACAGGCGAAAACCTGTTCAGCCACCAGGACGCCCGCAATCTCATTCGCTACGGCGGCATGCGACCCGACCGCGACTGGCTGCAATTCGACTGCGCGCTGTCCTATGGCCTGTGCGAATACCAGCGCACGCTTCAGGTGCTGAAGACCCACGGCTGGTCGCCCAGCCGCTGCATCCCGCATGGCGGCCACCAGATGTCGCTCAACATCGCAGCCGGCCTCGGTCTCGGCGGCAACGAAAGCTATCCCGACCTGTTCCAGCCCTATGGCGGCTTCCCGGACGGCGTCCGCGTCGAGAACGGCCACATCACCATGCCGGAGCTGCCAGGCATCGGCTTCGAAGGCAAGTCCGATCTCTACGCCCAGATGAAGGCGCTGGCGGAGTGACAGTGAGGCGCGAAGCCCGCGCCATACACTCGCTGTCGTCCCGGACAAGCGCGCCCAAGCGCGCGCCGATCCGGGACCCATAACCCCAGGCAGACCTCGTTTTGCGAAGCTGACAACTCCGAGTCCTCGTAACCACGCTCTCCTGTGGTTATGGGTCCCGGATCTGCGCTTAGCTCTCGACAACGCTACGCGTTGTCGAGAGCTGTGCTTGTCCGGGACGACGACTGTTTGTTGAGCGACGGCCGCGCCACATACTCAGTGTCGTCCCGGACAAGCGCGCTTCAAGCGCGCGCCGATCCGGGATCCATACTCCCAGGCAGGCGTCGTTTCGCGAAGCTGATAACTCCGAGTCCCCGTAACCACGACCTCCTGTGGGTATGGGTCCCGGATCAGCGCTTCGCTCCTGACAACGCTACGCGTTGTCGGGAGCTACGCTTGTCCGGGACGACGACCGAGTGTGTCGTTACGACAACCGCATATCCAGCAGCCGTCGCCCTTCACCCTTCAGCAGCTTCTTCACGGCGCTCGACGCGACCACCTCGCCGTCATTGGCGTAGGCCTCGTGGTTCTTCTCGATGTCATCGAGGCGGTAGAGGTAGTTGACCATGATGCCTGCCGACTCGCGCAGGCCCTTCAGCGAGAGGTCTCCGAGCCAGTTGATGCGCTCGAGCCTCGCGCCGTTGCCGAGATGGAAGCGGGCGACGGAATCGATCAGCCGGCCCTTCGGCGTGCGTGCCTTGAGGAAATAGTGCGCGGCGAGCGGTTCCAGCACGCTGCGCAGCAGCGCCGCCGTCTCGGGGCTCTCGAACCATTTGGGCTCGTCGAGACGCTTCAGCAACTCGCGGTCATCGTCCGACAGCGGCAGGTCCTTGTCTTGCCTCACCCAAGCCATGAAGCCGGGCACCGGCGACAGCGTCACGAAGGTGTCGAGCTTCGGCAATTCGCGGCGCAGCTCTTCCACCACCTGCTTGATCAGGAAGCTGCCGAAGGAGATGCCGCCGAGGCCGCGCTGGGTATTGGAGATCGAATAGAACACGGCGGTGCGCGCGCGCTCGATCGGCAGATGCTGGCGGTCGACCGCGAGCAGCGGCGCGATCGCGCCCGGGATGGTCTCGGTCAGCGCCACCTCGACGAAGATCAGGGGCTCGTCGACCATCGCGGGATGGAAGAAGGCGTAGCAGCGGCGGTCGACCGGATCGATGCGGCGGCGCAGATCGTCCCAGTCGGAGATCTCGTGCACGGCTTCGTAGCGGATGATCTTTTCGAGGATGTTGGCCGGGGTCGACCAGTCGATCCTGCGCAGCACGAGAAACCCCCTGTTGAACCACGAAGAGAGAAGGTGCGAGACGTCGCGGTCGAGCGCGGCGAGATCGGTGTGCCCGTTCATCATGCCGAGCAAATCGGCGCGCATGTTGACGAGATCGCCGGTGCCGCCCGGCGCGCGGTTGAGGCGGCGGATCAGCTCCTGCCGCCGCGGCTCGGAGGCGAAGTGCAACGAGCTCGCATCCTCGTCGCTCGGCTTGGCGCGCCATTGCTCGATCGCCTTGGACAGACGCTCCCGATCGGGACCGAAATCGCGCACCAGTCCCTCGAAGAAGGCGCGGCGTCCTGCCGCATCCAACTCCCGGTAGATGTCGAGCACCTCACGCGCTATCGCGGTCCCGGAGGCTTCGCCCCGGCCCGACAGCAACGCATCGCAAAGCTCGATCAGCCCATCGGCATCCCGTTTGGCATCGGCGGAGTCCCCGCGGCGAAGCAGCGTGCGGCCGCGCTCGGAGATGGTGGCGAGCAGGTCGGAGAAGAAGGCATTGGCCATCTGGACTTTTCAATTCCGGTTTGTGCGTTGCGGAAGTTTACACAAGATTTGGGCGGAAGCCGATCACAATCAAGCGGGGGAATTTGGCAACTTCAGTTGGGCGGTGCGTTTCGAGAATGCCGACATGTCCCGCGAAGGCGGTGCGCGCTGGACGTCCAAGCCTCCACGTCGTCATGGCCGGGCTTGTCCCGGCCATCCACGCCTTGCCACGCAGCACAAAGAACGTGGATGCCCGGGACGAGCCCGGGCATGACGGCCCTTGCGTTCATTGTGCCAGCGCCATCCAGAGTGTTCCTCACCCCTTCGCGAACTCCGTCGGCGTGCGCCCCGTCACCTGGCGGAACGCGGCCGAGAACGCAGGCACGCTGGCATAGCCGAGCTGGGTGGCGAGCTGCTTCACCGAGACGCTCGCATCCGTCGACAGGCGCTGGATCGCGGAGGCGATGCGGGCGCGCTGGCACCAGCTCTTGAAGCTCAGCTGCGTCTCGCTCGAGAACAACCGCGACAGCGTGCGGGCGGAGGTTCCGACCTCGCGCGCCAGCGTGTCGATGTCGTGCAGGCCGGTGGGGTCGTCGAGCACGATCATGGCGGCGCGGCGGCAGCGCGGCTCGCGCGGCAGTGGCAGGAAGGTGGCGGAATCCTCGGCCTGGTGCAATTCCAGCATCACCAGGCGCACCAGCAGCTCGGTCCGCGCCTCCGTATTGCGGGCATCGAACAGCGCCAGGATCGCCTGGTGCAGCAGTGGCGACACCCGCACCACGAATTCCCTGGTCAGGCCCTCGTAGCGCTGCTCGCGCTTCAGCCAGGGCAGGTCGAAATACAGCGTGCGCATCTCGATGTCGGCGAGGACGTCGATGGCGTGCTCGAGCTGGGCCGGAACCCAGACCGCGCGGTCCGGCGGCACCAGCCAACGTCCCGCGGGCGTCGTGACCTGCATCGTGCCCTTCGCGGCATAGACCAGCTGCGCCTCGCGGTGCATGTGCGGATCGAGCCGCAGGCCTTTGGGATAGTCGCGTGCGACCAGGTGCACGCCCGCGGGCGAGCGGTGGTTGCCCCGGACCTCCCGCAGGATTGGCGTTTCCAAGCTTGGCGTTTCCAAGATTGGCCTTTTCAAGACAGTCATTGGCAGCATCCCGTCATGGCTCCGACATATAACCGATTTGGAGCAGGAGAGGATTCGGAATGAACAGCCCCAGCCGGGTGATCGGCTTCGTCAACGCAGGCCATTTCATCGACCATTATTCGATGCTGATCTTCGCCGCCGCCGTCATCATCATGGGGCCGGCGCTCGGTATGACCTATTCGGAACTCTTGCCCTACGCGACACCAGGCTTTGTGGCGTTCGGCGCCGGCTCGCTGCTGACCGGCTGGCTCGGGGACCGCTGGAGCCGCCGCCACATGATGCTGATCTTCTTCGTCGGCATCGGCGCCTCCATGATCGCGGTCGGCTTCGTGCAGACCCCCGTGCAGCTCGGCGCTGCGCTGCTCGCGATCGGCATTTTCGCCTCGATCTATCACCCCGTCGGCACCGCCATGATCGTGTCCTATGCCGACCGGCTCGGCCGCGAGATGGGCATCAATGGTGTCTGGGGCAATCTCGGGGTGGCGTCCTCGGCTCTTGTCACCGGCGTGGTCGGCCAGTATCTCGGCTGGCGTTTTGCGTTCATCGTTCCCGGTGTCGTCACGATCCTGATCGGCATTGCGTTTGCAATGACGGTCGTGCACGAGGACCGCAAGGGCAGCAAGCAGGCGGCGGCGCAGGCCCGCGTCGCCAGGCAGGACATGTGGCGCGTGATCCTGGCGCTGCTGATCGTGGTGATCGCGATCTCCACGACCTTCAACGCAGTCACCGTCGCGCTGCCGAAACTGTTCGCCGAGCGGCTCGCGGACCTGACCAGCAGCCCGGCGCTGCTCGGAATCATCGCCGCCTGCGTCTACGTGTTCGGCGCGATGACCCAGTACACGATCGGCCGGCTGCTCGACCGCTACTCGCTGAAGACGGTGGCGTTGCCGCTGTCCTTCATGCTGGCGCCGTTCCTCTATCTGGCCGCCAGCCTGAGCAATCTGCCGCTGATCATCGTCTCGATCGGCATCGTCATGGGCGCGTTCGGGCAGGTCACGGTGAATGACGCCATGGTCGGCAAGTACACCACCGAGGAGTGGCGCTCGCGCGCCTATGCGGTGCGCTATTTCGTCGGCTTCACCGCGGCCGGCGCCTCCGTCGGTCTGGTCGCCTGGCTCTACGAGCAGGGCGGCTTCGTCACCATGCTGCACGCCTTCGCCGCCCTCTGCCTGCTCGCGATCGCGGCCGCGATCATCCTGCCGCGCGAGATCAGGACGCCGCAGGCGGCGTAGGATTGTTGAAAGGCGGGCAACTGTCTCCACATCGTCATTCCGGGGCGCGCGCAAGCGCGAACCCGGAATCCATCGGGCGGCAGAGATTGTGGAGAAATGGATTCCGGGTTCGTCGCTGCGCGACGCCCCGGAATGACGATAGAGAGATGCGCTCCCACGGCGGGGATGACGGGGCTCATCATGCCATTCTGCCGGTGTTTTGCCCGACGGAGCAAGCCGTTTCGGCAAGCCCGAAATTTTTTCGAGCAATTTCAAGCCCATCTCTACTGTGCATGGGGTTGTTTTCGCACTTTCGTTTTTGACCCCGCCGCGCGCGGCGGAACCCGCGCCGCCTTCCGCGGGTTCTGTCCCTGTGGCGCCCCGACACCGGGGCGGATGAAGGGGGAAGAACACCTGCATGCCATGGCGCCTGCTCCGACCGGTTGTCCTCGTCCCCGCGGCGCTTGTCCTCACCACCATTGCGGCCAGTGCCGAAGCGGGCAAATCGGCCGGCCCGTCGGAATTCCTCCTGATCGTGCAGATCGTGCTGCTGATCGCGGTCGGCCGCGGGCTCGGCGAGGTCATGCAGCGGATCGGCCAGCCCTCGGTGATCGGCGAACTGCTCGCCGGCATCATCCTTGGGCCCTCGCTGTTCGGCTGGATCTGGCCGGAGGCGCAAGCCGCGATCTTCCCGAAGACGCCCGAGCAGAAGGCGATGATCGACGGCATCGCGCAAGTCGGCATCCTGCTGCTGCTTTTGCTCACCGGCATGGAGACCGACCTCAAGCTGGTCCGGAAGGTCGGCAGGGCCGCGATCGCGATCTCGATCGCCGGCATCGTCGTGCCCTTCGCCTGCGGCTTTGCGCTGGGTGAATTCCTGCCGGACGCGCTGTTGCCCAATCCGCAGGAGCGCCTCGTGGCCTCGCTGTTCATGGGCACCGCACTGTCGATCTCCTCGGTGAAGATCGTCGCCGTGGTGGTGCGCGAGATGAACTTCATGCGCCGCAATGTCGGGCAGATCATCGTCGCGACCGCCGTCATCGACGACACCATCGGCTGGATCATCATCGCGGTCATCTTCAGCGTGGCCTCGCACGGCACGCTCGATATCGCCTCGGTGGCGAAAGCCGTGCTGGGAACGCTGGCCTTCCTGGCCGTCAGCTTCACCATCGGGCGCCGCCTGGTGTTCCTGCTGATCCGCTGGGCCAACGACAATCTCGTCAGCGCGGCGGCCGTCATCACGGTGATCCTGCTGTTGATGAGCGTCATGGCGATGATCACGCATCTGATCGGCGTCCACACCGTGTTAGGCGCCTTCGTCGCCGGCATCCTGGTCGGCGAGTCCCCGATCCTGACGCGGCAGATCGACGAGCGCCTGCGCGGACTGATCTCGAGCTTCTTCATGCCGGTGTTTTTCGGCCTCGCCGGCCTCAGCGCCGATCTCTCGGTGCTGCGCGATCCCAACCTCCTGATGCTCACCGGCCTGCTGGTGGTGATCGCCAGCGTCGGCAAGTTCGGGGGCGCCTTTGTCGGCGGCACCGCGGGCGGCTTGAGCTATCGGGAGTCGCTGGCGCTCGCCAGCGGCATGAACGCGCGCGGGTCGACCGAGGTCATCATCGCCACCATCGGCCTCTCCATCGGCGTGCTCAGCCAGAACCTGTTCACGATGATCGTGACCATGGCGATCGTGACCACGATGGCGATGCCGCCGATGCTGCGCGCGGCGCTGGCGAGGCTCCCGATGAACGAGGAGGAGAGGGAGCGGCTGGAGCGCGAGGAATTCGAGAAGCGCGGCTTCGTCGCCAATCTCGAGCGCCCCTTGCTGGCGGTGGACGAAAGCGTCAACGCCGGCTTCGCCGCCTACATCGCGGGCCTGATCGCCGGCATGCGCGGACTGCCGATCACCGTGCTGCATATCGGCGAGCGCGCCAAGGAACAGGGGAAGGGACGCGGCGAGGAGGAAAGCCACGAAGCCGTGGTGAAGAAGGCCGCCGAGACGGTGTCCGTCAAGGGTGATGGAGACACCGGCAACGTCGATGTCGTCACCCGTGCGAGGCAGGCAGAGCTCGGCGCAACCATCGCCGACGAAGCGCGCAAGGGCTTCGATCTTCTGGTCGTCGGCATCGACAGGGTGACCGCGACCAAGGACCGCTTCGACCGGAGGATCGACGACATCGCCGCGGCGTTCGAAGGACCGCTCGCGATCGTCGCGGCCAAGGGCAAGCACCTGAAGCAGCCGATGCCCGACGCGCTCAACATCCTCGTTCCCGTTTCAGGCAGCGCCGTCTCCAAACGCGGGGCCGAGGTGGCGGTGGCGCTGGCGCAGGCCGGATCGGGCTCGCTGCGGGTGATCTATGTGGCGACGACGCGGGACAAGGGCGCGCAGCGCGTGGTCTCCCGCGGACTGAGCCAGGAGACAGGCATCCTCAAGGACACCAGCGATCTCGCCGCCCGTTACGACGTCGACATCACCACCACGCTGCGGGTGAACCGGGCGCCGGAGGCGGCGATCCTCCGTGAGATCGACACCACCGACGTCGACCTCGTTGTCATGGGCGTCGACCGCATCCAGGCCGACCACCTTTCCTTCGGCGGCGTCGCCGACGCCGTGCTCCGGCAGTCGAAGGTCTCGGTGCTCCTGGTGTCGAGCGGCGAGGCCCGGCAGGCGCCGGCGGAGAGGGCTTGAAATCTCTCTCCACCGTCATTGCGAGGAGCGAAGCGACGAAGCAATCCAGACTCTCACCGCGGAAAGATTCTGGATTGCTTCGCTGCGCTCGCAATGACGATCGTGATCGATAGCGGTCGCCTACTTCACCTCCGCCACCGGCTGCGCCTTCGGTGCCTTCTTCGACGCCCGCCAGTTCTCGAAGCGCTGCACCACCACGAAGAAGGCCGGCACGAACAGCACCGCGAGGCAGGTCGAGGCCAGCATGCCCGAGAACACGGTGATGCCGATCGACTTGCGCGCGCTGGCGCCGGCGCCGGTGGCGAGCACCAGCGGCACCACGCCGAGGATGAAGGCGAACGAGGTCATCAGGATCGGGCGGAAGCGGGCGCGCGCGGCTTCGATCGCGGATTCAATGATCGGCTTGCCCTCGCGGCCGTGCAGCTCGAGTCCGACCTCGACGATCAGGATGGCGTTCTTGGCCGACAGCGCGATCAGCAGGATCAGGCCGATCTGGCAATAGAGGTTGTTGTCGATCTTGAGCGCGGAGAGGACCAGCATCGGCCCGAGCAGTGACAGCGGCACCGCGAGAATCACCGAGATCGGCGCGTACCAGCTCTCGTATTGGCCGGCCAGCACGAGATAGACCAAAAGCATGGCGAGGCCGAACACCCAGTAGATCTGGTTCGAGACCGCCTTCTCCTGATACGACATCGCGGTCCATTCAAAGCCGGTGCCCGGCGGCAGCGTCTTGTCGGCGACCTCCTCCATCAGCTTCAGCGATTGGCCCGAGGAGTAGCCCTGCGCCGGCAGGCCGATCACCGTCGCGGACGGGTAGAGGTTGTAGAGGCTGATCAGCGACGGACCCGTCGCCGGCGTGATCTTGGCGACGGTGCCGATCGGGATCATGTCGCCGTTCGAGTTGCGCACCTGCATGTTGGCGATGTCGCGCTCGGTGACGCGGAAGGCGGGATCGGCCTGGGTGTAGACCTGGAACACGCGGCCGAACTTGTTGAACTGGTTGACGTAGGACGAGCCGAGATAGGTCGACAGCGCCGAGAACACCTGGTCCGTGGTGACATGCAGCGTCTGGGTCTTGACGCGGTCGATCTCGATGTTGAACTGCGGCACCGAGGAACGGAACGAAGACTGCACGCGCTGCAGCGCGCTCTGGCTCTGCGCGTTGGAGACCACGGCCGCGGTGATCGCCTGCAGCTTGGCGAAATCGCTGTTGCCGTCGCGCAGCTCGACCTGCATCGAGAATCCCGCGGCGTTGCCGATGCCCTGGATCGGGGGCGGCGGCAGCACGATCGCGCGCGCTTCCATGATGGTCGCGAGCTTGTCGTTGAGGCCAAAGACCAGCGAGCGCAGATCCTCGCCGGGCCCTTTGCGGGCGTCCCAGTCCTTCAGGATGATGTAGGCGACGCCGGCATTGGCGAGGCTGGCGCTGTTGTCGAGCGCCGAGATGCCTGCGATGGTGATAACCTGCTGGACTCCAGGGGTGTCCTTGATCAGCTCGCTTGCTCTGTCGAGCACCTTCTGGGTCCGCTCCAGCGCGGCGCCGTCGGGCAGCTGCACCGCGGCGATCAGGTAGCCCTGGTCCTCGATCGGCAGGAAGCCGGTCGGCACCCGCGACAGGCCGTAGACGCTGCCTCCGATGATCAGCAGCGCGAACGCGACCGAGATAGTGGCATGCCTGACGAGAAACGTGATCAGCCGCGTGTAGCCGCGCTCGACACGGTTGTAGACCGCATTGAAGCCCCGATAGAAGAAATTGCGCTGCTCCGGCGGCACTGGCGGCCGCAGCCAGAGCGCGCATTGCGTCGGCTTCAAGGTCGCCGCGTTGATGGCGGAGAGCAGCGCGGTCGCGGCGATCACCAGCGCGAATTGCGAATAGATGCGCCCGGTGAGTCCTGCGAGGAACGAGGCGGGCAGGAACACCGAGATCAGCACCAGGGTGATGCCGACGATCGGCGCGAACAGCTGGTCCATCGCCTTGATCGCGGCGTCGTGGCCGTTCATGCCCTGCTCGATGTTGTGCGCGGCGCCTTCGACCACGACAATGGCGTCGTCGACCACGATGCCGATCGCGAGCACGATCGCGAACAGCGTCGACATGTTGACGGTGAAGCCGAGCGCCGCCATGGCCGCGAAGGCGCCGATGATGGTGACCGGCACGGTGGTCGCCGGCACCAGCATCGCGCGCCAGTCCTGCAGGAACACGAGGATCACGACCAGCACGAGCAGGCCGGCCTCGATGAGCGTCATGTAGACCTCATGCACCGAGGCCTCGACGAACTTGGTGGTGTCGAACGGCGTGTCGTACTTGATGCCCTCAGGGAATTGCTTGGCCAGCTCGGCCATCTTCTTCTCGACGGCCTGTTCGACCTGGAGCGCGTTGGCGCCGGGCGACTGGAAGACGCCGATGCCGACCGCCGGCTGCTTGTTGAGCGAGAAGATCTGGCTGTAGGTCTGCGCGCCGAGCTCGACCCAGCCGACGTCGCGCACCCGCGTGACATCGCCGTTAGCGCCCGACTTGACGATGATGTTCTCGAACTGGCCGACGTCCTCGAGCCGTCCGTTGACGTTGAGCGTGTACTGGAACGCCTGTCCCGGCGGTGTCGGCGGCGCGCCGACCTGGCCGGCGGAGACTTGCTGGCTCTGCTGCTGGATCGCCTGGATCACGTCCTGCGGCACCAGGTTCCTGGCCTGCAGCTTGTTCGGATCGAGCCAGACCCGCATCGAATACTGGCCGGCGCCGAACACGGTGACGTTGCCGACGCCGGGGAGGCGCGAGAGCTCGTCGCGGATGTTGATGGTGGCGTAATTGCTCAAGAAGAGACTGTCGTACCGCGCATCCGGCGATGTCAGCGTCACGAACAAGAGGATCGAGGTCGATCGCTTCTGCACCGTGACGCCCTGGTTCTGCACCGCCTGCGGCAACTGCGACAATGCGCTGGAGACGCGGTTCTGCACCAGCACCTGCGCGAAGTTGAGGTCGGTGCCGATCTTGAACGTCACGGTCAGCGTGTAGGTGCCGTCGGCGCCGCTGTAGGACTGCATGTAGAGCATGTCCTCGACGCCGTTGACCTGCTGCTCGATCGGCAGGGCAACGGTATCGATCACCGTCTTGGCGCTGGCGCCGGGATAGCGCGTGGTGACCTGCACCGTCGGCGGCACCACGTCGGGATATTGCGCGATGGCGAGGTTGAACAGCGCGACGCCGCCGATCAGGATCATCAGGAGCGCGATGACGTTCGAGAGGACCGGCCGCTCGATGAAGAATTTCGAGATCATGGCTGGCAGCCCCTCACTTGGCCGAGGCCTGAGACTGGTCGATCTTCGTCGCTTGCGGGTCGATCTTCTGGCCCGGGATGACGCGCAGCAGCCCTGCGATCACCACGCGGTCGTCCGGCTTCAGGCCGCTCTCGATCACGCGCAGGCCGTTGTCGACGGAGCCGATCTGCACCATGCGCTGCTCGACGATGTTGTCGCCGTTGACCACCAGCAGATAGCGGCCGCCCTGGTCGCTGCCGAGCGCGGTGTCGGGAACGAGCAGCGCGTTCTTCTCCTGGTCGAAGGGCACGCGGACCCGGACGAAATAGCCGGGCAACAGCACCCGCTTGTCGTTGGGAACGAGGCCGCGGACCGCCAGCGTACCCGTCGACTGGTTCAAGGTCGGCGCAACGTAGTCGAGATGACCTTCGTGCGGATAGCCGGTTTCGGTCTGGAGGCCGATCTGGATCGGAAACTGCTTGAGGTTGGCGGCGGTCATCCCGCGGCGTGCCGCTTCGGCGCGAATGCGCAGTACGTCCTGTTCATTGACGGTGAAGTTCACATAGATCGGGTCCATCGCCACGATGGTGGCGAGCTGGGTCGGCGAGGAGACGCCGACGAGCTCGCCGATCGAGACCATATGGGCGCTGACGATACCGTCGAATGGCGCTGTCACCTTGGTATAGCCGTAATTGACTTCGGCGAGCTTGGTGTTGGCCTGGGCCTGCTGGAGATTGGCCTGGGCGTTGTCGCGGTTCGCGGTCGAGGTGTCGAGCGTGGCCTGGGAGACCGCCTGGCGCTGCACCAGCTCGGCCTGCCGCTTGTAATCGGCTTCCGCCTGCCGCAGCGAGGCCTGCGCGCCGGCCTCGGCCGCCTGCGCCTGCTCGAGCTTGAGCTTGTAGGTCTCAGGCTCGATCGTGAACAGCTGGGTGCCTTGCTTCACGAAAGTGCCGTCCTGATAATCGATCGTTTGCAGAAAGCCCTGCACGCGTGCGACCAGGTCGACGCTCTTGATCGGTGCGGTGTTGCCGGTGGCCTCGATGTAGCGCGTCACCGCACGCTGCACCGGCGTCGCGACGTCCACCTTGGGCGGGGGCGGCGCCACGAACGTGTTCTTGTCCTCGCAGCCGGCGAGCGCGGCCATGGATGCCGCGATGGCCAATCCCCGCCCGATATGTCGCCACACTCCATTGCGCCGTGCGGGAGATGCGGGATTCGCTGAGGTCATTCGATGGTCCCCGAAGTGTCTGTCGGTGCGGCAGGCTAGCAACAAATGACTGGCCGTGGAACACCATAGCCATGGCAGTCCCCGGCCTCGAGTGACCTCATCCATCGGGACGGAATGCTACGTCAGCGCGATGGGGCTAGATCCGGGTCGCAGCCGCCCCTTGCGTATGCCAGGCCGCGAGCACGTCCCGCTCCTCATCGGCGGTAAGCCCGATGACCGGACCGTTGCTGGCGTTGAGCCATTGAAGCGTGTCGCGTGCGGTGACCGTGACCGGTCGCGAGATCAGTCCGGCCGCGCGTGCCGGCGAGGTGTCGCGTGTCAGGAATCCGGCGAAGTCGGGCAGGGGCAGCCACATCGGCAACGATCGCGGGCCTGCCCAGCGCCGCACGTCATGCGTCTCGAGGAAGGCGCGATCGACCCAGGTGAAGGTGCATGATGCGTTCAGCGCCGATGCGCACTCGGCCAGGAATTCGCCGCGCGTGCGAATTGGCCCGATCCCATCATAGATTCCGGTGAGGCGAATCTCTGCCGCATGCACGATCCATTGCGCGAGGTCGCGCACGTCGATGAACTGGACGGCATCCTCCGGCGATCCCGGCGCCAGCACCTCGCCGCCGCGCGCCAGCCGCGCCGGCCAGTAGGCGAACCGCCCGGTCGGGTCTTCCGGCCCGGCGATGAGGCCGGCCCGGCAGATGAAGGCGTCGTTGCCGACCGCTTGTTCGCAGGCGACCTTGGCGGCGCCGTAGATCGCGTCGGTGCTGTGCTCGATCTCCTCTGAACTGGGCTCGCGCAGCGGCGCGGTGTCGGCGCGTTGCCCCGGAATGCGGTTATCCGCATACACACTGATCGTCGATACGAAGGTCCAATGCACGCCCGGCCGCTTCAGCGCGGCGACCGCGCGGCTGACCTGGCCGGGATGACGCGAGACATCGACCACGGCGTCGAATGTCTCGCCCGCAAGCGGCGCAAGACCGTCGGCGACGTCGCGGTCGATTCGCACGAAGCGCGCGCCCGCGGCAATCGGCCCCGCAAGGCCGCGGGCAGCGCAGGTCACGTCATGGCCGGTCGCGCAAGCATGGCTTGCGATCGCACGCCCCAGAAACTGGCTGCCGCCGAGAATGAGAACGCGCATGAACCGGGGTCCCGTGTGGCCGATGAGGTCGCGAGACTACAATCTCCACCGGCGGTTGCAACCGATCCATCAGCGCGGCCTGATCTCCGCATATTTCGCCATCGCGCGCTCGAACTTCCGGTTGAACAGCCACATCGCAGCGAGGATATCGCGGTAGCTTGCCGAGCTGCGCGCCCGGTCGGCCTGTCCGAAGGCAAAGATGCTGTTGTTGCGCAGGTGCTTCATGATCGTGGGGCTGGAGACCCGGTAGTTCAGGAGATCGCCCGATTTGAGCGCCGACCTGGTCGGGGTCGGCACGATCTGGATCAGCTCGAACAGCTTCATCTGGTCGATCGGGTCAGGCAGCGTCTTCACGATTCCAGGGATCTCACGGAACAGGTCAGCGTGCGCGTTCATCAGGCCGTTGCGAACGTTGGTCCAGTGGTTGAAGCGGTGATCGGTGCCGCGGGCCCGGGCCTCTTCCCTGTCGTCGCGCGCACTCAGCCCCGGGTCGATCGCGGCGATGTCGCCCTTGACAGCCTCCCATTTCCGGCGGCCGTTGCGGTCTTCGGACGGGCCGGTCTGGAAGCTGCCCATATAGGTGTTCGAGCGCGCGTTGCGGACGTTCTGCTTGCCATTGGTTTCCGCAAAGAACAGCCCGAGGCTGATGCGGCCCGCAGTCTCGGCATGTCCAGGCGCCAGCCCCTTGGCGCGCGCGATCGCAACGGCGAGATCGACCACGTCCTTGAACGGCGTTGGCGAGTCCTGCGCGCTGGCAGGCGGTGCCTCCATGATGTCGAACAGCTTTCCATATTCGTCGACCAGCGGCTCGATGTCGGCATCGAAATAGGCCGGTGGAATCTCGAACTTGTTGGGACGGCCGATCCGCGACGGCATCGCGTCGGTGAGGTCCTTGTAGCTGCTGATGACGGCGACGCGCGCGAGGTAGAGCGCCTGTCCCGGCAGGTTCGGCAGCGGCTGCTTCGCTTCGATCTGGCGCCGTCGCTCGGCGAGGATGGATTTGAAATCGCCGAGCGCGCGATCATAGGCGGCAAGCGCTTCCGCTTGCCTGGCCGTGAGCGCGCTCTGTCCCATGGCAGGCGCCGCGAGAAGCAGGGCAAGCACGGCGACCATCGCGGCGGCGTGACGTCTTGGTTCCATCGCGTGCTCCCGGGCTGGCCGATTCGGCAGTCGGAATCGTAGGCAATGCGGGCTGGTCTGGCGAGCCGCGAGTTCGGGTCGATGCCAACCCGCCAGCCGTCACGCCGTCACCGGGTACTCCGGCGCGGAAGCCAGGAACTTGGCATATTCATCGGCGTCCGGCGGCGAGAAGCGCCCGGCGAGCCCGCCGCGTTTCTGGTTCTTCGCGCCGATGTCGGCCATCAGCTCGTCGAAATGACGGTAGTGATAGGGCGCGACGCACAGGCCGCCATAGACGCCCGCCGCCGGCCGCTCGACGCGCTTGAAGTGCAGCATCATCTCGATGTTGTCGCGCATCGCCTGCGCCGTCGGCTGGTTGGCGAGCTGGCCGTCGGCATAGCGCACCAGCCAGTTGGCGGCGAGGTCGGCGCAGAGCACGGTGCAGAACGACGAGTTGAAGCCGACGAAACCGAGCTCCGGCAGATCGGGATTGGCGATCAGGCGATAGAGCCGGTATTGCCCGTCGGCATCGACCAGCTTCTGCCTGTAAGCTTCGGGAAGGAACGGCACGCCGAGCTTGTAGCCGATCGCGAGCACCGCGACGTCGGCACCGACGCGCTCGCCGCCGCTCATCACGATGCTGTCGCCTTCATAATGGTCGAAGGTGCCAAACACCGCCTTGATGCGGCCGTCGGCGACCATCGGGTAGAAGCCGGGCGTCGCGATCGGCACCGAGCAGTTGACGCCGTCCTCGATCCGCTCCTTCGGCACCATCTTGCATTGCTTCAGCTTGAGCTGAGCCTTCAACAGGCTCTCCAGCCCGCGCCAATTCGCCCAGACCAGCGGCGCGGCGATGCGATGCGCGAGCCGCGCCATCGGGCCGATGCCCCAGCCCGGAAACATCTCCTCCTGCGCGCGGATGTAGAGGATGCGCTTGAAGTTCACGAGGCCGCCGATGAAATAGGGAATGCGCCAGACCGGCTCGCGCATCACGATCGTCACCTCGCGCGCGCCCGATTTCACCGCGTTCACCGCGATGTCGGTCGCCGACTTCGAGCCGCCGAGCACGACGACGCGGCGTTCCTTCGCCAGCGTCGGATCGCCGTATTTCGACGAGTGCAGGACCTGGCCGCCCTGCGCCAGAAAGCCGTCCTCGCCGGGGCAATGCAGCTCGCGCGGCTCGTTGAACTGCCCGGTGCAGATCGCGACGAAATCGAAATCTTCGCTGGTCGTCGCGCCGTCGCCGTTCTTCAGCGCGAGTGTCCAGCCCGGTCTGCCGTCGGCGCGCCGTTCCATGCCGGCAACCTCGGTGTCGAGCCGCAGCATGCGGTCGAGACCGAAGCTCTTCGCGTAGTCGGCGAGATAGGCGTGGACCTGCGGCCCGGTCGGCCACTCCGGATAGGCCTCCGGCATGGCGCGGTCGGTGTAGCGGTAGAGCTCCTTCGGGCTCTGCGTCTGCACGTCAGGATAGGAGCGCGCCGGCTCCCAGACGCCGCCGAGATCCGAGCTGCGCTCGACGATGGTGACGCGGTGGCCTCGGGTGGAGAATGCTTTCGCGGCGGCAAGGCCGGAGACGCCGGCGCCGATCACGCAGACATGTTTTGGGCTGACCATGGGATTGCTCGATGTGTATGGTGCGCAAGCGGCCACGTTCGGCCGCAAGGCGCGGCCGGCCGAGCTGCAAGCAGATGAAAGTGGACGAGAAGGCGGGTCGCCTCGAGCATGATCCGGAAAAGTGTGTAGCGGTTTTCCGGAAAGATCATGCTCAAACAACAACCTAAAGCGCGATGATCGCGCTTTAGTCGTTGGCCTCGGGCGGCAGGAAGTCGACCTCGTGCAGCGCGGAGATGCGCACGACCTCGGCCGGGTCGGTCAGATTGTGCAGCTGGTTGAACAGCGCCTCCAGCTTCTGCATCGGCGAAACCCAGAACAGCGCGCGGCACGGCTTGTCGGATTTGTTGAAATAGCCGTGGGGGATGCCGCGCGGCATGCGGACCAGGTCGCCGGCATGTGCCTTGACCCATTGGCCGTCGAGCTTGAGGTCGAGCGTGCCTTCCTGCACCAGGATGAACTCATCCTGGGTCGGGTGGATGTGCACCGGCACGAACTGGCCGGGATCGCTGTTGGTCTCGAAAGCGAAGGTGGAGTCGGTGACGGCCTTGGGGAAATAGACCTGGCCCAGGATATTCCAGCTCTTCCCGCCATAGCCCGTGCCGTTTGCAGTAATGCCCTTTTCGAGTGCAGTCATGCTCACCTCCTCATGGATACCGGCGGGGACGGAGCGTCGACCAGCCAGGGGCCGCTTGTCTATCCGCTAAACGAATCCGGATACGGCTGTTGCCATGCAGCACGGGCGATTTCATGGCGCACCCCTTTTCGCGTCTGGTGAACTATTATAGGCTTAAAGCAATTCCGTGACGCGAAGCGTGGTCGACGATGTCCGCAGCCGTGCTGGAAACGAATGCGATGGCGCCCGCAGCCGAGCGGCTTGCGGCCTTCGCCCGCGTCACCACGGATGACGTCGACGAAGCGGCCGAGCAGATCGGGCGAATCTTTTGTCCGCACGATCTCAAGCCGGCGCAGGCGCGGGCGGACGGCTTCTCCGCCCGGCACAATTGCGCTGATTTCGACGGCTTCTCCATCAACTACGTCGCCTATGGCGGATCGGTCGGCATCGATCCCGGCTGCCTCGAGCGCTTCTTCCTGGTGCAGGTCCCGCTTGCGGGCCGCGCCCGCATTCGTGCCGGCGTCAGCGAGCTCGATGTCGCGCCGGACCGGACGGCGTCGCTATTGTCGCCGACCGTCCCGACCCGGATGATCTGGGCTGACTGCGCGCAGGCGATCCTGCTGCTCGACCGCCGCCTGGTCGAGCAGCGCGCAGCGGCGCTGTCGGGCAGGGCGACCGGAGTGGTCGAATTCGATCCCGCGATCGACCTGGACGCGCCGTCCGGGCGGGCCTTGCAGAGCAGCCTCGCCGGGTTGATGACGCTTGCCGAACGTCTCGGGCCGTCAGGCAGCCTTTCGCCGGTCGCGATGGCCGATTGGCGCGAGCTGCTGCTCGATCATCTCCTCAACGGGCAGCGGCATGGCTTGTCGGATGCGATCCGGACGTTCTCAGGACAGGCCGAGCGCCTGCCGCGTGCGCTCCGCGCCGCGCGCGATCATCTGGCGGACAATGCCGGCGAGCCGCTCGATCTCGAGGAGCTCGCCTGCGTGTCCGGCATCGGCATCCGCGCGCTCCAGCTCGGCTTCCGCCGTCACTTCGGCGTGTCCATTTCACAGATGCTGCTCGACATTCGGCTCGCCGGCCTCCACGCGCGCCTCGCGCAGGCCTCCGCCGGCGTCTCCATCACCGACCTCGCCTTCGATCTCGGCTTCACTCATCTCGGCCGAATGGCCGGCGCTTACCGCGAAAAATTCGGCGAGACGCCGTCGGCAACGCTGCGGCGAAGGATGAGCTGAGGCGGGATGAAGTTAGGCTCGCGCGGCGGTCCGTGTCACCAGGAGTGGACGGGGCGCCTCAACCCGCCGGCGGATCGGTCTCGCGCAGCGTCGTCACCCAGATCACGCGCGCCACCTGCTGGGTCGGGTTGTCGAACATGTGCGGCACGATGCTCGGAAAACGAAAGCTGTCGCCGGCTTCCAGTAGGTGGGCCTGGTTGTCGAGCCAGAGCCGCAGGCTGCCCGAGAGAATGTAGCCGGCCTTCTCGCCGGTGTGCTGCAGGAAGTCGGTGCCGGACGAGGCGCCGGGATTGAGCGTGAGCTCGTAGAGCTCGATCTGGCCTTTGCCTTCCGGGGTCAGTGCTTCCTTGACCACGCCGCTGGCGGTGAGCCGCAGCAGCCGCCGGTTCGTCTTGCGCACGATGTAGCGCGGCACGTCGGCGGGATCGCTGCTCTCGAAGAAATAGGAGATGGGAACGTCGAGCGCGATGCTGAGCAGGCGCAGCGTGCGGATCGACGGCATGGCGCGCGCGCGTTCGAGCTGGCTGATCATGCCGGTGGAGAGGCCGGTCTTGTTGGCGACGTCCTGGATCGAGAGGCCGGCGCGCTGCCGCAGCAGCCGCACGGTTTCACCGAGGCGCTGGTCGACCGCATCGTCAGCTTCGATCGCCGGAGCGTCTTTCGTGCCGTTCGTATCGCCGCGACCATCCATGTCGCTCTCCCATGCATCATCTCACCTCGGACCGCATCGGTCTCATGGCTTTAGTACGACTGAAAAGGTTGCGCATACTAGCAATGCGATTGACAGCCGTATTTAGTCATGATGAAATTTTGGCTGAAAAATTAAGAAGCACTAAAGCCCACTCCTGTCCCTTTTGCCGGGGTCTCGGGGGCGCGGGAGACGGTGCCGCGTGCGACAACGGAGAGTGGTCATGGCAGGCGACACCGGCAAGCTCGGCGTTGGGGCACTGCATCTCGGCATTCCGAATCGCCGTCAATTCTTCCAGCTCGGTGCGGGGGCAGCGGCGGGATGGACGCTTTCAGGCAGCGCCTTCGCGCAGACCGAACGACCCGCCAATCCGCCGGACAAACCGCGCGGCCAGGTGATCGCGGCGCTGTCGCAGGAGCCGACCGTCTTCCATCCCTTGATGCCCGGCATTGAGGTCGACCAGGGCATCTGGTGGCAGGTGTTCTCGCCGCTCTGGTACATCGAGCCGAACGGCAAGTTCGTCCCCGACCTCGCCCGCGAAGTCCCGACCATCGAGAATGGCGGCCTCTCGGCCGACGGCCTGACCTGGAAGATCAAGCTCCGCAGCGACGTGAAGTGGCACGACGGCACGCCGTTCACCGCGGAGGATGTCAAATTCTCCATCGAGCTGATCAACAATCCCGCTTTCCGGGCGCGCAGCCGGGTCGGCCATAGCCTCGTCAAGGACATCACCGTCGTGGCGCCCGACGAGATCCATTGGCGAATGGAAGCGCCCTATTCGCCGTATATGTCGATCCTGGCGTCGTTCACCTTCATCGTGCCCAAGCACATTCTGGAGAAGGTGTCCGATCCGAATGCCTCACCGTTCCACAATGCGCCTGTCGGAACCGGCCCGTTTCGCTGGGGCGAGCGTGTGCCCGGCGACCATATCCAGTTGAACGCCCACACCGGCTATCATGGCAAGGGGCCGTACCTCGAACGCGTGGTCTTCAAATACATTCCTGATCTCACCGTGCTCTACACTCAGTTCCGCACCGGTCAGGTCGACTACACGGGCCTGCAAGGCATCCTGCCGAACTTCGTGCAGGAGGCAAAGACGCTGAAGGGCCGCAAGATCTTCGTCTCTTCGACCTCCTCGGTAGAGCATATCGCGCCGAACCTGGATTTTGGCCCCTTCACTGATCGCGCCGTGCGCGAGGCGCTCTATCTCGCAATCAACAAGCAGGCGATCATCGACGCGCTGAATTACGGCCTGCCGACGCTGACCGAGAGCTTCGTGCCGCAGCAGGCCTGGCCGTTCCAGCAAGGTCTGCCGCAGCACAAATACGATCCCGCCAAGGCCAACGCGCTGCTCGATGCGGCCGGATGGGTTCGCGGCTCCGGCGGCGTGCGCGAAAAGGGCGGCGTCAAGCTCGAATTCACCAATTCGACGACATCGGGCAATGCGGTGCGCGAGCAGACCCAGCAGCTTCTGATCCAGGACTGGCGCGCGATCGGCGCTGCGATGCGCGTCAACAACATGCCGGCGGCGGTGATCTGGGGCGAGTTCTGGCAGCAGTCGAAGTTCAACTCGGTGCTGGTGTCGGTGAACTTCATGCTCGGCAGCGACCCCGACGTGACGCCGCGCTTCGGCTCCGGCGCCATTCCCGCCAAGGGCGGCCGCGGCTACAACACTTATCAGTACCAGAGCGCGGAGGCCGACCGGCTGTTGTCTCAAGGTGCCAAGCAATTCGACCTGGCGCAACGCAAGGCGACCTATGGCGAGCTGCAAAAGCTGATCCGCAACGACCTCGCCATCCTGCCGCTGTTCCAGGGCTTCATCGCCGAGGGCATCAAGGAGGGGCTGCAAGGCTTCCGTCCCAACATCAACATGTCGATCAACAGCTGGAACATGCGCGAATGGTATTGGGCGTGATGCGTCCAATCCGCTGGATTGCCTGAGATGGCCCGCTACGTCGTCAATCGCCTGGCACAGGCGATCATGTTGCTCGTGATCGTCTCGGGAATCGGCTTTGCCATCCTGCATCTGGCGCCGGGCGGTCCGCTGTCGCAGTTTGCCGTCTCCGGGCAGATGACGCAGGAGGATCTCGACCGCGTCACCAGGCAGCTCGGTCTCGATCGGCCGCTGCCGGTCCAATATCTCGACTGGTTCGGGCGCATGGTACGAGGCGATTGGGGTCGCTCCTATCGCGACGGCGAGGCGGTGCTGTCGGTGATTTCCTCGCATCTCGGCGCTACGCTGGAGCTGATGGCGACGGCGACCATCATCGCGGTGCTGCTCGGCTGCTGGATCGGCATCCTGGGCGCGCTGCGCCGCTACTCGCTGTTCGATACGCTCGCCACCGTCGGCGCCATGATCGCGCTGTCGATCCCGACCTTCTGGTTCGGCCTCGTCACCATCTATGTCTTCTCCGTGAAGCTCGGCTGGCTGCCGGCCGGCAACAGACAGACCATCGGCGACGGCTCCTTCCTCGACCTGCTGCATCATCTGATCGCGCCGGCCATGGTGCTGGCGCTGGTCGAAACAGCGATGTGGGGCCGTTTTATGCGCTCCTCGATGCTCGAGGTCATCAACCAGGACTACATCCGCACCGCGCGCGCCAAGGGCATGCCGGAATGGCGCATTCTCACGGTGCACGCGCTTCGCAACGCGCTGCTGCCGATGATCACGGTGGCGGGCTTGCAGTTTCCGACGCTGCTCGGCGGCGCGCTGGTCGCCGAGACCGTGTTCACCTGGCCCGGCATGGGTCGGCTGTTCCTCGATTCCATCGGCTATCGCGACTATCCCGTGGTGATGGGCATCCTGATGTTCTCGGCGACCATGGTGCTGATCGGCTCCCTGCTCGCCGACATCCTCTATGCCGTCGTCGATCCGCGCATCCGGGTGGGCTAGCGATGACGGCTGCGACCATCTCCACCGTTCAGCTCGCGCCCGGCCAGGCCGCGTGGCGTCGCTTTCGTCGCCACCGGCTCGCCCTCGCGGGCGCGGTGATCATTCTCGTTCTCGTCCTCGGGTCGGCGTTCGGCCCCTATCTGCTGCCGTTCGACGACACCTATATCGACATCATGAAGCGGTTCGCGCCGCCGCTCTCGGGCGCACACATCCTCGGCACCGACGAGCTCGGCCGCGACGTGTTGGCGCGTCTGATGATGGGCGGTCGCGTCTCGCTCTCGATCGGCATCGTCGCGATGGTGATCGCGATGGCGGTCGGAATTGCCGTCGGCGCCTTCGCCGGCTTCTATGGCGGCGTGGTCGGTGCGGTCCTGATGCGGCTCGTCGATGCCGTGCTGTGCTTTCCGACCATCTTCCTCCTGCTGGCGCTGGCCGCGCTCACCGAGCCCGGCCTCGTCACCACCACCGTGCTGATCGCGGCGACGGCCTGGATGGCCGTCGCTCGCGTCGTCGAGGCCCAGGTGCGGTCGTTGCGGGAACGCGAGTTCGCGGTCGCCGCGCTCGCCTTCGGCTCGTCGAACCTGCGGATCATGTTCCGCGAGCTCGTGCCCAACGCGATCGCACCGATCGTGGTGGCGGCGACGCTGAACGTCGCGAAAGCGATCCTGCTCGAATCCTATGTCAGCTATCTCGGCTACGGCATCCAGCCGCCGGCCGCGAGCTGGGGCAACATGCTCAACAACGCGCAGATCTATCTCACCAGCGCGCCCTGGCTCGCGATCGCGCCGGGCCTCGCCATCACGCTCGCGGTGACCAGTTTCAACTTTCTCGGTGACGGCCTGCGCGACGCGCTCGACCCGCGAATGAACATCCCATGACGAGCAAGACCTCGATCGAACTGAACTCCAGGAGTGCCCCATGTCCCCGCCGCTCAACCGTATCAACAGCGACGAACGCTTGCCGCAGCAGGTGGATATCGTCGTCATCGGCGGCGGCGTCATCGGCGTCTCCGCGGCTTATCATCTCGCGAAGAAGGGCCATTCGGTCGCACTGGTCGAGAAGGGCCATGTCGGCGGCGAGCAGTCCAGCCGCAATTGGGGCTGGTGCCGGCAGCAGGGCCGCGCCCGCGAGGAGATTCCGCTGGCGCGCGAGGCGCTGCTTCTGTGGGAAGACATGCAGAACGATGCGGGCGTCGATGCCGGCTTCCGCCGCACCGGCGTCCTGTTCCTGACCAAGAGCAAGGACGAGCTCGCAAGCTGGGAGCGCTGGGCCGCGGTCGCGCGCGAGATGCAGGTCCACTCTACCGTCCTGACGCCGGCCGAGGTCGCCGAGCGCATGCCTGACAATGCCGACACATGGGTCGGCGGCCTGCACACGCCGAGCGACGGCCGCGCCGAACCGTCGATGGCCGTCCCCGCGCTCGCCACCGCCGCGCGAAAACACGGCGTCACCATCCATCAGGGCTGCGCCGCGCGCGGGCTGGAGACGACCGGCGGGCGAGTCAGCGCGGTCGTCACCGAGAAGGGCACGATCCGCACCCAATCCGTGCTGCTGTCGGGAGGCGCTTGGTCGTCGCTGTTCTGCCGTCGTCACGGCATCGAGCTGCCGATCGGTCTCGTCAACGCCACCGCGTGCCGGACCACGCCGGGGCCGGAGATCACGTCGGGCGCGCTCGGCACCGATTTCTACTGCATCCGTCGCCGCCTCGACGGCGGCTTCACGCTGGCGCTGCGCAACCGCGGCACGGTCGAGCTGTCGCCGGACCTGTTCCGTTACGCACGCACGTTCTGGCCGACCTATCAGCACCGCAAGAACGGATTGAAACTCTCATTCGGCAAGTCGTTCTTCGATCAGATTATGCGCGGCACCAGCTGGAGTTTCGACAAGCCATCGCCGTTCGAGGCCGAACGCGTGCGCGATCCCGCGCCCGACATGTCGCTCGTCAACTCGGCGCTGGCGGCGCTGATCAAGTCCAATCCCGAGCTGAAGGACATCGAGATCGCGGAAGCCTGGGGCGGCACGATCGACTGCACGCCGGACACCATTCCCGTGATCTCGCCGGTCGATGCGCTGCCGGGCTTCTTCCTCGCCACCGGCTTCTCCGGCCATGGCTTCGGCATCGGCCCTGCGGCCGGCAAGCTTGCGGCCGACCTCGTGACGGGCGCGACGCCGCTGGTCGATCCCGCCGCCTACAGCCACAAGCGCATGATCGACGGCCGTCGGCTCGCGCCGGTCAGCCCGTTCTGAGCGCGGCATGACGGTTCTCTACAAGGCCAACATGGTGCGCGGTGCCGAATGGGCGCGCTTCTTCGCGGAGCGCGCCCCCGACGTGCCGTTCCGGCTCTGGCCCGGCATCGGCAATCCCGCCGACGTCCGCTATCTGGTGGCGTGGGTGCCGCCGGATGACATCGCGACGACCTTTCCCAATCTCGAACTGGTCTTCTCGGTCGGCGCGGGCGTCGATCAGTTCGATACGACGAAAGTGCCGGCGCACATTCCGCTGGTCCGCATGCTGGAGCCCGGCATCGCCGAGACCATGGTCGAATACGTCACCATGGCCGTGCTCGCGCTGCATCGCGATCTCCTGGATTTCATCGACCAGCAGAAGCAGCAGGTCTGGCGCGAGATCCGGATCACGCCGGCGAAGCGGCGGCGTGTCGGCGTGATGGGACTGGGCCAGCTCGGCCAGGCCGTGCTCGAACGTCTCAAGGCGTTCGGCTTTCCGCTATCGGGCTGGAATCGTTCGCCGCGCGAGATCGAAGGCGTCACCTGTTACGCGGGCACTGATTCTTTGCCGGAGTTTCTCGCGCAGACCGACATTCTCGTCTGCCTGCTGCCGCTGACGGACGAGACGCGCGGCATTCTCAATGCCGACCTGTTCGCGCGGCTGCCGCGCGGGGCAGGGCTCGTCAATGTCGGCCGTGGCCCACATCTCGTCGAGGCCGATTTCCTTGCTGCCCTCGACAGCGGCGCGCTGTCCGGCGCGGTGCTCGACGTCGCCGATCCCGAACCGCTGCCTGTAGGCCACCCGTTCTGGAGCCATCCGCGCATCCTGCTGACGCCGCACAATGCCAGCATGACGACGCCCGATACGGCGGTCGATTTCGTGCTCGACGTCATCGCCCGTCATCGTCGCGGCGAGGAGCTGCCGGGGCTTGTTGATCGCACGCGCGGCTATTAGGGCAATCGCATGAGCATCGGCACAAAAAGATCTGATCAGGCCGTTGCCAACACGCAGGCCCCCGTGCTCTCGGTCGCCGGCCTCACCACCTCCTTCATGCTCGAGCGGCGATGGATCCCGGTCGTCCGCAACGTCTCGTTCGACATCGCAGCCCGAGAGACCGTCGCCATCGTCGGCGAGTCCGGCTCGGGCAAGAGCGTCACTGCGCTCTCGATCATGCGGCTGATTCCGCAGGAGATCGGTCGCGTCGAGGGCCGCGTCATGTTGGCCGGACGGGATCTGCTCGCGCTGCCCGAGGCGAGCATGACCAGCATTCGCGGCAATGACGTCGCCATGATCTTCCAGGAGCCGATGACGAGCCTCAATCCGGTGCTCACCATCGGCTTCCAGATCGCCGAGGCGCTGATCCAGCATCGCGGCCTGTCGCGCGCGGCGGCCGAGGCGGAAACCATCCGCCTGCTCGATCGCGTCCGCATCCCCGCGGCGACATCCCGCTTCCACGAACATCCGCATCGCTTCTCCGGCGGCATGCGCCAACGCGTGATGATCGCGATGGCGCTGGCCTGCAGACCGAAGCTCCTGATCGCGGACGAGCCGACCACCGCACTCGACGTCACCATCCAGGCCCAGATCCTCGAGCTCTTGAAGGAGCTGCAGCAGGAGGAGGGGATGTCGATCCTCTTCATCACCCATGACATGGGTGTGGTCGCCGAGATCGCGGACCGCACCGTGGTGATGTATGGCGGGCAGGCGGTGGAGACGGACGCCACCGCCCGCATCTTCGCCGCGCCTCTCCATCCCTATACACGCGCGCTGCTCGCGGCCGTGCCGCGGCTCGGTTCGATGGACGGGCGGACGCGGCCGATGCGCTTTCCGATCGTCGACAAGGTGACCGGCACATCGGACGAGCCGGCCGAGACGCCCGATACGGTCTCACCCACCGAGCGGCCTTTGCTCGAGGTCTCAAACCTCACCACGCGTTTCCCCATCCGCTCGGGCCTGTTCGGCAAGGTCTCGGGCCGGGTCCACGCGGTCGAGAACATCTCCTTCACCTTGCGCGCCGGCGAGACGCTGGCGCTGGTCGGCGAATCCGGCTGCGGCAAGTCGACGACGGGGCGCTCCATCCTGAGGCTGCTCGAGCCGGACAGCGGGACGGTCCTGGTCGACGGCGAGAACGTGCTGGCCATGAACGGCCGGGCCTTACGCGATTTTCGCAAGCAGATGCAGATCGTGTTCCAGGACCCGTTCGCGAGCCTCAATCCGCGCATGTCGGTGGGAACGGCGATCGCTGCGCCCTTGCTCGCCAACGGCCTTGCCACGGCAGCTCAGGCCCGCGACAAGGTCGCCGACCTGCTCGTCCGCGTCGGCCTGACCGCCGACATGGCGGCGCGCTTCCCGCACGAGTTCTCCGGCGGACAGCGCCAGCGCATCTGCATCGCGCGTGCGCTCGCGCTCGGGCCGAAGCTGATCGTCGCGGATGAAGCCGTCTCCGCGCTCGACGTCTCGGTCAAGGCGCAGGTCGTCAACCTGATGCTCGACCTCCAGGCCAGCATGGGCCTCGCCTATCTCTTCATCTCCCACGACATCGCGGTGGTCGAGCGCATGAGCCATCGCGTCGCGGTGATGTATCTCGGCGAGATCGTCGAGATCGGCCCGCGCGCTGCGGTGTTCGGCAATCCGCAGCATCCCTACACGAAGAAGTTGATGGCCGCCGTGCCGGTGCCCGATCCGTCGCGTCGCGGCGTCCGGCGCGAGGCCTCGAACGACGAGATCAGAAGCCCGGTGCGCCCGCCGGAGCACCAGCCGCCTCGCCGGCAATATCGCGAGGTCTCGCCCGGCCACGTCGTGCAGGTCTGGGGCGAGGAATGGTCGGCCTGAGGCGCCTCACGAATTGACGTGCACGAAATCACGCAGCAGCGGGTAGATCTCGTTGTTCCAGCGCTTGCCGGAGAACACGCCGTAATGGCCGACGCCGGCCTGCATGTGGTGGACGCGCCGATAGGCGCGTACGCCGGTGCAGAGGTCTTGCGCGGCGAGCGTCTGGCCGATCGAGCAGATGTCGTCCTTCTCGCCCTCGACCGTCATCAGGCCCATGCGGCTGACGGCCTTGGTGTTCACCGGGCGGCCGCGGTGCATCAGTTTGCCCTGCGGCAGCAGGTGCTCCTGGAACACATCGCGCACGGTCTCGATGTAGAACTCCGCCGGCAGGTCCATCACGGCGAAATATTCGTCGTAGAAGGTCTTGATGGTCGCCGCCTTCTCCTTCTCGCCCTTGGCGATGTGGTTGGCGAGATCCATGTGCTGCTTGATGTGGCGCTCGAGATTCATCGAGACGAAAGCGGTGAGCTGCACGAAGCCGGGATAGACCTTGCGCAGCGCGCCGCGGCACTGCACCGGCACGTAGTTGATCAGGTTCTGCTCGAACCAGTCGATCGGCCGGCTCTTGGCGAACTCGTTGACCCGGGTCGGCTGAATGCGTGTGTCGATCGGCCCCGCCATCAGCGTCAGCGTCGCCGGGCGTGACGGATGGTTGCCCTCGCACATCACGGCGGCGGCCGCGAGCGCCGAGACCGACGGCTGGCAGATCGCCACCATGTGCGGGCGCGGACCGAGCTGGCCCAGGAAGTCGATGAGATGATCGGTGTAGTCGTCGAGCCCGAAGCGGCCCTCGCTGCGCGGGATGTCGCGCGGATTGTGCCAGTCGGTGATGTAGACGTCGTGGTCCTGCAGCAGCGTCTTCACGGTGCCGCGCAAGAGCGTCGCGAAATGGCCGGACATCGGCGCCACCAGCAGCATGCGCGGCTGCTCCGCCACGCCGTGTTTCTTGAAGTGCAGCAGCGAGCCGAACGGCGTCGCGTAGGCGATCTCCTCGGTCACGGCGATCTCGCGGTTGCCGACCATGACACTGTCGATGCCGTAGGCCGGCCGGTCATAGGTCAGAGTGGAGCGCGAGATCAGCTCCAGCGCGGCCGACAGCCGGCCGACGACCTGATCCGACCTGCCCTGCGGCACCAGATTGAGGAATTTGAGTGCCGATGAAGCCCCTGCGCGCCATGGCGCCGTCAGGTCCATGTGGTTTTGAAAGGCCTGATAAAACATTGACATCATGCTGAAACGCCCATCCCGTCCCGTGCTGCCATGCAATAAGGACGCCAGACGGCAGTCCGGGTCGCCGCTGAATTGGCACGTCGCTTGCTGCGCATGACACGGGAAGCACAGAGCGGGCCGGGCTGAAGTCGGACCAAGGAAGAGGCCACATGGCGAAGGCGACACTGACCATCAGCAGCAAGAACTACTCGTCCTGGTCGCTGCGTGGCTGGCTGCTGACGAAATTCTCCGGGCTCGATTTCGAGGAGATCGTCACCGCCCCGGACGATGCGTCGGCACGCGCCGAGATTTTGCTGCTGTCGTCGTCGATCCTGGTGCCGTGCCTGCGGCACGAGGGCGCCGTGGTCTGGGATACGCTGGCGATCGCCGAATATCTCGCCGAGGTGATGCCGGACGCCGGCCTGCTGCCGGCCGACCGCATCCAGCGCGCCCATTGCCGCTCGATCTCAGGCGAAATCCATTCCGGCTTCACCACGCTGCGCGCCTCGCTGCCGGTCAACCTGAAGGGACACTTTCCCGGCTTCAAGATCTGGTCGCGGGCGCAGGCCGACATCGACCGCGTCTCCTTCATCTGGCGCGACTGCCTGGAGAAATCGGGCGGCCCCTTCCTGTTCGGCGCGCGGCGCACCATGGCGGATGCGATGTACGCCCCGGTGGTGACGCGCTTTGTGACCTATGACGTCAAGCTCGAGCCGCGCCTGAAGGCCTATGCCGATACCATCATGGCCATGCCGGAGATGCAGGAATGGATCGCTGCGGCGCGGGAGGAGCCAGCCGAGATCGAGGAGCTCGAGGTCGAATATTAGGCAGGTGTTGCGCCGTCCTGCCTGTTTCGGGGGCGGCGCCCTCGCGCGGCGGCCCCACAGCGATGCCTTTGCCGCGATTAACCTTTGGCGCCGGTGACAGGCCGGGCCCATCCCGCGTGCTGCGCAGATATTGTGCGCGCCCGCACAGCCATGTCGACATCTAGCCGTGAACAGCTGCGTACACGGCCTTCCGGCTGATTCGGACGTGATTCGTTCGGGCCGCGTTCCGAAGGTTAAGGCGGAGCGCGGCGCCGTCGCATTTTGAAACAGAAACCGCTCTCAGGCGGCCCCGCGCTGCTTCACGCGCGGCAGGCGCCAGCCGATGACGGTTGCTTCGACCGCGATGCCGGCCTCGTGGTTCTGCCAGCGTCCCTCGACGTAGCGGCAGGCGAACGGCAGTTGATATGTTCCGCTGTGATCCTCGCAGAGCACTTCGAGTGGCAGGCCCGGCGGTGGTTCTCCGGCTCCGTCGAACTCCGCCAAACGTCTGTCGCGCGTTGCCATTCCAAAAATCTCCCCTAAACAAAGCCGCGGAAAGAGTGCCCACTTCTTCCGCGTGCGGATCATCGTTCCCCATCCCTGGGAACAGACGCAAGCTCAACGCGAGAATGCGGTACGAGTGTGGTAGCGTCACGCTGCGGCGCGCAAACGGCGCACATTGCCGTGATCGATCGGACGAGGAACCTGCATGCTGCTTCGAAACACCGGCATTTGTTTCGCGATGTTGCTGCTCGCAGCGCTGGCGCCGCTGCCGCTCCGCGCGCAGGACGTGCCCGGGATCGAGATCTGCACCGTCGAGAAGACCATGGAGCGGCGCACCAGCTGCCTGCAGAGCAATGTCGATTTCCTGCAGAAGACGATCGCCAAGCTCGCCCGTGATCATCAGCAGAAGCTGGATGCCGCCAATCGCCAGATCGAAGCGCTGAAGTCGAGCCTCGCCGGCTTGCAGAAGACGCTCGGCGAGGTTCAGGCCGCGCAGGCGAAGACCGCCGAGGATCTGAAGAAGAAGCAGGATGCGCCGCCGCCCAAGGACGCCGCGAAATAAGCGCGCCGTTCACGCGATGCGATAGCGCTCCATCACGGCACGATCGGGGTCGTAGCCGAGCCCGGGGCCTGAGGGCACCGCGACATGGCCGGTGGCATCGACATCGGCGCGTCCGCCCCAGAGGCAGGCCTCGCGCTTGAGATAGAACATCTCGACCAGCCCGTCGTCGCGCGTTGCGAGCAGATGCAGCGTCGCCAGCAGGCCGGGGCCGAAGTAAGGGGAGTGTGGGACGATCTTGACGCCGAGCCGATCGGCCAGCGTCGCGACCTTCAGGAATTCCGTGATGCCGCCGACCTTGATGACCGAGGGCTGGGCGTGGCTGACCGCGCCCGCTTTGATCATCTGGCGGAATTGATATTCGGTGCAGGCATTCTCGCCGGCGGCAACGCCGAGCCCGCCCTTGCTGCGGACGTCGGCGAGCGTGGCGAAGTCTTCCGGCGGCCAGACCGGCTCCTCCAGGAACATCGGCTGCGCCTCCCGGCATGTTTTCGCAAACGCGATCGCCTGTTCGCCAGTCAACGGACAGTTCATGTCGACCATCAGCGGAATGGCTGGCCCGATCGCCTCGCGCGCGGCGAACACTGCAGGGGCCGTGGTCTCGTGCAGCTTGATCGCGGCATAGCCGAGCGCGAGCGCCTTCCTGCATTCGGCGGCGATGTTGTCGGGCGAGCCGATCCGCAGGAGGCTCGCGTAAGCCGGAATGGCCGTGCGCCTGATCTCGCCCAGCAGGCGATGCACCGGCACGCCTTTGATCTTCGCAGCCAGGTCCCACAATGCGATATCGAGCCCGGAGATCGCGAACATGGTGATGCCGTAGCGGCCGAACAGATGCAGATTGCGCTGGATCTGTTCCATCACCGCGGGAATGCCGGCAGCATCGGGCACCTTCAGCCCGCGGGCCTGCGGCGCGATCATCTCCTCGACGGCGCTGCGCGTGGTGCGCGGGCAGACATAGGCGAAGGCATCGCCCCAGCCGGTCAGCCCGGAATCGGTCGTGACCTCGACGAGGACCATGTCGAGCGCGGAAATCGCGGAAGCACCCTGGCGGAAGCTTGCGACACCGGCGTCATAGGGGATGCGGATATGGTGCGCCCGCACATCGGTGATTTCCATGACCCGGTTCCTCTTTCTCGTGAGCGGTTTCGACGAGTGTAGCCATGAACAGCAGGGCGTTGCCAGCGACGATTGCCGGGCTATCCTGATGCGAAGGACAGCAATGCCGATCAAGCAGGGCGGCAGAGACCGGAGCATCATCGCCGCGCTTCGAACGTGAGCCTGAACCGTCATGAATCCAGCCCAGCGCGCGCTCTGGTATATCGAGAGCCATCTGGCCGAGCCGATGACACTCGACGAGATCGCGGCGATCTCAGGCGTGTCGCGGTTCCACATCGTGCGTGCGTTTGCCGCAGCCACCGGTCTGCCGGTGATGCGGTACGTGCGTGCGCGCCGGCTGACGGAGGCGGCGCGCAGTCTGGCAAAGGGCGCACCCGACATCCTGTCGCTGGCGCTGGAGGCGGACTACGGCTCCCACGAAGCCTTCACCCGCGCGTTCCGCGACCATTTCGGCACCACGCCCGAAGCGGTGAGGGCGGCAACGTGCGTCGGCCAGCTCAAGCTTCAGGAGGCGATCCTCATGGATTCCACGATGCTCGATACACTCGCCCCGCCGCGTTTCGAGACCGCAAAGACCTTCCTCGTCGCCGGCTCCGCCGAGCGCATCTCCTGCGACAACGGCGCCATGATCCCCGGTCTTTGGCAACGCTTCCATCAGGAGATCGCCGACATTCCCGCGCGGGTCGGCCAAGGAAAAATCCAAGTCGCCTACGGCGTCTGCTGCAACGGCGATGACGCCGGAAATTTCGACTATATCGCCGGGATCGAGGTCGCCGATTTCTCCGACCTGCCGCGCCGCTTCGGCCGCGTCCGCATTCCCGAGCAGCGCTATGCCGTGTTCACGCATACCGAGCACGTCGCTTCGATCCGGCGCACCGTGAACACGATCTGGAATCAGTGGCTGCCGGCATCCGGTCTCAAAGCCGCGGACGCGCCGAACTTCGAGCGCTACGACGAGACGTTCGATCCTGCAACCGGCAATGGCGGTTTCGAGATCTGGTTGCCGGTGAGGGAATAGCATGATCCGGAGCCGAAGGGCCGCGTCAGCGCAAAGTGCGCAGCGGTTTTCCGGAAGGATCATGCTCGGACGAGGACGCAAGGCGCGATGACCTTCATCGCGCTTTGCAGTGCAACGCTGGCATACCGTCCGGCTTGCTTGGCAAGGCTTGGCGACTTTGTCATAACCGCAGGCAAATCTTGCCTGCGGAGCCCGTGCCGGACATCCCGTGCAAGCCATAACAAGCAGCCGGGAGGGTTCTCACATGTCCAACATCCGCGTTCTCGCCACCGACCTCGAATTTCCCGAAGGCCCCGTGGTGATGCCCGACGGCTCGGTGGTGCTGGTGGAGATCCGCGGCCAGCGCCTGACGCGCGTCTATCCTGACGGCCGCAAGGAGATCGTCGCCAAGATTCCGGGCGGTCCGAACGGCGCCGCGCTCGGCCCCGACGGCAAGATGTACATCTGCAACAATGGCGGCTTCTCCTGGATCCCGACCCGCAACATGATCATGCCGGGTCCGCAGCCCGACGATTATCTCGGCGGCGCGATCCAGCGCGTCGATCTGCGGTCCGGCAAGGTCGAGACCGTCGTGACCAAGTGCGGCGCGCACGATCTGCGCGGGCCGAACGATCTCGTCTTCGACAGGCAGGGCGGCCTCTGGTTCTCCGATCTCGGCAAGCGCCGCGCGCGCGAGATGGACGTCGGCGGCATGTATTACCTCAAGCCCGGCATGAGCGAGATCGTGGAGGTCGTGCACGGAATCCTGCCGGCCAACGGCATCGGGCTGTCGCCGGACGAGAACACCGTCTACATCGCGGAGACGCCGACCGGCCGGCTCTGGGCCTATGAACTCTCGGCGCCCGGCACGCTCAAGCCGCGCGACGTGATCTACCGCGGCGAGCGGGGAAAGCCGATCTGCGGCCTCGGCGGCTACCAGATGTTCGATTCGCTCGCGGTGGAGGGAGGCGGCAATGTCTGCGTCGCCACCCTCGTCTCCGGCTGCATCTCGGTGATCGCGCCCGACGGCACCCTGGTCGAGCAGGTCCCGACCGGCGACCGCGTCACCACCAACATCGCCTTCGGCGGCCCCGAGCTGAAGACCGCCTATATCACGCTGTCCGGCAAGGGCGAACTGATCGCCATGGACTGGCCGCGCGGCGGTTTGCCGTTGAACTTTTTGAACAAGTGAATGTATCTGGACAAAGCCGTGCCAATACATCCGTCGTCATTCCGGGATGCGTGCGCCAGCACGCAGGCCCGGAATCCATAACCCCAGACGGTGGTTATGGATTCCGGGCTCGCGACTTCGTCGCGCCCCGGAATGACGACAGTCATTATGGAGTAAGAAAATGCCCTGGCCCGATCCCGTCACCCTGCGTGGACAGCACGCCCATCTCGAGCCGCTGTCGCACGATCACCGCGAAGGGTTGGTCGCGGCCGTCAAGGATGGCGAACTCTTCAAGCTCTGGTACACGGCGGTCCCCACGGCCGAGGGCATGGCGAAGGAGATCGACCGCCGCCTGGGGCTGCAGGCCAGCGGCTCAATGCTGCCGTTCACCGTGTTCGATGCCGGCGGCAGGATCGTCGGCATGACCACCTACATGAACATCGACGCCGGCAACCGCCGCGTCGAGATCGGCTCGACCTGGTACGCAAAGGGCGCGCAGCGCGGCCCGCTCAACACGCAGTGCAAGCTGCTCTTGCTGCGCCACGCCTTCGAGACGCTGGACTGCATCGCGGTCGAGTTCCGCACCCATTTCTTCAACCACCAGAGCCGCCGCGCCATCGAGCGCCTGGGCGCCAAGCAGGACGGCATCCTGCGCAGCCACCAGATCGCGCCGAACGGCACCTTGCGCGACACCGTGGTCTACAGCATCACCGCCGCCGAATGGCCGACGGTGCAGGCGCATCTCGAATTCCAGCTCAACGACAAGCCGCGTTAGGGATCATGTGTGCTTTTCGTAACGATGTCGCCGCGGGCTCGATCACCTCTCCCATAGGGAGAGGTCGGCGCGTAGCGCCGGGTGAGGGGACCGGTCTCTCGTGGGACTTGAGCCCCTCACCCGATTTGCTGCGCAAATCGACCTCTCCCTATGGGAGAGGTGTCGGAATCCGCGGCTGCAATTCACTCAATATCGAGACATGCTAGGGGCGGCCGAGGGACCATGGATAGATTTGATTATGTGATCGTCGGCGCGGGCTCCGCCGGTTGCGTGCTCGCCAGCCGGCTCAGCGAAGATCCGAATGTCAGCGTCTGCGTGCTCGAGGCGGGCCCGAGGGACTGGCATCCCTACATCCATCTGCCGGCGGGCTTCATCAAGACCTTCCACATGAAGAGCATCAACTGGGCCTATCAGCAGGAGCCGGGGCCCTGGACCGGTGGGCGCAGCATCTACGCGCCGCGCGGCAAGACGCTCGGCGGCTCGTCCTCCATCAACGGCCACATCTACAATCGCGGCCAGCGCATGGATTTCGACACCTGGGCCCAGATGGGCAATCGCGGCTGGGGCTATGCCGACGTGCTGCCTTACTTCCGGCGGCTGGAGAAGCGGGTCGGCGAGGGCGAGGCGCTCTATCGCGGCCGGGAGGGCAGTCTCACGGTCACCACCATGGACTGGCGCGATCCGCTCTGCGAGGCCTTCATGGAGGGCGCGGTCTCGCTCGGCATTCCCCGCAACCCCGACTACAACGGCAAGACCCAGGAAGGCGTCTCCTACTGCCAGCGCACCATCAACAACGGCCTGCGCGTCTCCGCCGCGACCGCGTTCCTCAAGCCGGCGATGAAGCGGCCGAACGTGCATGTCCATACCCATGCGCACGCCACCGAGATCATCTTTGAAGGCAAGCGCGCCGTCGGCGTGCGCTACATGAAGGGCGGCCGCGGCGGGCATCCCGTCGAGGTGCGCGCCAACAAGGAGGTGATCCTCTCCGGCGGCAGCTATAATTCGCCGCAGCTGTTGCAGCTCTCCGGCATCGGCTCGCCGGATCTGCTGCAGCAGCACGGCATCGCCGTGCGTCACGCGCTTCCGGTCGGCGAGGGCCTGCAGGACCATTACGCCCCGCGCACGGTGGCGCGGGTCAAGGACATCAAGACCATCAACGAGCTCCGCCGCGGCCTCTCGCTCTGGATCGAGGCGCTGAAATGGGCGACCGCGCGCCGCGGCCTGCTGTCGCTGTCGCCGACCATGGTCTACTGCTTCTGGCACTCCGGCGAGAGCGCGGAGAGCTCGGATCTCCAGCTCACCTTCACGCCGGCGAGCTACAAGGAAGGCGTGCAGGGCCAGCTCGAGGACGAGCCCGGCATGACGGTCGCATCCTGGCAGCAGCGCCCGGAGAGCCGCGGCTACGTCCGCATCCGCTCGGCTGATCCATTCGCGCCGCCGATCATCCAGACCAACTATCTCGATGCCGAGCTCGACCGCCGCGTCGTCGTCGGCGGCATGAAGCTCGCGCGCAAGCTCCTGAAGTCCGCGCCGCTGTCGCCCTACTACGCCTACGAGGATTTCCCCGGCCCCAACGTCAACACCGACGACGAGTTCCTGCACGCCGCCACCGAGCGCGGCACCACCACCTTCCACCCCGGCTGCACCTGTCGCATGGGCCCGGCGGATTCGACCTGGGCGGTCGTCGACGACCAGCTCCGCGTCCACGGCCTCGAAGGCCTCCGCGTGATCGACGCCTCGGTGATGCCGCGCATGATCTCGGCGAACCTCAACGCCTCCACCATGATGATCGCCGACCGCGCCTCGGACCTCATCCGCGGCAAACAGCCGATGGAAGCCGCGCGCATCCCGGACGCTGCGGTGGCGTGAGGCACGAACTTGTAGGGTGGGCGGCCGCGCAAAAGCGCGGCCGTTTGCGTAACCCACCAAGTCTACCAGTGCTGAAACAAAAGAGGTGGGTTACGCTGTCGCTAATCCATCCTACGAGCTGTTGCTGAACATGAGCACGTATGACGACGAGATCCGGCAGGCTCTAAGAACCGATTTTGACGGCGGCAGCTTGATTGAGGCCGGAGACGCGAGCGATGTCTTCCGTTTGCTTGAGAGCACATATCCCACGTGCGGTTCGAAGATCGATTGGACACGCGTATCCGATGCCATCGAATGCGCTGACAATGAGGGATTTGATCGATCGAAGAAGTTTGTCGAGTTCTTCGATGAGATCTGCAATCGCCTCGGATTGAAGGGGACGGTTCTCTATGTTGGCGACAGCGGCACTGATTTCGCCCTCGCTGCATCCGTGGAGACGATGAGGCGCGTACTTCCCGTCCTCCTTGAGGTTCCCCAGCATCACTATCTCGTCGGTCCGAATGCGCGGTGGTGCTTTTGTTTGACCATGGAAGGGTATATCGATTTTGGCCGTAGCGCACGGCCTGCGCTGAGTTAGCCCGTCGGGCAAAACACCCCGCCACCCCGTCAACCCCTCCGTGCGAAAATATTCCACTTTACCGAAATTCGGAATTGCGGCATAGATCGAAACAGCCCGGCCCGACGGAGAGGGGCGGTTCGCGAGTCGTTCGAAACGCGGGCCGGGTTGCGGTGGACGCGGCAGCGTCGGCACGAGATGGCGCGGGCAGGGCGGGTAGTCCCTGTGAGCCCGAGGCTTCGTGCGGACGAGCGGCGCTGAAGTCCGGCGAAGCCTCTTTGGCGAAGCCGGATGAGCTGCGTACGGCAAAACCGTGTGGTTCTGGCCGTCGTTGCTACGGTCAAGCTGTCCGCGAAGATGCGCGCGAGCCCAACCGGGCAGACGGCATCGCCAATTCGCGGGGCGAGGGAGGCCAGAAGGAACTCGGCTCCCGGGAGAGCACGGCATAAGCCGTCCGACCATCGCGCAGGGAAGGCCGAGTGTTCGGCGACACCTGTATGCTGCTGTGCGGTTTTCTGCGTGTGCTTTTTGCGCAGCAGACCGCGGGTGCCCGTCGGCACCCGGTCTTCCCTGCGCCCTTTTCTTTGAGGGCAGGCAATGAAGCAAAGCTCGGGCGAGATGCGCCGCGAGGCTGCGAAGCTGTGACTGTATCTACACAATCGCCGTCATCGCCCGCCTAGTGCGCAATTGCGCACAGGGGCGGGCGATCCAGTATTCCAGAGGCTGTTGTGATTGAGCCGACAGGCTGCGGCGTACTGGATTCCCCGCCTTCGCGGGGAATGACACCGGTGATGGGAGCGATAGCGGACGCTATCGCAAGCAAGTTCGCGCCTACACTTCCCTCCGGCTCAGGAACGCCAGCCGCTCGAACAGGTGCACGTCCTGCTCGTTCTTGAGCAGCGCGCCGTGCAGCGGCGGGATCAGTTTTCGCGGGTCCCTTTCCCGCAACTGCTCGACGCTCATGTCCTCGTTGAGCAGCAGCTTGAGCCAGTCCAGAAGCTCCGAGGTAGAGGGCTTCTTCTTCAGGCCGGGCACCTCGCGTACCTCGAAGAAGATGCGCAGCGCTTCCTCGACGAGGCGCTTCTTGATGCCGGGGAAGTGGACGTCGACGATGCGGCCCATCGTGTCGGCATCGGGGAACTTGATGTAGTGGAAGAAGCAGCGGCGCAGGAACGCGTCCGGCAGCTCCTTCTCGTTGTTGGAGGTGATCATCATGATCGGGCGCTGCTTGGCCTTGATCGTCTCGCCGGTCTCGTAGACATGGAATTCCATGCGGTCGAGCTCGAGCAGCAGGTCGTTGGGAAATTCGATGTCCGCCTTGTCGATCTCGTCGATCAGGAGCACCGGGCGCTGCTCGGCCGTGAAGGCTTCCCACAGCTTGCCGCGCTTGATGTAGTTCTTGATGTCGGAGACCCTGCTGTCGCCGAGCTGGCTGTCGCGCAGGCGCGAGACCGCATCGTATTCGTAGAGGCCCTGCTGCGCCTTGGTGGTGGACTTGATGTGCCAGGTCAAAAGCGGTGCGTTCAGCGCCTTCGCCACTTCTTCCGCCAGCACCGTCTTGCCGGTGCCAGGCTCGCCCTTCACCAGGAGCGGGCGCTCGAGCACGATCGAGGCATTGACGGCGACCTTGAGATCGTCGGTCGCAACATAGTCCTTGGTGCCGGTAAATTTCATCGCGCGTCCTTGTTGGTCGTCGTCGTGAGGCAATGCCAATTTCGTTGCCTTGGTCACGACAAGCGAACGGCCGCGCATGGCGGCCGTTCCTGGTTCGGTCAGGCTTTCAGACCCGTTTTATCAGCGAAAGGATGACCAGCACAATCACCGCGCCGATCGTGGCGTCCACGATGGCACCTAACGTGCCGGTGGCGAGCTGGATGTGCAGCTGGGGCAGCACCCAGCCCGCAACCAGTGCGCCGATGATGCCGACGACGATGTTGCCGACCAGCCCAAATCCCGCCCCGTGGACAATCTTGCCCGCGAGCCAGCCTGCGATCGCGCCAATGATGAGCGCTGCGAGAATTCCCATTGCAAACGTCCCCAAAACAACCCCGTGAGAAGGGCAATTCTAGAGCAAAAAGGCCTCGGGTCCACGTTGAATTGGTCCGCCGACGCGCGTGGTTCACCTCTCCCCAGCGGGGAGAGGTCGGTTCGCGTCAGCGATCCGGGTGAGGGGCCGCCGGTCCCACGAGGACGCGAAACCCCTCACCCGGCACTGCGTGCCGACCTCTCCCTCTGGGAGAGGTGGAGCTCCGCCCCTTGACGTTCGTCCCCCGACGGGCAATCTGTCAGCCATGTTCCTGCAATTCTTCACCTCTCTGCGCGACGCGCAGGTCCCCGTGACGCTGCGCGAATACCTCACGCTGATGGAGGCGCTCGACGCTGACCTCGCGGACTACACGGTCGAGAATTTCTATTATCTGTCCCGTGCCTCCCTGGTGAAGGACGAGCGCAACCTCGACAAGTTCGACCGCGTCTTCGGCACGGTGTTCAAGGGGCTGGAAAGCCTGCTCGAGGCCATGGACAAGGCGGAGATCCCCGAGGAGTGGCTGAAGAAGCTCGCCGAGAAGTACCTGACGGAGGAAGAGAAGAAGCAGATCGAGGCCATGGGCTGGGACAAGCTCATGGAGACCCTGAAGAAGCGCCTCGAGGAGCAGAAGGGACGGCACCAGGGCGGCTCGAAGTGGATCGGCACCGCCGGCATCTCGCCGTTCGGCGCCCATGGCTACAATCCCGAGGGCGTGCGCATCGGCCAGGAGAAGAACCGCAACAACCGCGCCGTGAAGGTGTGGGACAAGCGCGAATTCAAGGATCTCGACGGCAATGTCGAGCTCGGCATCCGCAACATCAAGGTGGCGCTGCGACGCCTGCGCAAGTTCGCGCGCACCGGCGCGCCCGACGAGCTCGATCTCGACACCACCATCCGCGAGACCGCCAATCACGGCTATCTCGACGTGCACATGCGCCCCGAACGGCGCAATGCGGTGAAGCTGCTGGTGTTCTTCGACATCGGCGGCTCGATGGACGCGCATATCGAGCAGGTCGAGGAGCTGTTCTCGGCGGCGAAGAGCGAGTTCAAGCACATGGAGTATTTCTACTTCCACAACTGCCTCTATGAAGGCGTGTGGAAGCAGAACAAGCGCCGCTTCACCGACCGCACGCCGACCTGGGACGTGCTGCACAAATACCCGCACGACTACAAGGTCGTGTTCGTCGGCGACGCCTCGATGTCGCCTTACGAGATCATGGTGCCCGGCGGCTCCGTCGAGCACGTCAACGAGGAGCCGGGCTCGGTCTGGCTCGACCGTATCATCCGCACCTATCCGCACACCGTGTGGCTGAACCCGGTGCAGCAGAAGCACTGGGACTATTCGGAATCCACCACCATCATCAAGCGCATCTTCGCCAACCGGATGTATCCGATCACGATCGAGGGGCTGGAGAACGCGATGAAGGAATTGACGCACTGATGGTTGCTGTCATTCCGGGGCGCGACGAAGTCGCGAACCCGGAATCCATCGGGCCGCAGCGCATGTAGAGGAATGGATTCCGGGCTCGCGCTGCGCGCGCCCCGGAATGACAACAAGAGGGAGACATATATGCCCCAGACCATCACCCGCGGCATCAAGGCGCTGATCGACGAGGCCAATGCCGAGATCGAGACTCTCACCGCCAAGGACGCCATCGAGATCTCCAAGAACGGCGATGTCGTCATCGTCGATATCCGCGACCCCCGCGAGATCGAGCGCGACGGCCGCATTCCCGGCGCGTTCGCCTGCACGCGCGGCATGCTGGAATTCTGGATCGACCCGCAGAGCCCGTACGCCAAGCCGATCTTCCAGGAGGACAAGAAATTCGTGTTCCACTGCGCCGGCGGCCTGCGCTCCGCGCTTGCCGCCAAGACCGCGCAGGACATGGGCCTCAAGCCCGTCGCCCACATCGCCGGCGGCTACGCCGCCTGGCGCGACGCCGGCGGTCCCACGGAGAAGTGGGAGCCGAAGAAGAAGGGGTGAGGGGGCACACCTCCCTCGCCTCACATACTCCGTCGTGCCCGGGCTTGACCCGGGCATCCACGTCTTCGCCACAGGACAGAACGTGGATGGCCGGGACAGGCCCGGCCATGACGACCGAGACAATTGCCGGAGCATGCCAATGACCGCCACCGACCCCCTCGTCTCCACCGAATGGCTCGCCGCGCACATCGGCGATTCCAACGTCAAGATCCTCGACGCCAGCTTCAAGCTGCCGGGCGTCTTGCCGCTGCCGAAGGACGACTATCTCGCCGCGCATCTGCCGGGCGCCGCGTTCTTCGACGTCGATGCGGTGTCGGATCATTCCAACCCGCTGCCGCACATGTTTCCGAGCGCCGAGCAGTTCGGCCGCGACGTCGGCGATCTCGGCATCGCAAACAGCGACACTGTCGTGCTCTACGATGCCGGCGGCTGGGTCGCCGCGCCGCGCGCGTGGTGGATGTTCCTGTCCTACGGCCACGGCAATGTGCGCATCCTCAATGGCGGCCTGAAGAAGTGGCGTGCCGAGGGCCGCCCCGTGGAGAGTGGCGAGGTCAAGCCGAAGCCTGCGACGTTCAAGGCCAGCTATGATTCAAACCGCGTGCGCAGCATGCAGCAGCTGATCGCCAATGTCGAAAGCCGCAAGGAGCAGGTGATCGATGCGCGCGCCGCCGACCGTTTCGAAGGCCGCGCGCCCGAGCCGCGGCCGGGCATCCGCTCCGGGCACATCCCCGGCGCGCGCAACGTGCCCTACAATCTGCTGTTCGACGCCGCGACCGGCGAGATGAAGCCGCTGGAGGAGCTGCGCGCTGCCTTCACCGGCGCCGGCGTCGAGCTGGACGCGCCGATCGTCACGAGCTGCGGCTCCGGCGTCTCCGCCGGCGTGCTGACGCTCGCGCTCTATCGCCTGGGGATCACCGACACCGCGCTCTATGACGGCTCCTGGTCGGAATGGGGCCAGGCCGGCGGCCCGGCCATCGCAACCGGTCCGGCGTAGCCTCGCTATTTCCACATCGTCATGGCCGGGCTTGACCCGGCCATCCACGTCTTGAGGCGCGGCACAAAGAACGTGGATGCCCGGGACAAAGCCCGGGCATGACGATCGTCGAAACGATTGCAGGGCCGCAAGGAAGGCGCCTCACCGCGTACGCGTGGTCGTCGTGGCAAACGTCTGCTGTCCAAACGGATCCAGCTGCTGCTGCAACTGCTGAGGCGGCGGGCGCCGCACCACGCGGTGCGGCTTCTTCGCCTTCGCCTTGCGCTTGGTCGCCTTGTCGTCGGCCTTGCTCTCGACCTTGGCCTTCGCCGGCGCATCCTTCACGGCCGTCGTCGCCGGATCGTTCAGCGCGGCCAGCTTGCTCGAAGCGACGTCGGGCGCCGAGGAGGCGAGGGCGGCACTGGGATCGACCGGTGCCGGCTCGCTGGCGGTCGCGACAGCGGCAGGTTGCGAGTCAGGCTTGGCGTCGGGAATCGAGGCCGTCGTGTCGGCTTGAGTGAGCGTGTCGGTGGGCGCTGGCGCTTCAGCTTCCGTCATCGGCTCGGGCTTGGCCGGCTCGGGGGCCGGAGGCGCGGCTTCAGTGACCTGAGGCTGAGGGTCAGCCTCGCTCGTCAGCGCGGCCACCTGCTCGGACCCGCTCGCCGGCAGCCCGATCGTCGGCACCCGGTCGCGCAGTGACGGTGCGGGGGCGGGCGCGATCTCCGGCTCCGCCCGCAGCACCGCGAGCACCGGCTGAGCCGGTTCGGGCACTTGCGCAAACACCTGCTCCTGCGGGCCATTCCGCCAGGAGGGGTTGCTGACATACTGCTGATGGGTCGCCCGCAGCAGCGCGGCGGCTCCCAGGCCGAACACCAGGATGGAGGTTGACAACAGGATCGCGGCAAACAGGAAGCGAAAGCCGGGAAGCATCGAGCGATTGCGAATTTCCGCCCCGGCGGCGAGGAGGCCTGGGCCAAAGAGCCATCTGAACGCGGTGACGGTACTGATTGCCGCGTTCGCCACGCGGGATCGGAGCTCGGAAAGGTGGCGAATCAGGCTGATTCGACCATATCGCAACGATCTCGCGCCGTTCCGCTAAAATCGCGGCCGAACAACGCGGCAATTGATGGCGCAATACGATTTCAGCCCCGTGATGCAACGGGGCAACGGTCGTCTTGCGGATCACAAATCGGCAAATCCGGCGCAAATAGGCCTGATATGTCTTGAATGTGCCGCTATCTTCCGTCATCTGGCCGTTAACGGTCCGATCGGGCTTCGGGACTATACAAGAGCGATGATGATCAAACACTTTCTGACGATATGCGCTGCCGCAACAGTCGCTGCGGCGGGAACCTCGTTCGCTCAGGCTCAGAGCTATCCGGTCCAGCAGGCGCCGAGCTATGGCGCCCCGGCCGAATATCGGCCCGGTGACCGCACGCCGAATTTCGACGCGCTGGACGAAGACGACGACGCCATGCCGCAGGCCTCGCTGCCGCCGCCCGGCCCAGTCGACGATCCGCGCTACGGTCGCCCGGCCGGCGCGCCTCCGGTCTATTCGGCCGCCCCGCAGGGGCCGGTGATGTCTCCGGATGATCCCCGTTATGGTCGTCCGGCTGGCGCTCCGCCGGTCTATTCGGCGGCGCCCCAGGGGCCCGTGATGTCGCCCGACGATCCGCGCTACGGCCGGCCCGCCGGTCCGCCGCCGGTGATTTATGCCAATCGTCCGGGGCAACAGGCGCCCGCCAGTGATGGCCTGCGTCCGCCCGAGGCGGTCGGCGGTCCCGCCGCGACCGGGACGGTCGATGCCGCCCAGCCGCCCGTCGGCGCCGATGGCCGGCCGATGACTTTGGCCGCGCTGCCGCCCGAGGAGCAGCCCGATGCTGCGCCGGTGCAGCTGCCGCCGAACCTGCGCCGCCAGGAGGTCGCGTTCCAGACCAAGGAGCCGGCCGGCACGCTCGTGGTCGATACGCCCAATACCTATCTCTATTACGTGCTCGGCAATGGCCGTGCGATCCGCTACGGCGTCCGCGTCGGCCGCGACGGTTTCACCTGGACCGGCGTGCAGAAGATCACCCGCAAGGCCGAGTGGCCGGATTGGCATCCGCCGACCGAGATGATCGAGCGTCAGCCCTACCTGCCGCGCTTCATGGCCGGCGGCCCGGGCAATCCGCTTGGCGCCCGCGCGATGTATCTTGGCTCGACCGTCTACCGCATCCACGGCACCAACCAGCCCTCGACGATCGGCAAGTTCGTCTCCTCCGGTTGCATCGGTATGCTCAACGAGGACGTCTCTGACCTGTTCGATCGCGTCAAGGTCGGCACCCGCGTGGTGGTGCTGCCGGGCGGCCCGCCGCCGGGAACGGCGACTGCCTCCGCTGCGCCGACGCAGGGGGCTGCATCCGTCGCGGCTCAGGCCGGCCCAGTCCCCGGCACCCAGCCGACGGTCGTGCCGCCGCTGCCCGCGCCGGTCACCGTGCGCTGAGCGCTTCGTCCCTATCAGATTGCAGAAAGGGCGTGCCGTCGGCGCGCCCTTTTCATTTCAGGCCAGCCTTCGCGGCAGCTCGCCGCCCCTGGTAAAGGCGTCGATCGCCTCGACCATCTGGCCGTAATGGATGCGCAATCCGTCGGAGGTGGCGTAGCCGAGATGCGGCGTCAGCACGAGGTTGTCGAGCTTGCGGAAGGGATGGTCGACCGGCAGCGGCTCGACCGAGAACACGTCCAAGCCGGCGCCTGCGATCCTCCGCTGCTGCAACGCCTCGAGCAGCGCCTGCTCGTCCACGATCGGCCCGCGCGCGGTGTTGACGAGAAAGGCAGTCGGCTTCATCCGCGCGAGATCGGCAGCTCCAACCAGCCCGCGCGAACGCTCGCTGAGCACCACATGGATGGTGACGATGTCGGCCTTGGCGAACAGCTCCTCCTTGCTGGCATAGCCGACGCCGGCCTCCTTGCACTTCTCCGGCGTGAGGTTCGGGCTCCAGGCGATCACGTTCATGCCGAACGCTTTCGCGATCCCAGCCAGCTTGCTGCCGAGCTTGCCGAGCCCGACGATGCCGAGCGTCAAGCCCTCGATCTCGACGCCGGCAAAGGTCTGCCAGGGCTCGCCCGCATGCATGCGCGCATTCTCGCGGCCGATGCCGCGGGTCAGCTCCAGGATCAGGCCCATGGCGAGCGGCGCCGTGGGATCGCGCGAATATTGCGTGCCGCCGATTGCGATGCCCCGCGCCTTCGCGGCCTCCATGTCGATCGAAGCGTTGCGCATGCCTGATGTCAGCAGCAGCTTCAGCTTCGGCAGGCTCTCGAACAGGCTCTTGGGAAAAGCGGTGCGCTCGCGCATCGCGCAGATGACGTCGAAGTCCGCCAGTGCGCTCGCCGCGGCCTGCTCCGAAGCGAAGGGATGGCTGAACACGGTGACGTCGACCCGGTCGGACAGTTTCTGCCAGTCGGCGACGTCGAGCGCGAGGTTGAAATAATCGTCGAGAATTGCACAGCGCAGCCGGCTCATCAGCGTTCATCCACGGCAAGAGATGACGGCGCAGGCGGGCACCGTCGTCGGAGCCCGGCCATGGTTGCGCGCAATCACACCTGTGCGCAAGCAGCTGACGACTTCAAAAGTCCGATAGGGAGGAGGCGCTCAGAGATCGCGGGGCGTCAGGCGGAACGGCGCATCCATGCCGTGTTTGGCGCGCCAGGCGGGACCGGGTCCACGCATGTAGTGCAGTTCGGGCCGGTAGCGATTGAAGGCGGTGGTGAAGAAGCGCTTCCAGAAGCCCTTGACCTCCGAAACGACCCCGAGGACGTGGCCGGCTCCTGCCGGAACAGGATGAGAATGCGTCTCGATCAGAGCCATGATGCGGCCTCGCTGTGCTCCCGTTCATTCTGGCGGGTGGCGCTGTTTCCGCGCGAAACCGAGCTTTCGGCCTGATTTATTAAAAGATAGTTTCAATTGTCCGGATTGGCGTCCGGATGGTGTCCATTCCGTATTCATCCGTGGTGAACGGACGGAAAACATTGCCCTTTTGGGGCGGGATCGTTACATCGGCGGCAAGCAAATTTCCTCAAATCGAAGGTGTCACGGGACCGATGGCGCGCCAGTTCATCTATTTCATGCAGGGCCTGACCAAGAGCTACCCGACCCGGAAGGTGCTCGATAACATCCACCTGAGCTTCTACCCCGACGCCAAGATCGGCGTGCTCGGCGTCAACGGCTCGGGCAAGTCGACGCTGCTCAAGATCATGGCGGGCCTCGACAAGGAGTACACCGGCGAGGCCTGGGTCGCGGAGGGCGCCCGCGTCGGCTATCTCGAACAGGAGCCACAGCTCGATCCCAAGCTGTCCGTGCGCGAGAACGTCATGCAGGGCGTCGCCAAGCAGAAGGCGATCCTCGACCGTTACAACGAGCTCGCGGTCAACTATTCCGACGAGACCGCCGACGAGATGACCAAGCTCCAGGACGAGATCGAGGCCCAGGGCCTGTGGGATCTCGACAGCAAGGTCGACCAGGCCATGGATGCCTTGCGCTGCCCGCCCGATGACTCCGACGTGACCAAGCTCTCCGGCGGCGAGCGCCGCCGCGTCGCGCTGTGCAAGCTGCTGCTCGACCAGCCCGAACTCCTGCTGCTGGACGAACCGACCAACCATCTCGACGCCGAGTCCGTGTCGTGGCTGGAAGGCCATTTGCGCAACTATCCCGGCGCGATCCTGATCGTCACCCACGACCGCTACTTCCTCGACAATGTTACGGGCTGGATCCTCGAGCTCGATCGCGGCCGAGGCATTCCCTACGAGGGCAACTACTCGTCCTGGCTGGTGCAGAAGCAGAAGCGCCTGGAGCAGGAGGGCCGCGAGGACGCGGCACACCAGAAGACGCTCGCCCGCGAGCAGGAATGGGTCGCGTCCTCGCCCAAGGCTCGCCAGGCCAAATCGAAAGCCCGCTACCAGCGCTACGAGGAACTGCTCAAGAAGGCCAGCGAGAAACAGACCCAGACCGCGCAGATCATCATTCCCGTGGCCGAGCGGCTCGGCGCCAACGTGGTCGATTTCGAGGGTCTCAGCAAAGGTTTTGGCGATCGCCTCCTGATCGACAATCTCACGTTCAAGCTGCCGCCCGGCGGCATCGTCGGCGTGATCGGCCCCAACGGCGCCGGCAAGACCACGCTGTTCAGGATGATCACCGGCCAGGAGAAGCCGGACGCAGGCACGATCACGGTCGGCGAGACCGTGCATCTCGGCTATGTCGACCAGTCGCGCGATGCGCTCGACGGCAAGAAGACCGTGTGGGAGGAGATCTCCGGCGGCAACGAATTGATCCTGCTCGGCAAGAAGGAAGTGAACTCGCGCGGCTATTGCTCGGCGTTCAACTTCAAGGGCGCAGACCAGCAGAAGAAGGTCGGTGCGCTCTCCGGCGGTGAACGCAACCGCGTTCATCTCGCCAAGATGCTGAAGTCCGGCGCCAACGTTCTGCTACTCGACGAACCGACCAACGACCTCGACGTCGATACGCTGCGCGCGCTCGAAGAGGCGCTGGAGGATTTCGCCGGCTGCGCCGTCATCATCAGCCACGATCGCTGGTTCCTCGACCGTATCGCGACCCATATCCTGGCCTTCGAAGGCGACAGCCATGTCGAATGGTTCGAGGGCAACTTCCAGGATTACGAGAAGGACAAGATGCGCCGCCTCGGCCAGGACAGCATCATCCCGCACCGCGTGAAGTACAAGAAGCTGACGCGGTGATGGCGGCATGATGCGGCGGGCGCTCATCGCTGCGGTGATCGTGCTCACCTGCGGCTGGTCGTCCGCCCGCGCAGCAGACGCGGCCTTCACGCAGTTCATCGCTTCGCTCTGGCCGGAAGCGCAGGCCGCGGGCGTCTCGCGCGCGACCTTCGAGCGAGAGACGCGCGGGCTCGAGCCTGATTACAAGCTGCCCGACCTGCTTCTGCCGGGCCGGCCTGCGCTAGGTGCGCCGTCGCAGGCCGAGTTCGTGCAGGTGCCGGCCGATTACGTCAGGGAAGCGTCGATCGCGCGGCTCGCCGGCGAAGGGCAGCGGCTGCTGCAAAAATATCGCACCGCGCTGACCGAGATCGAGAAAAGCTCCGGTGTGCCCGCCACCGTGATGCTGGCGATCTGGGGCCGTGAGACCGATTACGGCCGCTACACGCTGCCCTACGATCTCGTGCGCGTGCTGGCGACGCAAGCCTATGTCGGACGTCGCAAGGACCAGTATCGCAACGAGTTCATCCTCTCGCTCAAGATTCTCGGCGAGGGCGTGGTGACGCGCAAGGACATGCGCTCGTCCTGGGCCGGCGCCACCGGGCTGACGCAGTTCCTGCCGTCGGAATATTACAAGCACGGCGTCGACTTCGACGGCGACGGCCGTATCGACATCTGGCGTTCGGTGCCGGATGCGCTGGCCTCCGCCGCGCAGCAGCTCGTCAACAAGGGCTGGCAGAGCGGTGTGCGCTGGGCCTATGAGGTGCAGGCGCCCGCGAAGGTCGATTGCACCACGGGCGTACCGGAGGTGACGAAGCCGATCGGCCAGTGGCTGCGCGAAGGCTTTGTGCCGGTGCGTGGCGCGAGGCTCAGTGCCGCCGAGCAGGCGCAGCAGGCCTCGCTGCTCCAGCCGGAAGGCATCTACGGCCCGTCGTTCCTGACCACGAAGAATTACTTCGTGATCAAGGAATACAATTTCTCCGATCTCTACGTGCTGTTCGTCGGCCATCTCAGCGATCGCATGACCGGCCCGCTGCCATTCGCAACGCGGTGGTCGGCTTCGAAGCAGCTGCGCACGAAAGACGTCGAGACCATGCAGCGCGAGCTGGCGCGCGTCGGGCTCTACAAGGACAAGATCGACGGCAAGGCCGGCATGCAAACGCGCGCCGCGCTCGGCGCCTATCAGAAGTCGGCCGGCCTCAAGGTCGATTGCTGGCCGAGCGAAGAAGTGCTGCGCTCGATCCAGGCGGGGCGATAGCGCAGGACCAAAAGAAAAAACCCGGCCGATGGTCTCGGCCGGGCTTTGATCGCGGCGCTTGTGAGCGCCGTGCGGATCAGATCAGTAGCAGACGCGAACCGGGCGAACGACCCAGCCATAACCGTCCCAATAACGCTGGCGCTGCCAGTAGCAGGGCGGGGGCGGCGGGCCGGGCTCGGCCACGTAAACGGGACCGCCATAGGCCGGACGGCTCGAGGCGATCGCGCCGCCGACGATCGCGCCACCGATCAGGCCGGCCGCGATACCGGCACCGATGTTGTCACCGGCTTTCGCCGGCGGCGTTGCGGTCACCAGCGAACCGGCGACCGTTGCAACCGTGAGGGCGGCAACCAAAGTCTTCTTCATGCTCTTGGCTCTCCTGGGAGATGGACTTCCCCTGTAAGGGATGGCCCGGGTTTCAAAGGTTCACGCACACTCTGATGGAATTTGGCCTTGCGGTTAGGAAGCGCGCAAATGGTCAATCCACGGTAAACGCACACGGAGCTGTGACGAGAAAAAGCGGTCTTTTTCGGGCTCGGAGATGAACGGCGCATCCGTAGTGAACCGGTTAAGCGCGCCTCAGCCACAAACTCTGACGCGGCGGACGCGCCAGGCATAGCCGTCCCAGAAGCGCTGCTTCTGCCAGACGCAGTTGCCGTAGTAGTCGTCGGCGACATAGCCCGGACCGGGAGCGTAGTAGCGGGGCGGGTAGTAGCCCGGTTCGTAATAACGGGGGCCTGGTCCGTAATAATACGGAGAGGCCAGTGCGCCACCGACGATGGCGCCGCCGATGATCCCGGCCGCCACGCCCGCTGCGACACCGCGCTGGGCATGGGCGGGTGTGCCGGCCGTCAGGGCCAGAGTGAGGACGGCAGCGACTGCCAGGAGCGACTTCTTCATGCGCTTGACCTTATCACACGTGGGAACTCTTGGGGGCACAAGGTTCCATACTTCGCTTGAATGATCAATGAACGGCCCCTTTGCCGGAGACGACCAAACCGGCATGGCCCCCAGTTTCATCAGGAGACGATGATGGGCAACGCGATGGTCAATGCATTGATTGCTGCTGGGGTCGTCTTCGCGATCGGCTACGGCTGGATCGCTCACCTCCAGAACCGGGGCCGGCGGCGCACGCGCGTCGGGGCCGGCGGTGATAGCGGTGGTAGTGGCGCCGACACCTACATGGGGACAAGCGACGGCTTGTCGTTGGGAAGCTGGTTCTCCAGCGACCGTTCGGGGAATTCAACCGACGGGAGCTGTTCCAGCAGCGATGGCGGCAGCAATGGCGGGGACTGCGGAGGTGGCGGCGATGGTGGTGGAGGCGGTGGCGGCGATTAGCTCCGCCACGAGCTTGATCAACCGCAACACCTGATTTTAGAGCCGTTCTAGGCTGATTGCCGGGCCAGTTTGGAATAGCTTCAAATACCGCTTTTTCCTTTTGCATCCGGCCGGCCCGTTAAATATCGATGATGGCGCATCACCGAAGGGCCTGCCGCTTCCATGATCGTTTGTTCCTGTAACGTGCTGAGCGATGAGGACATCCGCGCCGCCGTCGCCGACTCCGACGACGCCGTGCGCCATGCCAAGCAGGTCTATGGATGTCTCGGCTGCAGCGCCGAATGCGGCCGCTGTGCCCGGACCATCAAGACCATCATCGACGAAGCGCTTGGCCCCTGCGCCCAGTCTTGCTGCGCCGGCTGTCCCCATGGCCATACCGTCGCCGCCAATGACGAGACGGCCGAACCCGCCCAATTCGCCCTCGCGGCCTGCTGAAAACTTCCGCATCCTCAGCTGACCTTTTCCCCGGCTGCGTCCGCATAGCCGGTTGCCGGCATGCGCAAACTCATTTAGAAGCATTCTAAACTCGGTTAGGGCCGATTTGGACTGCAAAGCTGGAGTGAACCATGCAGGGCGACGCGAAGGTCATCGACTATCTCAACAAGGCACTGCGTCACGAGCTGACTGCGATCAATCAGTACTGGCTGCACTACCGCTTCCTCGACAATTGGGGCCTCTTGGACATGGCCAAGGTCTGGCGCAAGGAGTCCATCGAGGAGATGGAGCATGCCGACAAGCTCACCGCGCGCATCCTGTTCCTCGACGGCTTTCCGAACATGCAGGTGCTGGATCCCCTGCGCATCGGCCAGAACGTCAAGGAGATCATCGAATGCGATCTCGCCGCCGAGATGAGCGCGCGTGCGCTTTACCAGGAAGCGGCGACCTACTGTCACGGCGCCAAGGACTACGTCACGCGTGACCTGTTTGAGAAGCTGATGAGCGACGAGGAGCACCACATCGACTTCCTCGAAACCCAGCTCGACCTGATTGGTCGCATCGGTCTCGAGCTCTACACCCAGAAGCACGTCGGCGGGCTCGAGGGCGAGGGGCATTAAGCTCCGGCGCCAGCCGCGCACCCGGCGTCGTCCCTGCGCAAGCAGGGACCCATACCGCGGAATCTATCGATCGTCGCCAGTAGCAGTACCGAACGACGAGTCTTCGCCAAACGATGTCCTGTGGCTATGGATCCCGGATCTGCGCTTCGCTTGTCCGGGACGACACCGCGATTGTCGCTCGCCTACAGCTGCGTCTTGTACCGAGCCTCCACGATCTCCTGGCTCTCCGGTTCTCCCAAGCCCGTCTGGTCGTGAATGACCTCGATGATGCTCGGCATCACCGATCGATGTACCTTCTCGGATGACCACAGCTTCGAGCGCATCAGCGCCTTGCCGCAGTGGAAATAGACCTCGCTGACCGCGACGTTCAGCACCGCGCGGGGCGGCTTGCCGAACTCCACCATGGCGGCGAGCAGATCCGGATCGGCCGACAGCGTGCCGCGTCCGCCGACGCGCAGCGTCTCGTCGATTCCCGGTACGAAGAACAGCAGCTGCACGAAGCCCGAGCCCTCGACGACGTTCCGAAAACTGTCGATGCGGTTGTTGCCGGAGCGGTCGGGCATCAATAGCTGGTTGGGACCGGCGACCTGGACGAAGCCGATGCCGCCGCCGCGCGGCGAGGCGTCGACGCTGCCGTCCGCGCCCGAGGTCGCGAGCACGCAGAACGGCGATATCTCGATGAACTTCCTCGCATGCGCATCGATCGCCGGCCGCGCTTTCGCGATCACGCGCGGGGTCGGCTTGGCGTAGATGGCGGCGAGGTCTTCGGCGCTAAGATCGGTCAACGGCGTGCCTCCGTATCAGCTTGTCCTCAAGCTAGCCGATCAGGCCCCCCCAGCCAACGAAATCCGGCGCGCTAGACTGCATCCGCCGGCACGAAGCAACTGATGATGATGGCACCGCGATGGTGGACGTACCACACCACGGCCTGGCCGACCGGATTGCCGCGGTCGCGGATGATGGCGCGCGCGGGCACCTCCATCCATTGTCCGTCGATCGGCACCCAATAGGCGCCGCCGCGCACGTCATACTCGGTGCGATGGCCATCGGAGATGTCGCAACAGGGCACGCCGTTCGGCGCGATCACGCTCTTGAACCAGGCGCGGATATCGGGCGGGACGTGGTCGTATTGGCCGTTGTCGAACGCGAACGCCGCGCTCGAGAGCGCTGTCGTTGCAGCCAGCCAGACGCACAGTGCCAGCCTGTGCATGCGATCCTCCTCATCGCGTATCGTGCCACTGGCGCGCGATTGTCCCGCGCGCCGATTCGTATCGTCGGCGCAATTAAGCCCGAGCTGTCGGCGCAATGCATGCTCAAATAATACGCTGCGCCGGGGCGTCGCACATGATGCGTTGCGAGATGAGACAGCTTGTGGCGGTGCGCAGCCACGGAGTTGATCGGCATGGCGCGATGGAACTTCGCAGAAGCGCGAAGGCGGATGTAGGATTTCGGCCCAGACCTTCGTCTTCGAGAAAACGTCGGGAGAGAGTGCATGTGCCGCAACATCAAGACGCTGTTCAATTTCGAGCCGCCGGCGACGGAGGACGAGATCCATGCCAGTGCGCTGCAGTTCGTGCGAAAACTGTCCGGTTTCAACAGGCCGTCGCAGGCGAACGAGGCGGCGTTCGAGCGTGCGGTGGCGGAGGTCGCGGAGGCCGCACGAAAACTCCTGACGTCGCTGCATACCCACGCGCCGGCGCGCGACCGTGAGGTCGAGGCGGAAAAGGCGAGAGAGCGCTCGCGGCTGCGCTTCGGTTCGTGAGCTCGAACGGCGCACTCCGTGATCTGGCTCACGGTATCTGCTGCGTCAACTTGCGATGGTGTCGGCCGGGGTTTTGACCGCCCGGAGCACGACCATGAGCCGCCCCCTTCTTCCCTTGAAAGCAGGTGCCATCGCCTTCACGCTGCTGTGGACTGCGTGGATGATGTGGTGGAGCGGCTCGTTCTCGAGCGCGAACATGGTCATCCTCGCCCTGTGCGGCGCGGCGGTCGGCTATCTCTGGTATCGCGCGATGCGCTGGCAGTTCGAGCGCATGGGCATGTTGCCGCGAGACGAGGATCGGCCGAAATAGACCCGTCTCCTAGGCCTTGTCGCCGTGCTTCTTCTTTTTCTTTTTCTTCTTGTGGTCGTCGCCGTCATCGCTCTCGTCATCGACGAATGTCTCGTCTGGCTCCTGGACGGCGACCGCGAGCGCTTCGCGCTCAGCGGCTTCGCGCTCGCGCTGGCGGCGGCGTTCGTCCCAGGCGTCGAAGAGCTGGTCGAGCCAGGGCAGGACTTGCTCGATCGACGGCAATTGGCCGGGCGGACCCGGCTCGCCGCGCGGGCCTTGCGGCCCCGCCGGTCCCTGAGGTCCGGCAGGTCCCGGCGCGCCGGCTGCGCCGCGCGGGCCGGCTTCGCCGCGCGGGCCGGCTTCGCCCTGCTTGCCTTGCGGACCGGGTTTGCCGGGCGGGCCAGCCTTTCCGACCGGCCCCGGCTTGCCCTGCGGTCCGGGCTTGCCGCGCGCCCCGTCCGGGCCGCGCCGGCCCGGATGGCCCTGCGGCCCCGGCCGCCCCGGCTCGCCTTGCCGCCCGCGCGGACCCTGAGGTCCCTGCCGTCGTCCCTGATCGTCTGCCACGTCACTGCTCCCTTGACCGGAAGCAAGCTACTTAGCGGCCTTTGACGACAGCAGCAATTCTGCCCGCGCACCGTGTCGGGCTTGATCAACATCTCGGTCGCGATGATCGCGCTTGCGGTCATCGCGGGCATGTATCTGCGGCGCGAGCTACATCGCTTGTCGCGGGCGGACTGATGTCACCCGTCAGTCCTGATAGGCAGGCACCTCGATGCCGGAGGCGGCGTAGAGCCTGATCTTGTTGCGCAGCGTGCGCACCGACAGGCCGAGCACGCGCGCTGCACGCGTGCGGTTGCCGTCGCAGCGTGCGAGCGTCTGAAGCACGAGCTCACGCTCGACCTCGTCGACCGTGGCGCCGATCAGCATCGGAACGATCTGATTAGGGGCTAGGAATTGCGCGCCCGGTTCGGACGCAGCGACATGAACAGTGGTCATCAACACACTCCCCGATCAACGCCCGCTTCCATCATTGGAAGCGGATCGAGAACAACGACCCCAAGCCGTAATTTCACGGTGGTCCTGTTTGGTTAATGAAAGGTTAATCGGGAGCGAACCCACCAATTGACCCCGGGAATGCCGCGAAGCCGCCGCGATTGGCGCAAGATGCATCGCGATGCGGACCTATCTCGCGCGACAAACTCACCGTCATCCCCCACTTCGCCGGCGATGACACTTCGTGTGCCGAGAGGCCGCGCGGTTTCACACCGTGCGGTACCCGCCGTCCACCATCACGATCGTTCCGGTGACATAGGCTGACAGGTCCGACGCCAGGAAGATCGCGGGGCCGACGATGTCCTCGGGCTTGCCGGTGCGCGCCAGCGGGGTGTGATCGAGGAAAGCCTGCACCAGCGCCGGATTGGTTGCGCGCACGTTGGCGTTGATGTTGGTCTCGATGAAGCCGGGACCGATCGCGTTGACGCGCACGCCTTCCTTGCCGAGCTCGGCGGCGAGCGCCTTGGTGAAGCCGAGCACGCCGTGCTTCGAGGTCGTGTAGGCCGCCGAACTCGGCGTGCGCAGATGGACGAAGGACTGGATCGAGCCGATGTTGACGATGCGGCCCTTGCTCGCGCGCAAGGGTGCGAGGAACGCCTGCGTCATGTTGAAGACGCCGTTGAGGTTGAGCGAGATGATGTCGTTCCAGTCCTTCGCCACCGTCTCGGTCTCGGCGGTGAAGGCGTTGCGGCGGGTGATGCCGGCATTGTTGACGAGGATCGAGACCTGTCCGATCTTGGCCTCGACCTGCTTGGCCAGGGCAAAGCAGTCCTCGCGCCTGACAACGTCGAGCGGAAAGCTCTCGGCCTTGCCGCCCGCTGTTCGGATCTCCTGCGCGGCCTCCGCCACCGTCTCGGCGTTGACGTCGAGCAGCACCACCTGTGCGCCCTCGCGCGCGTAGCCGGCCGCGATCGCCCGGCCGATGCCGGAGCCGGCACCCGTGACGACGGCGATGTGGTTTGCGAGCAATGCCATGACATATTCCTCCCGGTTTCTTTTCGAAGTTTCATGAAAAGCTAACTCGAAATTAAGAGGGCGGAAACGGCGGCCTTGGCATACTGATCCTGATTGCTAAACGTTGCGCGCATGATGGAACGGCTGGACTCCTGGAAACTCGGTCTCGAACGGCTGCGGTCGGCGGACGCGCCCGATTGGGCCGAGGCGGGCCGGCTCGTCGCCGAGATCGCGCGGATGAGCAGCGACGTCACGCTGCGCCAGGCCGCCGAGCAGGCCCTGCCGGTGCTGCGCCAGGCCGTCGACAATGACGATCACAGTGTGACGCTGGCGGCCCAGCGCCGTCTCGGCGTTGTGCTCGAGGTCGTCCACGATCTCTCCGCCCCGCGCTTCGGCCGCCGCAACGCCATGCCGAAGCAGATGTCCAGGGAGGACCGCGCCCGCGAGGTGCTCGGCCTCCCGCTCGCGGTGCAGCTCACCTGCGAGGACATCAACCAGGCCTATCGCCGCGCCGCCAAAGGCATGCATCCCGACCGGGGCGGTAGCGCGCAAGGCTTCATCGACCTCGCCGCCGCGCGCGATCTCCTGATCCATCCCGGCGCGCACAAGGACGCGTGAGGGCGCCTCGGCTCTCGTTCACGCCGCACAAAAAAACCGGACAGGGACGCTGGCGTCCTGCCCGGTTCTTCGTTCGCCGATCGAATTGTTACCAGGTGCACTGGCCGTTCTTGAGGGCGGCGTCCTTCATGACGAGGGCGTCGATGAAGGTCGGCACGCTCGCGCTGGCGCGGTGGTAGCCCGCCGGCCACGGCGTGGTCGGGATGCTCTCGTCCCAGATCTGGCAGAAGCCGCTGTCCTGCCAGCGGATCAGATGATAGCTGGCCTCCGCTGGGCTCGCGGCGGCGAAGGCGGTGACGGCAACACCGACGGCAGCGCACAGCAGGGAAATACGACGCATGATCAGCTCCTCAAAATGAAAGACGTGATGCGCCTCCCGACAATGACGGGAGGGGTGCGCGGGACGCGGTTGAGCCAGCGCCCCGGACAAGATGTGAGTAGTTCCGCCTGGCGCCGAGGTTCAAAGCAAAGGGCGGATCGCTCGCGCGACCCGCCCTTCGAATCCGGTCCGTCGTGAGCGCGTTCAGAGCGTGCACTTCCGCTCGGAGCGCAATTTGATCTGGAGGTCGGAAGCCTGCTGGAAGGTCGGGAACGGCTTGCTGACGACCTTGTAGGTCGATGCGCCGATCTGGAACGGCTTGTACTTCAAGTCCTCGTTCCAGACCTGGCAGATGCCGGTGTTGTCCCAGCGGATCACGTAATAGCCGACCGCCGCCGAGGCCGGCACGGCGAACACGGAACTAGTGATGCCGGCGACGGCACAGAGGGCGAGAACGCGACGCATGAACTATCTCCTGTGGGAAAGTGGATCTTAGAGTTCGTGCGGTAAAAGCAGGATCTTTGCAAGCCGGGGCGCAGCCGCTCACGGACATGTCAGTCGTTCCGCTCGCATTTGGTTCGGCCGCGTGCCCGGCAGGCCACACGCTCACCGCGCCAGTGACGCCACCGCCTCGATCTCGATCAGCATCTCCGGCCTGGGCAGCGCCTGCACCACGCACGTCGTCCGCGCCGGATAGGGCGGCGGGCCGAAGGCGCCGGCATAGAGCGCGTTCATGGCGGCGACGTCGCCGGCGCGGGTCAAGAGCACGTTGACCTTGACGAGGTCGCGGAAGGTGGCGCCGGCCTCGTCCAGCACGCGGCGGATGTTGACGACGACGTTGGCGAACTGCGCCTCGAAGCCGTCGGGCAGCGCGCCTGATGCGTCGAAGCCGGGAATGCCCGAGACGAACATGAGATCGCCGACGCGCGTCGCAAAGGACAGCGGCGGCGCCTTGACGTGCGGCGGGGGCGCGAAATGCTGGATCGGCATGGGATCACCTCAAGGACGGTCGCGGGACGCTTGGACGGTGGCGAGGGAGGAGCCTCGCAAAACGAAAGTGCGAAAACAACCCCATGCACAGTAGGCGCCGCACGGGAATCATTGATGTTTTCCAGAATTCGTGAAAGGCGAAGCATTCGCTTGCTCCGTCGGGCAATACAGGGGCATTATGGCATGCTGGCGAAGGTCGGTGCGCGGCCCCAATGTCTGCTGTCATGCTCCGGCTTGGCCGGGGCATCCAGTACGCCGCGGCGGACGTGGCGAGAGTGAGCTTCCCAACGCAGGCCTCTGGAATACTGGATCGCCCGCCCCTGTGCACAATTGCGCACCAGGCGGGCGATGGCGGTTGAGGGTGTTGCTGCACCTCGCAACCCACATCCTCCGCCCCATCATGTTGCCGCCGCGATCGATCGGATACATTCGCCGCGTCTGATTCGAATCCACTCTTGAAAAATAGCCCCCGGAGACACCCATGAAGATCGCATCCACCCTTCGCGCCGCGCTGGTCGCCATCGCCGCCCTGGCCGGCCTCTCGACCGCGGCGCGGGCCGACAGCGGCTTCGTGACGCTGACGATCTACAAGGCGGGCTGGATCATCGGCGGCTCCGGCGGCTCGGGCGTGCTCAACTTCCGCGGCCGCTCCTATGCGCTCTCCACCGGCGGCCTCGACTACGGCCTCGTGTTCGGCGGCTCGAAAACCGTGCTGCGCGGGCGCGTCTCCAACATCAACCGCCCCTCCGACGTCGCCGGCGTCTACGGCGCCGCCGGTGCCGGCCTTGCCGTCGGCCGCGGCGCCCGCGCCATCGTGCTGACCAACCAGAAGGGTGCGGTGCTGGAGCTGACGGGTCATCAGGTCGGGTTGATGGCGAACGCGGATCTCTCGGGGCTCGCGATCACGATGCGGTAAGGCGAGGTGCCGTAGGGTGGGTTAGCCCTGCGGATGCGCGAAGCGAATCCGCGGGGCGTAACCCACCTCTTTGGCGTCTCCGGAGACGAACAGCGGCGGGTTACGCTTCGGACAGCGCTTCGCGCCGCCCGAAGCTAACCCACCCTACGATTTTTCGACCATCCCGTGAATCCGCTCGCAATGCGCGACGAGATTTTCGTGCGCATCGACGAAGACCTTCAGCGGCGTCGGGATCGGAAAATAGTGGATGTTGGCGACGAAGCCGTAGATGCCGGCATCGACGCTGGTCGGCGACGCGCCGTGGACGAAGCCCGCGGCCGGGACGATCTCGGCCAGCACCTGCAGATCGGCAAGCCCCCGCGCATAGGCCTGCTCGGGTGTGTAGCGGCCGATGCCCTGGTAGTGATAGCGCTGCGCGTTGTAGGCCTTCGCCTTCTCGAAGCCATCGCTACTGACCTGCGGATGCTGCGCGATGAAGCCGTCGCGGAACGCTGGGTAGAAGCGCTCGTCCTTCCAGCGCGAATAGGACATCACCCAGTAGAGATCGTCCAGCATGCGCGTCATGAGGTGATTGGCGCGGCGCTGCTCCGCGGACAATGCTGCATCGATGGTCAGGCGATATTTCGCGACCGCATGCGCGATGATGGCCTCGCTGTCGCCGATGGTCTCACCGTCGTCGACGATGTAAGGCAGCTGCCCGCGCGGCGCAGCGGAAGCATCGAAGACGTGCTCCTGGACGAACGGCACGCCCGCGAGCTTCAGGAAGGCATAGACCTTGAGGCCATAGCCGTTGTTGTCGGCGACGCCGAAGAGGTTGGGGTAGGAGTAGAGGGTCAGCATCGGCGGGCTCCTCTATCTTGGCGAGCCCAGAATGCAGGGGCGCCGCGATGGACGCAATGGGCAGCGGTCCGGCGCAGCTCTCTGGGTTAGACGCACGGCTGCGCGAAGCGCAGGCCATGCGCCGTAACCCACCACTTCTGTCGCCGTGGATGAAGAAGAGGTGGGTTACGGCACGGAACTGCCCTTCGCGCAGCCCGAGGCTAACCACGCCCTACGAGCTACGGAGGACGCTGACCCGCCTACGAGCTGCGAGTTGTTCGCTACTGCGCCTTGGTGTAGGTGAGTTTTCTGAATTCCGCCGGCGGGGCGTCATTCACTGCGGCGACTTGAACTGAGAAGGTGCTGTGGTTGATTCCGTTCTTCTCGGGAACGACGGACGCGCCAACCATCGTGTATCTGTAGCCGGCGTCCTCGCCCCAGGACTTCGGGAGCAGGTAATAAGATTTGCCGGCCTCCACCGTGAATTCAGCCGGATGTGGCACGCCCGAAATCACCCGCGTCCAGTATTCGTTGGGGGAGCCGACGCTGTGCGGCCCGGGTGGCAGATCGACCGTCGTGTATTGTCCGGGCGGAAGCGACATCAGCCGCTTGCCATCGACCTCGATTGGAAGGGCAAAGACGCTGGTATTGAAGCCGAAGGGCCGCCCGATGTTGACGGACGCATGGCCTGCCTTTGGCGGAGCCGGTGTCGCGGACGTTGCCGTCGTCTGCTCCGGGGCAGACAAGCAGGCCGAGAGCAGCGCGGACGCGAGCCCGACCATGCAAAGGCGCGGGATTTGATTCCACGCGATGTTCGCCATTTTCAAGACGCCCCATCCCTCGAATTGTACCAGACGTGCACATGCATCCGGTGCTCGTCTTGCGGGAGCGAGCCTCGCAAGTCAAGACGCCGCGACCGTACGAGGGCGAGCCGCGTCATGCAGGCCGTGCCGCAGATGCGGAAGACCGTGATTGCGGATCGGGACAAGGCGGATCGGGGAGAGGGGAGCGATGGTGTCGTAGGGTTGGGGTAGCCCCGGTCTGCGCTTCGCGCAGCCGCACGTCTAACCCACCCTACGAATTACGAACGCGACGCGGCGGTGAACACCGCCAGTTGTGCCTCGAACGCCCGCTTGAACGCCGGCCGCGCCTCGCCGCGGGCGACATAGGCGGCGATGTCAGGGTACTCGTCGAGCAGGCGAGATGCGTTCAACCGGCGCAGCACCGTCACCATCAGGAGATCGCCGGCGCTGAACGCGCCGTCGAGCCAGTCGGCACCGCCGAGGCGGCGGGACAGTTCGCCGAGCCTGACACGGACGCGGTCCTGCAGCAGGGGCAATCGCTCCGCGTACCAGCTCTCGTTGCGCTCGACCAGCATGGCCATGCCGAGCTCGACGATCGGCGGCTCCAGCGTGTTCAGGGCCGCGAACATCCACGCGATCGCACGGCTCCGCGCGTTCGCATCAAGCGGCAGCAGCCCGGCATGACGTTCGGCGATGTTGAGCACGATCGCGCCGGACTCGAACAGCACGAGATCGCCATCCTCATAGGTCGGGATCTGCCCGAACGGATGCAGCGCAAGATGCGCCGGCTGCTTCATCTCTTCGAACGAGACGAGGCGAGCGTAGTAGGGCTGGCCGACTTCTTCCAGCGCCCAGCGAACCCGCATGTCGCGCGCCTGCCCGCGGCCGCGATCGGGCGAGTTCGCGAAGGCAGTGATGGTGGGAGGCATCTGGGGGGCTCCATGTGGTCGCGCCTGGTCCAGAGGACGAATGGGCTGCGCGGATTCCGACAACGTTCCTTTTTATACGCGTGCCGCCAAACCAACGGTGTCGTCCCGGCGAACGCCGGGACCCATACCGCGAGATCTATCTGTTGCGGTTGGTGGCAGTACCGAAATGCCGAGTCTCCGCCAAACTACTCCCTGGGGTTATGGGTCCCCGCGTTCGCGGGGACGACAGCGGAATGTGACGCGCTATTGTTCGCTGAACCTACGCGGCGATCCAAGCCGCAAGCTCCCGCCACGGCTCCAGCGTCCAATGCCCGGACGCCGCGCCTGACGGCGAAGGCAGCACGAACGTCTCCGGCCAGCTTCCATCGCGCGTTTGCCGTCCCAGCGCAATCGCAACTGACGGCTTGCCGTAAAACAAGCTCGCCGCCTTCTTGCTCGTGAACGCAATCGTCCGCGGCCGGTACTTCTCCATCTTCGCCCGAAAGCCCCGCACGTCGATCGTCTCCGCCGCGATCTGGTAATCCATCCCGGCGCCCGTCTTGCAGAGATCGGTGAAGCCGATCCCGAGCGCGATCAACTCCGCGAACTCGCCCGGCTGATAGCGCCGCGGCGTGATCCCGGCCTCATGGATCGCGCGCCAGAAGCGGTTGCCGGGATGGGCATAGTAGTGCCCGAGCTCGGCCGAACGCGTCGAGGCGGCGGTGCCGACGAAGACGAGGCGGAGGTTGGGGCGGAGCTGGTCGGGGAGGGTATCGAGTGTCGTCTTGGTCAATTTGCCGGTCCGAGTGTTGGCATTAAAGTCGCAAAGTGAATCTCCGATGATGCATAGTCTGATGGAGAGTTTGCAGTCTGGCGACGGAAAAGAGCTCGAGTGGCACTCAACTCAAACTAAGCAGATGTGATTGCGCTTCCGGAAATAGGTAGTATGATTCGTCATTTCATCTAAAAGTTGACGATCTCGGAGGATAAGTTGTTTCAATATCTCGAAGATCGCTCGGATATCGACCGTGCGCACAAGAAGCTTTCCCGAACTATGCGGAGCGCGTTTGCGAAGACGGCGACAAGGGACATCGGATATCCAGGCGGACGGGTGAAGGGAGCTAAGGTAGCCACAAACGGGCAGCATTGGTTCTGGACTGATGATTGCGATGCGGATGCGTTCACTCAGAGGCGCCTAAATTGGTTCGGCGTACTAAGTGAGCACCCCGGCGTATCGATAACGGTCGAAGTCAATACGACCTATGAAGGTCGAAACGATCTGGCCGCTGGCTTCTTCGCGCGGGCTACCGAAACCGGACTTATATACCTTTTGCATTCAGGGCGTGTAGGCGGAGGCACGGAAGGAGTAGGCAAGAGCAGCTTTCTTACGTGGGCAGTCCGTAAGCATTACGATGTAGTTGATGTTGTTGATTCATCGGGGGAGGTCCGATCTGGCCTGATAGTAATGCCCATTGAGGGGCAAGTCGCGGCGAAGTCCGCAGCCCGCTACATCGACTTGGTAAGGGGGTTCAAGAAGGCGGCGCGTACAGGTGAAATCCAGTCACCGCAGTTCCTCAAGGAGCGGCGAGAGTTCGAACATTATTTCTCGGAAGGGCGCGGTCGGCGAAAGGGACGGCGAAGCAGCGAAATCGACTATATCTCCAGACATGGAGAGATAGTCGATGCACTGCAATTGTGGCGATCAGCTAAACGGCTTCCAAGGCGATGTCGTATTGTGAAGAATGTGTATATCGATCTCGGCGTCGCGAACGGTAACGACCTAGTAGAAATCTTTGAGGTCAAACCAAGCGCAGATCGTTCATCGATCTATTCGGCGGTAGGTCAGCTCTTGGTGCATGGTCGGAAGAAGCCGTGCCGAATGACCATCGTCTTGCCCGCGGATGAATCTTTAGCGCCTGACCTTGCCGATGCACTAAGCCGGCTCCAAATAGATGAAGTTCGATTCGAGCTGACAAAAGACTCCGTCTCAATTCTGGATCAGTGACTAAGTTCTGGCGAGCCTGACAACGAATCTTGCAATCAATGAAGGCCGGGGTGTCGCCCGGCCTTCCTTCTTCGGCTTGAAGTAGAGAGCCCTCACAACACCCGATTACTCTCCTTCACCTTCTCCGCATCCAAGTACACGCTGCTGCCCATCTCCTTGAACTTCGCGCTCATCCTGGCCATGCCGTCCTCGGCCGTGCCGCTCATCGACATGCCCACCGAGTTCGGATCGTTCAGCGTCGCTGCATAGTCGCGCACGTCCTGCGTGATCTTCATCGAGCAGAATTTTGGGCCGCACATCGAGCAGAAATGGGCGACCTTGTGGGCTTCCTTCGGCAGGGTCTCGTCGTGGAAGCTCTTGGCGGTATCCGGATCGAGGCCGAGGTTGAACTGGTCGGTCCAGCGGAATTCGAAACGGGCGCGGGAGAGGGCGTCGTCGCGCAGTTGCGCGGCGGGGTGGCCCTTGGCGAGGTCGGCGGCGTGGGCGGCGATCTTGTAGGTGATGACGCCGGTCTTGACGTCGTTGCGATCGGGTAGGCCGAGATGCTCCTTCGGCGTGACGTAGCAGAGCATGGCGCAGCCGAACCAGCCGATCATGGCCGCGCCGATGCCTGACGTGATGTGGTCGTAGCCCGGCGCGATGTCGGTGGTCAGCGGTCCAAGCGTGTAGAAGGGCGCCTCGCCGCATTCCTTGAGCTGCTTGTCCATGTTGATCTTGATCTTGTGCATCGGCACGTGGCCGGGGCCTTCGATCATGACCTGGCAGCCCTTGTCCCACGCGATCTTGGTGAGCTCGCCGAGCGTCTCCAGCTCCGCGAACTGCGCGCGGTCGTTGGCGTCGGCGATCGAGCCTGGACGGAGGCCGTCGCCGAGCGAGAACGAGACGTCGTACTTGCGCATGAGGTCGCAGATCTCGTCGAAATGGGTGTAGAGGAAGCTCTCCTTGTGATGCGCCAGGCACCACTTGGCCATGATCGAGCCGCCGCGGGAGACGATGCCGGTGACGCGGCTCGCGGTGAGGTGGATGTATTGCAGGCGCACGCCGGCATGGATGGTGAAATAATCGACACCCTGCTCGCACTGCTCGATCAGGGTGTCCTTGTAGAGCTCCCAGGTCAGCTTGACCGGATCGCCGTTGCACTTCTCCAGCGCCTGGTAGATCGGCACGGTGCCGATCGGCACCGGCGCGTTGCGCAAGATCCATTCGCGGGTGGTGTGGATGTTGCGCCCCGTCGAAAGGTCCATCACGGTGTCGGCGCCCCAGCGGATCGCCCACACCATCTTCTCGACCTCTTCCTCGACCGACGAGGTCACGGCGGAGTTGCCGATATTGGCGTTGATCTTGGTGAGGAAGTTGCGGCCGATGATCATCGGCTCGAGCTCGGAGTGGTTGATGTTGGAGGGGATGATGGCGCGGCCGCGCGCGATCTCGCTGCGCACGAACTCCGGCGTGATGAAGGCGGGGACCGAGGCGCCGAAGCTTTCGCCGTCGGCGAGGGCTGCTTCGGCGCGCTCCAGCTGTTGCTTGCGGCCGAGATTCTCGCGCGCGGCGACGTAGATCATCTCCTTGGTGATGATGCCGGCGCGGGCGAATTCGAGCTGCGTGATCTTGTGGCCGTCGAGGCCGCGCAGCGGCTTGTGATAGGCCGAGAAGGCGCGCGCGGCCTTGTCGGTGGAGACGCTGCCATTGTCCTCCGGCTTGATCTGGCGGCCCTCATATTCCTCGACGCCGCCGCGCTCCAGCACCCATTGCTTGCGGTCGCGCGGCAGGCCGGCGTTGACGTCGATGGTCACGCTCGGGTCGGTGTAGGGGCCGGAGGTGTCGTAGACCGGCAGGTTCGGCTCGCCCGCGCCTTCGGAGAGGATGATCTCGCGCAGGGGCACGCGCAGGTCGGGCGCGGCGTCAGGCGTCGCGAAGATCTTGCGCGAGGAGGGAAGGGGGCCGGTGGTGACGGCGGGGACGGTCTGTTGCGGGTTGGAGCGGATGTTCATGGGGATCCTCCGGTTTAATTCGTTAGTTTCGCTGCGCGAGAGGCAATTACCGCTGTCATCCCCGCGAAGGCGGGGATCCAGTACTCCGCGGCGGTGCGGCTCAAGCCGAGACGGCGCGGCGTACTGGATCGCCCGGTCAAGCCGGGCGATGACGGCGAAGTGCGGGGTGAGGGCGGAGCGACCATCACGCCGCCTCCTTTGACAGGCCGAGCCATTGCCGCACGCGGGCATCGGGGTCGGGGTTCTGGGTGACGTCGCTGACCACCGCGATCGAATCCGCGCCGGCGGCAAAGATCTCCGCGGCGTGCTCGAACTTGATGCCGCCGATGGCAACCAGCGGGATGTTGCCGATGCGCTGCTTCCATTCGGTGATCTTCGGGATGCCCTGCGGCTCGAAGCGCATCGATTTGAGCGTGGTGAAGAAGATCGGGCCGAGCGCGACGTAGTCGGGCTGGGCTTCGAGCGCGGCCGCAAGCTCGTCGTCGTCGTGGGTGGAGATGCCGAGCTTGAGGCCGGCCTCGCGGATCGCCTTGAGGTCGGCCTCGGCGAGATCCTCCTGGCCGAGATGCAGATATTCTGCGCCGGCGACGACCGCCGCGCGCCAATAGTCGTTCACCACCAGCTTGGCCTGCGTGCCTTTGGTGATCGCCAGCGCGTCGGTGACGATCTGCAGCGCCTGGGAATCGTCGAGTTCCTTCGCGCGCAGCTGGATGGTGCCGACGCCGAGTTTTGTCAGCCGCTCGACCCATTGCAGGCTGTCGACGACGGGATAGAATCGATCAGGATACGGCATGCCAGAACGGGGTCCCAACGACAGGGGTTGAAGGAGAGGCGAAGTCGCGGGCGTTCATCAGCCCGGCTTCGTAGGCGGTGCGGCCGGCATCACAGCCGAGGCGGAAGGCGTTGGCCATCGCGACGGGATCGGCGGCCTTGGCGATGGCGGTGTTGAGCAGCACGGCGTCGTAGCCGAGTTCGAGCGCCTGCGCCGCGTGGCTGGGCGCGCCCAGGCCGGCATCGACCACCAGCGTGATGTCGGGCAGCCGGTCGCGCAGCAGCTTCAGCGCGTCGCGGTTGGTGATGCCCTTCGCGCTGCCGATCGGCGCGGCCCACGGCATCACCACCTTGCACCCCGTTTCGACCAGGCGGCTCGCGACCGAGAGATCCTCGGTGCAATAGGGGAACACCTCGAAGCCGTCCTTGACCAGGATGCTGGCAGCTTCGACCAGGCCGACGACATCGGGCTGCAGCGTGTCGTTGTCGGCGATGACTTCGAGCTTGATCCAGCTGGTGCCGAACAGTTCGCGCGCCAGCTTGGCGGTGGTCACGGCCTCGCGCACGGTGCGGCATCCCGCTGTGTTCGGCAGCACGGTGACGTCGAGCTCGCGGATCAGCTTCCAGAACGCGTCGCCGCTCTTGCCGCCGGCGGATTCGCGCCGCAGCGACACCGTGACGATGCCCGCGCCGGAGGCGCGGATCGCGTCCTGCATGATCGCGGGCGAGGGGTAGAGCGCGCTGCCGATCAGGAGGCGCGAGGCGAAGGTCTTGCCGTAGAAGGTCACCATGTTGAAGGTGTCTCCTCGAATTCACTGCGCTCCCTCGCCCCGCTTGCGGGGAGAGGCATCGGCGGCCTGCGGCCGCCGCTCTTCTTAGTAGAACGCCGATGCGCAGCATCGGCTATGGGTGAGGGGGAGCCTCCGCGGGGACGGTGACAGTCGGACTCGCGGAGAGTCCCCCTCACCCGGAATTTGCTTTGCAAATTCCGGCCTCTCCCCGCAGGCGGGGAGAGGCGAAGGACGGCGATAGCTTCACTCATCCCGCTCACCCTCCCTGCCGCGGCGTGATGATCTCGATTTCGTCGCCGGCCTTCAGCGCGGTCTCGGCCCAGCGGCTTTTCGGCACGACGTCGTAGTTCAGCGCGATGGCGAAATGGGTGCCCTCGTAGTCGAGCTCGTTGAGCAGCGCATCGACGCTGGCGGAAGTCACCTCGCGCTGCTCGCCGTTGACGATCACAAGCATTGGACGATCACCAGCATTGCACGATCACCCGCATTGCATCACCTCATTGTCGATCTGGCCGCGCTGGACATAGGCCAGCGTCAGCTCGGCGAGCGCAGGCGCGATCAGGAAGCCGTGGCGGTAGAGCCCGTTGACGCTGATCTTGCCATCGCGAATGCCGATGCGCGGCAAATTGTCGGGATAGGCAGGCCGAAGCCCTGAGCCGAATTCGAGGATGCGGGCTTCGCCGAACGCCGGATGCACCGTATAGGCCGCGCCCAAAAGCTCCAGCGCCGAGCGCACGCTGACGCCGGTGTCTTCTGTTTCGATCGAGGTCGCGCCCAGCATGAACAGGCCCGCCTCGCGCGGGATCACGTAGAGCGGCCAGCGCGGATGGATCAGCCGCACCGGACGCGCCAGCTGCACCTCGTTCGTCTCGATCAGGATCATCTCGCCCTTGACGCCGCGAAGCTCGGGCTGCTCGCCGCGGGCACTGATGCCGCGGCAGTCGATCACGATGCCCTCGGGATCCTTTGCGAGATCGTTTGCAGTGACGTCGCTGCAAAACCGGATGGTGCCGCCGGCGGCGCGGATGCGCTCGTGCAGCTTCGGCAGCACGCGGCGCGGCTCGACATGGCCCTCGGCCGGGAAGAACAGCGCGTCGCGGAAGCGCCCCTCCAGCGAAGGCTCCAGCGCGGCGAGGCCGGCGGCGTCCAGCCGCTCGTGGCCCTCGGTCATGCGGGCGAAGCGCTCGAAATCGTTGCGCTCGCGCGGATGGGAGACGACGAGCGAGCCGTTGAAAGGCGTGTCGGGCAGCTCGCGCCGCCAGATGTCGAGCGAGCGCAGCCCGAGGCGGCTGATGATGGGCTCGGCGACCTCGGCCTCGCAATAGGGCGCGAGCATGCCGCCGGCCCAATGGCTGGTGGCGTCCGTCATCGCCTCGTCACCGCGCTCGTGCAAGGTGACGGCGTGACCGGCCTGTGCGAACAGCAAGGCCTGCCACGCTCCCGCAATGCCTGCGCCGATGATGGATACCGGGGAATCCGGTCGCTTGGTGGTCTGCAACATCCCTGTCCCTTCGCCGGCATGACCCGGATCAGGTTCAAAGGGTCACCGCGGTCCTGGGCGTTATTGCCCATTTAGCGGTATCTCAGCTCCTCCTCGGAGCACCCCTCGGAACGGTGCTAATGTATGCCAGGGGGGCGGGGCGGTCAACGCGTGTTGCCGGGAACCCGACCGTGCCCCGGACGCGATGCAGCGCGCTGCCTCTTGGCGGCGTGATGCCTCGCAGAGCCGGGGCCCATTTTTGCGTGGAGCGTTGGGTCCCGGCTCTGCGACGCAACGCTCGAGCGTTGCGTCTTGTTCCGGGACACGAAAACTACTTCAGGGCCTGCGCCCGCGCATTGCGGACGCGCTGCGCCAGCTTGCGCTGCGGCGCCGCGCCGAACATCGGCTGCGGATTGCCGTTCGGCTCCAGCCACGTCTCGTTGCTGGCCTGTTGCACCATCCCCTGCTGCTGCTCCAGCCGCTGGCGCTTTGCAGCGTAGTAATAGCCGCCCGCGAAATAACGCACAGCTCGGGCATGATCGCCGTTGGCGGCGCGATAGGCGCCGGCGAGGTATTTGACCGCATAGGTGAGATTGGTGTTGGGATCGCGCAGGCCGGCGGCGTCGCCGGTGTAGCCGACGCCGCGGGCGGTCGCGAGCTTGATCTGCATCAGCCCGATCGTGCCGCCGCGGCCGACGAGGTGCGGCTGGTAACGGCTCTCGCGCATGATGACGCGATGCACCAGCGCTTCCGGCACGCCGTTGGCGCGGGCATGGGCTGCGACCATCTCGGCATATTCGGCTTCGCCGGCAATAGCGGCCTGCGGCAAAATCGATCCGGCCGCGAGCAGCGAGACGACGCGTAAAATTTTCATCATTTATTCCCGACTTGCCTGGGTCCGGCTGCCTTATCGTTTGAGCATGATCTGCTCGGAAAACCGCGATGCACTTTTCCGGATCATGCTTTAGGCCCGCGAACACGGCGATGATGTGACCAAACGACGCCGCTGACGTTTTTGCGGTGCCGTGCCGCCGTTACGACTCAAAGCTGGCGTAGTTGGGCTTCCGGGGCGGATGACCCCCGCGCGCGACAGCACGCCTGTCTATTCGTGCCGGCTCGCGAAAGCGAGCACGCAAGCGCTGCAAATCGGGAGAGGTGCCATGACAAAAGCCAGCCTCGTCAGTGCACACACCGGCGATATCCCCAGACACAACCCTTGCGCCCAGTGCGGCACGCCGATCGCCCAGCCCGATTGGATCGAGCCGGGCGAGGGGCGCGTCTCCTACCTCTGGACCTGCCGCGCCTGCAATTATCGCTTCGAGGCGGTGGCAATCTTCCCGCATGAGGCTGTCGAGCACCCGCCGCTCGCGGCGTGAGGTGCGTCAAGCCGCGAGCCGCGGCTCCTGCCAGATCGGCAATCGCATCCGCACGATCAGGCCATGCGGCTCGCGGTCGTGCAGCGACAGCTCGCCGCCATGGGTGATCGCGATCGCGCGCGCGATCGAGAGGCCGAGCCCGAAGCCGGTGGACTCGTCCATGGTGCGCGCGTCGTCGCCGCGCACGAACGGCTCCAGCATCTCCTGCTTGCGCGCATCCGAAATGCCGGGGCCGTCGTCCTCGACGTCGATGACGAGCGTCGTGCCCGAGACGACGAGGCGGATCGTCACCTCGGCGCCGAAGCGCACCGCGTTCTCGACGAGGTTGGTGACGCCGCGATGCAGATCGTCGGGCCGCGCGGCGGCGGTCGCGGAGGCCGGCCCGTCGTATCGCACGACATGACCCATGTCGCCGAACTGGTCGGCGATGAGCTGGAGCGTGCTGGCGATGTCGACCAGCGTCAAGGCCTCGATCTTGCGATCGTTGCGCAGCAGCGACAGCACCGATTCCAGCATCGAGCGCATCTGGTCGAGATCGATCAGCATGCGCCTGCGGTTGCCCTCGTCCTCGATGAACTCGGCACGCAGGCGCAGCCGCGTGATCGGCGTGCGCAGATCGTGGCTGATCGCGGCCAGCATCCGCGTGCGATCCGCCATCAGCCGCGCGATCCGCTCCTGCATGCGGTTGAGCGCGCGCGCGACCTGGCGGATCTCTTCCGGGCCGCGCTCGGGCAGCGGCTCGGAGGTGCGGTCGAGACTGAAATTCTCGGCGGCCTTGGCGAAGGACGACAGCGGCCTCGTCAGCGTACGCGCCGCCCACAGGCCAAGCACGGTGACACAGATGAAGGCGGTCATCAGCGCCATCAGCCAGGGCGCGCCCCAGAACATCGGCCGCGGGCCGCCATCGCCACGGGCTGCGATCACCGTGCCGTCGGGAAATTCGATGCCGACGCGGCGCGCATTCCCGTCCGGGGCGAGCTGCACCGCCTTGAAGCCCGGGGGGAGGTGGCGGCGCATCTCGCGCAGGTGCGGACCGTCGCTCGTCTCGACGGCCGCGGTGCCGGGTGCCAGCATTTCGATGCCGAGCCTGGGAAAGGCGCGCGCCAGATCGGCGACGAGGCGCGGCCGCTCGCTCGCCTCGGCCGCGGCGAGCAGCTGTGCGGCATCGGTCAGTTGATGGGCGCCGTCCGGCGGCGTCTCCTGGCGGTCGGGCCGGCCGATCAGGAAAGCGGTGGTGACGACGAGATGGAGTGCGACAGTCGACGCCAGCACCAGCGCGGCGATCTGCCCGCCGATGCCGTTGAGGTGGAAGAACCCGGGCGGCTTCATCTCAGGCAGGCTCAGCCGCTCAGAGGCGTCGCGACTGCTTCCGTCCTCGGCGTGAACAGATAGCCGCCGGAGCGCACCGTCTTGATGAGGGTGGGATCGGCCGGATTGGGCTCGATCTTGCGGCGGATGCGGCTGACCAGCACGTCGATGGAGCGCTCGAACGAGCCGGCGTTGCGCCCCTGCGTGAGGTCGAGCAGGCTGTCGCGCGATAGCACGCGGCCGGGCCGCTCGCAGAACGTCCTGAGCAGATCGAACTCGGCGCTGGTCACCGCAACGCGCGCGCCCTCGGGATTGCGCAATTCGCGCAGGCGCAGATCGATGCGCCAGCCTTCGAAGGCGAGCGTGCTCGCGCCTTCGACCGCGCTCGCCGCCTGCGCCGCGGCCTGGCGGCGCAGCACCGCGTTGATGCGTGCGAGCAGCTCGCGCGGGTTGAACGGCTTCGGCAGATAGTCGTCCGCGCCCATCTCGAGGCCGACGATGCGATCGACGTCCTCGCCGCGCGCGGTCAGCATGATGATCGGCGTCTGCGATTCGGCGCGCACCTTGCGGCACAGGCTGAGGCCGTCTTCGCCGGGCAGCATGACGTCGAGAATGATGAGGTCGACGCGATGGTCGGCCATCGCGCGCGACATCTCGCGGCCATCGCTCACGGCGGTGACGTTGCAGGCGTTGCTGCGCAGATATTTCGCGATCAACGCCCGGGTTTCGCGGTCGTCCTCGACGACGAGGATGTTGGGATTGGGGATGGCCATGCGATTTATTTGACCAGGATTCGGGCCAAATGGCGGATATTTTTGTTTCGGTTTGTTTCTGTTCGGCTGCCTGCAACGAGCGGCAATCGACGGATGGCGGAGCGGCAAGACTGCGTTAAGGCCGTTAACCATACCGTGGCGTGGTCCGCGACGAAACCCCGCAACAGCACGGAGCCATCATGACCTCGATTTCGGCGGCCTCCGCCGGCAGCTATCAATCGCCGCTCCAGCGGCTTCAGCAGGAATTGCAATCGCAAGTCTCCACCGGCACGATCTCGTCGTCGGACCAGACCGCGCTCTCGACGGCGCTGACCGATATCGACACGGCGCTCCAGCAGAGCCGATCGAGCGAGCAGTCGAGCGGCGCGCCTCCCTCCAAGGAGGAGATGCAGTCGAAGATTGACGACCTCATCTCGACCGAAGTGTCGAATGGGACGCTGACCTCCGACCAGGCCGAGGAGCTGAAAAACGTGTTTCAATCCGCCTTCGCGGGCGGCGCGGGTGGAGCCGGTGGCGCCGGTGGCGCCGGTGGCGCAGGCGGCCCGCCGCCCGGTCCGCCGCCGGGCGACGACTCTTCGGATTCGACGACGACGGACTCGACGAGCAGCAGCTCGACGGACCAGACCACGGCCGAGATCCTCCAGCAGTTCCTGCAGGCGCTGCAACAGTCGCAATCGTCGGCATCGTCCTACGGAGCCAACGGCAGCTCATCGAGCAGCTCGGATTTCTCCGCGCTCCTGATCGACTTCAAGAGCTGACCTGAGCGAGTTGAGGTCGGCGCGGTCCTCGCCGCGGTCAAGCGTCGCCCCCGGCGCATGATTGTCGGCGGGGAACCGTGCATCGCAAAAATGTTCCTGAGTGACGCAGGAACACAAGCCGTGATTTCCGCCGCTCGCGCATTGCGCGACGAAATTGCAGCGCGCAAGGAACTGCAAGTGATCAGCGCTGTTTTCCCAGCACGAGTTTTCTGTGAAGGAGAGGACAACATGCTGACGAAATCGATCGCCGCCGGCCTTGCCGGCACCGCACTTCTTGCAACCGCCGCGTTCGCGCAAGCGCCGACCGCCACCACCGACAAGGCGCCGACCGCGGCCGCCACGACGATTTCCACGACCGCAACGGGCCAGTGGCGTACGTCCAAGATGGACGGCCTGAAGGTCTACAACGAAGCCAACGAGAACATCGGCACGATCAATGATCTGCTGATGGACAAGAACGGCGACATCAAGATCGCCGTGATCGGCGTCGGTGGCTTCCTCGGCGTGGGCGAGCATCTGGTCGCCGTGCCCTATGAGAAGCTGAAGTTCGTCAACGAGGCCGTCGCCTATACCGGCACGAGCGCCAAGCCGGGCGCGACCACCACCACCACCACCGGCGCTGCGACCGACAGGCCCGCTGCGACCGCGACGTCGTCCACGTCGAAATGGTATCCGGACCACGCCGTGTTCAACGCCAGCAAGGACGAGCTGAAGAACATGCCCGAGTTCAAGTACTCGGAGTAATGCGGCTCGCGTAACTGCCTGAACGAAGCGCGCCCGGTTCTCACTGGGCGCGCTGTCGTGTCTTTTCGCCATCGCGAGCAGCTCGCCACGAAATTGCGACGCCGCCGGTCAGGCCCCGGTGCCCTTGAGCCGTTCGTTGCGCCGGCGCAGGCCCTCCAGGGTGGCGAGGAGGATGACCGAGACCGTCGTCAGAATCACCGCGGCTGCCGTGATGGTCGGGCTGATGTTCTCGCGGATGCCGCTGAACATCTCGCGCGGCAGGGTGCGCTGCTCGGGGCCTGCCATGAACAGCACGATCACGACCTCGTCGAAGCTGGTCGCGAAGGCGAACAGCGCACCCGACGCCAGGCCCGGCAGGATCAGCGGCAGGATCACGCGGCGGAACGCCTGAAGCGGCGAGGCGCCGAGCGAGGCGGCGGCGCGTGCCAGATTGGTGTCGAAGCTTTGCAGCGTCGCACCGACCGTGATCACCACGAAGGGCGTCGCTAGCGCGGTGTGGGCCAGGATCAGGCCGAGATAACTGCCGGTCAGCCCGATCGGTGCGAAGAAGAAATACAGGCCGACCGCGGTGATGACCCCCGGCACGACCACCGGCGAGAGCACGAAAGCCAGCACGAGCGGCTTGAACCGGCTCTTCCACTGCGCCAGCCCCAGCGCGGCCGTCGTGCCAAGGACCATGGACAGCGCCGTTGAGGCGACGCCGATGATCATGCTGTTCTTCAGCGAGTTCATCCAGCGCGGCGAACTGATGAAATCGTCGTACCAGCGCAAGGAAAGGCCCGGCAGCGGATAGGTGAGGTACGAGCCCGAGCTGAAGGACAGCGGCATGAACGCCAGGATCGGCGCGATCAGGAAGACGAACACCAGCGTGGAGACGATGATCGTCGCGGTCCACGCGATGCGCTGGCTGGGCGTGCGGAGGGAGGGGCTATCGCTCAATTCTTCATGCCTCCCGTGACCTGTTGTCCCTGCACCAGCTTGCCGTAGACGAGGGCGAGCAGAACGGTGGCCAGCAGCAGCACCGCACCCAAAGCCGAAGCGAGGCCCCAATTGGCCGTCTCGGTCGTGTAGAGCGCAATGAAGTAGCTGATCATCTGGTCGGCGGCACCGCCGACGAGCGCCGGCGTGATGTAGTAGCCGAGCGCCAGGATGAAGACGAGCAGGCTTCCCGCGCCGATGCCGGGCAGGGTCTGAGGCAGGTAGATGCGCAGGAAGGCGGTGAGGGGTGGCGCACCGAGCGAGGCCGCGGCACGCATGTAGGCAGGCGAGATCGCCTTCATGCTGCTGTACAGCGGCAGGATCATGAACGGCAACAGAACGTGGGTCATGGCCACGCAGACGCCGAAGCGGTTGTAGATCAGGCGCAACGGCTCGTCGACGATGCCGAGCCACAGCAGGCTGTCGTTCACGACTCCCTTGCTCTGCAACAGGACGATCCAGGCGCAGGTGCGGACCAGAAGGGACGTCCAGAACGGCAGCAGGACGAAGATCATCAGCAGATTCGACCGGGCCGGCGGCAGCGTCGCCAGGAGGTAAGCGACCGGGAAGCCGAGGATCAGGCAGAGTACGGTGACGCTGAGGCTGATGATGAAGGTGCGGGCAAACAGGCTGCGATAGATCGCCTGGTCCGGCGGGGCTGCGACGATCGCGCCGTCCACGTTCCGCGTCAGGTCGAGCGCCGCCAGCAGGTAGAAGCTGGTCAGTGGACCGCCGGCGCCCTTGATCGTCGTCCAGGTGGTGCGGTCGCGCCAGGCGGGGTTGATCCTGCCCAGCGTCTCCTTGGCCGTCCCTCGCTCCGGCTCCGCCTTCAGATTGCGGGCCGTGCTGGTCAGGATCGTGCGGAAGCCGTTCAGCGCGTAGTTCAGCCGCTTGGCTGCGATGGCGATGGTGCCGGAGGCGCGCGCCGCCAGGATGTCGCTTGCCAGCGCAGCGTAGGCGTTTTCGTCCGGCAGGTCCTTGCCGTCCCACGCGGCGAGCGCAGCCAAGGTGTTCGGCAGAACCTGACGGACCTCGCGGTCGTCGACCGCACGCCACAGCATGCCGGCGATGGGCCCGGCGAAGGTGAAGAGCAGGAAGACGAGAAGCGGTGCTACCAGCGCCAACGCCTTGACCTGGCGCGTCCGCTCGGCGCGCTTCAATCGGCGCTTGAGCGGCACCTCGGTCGCGGTCAGGGACGCCGCTATCATCGCGCGAACCTCTTTGACCAATGGTCTCTTGTTTCAGGGCGGCCTGAGCAAGCGCCTCGTCCTTCGAGACGACCGCTTCGCGGTCTCCTCAGGATGAGGCTCCTCGACAGCGGTGCCCGTAGAGTCGTTGCCCCAAACTCCATCCTCATCCTGAGGAGCCCGCCTAAAGCGGGCGTCTCGAAGGATGGCCGCAACGAAACTGCTTCCAATGCTCTTGGCACGGCAGTGCTGCCGCGCGCTATTTCGCCGCCCATTTGTTGAAGCGCTCGGTCAGGCGGTCGATGTTCTCGAGCCAGAAGGCAACGTTGATCTCAACCGCGTTCTTGATGTTGTCAGGCGCAGTCGGCAGATCCTTCAGAACGGCGGGCGCCAGCAGAGCGGCGGCATCCTTGTTCGACGTGCCATAAGCAATGTTCTCCGACAGCTTTGACTGGTTCTCCGCCTTGCCGACGAAGTCCAGGAACTTGTAGGCCGCGTCCTTGTTCGGGCTCCCCTTCAGGATGACCCAGCTGTCGAGGGTGAACAGCGCTCCGTCCCACACCATGCCGAAATTCTTCTTCTCGTTCTTGTTCGCGGTGTCGATGCGGCCATTGTAGACCGAGGTCATCGCCACCTCGCCGGAGGCGAGCAATTGCGGCGGCTGGGCGCCGGCCTTCCACCACACGATGTCGCCCTTGATGGTGTCCAGCTTCTTGAACGCGCGATCGATGCCTTCGTCGGTCGCCAGCACCTTGTAGACGTCCTTCGGCGCAACGCCGTCGGCCATGAGGGCGATTTCCAGCGTGGTCTTCGGGCCCTGACGCAAGGCGCGCTTGCCCGGAATCTTCTTGGTATCGAAGAAGTCGGCCCATCCGCCGGGGGCCTGCTTCAGCTTGTCCTTGTCGTAGCCGAGGACGAAATCGTAGAGGATGGCGCCGACGCCGCAAGGGTTGACCGATGGCGGGATATAGGCGGCCTCGCCGCCGATCTTGGAATAATCCAGCTTCTCGAACAGGCCTTCCTCGCAGCCGACCGCCAGTTCGTCGCTCTCGACCTGGACGACGTCCCAGGTGGCAGCGCCGCCCTGCACCTTGGCGCGCAACACGCCGACGCCGCCGTCCCAGGACTCGTCGTTCATGGGAATCCCGGAAGCTTTCTTGAACGGCTCGAAATAGACCTTCTTCTGCGCATCCTGATACGCGCCGCCCCACGACACGACGGTGAGGTCGCGCGCTTCTGCAACCGTGGCCAGCGCAGCACTGGCACTCAGTGCCGCGACCAAACCCAGAGCGATCTTGCCAATCTTGCGCTTCAACATGATTCTTTTTCCTTCTACATGTGAGTTGCGTTGAGGTTGATCGATGCGGGTCCTGATCAGACGGGATCGAGGGCCAGGCAGTCCTCCGGGCGGAAGGTGATGAAGACGCATTCGCCCTGTGGGAGGCCGTGATGCGCTCCCGGTTGAAGCTTGACCATGAACTCGCCGTTGCCGGCGACCTCGAGCACGGCCAGCGCGTGGTCGCCGAGATAGATGGTGTTCCGCACTCTTGCCGGCAGCCGGTTCGGTCCCTCGCTGGCGCTGCCATCCCGAACAATCGCGACACGCTCCGGCCGCACCGACAGGGAGGTCGATGCGCCCGCGCCTGACACGTTGACCGCCCGTGCGGCGACAGTGCCGCCACCGGCCAGCGCGACGCGGCAATAGTCCCTTTCGACGGTTTCCACGGTGCCGGGGAGCACGTTGTTCTCGCCGATGAAGTGGGCGACGAAACTGTTCACCGGCTGCTCATACAGCGCATCGGGCCTGTCGATCTGCTGCACGATGCCGTCGTTGAACACGGCGATGCGGTCCGACATGGTGAGCGCTTCACTCTGATCGTGGGTGACGTAGACGATCGTGATGCCCGTGGTCTCGTGCAGCTGCTTGATCTCCAGCTGCATCTGCTCCCGCAGGCGCTTGTCGAGGGCGCCAAGGGGCTCGTCCATCAGCACGAGTTGCGGATTGAAAACCAGCGCGCGGGCCAGCGCCACACGCTGCTGCTGACCGCCGGACAGCTGCCCGGGCCGCCGGTGCGCAAAAGTTTCCATCTTGATCATGCGCAGCGCCGCCCTCACGCGGTCCTGAACGTCCGCCTTGCTCGACTTGCGAACGGAGAGCGGGAAGGCGATGTTTTCCGCGATCGTCAGGTGTGGAAACAGCGCGTAGTTCTGGAACACCATGCCGATGTCGCGCTTGTGCGGCGGCACGTTCTTGATCGGGCGGTCCGCGAGGTAGATCTCGCCATGGGTCGGCACCTCGAAGCCGGCCAGCATCATCAGCGTCGTCGTCTTGCCCGAGCCCGAGGGGCCGAGCAGGGTGATGAACTCGCCCTTCCTGATGTCGAGATCGAGGTTCTTCACCACGAGATGCTCGCCATCATAGGTCTTCTGAATGCCGGAAAAGCGTACCAGTGCCGGCGCAGGTGTGACCATGCCGGCTTCCATGTCGTCCTCGCGTTGTCCCGTCCAATGCCATGCGAGATTAGCATCGTGCAGCGAGAATGCCAGCGGCGCAAGCGACGAGGACGTGTGCGGGTCCGGTGAGTGGCAGGGCTATTGCATTTCAGAGCTCTTTCCTGCGGTCATCCTTCGAGACGCCCGCCTTGGGCGGGCTCCTCAGGATGAGGACGGAGTGCGTGGCTGCAGTTCAAAGGGCACTGAGGCCGAATAGCCTCATCCTGAGGAGGCGCGTAAGCGTCGTCTCGAAGGACGAGGCGTGCGCGCAGGTCGCGCAACAAAGTCAAATGCGATAGCTCTGTGGAGGCGTGCTACATTCCCGACAGCTTCGTCACGAACACATTCAGCGTTCCGCCGGCTTCCGCGACCACGCGCAGGGTCTTGGAATCGAAGGCGATGTCGGCGAGAGTCAGGCTGTCGATCTTGGCCTCGACCTTGAGGCCGTCCTCGCTCTTCTGGTAGTCGGCGATTGCGGCCGCGATCTTCTCGCGGGCGTTCGCGGCGATCGGCTTCAGATCGAGCGTTGCCCTCTGCAGCAGTGCCTGCTGCAGCTGCGGCACCACCGCGCGCGCGGCGGCGCCCAGCAGGCCGAAGGCGGCCTCGGATTCCACCGCGAGCTCGATGTCGGCGAGCCGTAGCGTCTGCCGCGCCTGGTCGAGCATCGGCCGGCCCCAGATGTGCACCGTCGCCTCGGCGCCGAGCCCGAACCAGCTCTTCTTCTCTTTGGCGCGCACCAGAAGCGAGATCAGCAGCCGGTCGCCCGAAGGGGTCACGTTGGCACTCTTGACGGTGACGTCGACCGGGCCGGAGCCGTCCTCGGGATAAGTGCGGCCGACCATCTGCGCTGCGATCAGCTTGTTGATCTCGGTGAACGGTACGTCGATCGGCACGCCGATGCTCACACCGGTGCCGGTCGGCGGCACGATCGAGATCTTGTCGGGAAACGGACACTCCGGCTTGGTCGCCGCCGAGGTCACGCGTGTCTCGGCCTCGAGGCCGAGCAGCAGCGTCACGGCCTGCGCATCGACGCGCGGCTGCGCCGCGATCGCGCGCACCGGCTTCATCTCGAGCCAGAGCGGCGGTAGCGCGGCCGAGGAGCCCGAGCCTTGCAGCGGAATCGAGCGGCACGCCTTGGCCCATTGCACCCTGGCGTTCTCTCGCAGCGAAGGATCGTTGCGGATGCGTTCGGCGACCGCGTTGATCTGCTCGCCGACCGTCTTGTCGATCAGCGGCTTCACCTGCGCCGGCACGTTGACCTTGGCGCCGGCGACCGCGAGATTGGTGTCGCCGAGATTGACCTGGGCGCCGAGATTGGGCTCCAGATGCCAGGCGGCCGCGAGTTTCGGGCGCGAGGTGACGACCACGTTGCCCTTGATCTCGGCGCTGGCGTTCAAGTTCTTGATGTTGACGGCGCCGATCCGTTTGGCCGCGTCACCGCCGAGCACGCTGCCGAGCGCGTCGCCGAGCGCGCCCGTGGCCTTCGACGACAGCGACCCCGTCACGTTCAGCCTGCCGCTGAGCGGCGTCGAGATCGTCAGCACGTCCTTGTCGCCGCTAGCTGCCATCGGGCCGCGTGCCGCGGACCAGCCGATATCGGCGTTCTCCAGGATTTGCGAGATCGGGTTGTCGGCCTTGCCGGCGAAATTGCGCGGCGCGGCCTTCTCGGCCTGCTCGCGGATCGCAGATAGCGCGATGGCCACCGGCGCGATGACGATGGAGCTCTTCGACGCCGGCGGCAGCGGCGGCAGTTGTGCGACCGGCGGCGCCGCGTTCGGCGCGTGCGGCGACAGGAAGTCCATCGCCTTCAGGCTGATGAAGAACGACGCCGCGAGCACTGCCAGGCCGATCAGGATGGTCTTCAGATTCAACGTCGGTCGCATCAATCCCCCAAGCAGCCCCGGTGGGATTCTACAGGGCGGGCGAAGAGGGCGCTAGAGCGCACCGGTGGGGTGGAATTGGGGCGAACAGGTTAACGGAAGCGAACGCGCCGTTACCAAGCGTTCAAGCATTGCGGGCTAAAGCGCGATGCGATCGGGATGAATCGGCATCGCGCTCCAGGTTGTCGTTTAAGCATGATCTTCTCGGAAAACCGCCGCGCACTTTTCCGGATCATGCTTTAGCCGCGCCGAGGACGGCGGATCGCCCTCACATTGCCGCGATCTCCGCCGCCGCAGAAGAAGCGGTCGCCGCCGTCGGATTCCAACCCCGACACCACCGTTCCGGCGGGCAGGTCGAGCTGCTCCAGCACCTTGCCCGTATCAGGGTCAATTCGCCGCACATCGCTCTCCTCGCCTTCCCAGGTGCCATGCCAGAGTTCGCCGTCGACCCAGGTCACCCCGGTCACGAAGCGCTTGCTCTCGATGGTGCGGAGGACCTTTCCCGTTTCGGGATCGACCTGATGGATCTTGCGCTCGCGATATTGTCCGACCCAGAGCGAGCCCTCGGCCCAGGCAAGGCCGGAATCGCCGCCGCCGCCGGGTGCCGGAATGGTGCTGAGCACCTCGCCCGAGGCGGCATCAATTTTCTGGATGCGATCCTCGGCGATCTGGAACAGGTGCCGGCCGTCGAACGCCGTTCCCGCATGCGCGGCGACGTCGATGGAGCGCGCGATCTTGCCGCTGGCCGGATCGACAGCGTTCAACTTGTCGCCGGATGCGAACCAGACATGCTTGCCGTCGTAGCTGACGCCATGCACGGCTTCCACGCCTGGAAAGGGCCCATATTCGGTGACGATCTCGGCGGTTGAACGTTTCATGTGCTCGCTCCCTGATGCTTGCACGCATCCTACGTCTTCAGGAGCGGAGTGGGGAGTAACAAGCCTGTCGGGAAACCCGGAACAGGCGGCGTCATCCAGCGGCGTGCCCGTCCGTGTCCGAAGCACTGCACCTTGTGCGACCGCGCCAGCTCGTCGAGCGCCCGCTGCACGGTGCGCGGACTGATCCCAAGCGCAAGGGCGAGCGCCGAGCTCGACCATGGCTCGCCGTCGGCGAGAAAGGCCAGCACGGCCGCGTGCTTCTCCTCGAGGGGCCGCGCCAGCACGAGGACGTCGCGCGTCTTCCGCGGCGTCAGCACAAAGCCCGGCTTCGTCGCGCTGATTTCGGCCAGTGGCTTCAGCTTGGTGCGGAGCCGTCCGATCTCGACGCGCAATCGCGCGCGGTGCGATTCATCGGCATGCCTTGCGTGAAAGGCGCCTGATATCAACGCCTCTCGCGAGACATCGGCGGGCCATGCCTGCGCCAGCAGGCGCGCGAGCGCGAACAGCACGGGGCGCGTTCCGAGCGACACCGCGATGCCTTGCCTGCGCACGACATGATGGAAGGTGTCCACGACGAGCGCCGTCGAGGTCGCCAGTCGTTCGATCTCTCCGAGCAGCAACGGATGTTCGCTGCCGCGCGCGATCAGGCGCGCCGCCGGCGTGTCGAGCATGAGGCTCACGCTGTCGACCTCTGCCAGGAGCGCCGGGATTTTGGCCAGCCGCGCTGCGTGAGCCGCGCGGCTGAGGGCCGTGCGCGCGTCTTTCGTTCTGAGCCGCCTGATGGCGATGCCGGCGACCACGAGCTCGCGGACGACTTGGGAGGCGGGCGGGAGCGGCGCGGGACGGACTTCAGCCAGCGTGCGCTCGGCCTCGTCGAGGCGCCCGACCAGTAGGAAACGGCGCGCCTCGATATGGCCCGCATGGGCGGCATTGGCGAGATCGCCATGGTTCTCGAGCGTCGCGCGTGCCGCCGCGAGGGTCTTCACCGGCCAGCTCAGATCGCGCGAGACCAGCGCGATCTCGGCTTCGGCCACCACGCATCTTGCGCGTGCCACCGCCTCGCGCGGACCGAAGGTGCGCGCGGCGCTTCGCAGCAGCGTCTTGGCCTTGGCGAGATCGCCGAGCTGCGCCATCGCGATGCCGCGTAGCGCGAGCGACGGCGCATCGTTGCGCAACGCAACGCGGTTCAGCGCGCCGAGCGGATCGCCGGCTTCGAGCGCGCGCGCCGCGGCGGTGATCAGCGACTCCATGTCAATCCCGCCACACTTGTTACTCCCACCGCGCAGCTGTCCGGTGCCAGAAATCGCTGACGGCCGACGATGTGCGGCGAGGGACGATCGGTTCCGCGACCGTCAAGGTGCGGCGGAGCTTCGCCCAGGCAAGGGAATTGGAGGACCATGATGAGTTCAGCAGACAACGCAGCGACGCACGGAAAGACCGCCATGCAGACACCGCCGGTGGTGTCGCCGCAGGACTGGGAGGCAGCCCGTCAGCAACTGCTCGTGAAGGAAAAGGCGCATACCCGTGCCCGCGATGCCCTGGCCGCCGAGCGGCGCCGGATGCCGTGGATGGCTGTCGACAAAACCTATGCGTTCGAGGGGCCCGGCGGCAAGCTCAGTCTGCTCGACCTGTTCCAGGGCCGGCGGCAGCTGATCGTCTATCGCGCGTTCTTCGAGCCCGGCGTGTTCGGCTGGCCCGAACATGCCTGCCGCGGCTGCTCCATGGTGGCCGACCAGGTCGCCCATGTCGCGCACCTCAACGCCCGCGACACCACGCTGGTGTTCGCCTCGCGCGCGCCGCAGGCCGACATCGCTCGGCTGAAGAAGCGGATGGGTTGGACCATGCCCTGGGTTACCATCACCGACAGCTTCGATGCCGATTTCGGCGTCGGCGAGTGGCACGGAACGAACGTGTTCTATCGCGACGGCAGCCGCATCTTTCGCACCTATTTCGTCAAGAGCCGGGGTGACGAGCAGATGGGCGGCACCTGGAACTATCTCGACATCACCCCGCTCGGCCGCCAGGAGGTGTGGGAGGACTCGCCGGAGGGCTATCCGCAGACGCCGACCTACAAATGGTGGAACTGGCACGACAGCTACACCGAATGCGCCGAGCCCGACAAGAAATGGGTCGAGATCTCGGACGCCGGCGAGAAGGCCTTTCGCGAGGAGGCCGCGGGGGAACGGAAATGACCGCTCCGCTCAGCGCGGCTCCCGGCGCCGGCCACGACGGCGCCGGGACCGCGGGTCACCTCGCCCGATGGCTCGCTCTGGCGGCCACGCCGACCTTCGCGATCATGGCCGTGCTGACGGTCATGCTCGACAATGGCTCGGCAGATATCCTGTGCGCAGCCGGGCACGATTCCGTGCTCGGCGGGATGATACCGATGTATCTCTTGATGAGCGCGTTTCATGCATCGGCGTGGCTGAGATTGATCGCAGAATGGCGGCGTGCAGTCAGCCGGTAAGTGCGCCGCCGACGTGAACGCCTCGTCCTTCGAGACGACCGCTTCGCGATCTCCTCGGGATGAGGCTAATCGACATCGCCGCCGCGGCTACAGAGCTGCCCCGCACTCAGTCCTCATCCTGAGGGACCGCCGAAGGCGGGTGTCTCGAAGGATGGCCACGGGCACCAGCGCCAAACGAGAACGGCCCGGCATTGTCGGGCCTGTTACTGCGAAGCTCCCTGCAGATACGCAAACACCTTGCTCGCTTCCTCTGCCGAGACGCCGCCATAGGGCTGCATCTTGTGGCCGGAGACGACCTCGTCCGGCTTGACCATGAAGCGGGTGAGCTTGTCCTGGTCCCAGGCGAAGCCCGCTTCCTTCATCGACGAGGAGTAGTTGTAGTTCGGCAGCGAGCCGGCCTTGCGTCCGACGATCTTGTTGAGGTTGGGACCGAGCCGATTGTCGCCCTCCTTCATGGAGTGGCAGGTGCGGCAGGAGTTGTTGAAGGCCTGCTGGCCTTTATCGTCACTCGCGGGTTGCTGCGCGAGTGAGAAGGGCGCGGACAACAGCAGCGTCAGTGCCCCGGCGCCGATCGCGTGCACCCACGCTTTTGACGAAGGTTGCAGGCGTGGTTGCATTTGCGCCTCCATCGGGGATCGCGCCGCAACAGGCGCGTCGGGATGTCGAGGGCAAACAAAGACGGCCCCGGCGGGTTCCGGGGCCGCTTGCGTCACAATGTCCGGTCGTTCAGCGCGTTGCCGTGCCGAGCTCGGCCCTGCGCTCGGTCATCGGCAGCACGATCACCTTGGTGCCGACGTTCACGCGGGAATAGAGGTGGGTGACGTCCTCGTTGGTCATGCGGATGCAGCCCGAGGAGACACGCTTGCCGATGGTTTCGGGCGCGTTGGTGCCGTGGATCCGGTAAATGGTGCCGCCGAGATACATCGCACGGGCGCCGAGCGGATTGCCGGGGCCGCCGGCCATGTGGCGCGGCAGATAGGGCTGGCGGGCGATCATTTCCGGCGGCGGAGTCCAAGCCGGCCACTCCGCCTTGCGGCTCACCGACTGGATGCCGGACCAGGTGAAGCCATCGCGGCCGACGCCGATGCCGTAGCGCAACGCCTGGCCGTTGCCGAGCACGTAATAGAGATAGGTGTTGGGCGTATCGATGATGATCGTGCCCGGCGCTTCTCGCGTCGCGTAAGCAACGGTCTGGCGGCGGAAGCGGGCCGGCAGCTCGACCGCGTCCTGTTCCTCGGAGGGCTCGGTCTGGTAGGTCGGCGCCTGATAGGGCTGATACGGCTGATAGGGCTGCAGCGGCTGCGGCGCGGTCATCGGCGGCAGCGGCTGGAAGAACGGGAAGATCTGCACCGGCGCGGCCTCGGCTGCGCTAGCGAACGCGATTGCGGAGACCGCGACGGCACTGAGTGCAGCCGCGCGCGAAAACGTCTTGAACATATCCAGATTGAACATTGGTCGCCCCTGTTTGCTCGGTGTTTCTGATCACCGCGGCACCATTTCGGTGCTCCGTTGCCTCAAGTCCTAACGGCGAAACGTTTCGGGACATTTGCGCGGAAAACCGAAAACGGTTTCGTCGCGGAAAGGATTGTTTCATGACGGTTTCGTGGCTCCGTGCGCCCGTTAACGAACAAAACAGCACGCCGACACTTCTGTGACGTCACACGCCTGAAATATCCTTCGTTGATGGTCGATGCCTGAGAATCATCAAACTCTCGGGATTTCCCCATGCGGGTATTAATCGCGACTGACGCCTGGCATCCGCAGGTCAACGGCGTGGTCCGGACGCTGACTTCGCTGGCGAATGCGGCCAGGGCCCTCGACGTCGAGATCGACTTCCTCACCCCGGACGGCTTTCCGTCCTGGCCGCTGCCGACCTATCCGGGCCTGCGCTTTGCGCTGCCTTCGGCGAAGGAGATCGCACGGCGGATCGAGCGGGCGGCGCCGGACGCGCTGCACATCGCGACCGAGGGCCCGATCGGCTGGGCGGCGCGCGCCTATTGCCGCCGCAACCGGCTTGCCTTCACCACCTCCTACACGACGCGCTTTCCGGAATATGTCGCGGTGCGGACCGGTATCCCGGCCGCAATCGGCTATGCCGTGCTGCGCCACTTCCACGATGCCGCCGCCATGACGATGGTGGCGACGCCCTCGCTGCGGCAGGAGCTGTCCGAGCGCGGCTTCAAGCGGCTCGGCTTCTGGACGCGCGGCGTCGACACCGAACTGTTCCATCCCGATAGTCCGGCCGAGCTCGACCTGCCGCGCCCGATCTTCATGACGATGGGCCGCGTGGCGGTGGAGAAGAATCTCGAAGCGTTCCTCTCGCTCGACCTGCCCGGCACCAAGGTCGTCGTCGGCGACGGCCCGCAGAAGGCGGCGCTCGAAAAGAAGTACCCGGACGCGGTCTTTCTCGGCGAGAAGAAGGGCGCGGATCTGACCGCGCATCTCGCCGCTGCCGACGTCTTCGTGTTTCCGAGCCTGACCGACACGTTCGGCGTGGTGCAGCTGGAGGCGCTCGCCTGCGGCACGCCGGTCGCGGCGTTTCCGGTCACGGGACCGAAGGACGTCATTGCCGATCACCCGATCGGCGCGATCGACCACGACCTGCGCACCGCGTGCCTGCGCGCGCTCACGATGTCGCGCGAGACCTGCCGCAATTTCGCGCTGGAGCGCTCCTGGGAGAACAGCGCGCGCCAGTTCGTCGGCAATCTCACCTCTCTTCAGCCCAGCCGCGCCTTGCGTGCCTCGCCGATCATGGCGCGGCGGCCGGTGCGCAGCTGATCGTCAATTCGAACAACAGCGAGAACCACATCGATGGCTAAGATCATGAACCTTGACGGCACGCAGCAGCTCGACCTCACCCGTGGCACGGTCGAGCAGGCCTATGACCGCTGGGCGCCGGTCTACGACCTCGTGTTCGGCGGCGTGTTCGCCAAGGGGCGGCAGGCCGCGATCGCGGCCACCAACAAGATCGGCGGCCGCGTGCTGGAGGTCGGGGTCGGTACCGGCATCTCGCTGCCGCTCTATGCCCCCAATGTTCGCATCTTCGGCACCGACATTTCGGAAGCGATGCTGGACAAGGCCCGCCGCCGGGTGAAGGAGCAGAAGCTGAAGAACGTCGAGGGCCTCGCGGTGATGGACGCCGAGAAGCTCGAATTCCCCGACAATTCGTTCGACGTGGTGATGGCTCAATATGTCGTCACCGCCGTGCCGAACCCGGAGAAGGCGCTCGACGAATTCGCCCGCGTGCTGCGCCCCGGCGGCGAGCTGATCATCCTCACCCGCGTCAGCGCCGACACCGGCATGCGCCGCTTCATCGAGCAGAAGCTGCAGCCGGTGGTGCGCCCGCTCGGCTTCCGCACGGCCGAATTCGCCTGGTCGCGCTATGCCAAGTGGCTCTCCGGTGCGAACGGTATCGAGCTCGCCGAGCGCCGCCTGATCCCGCCGCTCGGTCATTTCTCGCTGGTGCGCTTCCGCAAGGTCGACGTCGCCAAGGCGGCTTGAGTTCCTCGGCCTTCATCCTTCGAGACGCGCGCAAGAGCGCGCTCCTCAGGATGAGGGGAGAGAGTAACCCGTGCGTCACCGCGCCGCTGCGCATCGTCACATGACAAAATGATGATGTCACACGGCCTACATCGAATCCCTGTAATCCCGTACCCGAAAGCATTTTGGGGGAGAGCATGATCAAGAACTATCTCGAGCAGCTGCGGATCCAGCGCTGGGACGACCATCGCTACTATCACCACAGCCGCATCAACCAGAGCCTGCACTTCGTCAGCGCGCTGAGCTTCCTGTTCGCCTATGTCTGGCTGTTCATCGATCCCGTCGTGTCCGCGCTGGTCGGATGGCTGGTGTCGATGACCTCGCGCCAGGCCGGTCACTTCTTCTTCGAGCCGCATACTTACGATCACGTCAACCAGGCGACGCACGAATACAAGGAAGAGATCAAGGTCGGTTACAACCTGCAGCGCAAGGTGGTGCTGATGGCGATCTGGGCGCTTTCGCCGCTGGTGCTGGTCGTCGATCCCACCCTGTTCGGCATCTTCACGCCCTGGCAGAGCGCGACTGACTTCATGCGGCAGGTGGCGAAGATCTGGCTCGTGGTCGGCGGCGGCGGCCTGTTGTTCCGCACCGTGCACCTGTTCTTCATCCGCGACGTCGAGACCGGCCTCGTCTGGATGACCAAGATCCTGACCGATCCGTTCCACGACCTGATGCTCTATCACAAAGCGCCGCTGGCGCTGATGCGCGGCGAGCTGATGGATCCCGGCCTGCACCTCAATCCCGAGCACACGCTGGGCTTCATCGATGAGCCCGTGCTCGAAGAGCAGCACGCCTGAAGCGCGCTGCGCACGCGACACGCTCCGATGTCTGATGGCTACGTCATGCCCGGCCTCGTGCCGGGCATCCACGTCTTGGGGGTTGCGAACGCGATGCTTCCTTCACCTCTCTCCGCGTGCGGGGAGAGGTCGAATTTGCGCGGAGCGCAAATTCGGGTGAGGGGGGCTCTCCGCGGGGGTGCTGCTGGCGGGGTGTCCACTAACTCTAACCGCATGCGCGGAGAGTCCCCCTCACCCCGACCCTCTCCCCGCAAGCGGGGCGAGGGGGAATTGGCAGCGGCGTTCGGGGATGTGTGTGACGAAGCCTCAGCGCCCGAAGCGCTTGGCCAGCATCTCTTTCAGTATCTGCCGCTTGATCTGCTTGTTGGTGAGCGCGCCGTCGTGCCACCAGAAGCCGTCCGCCTTCATCTTCTGCGCGGCGCGGACGAAGCGTTCGGCGACCTCGGTGAAGTCGGCGTCGGTGTAGTTGAGGCTGAAGATCAGCCGGCCGGTGCCGACCCAGCTCAGCGCCAGGCCCTCGGCACGCAGGTAGTATTGCAGCATCCAGTTGTAGCGGGACGGCGTGGTGTATTTCACCGTCCAGATCGAGGAGAAGTTGGCGAACCGCACCGGCAGGTCGGCGCTCTCCATCATCCGGTTGAGCTTTTGAACGCGGCCGTTCCAGATTTCCTCGAGGCCGTCATAGACCGCGCGGAAGTTCGGGCTGGCGAGCCGGCTCAGGAACTCGTCCATCGCCGTCATGACGTAGGGGTGGGAGTTGAAAGTGCCGCGGGCGAAGCAGATGTCGGCGGGACGATCGTCGCGGAAGCGGCGCATCAATTCCTTCTTGCCGCAGACCACGCCGACCGGCAGGCCGCCGGCGAGGCTCTTGCCGTAGGTCACCATGTCGGCGCGCACACCGAAATATTCCTGGGCGCCGCCGGCGGCGAGACGGAAGCCGACGAAGACCTCGTCGAAGATCAGGACGATGCTGCGTTCGGTGCAGACCTCGCGCAGCTTCTTCAGCCACTCCGTGTAGGCGGCCCGATCGAAATTGCCGCCGCGGGAGGAATCGACCAGCGAGGAATCGCCGGGCGCGTTGGCGTTCGGATGCAGGCCCTGCAGCGGATTGACCAGCACGCAGGCGATGTCCTTGCGCGTCTTCAGCACGTGCAGCGTCTTCTCGGACATCTCGGCGAGGGTGTAGGTCTCGTGCGCGGGGATGGGATTGCCGACGCCGGGCTGCACGTCGCCCCACCAGCCGTGATAGGCGCCGGCGAAACGGACGAGATGGGTACGCCTGGTGTGGTAGCGCGCCAGCCGCACCGCCTGCATCACGGCTTCGGTGCCGGACATGTGGAACGAGACTTCGTCGAGGCCCGAGATCCGGCAGAGCCGGGTCACGTTGTCGAGGATCACGGGGTGGTAGGGGCCGAGCACCGGTCCGAGCGCATGCGCCCGCTTCTCGGCGCCCTCGATGCATTCCTTGTAGAAGTCGTTGCCGAAGATGTTGACGCCGTACGAGCCGGTGAGATCGTAAGAGGTGTTGCCGTCGACGTCGGTGACCGTGGCGCCGCGCGAGGACTCCATGAAGGTCGAGGTGCCCAGGTGCTCGCGGACGAGACGCGAGAACTGGAACGGCACGCGGTAGCTCTCGGTGAAGTTCAGGTCGGAGATCTTCTCCGCCGCCTCCTTCGTCATCGCGCGGCCCTTCGGGTAGCGCTCGGCGTAGAGGCGGGCGAGGCGGAAGAAGCCGTCCTTGCGTTGCGCGGCGATGTTCGCGGGCGCACCGTCGCAGGAGAAATAGTCGTTCTCTCCGTACTCGTAGAACGGCAGCAGCCGCGCTACCCGGCGCGACATCTTGGAGTGCCCGGCGAGCGACCGGTGCTTGGCGCGGGAGAGTTCGATGCGCGCCTTGAGCTTCGGGAAGGCGGCGGCAGCGGACGCTGCGGCGGCCACGGACATCGAGAGAATCGGGAGTGTCGTTTCCATGACAACAAGCGCTAACCCTGCGAGCTGACAGATTCATGACAGTCAAAGCCCTCATCGCCTCTTTCACCCAGCAGGAAGACCTCAACTTCCTGTTGACCAACCGCATCCCCCGCGCGGCCCTGACCCGCTTCATGGGCTGGTTCTCCAAGGTCGAGAATCCGCTCGTCCGCGACTTCTCGATCGCGCTGTGGAAGCTGTTCTCGGACCTCGATCTGTCGGAGGCGCGCAAGACCCATTTCAAGAGCCTGCACGACTGCTTCACCCGGGAGCTGAAGCCGGGCTTGCGGCCGTTTGATCCGGATCCGGCGGTGGTGGCGAGCCCCTCTGATGGAATCGTCGGCGCCCACGGCAAGATCGCCGACACCGAGCTGTTCCAGGTCAAGGGTGCGCCCTATTCGCTGCTCGACCTGCTCGGCGATTCCGCGCTGGTCGACCAGCACCGCAACGGCTCCTTCGTCACGCTGCGGCTGACGTCGAGCATGTATCACCGCTTCCACGCGCCCTATGACGCCCATATCGAACGTGTCACGCTGATCCACGGCGACGTCTGGAACGTCAACCCGATCGCGCTCAAGCGCGTCGAGCGTCTGTTCTGCAAGAACGAGCGCGCGGTGATCCGCACCCACCTCTCCACCGGCGAAGCGGTGACACTGGTGCCAGTTGCGGCGATCCTGGTCGCGAGCATCCGGTTGCACTTCCTCGACATGGTGCTGAACGCGCAGACGAAGGGGCCGGTCAATTTCCCCTGTGACGTCAACGTGGCCAAGGGCGAGGAGCTCGGCTGGTTCGAGCACGGCTCGACCATCATCATCCTGGCGCCTGGCGATTTCAACTTCTGCGACGGCATCGGCGAGGGCTCGCGCATTCGCGCGGGTCAAGCGCTCTTGAGGAAAAAGTAGCCTTCAATCTGCCGTCGCCGCTGGCTATATCGTCTATCGGGAACGACGATTTCGGATGTGTGAGCGATGGCGCGGGCGCCGGTCATGGCCGCGGGTGGTATTGTGCTGCGGCGTGGCTCGGCGCCGCTGATCGCGGTCGTGCGCCAGCGCAAGCGCAACGAATGGGTCCTCCCCAAGGGCAAGCTCGACGACGGCGAGACGCCGAAGGAGGCCGCGCACCGCGAGGTGCTGGAGGAGACCGGTCACGACGTCGCCGTGCACGAATTTCTGGGCACCCTCGTTTATCAGTCCGGTGGGCGCTCCAAGGTCGTGCATTTCTGGCGGATGGAAGCTGACGGCGGACCGGTCCGCAAGCTGATGAACGACATCAAGGCGGTCGACTGGCTGACGCTGGACGATGCGATTGCCCGCCTGTCGCGCGAATATGAACGCGCGTTTCTCAACCAGGTCGGTCCGATCGCGCTCGAGGCGGCAGGGCTGGCAGCGTCGCTGCCGCCGCCCGAGCCGGCGGAAGCGGCCGATGACATCGATGCCGCCTTGCAGACGCTGACGCCGGCCGAGGCGGCCTCTGTCGATGAGCTGCGCCACGGTTTGCTGCAGAAGGTGAAGGCGTGGCTGCGCGGCGAGGCGTGAGCGCTCGCTACGCCGTCAAATCGGCCTGCAATTTGGTGCACTCGCAATGACGAGGAGAAGCAGCGGATTTCGCTCGACGCCGAGCCTCACGCTGAGGCGACGCTGTCACCGCCGCTCTCTCCTGTCCCTCGGGGCTGGCGCCAGCCTGCGCGGCGCTGCGGGGCGTTGTGCGCCGGGGAGGCGCCGCTGGAAGCCACCTTGTCGCTGCATGCCGCCTGGTTGTTGGGCCGCAGGCGGTTGAGTTGGCTGGCCAGGCTGCAATCCCGTGCGCGGTGCTTGCGGCTGTGTCTGCTGTTCGCCACCAGGCTGCATGCTTCGTCCGATGCCTGGAGCAACGGGCCGACCCGTGCCTTGTCGCTGGCCTTCACGTTGAGGCGCTCGTCCCCGCTCGCCTTGTCGCTGATGCCCCTGGCCGGCGCGCGGCGCGCCTGGCTGCATGGCGCCGCCTTGTCCTTGCTGCCGCGGCGGCTGGGCGCCTTGGCGGCCTGGTGTGCCCTTCTGCTGACCTGGGCGGGTATCCTGACCAGGCTGTCCGTTCCGGCGCTGTGGTTGTTGTCCGGGTGCCGTCGTCGGCCGCAATTGCCGCTGCTGCGGCTGGACCGGCCGCGGAATGCGGCTGAACGCGCCCGGATTGGCGCGGCGGAAGTCGCGCTGCTCGGTGACGATCTGCCGGCCCGTGGTTTGTGCCAGATGCACCTGGCTGACGAAGCCGCGGTCGCGCGCGATCTGCTGCGCGGGAATCGTGATCGGTACCGCGGCAAAGCGCATGACGCCGCCGGCGCCGCGTGCGTCGGGCCGGATCGCAAAGCCGCTGGACGCCTGTGTCAGCGCGCCGAGCCGCGTGCCGCTGCCGCGGTCGTCGACGTCGATGTGACCGACCCGGCCGTCGGCGTCGGGATAGAGCTTGATGTTGACGTTGCTGGCCCTGCTCGCCGCCGCGCCTTCCGGCACCTCGACGACGCCGGTGGTGCCGCGGATGCCGAGCGTTGCCGTCGGCGTGGTGATCTTCATGTCGCCGGTCTTCGCCACCGCTGCCGCCACGAAGGCAACCGTGCCCTTGCCGACGTCGAAGATCGCCGAATTCTGCCTGCCGCCGTCCTCGTAGACGTAGTTGTCAATCGTGATTTTGGCGCTGGCCGAGAGATTGAACGTGGTGGCGTCGTTGAAGGTGATGCCGAGCGAGGAGTTCGACGAGGTCTGCACCACGTCGTTGAGATAGATGTCGTCGCGCACGCGCAGCGGATAGGAGTTCTTGTCGCGGATCACGGTCGCGATCCCCGTCACCGTCGCGACGTTGCCGATCGGCTCGACGGCGGCGGGCTGCGCGTCTGCAGCGGGTGCCGGTGAGGCCGACGGCGTCGGGGAGGGGCCGGGTATCGGCTGTGCCTGTGCAAGCTCCACGGTATCGGACGCACAAGCTACGCTGCTGCCTGCCGGCGGCAAGGCCATCAGAGCAAGCGCGAATGCGAAGCGGCGCCATACCACCAATGAAGTCACAAGGAGGTCCCGGTGAAGAACGCGAGGCGAGAGCCGCGGATTTCAGCCGGGCGCAGCTGAATGGTGGATGAATAGGTGCCGCACGGGAGAGGCGAACAACAGAGGGCGCTCTATCCCCTCATGGTGAGGAGCGCGCCCTTGCGCGCGTCTCGAACCATGCAGGCCGGGATCTGGGCCTCGCCCTTCGAGACGCCTGCTGCGCAGGCTCCTCAGGGTGAGGGGACAGAGTGAAGCCGTCGCGCGAGATCCTCAGGTGCTCAATTGCGCACCATGGTGCGATGCTTCGCATCGCCCCGGGATGACGGCGGTAATATCAGCTCACGCGCTTCCAGGTCTGGCCGCCGCAGAACATGCCGCCGAAGGCGCAGCCCTGCACGCGCATCGCATTCGGACCCTTCATCGAGATCGTGGAATCGTAGTTGCGGCCGGAGTCGGGATCGTGGATGCGGCCGCTCCACTTCGAGCCGTCGGGCCTCATGTTGATCAGGATGCGCGCATTGGTCTTCTCGGCGTAACCGCAGAGATTGGCGCCGCACGGCTCGACGCGGACATTGCCCTTGTTCTCTTCGGTCGCCCACAGGCCGATCGGCGTGACCGGAGCAGGAGCAGGGGTAGCGGCAACCGGCGCAGGCGCCGGCGTTGTGACGGCCGGTGCGGGTGCCGTAACGGGAGCGGGTGCTGCGACCGGCGCCGGTGCCGGCGCAGCCCGCGCTGTGACCGTGGGCGCGGCGGGCGCGGTCGGCTGGACCTCTGTCGGCGGTGCCGGCTGCTGAGCGGTCGGCGCCGGCGCCCCCTGCGCCGTCGTCGTCGCGCCGGACGTCGCGTCATCATCATCGTCCTCGGAGCCGAAACCATTGAGATCGAGATTGTTCAGCGTGATCGGCTTCTTGGACAGGCCTGGCGCGACGATCGTGACGCAGTTCAGCGAGCTGCAATTCTTCGGCGCCTGGATCTGGATCTTCTGTCCTTCGATCTGGAAGGTGATCACGTTGCCGGCATGCGCCACGGCGGTGGATGCGAGCAACAGCGCGGTGGCGGCGAAATAGAGCTTCTTCATGAGACCTCCAAAGATGCAGCCTTGAGCGGGTATGGTCTATGTCGCCAGGCCAGCGAGCGTGGTTCGACCCTAGGCCGCAAGCCTCGCTCCCTCTGTGACTGAAGTCACGGCCACCGGCCCGCGCAGCGCGAAGTGTCGGGCGGCTCGCGGTCGGAACAGCGCCTCGCTGCATGCTTGGTCTTGCGGAGAAAGCCATCCAGACCGGCAAGCGCCGTGACCCGGAGCAACAACAACTCGTTATCGGGAGCAATGAATCCGTGCCACGCGTTCTTGGGAATGAACTTGGGAATGAATATCGTTGCGGCTTTCTCAATTGGGCAACTGACATCCATCATTCGCGTCAGAATGTGTCGACGCTGTCCGCTTCTCGCCCATTTGCAACCGCATCGACTTCTGGACTCCCTGTAGCCCTTCGATTAAGTTGATTGCTCCGGCTTGAATTGATCGCTCTGCCTTCCTGCGCAGCCAGCCGTCACTGACGCGCTCCTCCTCCGTCCACGACGAACAAGGGGTCACGCATGGTGAAAGACGTTCCCGAGCTGGAGCACCGCTCGCCGCGTGAAGTCGAGCGGGAGCCAAAGAGGCCGCTCGAGACGCAGAGCGTCCCCATGATTCGAGAACTCAAGGATCATCCGAGCGCCAAGGCGTTTCCGGCGAACGACAGGCTCCAGGTCGCCGCTCCGGATACGGTCGTGGCCGACAGGGTGTTGCGGTCGGGGACGACCGGGCACAACGGGTTCAGGAATTTCGTGTTTGCATACGCGAGAGGGTTGCCGGCGCGCGTATGCGCCGTGGTGCCGGACGGCACGACCGAGTTCACCCGCGCGCTCATCTTCTTCCATCCGCTGCCCACACCACGGGCCGGATACGACGACGGACAGTACGCGGACCAGACCGGCGGCTGGCACAACATCTACCGTTACTGCGAGCAGCAGGGCGCCCAGCTCGCCGCGTCGAACAAGAAGATCGTGCTCATCATGCCGATCTTCAGCCTCGCGTCGACGGAAACGTGCGGCGTGTTTCCCGACAAGTGGAAAGATTTGATCGAGTTGATCCTGAGGCATATCCGCGACCAGCGTTTTCCGGGACGGAAAGGCGAGGATATGGACCTCAAGGAGGTGATCACGGCGAGCTACAGCGCCGGCGTCCAGTACATGAGCACGTTCCTGAACCGAGCCAAGGACCTCAAGCCCGCTCTGAAAGAGGTGTGGGACTATGACGGCCGCTTCTCGACGAGCAGGGAGAAGAGTGAGGGACTGCGGTCTTTCGCCCCGAAAGTGTTGACCTACGACCAGCGGCCGGTGAAGCTGAACCAGGTCGTGCAGGAATTCCGCCTCAACAAGGGGATCCACATTCCGCTGCCGCGGTGGCAGGACCTCGGCAAGTCGTCGAGCTTCCTCGACGTTGCCGACCCCAACGTCGCAGCGGTTCCGGGTGCATCGCTGTTCGTCCACGGCGCCATGCCGCGATACCTGATGTTTCACTCGCTGATGCAGAGCTCGGTTGGATAGCACGCGGCTCAGGCCGGCATTCACACCGCTTTAGAGCCTCGGCGGCCTGATGGCAGGCTGTGATGCGGTCGGTGAACGCCTCTAGATCATGCCGAGGACGATAGCGCCGACGAAGGCCATGGCGAGGTAGGCGGTGATAACGCTCAGTCTGCCGGCCAACGTCATGAGGTCGCTCCCGATGGTCGCGCGCCCTGCCATGACCATCATGGTTAACAGAGAGTCAGCTCGCGAAAAAGGCAGTCTCGCTGTCGCTCATCGTCGGCAGCCGGCAGCGCGCGCCCGCCATGGTTAAGGAAGGCTGAAATCAACATGTTGAAGAGTCTTTAAGTAAATTCACCGAACGTGCGTGCATGACGCGCGGAGTTCGTTTGTATCTCGTCGGCTCCATCGTCCTTGTTTCGCTAGCGGGTTGCGGACGCGGCTTCTTCCAGGCCGAACGCGAACCGTGGCGGGCCGAGGCAGAAGCCGCATGCCTGAAATCGGGCGCGGTGAAGGAGAGCGCGGACATCGTCCGCATCGACCCGATTTCCGGTCCCGGCCAGTGCGGTGCCGAGTTTCCACTCAAGGTCGCAGCGATCGGAGAAGCCTCCAGCACCTATGGCTTTGCCGACGAGCCATTGCGTCCGCCGGGGAGCATCGGAAACCAGCCGCGCTGGCCGGTGACACAACCGCAATCGAACTATCCGCAGGGTCAGAACTACCCGGCCTCCTCCTATCCGCCGCGGTCGAACTATCCCGAGAGCACGACGCGCCAGCCGTCCGGTTACGGGGCCGCGACCGGGCCGATGTCGCTGAACGCGCCCGGCGTGGCGCCGCAGGAAGACGAGATCGATCTGCCGCCCGAAGGCACCGATGCCGCCGGGGCTGCGCGCTACATGAATGCGCCGAGCTATCCGGCACGGCCAGCGCCTTACTCGCAGGCGCCGGCGCAGCAGCCACTGCCGCGCCTTGGTCCGGCGCAGGGCAATCCCGTCACCGCGGTCGGGCCCGTCGCGATCAAGCCGACGGCGACGCTGGCCTGTCCGATCGTGTCCGAACTCGACCGCTGGCTCGCCGACACGGTGCAGCCCTCGGCGATGCGCTGGTTCGGCGTCCGCGTCGCCGAGATCAAGCAGATCTCCGCCTATTCATGCCGCGGCATGAACGGCAACTCGCGGGCTCATATCTCGGAGCACGCCTTCGGCAACGCGCTCGACATTTCCGCCTTCGTGCTCGCCGACGGCCGCCGCGTGACCGTGAAGGGCGGCTGGCGCGGCATGCCGGAGGAACAGGGTTTCCTGCGCGACGTGCAATCGGGAGCGTGTGCGCATTTCACCACCGTGCTCGCGCCTGGCTCGAACGTCTTTCACTACGATCACATTCACGTCGACCTGATGCGCCGCGCCAGCCGCCGCCTGATCTGCCAGCCAGCCGCCGTGTCCGGCGAGGAGGTCGCCGCGCGCGCGCAATCGCGCAGCCCCTATGCGAGTGCGCGCGAGCCATCGGTGACCGGTTCACTCGGTGCGCGCAAGAGCATGGCACGCAAGCACGAAGACGACGATTACATCGACGAATAGTGGCGCGATCGTTACCGTATCCTGCTTCGCTCCATACATGCTACGATCTACGAGCCCGGCTTGACGGTGCCGGGGCCAGCCCCATGCAGCGCTGCACCTCACTCGGGACGTTGTAGGTGCGCATGATGTGGCGGCTGTCGCGCAGGCCGGACGCCTCACGTTGGACGACGAACATCCAAAGCGCGTGGCCGGCTTCCATCACCAGCTTGCGCCTGGCCGGCTGCATCGCGGCCGGAACCTCCGAGGGGGCGTGGGCGGCGTCGAATTCGCGCAAGCGCGCAAGACTCTGTTCAAGCGCGCGGCCCATCCGTCCAAGCGCCGAGGCCTGTTCCTGAACGATCTCATAGTGGAGGATGTCGACCGGCGGGCGAAGATCACGAGACATGGCCGCAATATAGTGCCGCCCGGCCCGTCTGCGCAACGCGCTGCTACTTCGCCTTGTACGCCGCCAGGAACATCCGCGTTGCGCTGTCGACCACCTCGGTCATGCGCTGTTCCGAGGGCGCGGGCGCGGCCTGGAAGACGAAGGGCAGGAACAGCGAGGCCTTGCACAGCTCCATGAACTGCGAGGCGGCAAGATCGCAATCGTCGATCTCGAGATCGCCCGCGGCGACGCGGGCCTTGAGATAACCGGAGAGGCGGTTGATGGACTTGTCGAGCACGCGCCCATAGTAGCGGCGGCCGACATCCGGCATGCGTTCGGCGATCGCCATCACGGTGCGGATCGCCGATCCGCCACCGGGCCGGCAGACCAAGTGAAGGTAGGCGAGGCCAAACTCCCTCAGCGTGGTCTTGGCATCACGGGCGGGATCGAAATTGAACACGACCTGGCCGTGCTGGAGCGCTTCCTGCTCGAGGATGGCTTCGAACAGCGCGCATTTGTCGGCGAAGTAGACGTAGAGCGTGCCCTTCGAGACCTGAGCGGCGCGCGCGATCTCGCCCATGCTGGCGCCATCGAAACCGAGGTCCATGAACACTTTGCGGGCGCCGTCGAGGATCTGGCGGCGCTTGGAGCTGTCCTCTTCATGGACAACCTGCGGATGTTCGTTGGCAACTACAACCATTGGTTTAGTGTCTCGGAAGATTTTTGGACCGGATCAGTTCCATGAAACCCGAATAAAGCCTTCAAGGTCGTATGGTCTGTCCGTGAAGATTGTCTATATTGACCGAACGGTTCGGTCAATGATACTTGAGATCAGCGAGAGGGAACCGGCCGCGCAGCGGCCACCCTCGATCGCGAATATTTGGGGGAGGCCTTTATGGCCGTATCGAGAGACCAGACTGCTCGCGTCCTTCGCCAGGACACGGTGGAGCAGCAGTCGGGCGATGATGCTGCGTCCGAGACAGCCGCACCCCATGCCGAGCAGTCGCGCGCTCATGTGGCCGAGGAAGCGAAACGTCCGCCCCCGGAGGCGCCAAAGCCCGTGACCGACAAGCCGGCCGCACCCGCGCCAGGCGCGCCCGCCGCCGGTGCGCCCAAATCCGGCAAGCGCAAATTCGTCCTGATGGGCGTCGGCCTCGTCCTCGCGCTCGCGGCCGCGAGCTACGCCGGCTATTACACGCTGGTCGGCCGCTTCTATGTTTCCACCGACGACGCCTATGTGCGCGCCAACAACACCATGCTCGGCGCGCGCGTTGCCGGCCATATTGCCGCGATCCTCGCCGGCGACAACACGCCGGTGCGGGCAGGTGACATCGTCTTCCGCATCGACGACGGCGACTACAAGATCGCGGTCGAAGCCGCCGCGACCAGGATCGCGACCCAGCAGGCCACCATCGACCGCATCGGCCGCCAGGTCGCCGCGCTCGACAGCCAGGTCGCGCAGGCCAAGGCGCAGCTCGTCTCCGCGGAGGCGGGCCTCAAGCGCGCCGACCTCGATTATGAGCGCCAGCAGGCGCTGAGCAGCAAGGGCTTTGCCTCGCGCGCCACCTTCGAGAGCTCGGAAGCCGGTCGCGATCAGGGCGCCGCCGCGGTCAAGGCCGCGCAGGCCGCCTACGACGTTGCCGTCAGCAATGTCGATGTCGCCAAGGCCCAGCAGGCCGAAGCCCAGGCCCAGCTCGCCGAGCTCAAGACCACGCTGGCCAAGGCCGAGCGCGACCTTAGCTTCACCGCGGTGCGCGCGCCGGTCAACGGCACGTTCTCCAACCGCCTGGTCAACACCGGCGACTTCGTTGCGGTCGGCCAGCGCCTCGGCAACATCGTGCCGCTCGACGACGTCTATGTCGACGCCAATTTCAAGGAGACGCAGCTGAAGCGCATCCGCCCCGGCCAGCCGGTGACGATCAAGGTCGACGCCTACGGCATGCGCAAGTTCTCCGGCGTCGTCGACAGCATCGCGGCGGGTGCGGGCTCGGTGTTCACGCTGCTGCCGCCGGACAACGCCACCGGCAATTTCACCAAGATCGTGCAGCGCGTGCCGGTCCGCATCCGCGTGCCGAAATCGGTGGCGAAGCAGAACCTGCTCCGTGCCGGCATGTCGGTCTACGCGACCGTCGACACCAACAAGGGCGCGGCCGACGCCGACAGCGAGGTCGATCTCGACGATCCCGCGGTCCATCCGCAGTAGGGGTGGTGACATGAGCCGCGCCGCTGCTCCAGATGCAGGTGCGCTCCCTCTCCCGCTTGCGGGAGAGGGTTGGGGAGAGGGTGTCTCCTCCAGGGAGACTCCCCCAGAGGACAAAGCCCTCACCCGGCGCGTGGGACGATGCTTCGCATCGCCCAGACGCGCCGACCTCTCCCGCAAGCGGGAGAGGTGTATCCAACTCGCAGCTTGCTCCAGTCCAAGCTGACACCATGGCCGACGCCACCACCGCTTCCCCTGCCATGATCGCGGATCCCGCTTCGGAGCGCATTGCGCCGAAGCGGCTGTTCGCGTTCATCATCATGGTGTTCGGGATGTTCATGTCGATCCTGGACATCCAGATCGTCTCGGCTTCCCTCAGCGAGATCCAGGCCGGACTGTCGGCGAGCTCCAGCGAGGTCTCCTGGGTTCAGACCGCCTATCTGATCGCCGAAGTCATCGCGATCCCGCTGTCCGGTTTTCTGTCGCGCGCCTTCGGCACGCGGCTGCTGTTCGCGATCTCGGCGGCCGGCTTCACCGCCTCGAGCCTGCTCTGCGGCTTCGCCACCACCATCGAGGAGATGATCGTCTGGCGCGCGCTTCAGGGCTTTCTCGGCGCAGGCATGATTCCGACGGTGTTCGCCTCGGCCTACACCGTCTTCCCGCGGACGAAATTCCACATCGTCGGGCCCATCATCGGCCTCGTTGCGACGCTGGCGCCGACCATCGGGCCGACAGTCGGCGGCTACATCACCGACCTGATGTCGTGGAACTGGCTGTTCTTCATCAACGTCGTGCCCGGCATCGGCATCACCATCGGCGTCCTGGCGCTGGTCGATTTCGACGAGCCGCAGTTCGAACTGCTCGACCGTTTCGACTGGTGGGGCCTGCTGTTCATGGCCAGCTTCCTCGGGACGCTGGAATATGTGCTGGAGGAAGGCCCGCAATATGAATGGATGCAGGATACGTCGGTCGCGATCTGCGCCTGGATCTGCGCGATTTCGGCGATCGCCTTCTTCTGGCGCGTGTTCACGGCGGACGAGCCGATCGTCAATCTGCGCACCTTCTCCGATCGCAATTTCGCCGTCGGCTGCACGCTGCAATTCTGCATCGGCATCGGCCTCTACGGCCTGACCTATATCTATCCGCTCTATCTCGCCCAGGTGCGGGGCTACAGCGCGCTGATGATCGGCGAGACCATGTTCGTCTCCGGCATCACCATGTTCCTGGTCGCGCCGCTGGTCGGCCGGCTGATGGCCACGCTCGACATGCGCTACATGATCGCGTTCGGCCTCATCGTGTTCGCGATCGGCTCCTACCAGATGACCTGGATCACCCGCGAATACGATTTCTACGAGCTGCTGGTGCCGCAGATCCTGCGCGGGGTCGGCATGATGTTCGCGATGGTGCCGACCAACAACGTCGCGCTCGGCACGCTGCCGCCTGACCGGGTGAAGAACGCGAGCGGCCTGTTCAACCTGATGCGCAACCTCGGCGGCGCAGTGGGTCTTGCCGTCATCAACACCGTGCTCAACGACCGCACCGACCTGCACATCGCCCGCCTGCAGGAGAGCGTGACCTGGGGCAACGCGACCGCGACCGAAACCCTGAGCATGTTCATGCAGAAATTCCAGGGGCTCGGCGATTCCACGCTGATGGCGATGAAGCAGCTCTCCCAGCTCGTGCATCGCCAGGCCGTGGTGATGAGCTTCGGCGACGCCTTCCTCATGCTGACGCTGTTCTATCTCGGCCTCAGCCTGCTGGTCGCGCTGCTGAACAAGCCGGCCTCGCCGTTCGGCGCCGGCGGCGACGCGCATTGATCGGGCCACATGCTCGGTGTCATCGTCCGGCCTTCGAGCGAAGGGCAATCGCATATGGCGCTTTGCGCGAGCTGAGCGCGCGCCTCGTCCTTCGAGACGCCCGCCTCCGGCGGGCCCTCAGGATGAGGCTAGGCAGCATCGGTGCTCGTTGACACTAGCGCAACACACTCGGTCCTCATCCTGAGTCGCCAGCGCCGAAAGCGGACGCTGCACACGGGACCATGAACCACCTGCCAGACGTCGGCTCACAGGTGGTTCATGGAGAGGGCCCGCCAATTGCGGGCGTCTCGAAGGATGGCCACAGGCGAGATTGCTTCCATATGCGATTGCCCGGCCTTCGACCGGGCGACCCACTCCTCCGAGACAGCGCGGCTAGAACCGAGAAGCCGCGGCGTACTGGATGCTCCGCCTTCGCGGAGCATGACGGCGGAGAGCGAAGCGATGGCGGCCGCGCACCAAATTGCAACACTCGTCCGTGATCTCGCGTGAGCCCCGTTGCAAATCGCAAACGACACATCTATAAAGCGCACCTCATTCATTCGAACCGGGAGGGATTTGCATGATTTCGTCGCATTCGCAGATCGTACGCCCGCGCTCGATGATGACCTCGATCACGTTCTGGCTCGGTATGTACGCGGCCTGTTAGAGGCCTCTTCCGCCAGCTTCGATTGGGCCAAGGTTTCGACCCGGTGTCCCGATCGCTCCGCTTCCCAAGTCAAAATCAGTTTTGAGTGACGCCGTTCCGGCCTTCGCGGCCGGCTTGCGTCCATCGATGGAGCCGGCCCGCGCGTGCGGCCGGATGATGCCATGACCGCTCTGTCAAAGAAGCCCGCCGCGATTCGCGTGGTGCTGCCCTTCGTGTTCCGGCACTGGCTGAAGCAGCCGGGGCGCGGCCTCATCGTGGCCGGCGGGCTGCTGGGTGCGACCGTTGCCGACCTGTTCATGCCGGTATTCTCGGGACATCTGGTCGATGCGCTGACCCGCGGTCCGTCCGATCCGGATGCGCGCCACGCGGCGCTGGTCGCGTTCGGCGCCATCGTGGCGCTCGGCGCGGCCTCGATGGTGCTGCGTCTCGTCGGTCTCCAGGCGATCGTGCCCTTCACTCTGAAAATCATGTCCGAAGTCGCGCAGGACGCGTTCACGCGCGTACAGCGTTTCTCGACCGACTGGCACGCGAATTCTTTCGCCGGCTCAACGGTCCGCAAGATCACCCGCGGCATGTGGGCGCTCGACCTGCTCAACGACACCATCCTGATGGCACTGGCGCCGTCGCTGCTGGTGCTGGTCGGCTCGATGATCCTGATCGGCGCGCACTGGACCTCGCTCGGCCTGGTGATCGCGGTCGGGGCGATCTTCTACGTCACGATCACGGTGGTGTTCTCGACGCGCTACATCGCACCGGCGGCGCGCATCTCCAACGCCTGGGACACCAAGGTCGGGGGCACGCTGGCGGACGCGCTGACCTGCAATGCGGTGGTGAAATCGTTCGGCGCGGAAGCGCGCGAGGACACGCGGCTCGCCCGGGTCATCAACCGCTGGCGCGTGCGCGTGCGGCGGACCTGGTATCGCTACAACTACACCGCCATGTCGCAGCTGGCCCTGCTGCTGTGCCTGCGCGCGTCCGTGATCGGCGGATCGGTGCTGCTGTGGATGTCAGGTCACGCCTCGCCCGGCGACGTCACCTATGTGCTGACGAGCTACTACGTCATTCACGCCTATCTGCGCGACGTCGGCATGCACATCAACAACCTCCAGCGCTCGGTCAACGACATGGACGAGCTGGTGGCGATCCATGACGAGCCGATCGGCATCGCGGATGCTTCCGACGCACGGCCGATCGCGATCGAGGGCGGCGAGATCGTGTTCGACGACGTCACGTTCCATTATGGCGGCCATCGCGCGCCGCTGTACGACGGCTTGTCTGTCAAGATCGGCGCCGGCGAACGCGTCGGCCTGGTCGGACGCTCCGGCTCCGGCAAGACCACCTTCGTCAAGCTGGTGCAGCGGCTCTACGACGTCACCGGTGGCCGCGTGCTGATCGACGGGCAGGACATCGCGCACGCCACGCAGCAATCGCTGCGTAGCCAGATCGCGATCGTGCAGCAGGAGCCGATCCTGTTCCACCGCACGCTTGCGGAGAACATCGCCTATGGCCGGCCCGGCGCCAGCTTTGAAGCGATCGAGCAGGCGGCGCGGCTTGCCAACGCACACGATTTCATCCTTCGCCTGCCGAAGGGCTACGGCACGCTGGTCGGCGAGCGCGGCGTGAAACTGTCGGGCGGCGAGCGGCAGCGCGTGGCGCTGGCGCGCGCCTTCCTGGCGGACGCGCCGGTGCTGATCCTGGACGAGGCGACGTCGAGCCTCGATTCGGAATCGGAGGCGCTGATCCAGCAGGCGATGGAGCGGCTGATGAAGGGTCGTACCTCGATCGTGATCGCGCATCGCCTGTCGACGGTGAGGAGCCTCGATCGCATCCTGGTGTTCGACCGCGGCGAGATCGTCGAGCAAGGCACGCATGCGATGCTCGCGGCCAAGCAAGACGGCGTCTATCGCGGCCTGTTCGAGCGCCAGGTGGTGGAGCTCGGACAGATCGCAGCGGAGTGAGGCGCACGGCGGCGGGGCGAATGTCCCGCCGTCACCCGCCGAGGATGGAATGAGATGAAAGACCTGACGCGCGGCTCCATCGTGAGCCACATCCTGGGCATGGCACCGCCGATTATGGCCGGCATGATCTCAATCATGATCTGCCAGCTGGTCGACCTCTACTTCGTCTCGGGCCTCGGCGACGCCGCCGTGGCAGGCGTGGCGGCGGCTGGGAATGCCGGCTTTCTCGTCAACGGCCTGATACAGGTGCTCGGCGTCGGGACGGTGGCGCTGATCGCGCATGCGGTGGGACGCAAGGACCGGCCGGACGCCAATCTGATCTTCAATCAGGCAGTCGCGCTGTCGGTGCTGTTCGGCCTGGTGACCCTGGCCGCGGGAGCGGTGCTGTCGCGCCTCTATATGCGTTCGATTGCCGCGGACCGGGCCACGATCGAGGCGGGGACCACTTATCTGCTGTGGTTCATGCCGGCGCTCGCGCTGGAATTCGTCATGCAAGTGATTGCCTCCGCGCTAAGCGCGACCGGCATCGTGCGTCCCGCCATGTTGGTGCGGGTCCTTGCGGTCATCATCAACATCGCGCTGGCGCCGGTGCTGATCTCGGGCTGGGGCACCGGCTATCCGCTCGGCGTTGCCGGCGCCGGGCTGGCGAGCACGATCGCAGTGGGTGCCGGCGTCCTGATGCTGCTGGCGTATTTTCGCAAGGTCGAGCGCTACGTCGCCTTCAATCCGGCGCAGTGGCGTCCGCGGCCGCGCCACTTGAAGCGCATCCTCACTGTCGGCCTGCCGGCCGGCGGCGAGTTCGCGATGATGTTCATCTTCATGGCGGTGGTCTACTACGTGCTGCGCGATTTCGGCGCGGCGGCGCAGGCCGGATTCGGCATCGGGCAGCGGGTGCTCGGCCTGATCCAGATGCCGGCGCTTGCGGTGGCGCTGGCGGCCGGGCCAATTGCTGGCCAGAATGTCGGCGCCGGCAACGGCGCGCGCGTCCGGGAAACCTTCGTCAAGTCGGCGCTGATCACCAGCGCCGTGATGGTCGGCTTCATGATGCTGGCGCAGTTGAAGCCGGAGCTGCTGCTCGCCGGATTCTCGAACGACCGGGAGACGATGGAGATCGCCTACCTGTTCCTGCGGATCATCTCGCTCAACATGGTGGCGCAGGGTCTCATCTTCACCTGCTCGAGCATGTTTCAGGGCCTCGGCAACACCAAGCCGGTGCTGCTGAGCTCGGCGACGCGCGTCTTCACCTATTCGCTGCCGGCGATCTGGCTGTCGACGCGGCCAGGCTTCCGGATGGAGCACGTCTGGTATTTGTCGGTCGCGGCGACGACGCTCCAGGCTGTGCTGAGCTTGTGGCTGTTGCGTCGCGAATTCAGGAAGCGCTTCGCGCCGTTGCCGCAGGACGAGGCTGCGGAGCGAGTGGAAGCTGAGCCTGTCGCGCCTCCTGCGCGTGCGCCCGCGTAGCGGTTGACCTGCTCCCCACGGCTCCCGCCAATTTGCGGCGCCGTCGGGCTAAAGCGGAATGGCCTTAGGTTGAATCGATTGCCATGGGCGCACCTCCATTGTAGCAGTCAAACTTGATCTCATCACGCTCTAATGCGTGCCAACACTGTTCCAGACGAGGCCAAGGCCCGACAGGAACAACAGGCCGAGCACGACGTCGCCGAAATGCTTGTCGCTCAGGGCGTGATAGACCCGGGCGCCGGCCCATGCGCCGATCAGCGTGCCCGGAAACGCGACCAGTGCGAGCCAGACCACTTTCAGCTCGACCAGGCCTGATACCGTCTGCAGCACAAGCGCGGTGGCGAGCACCGTGAAATTGAAGAGCTGGAAGATGCCGCGCCGCTCATGCTTGTTCCAGCCGCGGATGTTGGCCCAGAGGATCGGCAGCGGCCCCGAGAGTCCGGCAAGGCCGCCGAGAATGCCGCCGGCAAAGCCGATCGCTCCGTCGGCGATCCTGCCGCCGAACTTGAAGGCGAGGGGCCTCTTGTTGAGGTAGAGCGCGCTCGAAAAGATCAGGAGCAACACACCGACGCTCAGCTTGAATACCTTCGGATCGGCCGTGGCGACCATCATGGTTCCCAGCGGGACACCGATCAGGCCTCCGATCAGGAACGGCCAGACCAGCGAGAGGTCGAAGCTTTTCCACATCGAGGGCAGCGTCGAGGTCTGTGCGATCACCGAGCAGATCAGCACCAGCGGTACCGCGAGCGAGGGCGGCAGGACGTAGAGCCAGATGCCGAGCGCCATCAGCGCCGTGCCGAACCCGGCCAGTCCCGAGACGAAGCCGCCGGCCAGCGCGCCGAACAGCAGCAGGACGTAGGTGAGCGTTTCCAACAGATTAGCCTTGTCGCAAGGGGGCGATCCCGGATTGTCGACCGCCATCGCTCGCATAACATGCTTGCCGCCGTTCCGGTCAATCCATGCTGCACGCAAGCGTGATCTGCCGTGTCGGGCTTTCGCGGAAGACACGCCTACATGATGGCCGTACTTCAATCCCGGGGCCGCCCGACGCGATCATGCGCCCGGACCGGCCAGTCCTGAATGCGATGATGGGGAATGACCATGACCCGCACCAAGATTGCCGTTGCAGCCGCGCTGCTGACGGTCGCGTTGACGCCGACAATGGCCCAGGCACAGTTTTCCGAGCCAGCGGCCTATCAGGCCGCTCATCCTGATCGTGATGTGCTGAACGGCGGCCAGCTCACGCCCGCAGGGCGTGCGGCTCTCGGTCAGCGGGGAATGCCTGATGATGCGTATGCATCGCAGGCCTATCCGCGACCCGTGGTACCGGCCGTGCGCTCCGGCCATCGCCGTCATCGCCGATGATCCAAAGCATGATCCGGAAAAGTGCGAAGCGGTTTTCCGGAAAGATCATGCGTAGACAACAACCCAAAGCGCGATGACGATTGATCCAAATCTCATCGAGCTTTAAACGATCTGCCTGGTGTCGGCAGGCTTCTGCAGCGCGCCGACCAGGATGCGTAGCGCCTCTGCCAATTCCGATCTGTTCCGCGCCGCCCCCAGTGAGACACGTGCCGCATGCGGCGGCGCCCCGTCGACCGTGAAGGCATCGCCGGCGACGACCGCAAGTCCGTTCCGCAGAAGATGTGCCGCGATATCGGGCCGGCCTTCCGGCAGCCGCAACCACAGATGATGGGCGGCGGGCCTGGCCAGGAATTGAAAACCCTTGAGCGTGCGCTGCGCGAGCTGCTGGCGGCCGACCGCCTCGCTGCGGATGGCGGCGATGATGCGATCGGCAATGCCGCTTTCGATCCAATGCGTCACCAGCGCGACCATCAATGGCGCCGGCATCTGCACGGTCGCCTGCAAATACGTGCGCATGTCCCGTTGCGCGCTGCTGTCGGGCGTCACCAGGTAGGCGACGCGCAGCGCGGGCGCGATGCATTTTGACAGTGTGGTCGCGAGATAAGTCCGCTCCGGAATGAGGCTCGCGATCGGCGATGCCGAGCGGTCGAGCAGGCCGTAGGCGTCGTCCTCGATCAGTGTCGTGTCGGCATCGCGAATGATCTTTGCGACGGCATTGCGCCGCTCGGCGGACAGCGTCGCGGTGGTCGGATTGTGCAGCGTCGGAATGAGATAGACGGCCCGTGGCCGGTGCGCGCGGCACGCCTTCGCCAGCGCATCGGGCAGGATGCCGCCGTCATCCATGGCGACGCCGACGAGCTTGACGCCGAGCCGCGTGGCGGCGGCCTTGATGCCGGGGAAGGTGAGCGCTTCCGTCAGAACGATGTCGCCGGGCCGCGCGAGATGGGCGAGCAGGTTGAACAGGATGGTTTGCGCGCCGGGGAAGATCAGGAGCCTGTCGGCCTGCGCATGCGGAACGCGTGCGCGCATCCAACGCGCGGCGATCTCGCGCTCATGCGCGCTGCCGCCGGGCGGCTGATAGTTGAGATACGCCGTCAGTCCCGATTGCGCGCGGATGGCTTCCATGCCGGCGATGATGCGCTCGTCGAGCTGCGCCTCCAGCGGATGCGGCGGCACGTTCATCGAGAGATCGATCGCGACGGGATGCGGCAGGTCGACCGCGCGGCGTGCGCTGGTCTCCGACACGAACGAGCCCTGTCCGACGCGGGCTTCCATGATGCCGCGGCGCCTCGCCTCGGTATAGGCGCGCGTCACCGTGGTCAGGTCGATGCCGAGGGCTTTTGCGAGCGCGCGCTGCGTCGGCAATTGCTGGCCGCGCACCAGCCTGCCCGCAGCAATGTCGGCCTCCATCGCATCGACGATGCGCTGATAGCGCGGGCCGCTCAGCTCCGAGATTGTAGGGGTCCAATCCATGCAATTTAGCGCCATATCCTTTGAATGTATGGATACGAGATATTATTGTATGGATCGTCGAAAAGGAAGAGGTGTGGTCATGTCGGTCTCTCTGGCGCCGGTCTCTCTGGCTAAGGCGATGTGGCGCGGTTTCAGCGGCAAGTGTCCGAGTTGCGGGGAAGGGCACATGTTCGGCCGTTTCCTGAAAGTGGCAGTCGCTTGCGACCATTGCGGCGAGGAGCTGTTTCACCAGCGCGCAGACGACTTTCCCGCCTATCTCGTGATGGTCGTGGTCGGCCATCTCGTGGTTCCGGCGATCCTCGCGGTCGAGACCGCCTATGCGCCGCCGGAATGGTTGCAACTCGCGGTGTGGCTGCCGGTGACGCTGTTCGCCTCGCTCGCGCTGCTGCAACCGACCAAGGGCGCCATCGTCGGGCTGCAATGGCAGCTGGGCATGCACGGTTTCGAGGCGAGCAAGCTGCGGCGCGAGGCCGCCGAGCTTGCACCGGTCCTGGTAAAGGCGGATACGCGCGCGGCCTGAGCGGCGTTTACATCGCGCGGCCGGCCAGTACACTCCGTCGCACCAACAAGAACGATGGAAACGCCGATGCCCGCACGCGCGAAGACCTTCCTGCTTTGTCATGGCGCCTGGTCCGGCGGATGGGCCTGGAAGAAGATGCATCCGCTGATGGCGCAGGCCGGCCATCGCCTGGTGGCGCCGACCTACACCGGGCTCGGCGAGCGCGCGCATCTCGCAAGCCCCACGATCGATGTGGAGACGCACATCCAGGATATCCTCAACGTCATCGCCTTCGAGGATCTCGGCGACATCGTGCTGCTTGGCCATAGCTATGGCGGCATGGTCGCGACCGGCGTCGCCGATCGCGCGCGCGAGCGCGTGACGCAGCTGATCTATCTCGACGCCTTTGTGCCGCGCGATGGCCAATCGCTGTTCGATCTCAATGAGGGCGGCCGCGAGCCGATGCGAAGGGCGGCAAGCTCGGGCGACGGCTATCGCATCCCGCCGAATCCGCCGCCGCCGGACACGCCCCAAGCCGATCTCGACTGGCTCAATGCACGCCGCGTCCCAATGCCGATCAAGTGCTTCGAGACCAGGCTGAGGCTCGAGCACGGCGAGCCGGCGATGCCGCGCAGCTACATCTATTGCACGCGCATCCCGCCGGGCGACGTGTTCGGGCAGTTCGCCAAGCGGACGAAGAGCGAGGACGGCTGGCGCCATGTCGAGCTCGACGCCAGTCACGCGCCGAATGTGACGGCGCCGGAGGCGCTGATGGGCGTGCTGGAGAAGATCGTCGCCTGACTCCCGCTCGTCATTCCGGGGCGTGCGCAGCACGAGCCCGGAATCCATTTCTCCTCCGTCTCCGCCGCTCGATGGATTCCGGGTTCTCGCTTCGCGAGCCCCGGAATGACACCGGTTGAACGACAGGGCGCCCGGCCAAAATGGTGAGGGGTCCGATGCGCTAGCACCGAACCCCTCGTCACTTTAGCAAGACGCGTTTTCTTCACGCGAACCGGAAACCCACTTCGCTCGAAAACGCTTTAGAGTATCAGCCGGCCTGTAAGCCGGGTTCTGTAGGGCACCGTCCGCTTGCGCGAACGATACGTGACGACCATTCCTCTGGGACCGTGTTTGCACATGGCCTCGAGCAACCTACCCGGACGGCGGGCCTGACATCGCCCCGCGGCGTTATCGCTCAAAGCGAACAGCCCGCTTAAGCCGTCCCTATTCGGTTTTGCTCCCGGTGGGGTTTGCCATGCCGGCTCCGTTGCCGGAACCGCGGTGCGCTCTTACCGCACCTTTTCACCCTTACTTCCTCCGAGGAGGAAGCGGTTCGTTCTCTGTGGCACTTTCCCTGGGGTCACCCCCGCCGGACGTTATCCGGCACCGCATGTCAAGGGAGCCCGGACTTTCCTCCCCGGCGGCCTTTCGGCACGTGCCGGAGCGGCCGTCCGGCCGACTGACGGATTACGCATGGGGCATTTGTGACGGTTTCGTCAAGCCGATATCGCGACGCGCGCCTCGCCGGCGAATAATTTATCCTGAAGATGTCGTTTGGTGCGTGTCCCGTTCGACTGGATGTCGGCAACACAGCCGGGCAACAGGAGTGAAGCAATGCAATATCTGCTGATGATCTACCAGAACGAGGTCGAGTACGCGAAGAACGACGCGGCGACCAGCCAGAAGATGCTGGCCGAATACCAGGCCTTCACGCAATCCATCATCCAGGGCGGCAATTTCAAGGCCGGCGACCGCCTGCAGCCGACCACGACTGCAACGACCGTGCGTGTGCGCGAGGGCAAGACGCTGACGACCGATGGTCCGTTCGCGGAAACGCGCGAGCAGCTCGGCGGTTACTATCTCGTCGAGGCGAAGGATCTGAATGCGGCGATCGAGATCGCGGCGCGGATTCCCAGCGCGCGCATCGGCTCGATCGAGGTGCGGCCGATCTGGGTGTATGAGAAGTGACAACTCTCACCTTCGTCATTCCGGGATGCGCCGCAAGGCGCAGGCCCGGAATCCATATCCCCGAATCGTGGTTATGGATTCCGGGCTCGCGGCTTTGCCGCGCCCTGGAATGACGAGAGGGGAGTGATCGCGTTCAATGGCCCTTGGCGAGATCGACAAAATCTTCCGCGACGAGGCGGGGCGGGCGCTGGCCACGCTGATCCGTCTCGTCGGCGATTTCGATCTCGCCGAGGACGCGCTCCAGGATGCCTTTGCCGTCGCGCTGGAACGCTGGGCGGGGTCTGAGGTCCCCGGCAATCCGCGCGCCTGGCTGGTCAATGTCGCCAAGCACAAGGCGATCGACCGCATCCGCCGCCAGGCCGTCTTCCGCGGCAAGCAGCAGGCGCTGGTGCATGAGCTCGAGCTGAACGCGCTGGGCTCCGACGAGCCGCCGACAACGCTCGACGACGACATGCTGCGGTTGATCTTTACCTGCTGCCATCCCGCGTTCGCGCCCGAGGTCCAGGTCGCGCTGACGCTCCGCACCGTCTGCGGGCTCTCGACAGCGCAGGTCGCGCGCGCGTTCCTCGTGGGCGAGGAGGCAATGGCACAGCGGCTGGTCCGCGCCAAGCAGAAGATCAGGCTTGCCGGCATCCCCTATGAAGTGCCCGAGCGCGACGCGCTGGCGCCGCGGCTCGATGGTGTGCTCGCCGTGATCTATCTGGTCTTCACCGAAGGCTATGTCGCGACCGAGGGCGCGGACCTGATGCGGCCCGATCTTGCGGCCGAGGCCATCCGGCTCGGCCGCTTGCTCGATCGGCTGATGCCCGATCGCGCCGGCATCAAGGGGTTGCTGGCCCTGATGCTGCTGCACGACGCCCGCCGCGCTGGACGCGAGACGCCGGCCGGCGACATCGTGCTGCTCGAAGAGCAGGACCGCTCGCTGTGGGACCGCGCGCAGATCGATGAGGGCCTGCGTCTGGTCGACGATGCGCTGCGCGTGCCCGGCCGGCCGCAGCCCTATGCGGTGCAGGCCGCCATCGCCGCTCTGCATGCGCGTGCGGCGAGCTTTGAGGAAACCGATTGGCCGCAGATTGCGGGACTCTACGAGGTTTTGCTGCGCATCAACCCGTCGCCGGTGATCGAGCTGAACCACGCCGCGGCGGTCTCGATGGTCGATGGGCCGGCACGTGCGCTCGATCTCGTCGATGCGATCACCGCGCGCGGCGGGCTTCGCGGCTACGAGCTCTTGCCGGCAGTGCGCGCGGATCTGCTGCGGAGGCTCGGCAGGACGGAGCAGGCGCGCGAGGCCTATCATGCGGCGATGGAAGCGACGCAGCTCGAGCCGTTGCGGAGGCTCTATGCGCGAAGGATGAGGGAGATGGAGTGATGCTCTAGTGCCCCGGAACGCAGCGCAGCGCCTCTATGGCGATGCGCTGCAGAGCCGAGGCCCATCTCGTCGCAACGGGCTGCCCTCGCCGATTGGTCCCGGCTCGCGCTTCGCGCGTCCGGGGCACGAGAGTGAACCGCATGGCCTACGCCGTCACTTCGACGCCACCGTCGTCGCTTCCGCCGGCAGGCTCGCCAGCAGTGCCTGCAATGTCGACAGCGTCGAATGATCCGCAACGCCATCGAGCCGCGCCGGACGGAAATGGCGCTGGAAGGCGGTGACGACTTCCAGCGTCGCGGCGTCGTATTTGCCGGTCAGCGGCACGCCGTAGCCGTACCTTGCGAGCGCCTGCTGCATGCTCAGCACGGCGTCGCTGATGGTGCCGAGCATCAGAGTCTCGCCGCGCACGATCGGAGCGGGCGTGACCCAGTGACCGACGCCGGAATTGGCCAGCGAATGCCATGGAAATTTTTCGCCGGGATCCTTCTTGCGCGCGGGCGCGACGTCGGAATGGCCGAGCACCCGGTGGGCCGGCACCTTGCGCCGGAGCATGATGCCGCGGCACAGCGCGATCACGGCGGCGATCTGGCGCAGCGGAAACTCGGGATAGCCCCAGTCGTGGCCGCGATTGATGATCTCGATGCCGATCGAGCAGGAATTGATGTCGTCCTCGCCGGCCCAGGAAGAGACGCCCGCGTGCCAGGCGCGCTTGGCCTCGGGCACGCATTGCACGATGCGGCCGTCCTCCAGCACGACATAATGTGCCGACACTTCGCTGCCGGCCGTGCATAGCCGTGCCAGTGCGCCCTCGACATCGGGCATGCCGGTGTAGTGCAGCACGATCATGTCCGGCTGCCGTCCCTTGTTGCGCTCGCCATGATTGGGCGAGGGGATGATGTCCGAGACGATCGACGAGTCGGGCTCGAACGTCCGCAGGCTCGCCACGGTCTTGGGAACCGGGAGAACGCGTTGGCGCTTCGAATCAGATCCAGACGGTGTGGACGAACCGGAGGGCATGAGCAGCTCGAACGAACGGAGAGTAGGGCAAGCCCTTCTCTTTACTATTCCTTTACCGTCCACGGCGCGCAATCGCGCGGCGCGGTTAACGGATGCATTTCGGCGGTGTGTGTGGAAGAGGCATCACCCCGCTCGTCACCTTTACGACTTGTATCGAGTCGAGCAACGCTTTCTTAACGCTAAGGGCCGTTACTGAGGGATGAAGTGCCGACCCGCGTCCGGAGGCGGCCAAAGCGTATTTTGGCTCGAAATCCCATGGCTGCCCGACAAATTCCACTGGGAACACTGGGTTTGTGGCCTGGGACGACCGGGCCCGGTAACCATGCTGGACGAGGGCTTTGTCGTGGAACCGCCGCGACGCGTAATGATTCGAGGCGTTATGGGCTTGTTCGTCCCCGATCTTGCTTGGATGTCAGGCCGGTCGGTCGGCAGGCGTTTCGCATGAGTTCGGTTCCGCACATCCCCGTCCTTGGTCGGGAGGCCGTCGCGCATCTCGCTCCGCGCGAGGGCGGCGTCTATGTCGACGCCACTTTTGGTGCCGGCGGCTATAGCCGCGCGATCCTGGAGGTGTCGGGAACCCGACTCATCGCCATTGATCGCGACCGCACGGCGATTGCCGGCGGCGCCGGGCTGGTCGAACGTTCCGCAGGCCGGCTGATGCTGGTCGAGGGCCGCTTCTCCGATCTTGCCGAGGTCTGCGCGGCGCAAGGCGTCGAGGCGATCGACGGCGTCGTGATGGATGTCGGCGTGTCCTCGATGCAGCTCGACCAGGCCGGCCGCGGCTTCTCGTTCCGCCTCGACGGTCCGCTCGACATGCGGATGGGGCAGACGGGCCCGACCGCGGCCGACGTGGTCGCGCATGCGTCGGAAGGCGATCTCGCCGACATCATCTATCTCCTCGGCGAGGAGCGGCATTCGCGCCGCATCGCACGCGCCATTGTCGCGGACCGCCAGGAGACCCCGTTCACCACCACGCGCGCGCTTGCCGATCTCGTCGGAAGGGTGGTCCGCTCAAAGCCGGGGGACATTCATCCGGCAACACGGACGTTCCAGGCGCTGCGCATCTTCGTCAACGAGGAACTCGACGAGCTCCAGGCCGCGCTCGCTGCGGCCGAGCGCATGCTCAAGCCCGGCGGCCGCCTCGTCGTGGTCTCGTTCCATTCGCTGGAAGACCGCATCGTCAAGAATTTTCTCACTGAGCGCTCCAGGACCGGCGGCGGTTCGCGGCATCTGCCGGAAGTGGCGCAAGTGACGCCGAGCTTCCGGGTTCTGACGCGGCGGCCCGTCGTCGCCGGCGAAGACGAAGTTGCGCATAATCCGCGCGCACGCTCCGCAAAGCTGCGCGCCGCCGAGCGCACCGCGGCGCCGGCGCACGAGACCGACGAGGCATCGCCCTGGCCGAAACTCTCCGACGTGATGAGGGGCGGCTAGCGCATGCGCATCATCCACCTCCTCGTCATCGGCGCGCTGATCTTCGCGGCGGCCCATGTCTACCGGATCAAGATGGACTCCACGGCGCGCACCGAGAAGGTGCTGCGGCTGCGTGCAGAGATCCGCGAGGAGCGCGACGCGATCGCGGCGCTGCGGGCCGAGTGGGCCAAGCTCGATGCCCCGCTGCGGCTGCAAGGCCTGTCCGACCGGCATCTGCACCTCAAGCCGGTCAACGGCACGCAATATGACTCGCTGAAGAATCTGCCGGAGCGCCCGCCGCGGATGTTCAGGCCGGGCGATCCCGATCCGATCGGGGCCATGCTGAACGCCATCGAAGCCGCGAGCGATCCCGATACCGTGACGGGCTCCGTGCCTCAGCCCGAGGACAAGCAATGAGCGCGGCAATGCCTGCAAAACCGACCGAGAAGCCGGCTGAACCGTGGCGGCAGCGGCTGATCCGCAGCCTGCTCTACGGGCGCAATGTCGATCGCGCCGTGAAGGCACGAGCGCGCGTGGGGCTTGCGATACTCGCCTTCGCTTCGGTCTATGCCCTGATCGGCGGGCGGCTCGTGATGTTCGCGATCGGCGCGGACGCCCACGGGGCGCGCCGCGCCGCGGCGCAGGAGGTGGTTGCGACCGCGCGGCCCGACATCGTCGACCGCAACGGCGCGATCCTCGCGACCGACGTCAAGGCCGCGAGCCTGTTCAGCGAGCCGCGCCGCATCATCGACAAGGATGAGGCGATCGAGCTCCTGACGGCAACCATTCCAGACCTCGACGAGGCCGAGGTGCGCGAGCGCCTGAAGTCGCGCAAGGGCTTCGCCTGGCTCAAGCGCGAGGTCACGCCGTCGCAGCAGCAGGCCATCCACAAGCTCGGCCTTCCCGGCATCGGCTTCCTGCGCGAGAACAAGCGCGTCTATCCGACGGGCAACGAGGTCGCGCACATCATCGGTCTCGTCAACATCGACAATCAGGGCATCGCCGGCCTGGAGAAGTGGCTCGACAACCAGGGGCTCGCCGATCTCCACCGCGCCGGCTTCGCAACCGACCGGCTGCAGAAGCCGATCGAGCTCTCGGTCGATCTGCGCGTCGAGCATGCGCTGCGTGACGAACTCCTCAAGGCCAAGGACAAGTTCCACGCCAAGGCCGCTTCCGGCATCGTCTCCAACGTCAAGACCGGCGAGATCGTGGCGATGGTCTCGCTGCCGGATTTCGATCCCAACAATCCGAAGGAAGCGCACGACCCCGATCGCATCAACCGCCTGACCACCGGCGTCTACGAGATGGGCTCGACCTTCAAGGCGTTCACGCTGGCGATGGGGCTCGATTCCGGCAAGATCAACCTGAATTCGATGTGGGACGCACGCGGCAACCTGCACTACGGCAAGTTCACCATCCATGACAGTCATCCGCTCGGGCGTTTCATCAACACCAAGGAAGTGTTCACCTACTCGTCCAACATCGGCGCCGCGCGCATTGCGCTTAACCAGGGCGTCGAGGCGCACAAGGCGTTCCTCGCCAAGATGGGCCAGATGACGCGGCTGCGCACCGAGCTGCCGGAGAGCGCGGCGCCGCTGATCCCGCGGCGCTGGAGCGAGTTGAATACGGTCACCGCTGCGTTCGGCCAGGGCCTGTCGGTGGCACCGCTGCAAGCCGTGATGGGCATCAACGCGCTGGTGAATGGCGGCTATCTGATTCCGCCGACATTCATGAAGCGCAGCGAATCCGAAGCGATGGCGATGGCCAAGCGCGTCATCAAGACGGAGACCAGCGACAAGATGCGGTTCCTGATGCGGCTCAATGCCGAAGTCGGCTCGGCGAGAAAGGCGGACGTCAAGGGCTATTACGTCGGCGGCAAGACCGGCACGTCCGAGAAGGTCATCAACGGCCGCTACGCCAAGAAGCGAGTGCTCAACTCCTTCACCGCCATCCTGCCCTGCGACGATCCCAAATATCACGTCCTGATCATGCTGGACGAGCCGCAGGCGCTGCCCGAAACGCATGGTTTCATCACCTCCGGCTGGAACGCGGTGCCGACCGGCGGCAAGGTGATCGAGCGGATCGCGCCGCTCCTGGGCGTCGAGCCGCGGTTCGACCTGCCGCCGTCCGACCGCCTTATTCTTGCAGCATCCAGGACAACCCAGTAATCAATCGGGTGCGCCATCGCCGGTGCTGAGTCGGGTTTTCAAAGGGATTCGGCTTTCCGGCAGGCATGTCGACTGGAAGACCATGAAGCTGCGCGACCTCTTGGGTCAGGATGTTCTGGGCAATGATGCCGCGATCGAGCCTGCTGTTGCGGCGCTCGACGTGAGCGGCATTGCGCTCGACAGCCGCGTGGTCAAGCCGGGCGATCTCTTCGTCGCAATCGCGGGCAGCAAGACCGACGGCGCGCGCTTCATCGATGCGGCAATTGCCGCGGGCGCGATCGCAATCGTTGGCGACCATGCGCCTGCGGCGACCAGGGCGCCGTTTGTCTCTGTGGCCAATCCGCGCCGCACACTGGCGCTGGCCGCGGCAAAGTTCTTTCCCGCGCAGCCCGCCACGATCGCCGCCGTGACCGGAACCAGCGGCAAGACCTCGGTCGCGGCCTTCACACGTCAGATCTGGGAGCGGCTGGGGCATGCCTCCGCCAGCATCGGCACCATCGGTCTCGTCTCGCCCAAACGCACCGTCTATGGCTCGCTGACGACGCCCGATCCGATCGCGCTGCACCGGCAGATCGACGAGATCGCGCGCGAGGGCGTCACCCATCTCGCCTTCGAGGCCTCCTCGCACGGGCTCGACCAGTATCGACTCGACGGCGTGCGCGTCTCCGCCGGCGGCTTCACCAACCTCTCGCGCGACCACATGGACTATCATCCGAGCGTTGCGCATTATCTCGCGGCGAAGCTCCGCCTGTTCCGCGAGTTGGTGCCGCCGGGTGGCGCCGCGGTGATCTCGGCCGATCATGATTGCTCGGCCGAAGCGATCGACGCCGCCAAGGGGCGTGGCCTGCGCGTCATGGCGGTCGGCCGCAACGGCGACGGTGCGGGCGAGGGCATCCGCCTGACGGAGGCCGTGGTCGAAGGTTTCGCGCAAAAGCTCACGCTCGAACATCGCGGCAAGCGCTTCGCCATCCGGCTGCCGCTGGTCGGCGAATTCCAGATCGAGAACGCACTGGTGTCGGCCGGTCTTGCGATCGGCACCGGCAGCGATGCAGCCGACGTGTTCGCGAGCCTGGAGCATCTCGAAGGCGCCAAGGGCCGGCTCGAGCGTGTCGGCGAGCGCAACGGTGCGCCGATCTTCGTCGATTACGCGCACAAGCCCGATGCGCTCGCGAAGGCGCTGCAGGCGCTGCGGCCTTACGCCAAGCGCAGGCTCGTCGTCGTGTTCGGCGCCGGCGGCGACCGCGATGCCGGCAAGCGACCGATCATGGGCGAGATCGCGGCCGAGAACGCCGACGACGTCATCATCACCGACGACAATCCGCGCAGCGAGAAGCCGGAAGCGATCCGCGCCGCGATCCTCGCCACCGCGAAGGGCGCCCGGGAGATCGGCGACCGCGCCGCCGCGATCCGCGCCGCGATCGAGCAATTGGAAGAAGGCGATGCGCTGCTCATCGCCGGCAAGGGCCATGAGACCGGGCAGATCGTCGGCGGAGAAGTTCTGCCCTTCAGTGATCACGAGGCGGTTGCCGCTGCACTAGCGTCGAGGGTTGCATGAGCGCGCCAATATGGACAGTTGCCGAGGTCGCGCGTGCGCTGGGTGTCACCGGATCATTCCCGGACACGGGAATCGACTTCATCACGCAGGACAGCCGGCTGGTGAAACCGGGCAGCCTGTTCGTCGCGCTCAGCGGCACGCCGAGCGGCGGCTTCGTCTCGGCCTTCGCCAGCGCGCGCGACGGCTGGGAGTTCGCGGACAAGGCGGAAGCTTCGGGCGCGGTCGCGATGATCGTGCCGCACGAGATCGCCGGCATCCGCATTCCGCAGATCGTCGTCAGGGACACGCTGATCGACGGTCTCTGGGGCCTTGCACGTGCCGCACGCGCGCGCTTTGCCGGACCGGTGATCGGGCTCACCGGAAGCGCGGGCAAGACCAGCACCAAGGAATTTCTCGCCGCCTATCCCAACGCCTATGCGAGCCCGTCGAGCTTCAACAATTTCTGGGGCGTGCCGCTGACGCTTTGCAATGCAAGGCGAGATGCCAGCCTCTGGGTCGTCGAGATGGGCATGAACCAGCAGGGCGAGATCGCGCGGCTCAGCGAATTGACCCAGCCGACGGTCGCGCTCGTTGTCAACGTGCAGCCCGTGCATCTGGAGAAGCTCGGCTCGCTGGAAGCCATCCGGCGCGAGAAGGTGTCGATCGCGCTCGGCCTGCCCGAGAATGGTGTGCTGGTGCTGCCGGCCGGGATCAAGGCGCCCGAGTGGAAGGGCAAGGTCGTGCGCTTCGGCGGCGAGCATGCCGAGGTGCACGAGGTCGCGCACGCGCCGCACGGCGAGAGCTGGCAGGTCGTGGCCGCGATCGGCAGGAAGGAGATCGCCTTCAGCCTCACCCCTGGCGCGCCGCACCGGGTGCACAATGCGCTGGCAGCGCTTGCCGCCATTCATGCTGCGCATCTCGACGTCGCGACGCTGGCGATCAAGCTCGACCGCGTCGGCATCATGACCGGCCGCGGCGTCGAGCAGGCGGTCGGCGATATCACCGTGATCGACGACAGCTTCAACGGCAATCCGGCCAGCGTGGCGGCTGCGCTGCAAAGCCTCCAGGCGCGCCACGTGAGCGAAGGCCGCCGCATCGCGGTTCTCGGCGACATGCTCGAACTGGGCGAGGACGCACCCAGCTATCATACCGGCCTCGCCAAATATCTCGAAGGCATCGACGGCGTCTACTGCGTCGGTCCTCTGATGCGCCACCTCTACGATGTGCTGCCATCAGGCAAGGGCCTCGGCTGGCACAATGATCCGGCCACGCTGAAACCGGGCGAGGTTGCGAGCCTGCTGAAGGCAGGGGATGTCGTGGTTGTCAAGGGCAGCAAAAAGATGTTCTGGGTCAACAAGTTCGTGCCGGGCCTGATGACCGCCTTGCAGGCGAAGGCGTAAACTGCTTGGAAGGCGCTGTTCCCGAATCCCACCCTTTGTGGCGCTAAGCCGTCCGTTTTCCCAGAGGTCGCGCGACCCATGACGAAAACCAGCGAATGCCCGTGAGGCACGTTGAGGCCAAGATAAAGGCTAGGAACAAGGCCAAGGCTGCGTGTGCAAAGGCGCCATAGGACCGTCTGAATGTTTTACTGGTTGATCGAGCTTTCCAACACATTTCCGGGCTTCGGTGCCGTTCGCACCTTCTTCAACGTCTTCCGCTACATCACCTTCCGCACCGGCGGCGCAGTCGTGACCGGCGCGCTATTCGTGTTCCTGTTCGGGCCCTGGATCATCGACCATCTGCGCATCCGTCAGGGCAAGGGCCAGCCGATCCGCCTCGACGGTCCGCAATCGCATCTCGCCAAGAAGGGCACGCCCACGATGGGCGGGCTGATGATCCTGTCCGGCCTCACCGTCGGCACGGTGCTGTGGGCCAATCCGCTCAACCCCTATGTCTGGATCGTGCTGGCGGTGACGCTCGGCTTCGGCTTCGTCGGCTTCTATGACGATTACCTCAAGGTGACCAAGCAGACCACGACCGGGTTCGGCAGCAAGCTTCGCCTGCTGATCGAGGCGGTGATCGCGCTGGTTGCCTGCTACGCGCTGGTGCGGCTGAACCGCGATCCGGCCTCGACCGCGCTGACGATCCCGTTCCTCAAGGACACCGTGCTGCATTTCGGCTGGTTCTTCGTTATCTTCGGCGCCTTCGTCATCGTCGGCTCCGGCAACGCGGTGAATCTTACCGACGGTCTCGACGGCCTCGCCATCGTGCCGGTGATGATCGCGACCGCGAGCTTTGCGATGATCGCCTATCTCGCCGGCAACGCGGTGTTCGCCGAATATCTCCAGATCAAATACGTCGCGGGTACCGGCGAGCTCGCGGTGCTCTGCGGCGCACTGCTGGGCGCCGGTCTCGGCTTCCTCTGGTTCAACGCCCCGCCGGCCTCGATCTTCATGGGCGACACCGGCTCGCTCGCGCTTGGCGGCATGCTCGGCGCCATCGCGGTCGCGGTGAAGCACGAGATCGTGCTCGCCGTGATCGGCGGCCTGTTCGTGCTGGAAGCGGTCTCCGTCATCGTGCAGGTGGTGTCGTTCAAGCTGACGGGCAAGCGCATCTTCCGGATGGCGCCGATCCATCACCATTTCGAGCAGCTCGGCTGGACCGAGCCGCAGATCGTGATCCGGTTCTGGATCATTTCGGTGATGCTGGCGCTCGCCGGCCTCTCCACCCTGAAGCTGCGCTGACGGTCACGCGATGATCCCTGTCACATCCTTCGCCGGCAAGACGGTCGCGGTGTTCGGCCTCGGCGGCTCGGGGCTCGCCTCCTGCCATGCCTTGAAGGCGGGGGGTGCCGAGGTGATCGCCGCCGACGACAATGCCGAGAACGTCGCCAAGGCGGTGCAGGCGGGTTTCATCAGTGCGGATTTGCGCAACGTTTCCTGGACCAATCTCGCCGCGCTCGTGCTCGCGCCCGGCGTGCCGCTCACTCATCCCGTGCCGCACTGGAGCGTGCTGAAGGCGCGCGAGGCCGGGGTCGAGGTGATCGGCGATATCGAGCTGTTCTGCCGCGAGCGGCGCCGGCACGCGCCGGACGCGCCGTTCGTCGCCATCACCGGCACCAATGGCAAGTCGACCACGACGGCGCTGATTGCGCACCTCACGAAAGTCGCCGGCTATGACACGCAGATGGGCGGCAATATCGGCACCGCGATCCTGTCGCTGGAGCCGCCGCGCATGGGGCGCGTCCACGTCATCGAGATGTCGTCCTACCAGATCGACCTCACGCCCTCGCTCGATCCCTCCGTCGGCATCCTGCTCAATGTCAGCGAGGACCATATCGACCGGCATGGTACGATCGAGCACTACGCCGCGGTGAAGGAGCGCCTCGTCGCCGACGTGCAAGGCGGCGGCACCGCGATCGTGGGCGTCGATGACGGCTATTGCCGCGACATCGCCGACCGGCTCGACCGCGCCGGCAAGAACGTGGTGCGCATCTCGGTCAAGAACCCGCTCGCGTCGGGCATTTACGTCGAGCACGGCACCATCGTGCGCGCCGCGGGCGGCGCCCGCAGCGAGGTCGCCGCGCTCGGCGGCATCGGCTCGCTGCGCGGCCTGCACAATGCGCAGAACGCGGCCTGCGCCGCCGCCGCTGCGCTCGCCATGGGCATCAGTCTCGACGTGCTGCAGAACGGCCTGCGCAGCTTTCCCGGCCTTGCGCACCGCATGGAGCAGGTCGGCCGCTGCGGCAACGTGCTGTTCGTCAATGATTCCAAGGGCACCAACGCCGACGCGACCGCGCATGCGCTGTCGTCGTTTGCCGACATCTTCTGGATCGCCGGCGGCAAGCCGAAGGCAGGCGGCATCACTGGCCTGACCGGCTTCTTCCCGCGGATCCGCAAGGCCTATCTGATCGGCGAGGCCGCGCAGGAATTTTCGGGCACGCTGGGCTCCGTCCCGCACGAGATCAGCCAGACCCTCGACGTCGCGGTCGAGCACGCCGCGCGCGATGCGGAAGCCTCGGGCCTCACGGATGCCGTCGTGCTGCTGTCGCCGGCCTGCGCATCGTTCGACCAGTACCGCAATTTCGAGATCCGCGGCACCAAGTTCCGCGAACTGGTGCAGGCGCTGCCGGGCGTGAAGCCGGTGGTGTGAGTTATGTCGCGCCGACGCTGGATCGGAATTGTCGTCGCTGCTCTTGCTGTTCCAGTCGCCGCGGGTTTTGTCTTCGTTGTTGTCGTCGACAATCTCATGAGCGGCTTCGGTGCGTGCCGCGTCGTTCGCCAGCGCGCATTCGCCTCGCCTAGCGGCAGCAAGCTGGTTGTCGTGGTCTGGAAGTCATGCGGCGCGACGGTCTCCGACAGCACGCAAGCCAGCATCATCGCGCGCGGCCGACCTTTCTCAGCGTGCGTGGGCATCTTGATCCTGTCGTCGCCTGGAGCAGTGAGCGGGCGGTGAGGATCGGTTTCATTCCCGGGCCAGATCAGATCTACAAGCGCGATCAGCGCGCGGGGGACGTTGCGATCAACTACGAATAGGGGCTCTCGTGTCCCGGACGCGGCGCGGCACGAAGTGACGCTCCGCAGAGCCGGGACCCAGGCCGCTACACGATACACTGCCGCGATATGGGCCCCGGCTCTGCAGCGCACACGCCGCAAAGGGGCGGCGCGGTGCGCTGCGTCCGGGGCACGAGACTCTCCACAACTTGATCCATCATGTTAACCCTCCGGTAACCAACCTCGGCGACCAATGGACCGACCTCCGTCCGAAAGCGGCCGCCCATGCTCTCCCGTGAAGAACGCACCCCCTTTTCCGAGTGGTGGTGGACCGTCGACAAGCCGCTGATGGGCGCCATCCTGGCCTTGATGCTGACCGGCGTGATCCTGTCGCTGGCGGCGAGTCCGCCGGTTGCGACCCGCATCGGGCTCGATCCCTTCCATTTCTTCAGCCGCCACGTGCTGTTCCTGGTGCCGTCCTGCATCGTGCTCGTCGGCGTGTCCTTCCTGTCGCCGCGCGCCATCCGCCGCAGCGCGCTCATCATCTTCGCGATCAGCATCATCCTGATCGTGCTCACGCTCGCGATCGGTCCTGAGGTGAAGGGCTCGCGGCGCTGGATCACGCTGCTCGGCGTCAACATCCAGGCCTCAGAGATTGCCAAGCCGTCGTTCGTCGTGATCGCGGCATGGCTGTTCGCGGAATCGACCAGGCGGCCGGAGATGCCAGCGACCTCGATGGCGGTGGTGCTGCTCCTGATGCTGGTCGCGCTGCTGGTGATGGAGCCCGATTTCGGCCAGACCATGCTGGTCCTGATGGTGTGGGGCTCGCTGTTCTTCATCGCGGGCATGCGGATGATCTGGGTATTCGGTCTCGCAGGTCTCGGCGCCGCGGGCCTGTTCAGCGCCTATCTGTTCGTCCCGCACGTCGCCGGCCGCATCAGGCGTTTCATGAATCCGGCCTCCGGCGACACTTTCCAGGTCGATACCGCCATGGAAGCCTTCTACAACGGCGGCTGGTTCGGCCTCGGACCGGGCGAGGGCATCGCCAAGCGCAGCTTGCCGGACAGCCACACCGACTTCGTGTTCGCGGTCGCCGCCGAGGAGTTCGGCATCATCCTGTGCCTCGCCATGCTGGCGCTGTTCGCCTTTGTCGTGATCCGCACGCTGTCGCGGGCCTACGCCAACGAGGACATGTTCTCGCGCTTCGCGGCCTCGGGACTTGCGATCCTGTTCGGCGTGCAGGCCGCGATCAACATGTCGGTGAACCTGCAGTTGATTCCAGCCAAGGGCATGACGCTGCCGTTCATCTCCTATGGCGGCTCCTCGATCGTGTCGCTGGCCTATGGTGTCGGCATGATGCTGGCTCTGACGCGGCTGCGCCCACGCACCGAGGTCGAAGCCAGCGGCCACGCCGAGGCGATGCGGAGTTATGCATAACCACTCTCGTGTCCCGGACAAGCGAAGCGCAGATCCGGGACCCAGAATGCCGCGCGCATGGGCCCGGTTCAGCAGCGCACCACGCTGCGAAGAGCGGCGCGTTGCGCTGCGCCCGGGTACGCACACCGTCTCGCCATGTTGGATGAACCGCTGTAAAACTGCCCGCCATGGACACGTCCCCCCTGATTCTTCTCGCCGCGGGCGGCACCGGCGGCCATCTGTTTCCGGCCGAGGCGCTCGGCGTCGAATTGATCCGGCGCGGCTTTCGCGTCCGCCTCGTCACCGACGAGCGCGCGCTGCGCTATAGCGGGTTGTTCAGCAAGGACATGATCGACGTCGTGGCAAGCGAGACCGCGCGCGGCCGCAATCCGTTGCAGCTCGCCTATGCCGGCCTCACGCTCGCCGCGGGCACGCTCTCGGCCTACCGCCTGATCAAGCGGCTCAAGCCGGTCGCCGTCGTCGGCTTTGGCGGCTACCCGACGTTGCCGCCGCTGGTCGCAGCGAAATACGCCGGCGTGCCCGGCATCATTCACGACGCCAATGCCGTGCTCGGCCGCGCCAACCGGTTTCTGTCGGGCCGGGTCCGCGCCATCGCAACGTCCTTGCCCGGCGTGCTCGACCGCGATCCGGCGCTGGCGAGCAAGACCACGACTGTCGGCACCCCGATGCGGCCGGCGGTTCTCGCCGCCGCTGCGGTAAAGTATAGCCCCCCCGAAGTGAATGGTCCGCTGCGCCTGCTCGTCGTCGGCGGCAGCCAAGGCGCGCGCATCATGGCCGACATCGTACCCGGCGCGATCGAGCGGCTCGAGCCTGCGTTATGGAGCCGCCTCGTTCTCACCCAGCAGGTGCGCGAAGAGGACATGAGCCGCGTGCGCGCGATCTATGACAAGCTCAAGATCAAGGCGGAGCTCGCGCCGTTCTTCACGGATCTGCCGGCGCGGCTCGCCTCCAACCATCTCGTGGTGTCGCGCTCCGGCGCCGGCACCGTCGCCGAGCTCGCGGCGATCGGCCGGCCCTCCATCCTGGTGCCGCTGCCCGGCTCGATCGACCAGGACCAGTTCGCCAATGCCGGCGTGCTGGCCAAGGTCGACGGCGCGATCCGCATCCCGCAGACCGAGTTCACCTCCGACCGCCTTGCCGCCGAAATCTCCGGCCTTGCCGCCGAGCCCGCGCGCCTCGCCGCCATGGCCGCGGCCGCGAAGGGGGCAGGGCGGCTCGATGCGGCCGAGAGGCTGGCGGATCTCGTGGTGAAGACCGCCGGAATTTAGCCTCCGCGCCGTTCAAGCTTGCACATGGGTCGCTCGGCTCGATGGTCGCACGCGCGGCAGGTTCAATCGTGCCCGGTGGAGGATTTGTTGGTGGCAGGCCTGCTGATTCACTCCCTCGCGGAGTTTTCCGATCTGGTCCTCGAGGCACTCAGGCTCGCGGATGCGCGCGAGATCGTCGAGATCGGCTCGGAATATGGTGGCATGTCGCCTTTCCTTGCCGCTCATTGTCGTGAGCGCGGCGGACATCTCACCGCCGTCGATCCCGCGCCGAAGCACGAATTCATGGAGTGGCTGAAGATCAGCCCGGACGTTCGCCATCTCGCAAAAACGAGCCTGGAGGCGTTCGCCGATGTCGACGAGGCCGATGCCTGGGTCGTCGATGGCGATCACAATTGGTACACGGTCTACAACGAGCTCGGCCACATCGATGCGATCAGCCGTCGCGCCGGCAAGCCGCTTCTGGTCTTCGTGCACGACATCGGCTGGCCGTGTGGTCGACGCGATTTCTACTATGCGCCCGAGCGAATTCCAGCCGAGTATCGCCACGCCTACAGCTTTGACGCCGGTGCGGTTCCCGGTCAGGCAGCCCTCGTCAAAGGGCGCGGCTTTCGCGGCATGGGCCAGTTCGCGTTTGCCGAGGTCTCCGGCGGTGCGCGCAACGGCGTGATGACGGCGATCGACGACTTTCTGGCCGACGCGCTCAGGGGCGGCCGCGAGCTCGGCTTTGCCGAGATCCCGGCCGTATTCGGGCTCGGCGTGATCTTCGATCTGGACGCGCCCTGGAGCGCGCCGCTCGCCGATCTCCTGTTGCCGTATCATCAGAACAAGCTTCTCGGCGCACTCGAGGCCAATCGCCTGCGCAACTATCTTCGCGTGCTCGATCTCCAGGATGCGGCGGCCGCGCGAACCGGCTCCCTCTGACCGCAGCGGCGACATGGTCCCCGTGATCCGAGTGCGAGCCTCGCGATCCGCGAAACCGGCCAAAATGGGGCATCCAACCGGGAAATTACCTCGTTTGGAGGCCGTACCGGGCTTGTCCCGATCCGTCCGGTCTTGCATGAAGTGGAGGAGATTCGCCGCTGGCCGGCCACGACGGGGGTAATGCCGCGGCCGCAGCCGGACTAGACAGAGATACAGCCATGAGACTGCCGCGCGAGATCGGACCCATCCACTTCGTCGGGATCGGCGGGATCGGCATGAGCGGCATCGCCGAGGTGCTGGTCAATCTCGGCTATGCCGTGCAGGGCTCGGACGCCTCCGACAACTACAATCTCGACCGTCTGCGCAAGAAGGGCGCGAAGGTTTCGGTCGGCCACAAGGCCGAGAATGTCGATGGGGCCGAGGTCGTGGTCGTGTCCTCCGCGATCAAGCGCGACAATCCGGAATTGATGGCAGCGCGCGAGAGGCGCATTCCCGTGGTGCGCCGCGCCGAGATGCTGGCCGAGCTGATGCGCCTGAAGAGCTGCGTCGCCATCGCCGGCACCCACGGCAAGACCACGACGACCACGATGGTCGCAACGCTGCTCGACGCCGGCGGGCTCGATCCCACCGTGATCAACGGCGGCATCATCAATGCCTACGGCTCCAACGCGCGGCTGGGGGCCGGCGACTGGATGGTGGTGGAGGCCGACGAGAGCGACGGCACGTTCCTGAAGCTGCCGACCGATGTCGCGATCGTCACCAATGTCGACCCCGAGCATCTCGATCATTTCAAGACCTTCGAGGCCGTGCAGGACGCCTTCCGTCACTTCGTCGAAAATCTGCCGTTCTACGGCTTTGCCGTGATGTGCATCGATCATCCGGTTGTGCAGAGCCTCGTCGGCAAGATCGAGGACCGCCGCATCATCACCTACGGGGAAAATCCGCAGGCCGATGCGCGCCTGGTCGATCTCACCGCGGGCGGCGGCGGCTCGAAGTTCAAGGTCGTGATCCGCGACCGCAAGGAAGGCACCACGCACGAGATCCCCGACCTCGCGCTGCCGATGCCGGGCCGGCACAACGCCTCCAACGCGACGGCGGCGATTGCGGTCGCTCACGCGCTCGGTGTGTCCGACGACGAGATCCGCAGTGCCATCGCAGGTTTCGGTGGTGTCAAGCGCCGCTTCACCAAGACCGGCGAATGGAACGGCGTCACCATCATCGACGATTACGGCCATCACCCCGTGGAGATCGCGGCGGTGCTGAAAGCGGCGCGCGATTCCTACACCGGCAAGGTCATCGCCGTGGTGCAGCCGCATCGCTACACCCGCCTGCAATCGCTGTTCGAGGAATTCTGCACCTGCTTCAACGATGCCGATGCGGTGATCGTGGCCGATGTCTATTCCGCAGGCGAAGCGCCGATCGAGGGCATCGACCGCGATCACTTCGTCGCCGGCCTGCGCGCCCACGGCCATCGCGAGGTGATCCCGCTGCCGGCGGCATCGGAGCTGGCGGGCATCGTCAAGGGGCTCGCGAAGCCCGGCGATCTCGTCGTGTGCCTGGGGGCCGGCAACATCACGCAATGGGCGTATGCATTGCCCGGCGGATTGAAGGCGCTGGGGTGAGCATGCGCTTGTGCAGCTCCTATGCCGCCACGCGGCACACCGCGCTCCCTCCCCCCTTGTGGGGGAGGGCGGGGGAGAGGGGTAGCCACAAACTCCGTTCTCGCTTGGGGCTACCCCCCTCCCTGACCCTCCCCCACAAGGGGGGAGGGAACGGTCAAAGCGTGCTCTCCTCACTTGAGGATGCGGTATGAGCTTCCCCGACATCATCCCCTCACTCAAAGCCGCGATGCCAGACTTGCGCGGCCGGCTGCTCGCCAACCAGTCGCTCGCCGAGCTCACCTGGTTTCGCGTCGGCGGCCCGGCGCAGGCGCTGTTCACGCCGGCGGACGAGGACGATCTCGCCTACTTCCTCGCGCATCTTTCTCCCGACATTCCGGTCTATGTCGTCGGCGTCGGCTCCAACCTGATCGTGCGCGACGGCGGCATCGCGGGAATCGTGATCCGCCTGGCGCCGCGCGCCTTCGGCGATGCCAGCGCGAGCGGAGACATCGTTACCGCCGGCGCGGCCGCGCTCGACAAGCGCGTGGCGGAGGTGGCGGCGTCCGCGAATATCGGCGGGCTCGAATTCTACTTCGGCATTCCCGGCACGATCGGCGGCGCGCTGCGCATGAATGCGGGCGCCAATGGCGGCGAGACCAAGGATGTGCTGATCGAGGCGAGGGGGGTGGGGCGCGACGGCACGAAGCATGTCTTCTCCAATGCCGACATGAAGTTCGTCTACCGCAACAGCGGCGTCGATCCCTCCATCATCTTCACCTCCGCCCGCTTCCGCGGCGAGATCAGGGATTCGGAAGCAATCCGTGCGCGCATGGCGGAGGTGCAAAGCCATCGCGAGACTGCGCAGCCGATCCGGGAAAAGACCGGCGGCTCGACCTTCAAGAACCCGCCAGGACACTCCGCCTGGAAGCTGATCGACGCCGCCGGGTGCCGCGGCCTGCGCGTTGGCGGCGCGCAGGTCTCCGAGATGCACTGCAATTTCCTGATCAACACCGGCGATGCCTCCGCGCACGATATCGAGACGCTCGGCGAGACCGTGCGCGAACGGGTGAAGGCAAATTCCGGAATCGAGCTACACTGGGAAATCAAGCGGATCGGGGTGTCCGCGTGAGTGTCGTTCCGGGGCGGTGCGAAGCACCGAACCCGGAACCTCGAGATTCTCTGGGGCGCACTTGCGCACTATGGTTCGCGCTTTGCGCGCCCCGGAATGACAAAGAAACAGAGGCAGCGAATGCGCATCACCATTCTTTTCGGCGGCTCCAACCGGGAGCGTCTGGTTTCGGTCGCCTCGGCCCAGGCCCTGCATCAGGCCTTGCCCGAGGCCGATCTCTGGTGGTGGGACGTCGAGGACAAGGTGCATGTCGTGCAGTCCAAGCAACTGCTCGAACACGCCCGTCCCTTCGAGGACGAGTTCAAGCCCGGCACGCGTGGCATTCCGCTGGATCAGGCATTGGACCAGGCCAAGGCTGAGAACCGCGTGCTGGTGCTCGGCCTGCATGGCGGGCGGGCCGAGAACGGCGAATTGCAGGTGATGTGCGAGACGCGCGGCGTGCCCTTCACCGGCTCGGGCTCGGCCTCCTCGCACCTCGCCTTCGACAAGCTCGCGGCCAAGCGGTTCGCCGCCCTCGGCGGCGTGACGCCGCCATCGAACGTTGCGCTTGATCACATCGACGAGGCCTTCGCCGAATACGGACGGCTGATCGCGAAGCCGGCGCGCGACGGCTCGAGCTACGGGCTGATCTTCGTCAACGCCAAGCAGGACCTCGTCGCCGTCCGCAATGCGGCCAAGCACGAAGAGTACGTGATCGAGCCCTATATCGCCGGCGTCGAGGCGACCTGCGGCGTGCTGGAGCGCACCGATGGCTCGATCGTCTCGCTGCCGCCGATCGAGATTATCCCGGGCGAGGGCAATTTCGACTATGCCGCGAAATATCTCCTGAAGTCGACCCAGGAGATCTGTCCCGGCCGCTTCGCCCCCGAGATCACCGCCGCGCTCGAGGAGCAGGCGATGCTGGCGCATCGCGCGATGTCCTGCACCGGCTATTCCCGCTCGGACTTCATCGTCTCGGACAAGGGCCTCGTCTATCTCGAGACCAACACGCTCCCCGGGCTGACCAAGTCCTCGCTCTACCCAAAGGCGCTGAAAGCGGCGGGCATAGAGTTCGTCGACTTCCTGCGCGGCCTGGTCGAGCTCGCCGGGCAGCGCGTGCGGAAATAATCGGAACTGGTTAACGGCCGGATCGGCGAAATCGCCCGGTTTGGCGGCCAAAATCGGTAAAATGCCGGACATCGCGCCACAAATGCCGGATATCGCCGGGCAAAATGCGCATGTCGTTAACGAATTTTACCTTTTGTTTACCAGGACGTCCGAAGGTTAACGCTGGCGGCGCATATGGCGCTTTGGCTGCCGGCGCGTGAGCTGTCGCGGGTGATGTCACCTCCAGCGAACGCTTTGAAGGGGAGAGGTTTTCTTCTGCTGAAGACCAGCACCCGGCCCGGCAGGTCCGAGACGTCATGTTCGCCAGGATCCGCGCGCTGTCGCGGCGAAACTGTTGACGAGCTCGTGCAATGGATGGAGCAGGAAGCCTCACCCGATCGCTTTTCAGATCGCTGAGGCCCCAAGCTGACCTGAAGGCGGCCGCTGTCGGAGCGGTCGTGCTTCTGCGCGAGTGGGTGCAGGACAAGCGCCAGCAAAGACTCCAGGCCGCGCGCACCGCCGCCAAGGACAAGATCAAGAGCAGGGCCAAGGCCGTCGTCGAGCGTGAGCCGACACCGCGCGTCGTGGCGCTGGTCGAGCGCTATCTGCCGCACCGGGTCGGACTCGGCATGACCGTGCTGCTGCTGATCGGGAGCTGCGGCTTCGGCATCGTCAAGGGCGGCCATCTCCAGGACTTCGTCACCGCTGTCAGCGACGCCCGCAACGCGCTGGCCAATTCCGCCGGCTTCCGCATCACCTCGGTCGTGATCAACGGCCGCAAGCAGCTCACCCAGGACGAGATCCTCGCCATCGGCGGCATCAGTGGCCGCTCCTCGCTGCTGTTCCTCGACGCCGAAGCGGTGCGCGACAAGCTCAAGGCCAATCCCTGGATCGCGGATGCGACCGTGCTGAAGCTGTATCCGGGCCAGCTCATGATCGAGCTCACCGAGCGCAAGGCGTTCGCGCTGTGGCAGGAGGCCGGCCGGCTCTCCGTCATCGCCGATGACGGCGCCGTGCTCGAACCCTACGTCTCGCGCCGCTTCCTGTCGCTGCCGCTCGTGGTCGGCAAGGGGGCCGATACGCAGGCGCGCGATTTCCTCGCGCTGCTGGCGCGCTATCCGCAGGTCAATTCGGTGATGAAGGCGGCGATCTTCGTCGGCGAGCGGCGCTGGAATCTGCGGCTCAAGGACGGTCTCGACATCCGCCTGCCCGAGCAGGACGTCGGCAACGCGCTTGCGATGCTGTCGAAGCTCGACAAGGACGACAGGCTGTTCTCCCGCGACATCGTCGCCGTCGACATGCGCCTGCCCGATCGGCTGGTGGTGCAGCTGTCCGAGGACGCTGCCAAGGCGCGCGAAGATCAGTTCAAGGACAAGAAGAAAAAGAAGGCCGGGGATTCCGCATGACCGGTCTCGATCGCACCCAGACGCCGAAGACGCGCCCGATGCCGCACAAGCGCGGCGGCATCGTCGCCTGCCTCGACATCGGCACCAGCAAGATCGCCTGCATGATCGCGCGGCTGAAGCCGTCGCCCCCGAGCGATGCGCTGCGCGGCCGTACCCATGCGGTGGAACTGATCGGATACAGCCAGATCCAGTCGCGCGGGATGAAGGCCGGCGCGGTGATCGATCTCGGCGAATGCGAGCAGGCGGTGCGCCAGGCGGTCGGGCTCGCGGAGAAGATGGCCAAGGTGCGGGTCGAGTCGGTACTGCTCTCGGTCTCCGGCGGCCGGCTCTCCGGCCAGCTGGTCGAAGCCGCCGCGGACATCCGTGGCGGCGCCGTGACGCCGGCCGATGTCAACCGCGTCACCTCCACCGGCATGCGCCACGCCACCGGCGAGGGCCGCACCGTGCTGCACGCGCTGCCGGTCGGCTACACGCTCGATGGCGTCAAGGGCATCCGCGATCCCCGCGGCATGGTCGCGCACCAGTTCGGGGTCGACATGAACGTCGTCACCTGCGATGCCACCGTGGCGCGGAACCTGATGCTGGCGGTGGAACGCTGCCACATCAATGTCGAAGCCATGGCGGCGAGCCCCTATGTGGCCGGCCTGTCGGTGCTGACCGACGACGAGGCCGATCTCGGCGCCGCCGTCGTCGAGATGGGCGCGGGCACCACCACGATCGCGGTCTATGCCGGCGGCCGTTTCGTGCATGCGGCGGGTTTTGCGGTCGGCGGGCAACACATCACGATGGATCTGGCGCGCGGACTCTCCGCGACCATTGCCGATGCCGAGCGAATCAAGACGTTATACGGCACCGTCATCACCGGCGGATCGGACTCGCGTGAGCTGATGTCTGTGCCGACAGCCGGTGACGAGCAGGATCTGCCGCAGATCGTCTCCCGCGCCACCATCGCGAACATCGTCAAGCACCGTGCCGAGGAAGTCTTCGAAATGGTTCGGGACAAGCTGAAGGATTCGCCCTTCGCCGCAGAGCCCAACGGCCGCGTCGTGCTGTCGGGCGGCGCCTCGCAGCTCACCGGCCTCGTCGAGCTCGGCACCCAGATTCTCGGCCGGCCCGTGCGGGTCGGCCGTCCGCTCGGTTTCGGCCGGCTGCCCAACGAGGCGAAGAACGCCGCGTTCGCGGTGCCGGCCGGACTCCTCGTCTACCCGCAATATGTTCACCTCGAACATGTCGAACCGCGGCATACGCGGCAGCAGGTCAGGACAGGGACCGGCGGATATTTCGGAAAGGTCGGACGATGGCTACGCGAGGGCTTCTGATGACGGCTTTCCGCAATCTTCGATTTTCACCAACTCCCGCGGCCGCCGGCCGGGGCGAACCCACGCGCGCGTGATCGAGAGGCAACCATGACCATCAGCATCAATGTTCCTGATATTCACGAACTGAAGCCCCGGATCACCGTGTTCGGCGTCGGCGGCGCCGGTGGCAACGCCGTCAACAACATGATCACGGCGGGCCTGCAGGGCGTCGATTTCGTTGTCGCCAACACCGACGCGCAGGCGCTGACGATGTCGAAGGCGCAGCGCATCGTGCAGATGGGCACGGCGGTCACGCAAGGCCTTGGTGCCGGCTCGCAGCCGAACGTCGGCGCCGCCGCGGCGGAAGAGGTGATCGACGAGCTGCGCGACCATCTCTCGGGTGCCAACATGGTGTTCGTCACCGCCGGCATGGGCGGCGGCACCGGCACCGGCGCCGCTCCCGTCATCGCCAAGACCGCGCGCGACATGGGCATCCTCACCGTCGGCGTCGTGACCAAGCCGTTCCACTTCGAAGGCGGCCGCCGCATGCGCACCGCCGAAGCCGGCATCAACGAGCTTCACAAGGTCGTGGATACGCTCCTGATCATCCCGAACCAGAACCTGTTCCGGGTCGCCAACGAGAAGACCACCTTCGCCGACGCCTTCGCCATGGCCGACCAGGTGCTCTATTCGGGCGTCGCCTGCATCACCGACCTGATGGTCAAGGAAGGCCTGATCAACCTCGACTTCGCCGACGTCCGCGCCGTCATGCGCGAGATGGGCAAGGCGATGATGGGCACCGGCGAAGCCTCCGGCGACAAGCGCGCGCTGACCGCCGCGGAAGCCGCGATCGCCAACCCCCTGATCGACGACAGCTCGATGAAGGGCGCCAAGGGCCTCCTCATCTCCATCACCGGCGGCAAGGACCTCACTCTGTTCGAGGTCGACGAGGCCGCGACCCGCATCCGCGAAGAAGTCGACCAGGACGCCAACATCATCGTCGGCGCGACCTTCGACGAAGCGCTCGACGGCCTGATCCGCGTCTCGGTGGTCGCCACCGGCATCGAGCAGGCCGCGATCGCCCGCAACAGCCAGGCGACCTCCGCGCCCGTCGCAAATCCGGCACCGCAGGCGCAGCAGGCCGCCGCACCTGCCGCCGTTGCCGAGAGCCGTCTCGCCGACCTGACCGCGCGGCTCCGTGCCGACAACCAGCGTCTGGCCGAACGCGCCCAGAAGCTGGATGCGCAGAGCCCGGCCGCCGCGCCGGCTCCGGGTGCTGCCGCGCCCCGTCCCAACGTCGAGCGCGCTGCGCTCGCCGCCATCGCCGCTGCCGTTGCCGAAGCCCCGCAGGCGCCGGCGCCGACGCAGACCTATGGCGACGTCACCGTGCGGCCGATCGCGCAGAAACCGACCCTGTTTCCGGAGCCTGACATGGCTCCGGTCGCGATGCAGGAGCCGATGACGCCCGAAAACTTCATTCCGCCGCAGGCGGAACGTCCGCCGGTCCGCGCGCCGCGGATGCCACGTATCGAGGAACTGCCGATGCCGGCCCAGGCCGAGATTCGTCAGGCCCGCGGCGAGGCCGAGGAAGAGACCCCGCAGAAGACCCGCCTGTCGCTGCTGCAGCGCCTCGCCAATGTCGGCCTCGGCCGTCGCGACGAGGAGAGCGAGCCGCCGGTCGCCGCCCGCGCCGCCGGCCCCGCCATGCCGCCGCTGCCCGAGCGGCGCCAGCAGAAGACCGTGGCGCAGCAGATCGCAGCCAGCGAGCCGGTATCTGAGTATGCCCGTCGTCCCGCGCCGCAGGGCCTGGATATGCACGGCCGCCCCGCGCCTGTTGCGCCGGCGCCACAGGGTGACGATCATCTTGATATCCCGGCCTTCCTGCGGCGGCAGGCGACCTGAGGATTGTTACAATAAGGCAGACGGAAAAAGGTCCCGGCAGCAAGCTTGCCGGGACCTTTCCTTTTCTCTCGCCCAGACCCGTATTTTTCTGCCAAGCAACTGATTTTAAATCATTAATTACACATTCGGTGGTTCAGTAAAACTGCCGATAACCGCCCCGAGCCGGGGCTCAATTTGGTTAAGCCTTGGCGCGAATACGGCGGGTTTGGGGTAACAATCGGTAAAAAAGCGTGAGTTGGCGCTGTTTGAGGCAGTGACTATGGTTTGCCGTGACTTGGGGATACGGATTCGCGGGGCGCCGGCACTGGCCGGCGAAGCGGGTTTGTATAAGTCGCGATGGTCGTAGTGGGGCGGTTCCTGATGAAACTCAACCGGCAAACAACGCTTCGTGCGCAAGCCTCTGTGGCAGGCGTAGGCGTTCATTCCGGTCTTCCCGTCACTCTCACCCTCGGGCCTGCGCCTGTCGACGCAGGTTTTATTTTTATCCGTACGGGCCTCGAGGGAAGCGACCGTGAAGTTCAGGCGACCGCCGAGCAGGTGGTGGCGACCGACTTCGCGACCGTTCTTGGCGACCGCAGCGGGCCGCTGGTATCCACTGCCGAGCACGTGCTTGCCGCACTGCGGGGCATGGGCGTCGACAACGCTACCATCGAGATCGATGGTCCCGAAGTGCCGATCATGGACGGCAGCGCCGCGGCCTTCATTGCGGCGATCGACCAGGCCGGCATCGTCACCCAGCCGGCGCAGCGCCGTCTCATTCAGGTTTTGAAGCCGATCTCGGTCAAGCTCGGCGACTCCTTCGGCGAGATCAGGCCACACGCCAGCGGGTTCCGCGTCGAGGTCGAGATCGACTTCACCAATCCCGTCATCGGCCAGCAGAACTACGTCTTCGACCTCAACCCTGAAGGTTTCCGCCGCGAAATCGGCCGGGCCCGGACGTTCGGTCTGATGTGCGATGTCGCGCGGCTCTGGAGCGCGGGCTATGCCCTCGGCGCTTCCTTCGACAACACCGTCGTGTTCGACGAGGAGCGGCTGCTCAATCCCGAGGGCCTGCGCTACGCCGACGAATGCGCCCGCCACAAGGTGCTCGACGTGATCGGCGACCTGTCGCTGGCCGGCCTGCCGCTGCTTGGCGCCTACCGCTCGGTGCGTGGCGGCCACAAGCTCAACCACGCTGTCCTGACCGCGCTGCTCGCCGACCGTACCGCCTGGCGCGTGGTCGAAGGCGAGGCTGCCCGCCGCACCGCGCGTCCCGTGGGCGAAGTCGGTCGCGGTATCGTCGGTGGCCGGGTTGCCGCGGCGTTCGGACCGGACGTGTCCTGAAAGAGACCCGTCGCCTCGGCTTTCGGTTGGCGACCCCACCCGGGAAACTCCTGGTAACCAAGATCGGCTAGGATTGCGGCACGTTCGCCTTAATCCGGGCGAAATGCCTGCCTATCCGGTGGGTTAACGATCGTTTGTCGGATACATTGGCGTGGTCGCATGGCAGGCACCACGATTACAATTCGCGCCCAGGACGGGGTTCGTGGGCTGGCGGACACCGCATCACAGGGCGTCAGGGCTTAAACTCATGTCGGCACAGCGTATGACGCGCGGATATTTCTCGGTCTCGTCGCGAGCCCGTGGGCTGCTGCAGGCCGTCACCTTCATCATGCTCGCGCTGCCGCTCGCCGGCTGCGGCACGGGCTCGCTCTGGGACAAGTTCACTGCCAAGGACGACACCTTCGTCGAGGAGCCCGCCGACAAGATCTACAATGAGGGCCTGTACCTCATGAACGAGAAGAAGGACATGAAGGCGGCGACCAAGAAGTTCGAAGAGGTCGACCGCCAGCATCCTTATTCCGACTGGGCCCGCAAATCGCTGCTGATGTCGGCCTATGCGTCCTATCAGGGCGGCGACTATGACGGCTGCATCGGCGCTGCCACCCGCTACGTCACGCTGCATCCGGGCAGCCCGGACGCGGCCTATGCGCAATATCTGATCGCCGCCTCCCATTACGACCAGATCCCGGACATCAGCCGCGACCAGTCCCGCACCGAGAAGGCGATCGCCGCTCTCGAAGAGGTGGTGCGCAAATATCCGACTTCCGAATATGCGACTTCGGCCAAGGCCAAGATCGAAGGTGCGCGCGACCAGCTCGCCGGCAAGGAAATGAACGTCGGCCGCTACTACGCGCAAAAGCGCGACTACACGGCCGCGATCAACCGCTACAAGACCGTCGTCACGCAGTACCAGACCACCCGCCATGTCGAGGAGGCGCTGTTCCGGCTCACTGAGGCCTATATGGCGATCGGCATCGTCGGCGAGGCGCAGACCGCGGCGGCGGTGCTTGGGCACAATTTTCCTGACAGCCGCTGGTACAAGGACGCCTATAATCTTGTAAAATCCGGCGGTCTCGAGCCGAGCGAGAATCAGGGGTCCTGGATCAGCAAGACCTTCAAGAGAATGGGTCTCGGCTAGGAAATAGGGTTCCATGCTGGCGCGTCTGTCGATCCGTGACATCGTCCTGATCGAACGGCTCGATATCGAATTCGCCTCGGGCCTCGCGGTTTTGACCGGCGAGACCGGTGCGGGCAAATCCATCCTGCTCGATGCCTTTGCACTGGCGCTCGGTGGCCGGGGCGATGCCGGCCTCGTGCGCCACGGCGCGGAGCAGGGGCAGGTCACCGCTGTGTTCGATATCCCGAAGAATCACCCCGCGGCGAAGATCCTCGCCGAGAACGGCCTCGACGATACGAGTGTTGAAGAGTCTTGCGAGATGATTCTCCGTCGGGTGCAGCTCGCCGACGGTCGCACCCGCGCCTTCATCAACGACCAGTCGATCAGCGTGCAGACGCTGAAGGCGGTCGGTGCCGCCCTGGTCGAGATTCACGGCCAGCACGACGAGCGCGCGCTGGTCGATGCCGCCACCCACCGCCGCCTGCTCGATGCTTTTGCCGGCCTGGAAAAGGACGTCGCGGCGGTCGAATCGCTCTGGGACGCGCGCCGCACCGCCAATACCGCGCTGGAGGAGCATCGCGCCGCCATGGAGAGCGCCGCGCGCGAGGCCGACTATCTCCGCCATGCCTCCGACGAGCTGAAGCAGCTCGCGCCCAAGGATGGCGAGGAGACCGCGCTGGCCTCGCGCCGCACCACCATGATGCAGGGCGAGAAGATCGCCTCCGACCTGCGCGAGGCGCAGGAGGCGGTCGGCGGCAATCATTCGCCGGTCGCTACGCTATCGGCGGCGGTGCGCCGGCTGGAGCGCCGCGGCGTCAACTCGCCGGCGCTGGTCGAGCCTGCGGTGAAGGCGATCGACGCTGCGATCAACGCGCTGGAGGAAGCCGATCAGCATCTCCAGGCGGCGCTGGCCGCGACCGATTTCGATCCCGCCGAGCTCGAGCGCATCGAAGAACGGCTGTTCGCCCTTCGCGCCGCCTCGCGCAAATATTCGACGCCGGTCGATGGCCTCGCCGCGCTGGCCGCCAAATATGCCGCCGACGTCGTGCTGATCGATGCCGGCGCCTCGCGGCTCAAGAAGCTGGAGCAGGCCGCGATCGAGGCAGATGGCCGCTATGCCGCCGCCGCCAAGAAGCTGTCCCTGGCGCGGCAGAAATCGGCCGAGAAGCTCAACAAGGCCGTCAATGCCGAGCTCGCCCCGCTCAAGCTCGAACGGGCCAAATTCATGACCCAGGTCGAGACCGACGAGGCCGCACCCGGTCCGCAAGGCTTCGACCGTGTCGAGTTCTGGGTCCAGACCAATCCGGGCACCAAGCCGGGCCCGCTGATGAAGGTCGCCTCCGGCGGCGAACTGTCGCGCTTCCTCCTTGCGCTCAAGGTCGTGCTGTCCGACCGCGGTTCGGCGCCGACCCTGGTGTTCGACGAGATCGACACCGGCGTCGGCGGTGCGGTCGCGGACGCCATCGGCGGGCGCCTCGCGCGCCTTGCCGGCAAGGTCCAGGTCATGGCCGTGACCCACGCCCCACAGGTCGCCGCCCGCGCCGACCAGCATCTCCTGATCTCCAAGGACGCCCTCGACAAGGGCAAGCGCGTCGCCACCCGCGTCAATGCGCTCGCCGCCGACCACCGCCGCGAGGAGATCGCGCGCATGCTCGCCGGCGCCGAGATCACGGCCGAGGCGAGGGCCGCTGCGGAACGGCTGCTCAAGGCGGCGACGGCTTGACTCTCGTGTCCCGGACGCGGTGCAGCGCGTAGCGCTGCTCCGCAGAGCCGGGATCCAGAGCTCCCGTCGCATGGGCCCCGGCTCTGCAGCGCATCGCCGAAGAGGCGCTGCGCTGCGTCCGGGGCACGAGATTTCCACAAGCCTTTACCCTTCCGCCCGCTCCGTCGTATCCAAGCACCATGGCCAGAGCAGCAAGATCCAAAGCAACACCGCTTCGCGACGTCGCCGACCTCACCAAGGCGCAGGCCAAGGTCGAGCACATGCGGCTCGCGCTCGAGATCGAGGGGCACAACGAGCGCTACTATCAAGAGGACGCGCCCACCGTCACCGACGCCGAGTACGACGCGCTGCGCCAGCGCTTCAACGCGATCGAGAAGCGCTTTCCCGAGTTCGTCACCGCGGACTCGCCCTCGCAGAAGGTCGGCGCGGCGCCGTCGGGCCGCTTCAGGAAGGTGCGGCATGCCGTTCCCATGCTGTCGCTCGACAACGCCTTTGCCGAGGAGGACGTGCGCGACTTCGTCGGCCGTATCGTGCGATTCCTGAAGCTCGACGACGACAAGGTCGATTTCTCCGCCGAGCCGAAGATCGATGGGCTCTCGATGTCGCTGCGCTACGAGGGTGGCGAACTCGTCACCGCCGCGACACGCGGCGACGGCGCGGTCGGCGAGGACGTCACCGCCAACATCCGCACACTCGAAGACGTGCCGCAGAAGCTGAAGGGCCGCAACGTCCCCGACATCTGCGAAGTCCGCGGCGAAGTCTATATGACCAAGAAGGCATTCCTTGCCCTCAACGAGCGGCAGAAGGCCGAAGGCGGTACCATCTTCGCCAATCCGCGCAACTCGGCTGCGGGCTCGCTCCGGCAGAAGGACCCGGCCATCACCGCCTCGCGCCCGCTCGGCTTCTTCGCCTATGCGTGGGGCGAGATGAGCGCGATGCCGGAAGGGACCCAGAGCGGCATGATCCACTGGTTCGAGCGCTGCGGCTTCAAGACCAATCCGCTGACCAGGCTCTGTCACTCCGTCGAGGAACTGCTCGCCTTTCATCATGCGATCGAGGAGCAGCGCGCACGGCTCGACTACGACATCGACGGTGTCGTCTACAAGGTCGACCGCATCGACTGGCAGGAGCGGCTCGGCTTCGTCTCGCGCACGCCGCGCTGGGGCATCGCGCACAAATTCCCGGCCGAGCGCGCCATGACAGTGCTGCGCGACATCGAGGTTCAGGTCGGCCGCACCGGCTCGTTCACGCCGGTCGGCAAGCTCGAGCCGGTCGGCGTCGGTGGCGTCATCGTGCAGAACGTCACGCTGCACAACGAAGACTACATCAAGGGCATCGGCAACAAGGGTGAGGTGCTGCGCGAGGGCCGTGACATCAGGATCGGCGACACCGTCGTGATCCAGCGCGCCGGCGACGTCATCCCGCAGGTGGTCGACGTCGTCCTGGACAAGCGGCCGAAATCCGCCAGGGAGTTCCACTTCCCGAAGAAGTGCCCGTGTCCGCTGCACACCGACGTCGTGCGCGAGGAGACGGCGACGGGCGAGGAGGGCTCGCGCGCCCGCTGCACCGGCGAGTTCGCCTGTCCCTATCAGAAGATCGAGCATCTCAAGCTGTTCGTGTCGCGGCGCGCCTTCGACATCGATGGTCTCGGCGAGAAGCAGCTTCAGTATTTCTTCGACGAGGGGTGGGTGAAGGAGCCCGCCGACATCTTCACGCTGGAGAAGCGTAACGCGAAGCTCAAGCTCGAGGAGATCGAGGGCTATGGCACGACCTCGGTCCGCAATCTGTTCGGCGCCATCGAGAGCCGGCGCAGAATTGCATTGGAGCGCTTCATCTATGCGCTCGGCATGCGCCATGTCGGCGAGACCACGGCGCTGGCCCTGGCCCGCGGCTACGGCTCGTGGGACGCCTTCCACGATGCCTGCCTCAAGGTCGCCAAGGGCGACGAGGAGGCGATCGCGGAGATGGACGCGCTCGACCAGATCGGCGACACCGTGATCAGGAGCATCGCTGACTATTTCGGCGAGAGCCACAATCGCGGCATCGTCGAGCGGCTGACCAAGGAGGTCGAGATCGTCGACGCCGAGAAGCCGAAGAGCAACTCGGCCGTCGCCGGCAAGACCGTGGTGTTCACGGGCTCGCTGGAGAAGATGACGCGGGATGAAGCCAAGGCGACGGCGGAGCGTCTGGGGGCAAAGGTGTCGGGCTCGGTGTCGAAGAAGACCGATCTCGTCGTCGCCGGCCCCGGCGCGGGCTCGAAGCTGGCGGAAGCCAACAAGCACGGCGTCAAGGTGCTGACCGAGGATGAGTGGCTGAAGCTGATCGGGGAGTGAGGGGGCGCGCCCGCGCGTCACGTTCCGCCGTCATTCCCCGCGAAGGCGGGGAATCCAGTATTCCAGAGACAGTACGAGGATGCGGAGAAGCCGCGGCGTACTGGATCCCCCGCCTTCGCGGGGAATGACACCGAGAGCAAGGCAGCAGCCGTTGCTCACCCGCGTGCCGCCCCGTCACATCATCCCCGCCTCGTCCTCTTCCGCCTGCTCGATCAGTGTCTCGCTCACCACCACCTCGCGGCGGGGCACGACGAAGATCATCGTGCAGGCGCAGAGCAGCGAGATCGCGAGGACCGCGGCGGTGAGCGGCAGCGTCGTTGCGGAATGGCCGCCGAGATAGGCACCGAATTGCGACATCAGCGCGCCGATGCCCTGCTGGAGGAAGCCCATGGCACCCGAGGCGGTGCCGGCGGCCTCCGGGCGGATGCTGATCGCACCGGCGGCGGAATTCGCCATCACGAACGCATTGCCGACCATCACGATCATCTGCGTTCCGAACAGCCAGGCGGGCGCTTCGTTCCAGCCCATGAAGCTCCACAGCAGGTTCAGCAGACTGCCGCAGAGTTGCAGGCCGAGTCCGAACCAGATCAGCTTTTCCAGCGAGTGCCGTGGCGCAAAGCGCACGCAGAGCAGATTGCCGACGAGATAGGCAAAGCCCGTCGTCGCGAACCAGGCGCCGTATTCGGCGCTGGTCCGGCCCATCTGCGTCACCACGATGTAGGGGCCGCCGCCGGCGAAGGTGAAGATGATCTGCGAGGCCAGCACCTGGCACAGGACATAGCCGACGAAGGCGCGATTGCGGATCAGCATGCCGACGTCGCCGCGGAAGCCGCTGCCGGCGGCGCGGCTGCGGCGCGTCTCGGGCAGCGCCACCGCGATACCCACGGCGACGACGATCGCGGCGATGGTGATGGCGTAGAAGATTGCGCGCCAGCCGAACGCGGTCTCGATCAGGCCGCCGGTGAGCGGCGACACCATCTGTCCGATCATCAGCGCGGCGATAACGAGACTGATCATCGAGGCGACACGGTCGCGCTCGTAGATGTCGCGGATGATGGCGCGGCTCACCACCATGCCGGCGGCGCCGCCCAGCGCCTGGAAGAAGCGCGCGGCGATCAGTTGCGGCAGGTTCTGCGCGAAGATGCAGGCGATGCTGGCCGCGATCATCAGCGCCAGCCCTCCGAGCAGCACCGGGCGCCGTCCGAACCGGTCCGACAGCGGTCCCATGATCAGCTGCGACAGCGCGATGCCGACCATGTAGAGCGAGACCGTCATCTGCGCGATCGAGATGTCGCTGCTGAAATTCGTCGCCAGCACCGGCAGCGCCGGAACCAGCATGTAGAGCGAGATCGGCGCGATCCCGGTCATGACGACCAGCAGCAGCAACACCACGCGCGATGTCGCGATGGTCTTCGTTGCCGCTTCCGGCGGCCTGCTGATCATGCCGTGCATAAGTGTCCGTCTCGTCGAAATCCGAATCGACTGTAGCTTGCTCGCGCAAGACGGATATCGGCGTTTCGGAATGCGGCTATTCGGATTTCGGGACGGTTATAATGACAGCGCGATGGCGACCGATTGGGCGCGTTGTTTGTGCCACAAAAGCAGGTGTCATTCCCCGCGAAGGCGGGGAATCCGGTATTCCAGAGGCGGTAGTGATTGAATCGAGACGCTGCGGCGTACTGGATGCCCCGCCTTTGCGGGGCATGACGGCGGTGGTGGAGGAAAAAGCATTGCGCAAATCGCGTAGTGCCATGCGCGGCGGAACGACGACCTTACGCCTTCAGCTCCGCGGTCGCCTGATCGAACCAGGCCTTCGTCGCCTCGTCCAGCGCCGGCCGCACCTCGGCCCGGACGCGGGCGTGATAGGCGTTGAGCCAGTCGAGCTCATCGCGGCTCAGCATCGCCGCATCGATCAGCCGCCGGTCGATCGGCGCCAGGGTCAGCGTCTCGAACGCATTCATCGGCTTCTCGGCGCCCTTGATGTCGGCGGCGACGACCAGCTCGAGGTTCTCGATACGGATGCCGAAACCGTCGGTCTTGTAGTAGCCGGGCTCGTTGGAGAGGATCATGCCGCGCTTCAGCGGCGTGGTGCCGAGCTTCGAGATCCGCGCCGGCCCTTCGTGCACCGAGAGATAGCTGCCGACGCCGTGGCCGGTGCCGTGCTCGAAATCGACGCCGGCAGCCCAGAGATATTGCCGCGCCAACGTGTCGAGCTGCGCGCCCGTGGTGCCGTCGGGGAAGACCGCGCGCGCGATCGCGATATGGCCGCGCAGCACGCGGGTGAAGCGGTCGCGCATCTCGTCCGTGGGCTCGCCGACCGCCATGGTGCGCGTGACGTCGGTGGTGCCGTCTTCATATTGCGCGCCGGAATCGATCAGCAGGAGATCGCCGGGCACGATCCGCCGGTTGCTCTTGCGGGTGACGCGGTAATGCACGATGGCGCCGTTCGGGCCGGTGCCGGAGATGGTCGGAAACGACACGTCCTTGAGCGCGCCGGTATCGCGGCGGAACGTTTCCAGCGCCTCCACCGCGTCGATCTCGGTCAGCTTGCCGCCTGGCGCCTCGCGATCGATCCATGCGAGGAAGCGCGCCAGCGCCACGGCGTCGCGCACATGGGCCGTCTTGGTGCCCTTGATCTCGGTTGCGTTCTTGACCGCCTTGAGCAGTGCGACCGGATCGCTGCCGCGCACCGGCTTGCCGCCGGCGCCCGCGATCAGCCGGCTCAGCGCGTCGGCCGCGGTGGCATTGTCGAGCGCGATCGCCGCGCCGCTTTTGGCGAGCGCCATCAGTGTCGGCGCCATCGCATCGGGCTCGCGCACGTCGGCGGACTGCTCGAGATGGTCGCGCGTCAGGTTGGAGAGCTTGCGATGGTCGATGAAGACGGTCGGCCGTCCCTCCTTCGGCACCAGCGCGTAGGACAGCGGCAGCGGCGTATGCGCGACGTCGGCGCCGCGGATGTTGAAGGTCCAGGCCACCGCGTGGCTGTCGGACAGCACCAGCGCATCGGTTCCGAGCTTGGCGATCTCGCCCCTGATCTGCGTCAGCTTCTCGGCTTCGGTGACGCCGGCATGCTGGAGACCGTGCACGGCGACGGGAGCGAGCGGCGGTTGCGGCCGGTCCTGCCAGATCGCGTCGATCGGATTGCGGTCGACGGCCACCAGCTCGGCGCCGGCCTTGGCGCAGGCTGCGGACAGGCGTTCGGCTGCCGCAAAAGTGTGCAGCCACGGATCAAATCCGAGGCGGTCACCGGCTTTCAGATGCGCCGCCACCCAGCTCTCCGGCGGCGGGTCGATCAGCGATTCCACGGTCCAGGCCTTTGCGTCGACCTGCTTGGCGGCCTGAAGCGTGTAGCGGCCATCGACGAACACCGCAGCTTCCCGGGACAGCACCACCGCCAGTCCTGCCGAGCCCGTAAAGCCGGTCAGCCAGGCCAGCCGCTCTTCCGATGGCGGCACATACTCGTTCTGCTGCTGATCGGCGCGCGGGATCACGAAGCCGGTCAGCTTGCGACGGGCGAGTTCTTCGCGAAGTGCGGCCAGCCGTGCCGTCAATGCGACACCGGCCTCCGGCTCCTCGAATGTCTGGAAGTGTGCTTCGAACATGGTGGATCACTTTAGGATCATGGGGATCGGTCCGCAATCTCGACGCATTTGCGTCGCATGTGGCATGGAGTGTGCTTGAAATAGTTCCATTCGAATCGAGTGGAGTAAGGATGCGGCAGCTGCGCTTCGTCCGGATAACAGGGAAATTCGAGCAAGTGGTTCATCTCAACGGCGAGGGGACACACGATGCCAGCGTTCACGTTTGAGAAGATTTCGCCGCCAGTGCGCCGCGGCCCGGCTGCAACACCACCGAAGAAGCCGCGCGGCCTCATCAGCCAAATGATCGACCGTTTAGCCGAGCGCCGCGCGAGGCGCACCTTGCAGCAGCAGCGCGCGATGCGCCGCGACGAGAAGCCGGCAGAGTAGCCTCAGCGGTGACGGCGTCGTCACCTCGCCCCAGTTCACCCGACCTTCCGCAGCAACAGGCTGCTCCACCCCTCGATCCGCAGATGCTTCAGGGGCACGAGGCCGCGCGCGCGATAGGCGGCGATCACGGCGGGGGCTTGGTGAGTCAGCAGGCCGGAAAGGACGACGCGGGCGCCGGGCGCAAGGTGCTGTGCCATCGGGCCCGCCAATTGCCGCAAGGGATTGGCAAGGATGTTCGCGAGTACCAGGTCGAACGGGCCGGCGCGCGCAAAGTCCGGCGCCGCAAACCCGGTGGCGCGGATCACCCGGACCTGGTTGCCGGCTTCGTTCAGGGAGGCGTTCTCAGCCGCCACCCGCACCGAGGGCGGATCGATGTCGGAGGCGAGCACGGCGCGATGCAGCGCCTTCGCCACTGCGATCGCCAGCACGCCGGTCCCCGTGCCGAGGTCGAGCACGTTCTGCGGTCGGGAACTCTTCAGGACATGGTCAAGCAGCAGTAAACAGCCGCGCGTCGTGCCGTGGTGACCGGTGCCGAAGGCGAGCGCCGCCTCGATCTCGATGGCGAGCTTGTTTGGCGCCACACGGTCACGGTCATGGCTGCCGTGCACGACGAAGCGCCCGGCCGGGACCGGCACGAGATCCTCAAGGCTGGCCTTGACCCAGTCCCTGGCCTCGACGGTGTCGAAGGCGAGGGTCGCGGCGATCTCATTTCCTGCTGAAGTTGCAATGAGTTCGTGCAGCCATGCCTGATCCGGCGCCTCGGCGAAATGGAGCGTGACGTCCCATTGTCCGTCCGGCCGCTCGAAGGCGGCGACCGCGGCATCGCCGTCGAAAAACACCTCGGTGAGCACGTCGACGACGCGCCTGGCGTCGGTCTCGCTGCCGATTGAAAAGCTGGCGCGATGGGTGGGCGAAGGCTGCATTTAGGGTTCCGTTGGGTTCAATTTTTGGAACTTTTGGTACCAATTTCCCGTCAAGTTACGGTTCCCGGGTTAACTGGGACGAAGGTTCCACCCGATACATTCTCAAGTGTTGGATCCAGCTAGCACAGCTTGGAGTTGAAACGGAGGCGAGTCTTGAAGCGCATGATTCAGAAGTTCTGGTCGGACGAGTCCGGTGCAACCGCGATCGAGTACGGTCTGATTGCCGCGGGTATCGCCCTGGCGATCATCACCGTGGTGAACGGCCTGGGCACCGCCATGAATGAGAAGTTCACTTCGATTAGCACCTCCTTGAAGTAATTTCCGCCTGCATTTCCCAGCGGGGGCTGTTTTTCTTCAGAGGCTGTTTCGATCACCGCCCGCCAGGGATTTCCCTGGCGGGCGAGGTCGTTTCCGCGGCGTCGGCTCTGCGGATCTTCAACAGGTTATCCGCCGGCTCGCCGGGTCCTTATCCACTGCATTTCCCGCAATTATCCCTGCGATTTTCCACCGACCTTCCCCAGCTTCGGCGCGGCGGTCTGGCCCCAGGCATCCACCGCCCGACCACAGACCTTTCGACAGGCTGTCCACAAGCAATCCACAGACCTATCCACGGCTTCCGAACAGCGACCGGTGATCCCGCAGGATCGCCTGCGCCGCGTTGTGGCCGGGGGCTCCGGTGACGCCGCCGCCGGGATGGGCGCCGGAGCCGCAATGGTACAGGCCCTTCAGCGGGCCGCGATAATCGGCATGGCCAAGCATCGGCCGCGCCGAGAACAGCTGGTTCAGCGTCAGAGCGCCGTGGAAGATGTCGCCTCCCAACAGTCCGAACTGCCGTTCGAGATCGAGCGGGGACAGGATCTGGCGGCCGAGCACGCTCGCCGCAAAGCCGGGCGCGTATTTGTCCACCGTCGCGATCATGAGATCGGCGACCTCTTCGCGATGATCGTCCCACGACGTTCCATCGGGAAGCGCGGGGGCGACATGCTGGCAGAACAGGCTCGCGACATGCTTGCCGGCCGGCGCCAGCGTGTCGTCGAGCGTCGAGGGAATCAGCATCTCGACGACGGGTTCGCGGCTCCAGCCCTCCGCTCGCGCATCGAGAAAGGCGCGGTCCATGTAGCCAAGGCTCGGCGCCAGGATGATGCCGGAAGAGAGATGATCGCCCTCGCCCGGCAGCGCCGTGAAGGACGGCAGGCGGTCCAGCGCCACGTTCATGCGGAAGGTGCCGGAGCCGTTCTTCCAGTGCCGGATGCGGGCGAGGAAGTCCGCAGGGAGAGCGTCGGCCGCGATCAGTTGCGTGTAGAGCAGCTTCGGATTGACGTTGGCCGCGACATATCTTGCGCGGATGGCCGAGCCGTTCTCCAGCACGACGCCGACGGCGCGGTCGCGCTCGACGATGATCTCGCGGACGCCGGCATCGGTTTCGATGACAACGCCGTGGTCGCGGGCCGCGCGCGCCATCGCCTGCGTGATCGCGCCCATGCCGCCGATGGCGTGGCCCCAGACGCCCTTCTTGCCGTTTACCTCGCCGAAGGCGTGATGCAGCATCACATAGGCCGAGCCGGCCGCATAGGGGCTGGCATAATTGCCGACGATGGCGTCGAAGCCGAACAGCGCCTTGACCAGTTCATGTTCGAAACGTTCGTCCAGCATCTCGCCGGCGGAACGGGTGAAGAGATCGAGCAGGCTGCGGCTCTGCTCCAGCGTGAGGCCGCGCAGGATGTTGGCGCTCTGGAGCGCGTTCACGGCCTCGCGGATCGCGTTCGTGCCGAATCCGTCGAGCAGGTTCGGCGGCGCGCGCAGCACGAACTGCCTGAGCACGTCGGCGATGTCTTCCAGCTCGCGCGAGAAGCCGTCGAGGGCTTCCGCATCATGCGCGCTGAGACGGGCGACTGACGCTTTCGTCCGCCCCTCGCCGGTGAGGAGATAGCTGCCATCTGGCGCGGGCAGAAAATTCTGCGCGCGCCGTTCGACGATCCGCAGGCCGTGTTCGGCGAGCTTGAGGTCACGGATCACCCGCGGATTGAGCAGGCTCACGGTGTAGGCTGCGACCGAATTGCGGAAGCCGGGGTGAAACTCCTCCGTCACCGCCGCCCCGCCGACCACCTTGCGCCGTTCGACCACGCGCACGCGCAGACCCGCCATCGCGAGATAGGCCGCGCAGGTGAGGCCGTTGTGGCCAGCGCCGATGATGACGATGTCCGTTTCGCTCATGAAGATGCAAGGCCCAGTCTACCGTCATTCCGGGGCTCGCGAAGCGAGAACCCGGAATCTCGAGGTTCCGGGTTCGATGCTCCGCATCGCCCCGGAATGACATCTCTATATCAAGCAATTCACGCTGCAACATCACGCGCCCCCTTTATTGCCCGATCAGGCGCCTTGTGCTCCATTGCGCGCGTCCGGCGCCCGCCGGAGTCTTGCCGGAGCATCCATGGATTCCATCGTGCAACCCGCCGCCACGGAGCAGCCTTCGTCGTCGCGCAACCGGCTGCTGCTGGCCGTCTACACGGCTGCGATCTTCGTCAGCGCGCTGCTGCTGTTCTCGGTGCAGCCGCTGTTCACGAAGATGGTGCTGCCGCGGCTCGGCGGCTCGCCGGCGGTGTGGTCGGTGGCCATGGTGTTCTTCCAGTCGCTGCTGCTCGCGGGCTACGCCTATGCGCATCTGCTGATGCAGGCCAAAAGCCGTATCGTTCCGGTCGCGGTGCATCTGGTGCTGCTGATCGCGTCCTTCGCCACGCTGCCGCTCGGCATCGCCTCCGCCTATGGCGAGCCGCCTGCTTCCGGCTATGCGTTCTGGCTGCTCGGCCTGTTCGCGGTCTCGATCGGGCTGCCGTTCTTCGCGCTCGCCGCCAACAATCCGCTGCTGCAGGCCTGGTTCGTCCGCTCCGGCCACCCCGCCGGGCATGATCCCTATTTCCTCTATGCCTCCTCCAACATCGGCAGCTTCCTCGCACTGTTGTCCTATCCGTTCCTGCTGGAGCCGATGTTCACGCTGCACCTGCAGAACCGGTTCTGGACGGCAGGCTATGGCCTGTTGATCCTTCTCATCGCCGCCTGCGGCGTGCTGTTGTTGCGTTCGCCGAGGCTGGCAGTCGTCGACGCGCGAGACGAGGAGGTGAACGCATCGGCGCCCGGGCTTGTCACGCGGCTGCGCTGGATCTTCCTGGCCGCGGTGCCGTCCGGCCTGCTCATCGCGGTGACCGCACACATCTCCACCGACGTCGCCGCGGCGCCGCTGCTGTGGGTGCTGCCGCTGTCGCTGTATCTGCTGACCTGGGTCGTCGTGTTCCAGTCGCGTCCGCTGCTGCCGCACAAATGGATGCTGATGCTCCAGCCGGTCGCCATCGCTGGCGTCGTGGTGCTGCTGGCGTTCGGCGGCGAGCAGAATCTGCTGCTGACGCTCGGCGGCCATCAATTGTGCTTCTTCGTCATTGCCATGGCCTGCCACGGCGAACTGGCGCGGACGCGGCCGGCCGCCAGATATCTCACCGGCTTCTACGTCGCGCTGTCGTTCGGCGGCATGGTCGGCGGCCTGTTCGCGGGGCTCGTTGCTCCATTCACCTTCTCATGGATCGCCGAATATCCGATCCTGATCGCGTTTGCCGCGCTGTGCCGCCCCTCCGCGAACGAACGTCTCGCCGGCATCGTCAAATGGTACTGGCTGGCGCTCGCCGCGCTCGCGGTGGCGCTCATTGCGCCGTCATATATGACTGGCGACCTCTCGACCTGGTTCGAGGATCACCGCGTCTGGGTCGCCGGCGCCGTCGGCGTGCTCGCCGCGCTGCTCGCGCTGATCCTCAATGCCGGCCGCTGGAAGATCTTTGCCACCGTCGCGCTCGCGCTGGCGTTGATCCGTGTTTATCCCGCGGACGAGGGCCGCGTCACGACGGTGCGCAGCTTCTTCGGCGTGCACAAGATCGTGGTGACGCCGGGCGGCTATTTCCATGTGCTGATGCACGGCACCACCATTCATGGCGCCGAGCGCTTCCGCAACAATGACGGCACGCCGGTCATCGGCCGGCCCGAGCCGATCACCTATTATCACAAGGACGGCGGCATCGGTCAGGCCGTCAGCGCCATCCGCGAGCGCAAGGGCACGCCGCTCAAGGTCGCCGCGATCGGCGTCGGCTCCGGCACGCTCGCCTGCGCAGCCGAGCCGGGGGAGAGCTGGACCTTTTTCGAGATCGACCAGTCCATGGTCGACGCGGCGCGTGACCCCAGGAATTTCCGCTATATCTCGAGCTGCATGCCGGACATGAAGCCCGTGATCGGCGATGCGCGCCTCACCTTCGCGAAGGAGCCCGATGGCGCTTACGATCTCATCATCGTCGATGCCTATTCGTCCGATGCGATCCCGATTCATCTCGCCACCGAAGAGGCGATGAAGATCTACAAGGACAAGCTCGCGCCCCACGGCGCGGTGGTGATGCACGTCTCTAACCGGCATCTGGATCTCGAGACGGTCGTTGTCGGCATTGCGGATGCCAACGATCTCACGAGCTGGGTCTTCAACGAGGATTCCGGGCGCGATTCCGACTACATCTTCTCGACCGACGTCGTCATCTCCGCGCGCGAGGAGGCCGACATCGGCAGGCTCGCATCCTCCAAGCAATGGGTACAGACCGAGGCCGACGACAGGGTGAGGGTCTGGACCGACGACTATTCGAATATCATGGGCGCGCTGTATCGGCGTTTGCGGGACGGGGAGTAGGGGGCGCGCCACGAATGGTCTCGTGCCCCGGACGCAGCGCATCTTCAGCGGTGCGCTGCAGAGCCGGGGCCCACAATTCTGGGTCCTGGCTCTGCGTCGCGTCATTTCATGCCGCGCCGCGTCCGGGACACGAGACCGGTCCTAAGGCGCTACCGGCGTCCCTGCCGGCAGCGCGATCCCCTTCCCGCCGGCGATCTGGCGCAACAGGTCCGGCCTGTCCGAGATGATCCCATCGACGCCGAGCTCGATCATGCGCGCCATGTCTTCGGGCTTGTTGACCGTCCAGACCACGACACGCAATCCGAGTTCGTGGGCCTCGGCGACCAGTGACGCGGTCACATCGCCGAAGTAAGGCGACCAGATCGCGCCGCCCGCCGCCTTGACCGTCCGTGGCAGCGAGCCGCCGTGATCGGCCGGGTTGAAACCCGCCGTCCAGTTGGTCGCCTTGTCGCGTGCCACCGTCGGGCTCGAGCCGCGCTGGAGCGTCAGGTACACGGTCGGAATCTTCGGCGCCTGCTGCTGGACGAGAAGCAGGGTTCGCCAGTCGAACGACTGAATCGTGACGCGGTCGGAGAGTTTTTCGGCCTCGATCACTCCGAGCAGCTTCGCGACGAAGGACTGCGGATCAAGCGCTTCATCCGGACGGTTCGGATCGATCTTGGTCTCGATGTTGAAGCGCACCTGCGTGTTGCCGGACTTGCGCACCAGCGCGAACAGCTCCCTCAAGGTGGGAATGCGCGTCCCCGGCAGCGCACGCTGGTCGGGGAATTGTCTTGCGTAGGCACTGTCCGGCCGGATCTGGCCGACGTCATAGGTCCTGACCTCGTCGAGCCGCAGCTTCACGAAAGGCGTGCCGGGCGGAGCGATGTAGGCTCCATCGGGCCTCCGTGCGAGATCGGGATTGAGCCCGCGCTCATGCGACAGGATGACTTCGCCGTCGGCGGTGACACCGACGTCGAGTTCCAGCGTGTCCACGCCCATCGACAGCGCATTGGCGAAGGCGGGCAGGGTGTTCTCCGGCAACAGCGCCCGCCCGCCGCGATGCGCCTCGAGATCGAAGGCCACATCAGATCCCATGGCCCGTCCCGCCATCAGAGCGCAGAGCACGATCAGAATGGTCGTGGCACGTGGCTTCATGGTGCCTCGGCCGGCGAGGGCGGCTGATGGCGGTCGCGTCAGTTCTGATAGTAATAGCCGCGCGGCTGATAATACTGCCGCGGCTGCGGCTGATAGTAGTAGCCCTGCTGGCCGTAGCCCTGGTCGTAATACGTCCGTGGCTGCTGCTGATAGACCTGCGTGTCGTAGAGCGGGCGGGTGGCCGAGCGCGGCGCCGGATAGCGCGCGCCGGTGTCGCTGCCGTCGGCCGGATAGATGTAGTTGTCGTCCTGCGGCATGTAGCGGCGCGCGGGCTGCGCCGGCGGCGCCAGGTTCACGGGGTCACCGGCGGTCGCGTATTGCTCCTCAGCCGGCTGCGGTGCACGGGCCACCGCATTGGCGTTGCGGCCGCGCGGATTGCGGGCCAGCGCCACCTGCGCCGAGCCGGTCAGCGTCACCGTGGTATTGAGCACGCCCTGCTGCTGAACCAGCGCATAGAGCGTCGAGGCATTCTGGCGCGACAGCCGCACGCAGCCATGGGAGGCGGGCGAGCCGAGCCGGCCGACCGAGTCCGTGCCGTGGATGGCGTGCCCGACCTTGGTGAAGAAGATCGCGTGCGGCATCGGCGCATCGTCGAATTCCTTGGAGTAGTGATCCTCTTCCATGCGGAAGGCGCGGAACGCGCCGTTCGGCGTCTCGCGCGAGGGGATGCCGGTCGACACCGGCCAGTGATAGCGCGCCACGCCGTCGACGGCGACGGTCATCTGCTGGTTGTCCTTGTCGACGGTGATCTCGACCTTGGCCTGCGCGGCGCCCGCGCTCAACAGCAGCGATGAGGTGAAAGCAATGAAAAACGAACGCATCTGGAAACGCATATCAATCTCGGCCTCCGGCCTGTTCACGCTAGGCGCCGCGGCTCTCCGTCCCCGGCGTGCAATATGCCTGCAATCCGGCTTTCGTTCCAGCGAGCTGCCGGCCCATCGTTAACGCGATGCCTGATCTAAGCAAGGCCGCTTCGTGCCGCGCCACGCGCGGCAGCGCTGACATTTTCGCGAGCGGAGGCGCGTTCACAACACCGACAATTCGTCACAAAGGCGCGCAACCATTCCGCCGCGCGGCGCGTTGGTGATGGCCTCTCTCGGCAGGCGGCACGTTTGCCGCCGTTTACCTCTTTACCTTCCCTGGGGACCCGAAAATGAACAAAGCCCGTCTCGCCGCTGCGCCATTGCCGGCCAGTCTGCCCGTCCGCCTGCTGTTCGCCGCCGCCATCCTGCTGGCGCTATCGTCGTTGCCGCAAGTCAGTCATGCCCAGGGCATCGTGCGCGGCGCACAGGAGGGCTCTTATGAAGGCAACCGCATCGCCGGGCCCGTGGGCGGCGCGGTCGGCGGTGTCGTCGGTGCCGGCGTTGGCGGGGCTGTCGGTGCAGTCGAGGGCGTGCTCGGCGTTCCCCACCGCCATTACCGGCACCGCTGTCGCGGATATTACGACAGCCATCACCGTTTCCGTTGTTATCGGTGAGTCGACCGTAGTCATTCCGGGGCGCCCGAAGGGCGAGCCCGGAATCCATTTGTCCACGAACTCTGCCGCACGAGGGATTCCGGGCTCGCGCTAAGCGCACCCCGGAATGACGGCGGCAATCAGTTCTTCAGCCGGTATCCGGTGCGGAAAATCCACCAGATCACGACCAGGCAGATCACCAGGAACGCCAGCGTCATACCGATGCTGACGGCCATGCTGACGTCTGCGATCTCGTAGAAGCTCCAGCGGAATCCGGAGATCAGATAGACGACCGGATTGAGCAGCGCGACCGTGCGCCAGGTCGGCGGCAGCATGTCGATGGAATAGAAGCTGCCGCCGAGGAAGGTCAGCGGCGTCACCACCAGCATCGGGATCATCTGCAGCTTTTCGAAGCCGTCGGCCCAGATGCCGATGATGAAGCCGAACAGGCTGAACGTCACCGCGGTCAGCACCAGGAAGGTCAGCATCCAGACCGGGTGCTGGATGTGCAGCGGCACGAACAGGCCGGCCGTCGCCAGGATGATGAGGCCCAGGATGATCGACTTGGTCGCGGCGGCGCCGACATAGCCGAGCACGATCTCGAAATAGGAGATCGGCGCCGACAGGATTTCGTAGATCGTGCCGGTGAATTTCGGGAAGTAGATGCCGAAGGAGGCGTTGGCGATGCTCTGGGTCAGCACCGAGAGCATGATCAGGCCCGGCACGATGAAGGTGCCGTAGCTGACGCCCTCGACCTGGCTGATGCGCGAGCCGATCGCGGCGCCGAACACCACGAAATAGAGCGAGGTCGAGACCACCGGCGAGACGATGCTTTGCAGCAGCGTGCGCCAGGTGCGCGCCATTTCAAACAGATAGATGGCGCGGATGGCGCGGTGGTTCATGACGTCCTCACGAGGTCGACGAAGATGTCCTCGAGCGACGATTGCGTCGTGTCGAGGTCGTTGAAGCGGATGCCGGCGGCGCGGAGATCGCCGAGCAGGCTGGTGATGCCGGTGCGCTCGCCCTTGGTGTCGTAGTCGTAGACCAGCGTCGCGCCGCTATCGCAGAGTTCGAGCTCGTAATGGCGAAGGCTCTCCGGCAGCGAGGCGATCTTGCCCTGCAGATGCAGCGTCAGGCGCTTCTTGCCGAGCTTCTGCATCAAGGTTGTCTTGTCCTCGATCAGCACGATCTCGCCCTTGTTGATGACGCCGATGCGGTCGGCCATCTCCTCGGCTTCCTCGATGTAGTGGGTGGTGAGGATGATGGTGACGCCGGACTGTTGAAGCCCGCGCACCACCTCCCACATGCCCTTGCGCAGCTCGACGTCGACGCCGGCGGTGGGCTCGTCCAGGAACAGGATCTGCGGCTCGTGCGACAGCGCTTTGGCGATCATCACGCGACGCTTCATGCCGCCGGAGAGCGTGATGATCTTGTTGTCCTTCTTGTCCCACAGCGAGAGGTCCTTCAGCACCTTCTCGATATGTTCGGGGTTCTTCGGTTTGCCGAACAGGCCGCGGGAGAAGCTCACGGTCGCCCACACGCTCTCGAAGGCGTCGGTGTGCAATTCCTGCGGCACGAGGCCGATCAGCGAGCGCGCCTTGCGGTAGGAGGTCTGGATGTCCTCGCCGCCCACCAAGACCTTGCCTTGGCTCGGGTTGGCGATGCCGCAGATGATCGAAATCAGCGTGGTCTTGCCGGCCCCGTTGGGGCCGAGCAGCGCAAAAATCTCGCCACGTTTGATGTCGAGATTGACGTTCTTGAGCGCCTTGAAGCCGGACCCATAGGTCTTCGACAGATTGGCGACGGAAATGATGGAAGACATGATGGCCGGCGGGCTGGGGAGGGAAAGGGGAACGTCGAACCCACTCGGAAAGGCGGGTCGGCGGAGCCCTGAAATAGGAACGCAGTCATCGGCCCGCAATTCCCCGGAGGAAAATGGTCTCAAAACAGGCCGTTCAATGGCATGTTCCGGGCAGGTGTTGCGCGATGGCCACGGCTTGCTGCGAAGATTGTCGCTCACGCGTCTCTTTGTTGCGTCTGCGAGCGGGCCGTGGCTACGATTCCGGCCAATCGCCAAGCGTATTGTCTCCAGGGAAAAAATCGATGAGACCGAACGGCCGTCACACCGCCGGCGCCCGCCAATTGTCCACACTGCGTGTGTGGGCGATGGGCCTGCTCCTGCTGTCAGCTGTTGCCATCAGCCCGACCACCGTCAAGGCCGCGCCGAGCCAGGCTGCTGTGGCAACCACGCATGTCTACCTGCTCCGTGGCGTGCTCAACATTTTCTCGCTCGGGCTCGACACGATCGGCGCCCGGCTCCAGGCGCAGGGCATCCCGGTGACCGTCGCCAACTTCGTGTCCTGGTCCTCGCTCGCAGATGAAGCGGCGGCCGCCTACAGGGCCGGCCGGCTCAAGACCATCGTCCTGGTCGGCCATTCCTCCGGCGCGACGGCGCTGCCGGACATGATCGCCAAGCTCAATCAGCTCGGCGTGCCCGTGAAGCTCGCGATCGGCCTCGATTCCGTGTTCAAGACAAAGCTCTCGACCGGCGCGGAGCGTTACATCAACATCTATATCGGCGATGGTCCCGGCGAGCCGGTGCGGGCCGCAGCGGGTTTTCGCGGCAAGCTTGACAATGTCGACGTCCGCGGCACCGGCGTCGGCCACATCTCGATCGACAAGAACGAGGCGATCCAGCGTCGTGTCATTGCCGAGATCGATGCCGCCATCATGCGGTCGCGCGCACCGGCCGCGCCGGTCGCCGAACCCGGTACGCCGCGACGGGCACGCTCGGCGGCGGCCGCCGCTCCCGCCAGGAACTGAGCTTCCTTGCGCGACGGACTCGTCGCGCAGCCACCCTTCGGCGATCGCGGGAACAGCGCGGTCGGGAAGAACGGATCGTTCTTGCCCAGACCGCAGGGAACGGCGGCGTGTGCTTGCAGAAATAGTCCTGGAAGGCGGGATAGAGGGCTTATCAGAAGCGGACGCCCTATCGCTTCCTGACCAGCGTGAGGGGACGGCTGGCCCTTTGATCGCGGGGCTTGCTCGCGGCGCTCCCGGCTTCGGGCGGGCTCAGGAAGCGGATGAGCATCGTCTTCAGATGCGCAGTGCTCTGCTTGATATCCAGCTTCGGATTGCGGATCGGCATTGCGCGCGATCCGTCGATGATCGCGATCAGGATGTTCGCCGTGGCTTCCGGGTCCAGTCCCGGATCCACCCGCCCCTGGCTTTGCGCCTGGCGCAGGAAGTCGGTCCACATGCGGCGAACCGCTTCGGTGTGCCGTTCGATGATCTTGGCGAATTCCGGATTGCGTGCGGCCTCCGCGAGGCCATCCAGATTGAGGATCTGGGCAGGACGAAACCGCAGGCTGGTTTCCTCGATGTCGGCGAGCAGCGCCTCGATCACGTCCGCGGCCGTGAGAATCTTTTCGAAACGCTCCGCCGAACGGCACAGACCCAAATCGATCATCGCCTCGATGATCGCGATCTTGCTTGGAAAGTAGTGATAGAGGTGCCCCGGACTGATCCCGGCCTCGGTGCAGATGTCGGTCGTGCTGGCGCCGCGGAAGCCGTCCCTGGTGAAGCAGCAGATCGCCGCGTCGAGGATCTCCCGGCGCTTCCGCTCATGCTTGACGGGGTCCACCTTCCTCAAGGACCGTTCTCCTTTTCGTGAGGGCCCGATTTAGCATGCCGGTCCGTCACGAGAAAATCAAAATTAGAGAGTTCCGTCTATTTATGTTGACGGGCGGCAACCGCTGGGAATAATTCATAGAGTGATCTCTCTGGTAAATGGTTCGGGGCTGAGCGGGACCATGCGCGTTCGCTGCCTCCGATGGACAGCATCCCCGGCCGGGAATCCGGCCCCGGCAACCCAGGCGAATTCAGAGCAGACGCTCACGCAATGATCCGGATGCGGTTGCCGTCGCGCCCGACTTCAACAACTTTCGTGGCCGACCAGAGTAGATGACATGACCCAAGCAACGATCCGTCCCTTGCGCCAAGATGCAGCGCGCGCCGATGCGCGTGTGTGCGCGACGAGCGCGCCCCTGTTCACGGCCGATGAGGTGTGGGGCCGAACCGACGCGGATCGTCGTTCGGCCGACGAGACGGACGACCAGGATTCGATCCTGGAATCCGGCTTCTGGATGGCGACCGTGGTCGCGTTCCTGCCCACGGTCGCGGGCTGCTTCTATCTCTTTCTGACCCAGGGATGAGGCCCTGGGATGAGGCGCGTATCGAGCGCGGCGGCCTTGTCCGCGGTCTTGACACTGTTGCTGGCGGGCTGCGGGTCGAGCGTCGATCTTCCTCCGGCGTATCAACCTCCGCAGCCGCCCAGTGCCAAGGCGGTGAAAGACGGCGTCACGAAAGCGGCTGCCGAAGCCAAGCTGAGCGGGGGATTGGAGACATCCGCCGTCCGCCATTCCGACCACGGGCCGGGATCGTATTTCGTCTGCCTGAGGCAGAGTGGCCCATCAGCCGGCAGGCGCCCCGCCTATTCGGTCTTTTTCGACGACGACACCTATAAGGGTGTCCAGACTTCGGTGATTCTCGAGGCCTGCGAAGCCGAGGTATGGACACCCTTCAATTAGATGGTTGACTCCAATGATGCCACGATGCCGCGGCGGGCGTCACGGTCCCGGTTCCGTGCCCCAAATTCCACCCAATCGGCGGTCACTAAGCGCGGTGGGGGAGCTCTGCCTCCTGTAGTGGGACTGCTGGACTGATGCTTGATCCAAGGCGAATTATCGCGCTGGCAGCGATTGCGCTGCTCGCCTTCGGCGCCGGCACGGCCGCTGCCGCACCAGCCAAGTCCAAGACCACCGCGGCCGCCCCCGCCGCGCCGCCGCCGCCTCCGCCGTTCGAGCCATTGCCGCCGCCAAAAATCTACCTGTTCCGCGGCGCCATGGGTCCGATCTTCTCGACCGGCATGGATCGGCTCGAAGAGAAACTGACCAAGGCTGGCTTCTCGGCCAACGTCTACGAATTCACCATCTGCCGGTGGATCGGCGATCGCGCCATCTCCAGCTACAAGGAATCGCCGGCGCCGATCGTGCTGATCGGCCACTCCATGGGCGGCCTGTGCTCGATCGTCATCTCCGAGATGGCGGCCAAGGAGAACATCCCGATCAGTCTCGTCATCGTCATCGATCCTGCGCATGCGACCGGCGACGTGCCGCTCAACGTCGAGCGCTTCATCAACATCTTCCTGTCCGACAGCGTGCTCGGCGGCGGCGATGTCGTGGCCGTGCCCGGCTTTCGCGGCCATTATGCCAGCTATGACCTGAAGGAAAATTCGCGCGTCAGCCACATCAACATCGAGAAGTCCGACGACATCCACCGCCAGATCATCGAGATGGTGACGCAGCTCCCGCGCATCCCGCCGCAAGCCCAGGCCGATGCTGTGCCGCTGCGCTATCTGGTGCCGGCGGACACGCTGGTCGAATTGTGGGACAGCGGCGTGCGGGTGCCGGTGCGCCGCGGCGACACCATGGAGAGCATCGCCGCAGCCAATCGCGTGCCGCTGTGGACGCTCGCGCAGAGTAATTCATTGCCGGAGAACGCGCAGCTCACCCCGGGGCAAACCATCATCGTGCCGCGTCACCTGACGCCGCCGGAGCCGACCGCCGCGATGGCTACGCCGCCGGCGGTACCGACGGCGCGGAGGTAGGGACCGTTATCTTGCCGCAGAAGGCCGTGCGCTCCCTCTCCCGCTTGCGGGGGAGGGTTGGGGAGGGGGTCTCTCCACGATCGAGAACCCCCGAGAGGAGGGAGCCCCCACCCGCCGCGCTCTGGCGCGCAATTGCGCTGCCGAGCGCGTCGACCTCCCCCGCAAGCGCAAGCGGGAGAGGTGCAGCGAGTCCTGGCCACACTCGATCCGATAAGACTAGACGTTCGATCCGTGGATCGCGTCGATCACGGCGTCCGTGACCTCCTTCGTCGTCGCCTTGCCGCCGACATCCGGCGTCAGCACGCCGGCCGCGCAGACGCGTTCGACGGCCGCCATCAGCCTCGAGGCGGCATCCTTCTCGCCGAGATGCTCGAGCATCTGCGCGCCGGTCCAGAACGTCGCGACCGGGTTGGCGATGCCCTTGCCGGTGATGTCGAAGGCCGAGCCGTGGATGGGCTCGAACATCGAGGGGAAGCGGCGCTGCGGATCGATGTTGCCGGTCGGCGCGACGCCGAGGCTCCCGGCGAGCGCGCCGGCGAGATCGGAGAGGATGTCGGCGTGGAGGTTGGTCGCCACGATGGTGTCGAGGCTCTTCGGATGCAGCGTCATGCGCACGGTCATGGCGTCGACCAGCATCTTGTCCCAACTGACGTCGGGAAATTCACCGGCAACCTCCGCCGCGATCTCGTCCCACATCACCATGCCATGGCGCTGCGCGTTCGACTTGGTCACGACGGTCAGCAGCTTGCGCGGACGCGACTGCGCGAGCTGGAATGCGTAGCGCATGATCCGCGTCACGCCGACGCGGGTGAAAACCGCCACTTCCGTGCCGACCTCCTCCGGCAGGCCCTTGTGGGCGCGGCCGCCCATGCCGGCATATTCGCCTTCCGAGTTCTCGCGCACGATCACCCAGTCGAGATCGCCGACGCCGACATTGCGCAGCGGCGAGGCGACGCCCGGCAGGATTTTTGTCGGCCGTACATTGGCGTATTGGTCGAAGCCCTGGCAGATCGGCAACCGCAGGCCCCACAGCGTGATGTGGTCGGGCACATCAGGGGCGCCGACCGCGCCGAAATAGATCGCGTCGAACTTCTTCAGCTCGGTGAGGCCGTCGGCCGGCATCATCACGCCGTGCTTCCTGTAATAGTCCGAGCCCCAGTCGAACGTGGTGACGTTGAAGGCGAGATCGCCACTGCGCTTTGCCAGAGCCTCCAGCACGCGGACACCGGCCGAGATCACCTCGGGCCCGATGCCGTCGGCGGGGATGGCTGCGATCGAATGGGTGCGCATGGGAGTGCTCCGTATCAGTGAGATTGCGGCGAGAATCACGGTCCGGGCCGCAGCGAGTCCTTGCCGGCCGCAGGGCCAATTCAATTGACGCTGGCTTATACCGAAAATGATACGCTATGACATCAATCCGGTGGGAAAGTGGGATGCGATGACCGATCAGAGGGGCCAGAGTGAGTTGCGGGTTGCCATTGCAGGGCTGGGCTCGATCGGCACCAAGATCGCGACCGCGCTCGACCACGGCATCGAAGGACTGGCGCTGTCCGCCGTCGCTGTGCGTGATCCCGCCAAGCATCAGGCTTTCCTTGACGGCCTGAAGCGTCCGCCGCAGGTTCTGTCTCTCGACCAGCTCGGCGAGGCCGCCGACCTCGTCGTCGAATGCGCGCCGAGCAGCCAGCTGCGCGCGATCGTCGAGCCGGCGGTGAAGCGCGGCAAGGCTGCGGTCGTGGTCAGCGTCGGTGGCCTGCTCGACAATTTCGATCTCGTCGATCTCGCCCGCGCCAATGGCGGCCGCATCCTCGTGCCGACCGGCGCGCTGATCGGCCTCGACGCCGTCAACGCCGCCGCGATCGGCACGATCCATTCGGTGAAGATGGTCACGCGCAAGCCGATCGACGGGCTGAAGGGCGCGCCATTCATCGTTCAGAACAGGATCGACATCGACAATCTGCGCGAGCCGCTGAAGCTGTTCGAGGGTAGCGCACGCGAAGCCGCAAAGGGCTTTCCGGCCAACGTCAATGTCGCTGTTGCGCTGTCGCTGGCAGGCATCGGGCCTGATCGCACCCAAATCCAGGTTTGGGCCGACCCGACCGTGACGCGCAACGTTCACCGCATCGAGGTCGAGGCGGATTCGGCGCGCTTCTCGATGGGCATCGAGAACATCCCGTCCGAGAATCCCAAGACCGGCCTGATCACGGCGCTATCGGTGATCGCGCTGCTCCGCAAGCAGCGCGCCACGCTGTGCGTGGGGACGTGAGCTCCTACGCCCCCGTCACGCGCCAGATCACGTTGCCGACGTCGTCGGCCATCAGCAGCGATTTCTTGTCGGGACCGATCGCGACGCCGACCGGGCGGCCGTAGGATTCTTTCTCGTCCGGGGACAGGAAGCCCGACAGGATGTCGCGCGAGGGGCCGAAGGGCTTGCCGTTCGCGAACGGGATGAACACCAGCTTGTAGCCGGACAGCTTGCTGCGATTCCACGAGCCGTGCTGGCCGATCACCATGCCGTCTCCGAAGCCGGGCAGGGTGCCCGCGGGCATCCAGCACAGGCCGAGCGAAGCCGTGTGGCCGCCGAGCGCATAGTCCGGCTGAATCGCCTTGGCGACCATCGCCGGATCCTGCGGCACGCGGTCGTCCACCGTCCTGCCCCAATAGCAATAGGGCCAGCCATAGAAGCCGCCGTCGCGCACCGACGTGAGATAATCCGGCGGGGTCTCGTCGCCGAGGCCGTCGCGCTCATTGACGACGGTCCAGAGCACATTCGTGTTCGGCTCCCATGCCAATCCAACCGGGTTGCGCAGGCCGGCACCAAAAATCCGATGCGCGCCGGCGACGAGGTCGAGCTCGTAGACCGCGGCGCGGCCTTCCTCGACCTCCATGCCCATCTCGGCGATGTTGCTGAGCGAGCCGACGCCGGCATAGAGCTTCTTGCCGTCGGGGCTTGCCAGAAGACTGCGCGTCCAGTGTCCGCCCGGCTTGAACGTGGTGAGCCGCTTGCCCGGGGCGGTGATGCGGTCGGCGTTCGCGGCGTAGGGAAAGGCCATCACGCCGTCGGTGTTGCCGACATAGAAGGTGTCGCCGACCAGCGCCATGCCGAAGGGCTGGCTGAGGTTCTCCATGAAGGCGCCGCGAACTTCAGCGATGCCGTCGCCGTCCTTGTCGCGCAGCAGCGTGATGCGGTTGGCGGAAACGCCAAGCGCCGCGGCACGCCGCATCGTCGCCTGCATCGCATAGTGGAACACGGTGCGCGGGGGGCCCGCGATCTGCGTTGCTTCCGCGATCAGCACGTCGCCATTGGGCAGCACCTCGATCCAGCGCGGGTGGTCGAGGCCGGTCGCGAACGCATTGACCTTGAGCCCGGGCGCGACGGTCGGCTTTTGGCCCTCGCGCCAGCCGCGCGCGGTCGGCATCTTCAAGGTCGGGATCGCGCCTTGCGGCTTCGCCTCGGGAATGGCCGGCTTCTCGCCCCAGGCAGGTGTTGGCTCCGTGCCCGACAGCTTTCGCCATTGCAGCGCGATGCCGCCGATGAACGCGACGAACTGCGCGAAGATGCTGGAAAACGTCATGAGAAGCCCCTGTGTGCGCGCGCATCCAACTGGCTGATGGGGCATACGTCAACCTGCGCAGCGCACCACCGGGGTCAATTCCCATGGAATGGCAGCCGATCGAATTTGCATGGGACAGGCGCGGCGTTTGCGCCGGAGATCAGCGGCCGATCTGCCGCTCCAGCCGCCGTGCCGCGCGAAAGTCATCCAGGTGCTGGATGTTTGGCGCCAGCGCGGCTTCTCTCGACAAGAGATGATACACCCGCGCGACCGTGCGCTGCTTCTGCTTGGTCCGCCCTGGCGGCAGCGCCCGCGCCTTGCGGACGGCGGCAATCGCGTGCGCGCGGAAATAATCGTAGGCGTCCGACATGGCTCGATGCTCTGCGGCTGGTAGCAGGTGTCGAGAGGGTAACGGGCGCAGGAAGCGGCGGTTCCTCAGCGCCTCGGATCGTGCGCTCGTACCCCGGACGCAGCGCAGCGCGTCTTCGTGGTGCGCTGCAGAGCCGGGGCCCATTTCACCGCCATGCGATGCCTCGCAATCTGTTGGGTCCCGGCTCTGCGCCGCAACGCTAAGGGCGTTGCAGCGCGTCCGGGACACGAGCGTGAGCCCTCACCGCGGCGACAGGAACGGAATGATCATCGGAACGCGGCGGCAATAGGCGCCGTAGGCGTCTTCGCCGAGCTCCTTGGACAGGAACACCTCTTCCATCCGGCCCTTCTGCCACATGCCGAGCGAGATCAGGATCGCGCCGAGCATCGTCGTCACCAAGCCGATCGCAACGCCGGTCACCAGCATGCCGAAGATCAGCCCCGTGTAGATGGGGTGGCGCACGATGCCGTAGGGACCAGTGTCGATGACGCGGTGGTCTTCCTTGTGGGTGATGGTGTTGGACCAGAATTTCCCGAGATGCAGCCGGCCCCACCAGGCGAAGGCAATGCCAGCGGCCGAGAGGACCGCTGCGACGGCGATGCCTGTGTTGTCGAGTACCCAGAGCGGCTTCCAGCCCATGATCTCCGCAACCCACGGCGTGTACAGGATGCCGCCGACCAGGATCGGCAGCCGATAGCGCTGCGACTCCAGCGTCATGACCTGCTTCTTGGTCCGCCCCTGCCAGAACGAGGCGCCGACCCAGCTGGCGAGAAAGGCAAGCCAAAGCAGAGCCAGAAGTTCGGTCGGCCAAGTCGTGGTCCAGCCACTCCAGGCGACAGAGAGAATCTTGCTGAAATCGAAGGACATGAAGGTTCTTTGCGTTGGGCGGAGCGATCAGCTCGCGCGCGAGGAGAGCGCGTGATGCTCGATGGCGCCGGAGGGCTGCTGGCCGTTGCGGGCGAGCAGATGGGTGATGGTTTCGCGCAAGACCGGTTCGATCGGACGCGGCGAATAGCCGAGCTCGGTGCGCGCCTTGCCGATCGAGAGGTCGCTCGCGGCGAGCGCGATGCGCACGCCCTCGGCGGTGCCGTTGGGCGGCCGGCGCGTGACGTGATCGGCGATGAATTCGAGCATGATCGCGGAGAGCTCGGCGATCTTGCCGGGCACGACGACCGGAAACTGCCGGCGGCCGCTCATCGCCGACATCATGCGCAGGATGCGACCGAGCGGAACGCAATCGCCGCCGAGAATGTAGCGCTGGCCGAGGCGGCCGCGTTCCATGGTCAGCACGAGGCCCATCGCGACGTCGCGGACGTCGACCAGGTTGACCAGGAAGTCGAGATGCGGCTGCACCTTCTTCTGGAGGAAGTACCACAGCATCGCGGTCGGCGGCGTCAGATTGTGGTCGGCAGCGCCGATCGGCATGGTCGGCGTGCCGATCACGAGCGGGAAGCCCGCGGCCGCTGCCTTTGCGGCATGATGCTCGGCGAGCGACTTCGATCTCGTATAGGCGCCGGGCATCGCATCGGCCGGTTGCAGCGCCTCTTCGGCGGGAACGCCCTTGAGGTCGGAATAGGGGAACAGGATCGATTCGGTCGAGCAGTGCAGGAAGCGCGAGACACCGCGCTTCATGGCAGCCGTGAGCACGATCTCGGTGCCGCGGCAATTCACGTCGTGAAAGTCCTGCTTGTTGGCGACCCACATGCCGGGCAGGCCGGCGAGGTGATAGACCTGATCGACACCGGCGATCGCAGCATCGACCGCGGCGCCGTCCAGCACCGAGCCGTGGACGTGTTCAACGTCGGCATTCGCTGCGGCCGGCACCCGGACATCGAGAACACGGACTCGCTGCCCGCGGGCGCGGAGCGCTTCGACGAGATGATGTCCGATGAAGCCACTGCCACCGGTAACCAGGACGAGAGCCATGCAGAAGGTTGCTGTTTCGCTTTTGGAGTTATCGGGTCGAAAGGGAATTGGCCGGAAGAGGCGCCAGAATCGCGGCAAGGTCGCGACGGAAGCCCAAGGCAATGAACAATTTTGCCATCACGAACATCGGTCCAAGCAAAAGATGCGAAGGAAAAGTGAACAAGGAGGCCTCGCGGCCCTCGAAAACCTTGTGGCCGATGGTCTGCGCGGCGAGGCCTAGCACCACCAGCGTGGCGAAAATTGCCCACATGGCCGCAGTGCTGACTTGCGCTGCGGTCGTCGTCGCAACCGAAAATAGCACGACGGAGACGGCCAGAATGCCGAGCCCGAGCGACATGTCGAGCAGCAGCCAATAGACCAATACCGGCAAGGCCAGGATCACCGCCAGGCTGACGTTGAAACCGAACAGCGGAAGCTTGACCAGCGTCAGAGGCAGCACGGCGCCGGTGAACAGCAACAAAATGCCGACCACATGCATCGCCGTGTTCCGGGGATCGCGATGGTACTCAACGTAAACGGCAAGTTGGCGCTGAAAAAAGCCACCCATTTTGGTCTCATGCTGCACGGGGTCAGGAAGGGCGAACAGAGGCTATAGCACCGGACCCGACGGTGCACAAACCGGCGCTTTTTGTCGCGCCAAGCCGTGCTGATGCGCCCCGAGACAGGCTGCAAAACGCCAGCGCTACAAAGGGTTCCGCTCGCCGCGGAACCGCGTTCGCTCAGCGCTTCTTGGCGGGTTTTTTCGCCGCAGGCGCAGGGGCCGCAGCCGGACGCGGCTCCTCCGGCAGCTTGGCATAGGTCAGGATCTGCAGCTGCCCGTTGACCGCCGAGGTCGGCTTCGCCCGGTCGAGAAATTGCTCCTCGCCGAGGCCGATCGGATGCAGCCGCTTGGTCGAGATCTTGAACGTGTTCACCAGCACGTCGCGGATCGCGTCTGCCCGCCGCTGGCTCAGGATCGCGTTGGCCTCGCGCGTCTTCGAATTGGATTCGACGTGGCCGACGATCAGGAACGTGTAGGGCAGCAGCGAGGCATGCACCAGTGCATCCGCGATCCGGCCGACGGTCTGGTAGGACGCCGGCTGGATGATCGGCGTGTCGGTGTCGAACTGGATCTGCGCATTGAAGGCCGGCAGCTTGGCGAGGTCGGGCGCGATCAGCGGCCGGTTCACGGGTCCCGGATCGTTCCTGATCCTGGTCTTGGCGCGCTCCATCACCTGCTGCTTCAGCGCGGGCAGATCGACCTCGGCGGCCTCTTCGAAATGATTCAGCTTGCTGACGATGTCGTCGCGGGTCGGCGCAGCCGTTTGCGCGCCGGCAGTGCCCGCGAGCAGGACGAAGCCCAGCGCGATGCCTGTTCGTGCGATGGCGAGCCCCGTCGCGCGCATCAGCGATACCCCGCGTCGTCGATGGCCTTCAGGCAGTTGTTGCTGATGCCCTTGGGCGTCGAGACCAGGCAGGGGACCGACTTGCTGGTCTCCTTGGTCGAGCCGCCGCAGACCTTGACGATCTCGCGCTGGCAGGCGTTCGCCACCGTGACGCGCGCGGCGACGCGCTTCTGGATGGCGTCGAACACGCCGAAATAGTCGCTCGTGCATTGCGGTGAAAGCACGTCGCGGTTGCGCGACAGGCACTCCTTCAGCCGGTTCGAATCCGGGTTGACGCCGCGGCAATTGGCGACGATTTCCGCGCCGCAGCTCGCCGCCAGCTTTCCGATCGAATCGCCAAAGCTCATGGTCTCCGCCGCCGCAAGCGACGGCATCCCCAATGCAAGCACGATCAATGTGATGGAGCCCCGGAACATGGGTTTATCTGATACGGGGAAGTTCGCGATGGTCAAGGGCTGTTCGGGGGAGAACCGTCGAGAGTCCGGCGAGTGCGGCGAACAGTCCTCACTCGGCGGCAGGGAGGGGCGGCCAGTCGATCAGGGCAACGGTATAGTTCCTGAGGTCATCGGCCACATCAGGATCGGCCTTGAGCTGGTCCAATGTCCGCGGCGGGGGAAGCTGGCGACCGTCCGCGATCAGCTCCTGCGCATAGAGCGCGAGCGCCTCGGGCGCATTCTCCAGGGCTTCGTCGACATCGTCGCCGCCGGAGATGCAGCCGGGCAGGTCCGGAAACCACACGCCGACGATCTCGTCCGGATCGGCATCCTCGATGATGGCAACGTATTGAGCCATATCGGGCCTCACGCCCGCTGCACAAAACTGTCCACGACCTTCTTCTCGCCGGCCTTGTCGAAGGCGATGGTGAGCTTGTTACCGTCGATCTTGGTGACGCGGCCGTAGCCGAACTTCTGGTGGAAGACGCGGTCGGACAGCGAGAATTCCGAGGTGGTGCCGGTCGATTTGGCGACCAGCTCGCCCTCGATGGTCAGGGGACCGCGGCGGCGCGAGGAGAAGCTGCCGAAATCGGGGCCGGCCGATGAGGAGGATGAGAACGTCGCGGCTTCTTCCTCGAAGCCGCCGCTTCTGCCGCCGCCACGATTTCGGTTGGCCTGCGCGCGCTGCCAGCCCGGCGTCGAATAGCTGGAGCCGAACGCCTCCATGTCGTCGAAGCGCGAGGCGCCGTAGCCGCCGGTGCCGCCCCAGGCCGAGCCGCCCTTGGATTCCGTGATCTCGACATTGGCCGCCGGCAATTCGTCGAGGAAGCGCGACGGGATCGTGGTCGACCAGGTGCCGTGGATCCGCCGGTTGGTCGCGAAGTATATCTTTGCACGGCGGCGCGCGCGGGTGAGGCCGACATGGCCGAGCCTGCGCTCCTCCTCGAGGCCGGCGCGGCCCTGTTCGTCCAGCGTGCGCTGGCTCGGGAACAGGCCTTCCTCCCAGCCGGGCAGGAATACGTTGTCGAATTCGAGGCCCTTGGCCGAATGCAGCGTCATCAGCGACACCGCGTCGTCCTCGGCGCCGCCCTCGCGGTCCATCACCAGCGAGATGTGCTCCAGGAACCCTTGCAGGTTCTCGAACTCCTCCATCGAGCGCACCAGCTCTTTCAGGTTCTCCAGCCGGCCCGCGGCGTCCGCCGAGCGGTCCTTCTGCCACATCTCGGTATAGCCGCTCTCGTCGAGCACGATCTGGGCGAGGTCGGTATGCGCGGTGACCTCGCGCTGGGCGCGCCAGCGGTCGAACTGGGCGATGAGATCGCGAAGCGAGCCGCGCGCCTTCGGCTTCAGCTCGTCGGTCTCGACCACGGCGCGCGCCGCCTCGAACAGGGGAATGCGGCGCTTGCGGGCATGGTCGTGCAGCATCTGCACGGTGGCATCGCCCAGGCCGCGCTTGGGCGTATTGACGATGCGTTCGAAGGCGAGGTCGTCGGCCGGCGAATTGATGACGCGCAAATACGCCAGCGCGTCGCGGATTTCGGCGCGCTCGTAGAAGCGCGGGCCGCCGATGACGCGGTAGGGCAGGCCGAGCGTGACGAAGCGGTCTTCGAACTCGCGCATCTGGTAGGAGGCGCGCACCAGGATCGCGATCTCGTTGAGCTTCTCGCCCTGGCGCTGCAGCTGCTCGATCTCCTCGCCGATGCCGCGGGCTTCCTCTTCCGAATCCCAGGAGCCGGTCACCGTGACCTTCTCGCCTTCGACGTCTTCGGTGCGCAGGGTCTTGCCGAGCCGGCCTTCATTGTGCGCGATCAGATGCGAGGCAGCGGCGAGGATATGGCCGGTCGAGCGGTAGTTGCGCTCGAGGCGGATCACCTTGGCACCCGGGAAATCGTGCTCGAAGCGCAGGATGTTGTCGACCTCGGCGCCGCGCCAGCCATAGATCGACTGGTCGTCGTCGCCGACGCAGCAGATGTTTTTGACATGGGACTTCTCCCTCTCCCCGTCCTTCACGGGGAGAGGGTCGGGGTGAGGGGCTCTCTCCACGAGCTCAGTGCTCGGAGAGTCCCCCTCACCCGCAGCGCTTCGCGATGCGACCTCTCCCCGCAGGCGGGGAGAGGTGAAAGAAGGCGCCTGCGACAAGAGCCGCAGCCACAGATATTGCGCGACGTTGGTGTCCTGGTACTCGTCGACCAGGATGTATTTGAAGCGCTGCTGATACTGCCTGAGGATGTCAGGGTGCTCGCGGAAGATCCGGATGTTCTCCAGCAGGAGATCGCCGAAATCTGCCGCGTTCAGGATCTTCAACCGCTCCTGATAGCTCGCATAGAGCTTGCCGCCCTTGCCATTGGCGAAGACGGCGGCCTCGCCGGAGGGCACCTGCGACGGCATCAGGCCGCGGTTCTTCCAGCCGTCGATCAGGCCCGCCAGCATCCGTGCCGGCCAGCGCTTGTCGTCGATGTTCTCGGCCTGCAGCAGCTGCTTGAGCAGCCGGACCTGGTCGTCGACGTCGAGCACGGTGAAGTTCGACTTGAGCTGCGCCAGCTCGGCATGGAAGCGCAGAATGCGGCCGCCGATGGAGTGGAAGGTGCCGAGCCACGGCATGCCCTCGACGGCATGGCCGAGCATCTGGCCGAGCCGGTGCTTCATCTCGCGCGCGGCCTTGTTGGTGAAGGTCACCGACAGGATCTCGGCGGGGCGGGCGCGGCCCTGGCTCAGGATGTGGGCGATGCGCGTGGTCAGGACGCGGGTCTTGCCGGTGCCGGCGCCGGCCAGCACGAGAACCGGGCCGTCCAGCGTCTCCACGGCCTCACGCTGTTCGGGATTGAGCCCGGAGAGGTATTTCGGACCCACCGAGGCGCGCGCACGCGCGGCGATGCCGCCGGCTGCGGGCTGGTGGTCGGGGACATTCTGGGACGTGATCTTGCTCGGCTCGGTCATGCGAATCATTGGCCCCACGATGGCACCGCGGGGTGACGGAAGGGAGCCTTCTTAACAGGGATTGGTGCCTATATGGGGCGCCGGCGACAGGTTTTCCACGTGCGCGGCAGGCCGATTTGTTCCAGCGCCGGCCGCGAATTTCGCCCCTGCCGGGACCGGAACCATCGTTCCCGCGTCGAGATTGTCAGGACAGGTGGCGCGGCCAGCCGCGTCGATCGCAGACAACATCAAGACGAGGGTTTGACCATGCTAGGCTGGGTTGTGACGTTTCTGGTTATCGCACTGATCGCCGGCATCCTGGGCTTTGGCGGCATTGCCGGCGCTTCGATCGAGATCGCCAAGATCATCTTCTTCATCGCGATCGTTCTGTTCCTGGTCTCGGCCGTGGTCGGCCTCGCCCGCGGCCGCAACAGGATATAGCGCTCAGCGCTTTGAGGGCATCGCCACGCTGCGGCCGATGCCCTCAGGCCGCGACACGACGCCGTGGGCCTTGGTGATCCCGGCGATACGTTCGCGGATGTCGGGCGGAAACGGCGCGACGCGGCGTGCACTCATGTCCATATGCAGCGACATGTTCTCGGACGTCGCCGACAGCCAGCCCTCGCTTGCGTGCCGCATCTCCTCGAAGGTGTGCAGCCGCTTGTCGTCGGCCTCGAGCAGCCAGACGAAGACCTGCACGGGATCGCCGAGATGGATCTCGCGCAGATAGCGCACGTGGCATTCGGCGGTAAAGGTCGAGCCGCCGCGCTCCTTCATATAGCCCGGCCCGATGCCGATCTCGGCCCAGAGCTGGTCGATCGCCCGGTCGAACATCACGTTGTAATAGGCCATGTTGAGATGGCCGTTATAGTCGATCCATTGCGGCTCGATCTGCATGATCGAGGCGCGGAACGGTGCGGCGTCAGGCCTTGAGGCGGCAGTCTCCGGCATGTTTCCTTCCCAAGCTATGCGTCCGGTCGCTTGACTTGACCGGCTTTATGTCCTTTGCCACGGTTCTTCTTTCGGGAGGAATTCCGTGGGTACGACCATCACCAATAATCCGCCGCGGCCGGCGCCGAAAGCCCTCGCGAGCACGCTGGAGCAGCTTGCCGCACGCTTCGGCAACCGCCTCATCACCTCGCAGGCCGTGCGCGAGCAGCACGGCCATACCACCACATGGATCCCCAACCAGCCGCCGGATGGCGTGGTGATGGCGCAGGAGACCGCCGACATCCAGGACGTGGTGCGGATCTGCGCGAAAAACCGCGTGCCGGTCATTGCCTTTGGCACCGGCACCTCACTGGAGGGCCAGGTCAACGCGCCCGCGGGCGGCATCTCGATCGACCTGCGCGACATGAACAAGGTGCTGGCGGTGCATGCCGAGGACCTCGACTGCGTGATCCAGCCCGGCGTCACCCGCAAGGCACTGAACGAGCATCTGCGCGACCAGGGCCTGTTCTTCCCGATCGATCCCGGCGCGGATGCTTCGCTCGGCGGCATGGCCTCGACTCGCGCCTCCGGCACCAATGCGGTGCGCTACGGTACCATGCGCGACAGCGTGCTGGCGCTGAAAGTGGTGCGCGGCGACGGCGAGATCATCACCACGGGCACGCGCGCCAAGAAATCGTCCGCGGGCTACGACCTCACGCATCTGTTCGTCGGCGCCGAAGGCACGCTCGGCATCATCTCGGAATTGACCATTCGCCTGCGCGGCATCCCCGAGACCATCGCGGCGGGTGCGGTGTCGTTCGAGACCGTGCACGGGGCCTGTCAGGCCGTGATCCTGGCGATCCAGACCGGCATTCCCGTCGCGCGCATCGAGCTGCTCAATGCCGCGCAGGTGAAGGCCTGCAACGCCTATTCCAAGCTGACGCTGCCGGAGACGCCGCTGCTGCTGATGGAATTCCACGGTAGCGAGATCGAGGTCGGCGAGCAGTCCAAGGCATTCGGCGAGATCGCAAGGGAGTGCGGCGGCGGCGATTTCTCCTGGACCACCAAGCCGGAGGACCGCACGAAGCTCTGGCAGGCGCGGCACGACGCCTATTGGTCGGTGAAGGCGCTGCGGCCCGGCGACAGCATCGGCGTGGTCGCGACCGACGTCTGCGTCCCGATCTCGCGGCTCGCCGATTGTGTCAGCGAGACCGAGCAGGATCTCGAGCGCCTCAATTTGCTGTCGCCGATCGTCGGCCATGTCGGCGACGGAAATTTCCACTGCTCGCTGGTCTGCGATACCAATGATGCCGACGAGATGGCACGCGGCGAGGAGTTCATGCATCGCCTGGTCGAGCGCGCGCAGGCGATGGACGGCACCTGCACCGGCGAGCACGGCATCGGCCAGGGCAAGCAGAAATACCTCGAGGCGGAGCTCGGCCCCGAAGCGCTCGACGCGATGCGGGCGTTGAAGAAGGCGCTCGATCCGCTCAATATCCTCAACCCCGGCAAGATCGTCCCGGAAGCATAGCGCACAGTCCGCGCGATCCAGGCCGGCTGGATGCGGGAAGCCGTTCAGCGCGATTGTTCGGCGCTGGCGCAATAGATGCGGCCCGCGCGATGGGCGCGGGCCGGGGCGAGTTCATGCCGGATCGGCTCAATACCTGCGGTAGTCGCCGCGTGCCGGGCCGCCATAGCCACCGCCGTAGCCGCCGCGGCCCATGCCGATTCCGATCCCGATGCCGACACCCACGGCTGCGGGCGGGGGCGGCGGCGGGGCACGCTCGTAGACAACCACTTCGTCGGGCGGGGGCGGGCGGCGCGGCTTCGGCGGCGTCTCGACCACCTTGCGCTTCGGCGGGGTCTTGTCGACACGCTTCTTGATCGCGGGCGCGATGCTCGGATTGACCGGCGTTGCCGGCGTCGAGCACGGGCAGGTCGGCGCCATCGCGACCGCGACGGGCGTCGCCGCGGCGGCCACGGGCAAGGCGTAGTTGCGATTCTGCACGCGCAGCAGCAGCCGGCGCGCGGTTGCCGCGAGATCGCTGTTGTCCCAGTTCTGCAGATAGGCCTCGAACGAGGCGCGTGTGTTGATCGCGGTCGCGCGCTCCCAGGCCAGCATCTGCCGCCGCCGCTCGAGCACGGTGCGCAGGCGCGGCGTGCGGGCGTCCTGTGCGTAGAGTTCGATATAGGCCTGATAAGCGGGCACCGTGTCCTCGGTGATCACGAGTTCATAGGCGACCGGGGCCGTCTTGCCCTGCAATTCCTTGCGCCAGTCCTCGAGGCTGCGCGTGGCACTCGCAAGCGCCATTGAAGCTGCGCCTGGAAGGGCGGACGTCTGGGCGCTGCTCTCGCCGAAGAACCTGAAGTCCGTGGTCAGCGACGAGCTTTCCCAGGGGATCTGCCGGCCGTCGGTCGATTGCGCCACGGCGACGCGGATGCGCTTGAACACCTCCTCGATCGGCAAATTGGGCTGCTTGGCGATGGTCAGCGCAGCTGCGGTGTAGGGGCTGTCGATGCCGTTGCCGTCCTCGGCTTCGGCGCCGGGCGAGGTCGAATAGGAGATGAAGGAGCCGGGCGCGCCGGCCTTGGTGTCGACGATCGCGAGACCGTGGCCGGCGCCGCTGAGAGCGGGGAACGGATTGTTGCGGCAGGCATCGAGCATGAAGATGCGCGCCCGCGTCGGCAGCGCACCGAGCGTGTTGAGCAGGTCGTTCAGCCGCACGCCCTGAAGCGGAATGTCGGCCTCGCGCTTGGGGTCGAGATCAACCGGCACCAGATAATTCTCGCCGTCGATCTGCAGGCCATGGCCGGCATAGAACACCAGTGCGACGGTATCGGCGCCGCTGGCACCGACCTTGCCGGCGAAATCCGAGATCGTCGCGCGCATCTCGTTCTGCGAAAGGTTGGCCGCGGTGGTGACGGTGAAGCCCGCATTGCCGAGCAGCTCCGTCATGCCTTTGGCATCGTTGGCGGCGTTGGGCAGCTCCGGCACGGCGCGATAGGCGGATTGGCCGATCACCAGCGCAAGCCGCGTTTCGGCAGCGGCGCCGGTCGGCGTCATCAATTGCAGGAGCGCAAGAAGACCGGACGCAAGAAACAAATTGCAAAAGACTGGACGGCGCATGATGTCAACTCCATCGGCAATGCGCGCGATGATGTCACTATTTCTAGGTCTGTGCCATGACACTGTCTGTGCGCTGGCTCACGTTGGACGTGCGACAAAATCGGCAGTGGCTCTGCCCGAGCTGGCGCGCGTCCGGCCGTCCCCGTCACGGCAGTCCGCGGTCCCAGGGCGTCACCGGCGCAAAGCGCGCGGCGAGAAAGTCGATGAAGGCGCGCACCTTGGCCGGCGGACGGCGATCGGGCAGATAGACCGCATGCACGGCCGACGTCTGGATCTCTGGCTGGTCGAGCGGGAGCGCGACGAGCGCGCCTGAGCGCAAATCGTCGGCGATGATGAAGGTGGGTTGTCGCGCAAGGCCGAGGCCGGCCAGCGTCGCCGCGCGCAGCGCATCGCCATTGTTGGCACGCAAGGTGCCGCTGACCTGAACGCGGATCTCGCCCTCGACGCCGAACAGCCATTCCGCCGCGCTCGCCTGCTGCGAAAGCGTATAGCCGAGGCAATTGTGCCGGGCGAGGTCGGCGACGGTGCGGGGTGTGCCGTGCCTGGCAAGATAGGAAGGTGCGGCACAGACCACGAGGCGGTTCGGCGCGAGCTTTCGGGCCACCATGCTGGAGTCGCGCAAGCTGCCGATGCGGATCGCGAGGTCCCAGCCTTCCTCGGCGAGGTCGACGAGGCGATCGTTGAGACCGAGCTCGACGGTGACCTCGGGATGGACAGCCGAGAACTCCGCGATTGCAGGCGCAATCTGCCTCGTACCGAACACGACGGGGACGTTGACCCGCAGCAGCCCGCGCGGCTCGACGCGTTCACGCGAGATCGCCGAGTCGGCGGCCTCCATGTCGGCGAGAATGCGCTCGGCGGATTCCAGATAGCTCCGTCCGGCTTCGGTGATGGAGAGCCGCCGCGTGGTGCGGTGGAACAGTTTTGTGCCGAGCCGCGCCTCCAGCGAGGCGATATGCTTGGTCACCATGGTCTGCGACAGCCTCATGGCCCGGGCCGCGCCGGAGAGGCTGCCGGCCGCGGCAACCTTCGCGAAGACCTCCAGGCTGGTCAGGCGGTCGAGCAAGCCGATCTCACTCTGTTGGTGTGAAGTATACTTCGAAAATACCAGATTATCACCGATATGAGAATAGATCATCTTGAGGCGCAAAGGAGACCGCGATGATCGATTCCCGTACCGCCCCTTACGCCGCGCTGGTGCTGCGCGTGACCCTGGGCGCGTTGTTCCTGGCCCATGCCAGCCTGAAGCTGTTCGTGTTCACGCCGGCTGGTACCGCAAAGTTCTTCGGTAGCCTCGGCTTTCCGCCCGAGCTCGCCTATCTCATTATGACCGTGGAAGTGCTCAGCGGTGTCGCGCTGATCCTCGGCGTCTGGACCCGCTATGCGGCGCTGGCAGGAATCCCAATCCTGCTCGGCGCAATCTTCACGGTGCACGGCGCGGCCGGCTTTTTCTTCACCAATCCCAAGGGCGGCTGGGAATTTCCCGCCTTCTGGGCAATCGCGCTCGCAGCGCAGGCCCTGCTCGGCGACGGCGCCTACGCGCTGCGTCCCTCGCGCGATGTCGCCGCGGCGGGGGGCCAGCTCAGCGGCGCGCATTCGCGCTGACATAACTGCGTTCGCTCAAATGTTGCCAGCCGTGGGATCACGATCTCGGCTTTCCTTCGTCGTCTGCCTCCATGAACCACCTGCCAGACGTCGTCTGACAGGTGGTTCATGGAGAGGGCCCGCCAACGGCGGGCGTCTCGAAGGATGGCAACGGGCGAAATCACTCCATATGCGGTTGCCCTGCCTTGTGGAGAAGGGAACGCACCTCGGTCGGTGCGCTTGCGGAGCCTCAATCTCACTCGGGCCTACAGCCGGTCCACCGCCCTGAACGTCCCGTCCTTCTGGATCACCGTCAGGAACACCTTCGGCGGCGCGTCGATCATGCGCGGGCCGACGGTGACGATGGTGCCGCTGATGTCGAAACGGCCGATATCGTTGATGGTGCGCAATAGGCTCGCGCGCGTCGGCTGCGGTCCGGCCCTTTCCAGCGCCGCGGCCGCGAGGCGACCGGAGATATAGCCTTCGAGCGACACGAAGTCCGGTGTCAGCGTCGGATCGAACGCCTGCTGCGCCCTCTGGTAGTCGGCGACGAGCTTGAGCGAGCGGTCCCAGGGAAAAGGCACGACCTGCGAGACGACGACGCCTTCGCCGTCCGGGCCAAGCTCCCCGGCGAGCGCGTTGGCGCCGACGAAGGAGACGTTGACGAAGGTCGGAGAGAAGCCGCTGCGGCGCGCGAGCTTGATGAATTCCGCGCACGGGCCGTAGGTCCCGACCATGACGACGGCTTCGGGCTCGGCGCGCTTGATCATCCGCAAGGCCGAGGCGACCGCGCGGGTGTTGCGCTCGAAAGTGCCCTCGGCGGCGAGTTCGAGGCCGCGCCTCGCAAGCGCCCGCTTGACGCCGAGGAGGCCGTCGCGGCCGAACGAATCGTCCTGGTAGAAGATGCCGACGCGGGTGAAGCGGCGATCCTCGGTGAGGTGCTTGACCCAGGCCTCGGCCTCCGCGCCGTAGCTCGCGCGGATGTTGACGACGTTGGGAAGCTCGAGGTCACGGAGAAATTCGGCGCCGGTGAAGGGACCGATGAAGGGAATGTTCCTGGTGCTGGTGATCGGAATTGTCGCGATGGCGGTCGGCGTGCCGACCGCGCCGATCAGCGCGAACACCTTGTCGTCCTTGATCAGGCGCAGCGTCTGCGTCACCGAACGATCGGGGTCGTAGCCGTCATCGCGGCTGATGAGCTGGAGCTTGCGGCCGTGGACGCCGCCCTTGGCGTTGATCTCGGTGAAGGCCGCGACGATGCCTTGCCGCATGCGCTGTCCGAGCGCGGAGGAGGGGCCCTCGAGCGCGGCCGCCTGACCGAACAGGATCGCGTCCTCGCCGACGCCGACTTCGTCGCCTTTGGCGGAAAGCGTCGCTGCGGCCAACAATGCGATGGTCAAGCCGACGTAGGTCGCGAACGGCGATCGTGACATGAGGATGCTTGCCGAATACAGGACGGGTTGCGGAGACGATAAATCCTGCGGGCTGAACAGGACGCTAATTTGTGCCGGGGCGACGGTCCGTAAGACTCCGGGCAAAATCGGCAAGTTACTGCCACTCTGCCGGAACTTTCTGGGCAATCGTTAACTAAGCCGCGCGATGCGCGTCGGTGCGGTTTGCGAAATTGGGCAGTTCTTAACCCCGATCCTGGTCCGATAGTCGCGCCGGCGGCTCAACCAGAAGTTCGTGCCGCCGTACCGATGGGGACTTGCAGATCAAGATGGGCGGTCGCGATCAGAACGATCAGGATCGGAGGCATATGAGCGGATGGTGGCGTGCCGCGCCGCTGCTCGGCCTTTATCGCCCTGCGCTCGTGGCGGTCGGCATCGGCCTGCTGTTCTCGATCGTGGGTGCTGCCGCCGTGGCGCGGTGGGAGGATCGCGTCAACCGGGGCGAGTTCGAGAACGCGGCCGAGACCCAGTCGATCGTCATGCAGAATGGCATGAACGAGTATATCTCACGGCTTCTCGCGCTGCGCACGCTGTTCGAATCGACCAGTGACGAAGTCACTCGCAGCGAATTCGAGACCTTCAGCGCCCGCCTGTTCGAGCGCCATCCCGGCATGCTGCGCCTTGCCTGGTTGCCGCGCGTCAACAGCAAGGAGCGCGCCGAGTACGAGGCCGCGGCGATCGCCGACGGCGTGTCCGGCTATCGGATCAAGTCGCTGCAGGGTGAGAGATTCGTCACCGCGACACAGGGCGACGAATATTTTCCGGTGTTCTACTCGACTCAGCCGAAGACCTCGTCGGTCTACGGCATGGACTACGCGACCGTTCCGGAGCGCCGGGCGCTGCTGCAGCGCGCGCGCGACAACGATCGCGTCGCAGCCATTCGCACGCGCCTCTTCGAGCCGAAGCAGGGGGGCAGCCGGGTGCCCGACGTTCTCGTCGCCATTCCCGTCTACGCCAAGGGCACGTCGCGCGAGGAGATCGCGGACCGGCGCCGCAATCTCGCCGGTTTCGTCGTCGGCATCTTCGACCTGCCGCTGCTGATCCAGTCCATTCGCGTGACCACCGGAGCAAGCCCGGCAGTCAGCATGAACGTCTACCCGCCCTTCGCGGCGCAGGTCGCCAACGAAGAGGAAGCGCTGCCGGACTACTCGTCGGCCGCCACCGCGCCGCATTCGATGCGGGACATCGCACAGGCCGTGCACTGGTCGGGCACTCTCAAGATCGGCGATACCGACTGGCAGGTGCGGGCGGTTCCAACCGCCGGCGGTCCGCTGGCGACGACTTACGATCGCGCGGGCGCGGTGCTGATCGTCGGCATGCTGCTGACGATGTCGCTGTCGACCTATCTGATGCTCGCGAGCCGCAATTCGCGGCGGCTGTCGCAGGCGAACCGGCGGGTGCTCGAACTCGCCCAGACCGACATACTCACCGGACTGCCGAACCGCGCCTATTTCCTCACCCGGCTCGACGAGATGCACCGGCAATCCGGCGTGACGGGTCCGCCCTTCGCGATCCTGATGCTCGACCTCGACCGCTTCAAGAACGTCAACGACTCCCTCGGCCACGCAGCCGGCGATGCGTTGCTGCGTCAGGTGGCGCAGCGGTTGAAATCCGCGATGCGCGCGAACGACGTGCTGGCGCGGCTCGGCGGCGACGAATTCGCCATCATCCAGGAAGCCTGCGAGGACCAGCGTGCCTGCTCGACCGAGTTGGCGGCGCAGATCGCCAAGCTCGTGAGCAAACCTTTCCTGCTGCCGGGACACCGCGTCGAGATCGGCACCAGCATCGGCATCGCGATCTCGCCGGATCACGGCAGCGATCAGGAGCAGCTCCTGAAGAAAGCCGATCTTGCGCTTTATCGTTCGAAATCGGCGGGCCGCAACTGCTTCACCATCTACGACGAGGCGATGTCGGCCGAGCTGGAGGCCCGCAACACGCTGGAAGGAGATCTGCGCGATGCCATCGCACAGTGCCAGCTGGAGGTGCACTACCAGCCGTTCGTCGACGCCCTCAGCGGCGTACGGCGCGGCTTCGAGGCGCTGGTGCGCTGGCGGCATCCGACGCGCGGGCTGATCCCGCCGGACCAGTTCATCTCGCTTGCGGAAGAGACCGGCCTGATCGTGCCGCTCGGTGAATTCGTGCTGCGGCGCGCCTGCGCTGACGCCGCCGGCTGGCCTTCCGATCTCATGGTCGCCGTCAACTTGTCGCCGATCCAGTTCAAGGAGGCCGAGCTGTTCGACATGATCTGCGCGGCGCTCGCCGATTCCGGCCTGCCGCCGCAGAGGCTGGAGATCGAGATCACGGAATCCGTGCTGCTGGAGCGCGCGGTCGAGAACCACGCCTTCATGGAGCGGCTGAAGAGCATCGGGATCGAGCTGGCGCTCGACGATTTCGGCACCGGCTATTCGTCGCTCAGCTACCTGACCGCGTTCCCGTTCGACAAGATCAAGATCGACAAGTCGTTCATCCGCAACCTCACGCATCAGCCGCGCAGCTCCGCCATCATCTCCGCGATCGTGACACTGGCGCGCGGGCTGGACATGTCGGTCACGGCCGAGGGCGTCGAGACGTGCGAAGAGTTCGAGCGGCTGAAGGTGCTCGGCGTCAATTTTGCGCAAGGCTATCTGTTGGGCAGGCCGCAACCGATCGAAGGGATCCAGTTCGACGAGCAGGCCAAGCCGTCGCGGCGCGACGCCGCCTGAACGCGGCTCGACGAGGCGTGGATGGCCGGGACGATGCCCGGATCGGACGCTGCGGAAGCCCTGTCCTCGCCCAGCGGGCATGCGCGAAAAGCGCTTGACCAGAGCATCCCCGGATGATCCGAAGGAACGTCTAGGGATGAAACAAGCACAACATGCGGCTTCCGTTCTTCTACGGCTGGGTGGTGGTCGCCGTGACCTTCGTCACCATGGCCATCGGCGTCAACGCGCGTACCGCCTTCTCGTTGTTCTTTCCGCCCATCATCTCCGAGTTCGGCTGGGAGCGCGGCGTCACGGCGGGCGCCTTCTCCTTCGGCTTCGTGGTGTCGGGCGTGGTCAGCCCGCTGATCGGCCGCCTGATGGATCGCGCCGGTCCGCGCGCGGTGATGGAGCTCGGCGTCGTGCTGATGGGCGGCGGGCTGCTGCTGGCACCGCTGACCAGCGCGCCGTGGCATCTCTATGTCACCATCGGCGTCATGGTCGGTGCCGGCTCGGTGTGCCTCGGCTATTCCGGCCAGTCGCTGTTCCTGCCGAACTGGTTCATCCGCAAGCGCGGCTTCGCCATCGGCATCGCTTTCGCCGGCGTCGGCATCGGCTCGGTGACGCTGCTGCCATGGGTGCAGCACATGATCGAGCAGACCGGCTGGCGCACCGCCTGCACGGCGATGGGCCTGCTCATCCTGGTGGTGCTGGCGCCGATAAATCTGCTCTTGCACAAGCGCCCGCAGGACATCGGCCTTGAGCCGGACGGCGACGCCGCCCCGGCGCCGGGCGCGGCCCAACCGGTCTCCAACATCGTCGATCCCGTCTGGGTCAGTACCGACTGGACGCTGAAACGCGCCGTCGCGACCGCGCGTTTCTGGTGGATCGCGCTCGGCTATTTCTGCGGCCTTTACATCTGGTACGCGGTGCAGGTGCATCAGACCAAATTCCTGCTCGACATCGGCTTCAGCGCCAATGTTGCGGTGTGGGCACTCGGCATCGTCAGCCTGCTCGGAATTCCCGGCCAGATCCTGCTCGGCCATGTCTCTGACCGGATCGGGCGGGAATGGGTGTGGGCGATCAGCTGCGCGGGCTTTGCGATCTGTTTTGCGGCGCTGATGGCGTTGAAGTTCCAGCCGTCGCTGTGGCTGGTTTACCTGATGGTCCTCACGCAAGGCGCGCTCGGCTACGGACTCACCTCGATCATGGGGGCGGTGGTGTTCGAGATTTTCCAGGGCCGGCACCAGGGCAGCATCTTCGGCACGATCATGCTGGCGGCGCTGGCCGGTGGTGCGGCAGGACCGTGGGTGACGGGCTTCCTCTATGATCGTGCCGGCGACTACACGCTTGCCTTTGCCATCGCGATCGTCATGAGCGGATTGTCGGCGCTCTCGATCTGGCGGGCCGCGCCGCGCAATGTGCGGGCCGTCGCCGGCCGGCTGCACAAGCTCCCCGGCGGTATTGCGAGGTAGGTTGTCTCAAGCATCGGATTGTTCGTTTCGTCTTCGGAGAACGTTAAGCATATCGCGTCTTGGCCTGACGCCATGGCGCCGCAAGAACGTCTTGGACACCATCGGAGCGCTAGCGTCCGCTCAGTGCCACTTCTTCCCGATGCCGTCCGGTTCCAACGATGTCTGCCTCCGATTGTCCCGCGACCGAAATGCCGGACGTGCTGCGCGCGGCACTCGCACGCGCCGAGGACGGCGTCGTCATCGTTGATGACGCGCATCGCATCACGCACTTCAACCCTGCCGCGGAGCGGATCTGGAAGCTCGCTGCGACCGAAGTGCTCGGCCGCAACGCCGCAGTGCTCACCCTCAAATGTCTCGAGGCCGGCGCGACCGCGGAGTTCCGCGAGGAGATCAGCCTCGTGCGGCGCGACGGCAGCCGCATCAAGGCGCTGGTGTCGATGTCATCGACGACGATTGGCGGCGCGACCCATCGCATCGTGTTCGCTCGCGACGTCACTCTCGATGCGGAGCGGCGCGTCAGGATCGGGCTTCTCCACGCCGTCTCCGACCAGACCAACCGTGCGGTGATCGTCACCGACGTCGGGCAGAACATCGTCTACGTCAATTCGGCGTTCACGGCGCTGTTCGGCTATGCCAGCGAGGAGGCCGCAGGTCGCCGCGTCGCCGAGCTCGTTGCCGGTCGTCACACCGATCGTAGGGCCCTCGCGAAGCTCGTCACGCGCCTGATGCGTGGCGGCCAGCGTGGAGAGGCCGAGGTCCTCGTCTACGACAAGGACGGCGAGGAGATCTGGGTCTCCGCGCGGATAGACGCCTTCCGCGACGGCAAGGGCCGGGTCAAGCATATCTTCGCGCTGCTCGAGGACATCACCGAGACCAGGCAGCTGCGCTCGCTTCAGCAACTCATCATGAGCGCGCTCGCCGACGAGGTGCCGATCGGCGAGATCGCCGACCGGCTGTGCCGCCGCGTCGAGGAGATCGCGCCCGACGCCGTCTGTTCGCTGCTGCACGTCGATGCCGCCGGCCTGATCCATCCGCTCGGTGGTCCCAGCCTGCCTGAGGACTATTCCCGCGCGCTGGACGGCATCGCGATCGGCCCCAATGTCGGCTCCTGCGGCACCGCGGCCTTCTACGGTACGCCGGTTCTGGCGGCCGATCTCGACACCGATCCGCGCTGGCAGCCTTACAAGGCGATGCCGCTCGCGATCGGCCTGCGCGCCTGTTGGTCGACCCCGGTCAAGGCCAAGGACGGCCGCGTCATCGCGACCTTCGCCTTTTATTATCGCGAGCCGCGTGAGCCGAGCAATTGGCACCGGCGCATCGTCGAGGCCTGCGTCGATCTCGGCGCCTTCGCGATCGAGCGCAAGGAGGCGCGCGCCGAGATCGCACGGCTCGCCTATCACGACATCCTTACCGGCCTGCCGAATCGAGCTCAGTTGCGGCACCTGATCACCACGGCCATCGACGCCTGCCCGACCGGCAGCCATGTCGCGCTGGCCTTCCTCGACGTCGATCATTTCAAGGACGTCAACGACACGCTCGGTCACGCCGCCGGCGACGAGCTCCTGGTCCAGCTCGCGCAGCGCCTGCGCGAGCATATCGGCCCCGGCGACATGCTGGGTCGGCTCGGCGGCGACGAGTTCGTCGTCCTGCTGCCGCAACGCAACGCCGAGAGCGCCGAGCGCGTCGCGGCCGATCTCGCCGAAGCGCTGGCGCGGCCGCTCCGGCTCGGATCGAAGCTGATGCCGATGTCCGCCAGCATCGGCATCAGCCTCTACCCCGATCACGCCACCGATATCGACACCCTGATGCAGCAGGCGGACGCCGCCATGTACATGGCCAAGCAGGCCGGACGCTCGACCCATCGCATCTTCAGCGCCGAGATGAACGTGCTCGCCGAGCAGCGGCTGGCCCTGATCGCGGCGCTGCGCCGCGCGATCGCGGAGGGCGCACTGAGTCTCAGCTACCAGCCGCAGATCCGCAGCTGCGACGGCGCGATCCATGGCGTCGAAGCGCTGGCGCGCTGGCGCGATGCCGCGCTCGGCGACGTCTCGCCGGCCAAGTTCATCCCGCTCGCCGAGGAATGCGGGCTCATCGAGCAGATCGGCCTGTGGTCCGTGCGCGAGGCCTGCCGCCAGATGGCGAGCTGGCGCCACGCCGGGCTCAACATTCCCTGCGTCTCGGTGAACCTGTCGCCGATCAATTTCCGCAACGTCACGCTGGCGGCGCGGCTCAAGGACATCCTGGCCGAATACGATCTGCCGCCGGACGTGCTCATGCTGGAGATCACCGAAGGCGCGTTCATGCAGGACGGCGTCGCAGCGCTGGAGACGATGAACGCGATCCGCGAGCTCGGCGTCGGCCTCTCGGTGGACGATTTCGGCACCGGCTATTCCAGCCTGAGCCGGCTCGCGCATCTGCCGATCCGCGAATTGAAGATCGACCGCAGTTTCATGCGCGACATCGAGAAAGACGCGGGCGCGCTCGCCATCGCCACCGCGGTGGTCCGCGTCGGCCAGGGCCTCGGCATGACCGTGGTCGCCGAGGGCGTCGAGACCGAGGGGCAGCGCAGGACGCTGGCCGAGCTCGGCTGCGACATCGTCCAGGGCTTCCTCTATTCACCCGCGTTGGCTCCTGTCGCCTTCGAGCGCTGGCTGATCGACCACTGCGCCGAGCAAGCAAGGACCATGCTGGGCCGGCTCGACCTTGCGCCGGCGGGCGGGGATGCGGTGCAGCGGTCGGCGTAGCTGCCTTCGAGCGATATTTCCGGTCGCTAGGAACGCATCAAGCATCAGCGGTTTGGTCTTCGAGGTCTCCCCGAGGGGCGCCAGGCCTTGTCCTGCCTGCAAACCGCATGAGCCCAATGAAACGACGGGAAAACGGCGCCACTGCCCGAGCGGCAGGCTTTCGACCTTCGACACCGCAGCTCAAGGCATCATGGCATGGATGGTTTGTCAGGGTGACGCGCCCAGCCTGTCCGAGGCGATAAGTCGCCTGGTGGAACTGGGGCTTGCGGTGTACACTGATCCAGATCGCCAGAAGCAGCGCGCGCAAATTGGCCGGTGATGCGATCGATCGCATGGGCGACACGACGACGGCGGAGGACAGGGCAATCCGCAAGCGGGATCTGCTCGATGGACCCAGGGGGTTCGATCGCGTGCGCATTGATCGGTCCAGATGCAGCAAGCCGATCCGAGAATAGGCTGGGCACCAGGACGTCGCCGATCCCGAAGCAGTTCGAACACCAGCGATATGGAGGACAAGCAATGAGACGGTATTCCCAAACGCATGCGGCGAAGGAGGCGAACAGTCTCTTCAAGCAGACCGTGACGAAGCCCGCGACCGATTACGAGAAGGCGGAACAGACCTTCCACGCAAATCGCGAACGGCTCAAGGCTGAACGGTTGGCGAGGGAAGCTGAACGACGAAGCCAATCCGAGAAGACGAATTGAGTGTCGCTGTTCTACTTTGACATCTGGGAGGGTGAAACCTCGGAAAAACCGCCGCGCACTTTTCCCGATCATGCTTTAGAGCATCGGAAGCACGACAATCCCGTCTTCGAGCTCCCCTGAAGCAAGGCGCGCCCGCGCCATACGCTCGAACTCCGTTCGATGCTTCTGCAGATAGCTGAAGGCCTGCTTCTGGGTGTTGAATGTCGTGGCAAGCCGGCACAGCTGGCGGTTTGCGCCGGATGCGAGGAAGAAGGTGATGGTTCCGTGGTCTGGTTTGATTCTCGGCACGATCTGCACTCTCCGGCAATGAGATCGGCACTTCAAGTTTGGCCGGCGGCGTCGAAGTCGACTATCGCGCCGGTTTCCTTGAACGCCTCTTCAGCGTAGGCGCCGGCAAAGCTGTTCGGAGCGCGTCGTCAGCCGCTTCCTTCGCCTCGCGCACCTCTCGAAGCCGCGCCATGTTCTTGCGAACCTCGATGGCTTGTCTTTCGACGTCTGCCAATGCCCGGGCTCCCTCTTCAGCGGCGAGGCGCTTGCGATCGGAACGCGCAATGCTTTCGGGTGACGGTTCTGCCGGTTTCTTGGTGCTCATCGTTCACCCGGATCCGCAACGGCCAAACCCGCTCAATCCCGGGATTGAGCGGGCGAAGCAACCGTTTCAGTACATCCGTGAAACGGCGCCACGATATCAAGCCAGCGAGAGGTTCTCAGCGCTGACTTTGCCTCGCATCTTGTCGGTCTTGATCTCGAAATTGACCTTTTGGCCCTCGCCGAGACCAGCAAGACCAGCTCGTTCAACCGCGCTGATGTGAACGAACACATCGTTGCCGCCATCGCTCGGCTGGATGAAACCGAAGCCCTTTTGGCCATTGAACCACTTGACTGTACCTGTCGTCATTCTCTTCTCCAAAGCGCGCAAGCGCATTCCGCGCGACAATCACGCAGCTATCTTCAACTTCGTCGATGTCTTTGGAAAAGGAGCCCGCGGGCGCATTCAACAAGGCACAGCGGCTAATCGAACGACGTACAATATACACGGCTTTCACGATTCTGCAAGGAGCGCAGCCAGTTTGTTTTCTGGGAGCCGGTTCTTCTGTTCCGATCGAGGCTCTTTGCGTGTGTCCGTCGAGCTTCAAGCAGGACGTTATCGATTGACAGCGCTGCGCGACAGTGGTCACGTTGACGTCACCAAGGTGCTCGCCGTGACAGGCAGATCGGCTCGTCCGAAGCCGCGACGATGTCGCCATCACTATCCTCAAAAATTCGCAATGAAGCTCCTGCGCAATTGGCTGCCCTGCAGGACGTGTCGCATTCGCAGCCCGGGCCAGGAGGAACAAATTGCACGTACTCGTTAGAGACAACAACGTTGAGCAGGCACTCCGTGTTCTCAAGAAGAAGATGCAGCGCGAGGGCGTCTTCCGGGAAATGAAGCAGCGCCGTTCCTATGAAAAGCCGTCCGAGAGAAAGACCCGCGAGAAGTCCGAGGCCATTCGCCGCGCCCGCAAGCTCGCCCGGAAGCAGGCGATCAGGGAAGGATTGCTGCCCGCGCCACCGAAGAAGAAACCCTTCGAGCGCAAGCCGCCCCTGCCGGAGATCAAAGCAAGGCCGGAGTAGAAGCGATCTTGATTCCGGACATCATGATGGCGCGCCACCGCTGAGGTCGCAGAAAAGCCGGGCCTGGCTGTCCCGGCTGCTGTCTTCCTTATGGCCTGAAATCGATGCCTCGAAGCACGATGCCCGGCGGCGTGCCTTCGAACTCGGTGGCGCGATATTTGCTCTCGGCGCATGCTTCGATGCGATCGCGTAGACGGGCGAATTGGGCTTCCCGCTGCTCGGGCTTGACGTGTGCGCCGTGCTCGAGATCATCCATCGCTGAGGTCGAGATCGCGCAAGGGATCTCCCGGGCGCCGTCATGCATCGAGAACCGGACGATCATCCTGTCGTATTCGTGGTCGATAAAGCGGCCGCTGGTCAGTGTGCTGGTCAGTGTCATGGCTCACTCCGTTACGTGTTGGCTTCCTTGCGAGTTCGCGCCATCCAATCATTGAGCGGTACCGCGCGCCCGCGTCCCGGCTCCCGCCGAGCATGAACGTGTCGAGAAGGCAGGTGGCCCTCGCTCAGCCCTCTCCGGACAGCCGGGCGAAATCGTCGAACAGCGCCGAGACGAGCGCGCGATGGCGCGTGTCCTCGGCCGGCAGGCCCGCAGCATAGAGGTTGAGCAGATGGCGCGCCTTCACAGCGGCCTCCGGCCAGGACGCAGCGGGAACCGTCATCATGCGGTGTTCGAGATCGGCCTCCCGCTCGCGCAGCTCCCTGACATGGGCCTCGACCTCCGCCAGCGCGCGGCGCAGGTCGGTGGCCTTTTGCGCGGCCATGCCACGGCGCTTGTCGAGATCGACCGGCTGGTCAGTCATTGGCGATGCTCGCGTCCGCAGCTTGCGCATTCGCAAGATCGACAGAGCCGATCGACAGCATCTCCATGGTACCGCCCCCACCTTCGGCGGGCACGGTGATCATCGTGGCGACCCGGCGATAGGCGGCGAAGGTCAGGCCTTCGATCGTCTCCTCGTCGGTGACGACCTCATAGGCGCCGGCCGGCAAGATGCGCTCGATGCCGCGGATGTGGAACGGATGCCTGAAGGTGACGGTCTCTCGCCGCGAGCGGATGGTCATGCGTACGCCTGCCTTTCGCAAGTGAAGCCCCAACCGGTGCCGGCTGCTGTGAGCATGCGCCTTCGGCACGGCAATAGCCAGCACTATCGTGTCCGTACGGGCAAACGGTCACGTCGCGGTGCGACGACAAGAGGCACTTAACGCTCGCTATTGGTTCGGCGCGGGCGTAGGCTCGCTGCCATCACCGCGCGTCTCGACGGCTTCGACCGGTGACTGTGGGCAAATGTGCTCCCGCCGAAGGCTGCGCTGGAGCGTTCGATGTCGGGTGATCGCATTTCGGAATGGATCGTGCCGCCGGTGATCGTTCCGCTGTTTCTTCTGCTTCTCGTGTGCGGAGCCGTGGTCCTCAATGGCTAGGACAATACGCGTGCCGTATCTGGTCTGTGGAACCAACGAATACGGCAGCTCCAATCTCGGCCGGGGAACTGCGGCGGTCGCGCTGCGTCTTGCGGAAAAACTGCTGCGCGAGGGCTACATGGACGTCAGGGTCTGTACCCCGCGCGGCCGGGTCCTGCAGCCGAGTGAATTCGACGAACTCAAACCAGCACAGGAGAGCGACATGGCAAAGGGCCAACAACGCGGCAACCGCGAAGTCAAGAAGCCGAAGAAGGACAAAGCCAAGGTGATTGCCGCGGCGCCGTCCCGCAAGGAAGCCGCCTGGCAGCCGGATTTCGGACCTGCAAAGAAGAAGTAGCGAGGGGGCCGCATTTGAGCGCGGCACCAGGCCGCGCGGCGATTGAAGGCACAGGTTCTGGTGCGACGCCGATCCCGTCCGACGCCGCAACCGTGATCGCGCGCAAGAAGCTGTCGGCCGGCATCGATCGGCCGGCATCGATCGGCCGGTCACGGATGCTGCAAGCAGGCGCACGCTTTCACAAATGCACGATGGGCGGACGACGAGTTGTCGAGGCACTGAACGGAGATCGCACGAGAGGCATCAAAATCCGTTGAAATTTCATGTGAAAACCTCTTGTGAACGATGGCTGCGGCGAGCAGTCACACGGCTGGCGTTCCAACGCGCAAATCTGGACCGTCGGTTACCAATGTCGGATAATTGCGTGGATCTGGTGTGGCGCCTGCGTTCCCCAGGCTCCTCGCATTGTTGAGACACACGCCATGGCACAGGCGCACGCTTTCGCGCAGAAATTCGAACGGTTCTTGCATTTGAAGGATGCGCCGCCGACGCTGGTCACGCGTTCGCTGCGCAGCGCCGAGCTCGCGGTCACCGAGACACGGGATGACCATCCGATTCCGCGTCTCTCCGAGTCGATGCCCTCGGAGGACGCCTATCTCGTCAGCCTCAAATTCCGTGATTTCGCAGGTTGTGAGTGCTGGGAGCGCGGCCGGTGCGTGATCAAGCGCGATATCCGCGCCGGCGCCACTTATCTGTACGACCTGAAGCGTGATCCGCGCTACGTGATCGACAAGCCCTTCCATTCTCTGTTTTTCCATCTGCCCCGTTCGGCGTTGGACGACATGGCGAGGCAAAGCGGCGCGCCGCGGATCGGTGAGCTCGCCTATCAGCCCGGCGTCGGCCAGGACGATATGACGATCCGTCATCTCGGCGCGTCGTTCCTGGCGGCGTTGCGGCAGCCTGAAGAGGCCAACCGGCTCTTCATCGACCACATGATGCTCGCGCTCACCGCACATGTTGCGACGACCTACGGCGGATTGCGGCACGCCGCCGAGCCGGCGCGCGGCGGCCTCGCCCCCTGGCAGGTGAAGCGGGCTTGTGAAAGGCTGGAGTCCGATCTCCGCGGAAAGCTTTCGCTGGAGAAGATCGCAGCCGAGTTCGATCTCTCGGTCAGTCATTTTTCGCGCGCATTTCGCGTCTCGACCGGCCTGCCGCCGCATCAATGGCTGCTGCGCCAGCGCGTGGACACGGCCAAGCAGTTGATGACGGTGCGCGACCTGTCGCTGGCGGAGATCGCGATATCGGCCGGCTTCGCCAATCAAAGCCACTTCACCCGGGTGTTCTCCTCGGTGGTCGGCATCAGCCCGGGAATGTGGCGCCGTGAGGCGCAGGGCGTGCCGGACGGCGAAACGTGATCCCTCCGTTCAGCGGCGCTCTGTCTGGGAGATGGCGTAGGCGTCGCGCCGCGCCGCAAATATCTCGTCCGGCGGATGGCCGATGCCTTCGGCAAGATTGGCTGGATTGAACACCGACGCCTCGCACGCTCCGTTTGGTTCAGTGCCCGTTATCACGATCGTTCCGAGGCGCACCGCTTCGCGTCCATCCTCGTCGGGCCAACGGATGGTCACGTCCATGACGGGATCGCCGGGACGGTCCAGCAGCGCCATCACGCTGAACCTGACATCGCGCGCCGCGATCCGGGAATCGAGATCGCGCAGCAAGCCGGTGGACTTGGCGGTGGCCACGTCCTCGCTCGGCCTGCGTTCGTCGCCGACCGGCGCGACCTTGAACTTGACGAACCGTGTCTCACCCCTCGCGTTCGTTGCGGGAAAGGCGTGCACGCCCCAATAGGTCGTGCGGGCGAGGCTTGCCGGCGGTGGACTCGCGGCAAGGTAGCTTGCCTGATGCAGCGTCTCGGGATTGGCGGAGGAGAATGCCTCGACTCGGGTCATGTCCGGCTTGCCGTCCGGTCCCGGCATGCGCGCTTGCAGGAAGGCCAGCATCTGGTCGAGCGTTCTGGCGAAATGAACCGGGACGCTCTGGGTGACGATTTCGGAGCGCTGATCGCCGTTGCCGAGCCGGAAGCTGAAGCCGCGCAGCGAGCGACCGTCCGTATCGACCGCGTTTGCGGGGACGTCGTCCGCCGAGAAGCGCGCCAGCACCCGGGAGGGCATGGTGAAGCTGCGGGACCTGGTGATCTCCTTGGCCTGATCCGAGGGGGCATAGGTGCCGCGAACGCATCGGCCCCAGCAAAAGCTCGCGCGCGCCTTGGGCGGAAGACCTGCGACCGCCCTCAGGACATCGACAACGGACATCGGTGTGGCTGTGCCGTTCGGGAGCTGAGTCAGAACGGAACCTTTGGATTCGAGCGACGGGCTTGTTTGTGGCGCAGGGTGCGCCGAAAAATCTTTCCCAAAGCGGACATGCCTTGTCGGATCCTGCGACGAATCTCGCAACTCGTTGGGCTCGGGTCGCGCCGCTCGCTCAAGACACGACTAGGGCATGGCTAGCGTGCATCAACAGAACTCGCCCTATATCGGCTCTGAGGCAATGGCGTCGATGAAGGCCGTTTCGAGGGGGCTGGTCCTCCACGGCATCGGAGTTGGAGCGGCTCGGATGGGCCAGAAGCTTGGTCTTCGACTTCTGAGAACGATGAAGCAAACTGATGGCGTTCTTGCTAGAGCAACGATTGCTGCAGCCTTGGATGACCAACCTGTAAGCTGACCTCCCGCTGGCAAGCTTTAAAGTCCGGGTTGATCCGCTTTGACATTAACGTCACTTGGTCTGAACGACGGTGCCGTATCACCGATAGGGAATGCAAAGATTGTAGCCGTCACGTTGGTCGACCACGAAGAGAGCATCGAAATGAGCCGCTCTTCCACGCTGCATGCATTTACTACAGCCTGGCTGTTGCTCGGATCCGGCCTCATCTCGGTTGTATCCGCCGCAACCATCGACCGCGTATTGGCTGTCTCGGTCGACGATTTCAAATATATCGACTCGTCGAATGAGCCGACCGATCAAACGGCCGCGCATGAAAGGCGATTGAAGGCTTTTATGGCCGCGCTTCGGGACGATGTCACGGCGGACCGCCGATTTGAACTCGTGCGCTGCTCTTGCACCACGAATTGTCCGATCATGGGACCGGCGTTAGGCGATCGGCTGCGCACAGCGTCGGAGGCGGGCGCGCAGGTGCTAATCATCGGCATCGTTCACAAAAGGAGTACGCTGGTGCAGGTGGTGTGGGCCGTCGCCGTCGATACGACATCGCAGCATGTCGTGTTCCGGAAGTTCTTCACGTTCCGCGGCGATAATGACGAGGCATGGCGGCGGGCGGAACGCTTTGTATGGGAGGAGGTCCGAGACCGGCTGCTTGAAAGTAGATCGCCGCAATAGGCCGCGCGCGTTTGCAGGGCTTGAGAGCATCGGTTTGGCCCTCCGCCGCGAATTTCCCGTTCGCTCCAGAAGGGTTGCTCGTCGCGAAAGGCCTACTCTTCAATCTTGCGGGCTATACTCTGTTGCTTGCACGATGCCTCTCCAACGTGCTGACTCAGACGCGAGTAGCTGTGCGAACTTGTCCATTGCGATCGCGTCGATCTCGACCGACAGCTTTGCGAGGCTGGACTCCATCCGGCTTGTTCTCAGAGCCGCCTGAATAGCCCCATTAAGGTCTTCGACGACGTCCGGCGGAGTCTTCGCTGGAACGAAGAACCCAAACCATGTGACGTCCTTGAGCAGGGGATACCCGGCTTCCAATAACGTCGGCACATCGGGGAGAAAAGGACTCCGGGTTGAACCGGTGGTCGCCACCGCGCGCAATTTGCCAGATTGAACCAGACCTAAAGAACTGTCGATTGGCATTATGGCAGATGCAATTTCACCCTTGAGGAGATCTTGGATTGCCGCCCGACCTTGATATGGTACGTGAAGAAACTCGAAGCCTGCTGCGCGCCCCAAGGCTGCGCCGGTCAAGTGCAAACTGGTTCCAATTCCTGGCGTACCATAGGTCGCATCCTTTGCGTTAGCACGGCACCACAAGACAAAATCGGCGAGCGTCCTTACCTCTCCTGGCACTCGCGGCCCGATTGTCAACGCGGCAGCGAACGAGGCAACGGTTGATACTGGGACAAAGTCCCGCGGCTCGTATCGCAGTGTCTTGTGGGTGTGAGGAAAGAGGGTGAGGAAACCGGTCGGCGCGAACAGAATGACCGATCCATCCGGGGGAGCGGCTTTCACGGCCTCCACGGCGACACGACCGCTCGCGCCCGGTCGAGGTTCGACGACAATCGATGTCGCATAAGGCTTCATTTCGTCCGCAAGGAGCCGCGCGACAGCATCGGGCAGCCCCGCCGTGAATCCTGTTAGAATATGAGCCGTTTTGACACGCGGTTCGGCCATGATTTGCGATACCGGACCTGCAACGGAGAACGCGGCACTGGCCGCCGACACTCTGAGAAAGTCACGACGCGTCCTCATAAGCCGCCTCCGGGGTTCACGGCCACAACGGCCAATCATTCGCCCCCTGACCCTCGTCAACCAGAGTGTGCATCCCCGAAGACATGTCTGTCGAATTCTGTTATTTGATGGATCCATAACCAAATTGACAGGTTTGGTCATGCAATGGGCCGATCGTATTGGACGCCGCCTAAAGCTGCGTGATCTCCAGATTCTGCTCACTGTCGTTGAGCGCGGTAGCATGGCGAAGGCCGCCGCCGAGCTAGCGATCTCTCAGCCTGCCGTATCGAAGGCGATCACCGATTTGGAGCATACGTTCGGTATTCGTTTGCTCGAGCGTGGCCGGGGCGGGATCGAGCCGACGGCGTACGGCCGCGCTTTGGTCGCGCGGGGCCAAGTTATCTTAGATGAACTCAGGCAGGGCGTCGACGAAATCGCATTTCTCGCGGACCCGTCGGTGGGAGAGTTGCACATCGGCAGTACCGAGAGTATTGCGGCCGGCCTTTTGCCGGCAGTCATCGAGCGCTTCTCGCGCGAGCAGCCTCGAGTTCATTTGAACGTCGCGCAAGCCGTCATTAGCAAGCTGCATTATCGTGAGTTGCGCGAGCGGAGTATCGATCTCATGCTCGGCCGCATTCCGACGCCATTCAAGGAAAGCGATCTAAAGGCGGAGGTCGTGTATGACGATCAGGTGGTCGTGGTGGCGGGCCGTCAAAGCAAATGGGCGCGACTGCGCAGGCTCAAGCTCGCCGACCTCATCGGCGAGCGTTGGATTCTGCCTCCCGCGGATACGATGCATGGGTCACTCACCGCTGAATTGTTCCGCGCGAGCAGCACAGAGTTGCCGCGGAGGCCGATCACGACACTCTCAATGCATCTGTGTTGCCGACTAGTTGCCAACACACAGTTTGTGACGATGCTTCCGGCATCGATTCTTCGCTATGGCAACCATGACCGGTCTCTAAAGATACTTCCCGTTCAACTTCCGGCGCAGCCGCGGCCTGTCGCGATTCTGACGCTCAAGAGCCGCGCTCTCAGTCCCGCGGCAAAGCTCTTTATCGAGTGCGTGCGCCAAACAGCGAAACTCGAGAGCAAGGGCAAAATGCCCTGAGCGCACGCAAGTGTCGGCTTCGGTCAATCGAGTCGGTTTGGCCCGGTCAAAGTGGCGTCCGGTTTACACCTCACGACCGACACTTGGAGGTCGGCCGGAATTTGTCGCAACGGCCGCTGGCAAAAGTATGCGACGGGTCGCGTGCCGCATTGCCGTCTAAACCGCTCGAACAATTAGGTGGCTTGCGCGATCCAAGCGATCAACGGATAGGACAGTGTCAGTTGCGCGTTGAAAAGAGTGTGAGCGAGCCAAGCTGGAGAAAGCGATTCGTAGCGCAGGCGCAGTGCGTAGGTCACGAGGCCCAGCAAGATCATCGCTGCAGCCCAAACGAGACCGAGCGGAATAATATGATTGGCAGCAAAGATCACGGTGCCAAAGGCCAAGATGTTGGAATCGTGCCATCCAATTCGACGTAGCCAGGAAACCAAGAGGCCACGGTAGAGGATTTCTTCGGTCACCGGCGTTGTCACGACGAAAAGAAAGATCACAATTGCGATTGCCTTCGCGTCATGAAAATCGATCCGAACATCCTGGCTTCGATGTCCAGTTACGCTAGCCAACCAATGTGTCACGATGGGGACGCCGGCCGTGACGATCCCGAAGCCAATGAGGCTCGCGGCGACGGCGGGGAGGGTTAGTCTGCGAAATCTGAAGACGTCCGAGCGCAAGGTCTGACGCGTTGTCCAGACCAATGCCAAGGCTACGGCAAGCCAACTGCTGATTGCGTACGACAGCAGGCCATAGAGCCTGAAGCTGGGTGGCGCGGGCAGCTCGGCGGGAGCGCCGTGCATGAAGAGCCACATCGCCCGGGCGGCAAGACCAATGGTCATCACGATGACCGCAAGCGCCATAGGGGCAAGAACCAGCATCAAAGTTATGATGCTCCGACGCCATTCGAAACCGTCGCGCGAAGTGACGTTCAGGCCGGTGGGCGGCCCCTCGGTTTGCGACATGCGATCAATCACCCCTCGCTCTGTGCGCCTGATCGTAAAACAACCTTTGCGGGTTCTCTAGTGGTCCTGCACCATCAAGGGAGCCAGAAGGTCCGATCTCTCTGGAAGCTGCGGTCGGTTCGGTCATAGCTCTCGATAATGTCGTCACCGTTGCATGGCTCTCGGCAGAGAGCCGGATGCTACCGTTCGTATTTTGGATGGCCCGTGAAGCCGGTCGGTCCCGACGAGGCCTGATCAGGGCTCGACGCGGACCACTTCGACGTGGTCGGACGCCAATCCCGTCCTGCGCCTGAGATCCGTGATCGCGCGCAGGAAACTGTCGGCCGGCGTCGTCTCCGGATCGATCAGCCGGTGCAGGCGAAAGCCGTCCTCCAGCGCGAGCACGACGGAGGCCATCCATGGCGGGTTCAGATTGTCGTTGCGCCCGTTGCTCTTCAATGTCGCCTCGACGATGTCGGCGACCAGCTTGCGCCGCGCGCGCAGGCGCTTGGCAAGCTCCGGGCGGCGCTTCTCGGCGCGTGCGACGAACAGGATCATCTCCATGTGGAGGAGGGGCGAGCGGCCGAGCGGATCCTGCCGGCTGCGATCCATCGTCTTCAGCGCCGCGATGAAATCGTCGAGATTGTCGTGCTGCGCGAGGATGTCCATGTTGCGCCGGATCGACTGCTCGACATGGTCCTCGAGCATGGCGATGATCAATTCGTCCTTGCTCTTGAAGTTCGAATAGAACGCCCCGCGGCTAAAGCCCGCCGCCGCCGCGATCGCCTCGATGCTGGCGCCGCCGATGCCGTCCTGTTCGAACACGCGCGCGGCCGCCTCGAACAGCCTGTCGCGCGTGTCGTCCCTGGTCGGTCTCGTTCTCACCCTTGACATCGGCACAGGTTAGGGCAAACTGCAATTCGATACAATAATGTATCGAGTTCGATCATTCAGGGATGGTTACGCTGCGCATGAGGGGCTGCCCGGCGTATTCGATTCATGCGGCAACCGGTCTGAGGTCACCATGAACGAGCACGTGCAAGGCGCCGGCGGCGGACCGCTGTTCAACCCGCTCTCGCCCGACTTCATCCGCGATCCCTATCCGCATTACGACCGGCTGCGCAGGCTCGATCCGATCCACGTGACGCCGTTCGGCCAGTTCGTTACCAGCCGCCATGCCGACGTCAGCCTCGTGCTGCGCGACAAGCGCTTCGGCAAGGATTTCGTCGAGCGCAGCACGCGCCGCTACGGTCCCGAGATCATGAGCGAGCCGGTGTTTCGCAGCATGAGCTACTGGATGCTGCAGGCCGATCCGCCGGACCACACCCGCCTGCGCGGCCTCGTGGTGAAGGCCTTCACCGCCCGCCGGGTCGAGGACATGCGGCCGCGAATCCAAGAGATCGTCGATGAGGCCATCGACGCCGTGATCGAGCGCGGCCACATGGACCTGATCGAGGATTTCGCCTTCCGCCTGCCCGTCACCATCATCTGCGACATGCTCGGCATCCCCGAGGAGCATCGCGAAGTCTTCTACAAGAGCTCGCGCGACGGCGGGCGGCTGCTCGATCCCGTGCCCTTGTCTGCGGAGGAGATCAAACAGGGCAACGCCGGCAACCTGATGGCGCAGATGTATTTCCAGCAGCTGTTCGAGCTGCGCCGTCGCAATCCCGGGGATGATCTCATCACCCAGCTGGTGCAGGCCGAGGAGGACGGCAACAAGCTCACCAACGAGGAACTGACCGCCAACATCATCCTCTTGTTCGGCGCAGGCCACGAGACCACGGTCAACCTGATCGGCAACGGCCTGCTCGCGCTCCACCGCAATCCGGATCAGCTGGCGCTGCTCAAGGCGCGGCCCGAGCTGATGGAGGGTGCGATCGAGGAATTCCTGCGCTACGATTCCTCGGTGCAGATGACCGGGCGCGTCGCGCTGGAGGATGTCGACCTCGGCGGCGTGAAGATTCCCAAGGGCGAGAGCGTGCTGTGCCTGCTCGGCTCGGCCAACCGGGATCCCGCGGTCTATCCTGACAGGCCCGACCGGCTGGACGTCACCCGGGCGAACGTCAAGCCGCTGTCGTTCGGCGGCGGCATCCATTTCTGCCTCGGTGCCCAGCTGGCACGCATCGAGGCCGAGATCGCCATCGCCACGCTGCTGCGGCGGCTGCCCGACTTGCGCATCGACGACGTCGAAAATCCGGAATGGCGGCCGACCTTCGTCCTGCGTGGCCTGAAGCGGTTGCCGGCGAGCTGGTGAGGCGCGCCGGCGTTAACCTCCGCGCGCAACAGTCGCTGTGACTTCGCCACACTTCCCTCTATATAAGGGGCTGTTCCGGCGCGCCTGAGGCCCTCAGGTTCGGCCCGGGCCGGTTTGGCCGAGGGGAGACCCGTGCAGACGACGCTGCTCGGATTGGCGATTGCCTTCATTATTGCGCTGCTGGCCGCGCTGATCGGGCCTTACTACGTCGACTGGAACCAGTTCAGGCCCCAGTTCGAGGCGGAGGCCGGCAAGATCATCGGCGTGCCGGTGCGGGTCGCGGGCGAGCTCGACGCGCGGCTGCTGCCGGCGCCGACCCTGCGGCTGCGCGGCGTCACCTTCGGCGGCAACAACGATCTTGGCCGCCTGCGCGCCGACAAGCTCGACGTCGAGTTCAGCCTCGGCTCCCTGATGCGCGGCCAATGGCGCGCCACCGAGCTTTCGGTGGGCGGCATGGCGCTGGATCTCGGCCTGGACACGCACGGGCGGGTCGACCTGCCCTCGATCGCGAGCGGCGCCTTCGATCTGGCGTCCCTCGCCATCGAACGGCTCAATCTCACCGGCCGCATCGCCCTGCACGATGCCGCCAGCCGCTCGACGCTGGAATTGAACGACATCACCTTCTCCGGCGACGTGCGCTCCCTCGCGGGCTCGGTGCGGGGCGACGGCAGTTTCAGCGCTGCCGGGGTGCGCTACCCGTTCCGCGTCTCCTCCGGCCCGAGCGCCGACGGCAGCGCGACCCGTCTCCACCTCAACATCGATCCCGGCGAGCGCGCCATCCTTGCCGATCTCGAAGGTGTGCTCGCCTTCGACAACCGCCAGCCGAAATTCGAGGGCGCGCTGACGCTTGCCGTGCCCGCGATTAAGAAGGCGGGCGAGGCGGGGCCGACGCCCTGGAAGCTCGCGACCAGGCTCAAGGCAAATCCGGCCGGCGCGAAATTCGAGCAGATCGACGCCAGCTTCGGCACGGAGGACACCGCGCTGAAGCTCGGCGGCGTCGGTGATATCAGGTTCGGCGCCTCGCCGCTGCTCCGCGCGGTGCTGTCGGCGCGGCAAGTCGATGCCGACAGGCTGACGGCCAGGGACGATGCCGATCCGCAGCGCGTCCTGCCGGCGCTGCGGGCGGGCCTTGCGGCGATCCCGCAGACGCCAATCCCGGCGCAGATCGAATTCAATGCCGACCAGATCATGCTCGGCGGCCGTCCGCTTCAGAACATCGCGGCCGAGCTTCAGACCGACGGCAGGTCATGGACCTTCCAGCGGCTCGAATTGCGTGCGCCCGGCACGACGCAGCTTTCGCTCAACGGCGCGACCCCCGGCGCGGACAGCTTCAGCGGCCGGCTCAGCGTCGAATCGTCCGATCCGGACACGCTGGTGGCCTGGCTTCAGGGCCGCAGCGAGGTCAACCGGCGCAGCACGCGGCCGCTGCGCCTCGCCGGCGACGTGACCATCGCCGCCAATCACCTCGCCATCGAAAGGCTGAAGGCCGACATCGACGGCGGCGCCGTCGAAGGTCGCATCGCCTTCGTGCAAACGGGCGCGAGCAAGGGCTCGCGGATCGACGCGGAGCTCAAGGCCGACCGGCTCGACCTCGATGCCGCCGCGAGTTTTGTCCGTGCGCTCGCGGGACCGCAGGGCGAGTGGCCGGAAGAGGCGAAGCTCTCACTGGATATCGGCCGCGCGATCTCCGCCGGGCAGGAGCTGCGGCCGTTCGCAGCCAGGCTCGCCTACAGCCCCGCATCGCTGTCGCTGGAGCAGTTGCGCTTCGGCCAGGCCAGCGGCCTGACCACGGAGGCGAGCGGCAGCTTCGACCGCACCAAGGCCACCGGCAAGCTCGCGGTGAAATCCTCGGCCAATTCGCTGCGCGAGCTCACCGCGCTGATCGAGCCGTTTGCGCCCGCGGTGCGCGCGCGCTTCGATGCGCTGCCGTCATTATCAGGCGCGGCCCGTCTCAAGCTCGATCTCAGCCTTGACAGGAACACCGAGCACGCCGATCGCAGCAATGCCCGGATCGTGCTCGACCTCGACGCGCCGCAGCTCAAGGCGACCACGACCCTGGTCGCGCAGACGCCGGCGGCGGCCATCGGAGGGATCGACCTCGAAAGGTTGCGCAACAGCGACTTCACGCTGGACACGAAGGGCTCGGCATCGCAGGCCGGCGCGCTGCTGGCGCTGCTCGGGCTCGATCGCGTCGTGGCCGCGGGCGAGGGCGCCTCGCAATTCGAAGGCCGCGTGAGCGGCGCCTGGCGCCGACCGCTGCAATTGAACGCCAAGCTCAGCGGCGGCGGGCTCGATGCGGATGCGCAAGGCAGCGTCGAACTGTCGGAGCCCAAATCGTCCGAACCCAAGGCGAGCGTGAACCTGCGCGTGCGCAACGTCAATCTGGCGCCGCTGCTCGGCACCGGCCCGGCCGACAAATCGGCGCAGAACGTCAGCCTGTCTTCCCGCCTCACGCTGTCAGGCAATCGCCTGACCTTCGACGATCTCGACGGCAATGCAGCAGGCTCGCATCTGCGCGGGCATCTTTCGGTGATGCTCGATCAGGAGAAGAGCGTCGACGGCGAGGTCGGCCTCGACTCGCTCGATCTTGCGCCGGCGCTCGCAATCGCGATCGGCGCGGCCGGACATGAGTCCGGCGAGCCCTTAAGTCCGGGGCTCGTCGGCGGGTGGCGCGGCCGCATCGCCTTCCAGGCGCTGCGTGGATCGCTGCCGGGCGGCATCGAGCTGCGCCCCTTCGGCGGCACGATCCGGAGCGACGGGCAGTCGCTCGCACTCGATGCGCTCAAGGGCGGCCTCGGTGGCGGCGAGATGTCCGCGAGCCTCGACGCGCGCAACGGCGCGAATGGTCTTGCGCTGAACGCGCGCATCGAACTCGGCAATGTCGATGCGGCGACGCTGCGCTATCGCGACCTCGCGCTGTCCAAGGGGCGCGCCTCGGTGCAGATGGCGCTGACCAGCCAGGGCCGCAGCGTCGCGGCTTTGACCGGTGCGCTCGCCGGCAACGGCACGGTGACGCTCGAATCCGCGGAAATCAGCGGCCTCAATCCGCGTGCGTTCGAGATCGCGATCCGCGCCAGCGACGGCGGCCAGGTCGCCGATGACAACCGTCTGCGGCAGCTCGTCGAGCCCGCGCTGTCGGCGGCTCCCATTACGATCGCCTCGGCACAGATCCCGTTCACGATCCGCGACGGCCGGCTGCGCGTCGGCGCGACGTCGCTGGAGGCCAAGAACGCCCGCGCCATCGTTTCCGGCGGCTACGACATTCCCGCCGACCAGGCCGACATCCGCGCCAGCCTGACGCCGATCATGACCGGCCTCTCCGGCGCCCCGCCGGAGATCCAGCTGTTCGCGGCAGGGCCCCCCGACAAGCTGAGCCGCACCATCGACCTCACGCCGCTGTCCTCGTGGCTTGCGGTGCGCACGATCGATCGCGAGACGCGTCGGCTGGATGCCATCGAACGCGGCGAGCCGCCGCCGGCCACCGCTGCGCTGCCGACGCTGGTGTCTCCAGATGCAGCGCCTGAGCAGGCGCCGGCCCATGTGCCGCTGCCGGGTCAGGACCCGCGCCGCATGCAGGCAAAGCCCAAGGCGGAGTCGAGGCCCGCGCCGACGCCGCGGGCGCCGCAGGCGGCTCCCGCTGCGCCAAGCCCCCCACTCACAAGCCCCCCACTCACAAGCCCGCCGCTCGCAAGCCAGCAGGCCGCACCGCTGCCGCCGCCGATCGAGGTGAAGCCGGCTCCTGGCCCGCCGCCCGCCAAGCCCAGGCCAAAGCCGCCGCTGGTGCTGACGCCGCAAAATCCGTGAGCGCGAAGTCGGTTTGGAGAGACGGAGCCGCGGGCTCGTTTAGCCTCTCCCGCTTGCGGGAGAGGTCGGCGCGAAGCGCCGGGTGAGCGCTCTCTCCTCTGGGGGACTATCCCGTTGCGGACACACTTTCTCCCCAACCCTCTCCCGCAAGCGGGAGAGGGGGCGCACCGTCTCCGTTGCCCGCCCCTTAACCCATTCCCTCGCATTTGAACGAAATTTCGTCGGCAAAACTGATTTGCGGATTTTACTGAATTCTCGCGTTTCATCTCTAGCGTCGGTTCCCAGAGGAATTCGGCGTCGCGCCAAGAGCGGCGGGACGGCTTGCCGAACGGCTACCAAGAACTGGGGTGATCGAGATGAACGGGGCGAAATCGCTTCTACAGGATCTGGACGACGCGATCGCGCGCGGTACCGACGAAAGCCGGGCGAAGGCGTTGTGGCACGCGACCGATATCCTGATCACGGGCCGCTACAGCGACGACGAGATCTCCACGTTCGGCGAGGTGATCGGCCGGCTCGCCGAGGAGATCGAGGTCGCCGCGCGGGCGCAGCTCTCGGAACTGATGGCGGCCTGCGATCACGCGCCGCTGAACGTCATCGAAAAGCTCGCGCTCGACGACGAGATCGAGGTCGCCGGTCCCGTGCTGCGCGAGTCCAATCGTCTCGACGAGAAGATGCTGGTCGAGAGCGCCCTGACCAAGAGCCAGTCGCACCTGCTCGCGATCGCCCAGCGCAAGTCGATCGGCGAAGCCGTGACCGACGTGCTGGTCAAGCGCGGCAACCAGGAGGTCGTGACCTCGGTTGCCAGGAACGACGGCGCGCGCTTCTCCGGGTCCGGCCTGCTGCACATGGTCCGCCGCGCCGAGGGCGATTCGATTCTCGCCGAACAGCTTGGCCTGCGCAAGGACGTGCCGCGCCACATCTTCCAGCAGCTCATCTCGAAGGCGTCGGAAGACGTGCGCCGTCGCCTCGAGACCGAGCGGCCCGAGATGATGGCGCAGATCCAGAGCTCGGTGACCGAGCTCACCGGCGATCTCCAGTCCAAGTTCGGCCCGTCCTCGCGCAGCTATTTCGTCGCCAAGCGCGTGGTCACGACGCAGTACCGGCAGGGCAACCTCAACCAGGACTCCATCTCGAACTATGCGCGCCAGCACCGCTTCGACGAGGTGCAGATCGGCCTGTCGCTGCTCTCGTCGCTGCCTGTCGACGTGATCGAGCGCGCGCTGATGGACCGCAACCGCGAGATGATCCTGGTGTTGTGCAAGGCGCTCGACTTCTCCTGGGACACGACGATGTCGCTCCTGTTCCTCGGCGCCAAGGATCATCTGATCACGGCGCGCGAGCTCCAGGACAACGAGCGCGAGTACGGCCGGCTCAAGATCGAGACCTCGCGCAGCATTCTGAAGTTCTACCAGTCGCGCAAGAATGGCGCGGGTGCCGAGGCCGTTACGGGCCGTCAGCCCGAGTTCCAGGTCCACTAGAGCATGATCCGGAAAAGTGCGCAGCGGTTTTCCGAAAAGATCATGCTTAAACAACAACCTGAAGCGCGACGACGATTCGTCCTGATCGCATCGCGCTTCAGTCGGGTGCACTGAGCATCATCCCGGAATCGAAGGGGAGTATTTGCAATGTTGCCTCAATTCGGCACCGCCGTTCGCAAGAAGAACCTCGGCAATGCCGTCACCGCCGATCTCGGCGGCGGCGCACCGGACAAGGCGTCGGTCGACGCCGCCTGGCTCGTGCTGGAAGCCGCCAACGATCTCGGCGACCACGCCGCCGTCGATGCTTGCCGTCGCGTCATCGACGCGGAGTTGAACGGCGCGGTCGCAGGCAGCGCGGATATCGACCTCGTGCTGGGATATTTCCGGTAGGCACGAGTCAATCCTGTCTGACGCGCCGAACCTCAAGAGTTCAGCAAAGAGCTGGAGCGTTTGGATTGCGTATCAACTTGAAGGGTCGATTTCGCGGCATTCAGCGCCGCGGCCAGCTCGTCGATGTGATACGGCTTGGCTAATATCTGGATGCCCGCCGTTTCGGCTTCATGGATCGCGGCCTCGGCGTATCCGCTGGTCAGCAGTACGGGTATGTCGCTACGCCGTCTCCTGATCTCCCGCGCGAGTTCCACGCCATTCATGCCGCCCGGCATCATGATGTCCGAAAAGATGAGATCGACGGAACGACCATCGGCCAGAGCACCGAGAGCAGCTGCGGCGCTGGCGGCCCGCGTGACTTCGTAGCCGAGCTGACCAAGCATCTCACCAACGAGTGCGGCCACCTCGTCGTCATCTTCGACCAGCAGGATTTGGCCCTGGTCATTCTTCTTCGGCCGTACCGCCCTGTTGAAATCGATCAAGTGTCGTTGCTTGGAAGCGAGATTCAACGAGCGAGGCATGTAGAGCTCGATGCTGGTGCCCTGATCGACTTGCGATTTGATGCGGACGGTCCCGCGTGACTGGGTCGCAAACCCGTGGACCTGCGCGAGCCCCAGTCCGGACCCCTTGCCGACGTCCTTGGTCGTGAAGAACGGCTCGAAGACCCGCGACAGGATCTCCGGAGGCATGCCGACGCCCGTATCGATGACCGACAGCCTGACATAGTCGCCGGCGATCTCCCCGTCATTCAGATCGGGCAGATTCTCGCCGCGGACGACGATGGTGCCGCCGTTGGGCATCGCATCCCGGGCATTGACGGCCAGATTGAGGATGACCAGCTCGAGCTCGCCGGGATCGACCTCGACCGGCCAAAGAGCATCCGGGAAATCGAACTCGACGTGGACGTCGCCTCGCAGGCTTCGATCGAGCAGCTCGCGCATACCGCCGATCTGCATGGCGACGTCGACGGCTTCCGGGCGCAGCCTCTGCCGGCGTGAGAACGCCAGCAGCTGCTTGGTCAGGCTGGCGCCGCGCTGTGCGGCCTGGATCATCCCGTCCATCAGACGCCGGCGCCGGTTTGGATCTGTCTGGCGGTCCAGCATGTCGAGGCCTCCGGAAATCACCATCAGCAGATTGTTGAAGTCGTGCGCGACCCCGCCGGTGAGCTGGCCGATAGCTTCGATTTTCTGCGCCTGGCGAAGCGTTTCCTCGACGCGAGCGCGCTCGTTCATTTCGAGACGCAGTTGCTCATTGGCCTCCTCCAGCTCTCGCGTGCGCTCGACCACCAGTTTTTCGAGCTCCTGCGCAGTCTGCTCGCGCGCTGCGATCAGGGCCCGGATCTCATATTGACGCCGCCGTGCCCGCATCGCCGATTGAACCGCGCTGGTCAGTGTGATCGGCTGGACCGGACGTTCGAGCAGCGAAACGTTGCGAAGCAGGGCGACGATATTGCGGCGCCAGGCGACGACCGCGGGCTGCTCTCGATGGCTGGTGAGAACGACGAAGGGGAGGTCGGACCATGGCGGTTGGCTCGCGATCCATTCAGCGAGCGGCGCCGTGTCTTTCCCGAACAGTCCTTCCTCGGCAAGGAAGACCGCGCCCACGCCGGCACCCATCTCGCTGACGAGTTCGGGCAGACTTCGGCAGTTGACCGCTTCGAGGCTCGCACTGCGGAAAAGCTCGGCCGACGCCGGCCCGTCGCGGCCGATCGGAGCGAAGATGAGAACGCGGTGTCCGCGGTCGGCGCTCATCAGGCCGATCCTTCCGGGATGTCCGTGCCGGTATAACGCGGATTGCCCGAAAAGATGCCCATGAAGTCGGTGAGAGGCGGGCCGAGCTTGACACCGGTGCTGCCGAGCCGAAACTCGCGGATGGTGTGCTCGTGGTTGCCGCTGCGCTTCTTGACGACAGACAAGGCGCGCCGCACCGATCCGCCGGCCTCGAAATAGCGCAGCATGAGCACCGCGTCGCTCAAATAGCTGATGTCGAGCGGTGTATCCATCGGACCGACCAGCCCATGTTGAGCGAGGATCAGGATGGTGAGCACTCCCTGCTGCGCCAGGTAGGTCAGCAGTTCGTGCATTTGCAGGATGAGAAACCGCTCGTCCGGCATCGCGTTCAGGTAGCCGTTCAGGCTATCGATGATGACCACGCGGGCGTTGTCAATTTCCGCGCTCCGGCGCAGGGTCGCCGCGAACTCGCCCGGCGACAGCTCGGCTGGATCGATCTGTTGAAAACGGATAAGGCCGGACTCGACGTACTTTTCGAGCGGCAGGCCGAGCGTCCGGGCGCGAGCTTCCACGGTGCCGCGGCCTTCATCGAAGGCAAAAAACGCAGCGTGCTCGCCGCGTTCCGCGGCCGCTATCGCATATGTGAGCGCGAGCGAGGATTTACCCACTCCGGCAGCGCCGATGAACAGCGCGTTGGTGCCGCGCTCGAGCCCGCCTCCGAGCAGTTGGTCCAGCTCGGGATTGCCGCTGGGCGTGAACTCGCCGGGAAACGGTTTGTGATGCTCGGCCGCCACGAGGCGCGGGAAGATCCGCAAGCCGCCCTTTGCAATCGTAAAGTCGTGGAAGCCGCCGCGGAATCGAATGCCGCGCATCTTGATCACGCGGATCCGCCGTCGCTCTGCCCCGTAGTCGATCGCGAGCTGTTCGAGCATGACGACGCCGTGCGCGATCGAATGCAGTTGCAGATCATCCTGGGAGGACGAGAGATCGTCGAGGAGCACGACGGTGCAATTGCGGTTGGTGAAGAAATGCTTCAAGGCCAGCACCTGGCGCCTGTAACGAAGCGGGTTCTGGGCAAGCAGACGCAGTTCGGAGAGGCTGTCGAGCACGACGCGCGTAGGGTTGATCCGCTCGACCTCCTTGAAGATCAGACCGGTCGTTTCGCTTAACTCCATCTCGGCGGGATGGAAGACTGTGAGCTCCCGGTCCGGATCGAGCGTGGTCTCGGGCGGGACCAGTTCGAAGATGTCCACGCCTTGCAGGGACCAGCCGTGCCGTTGGGCTACGACCGTCAGCTCCCGCTTGGTCTCGGACAGGGAGATATAGAGCACGCGTTCGCCATCACGCACGCCGCTGAGAAGGAATTGCAGCGCAATCGTGGTTTTGCCCGTGCCCGGCCGCCCCTCGTACAGATACATCCGATTGGCGTCGAAGCCGCCGCCCAGAATGTCGTCCAGGCCGTCGCTGCCGGTGGAAACTCGTGGCAAATCTGTGGGGCTACCGTCTGCAGCGCCCGAGGACGTACCGGTCATTGAAATCCCTTACGCTTCTTCGCTCCGGGCAGGCTGGTGTCCAAGCCTCCCGCAGGCCGACGGCCCGGGAAAGGAACTCATGGGCCGGCATCGAGTTCCCGCTTCCAGAAGTTCGCTTGGCTGACAGGTGAGGCCGTTGGCAGCATGCGCCGACGGATGCGGGAGATCGCGACGTCTTCGCCCAGATGGTTCGTGCTCCCCCCGAACGGCTAGTTCGACTTTTCAAGCACACGCCGCGATGCGGCATGACTTGCAAAACCCTGGCCCAACACGTCGCGTTTGAACGCGTAGACCGTCCGGCGAACGCTCCGTTTTTCGTTCAGGCGGTCAGTCGAACGGTACTGAAGTGACCCATGGCAGCAGATGACGGCTCCAGGATTTGTAATCCCAGCCTGACGCTGTTGAATGTCCGTTGCTTTCAACGGGTCAGCCGGCGCGCAGGCGGTGGCCTTGAGCGTTGTCGTGCCTCGGTTCCCCCACTCTCAGCGCGCCGGGTCGCATGCCGTATCTGCGCATGATGGCCTTGCTCAAGGCGCTTTCGGACGCATACCCGACCTCGCTCGCGATCTTTGCGATCGGATCGGAGGTGCCGGCCAGCCGCTGACGTGCGACTGCCAATCTCAGATCGGAGAGGAACGTCATGGGAGCGACCCCTGCGCGTTTTCGAAAGGTGCGTACCAGCGTTGCCCGCGAAGAGATAGCGACCGCCGCCATCTCCTCGAGCGTCCAGTCCCGGGCTAGATCGTTGAGGATCGCCAACACCACACGCGCAGTCGCGCGGTCCCGCAACAGCGAAACCGCATTGTTTCCGGAGCCAGCATCTGCGAGATGCTCGCGGAGCATCATGACGAACAGGGCCCTTGCGAGATCGCCCGCGACTATCTCCGCCCCAACCCGTCCCGCATCCAGCTCTTCTCGGATGTCGATCAATAGGTGCCGAAACCGCTCCAGGAGCGGCTCTCCTGCCGTGCGCAGGACGATTTCATCGGGGAGGACTGCAATCAAGGGGTTCTCGTCCGACATCTCGAACAGGAACCGGCCACACAGGAATTCGGTGTCGGCCTGGGCGTCGACAGTCCTGCGCTGGCGAATGCCGTTCCTGATTTCGCTCGCGATCCTCGTTGCGATGCCGTCGGCCTGACTTCGCACCACGTGGCTGTCGCCGTGCGGCAAAAGCAGAATGTCGCCGGCGTCCAGCCGCTCCGGCCTCAGACCCGGCCTCTCGACCAGGCAGGAGCCCCGCGTGACCATGTGGAATTGTGCCCATCCCCGGCCATTCGGCGCGTGTAGCGACTCCCAGCTTCCGCCAAAGCGACAGGAGTCATCGATCACGGGCCGGATTCTCAACAGCGGCACCATCGCCTTCAACAGCTCGTCTGTCTCGGCTCCCGACATTCGGCACTCCTGATCCGCGTGGACATGACGTCGATCCGCCTGGCCATATGCGGAGCGGCAAGCGTCTCTAAATTGCAATCCAATCATCGAGTCATCGCGCGAACGAAGCGACCAATGCTCATGGCTTCTAACACAACCTAACGAGCAATTTTTCCAGTTCCCGGTCAATGTCACCGAATGAAAGCGGCGGGATTTCCGGAATGCACGATTACCGACGGGAGATCGTATGACGTCCGACACGAAGATCGAATCGTTGCCACGACCCGCGGACGTTTCCCGCCGCGGCTTCGTCGGAGGCTTGTCCGCAGGCATCCTGGCCGCCGCGAGCGAGCCAGCCCGAGCAGAGTCGCTGGCCGACGTCCCCGATCGCGGGCCCGGCGCCGATCTCGGCGCGCACAGCGAGCGGTCCCGCTTCGTCAAGCTCGATCGCATCCCTGAGGCCACGCCAGGCAAACGCAACGTCGACCCGAGCGATGCCATCAATTCCAAGACACCGCACCAGAAGCTGGTCGGCAACATCACGCCGACCGATTTGCATTACGAGCGCAGCCATTCGGGCGTGCCCGATATCGATCCCGCGCAGCATCGCCTGCTGGTCCACGGCATGGTGCAGAAGCCGCTGGTCTTCAGCGTCGAAGACCTGAAGCGGATGCCGTCGGTCACGCGCGTCGTGTTCATCGAATGCACCGGCAATGGATGGGAGAACTGGAAAAAGGCGGACCCTGACGTGACGGTGCAGAACACGCATGGCCTCGTCAGCACCAATGAATGGACCGGCGTGCCGCTCAAGTTCCTGATCGACCTCGTGACCAAGGACAAGGGCGCGCACTGGATGCTTGCGGAGGGCGGCGACGGCGCAGGCGTCGACCGCAGTATCCCCCTCACCGAGGAGATCGTGAACGAGGCTTTCGTCGCCTACGGGCAGAACGGCGAGCCGCTCCGGCCCGCCCACGGCTTTCCGATGCGGCTGGTGATGCCGGGCTTCGAAGGCAACCTCAACATCAAATGGCTGCGTCGCCTCAAGTTCGGCACGGCGCCCTGGATGACGCGTTGGGAGACGGCGCGCTACACACAGTTGCTTGCAAGCGGCAAGGCGCGGCAATTTCAGCTGCGGATGGAAACCAACTCCGTCATTACCCATCCCTCCGGCATGATGCAGATCCAGCCCGGCTACAACCGCATCTCGGGTCTCGCCTGGAGCGGTCATGGCAAGATCGCCAAGGTCGAGATCTCGACCGATGGCGCCAAGTCCTGGAAGCAGGCCCAATTGAGTCAGCCGGTGCTGTCGAAGGCCCAGGTGCGCTTCCAGATGGATTGGGTATGGGACGGCAAGCCGACCAAGATCGTCAGCCGCTCCACCGACGAGCAGGGGAACGTTCAGCCGGACCGGCAGTCTTTCATCGCCGCGATGGGAACCAATGCGCTGTTTCACTACAACGCCCAGCAGACCTGGAGCATCGATGAGGCCGGGAGGGTCCGCAATGTCCTCGCGTAACAAGCTGTTTCTGGCCGGCATCCTCACCGCCGGCGTGCTCTCCGCGCCCGCATCGGCGTTCGATTTCGGCCGTCCGGCAACGCCGGCCGAGATCAAGTTGTGGGACATCGACGTCGATCCCAATGGCAGAGGCCTGCCTGATGGCAGCGGCACAGTTGCGCAGGGCAAGCAGATCTTCGCCAGCTATTGTGCTGCCTGTCATGGCGACAACGGCCAGGGCGGCATCAAGGATCGCCTCGCCGGAGGCCAGGGGACGCTCGCGTCCAACATGCCGGTCAAGACCGTCGGCAGCTTCTGGCCCTATGCGACGACGTTGTACGACTACATTCATCGCGCGATGCCATACCCGACGCCGGGCTCGCTCAGCACCGACGAGACCTATGCCGTCACCGCCTACATCCTGAGCCTCAATGGCATCGTTCCGGCGGACGGCAAGGTCGACAAGGAGAGCTTGCCGAAGATCAGGATGCCCAACCGCGACGGCTTCACTCCGGAGCCAGAATTCGATCCCGCCAAGCTGTTCCGCAGGAAGTGAGCGGGCATGAAGCTTTCGGCACTGATCAGGATCCTCGCTCTGATCGTAGCGATATGTTCATGGGAGACACAGGCAATGGCCGCAGAAGGACTCATCAACATCAGGAGCAGTTTCGGGCCTGAAGACACCATGAAGCGGCTGGAGGCCGAAGTGAGAGCGAAGGGTCTCACCGTGTTCGCCCATGTCGACCACGCCGCGGGCGCCGCCGCGGTCGGCCTGCCGCTGCGCCCGACCGATCTCATCATCTTCGGCAACGCCAAGGGCGGCACCCTGTTGATGCAGCAGGCGCAGACCATCGGCATTGACCTGCCGCTGAAGGCGCTGGTCTGGCAGGACGAGCAAGGTGCGACCTGGCTGTCATACAACGATCCGGCCTATCTCGCGGGGCGTCACGGCGTCGGCGAGCCGGCGAAGGCCGCCGTCACCGCAATGACCGGGGCCCTGCACGCGATCGCAACCAAGGCAACCGCGCCGTAGCTTCACGAGAGATCCATGACCAACACAGACGGGCAACCGGCGCCGTCCGGCCCGCAACAGAGCAAGCTCGGCAGATGGCTGGTCATCGTGGTGCTGTGCGCGATGCTCGTTGGCGCCGTCGTGCTCGGCTATCTCGGCTGGGTCAGCACGGATATCGAGGTGCCGGCGGCAGGCTACCTCGCGCTGGTGCTCGGCGTCATGTTTTCGCTGGTCGTCGGAATCGGCCTGATGACGCTGGTGTTCTACAGCAGCCGCAAAGGCTATGACGAACCGGCGGTGCTGATCCCGGAGCCGGAGAGCGAATCGGAGAATGGACGCAGTGACCCGCAGTGACTGGCCGGGCCCGGGAGAGCGACGATACCCATCGTGCTCCTGTTTAGATTCCATGGACGGGTCGGATCAAGCTCATCTTGCGCGGCAGGATTTTCGACGCGGGTACGCGCATTGCACGCGGCTGTGATCGGCGGAACTCCATGCCGCCGGTAACGCGGCAGGTTCCCCCGCCGTACAGCCTACAGCGGACATTTCGTTCGCAAGTCAAAGAACGCGTAGCCGGGAGAAATCGTCACATGAACGGGTTCAACGTCGCCGAGAATGGCGAGGGTTCTTATCGTCCTCTTGCCATTCTTCGCTGGGTCATGGTGATCATCTTCGTGTCGTTCGGAATGCAGAAGTTCACGCTGCAATCGGCGCAGGGCATCGCCCAGTTCATCACGAACAGTCCGTTCATCTCCTGGCTGTCGGTGTTCGGCTTGAGGGGAGAGGCCTATTTTCTCGGTGTTTCCGAGTTCGTGATTGCGGCGCTGCTCGCAGCCGGCGCGTTCAGCCCGATCCTGTCTGCCCTCGGCTCGTTCATGGGTATCGTGACCTTCGCAATAACATGGTCGTTCTTCTTCACGACGCCCGGGGTCGTGACTTGGAGCCTGTCATCCGATCCGATGGCGTGGAATTTGACCGGCGAGTTCCTGTTCAAGGACATCGTCCTGCTGTGTGTTTGCGTCGTGCTGTTTCTCACCTCGCTGCCGCGATCGCTCGTTCGGCTGCGCACCGGCTGAGTCAGGCCGTCGAGGTCTTTTGCGAAGCGGGCCGTTGCCCGGGCTCAGCTTCGAGAATGGCAATCGTATCGGTTTCCAGCCCCCTGGGAGCCCTCACCGCCGGATGCTGTAAATCACGACATCCTCGCCGTGGCGGTTCGTGCTCCGCTCGAGAAGGTAGTTCGATTTCTCCAGCACGCGGCGGGATGCACCGTTCCCGACATGGACGATGCCGACGACGGACGTCAGCGCGAGCTGTGCCAGTCCGATGCGCGTCATCGCGGTCGCGATCTCACCGGCAAGTCCCCGGCCCCAGAGGTTGCGCGTGAATGCGTAGGCGATCTCGATCTCGTCGATGTCATCCACCAGGATGTGCCGGAGGCCCGCCCGCCCTGCAAACGCCCCGTCGCTCGTTCGCAGCGCCCACAGCCCAAAGCCATACCGGTCCCAATGCGCCATGTTGACGTCGAGATATTCCTTCGTTGTCTCGGCCGAGCGCACGCCGCCGAGATGACGGGACACCTCGGCATCGAGATGCAATGCGACGAGATCTGCGAGATCGGCCTCGCGCAGTCGTTCGGCGGTCAGTCGTTCGGTGACGAAGCGATCGATGGAGCCAGATGGATGCATTTCGAGAAGGTCGCCATGCCGTAGCGGGCCGATGATGCCATTATGCCGCTGTTTTGCCCGACGGCGCAAGCGGACTTAGGATAATCCGTAAGTCATTGATTTCACGACCCACGGTCTACTGTGCATGGGGTTGTTTTCGCAGTTTTGTTTTGGGGGATCATCCCGCGCCCAGCGCGACCGCGACATTGTACGTCACGAGGCTCGCCGCATAGGCCAGCACCAGCATGTAGGCGAAGGTCACGGCCATCCAGGCCCAGCTTCCGGTCTCGCGCCGGATCACGGCCAGCGTCGAGGCGCATTGCGGGGCGAACACGTACCAAGCGAGCATCGACAGGGCGGTCGCCAGCGACCATTTCGTCGCCAGCACCTGGCCGATCTGCTCGGCCGCCTCCTTGCCGCCCTCGATGGCGTAGACGGTGCCGAGGGCAGCGACCGCGACTTCGCGCGCCGCCATGCCCGGGATCAGGGCGACCGCGATCTGCCAGTTGAAGCCGACCGGCGCGAGCAGCGGGGCGAGCGCCTTACCGATCATCGCCGCCAGGCTGAAGTCGATGGCCGGCTCGGTCGCGCCCGCGGGCGGCTGCGGGAACGAGGCCAGGAACCAGATCAGCACCATCATCGAGAAGATCGTGGTGCCGGCGCGGTGCAGGAACATCTTGGCGCGCGTATAGACCCCGATCGCGATCGATTTCAGCCGCGGCATCTTGTAGTCCGGCAGTTCCAGCATGAACGGCGCCGGCGCAAAGTCGCGGATCATGAAGAACTTGATCACGAACGAGACGGCAAGCGCGCTGACGATGCCGGTGGCATAGAGGCCGAACATCACGAGCCCCTGGAGGTTGATGAAGCCCCAAACGTCCTTCGCGGGAATGAAGGCGGAGATGATCAGCGTGTAGACCGGAATGCGCGCCGAGCAGGTCATCAGCGGCGCGATCAGGATCGTGGTCAGCCGGTCGCGCTTGTTGTCGATCACGCGCGTCGCCATGATGCCGGGAATGGCGCAGGCAAAGCTCGACAGCAGCGGAATGAAGGCGCGGCCGTGCAGGCCTGCGCCGCCCATGATGCGGTCCATCAGGAAGGCGGCGCGCGCCATGTAGCCGAAATCTTCCAGCAGCAGGATGAACAGGAAGATGATGATGATCTGCGGCAGGAACACGATCACGCTGCCGACGCCCGAGATCACGCCGTTCTGGAGGAAGCTCTGCAGCAGGCCGCCGGGCAGGGTGTCGTGGACGAACTCGCCGAGGGCATCGAAGCCCGAATTGAGCAGGTCCATCAGCGGCTGCGCCCAGGCGAACACCGCCTGGAACATCACGAACAGGATCAGCGCGAGCACGATCAGGCCGCCGACCGGATGCAGCACCACCGCGTCGATCCGCGCGGTCCAGGTGTCGGGTCTGGCAGGCAGGCTGACGCAGTCGGCGATGATGCGGTCGGCCTCGCGCTGGGTGGCGCGCAATTCGCTGACGCTGAGCACGCGCCAGCTGTTCTCCTGCGGCTCGGCGAGCTTCGCCGAGATGTCGTCGGTCAACTGGAGCAGATCGGCCGTGCCGCCCTTGCGCACCGCGATCGAGGTGACCACGGGTACGCCGAGCTCCTTGGCGAGCCGCTCGACGTCGACGGTGATGCCGCGACGGCTCGCGATGTCGAACATGTTGAGCACGAGGATCATCGGCCGTCCCGTGCGCTTGAGCTCGAGCAGCAGGCGGATGGTCAGGCGCAGATTGGTGGAATCGGCGACGCACAGCACGAGATCGGGCACCGTCTCGCCGCTGGCCTTGCCGAGCACGAAGTCGCGAGTGATCTCCTCGTCCGGGCTGCGGCCGCGCAGCGAATAGGTGCCGGGCAGGTCGACCACCGAGACCTGGCGTCCCAGGGGGGTGACGAAGAAGCCTTCCTTGCGCTCGACCGTGACGCCGGGATAGTTCGCGACCTTCTGCCGGCTGCCGGTCAGGGCGTTGAACAGCGAGGTCTTGCCGCTGTTCGGCGTGCCCACCAGGGCGAGATGCAGCAGGGGGAGTTCCATGTAATCAGGGCCCGGATGAGGCGTCCCGTCGCGATCTAGGCGACGATGATGGCCATGGCTTCGCGACGGCGGACCGCGATGGTGATGCTGTCGACCCGTACGGCGATCGGATCGCGCCCGACCAGCCCCTCATGCAGGATCTCGACCCGGGCGCCCTCGACGAAGCCGAGTTCGATCAGGCGGCTTTCGAGCTCGACGTCCGAGAGCGCCGAGCCCGCCTGCTTGGCGGAAAGGTGCTGGATGACGCCGGTATAGCCGCGCTGGGCCAGACCCAGCGGCATGTGCGGACGCGTGTCAGTGGTGTCGGTCATGCCCTGTATTTTCAACGCAAGGCATTGAGGTCAAGCGCGCGTGCCCGCGGAAGCTGCACCTTAGAGTGATTTTAAAGTGTTGCAGCCGGGGTGCCGTCGTGGGCGCCCCGGAGGGCTACTGGGCCGGGACCTTGTCCGGCTGGGCGGCCATGGCGCGGCTCTTGAAGTAGTCCAGGACGAAGAGGCGGATCGCCGAAGACAGATTGCCTTGCTGGCGGTTGTTGTCGATCTCGCCGACCAGCTCGGACAACGTCATGTTGCGCAGGCCGGAGATCTCCTTCATGCCGTTCCAGAACGCCTCTTCCAGGCTGACGCTGGTCTTGTGGCCGGCGACGACGATCGACCGTTTCACGACGGGCGACTTCATGGCTGCTCCTCGTGATCGATCCGGTGCTGGTCCAGATGCTCCTTGGCCTGGTCCGCCCGCTTCTCCTCCGCCGAGCGGGCCGCCTTCGTGCGACCGAATTTCGCCCGGTTGGCGTCCGCCTGCTTCGCCGAGGCTTCCCGCTCGGCGCGCTTCCTGAATCGATTCAGGTTGATGACGTTCCCCATGCCGTGTCTCCATCATCCGATCCTCGCTAGGCAGGATGAAACATTCAGAAACAGGGTGCCGCGTTGCGCCCCGAAAGACTTGATCGCCATTCGCTCGTCCTCGTCAATCGGCCCATCGGGCCATCAAACGATGAATTTCGCCCGTCGAGGGCAGTAGAGCTGCGTAACACGCCGCTCCGCCGTAACATTGACGGTAATCAAATCCCTCCCCCAAAACCGCATATTTCTGGAGGGCCGAGGCTCCGTATCATTACGGATGGCTGTCGGAATTCGGAAATCTATCCCGGGCTGGTCATCTTCTCGGGGCGTACCAGACGGTCGAACTCGTCGGCCGAGACGAAGCCGAGCCGCAGCGCCTCCTCCTTCAGCGTGGTGCCGTTGGCATGCGCCGTCTTGGCGACCTTTGCCGCGTTGTCGTAGCCGATCTTCGGGGCCAGCGCCGTGACCAGCATCAACGAGCGCTCCATCAGCTCCTTGATGCGCTTTTCGTCGGCGCGGATGCCGCTGACGCAATGTTCGGTGAAGGAGCGTGCGGCATCCGCCATCAGGCGGATCGAGTGCAGCATGTTGTAGGCGAGCACGGGCTTGTAGACGTTGAGCTCGAAATGGCCCTGGCTGCCGGCGACGGTGATGGCGGTGTGATTGCCGAACACCTGGCAGCACACCATGGTCATCGCCTCGCATTGGGTCGGATTGACCTTGCCGGGCATGATCGAGGAGCCCGGCTCGTTCTCCGGCAGGATCAGCTCGCCGAGGCCCGAACGCGGGCCGGAGCCGAGCAGCCGGATGTCGTTGGCGATCTTGAACAGGCCGGTCGCGACCGAATTGATGGCGCCGTGCGCCAGCACATAGGCGTCGTTCGAGGCCAGCGCCTCGAATTTGTTGGCGGCGCTGGTGAACGGCAGCTTCGTGATGCGGGCAACATGCTTTGCGAACAGTTTTGCAAAGCGCGGCTTCGAGTTGAGGCCGGTGCCGACGGCGGTGCCGCCCTGCGCCAGCGGATAGAGGTCCTTCACCGCGACCTTGAGCCGGGCGATGCCGCTTTCGACCTGCGCGGCATAGCCGGAAAATTCCTGGCCCAGCGTCAGGGGCGTCGCATCCTGGGTGTGGGTGCGACCGATCTTGACGATCCTTGCGAACTCCTTCTCCTTCTTGCGCAGCGCACGCAGCAATTCGCCGAGGGCAGGGACGAGATCGGCATTGATGCGGCTTGCAGCCGCGATGTGCATCGCGGTGGGAAACGAGTCGTTCGACGACTGGCTCATGTTGACGTGGTCGTTGGGGTGCACCGGCTTCTTGGCGCCGAGCTCGCCGCCGAGCAGCTCATTGGCGCGGTTGGCGATCACCTCGTTGAGGTTCATGTTGCTCTGCGTGCCGGAGCCGGTCTGCCACACGATAAGCGGAAAATGATCGTCCAGCCTGCCTTCGATCACCTCGCGCGCGGCGCGGATGATGGCGCCCGCCCGGCGCCGGTCGAGCAGGCCGAGCTCGAGATTGGACTGCGCCGCAGCGAGCTTGACGATGCCGAGAGCATGAACCAGCGAGATCGGCATGCGATCGGTGCCGATGCGAAAATTCTGGCGCGAGCGTTCGGTCTGGGCCCCCCAATAGCGGTCGGCGGGGACCTCGATCGGACCGAAGCTGTCGGTTTCGATGCGGGTCGCGGAGCTTGAGGGGCGGGTCTTCTTGGCCATGAGCACATCCATTCCGCCGCGCGAAAGCCGCACGGCCATTTCATGTGCTTCTCTATATACGCAGTTTGGCTGCGTGCGACGGGCTCGAGGCCAACCTAGATCATTTCTTACGGAAACGATCGAGCCGCACGACTTCGGCGCCGCCCTGGCTCGGCGGGGTCGGCTCGTCGGCGGCTTCCGCTGTCTCGGTCGCAGGTGCCGGGACCGATACAGCCGACGGCGCGGGCGCTGCAGGCAAAGTCTCGGGCGCGACCTCGGCGACGTCGGAGGTGTCGAACTGGAGGCCGAACTTCACGGACGGATCGAGGAAGCTCTTGATGGCACTGAACGGCACCACCAGCCGCTCCGGAATGCCGCCAAAGGACAGGCCGACCTCGAAGCGGTCCTCGAGCACGGTCAGGTCCCAGAACTGGTGCTGGAGGATGATCGTCATCTCTTCCGGGTATTGCGCGAGCAGCCGCGGCGACAGCTTCACGCCCTCGGCCTTCGACACGAAGGTGATGAAGAAATGGTGCTCGCCCGGCAGGCCATGGGCCGCGGCATCGGTCAGCACCTTCCGCAGCACGCCGCGCAGCGCGTCGCGGGCCAGCACATCATATCGGATATGATCGGTCGCCATGGTGGTCCTGTTGCATCCCCGAAGCCGGACCCTGCCGGCCCGACTCGCCAAGCCGCGATAGTACCGCGCCTGACGGGTGAGCAGGAGTCCCCGCCGGGAAGAAATGAAAGAGTTAAGTGGAGGCTTCTGTTGCCAGGTGCCTCCGAACCCCGCCTAGCGGAGCTTAACCCGCTAGGACTTTAGAGTGGTCTTTCAAACTGCGTTACGCAGCCTGAGCAACCGGAGCAAAGTTGTCGTTGGCAACTATTGCAGTAGCCCGATAACGGCGGAACAATACCGGGAAAAAGTACGCCCTTTACGCCCTCGTCGATCCTATTTCGCCCCCGCCAAAGCCCGCTTCGGGACTGCCCGATGGTGGGCTTTGGTGGAGGCGCCGGGTACCGCCCCCGGGTCCGAATGGTTTATTGCGACGACCGTTTATTTCCATAGCCGGCGAACCGGCACTCCCAATATAGGACGCAAAGCTTTCGAAAAACAGGGGTTTCGAGCGGATTGGCTGCGGTTCCCTTTGGATAGGTTCCGGATCGTCTTGGCCACGGCGCGACCCTCGTTCTAAGCTCCTGCCATGTCTTCGGGTTCAGCACCGGCCGTCCAAGAGCCGGATCTCGCCACCGCACCGCCAAGTCTGGTCGCGCTGTTTCTGGCCTTCGCCAGGATGTCGCTGGCGGGTTTCGGCGGAGTCCTGGTGTTTGCCCGGCGAGCGATCGTCGAGCAGCACCGCTGGATGACGGCGGACGAGTTCAACGAAACCTTTGCGCTCTGCCACTTCCTGCCCGGGCCCAACATCGTCAATCTGTCGATGGTGTTCGGATCGCGGCTGCGCGGCATCGCCGGCGGCGTTGCCGCCTTTGCCGGGTTGTTGCTGCCGCCGACGCTGATCATGACGGCGCTTGCGATCGCTTACGCCCGTTTCGGCGATCTCGAGGTGCTGCGCCGCATCCTTGCCGGCATCTCCTGCGCGGCGGTCGGCCTCTTGATCGCCGTGGTCTTCCGCATGATGATGCCCCTGCTCAAGCGGGCGGATCCCTTCGCGGTGATCCTGATGCTCGGCGTGTTCCTCGCCATCGGCGTGCTTCGCCTGCCGCTCCAGGCGGTGCTGCTGATCGCGATCCCCATCAGTATCGGCCTCACTTATTTCCTGCGGCGGAAAGTAGCAGCATGACCGGCCACAGCCCGATCTGGTCGCTGATCTCCACCTTCGGTCTGATGTCGCTATTTGCCGTTGGTGGGGCCGCGGCAGCGGTGCCCGAGATGCACCGGATCGCGGTGGAGGTGAATCACTGGATGACCGACAAGCAGTTCGCGGACGCCTATGCGATCGCGCAGCTCTCGCCAGGTCCGAACGTGCTTATCGTGACGTTAATCGGCTATGCCGTGGCCGGCGTCCCCGGTGCGCTGGCGGCGACGCTGGCGATGTGCCTGCCGACGGCGCTGCTTGCCTATTATGTCAGCCGGCTCCTGAATCGCCCCAGCCAATCGCGCTGGCCCGGCCTGATCCAGGCTGCACTGGTTCCGCTCTCGATTGGTTTGATGGCGGCGAGTGCCCTGATCCTGGCCCAGTCCACCGATCGCAGTATTGCTGCATTGCTTCTGACCGCAATGGTTGCGGTGGTGGCATCCGTCTCGCGGGTCAATCCACTGTGGCTCCTGCTCGCCGGGGGCATGTTGGGTTTTGCTGGCATTGTGTGATGAAAATCGCTAGGCAGTGATCCGGGCGGGGGACCCAGTTCCAGCCGATTTAGAACAACAGTGCTCGTGACTTACGGTCGCGGAGGAGACAGGCATGGCCGAGACGATGGGCCGTTCAGCGACAGCCACCCGAAATACCCGGTTGGCGGTTGGCTTTTGTCTGCTGGCGATTGCGCCGCAGATCTTCGAATTGATCTGGTCGATCGGAACGATCTTCGGCTGGGGGGCCGGCCGCGGCCCGGTGACGGTGATCACCAGCCACGTGACGGCGCTGCTCGCCGGTGCGCCCAGTGCCATCTTCGGCTCGTTGGGCAGTGGCACCAAGAAGATGTCGTCCGAGGTGCTGCTGGCGCTGATCTATTCCTATCCGCTGTTCGTGGTGGCGATCCTCACGCTGTTCATGACGATCCGCTCGGCGCAAGACTATGTCGGCGGCGTCGTTCTCATGGCGCTTGCTCTATTCGCTTTGTGGGCAGGGAGCGACTTGCAGGGCATGCGGGGCTTCTCCTTCGGCGCGGGCACCGCGCCGCGCATGTTCGGCGGGCTGCTGGTTGCCTTGTCCGCCGGCATTGCCCTGACCGGTCTTCTCACCGATGGGCCGCCGATGGCCCATTACTCCTGGCGCGGACCGCTGTTCGTGGTGGCCGCGATCCTCTTCTTCGCCCTGTCGATTCGATCGCTCGGCCTCGTGGTTACGGCCTTTTCGAGCTTCATGATTGCAGCGACGGGCTCGCACGAGACGCGGTGGCTGGAAGCGGTGATCGTCGGCGCCTGCCTGACGGTCGGCTGCGCCATCCTGTTTCCCTACGTGCTCGGGCTGCCGATGCCGATGTATCCGCGTTTCCTGAACCAGTGAGGGCGTAATGGATATTTTTGCCAACCTCGCTCTCGGCTTCACCGTCGCCTTCTCTCCGATCAACCTCCTGATGTGCCTGATCGGCGCCCTCGTCGGCACGCTGGTCGGCGTGCTGCCGGGCATCGGCACCATTGCGACGGTCGCGATGCTGCTGCCGATCACCTTCGGACTGCCGCCGGTCGGCGCGTTGATCATGCTCGCCGGCATCTATTATGGTGCCCAGTACGGCGGCTCGACCACGTCGATCCTGGTCAACATACCCGGCGAGGCAACATCGGTCGTCACCGCCATCGACGGTCACCAGATGGCCAAGCAGGGCCGTGCCGGCCCGGCACTGGCGATCGCCGCGATCGGCTCGTTCTTCGCCGGCTGCGTCGCGACGGTCCTGATTGCCATCCTCGGTGCGCCGCTCACGAAGCTCGCGTTGGCGTTTGGCCCGGCCGAATATTTCTCGCTGATGGTGCTCGGCCTGATCTTCGCGGTCGTGCTGGCCAAGGGCTCCGTGCTGAAGGCGATCGCGATGATCGTGTTCGGCCTGCTGCTGTCGATGGTCGGCTCGGACATCGAGACCGGCGCCTCGCGCATGGCCTTCAACATTCCCGAGCTCGCCGACGGTCTCGGCTTTGCGACCGTGGCGATGGGCGTGTTCGGTTTTGCCGAGATCATCCGCAATCTCGACCATGGCGCCGAGATGAACCGCGATCTCGTGCAGCAGAAGATCACCGGCCTGATGCCGACCAGAAAGGATCTGCGCGATGCGACGCCGCCGATCCTGCGCGGCACCGTGCTCGGCTCGATCCTCGGCATCCTGCCTGGCGGCGGCGCCGTGATTTCGTCGTTCGCGGCCTATACGCTCGAGAAGAAGCTCGCCAAGAACCCGTCGCGGTTCGGTCGCGGCGCGATCGAGGGCGTGGCGGGGCCGGAGAGCGCCAACAACGCAGCGGCGCAGACCTCGTTCATCCCGCTGCTCACGCTCGGCATCCCGCCGAACGCGGTGATGGCGCTGATGGTGGGCGCGATGACGATTCACGGCATCGTGCCGGGTCCGCAGGTAATGCAGAAGCAGCCGGATCTCGTCTGGGGCATGATCGCTTCGATGTGGATCGGCAATCTGATGCTGATCATCATCAACCTGCCGCTGGTCGGCATCTGGGTGCGGCTGCTGCGCGTGCCGTACCGGCTGATGTTCCCCTCGATCGTGATCTTCTGCGCGATCGGCATCTATTCGGTGAACAACGCGCCGGTCGACGTCATCCTCGCAGGCGTGTTCGGTTTGGTCGGATATTGGCTGATCAAGCACGATTTCGAGCCGGCGCCACTGCTGCTCGGCATGGTGCTCGGACCGCTGATGGAAGAGAACCTGCGCCGTGCGCTGCTGATCTCGCGCGGTGACTGGAGCGTGTTCGTCACGCGCCCGTTGTCGGCGGTGCTGCTTGCGGTCGCGGCGAGCCTCTTGATCCTCACCGTGCTACCGGTGTTGCGCGCCAAGCGCGACGAGGTGTTCACGGAGTCCGAGAACTGAGGTCGCCTGCGCCTTGCGTCGGCTCGGGTCCTGCGTCGGCGTGCCGCATTCGAAAGTCGAATCGACTTGTGTGACGGCTTCGTGAAGTGAAAATGCCGGTCTCTTGGCCGGCATTTGTGTATAGCCAAGGGGACTACAGGGGATCGACATGACCTTTATTCGCGCGCTCGCGGGCGCATGTGCCGCGGCGCTCGCCTCGCTGGGCGCCTTTGTTACACCGGCCGAAGCGCAGACCTATCCGACGCGCAGCATCACCATGATCGTGCCGTTTGCGGCCGGCGGGCCAACCGACGTCGTCGCGCGCATCGTCACCTCGCACATGGCGCAGACGCTGGGACAAAGCATCATCATCGAGAACGTCGTCGGTGCCGGCGGCACCACCGCGACCACGCGCGCCGCGCGCGCGGCCAATGACGGCTATACGCTGATCACCGGGCATATGGGCACGCATGCCGCATCGGTGCCGCTCTATCCGAAGCTCGCCTACCATCCCGAGAAGGACTTCGAGCCCATCGCGCTGCTCGCGGGCACGCCGATCCTGATCCTCGCGCGCAAGGACTTTCCACCGAAGGACCTGAAGGAGTTCGTCGCCTATGTGAAGGCGAACGCCGAGAAGGTGAACGCCGCACATGCCGGCGTCGGCTCCGTGTCGCATGTCTCCTGCGAATTGCTGCACTCGATCCTCGACATCAAGCCGGTCGGTGTGCCCTTCAACGGCACCGGCCCTGCGATGAACGCGCTGGTGGCGGGCCAGGTTGATTACATGTGCGACCAGATCGTCAACGCCGTGCCGCAGATCAACGCCGGCACCATCAAGGCCTATGCGATCGCAACGCCGGAGCGCAATCCGTCGCTGCCGAACGTGCCGACGACGACCGAAGCGGGCCTGCCGAAGTTCCAGGCCCAGGCCTGGAACGCGATATTCGCGCCCAAGGGAACCTCGCCCGCGATCGTCGCCAGCCTGAACGCTGCGGGGGTCAAGGCGCTCGATGACGAGACCGTGCGCAAGCGCTTGCTCGAGCTCGGCAGCGTTATCCCAAGTGCTGCCGAACGGACGCCGGAATCGCTGGCCGCCCTCGTCAAGGGCGAGATCGCGAAGTGGACCCCGGTGCTCAAGCCGGCAACTTAGGCAATGCGATCAAGCTGATAGGCCGGAAGGGCGGGACGCAGGTTCCGCCCTTGTCGTTTGTGCCGGGACCGCTCATTTTTCCGGGTATAATCGCCACAGACAGCGAATCGCTGCTGTCGTAGCATGGGGGCGGCCGTTAACTTCGCCGCTTCCCCCAGAGGCTGCCGTCTTCCTAAGGTTTTTGGCACATGCACCAGTATCAGGACCTGCTCGAGCGGATTCTTTCCGACGGCGCCGAGAAGACCGACCGGACCGGTACCGGCACGCTTTCCGTGTTCGGCCACCAGATGCGGTTCAATCTGTCCGCCGGCTTCCCGATGCTGACCACCAAGCGGCTGCCGCTAAAGGCGATCGTGCACGAGCTGTTGTGGTTCCTGAAGGGCGACACCAACATCAAATATCTGCGCGACAACGGCGTCACCATCTGGGACGAATGGGCGGACGCCAATGGTGATCTCGGCCCGGTGTACGGCCATCAATGGCGCTCCTGGCCCACGGCCGACGGGCGCAGCATCGACCAGATCGCCAATGTCGTCGACATGATTAAGCGCACTCCCGATTCCCGCCGGCTGATCGTCACCGCCTGGAATCCGGCCGACGTCGAGAAGATGGCGCTACCGCCCTGCCACCTGCTGTTCCAGTTCTATGTCGCGAACGGCAAACTGTCGTGCCAGCTTTATCAGCGCTCCGCCGACGTCTTCCTCGGCGTGCCCTTCAACATCGCCTCCTATGCGCTGCTCACCATGATGGTGGCGCAGGTTACCGGGCTGAAGCCAGGCGACTTCGTGCACTCGCTCGGCGATACCCATCTCTATTCCAACCATCTGGAGCAGGCGAAGCTCCAGCTCACCCGCGCGCCGCGCTCGCTGCCGTTGATGCGTATCGACCCTGCTGTAAAGGACATCTTCTCCTTCCGCTTCGAGGATTTCGAGCTCGTCGGCTACGATCCGCATCCACATATTAAGGCGGAAGTCGCGGTCTAGCGCAGATGTCGTTGGCCATCCGTCGTGCCCAGGCTGGAGAAGCCGGCCTCGTTCTGTCCTTCATCCGCGAGCTTGCCGAATACGAAAAGCTCTCGCACGAGGTGGAGGCGACCGAGGCTGACATCAACGACGCGCTGTTCGGTGATAGGCCGCAACTCTATTGCGCGATCGCCGAATGGAAAGGTGAGCCGGTCGGCTTCGCGGTGTGGTTTGCGAATTTTTCCACCTTCAGCGGCCGCCACGGCATCTATCTCGAAGATCTCTATGTGCGGCCGTCGCATCGGGGCAGGGGCCTGGGCAAGGCGCTGCTGGTCTATCTCGCCAGGGAATGCATCGAGAACGGCTGGTCGCGCCTGCAATGGGCGGTGCTTGACTGGAACGCGCCGTCGATCGCGTTCTACAAGTCGCTCGGTGCCGTCATGATGGACGACTGGACGCTGTGCCGCGTCACCGGGCCTGCGCTGACGCGGCTTGCCGGGAACACGCCCTGATGGAGATCGTCTTCGTCGTTGCTATTGCGGAGAACGGCGTCATCGGCGCCGGCAGCGCCATCCCGTGGCGATTGAAATCCGACATGGCCCGCTTCAAGGCGCTCACGATCGGCAAGCCGGTGATCATGGGCCGCAAGACCTTCGAATCCCTGCGCCGGCCGCTGCCGGGCCGCACCAACATCGTGATCACGCGCGATGCGGCTTATCGTGCCGCTGGTGCCGTCGTCACGACGTCGGCTCCGGATGCGGAGGCGGTCGCGCGCGGCGATGCCCTGCGACGTTCGGTCACTGAGATCGCCGTGATCGGCGGCGCCGAGATCTATCGGCAATGGCTCGATCGCGCCGATCGTCTCGAAATCACCGAAGTGCATGCGCGGCCCGAAGGCGATACGCATTTCGACATCGACAAGGCCGGGTGGGAGGAGACGGCGCGCATACGTCATCCTGCCGGACCCGATGACAGCGCCGACTTCTCCTATGTGACATATCGTCGGCGGGCGGGCCATTAACCGCATTCGCCAATGTTTACATTGACTTTTTCGTGCCCGAGCATAGCTCGGAAGACGACCCGGGCTGCGTTGTAAGGGACCTGCCTGTCCCCTATAAAGCCGGACCGGAGAAAGCGGGCGGGGGCAATTCCACCCTGCCGAGGAGAGCGTCGAATGCCGTGGAAGAATCAGGGCGGTGGCCCGTGGGGCTCGGGTCCAAAGGGACCATGGGGCTCAGGCCCGCAACCGGTCGGGCCGAGGCCGCCGGATCTGGAAGACCTTCTGCGGCGCGGCCAGGACCGCCTCCAGCAGATCATGCCGGGCGGCTATTTCTCCGGCATCGGAATCACGCTGATCATCCTGCTGATTGTGGCAGTCTGGCTGCTGTCGGGCTTCTTCCGCGTGCAGTCCGAAGAGCTCGGTGTCGTGCTGCGCTTCGGCAAGCATGTCCGCACCGTGCAGCCGGGCCTGAACTATCACCTGCCCTACCCGATCGAGACCGTGCTGCTGCCGAAGGCTCTGCGCGTCAACACCATCTCCATCGGCATGACGCTGATCGACGATCCGGCGCGGCGCGGCCGCTCGGTTCGTGACGTGCCGGAAGAGAGCCTGATGCTGACCGGCGACGAGAACATCGTCGACGTCGACTTCACCGTGCTCTGGCGCATCAAGCCGGACGGCGTCGGCGACTTCCTCTTCAACATCCAGAACCCCGAAGGCACGGTCAAGGCGGTCGCCGAGAGCGCGATGCGCGAGGTGATCGGCCGCTCGCAGATCCAGCCGATCCTGACCGGCGCGCGGAACGTCACCGAGCAGAACGTGCACGAACTGATCCAGAGGACGCTGGACAGCTACGGCGCGGGCATCCAGATCAGCCAGGTGCAGATGCAGAAGGTGGATCCGCCGGCGCAGGTGATCGACGCCTTCCGCGACGTGCAGGCAGCGCGCGCCAATCTCGAGCAGCTGCAGAACGAAGCGCAGACTTACGCCAACCAGGTGATCCCCCAGGCGCGCGGCCGTGCCGCGCAGATCCTGCAGGCTGCCGAGGGCTACAAGGAGCAGGCGGTCGCCGAGGCCAGGGGCCAGAGCGCGCGCTTTCTGAAGGTTTACGAGGAATACAAGAAGGCGCCCGACGTGACGCGTGAACGGATCTATCTGGAGACGATGGAGCGCGTGCTCGGCGGCGCCGACAAGCTCGTCTATGACGGCGGCGCCTCGGGGCAGGGCATCGTGCCCTATCTGCCGCTTCCCGAACTGACGACCAAGCGGCCGCCTACCACCGGTCCGCAGTCGAGCGGAGGCAGCCGATGAGGTCGCCGGTTACAGGTTTCGTCACGCTGCTCGGGCTGCTTCTGGTCGTGATCGTGGCCTACATGTCGCTGTTTACGGTGCAGCAGACCGAGCAGACCATCGTGCTCCAGTTCGGCAGGCCCGTCGACGTCGTCACCGCGCCCGGCCTGCATTTCAAGGCGCCGTGGAATTCGGTGATCAAGATCGACAAGCGGATCCTCGACCTGGAGAATCCGTCGCAGGAAGCGATCGCGTCCGACCAGAAGCGGCTCGTGGTCGACGCCTTCGCGCGCTACCGCATCAAGGATGCGTTGCGCTTCTATCAGAGCATCGGCTCGATCCAGGCTGCCAACGTCCAGCTCACCACGCTCCTGAACGCGGCGCTGCGCCGCGTGCTCGGCGAGGTCACCTTCATCAACGTGGTGCGCGACGACCGCGAGAAGCTGATGCAGCGCATTCGCGACCAGCTCGATCGCGAGGCCGACGGCTACGGCATCGAGGTCGTCGACGTCCGGATCCGCCGTGCCGACCTGCCGGAGCAGAATAGCCAGGCGGTCTACCAGCGCATGAAGACGGAGCGTGAGCGCGAGGCCGCCGAGTTCCGTGCGCAGGGTGGACAGAAGGCGCAGGAGATCAAGTCCAAGGCCGATCGCGAGGCCACCGTCATCGTCGCGGAGGCCAATTCGCAGGCCGAGCAGACCCGCGGTGCGGGCGATGCCGAGCGCAACCGCCTGTTTGCGGAAGCCTACAGCAAGGACGCCGACTTCTTCGCCTTCTACCGGTCGATGACGGCCTATGAGAACGGGCTGCGTTCGAACGACACCCGCTTCCTGCTGCGGCCGGACTCGGATTTCTTCCGGTACTTCAGTAATCCGTCGGGCAAGATGGCAAATGAGACGCCGGCGAAGCCGTAAGCTAGACAAGGGCGGCCGGTCTGGCCGCCCTTTGTCCAGACAAGAACAGTATAGCGGGAGGTTCCATTCCGATGAGGTCCATTGCGTTCGCCGACTTCCTCATCGGCCTAGGCATCCTGTTCGTGCTTGAAGGCTTGATGTTCGCGGCCAGTCCCAACTGGATGCGCAAGGCCATGAAGAGCGCCATCGCTACGCCGGACAACGTCCTGCGGGCGGTTGGGATCGGCTCTGCCGTGGCCGGTCTGGTCCTGATCTGGGTTATCCGGCGCCCGATTTAGGGCATCAGGCCAACGCCAAAGTGAAGGCGACAGACTGGTTTTCGTCATATTGTCGGGGTCTTGAAGCCCGTTAAGCTCCGCGCTTGCGCCGTGCCCCCGTTCGAGCGCAGTCTGGCGCCGAATCCCTTTGTCTGGAGATCACAATGATCGCTGCCACCACTGCCCCGTCCCGCTCGCGCCGTTGCGTGCGACTTGGTGTGCGAATTGGGCTGGCCGCGCTCGCCGTCAGTGCTTTCAGCGCGTTCGGCACGCCGGCCCATGCGCGTGGGCCGGATGGCATCGCCGACGTCGCCGAGAAGGTGATCGACGCGGTCGTCAACATCTCGACTTCCCAGACGGTCGCGGCCAAGGGCGGCGGCGGCAGCAACACCATGCCGCAACTGCCGCCCGGCTCGCCGTTCGAAGAGTTCTTCGACGACTTCTTCAAGAACCGCCGGAGCCCCGGTGGCGGCAGCAAGGGCGGCGACAACAATCCCCCGCGCAAGACCAACTCGCTCGGAAGCGGCTTCATCATCGATGCGTCAGGCGTCGTCGTCACCAACAACCACGTCATTGCGGACGCCGACGAGATTCACGTCATTCTCAACGACGGCACCAAGATCAAGGCCGAGCTGGTCGGCGTCGACAAGAAGACCGATCTCGCCGTGCTCAAGATCAAGCCGCCGAAGCCGCTGGTCGCGGTCAAGTTCGGCGACTCCGACAAGCTGCGCCTCGGCGACTGGGTGGTCGCGATCGGCAACCCCTTCAGCCTGGGAGGCACGGTGACGGCCGGCATCGTCTCGGCCAAGAACCGCGACATCTCCTCAGGGCCATACGACAGCTACATCCAGACCGACGCCTCCATCAATCGCGGCAATTCCGGCGGTCCGCTTTTCAATCTCGACGGCGACGTCGTCGGCGTCAACACGCTGATCATCTCCCCATCCGGCGGCTCCATCGGCATCGGTTTCGCCGTGCCGTCGAAGACGGTGGTGGGCGTCGTCGATCAGCTCCGCCAGTTCGGCGAGCTGCGCCGCGGCTGGCTTGGGGTGCGCATCCAGAGCGTCACTGACGAGATCGCCGAGAGTCTCAACATCAAGCCGGCGCGCGGTGCGCTGGTCGCCGGCGTCGACGACAAGGGTCCGGCCAAGCCCGCCGGCATCGAGCCGGGCGACGTCGTCGTCAAGTTCGACGGCAAGGACGTCAAGGACCCGAAGGACTTGTCCCGCGTCGTCGCCGACACGGCGGTCGGCAAGGAGGTCGACGTCGTCATCATCCGCAAGGGACAGGAAGAGACCAAGAAGGTCACGCTCGGCCGCCTCCAGGACCCCGAAAAGGTGCAGGCCGCGGTGAAGACCGACGAGCCCGCGCCCGAGAAGCCGGTGACGCAGAAGGCGCTTGGCCTGGACCTCGCAGCGCTCAACAAGGATCTGCGCACGCGTTACAAGATCAAGGACAGTGTCAAGGGCGTGGTCGTCACCGATGTCGACGCCAATTCAGATGCTGCCGAGAAGCGCCTCTCGGCCGGTGACGTCATCGTCGAGGTCGCGCAGGAGGCAGTGTCCAGCGGCGCCGACATCCAGAAGCGGGTCGATCAGCTCAAGAAGGACGGCAAGAAGTCGGTGCTGCTGCTGGTCTCGAACGGCGAGGGCGAGTTGCGTTTCGTCGCGCTGAGCGTGCAGTAAGCCGGGCTGTCATTCCGGGATGGCGCGCAAGCACCGGCCCGGAATGACGCAGGGAAGCTACGCCTCGACGAACTCGTCGCGGCGATACCCCTGCGCATAGAGCAGCGCAGTGAGATCGCCGTGATCGATCCGCGCGGCCGCGGCAGCGGCCACTGCGGGCTTGGCGTGATAGGCGACGCCGAGCCCTGCCGCCTGAATCATCGCGAGATCGTTGGCGCCGTCGCCGACCACCACCGAGTCGATGTCGTCGAGATCGAACGACTCCATCAAATCCACGAGCGTCGCGAGCTTTGCGGCGCGGCCGAGGATCGGCTCCTTCACCTCGCCGGTGAACTTGCCGTCGCGTACGACGAGCTCGTTGGCGCGGTTCTCCTGGAAGCCGATCTCGGCGGCGACCGCGCGCGTGAACAGCGTGAATCCGCCGGAGACGAGGCAGGTGTAAGCGCCGTTCGCGCGCATGGTCGCGACCAGTGTCCTGCCGCCCGGCGTCAGCGTGATGCGCTTGGCCAGCACCTCGTCGACCACGTTTGCGGGCAGGTCCTTGAGCAGCGCGACGCGCTCGCGCAGCGCCGGCTCGAACTCGATCTCGCCGCGCATCGCGCGCTCGGTGATGCCAGCGACATGCGCCTTCACCCCGACGAAATCGGCGAGCTCGTCGATGCATTCCTGGCCGATCATGGTGGAATCCATGTCGGCGAGAAAAAGCTTCTTGCGCCTGAAGCCAACAGGCTGCACGACGATATCGATGGGCAGGTCGCCGCGGAGCTCGCGCAACCGCTGCTCGATGGCGTGACGGTCGCCTCCGAGGTTACTGTCGGTGCCGAAGGGGATGTCGACCGCGACCCCGTCGAACAGCCAGTGCGCGGGCGCCGCTTGTGGCAGCACGGCGCGGGCGCCGTCGACGATGGTCGAGTCGAGCGCGGGATTGTCGGGGTTGCAGATCAGCGTGGCAACGAGGGACATTGAGGGTTTCGTGAGCGAGGGGCATTCAAGCAAGGCCGTGCTTATCGCAGGCCCGACCGCCAGCGGCAAGTCTGCGCTGGTGCTCGAGCTTGCCCTCGCCACCGGCGGTCTCGTCATCAATGCCGATTCCATGCAGGTCTACCGCGACCTCCGCATCATCACGGCGCGGCCGACAGCGGCGGACGAGGCGCTCGTGCCGCATCGCCTCTATGGCCATGTCGATGCCGCCGTGAATTTTTCGGCGGGCGCCTGGGTCAGCGACGCGGCGACGGCGCTCGATGAAGCAAGGGCTCAAGGCCGTCTGCCGATCTTCGTCGGCGGCACGGGGCTCTATTTCAAGGCTCTGACGGCCGGCCTCTCCGTGGTGCCGCCGATCCCGGCCGAGGTGCGCGACGATGTGCGTGCGCGGTTGGAACGGGGGGGCGTCGAGGCGTTGCACGCGGAACTTGCGCGCCGGGACCCAGCTGCAGCCGAGCGATTGAACCTGCGCGACCGCACGCGGATTGCGCGCGCGCTCGAGGTGATCGAGGCGACCGGGCGTTCACTGCTCGACTGGCACCGGGAGGGACAGCCACCGCTGCTGCCCAAGGACAGCTTTCGCGCGGTGTTTCTCGCGCCTGAGCGGGACGAGCTCTACGCCCGCATCGACGCCCGCTTCGACGTCATGCTGGGTGCCGGTGCGTTGAGGGAAGTCGAGCGGCTCGCCGCCAGACACCTCGATCCGCTGCTGCCGGCGATGAAGGCCCATGGCGTGCCGGCCCTGATCCGGCATCTGCGCGGCGAGCTCAGCCTGGAGGAGGCCGCCAGCATCGGCCGCGCCGACACCCGCCACTACGCCAAGCGGCAATTCACCTGGTTCCGGCACCAATTGCCGGAATTCGAATGGATCAGGCCGGAGGAGGCAAGGGGTTGGCTCGCGGCGGTCGTGAATGCGGCGGACCCGGGTTGACGCGCTTTTGTGCGTGGTTCCGGGAATTTACCCCTCGCCGAAACCGGGGAACACCGCTACACTGCCGAAATCGCGCGGGATTGGCCGCATTGCCTTGACATCCGGGCTTTGGCCGCTATGTTTCGCGCAACCTTTGGGAAGCCGATCGCCTGCCATGCGTAACATTATTACCAAACTCCTTATCGCCGTCGTACCCAGGCACACCGCCGGGGATGGCTAGCTGCCATCCACAAGACAGGCGGTGTGCATGGGCCCTCTTCGGGGCCTTTTTTATTTCCCGAACCCGACACGAACGAAGCCGCTGACAACAGCGCATCCGGAGCAAGCCAATGAGCGACAAGAGCCACGACCCGAACCAGATGACCGGCGCCGCGATGATTGTCCGCGCGCTCATCGATCACGGCGTGACCGACATTTTCGGCTATCCCGGCGGCGCCGTGCTTCCGATCTATGACGAGATCTTCCAGCAGAGCGAGGTCCAGCACATCCTGGTCCGCCACGAGCAGGGCGCGGGGCATGCCGCCGAGGGCTATGCGCGTTCGACCGGCAAGCCGGGCGTTGCGCTGGTGACCTCCGGTCCCGGCGCCACCAACATGGTGACGCCGCTCACCGACGCGCTGATGGACTCGATCCCGCTGGTCTGCATCTCCGGCCAGGTGCCGACGCATCTGATCGGCAACGATGCCTTCCAGGAATGCGACACCGTCGGCATCACGCGTCCCTGCACCAAGCACAACTGGCTGGTGCGCGACGTCAACGATTTGGCCAAGGTGCTGCATGAGGCGTTCTATGTCGCAACCTCGGGCCGTCCGGGCCCGGTGCTGGTTGACGTCCCCAAGGACGTGCAGTTCGCGACCGGCACCTACCATCCCCCGCGCAAGTCCGACGTGCACCGCTCCTATGCGCCGCGCGTGAAGGGCGACGCGACGCAGATCCGCAAGGCCGTGGCGCTGCTGGCCAATGCCAAGCGTCCCGTGATCTACAGCGGCGGCGGCGTCATCAATTCCGGCCCCGAGGCGACCAGGCTGCTGCGCGAGCTGGTCGAGGTCACCGGTTTTCCGATCACCTCCACCCTGATGGGCCTCGGTGCGTATCCGGCCTCAGGCAAGAACTGGCTCGGCATGCTCGGCATGCACGGCACCTACGAAGCCAACATGACCATGCATGATTGCGACGTCATGCTGTGCGTCGGCGCGCGCTTCGACGATCGCATCACCGGTCGCGTCGATGCGTTCTCGCCCGGCTCGAAGAAGATCCACATCGACATCGATCCGTCCTCGATCAACAAGAACATCCGCGTCGACGTGCCGATCATCGGCGATTGCGGCAACATCCTCGGCGACATTCTCCAGGTGTTCAAGGCGGAGGCGAAGAAGCCCGACATCAAGTCGTGGTGGCAGCAGATCGCGCAATGGCGCGCCCGCAACTCGCTCTATTACAAGAAGAGCAACGACGTCATCCTGCCGCAGCACGCGATCCAGAGCCTGTTCGAGGCGACGCGCGGCAAGGACACCTACATCACGACCGAGGTCGGCCAGCATCAGATGTGGGCGGCACAGTTCTATGGCTTCGAGGAGCCGCATCGCTGGATGACGTCGGGCGGTCTCGGCACCATGGGCTATGGCCTGCCGGCGGCGGTCGGCGTGCAGGTCGCCCATCCCGACAGTCTCGTCATCGACATCGCGGGCGATGCCTCGGTGCAGATGACGATGCAGGAGATGTCGACGGCTGTGCAGTATGAGCTGCCGATCAAGATCTTCATCCTGAACAACCAGTACATGGGCATGGTGCGCCAGTGGCAGCAGCTGCTGCACGGCAACCGGCTGTCGCATTCCTACTCGGAGGCGCTGCCGGATTTCGTCAAGCTCGCGGAAGCCTATGGCGCCGTCGGCCTCCAGGTGCACAAGCCCGCCGATCTCGAGGGCGCCATCAAGGAGATGATCTCGGTCAAGCGCCCCGTGCTGTTCGACTGCCGCGTCGCCGCGCTGGAAAACTGCTTCCCGATGATCCCCTCCGGCAAGGCGCACAACGAGATGCTGCTGCCGGAGCAGGCGAACGATGAAGCCACGGCGAAGGCATTCGCCGGCGGCAAGGCTCTGGTGTGACAAGAGAGATTTGAAGGGGACGACAATGAACCAGCCCGCATCCGCCTACTTCATCGAGGACCGCCACGATCCCAACGAGACGCACACGCTCGCGGTGCTCGTGCAGAACGAGCCGGGCGTGCTCGCGCGCGTCATCGGCCTGTTCTCGGGGCGCGGCTACAACATCGAGAGCCTCACGGTCTCGGAGACCGAGGCCCAGAAGCATCTGTCGCGAATCACCATCGTAACCACGGGTACGCCGATGGTGATCGAGCAGATCAAGCACCAGCTCGATCGCATGATCCCGGTCTATCGCGTCGTCGACATGACCCTGACCAGGCGCTCGATCGAGCGCGAGCTGGCCATGGTGAAGGTGCGCGGGCAGGGCGAGCACCGGGTCGAGGCGCTCAGGCTGGCGGATGCATTCCGCGCCCGCGTGATCGACGCCACCACCGAGAGCTTTGTGTTCGAGATCACAGGCAATACGGACAAGATCAACCAGTTCATCGACCTGATGCGTCCGCTCGGCCTCGTCGAGGTGTCGCGCACCGGCGTCGCCGCGATCGGTCGCGGACCTGAAGGGATGTGAGCCATGTTGGCGCGCGACTGGTACTACAACGAGCGGAACCGGATGGGGATCGAGCCCGCGGTGGCCTCGATCTACGACAGCCATGACGATGCCGATCTGCAGGCGCGCGCCGCGCTGAAGATGCTCGGGGTCCAGCGTGGCTGGCGCATCGCCGATATCGGCTGCGGCAACGGCGTGCTCGCCACCGAAGCGGCGTTGATGGGGGCCGACGTCGACGCCATCGACATTTCGCCGGCGATGCTGGCGCTGGCCGAGATCTATGCCCGCGACCGCAAGGCGCCCGTGCGCACCCAATCCGCCGGTCTGCTCAGCTTCGCTTACCGGCCGGAATCCTACGATCTCATCGTCAGCGAGTTTACGCTGCACCATCTGCCGGATTTCTGGAAAGCGGTGGCGATGTCGCGGATCTTTCGCGCGCTCAAGCCCGGAGCGACGTTTTATCTCCGTGACATTGTTTACTCATCGATGCCCGACGCGATCGAGCGCGACGTCGAGCAATGGGCCGATTTCCAGATCAAGAACCACGATTTCTCCCGCGAGGGCGTGGTGACCCACATGCGCGACGAATATTCCACTTTCGGCTGGGTGATGGAGCGGATGCTGACTGACGTCGGCTTCACGCTGGTCTCGGTCGACTACCACGCACCGATGCACGGCACGTATCTGCTGCGCAAACCGAAAGCCGGCGAGCAAGGCTAGACGAGAACAAGAATAAGCAAGGCTGCACGACAAGACAGAACCGGAAACAACAATGAAGCCGGCCGACATCCTCATCGCCGTCATGGTGGCGATCGTATGGGGGCTTGCCTTCGTGGCGAGCCGAATGGCGCTCGACGAGCTGTCGCCGGAGTTGATGACGGCGCTGCGCTTCACCATTGCCGCGGCGCCCTGCCTGTTCATTCGCAAGCCGAAGATTGCCTGGTCGCTCCTGATCGCGATCAGCTTCACGTTGTTCCTCGGTCAGTTCCTGAGCCAGGCCTATGGCATCGCCCATGGCGTGCCGGTGGGTTTGACCTCCGTCGTCGTGCAGAGCCAGGCGCTGTTCACGATCGGCTTCGCTGCGCTCGTCTTCGGCGAACGCCCGACGCTGGTGCAGACGCTCGGTATCATGATCGCCGCTGCCGGGTTGCTGATGATCTGCGGAACGGTCGGCTACGACTTCAGCGTTGCCGCCTTCGCGGTGCTGATGATCTCGCCGATCAGCTTTGCGGTTGGCAATCTCTTGCTGCGCCAGGCACGCGGCGTGCCGATGTTCGATCTTTTCGCCTGGCTGTGCCTCAGCGCCGCCGTGCCGCTGTTCGCGCTGGCGCTGATCGCCGATGGGCCGTCGCCGACCTGGACGTCGCTGACGCATCTATCGCTGACGTCGGCGCTCTGCATGCTGATGCTCGGCGGCATCTCCACCAGCATCGCCTATTGGCTGTGGGGCCGCCTGTTGCGCGACTATCCCGCCGCGCAAGTGGTGCCGTTCGCGCTGCTCGTGCCGTTCGTCGGCTCGGCCGCCTCCAGCATCATGTTCGGCGAGCGGTTCGGACCGTTGCGCCTCGCCGGCATGCTGACCGTGATCGGCGGCATCGCCGTGATGGTGCTGGCGAAGCGCCCGCAAGTCCTGCCCAAGACCGCGTGAGGTGAATATGACCTACTCGCTGTTCTACGCCTTCCTCGCCTTCATGGCGGTGATGTACTTCACCCCGGGGCCGAACAACATCATGCTGTTGTCCTCCGGCCTGACCTACGGCTTCCGGCGCACGATCCCGCATATTGTCGGCATCGTCATCGGCTTCGCCTTCATGATCGCAGCCGTCGGCCTCGGGCTCGGCACCGTGTTCCTGGCCTATCCGATCCTGCAAACCATCCTGAAATATGCCGGTGCCGCCTACTTGATCTATCTTGCCGCCGTGATCGCGATGTCCGGTCCGGCGAAGCCGGGCGAGGAGAAGGCGCGCGGCCCGATGACCTTCTGGGGCGCGGCGATGTTCCAGTGGATCAACGCCAAGGGCTGGGTGATTGTGATCGGTACCATCACCGCCTATGCCGCGATCGCCCAATTCCCGCTCAACATCGCCATTCAGACCGTGATCAGCCTCGTCGTCGGCACGGTCTCGACAGTGGTCTGGGCCCTGTTCGGCACCGCGCTGCGCCCGGTCCTGACCTCCGAGCGGCTGGTCCGCGCCTTCAATATCCTGATGGCGGTCCTGCTGCTCGCTTCCCTCTACCCCGTTTTCATGGATGCATGATGCCGCGGATTTCCATGCAGAAACGGGTTTCCCTCAGGGCTGAAAATGCTCTAGACAGCCCCCGAAATCCGCAAATTTCACCCTTCGGACACTGACCATCGGCCGATTTTCGGCCCTGAACGAGGAAACGACCTATGCGTGTTTATTACGATCGCGACGCCGACCTGAACCTGATCAAGGGCAAGAAGGTCGCCATCGTCGGCTATGGCAGCCAGGGCCATGCCCATGCGCTCAACCTCAAGGACTCCGGCGTCAAGGAAGTTGCCATTGCGCTGCGCAAGGGTTCGGCCTCGGCCAAGAAGGCGGAGAACGCCGGCTTCAAGGTGATGGAAGTCGCCGAAGCCGCCAAATGGGCCGACCTCGTCATGATGCTGACGCCGGACGAGCTCCAGGGCGACATCTACCGCGAGCACCTGCACGACAACATGAAGAAGGGCGCCGCCCTGGTGTTCGCGCACGGCCTCAACGTCCACTTCAACCTGCTCGATCCGCGCGCCGACCTCGACGTGCTGATGATCGCGCCGAAGGGCCCCGGCCACACCGTGCGCTCGGAATATCAGCGCGGCGGCGGCGTGCCCTGCCTGATTGCGATCGCCAAGGACGTCTCGGGCAACGCCCATGACCTCGGCCTGTCCTACGCCTCCGCCATCGGCGGTGGCCGCGCCGGCATCATCGAGACCACCTTCAAGGAAGAATGCGAGACCGACCTGTTCGGCGAGCAGGTGGTGCTCTGCGGTGGCCTGGTCGAACTGATCAAGGGCGGCTACGAGACCCTGGTCGAAGCCGGCTATGCGCCCGAGATGGCCTATTTCGAGTGCCTGCACGAAGTGAAGCTGATCGTCGACCTGATCTATGAAGGCGGCATCGCCAACATGAACTACTCGATCTCCAACACCGCCGAGTACGGCGAGTACGTCACCGGCCCGCGCATCATCACCGACGAGACCAAGAAGGAGATGCGGAAAGTTCTGGCCGACATCCAGGGCGGCAAGTTCGCGCGCGACTGGATGCTCGAGAACAAGGTCAACCAGACCTCGTTCAAGGCGACCCGCGCCAAGCTCGCCGCGCACCCGATCGAGGAAGTCGGCGCGAAACTGCGCGACATGATGCCCTGGATCAAGAAGGGCGCGCTGGTCGACAAGAGCAAGAACTGACGGCTACGCCGTCATTCCGGGGGCGCGAAGCGCAACCCGGAATCCAGAGGTTGTGGATCGAGATTTCCGGGTTCGCGCTAACGCGCGCCCCGGAATGACGAACGAACGCAACCTTGCTCGCCAAACCAAATCTTAAATCTTCGCGGCTATGATCGAGCGAGATCGCAAACAGTGGTCTCGCTCTTTCCATCCCGCGCGAAGCAGTGCTGCTTTATTCAAATTCTTCGCAAGTTGACGCGCGGCCTGAACGCGAAGAACCGACTTTTAAACCACATTCTTGGCATCGCGGCGTTTGTCGCACTTTCTCGCTGCATTCCGAACATCAAAACCTCTGCGTCTTCAGGGGCAAGGATTCGGCTCTTCATCCACATTCTCATCTCGTGTCCACTGAGAGCCGGGCCGTTGCATGCCGGCCGAGCGCATCGCCGAAATCGTGCTCGAGCGCTGACCGCGGCAGGTCCCAAGGTGCGCCGTCAGATCACGCCGGAGCCGATGCGCCACCTGATCGGGGCCGTCTTGCCGCTGCCGCGTACTGATCGATGCTGCGCTGCAACCTGCGGCGGAGGGAATCGAGATCTCCGTCCGTGAGGCCGCCTGCCGGGCGGCAATGTCGGCGGGGGGCACCGTTCCGGCGCTTCCCGAAACCGCGATGCCTTGATGGTGGCCGTGGCAGAGGAGGCGCAGCGGCGCTTTCGTGCCAAGATCGAGACGGCGCTGGCCTCGTTGCCGGCCGCCGACCCGCTGGCCGGCTTTCACGCGTTCCGCCTCGCTTGTCTGCGCTGGGCCACGGCGCAACCCCGCGCATGTCCAGATCATCTCCAACGGGCGCGATTTCGTCCATGGCGTTGGCGCGTGGAGGAGCGTGAAATCGAGCGGGTGGCGGAGGCGGTGCTCGACCTGTTCATCGCGGGCGTTGCCAAGCCGTAGCAGCTTCGCCGCTCGCTAACATTAGGCGAAGGTCGGGCCGCTCCGTGCGTTGCCTGTCCTTGACCATTCCGTTACAGTTTTATGACACGGTGCAGGCTTCCGGCTGCGCCGGACGCCCTGACCGGCCGGTCAGACGTGTCACCGGGCCGGACTTGAAGTTCAGCGTATTTTCGATGGCGTCCGCGCCCAATCCAGGTCCTTCTGCCGCGACCGCCGTGCTGGCGAGCGTCGCCGCGCTCGGCATCTGGCGCCTGCTCGCGGTTGCAGCGCCGCATCTCGCTGCCCTCGCGCTGATGTACGAAACCGAGACCGATTTCGGCTCGCGCCTGTCCTTTGCGCTCGCCTGGGGCATCCTGAACTTCTTCTGGATCACGTTGCTGCGGCGGCCGGCGCTCTCGGGCGCATTGTCGCTGACCATGGTCGTCGTGCTGGTGCTGCTGTCGCAGCTCAAGCACGAGGTCGTGCAGATGACGGTCAATTTCATCGACCTGATGATGATCGACCGCGACACCGTCGCGTTCCTGTTCACGATCTTCCCGAACTTGCGCTGGTCGGTGATTCTGGCCGGCCTGATCACGCTGCCGTTGATGTATTCGCTGTGGTGGCTCGACCCGTTCCGCGTCCGCCGCCTGCCGGCGCTGGCCTGCAAGCTCGCCTGCCTCGCCGGGCTTGTCGGGTATTCGCTCTATCATCCGGATGAAGCCTGGCGCAGCTATTACGACGACGGCTATCTCTCGAAATTCTTCCGTTCGGGCGTCAGCGCGGTGTCGGATTTCGCGCAATACGGCTTCATGGAGGCGGCCGCTTCGACCGATGAACGGCTCAACATGCCACTGGTCGATGCCTGCCACCCCGCCGGCCGCCGGCCGAACATCATCATGATCCATGATGAATCGAGCTTCGATATCCGCGCGGCGCAGGGCATCAAGGTGTCGCAGGGCTATGGCAGCCACTTCACGTCCTGGGACGGCAAGCAGCGCACGTTCCTCGCCGAGAGCAATGGCGGACCGAGCTGGTTCACCGAATACAACGTGCTCGCGGGGCTTTCCTCGCGCTCGTTCGGACGCTTCGCCTATTTCGTGACGCGCATTGCCTCGAGCCGGGTTGAGCGCGGCCTGCCGCTGGCGCTGCGCCGCTGCGGCTACGAGACGCTCTCGCTCTATCCCGCCAATGGCGGTTTCATGGGCGCGCGCAGCTTCCAGATGACGACCGGCATCGAGCGCTTTCTCGATGCGAAGGACCTCGGCGCGAAGGATGTCGAGCCCGACAGCTTCTTCTACGACAAGGCGCTCCAGCTGATGGGCCAGCAGCCGCCGAACAAGCCGCTGTTCACCTTTATCTATCTCGGCGCCAATCATTTCCCCTGGGAGACGCGCTTCCGTCCCGACCTGCTGCCGAACTGGCGCGCGCCGGGCAATGTGCCGTCGATCGACGAATATCTGCGCCGGCAGGCAATCAGCGCCGAGCAGTACAAGGCCTTCGTCGCAGGCCTGAAGAAGAACTTTCCGGGCGAGCCCTTCCTGATCGTGCGCTACGGCGATCACCAGCCGGAATTCGCACCGCAGATCCTCGAACCCGGGCTCGACGAGGGCGCTCTCGGCAAGAAGCTGGACAATTACGATCCGCGTCTCTATGCGACCTATTATGCGATCGACGCGGTCAATTTCGAGCCGCTGAAGAGCGCGGCGGTGATGGACACAATCGACGGTCCCTATCTGCCGCTGGTGATCCAGGAAGCCGCCGGCATCCCGCTGGACCCGTCGTTCGCCGAGCAGAAGGAGATCATGCTCCGCTGCAACGGCATCTTCTATGGCTGCAAGGACGGCGCTGAGGCGCGGCGGTTGAACCGGCTGCTGATCGACGCGGGGATGATCAGGGGGCTTTAGCATCTCGTTGGATTGCGGACCCAACTCCTCGATCGCCGCTCTACGAAATCTGCGGCCACTCTCTAACCGTCACCCTGAGGTGCTCACCAAGCGGCGTAGGCCGCTTGGTGAGCCTCGATGGGCGACTGCCCGGCTGCATCCACATCGGGGCCGCTCATCCTTCGAGGCTCCGCGCGCACCGCTTCGCAGCGCACGCCTCGCACCTCAGGATGACGGGGTGAACCGCTGACCTACTGCTGAACCTTCCCCCACAGCCACTTCGCGACCGCATCCGGCGAGGAGTTCGCGTCATTGCCGCTGGCGCGCAGGTTCGCCTCGCGCATGGTGGCGATGTCGATCTTGCCGAGCAGCGGCCTCAGCGCCGCCTGCAGTCGCTCGTCACCGGCGCGTTTCGGCGCGAGCAGCAGGATGGCGTCGTAGGGCGGGATGGCGTGCCTGATATCGTCCAGCGCGACGAGATCGTACTTCGCGATCAGGCCGTCGCTGGTGTAGCCGGCGATCACGTCGACCTCGCCGCTGGCGGCTGCCGCATACATGAAATCCGGCTGCATCTGGCGTTGGGCGCGGAACGAAAGGCCGTAGGCCCTTTGCAGGGCCGCCCATTCGGGCCGCGAGAAGAATTCGTAGTCGCCGGCAATCGACATCGTCGATGCGTGTGCGGCGAGATCGGCGATGGTGCGGATGCCGAGCGCCTCGGCGCGCTTCCTCGGCATCACCAGCGCATAGGCATTCTCGAAGCCGAGGTCGCCGAGCAGGGTGATGTTGTCCCTGGCGAGCGCTGTCTTGAGTTCCGCGAGCAGCTCGGTGCGCGGCTTGATATCGCTGCGATGCAGCTGGTTGGCCCAAAGCGTGCCGGAATAGTCGACATAGAGATCGATGTCGCCGGCCTTCAGCGCCTCGAAGATCACGCTCGAACCGAGGCTCGAGCGCGCCGTCGCGGACAGGCCGGCGGCTTGGAGACGGTCCCTGAGGAGCGCGGACAGCACATACTGCTCGGCAAATGTCTTGGCGCCGACGACGTAGCCCTGCGAGGAGCGGCCCATTGTCGGCACCAATGTTGCGGCAACGAGAGCTGCGATCCCGATGCAGCCGAGCGCCGCGCGCAGACGGCTGCGACGACGCAGACCATTCTCGATCAGGCCAAGCAGTTGATCGACGGCGAGCGCGAGCAGGGCCGAGGCCAGGCAGCCGAACAGGACGAACACCCAGTTCTGGGTCTGGAGCCCGGCGAAGATGTAATTGCCGAGGCTGGTCTGCCCGATCGGGGTCGACAGCGTCGCGGTGCCGATCACCCAGACTGCGGCGGTGCGGATGCCCGCCATCATCACCGGCAGTGCCAGCGGCAGCTCGACCATGAGCAGCGATTGGCGTCCGGTCATGCCGACGCCCTTGGCGGCTTCGATCAGCGCGGGATCGATGCCGTTGAGCCCGGTGATGCCGTTGCGCAGCACCGGCAGCATCGAATAGAGCGCCAGCGCCAGCATCGCCGGCAGGAAGCCGAAGGCGGAGAAGGAAACGCCAAACCAGGCCAGCGCGACCGAGGCCGCCGCGAGCAGCAGCGGATAGAACAGTGCAAGCAGCGCCAACCCAGGCACGGTCTGCACGATGCTGGCGAACGCGAGCAGCAAGCCGCGAGGCGCCGGGCGATTGCGCGTGAGGATCGCCAGCGGCAGGCTGACGGCGAGACCGAGCGCCAGTGCGGCAAGGCTGACCTGCACATGGTTGCCGAGGTAGTCGGGCAGATGCGCCAGCGCCTCGCCCCAGCGCGGATCGGTGAGGAGGCTCATGCCGCGCCGCCCTGCGGCAACAGCGCATTCAGCCGCTCGGCCTGGCGCCGCGGCGTGCGCAGCAGCTCCAGCACGTAGCCGTCGCCGCTCCTGGTGAGCTCATCGGGCGTGCCCTGCGCGCGCAGCTGTCCGCCGCGCATCACTGCGATGCGGTCGGCGAGCAAGAGAGCCTCCGTCATGTCATGGGTGATCATCACTGTGGTCAGGCCGAGCTTGCGATGCAGCGAGCGATAGTCGTCGCCGAGCGCATCGCGGGTGAGGGGATCGAGCGCGCCGAACGGCTCGTCCATCAGCACGATGCGAGGCCTTGCCGCGAGCGCCCGCGCCACGCCGACGCGCTGGCGCTGGCCGCCCGAGAGCGCTTCCGGCAGACGGTCGCGATGCGCAGCACGGTCGAGCTGCACCAGCTCGAGCAGCTCGTCGACACGCGCCGCGATATCCGCCGCCGACACACCCAGTAGTCTCGGCGTGATCCCGATATTGTCGGCGACGCTCAAATGCGGGAACAGCCCGCCGCTCTGGAACACGTAGCCGATCCGCCGCCGCAGCGCGACCGGATCGACGTCTCTCACATCCTCGCCCTCGACGGTGATGGTACCGCCGTCGGCCTCGATCAGCCGGTTGGTGAGCCGCAGCAGCGTGGTCTTGCCCGAGCCGGAGCCGCCGACGATCGCCACAAACTCGCCCTCGGCGATGTCGAGCGATACATCGCTCAGAGCCCTGAGGGAGCCGAAGCTCTTGGTGACGTGTGCATAGCCGATCATGGGACTGGACGGCATCAGACCTGCGCTCGGCTCGGTTGCCTCTGAGGGGCGGGGTGACGGGACCCATGCGTAGCACGCTTGGCGCCTTGATTGAACTTGGCCGCGCGAGCGGCTAAGGCATCGGCCTGAATTCGGAGGAAGCACATGACGACGCCCACGGCAGTGGCGCTGGAAGATGCCAAGGTCGCGTTCCGCCTCGGGGACGGGCGGGTCTATACGGCGGTCGAGAAAGCCCATCTCACGGTCGCCCAGGGCGAGTTCGTCGCCATCGTCGGCCCGACCGGCTGTGGGAAATCGACGCTGCTCAACGTTGCGGCCGGGTTGCTCAAGCCCGCCGCCGGTAGCGTCCGGATTTTCGACCGGCCGCTGGCGGGGCTGAACCGGGATGCCGGCTACCTGTTCCAGGCCGACGCGCTGTTCCCGTGGAAGACCGCGCTCGACAATGTCGCGATCGGGCTCGAGATCAAGGGCACGCCGCGCACTGATGCGCTGCCGCGGGCGCAGAAATGGCTGACCTCCGTCGGCCTCGGCGCCTTTGCGGGCCGTTATCCGCACATGCTCTCCGGCGGCCAGCGCAAGCGCGTGGCGCTGGCGCAGGTGCTGATCCGCGATCCAAAAATCCTGCTCATGGATGAGCCGTTCGGGCCACTCGATGCACAGACCCGCCAGGTCATGGGCAACCTTCTGCTCGACTTGTGGAACGCCGACCGCAAGGCCGTGCTGTTCGTCACCCACGATCTGGAAGAGGCGATCGCGCTCGCCGACCGCGTCGTGATCATGTCGGCCGGGCCGTCCTCGCGCATCATCGGCGACTGGCAGGTGAGCCTGCCGCGCCCGCGCGACATCTTCGAGGTACGGCTGGACAAGGAATTCCATGCGCTGCATCGCGAGATCTGGAGCGTGCTGAAGGACGAGGTGATGAAGGGCTACGCGCAATCGACTCATGCGGCGGAGGCGGTCTGATGTCGCGCCCGACGCTGTTCGCGCTGCAGATCTTGGTCGCCGTCGTCGGCATCGTGCTGTGGCAGGTGCTGACGACCGTGCCCGTGTTCGGCAAGATCCTGCTGCCGCCGTTCTTCTTCTCCAACCCGTTCGACGTGTTCAGCCAGATCGTGAAATGGTTCGCCTCCGGCGTGATCTGGAAGCATCTCGGCATCACATTGGCGGAATCGATCCTCGCCTTCGTGATCGGATCGCTGGGCGGCGTGCTGGTCGGCTTCTGGTTCGCACGCCAGCCGCTGGTCGCCGCCGTGTTCGATCCCTACGTGAAGATGGTCAACGCATTGCCGCGCGTCGTGCTGGCGCCGATCTTCGCGCTGTGGCTCGGGCTCGGCATCTGGTCCAAGGTCGCGCTCGGCGTCACCTTGGTGTTCTTCATCGTGTTCTTCAACGTCTATCAGGGCGTGAAAGAGGTCAGCCGCACCGTGCTCGACAACGGCCGCATGCTCGGCATGAGCGAGCGGCAATTGATGCAGCACGTCTATTGGCCGTCGGCGCTGTCCTGGATGTTCTCCTCCCTGCATACCTCGGTCGGCTTCGCCGTGGTCGGCGCGGTGGTCGGCGAGTACCTGGGCTCGGCCGCAGGCCTCGGCTATCTCATCCAGCAGGCGGAGGGCGTGTTCGACGTCGGCGGCGTGTTCGCGGGCATGTTCGTGCTGTCCGCCTTCGTCATCCTGATCGACTACGGCGTTACGCTGGTGGAGCGGCGGCTGCTGGTGTGGCGGCCGGCTGCGTCGGACGGGCGTGGTTAAGCCGCCTCGTTGCGCGCTGACATTTATGTGATCGGCGGGCCGGAATAGAACGCGCGGCCGCGCGTCAAACCCCCATGCGACCACTCGCATGGGAGTTCTTGATGTACCCGTCACAGTTTCGCTGCGCCGTAGCGGCGCTCTCGGCCAGATGTCGATGGCCCGGCTCTGGCTTCGGCGCGGCGTTCCTCGCCGCGCGCATTCTCGTCGCGTTCGCGGTGCCTCCGCTCGCGTTCGCGCATGAGTCCCATCCGGGCAACCCGCCGGCTGCGCTGAGCACGGAGGAACGGGCCTTTCTGGAAGAAAATGAAGCCGCCATGAACAAGATGATGAACGACATGGCGGTCAAGCCGACCGGCGACGTCGATCGCGACTTCGTCGCGATGATGAATCCGCATCATCAGGGCGCGATCGACATGGCGGTCATCGAATTGCGCTATGGCAAGAACGAGCAGCTGCGGCGCATCGCCCAGGAAATCGTTGTCGATCAGATGCAGGAGATCGCGGCCATGAAGCTCGCCATAGGCGAGCCGGCCACGGACACCGCACCTGCTCCGACGCAACCGGCATCCGCTCCGGTTGCCAACGTTCATCATCATTCGGGCATGCAGATGGATATGCCCGCCGGAATAAAGAAATAGGAGCGACATACATGAACACATCGAAATGCAGGGTTGTGAGAAGCATTTTCCTGGCCGCCACGATGCTTGCAGGCGGATCCGCCGCATGGGCGGGGCAGGCACCGGGCGCGCTGTCCGCCCCCGATATTCCGATCAGCCATCACGACCGCGTTTACGCCGCAGAACAATTCTCGAATACGGTTTCGGTCACCGACCCCGTCGACAACAAGCTGCTTGGTGTGATCCGGCTGGGCGACCCGCAACCCGGCAATTTCAGCCCGCTCTACAAGGGCCAGGTCCTCGTGCACGGCATGGGCTTCTCGCCGGATCACAAGACGCTCGCCGTGGTTTCGATCGGTTCGAACTCCGTGAGTTTCATCGATACCGCGACCAACGCTGTCAAGCACGTGACCTACGTCGGGAGGTCGCCACATGAGGCGTTCTACACGCCGGACGGCAAAGAGGTGTGGGTCACCGTCCGCGGCGAAAACTACATCTCCGTCATCGACCCGACCAGCTTCAAGGAGAAAACCCGCATCGCGACCCCGAACGGGCCCGGCATGCAGATTTTCTCACCCGACGGCAAGTATGGTTACATCTGCTCGTCCTTCAATCCGGAAACTGACGTGGTCGCTGTTGCCGAGCACAAGATCATAGCGAGGGTGAAGCAGGAGAGCCCATTCTGCCCGAACATCGCGGCGACGCCGGATGGGAACCAAGTATGGTTCACGCTGAAAGACGTGGGCCGGACCCAGGTGTTCAACGCGAGGCCGCCGTTCAATGCGATCAAGACCATCGAAACCGGCCCGATCACAAATCACGTCAACTTCGCGCATACGACCAAGGGCACGTATGCCTATGTCACTGTCGGTGGCCTGAACGAAGTGAAGGTATTCCGCACCGACGACTTCTCGCAGGTCGCGACGATCCCGGTTGGTAGTCTTCCGCACGGTGTGTGGCCGTCCGGCGACGGGACCCGCATCTATGTCGGGCTGGAGAATGCCGACGCGCTTGCGGCTATCGATACGGCAACCAACAAGGTCATCGCAAACGTTCCGATCGGCCAGGCGCCGCAGGCGATCGCCTATGTCCCAAACGCCGCGCCTGACCCGGATGACCGCCAAAACTTGCAGTCTCTCGGTGTTGCCGGCCAGGTTGCCCATCTCGCGCTTGTATCGAAAGGTGGTGCGGGGGGCCAGGCGCCGACCAGCGTGTCGTTGTTCGATCAGGGCTTGATACAGGTCCTGCAGGCTTCGGTGACGGGACTTCAACCCAGGCAGAAATATGTGCTGGCGCTGGCGGACCATGGCGATGGAAGCGGGCCGCTGCAGCCATTGGCAGCGTTCATGACCAATCCGGCCGGATCAGCCATCGTCAACGCGGTCGGTCCGATCCGGCAGATCGTCGACCAGTCTGCCGCGGCTGCCAGGCGATATCTGGTGATTGCGTCCGGCGACGCGGCCATGCCGGGCGACGTCATTCAAATCGAGGCGCGATGACGTTCGGCGGGCATCAACCGAGATGAGGCGGAGCGCGTCATGAAGGATATGCTGGTTCAGGTCGAGCCGCTGATCCCCGCGCTCCGCCGCTATGCGCGTGCGCTCATGCGCGATCGCGCGGCGGCTGACGATCTGGTCCAGGATTGCCTGGAGCGCGCCGTCAGCCGCTGGCAGCAGCGGCGCGATGGCAGCGTCCGCGCCTGGCTCTTCACCATCCTTCACAATCTGGCGATCACGCAATTCCGCCAGGCCACAGCGCGGGGAAGGCATATGCCGATCGACGATGCGGGTGAGCAGGAGCTTGTCAGCGCGGCAGCGCAGGAACAAAGCCTGATCTACCGGGACTTCCTGAGCAAGCTTGCGCGACTGCCGGAAGAGCAACGAGCGGTCTTGCTGCTTGTCGCAGTCGAGGATCTCTCCTACGCGGATGCTGCGAAAGTCCTCGGCGTTCCCGTGGGCACCGTGATGTCGCGCCTGTCGCGCGCACGGGAGCGGTTGCAGCAGGAAATGGATGCGGTGGGGCCGAGGAACGTCGTCGCATTGCGGAGCTTGAAATGAACCAGCGGCCGATCACGGAAGATGATCTCCACGCCTATGTGGACCAGGCGCTCGAGCCCGAGCGTCGCGCCGAGGTCGCATCCTATCTGGACGAGCATCCGGATGTCGCGAACCGCGTTGCGGGCTTCGCCAACCAGCGCGAGCAGCTGCGTGGCGCGCTCGCTTCAATCGCCGACGAGCCATTGCCCGCGGAATTGAACCTGTCGCACATCATCGAGAGCCGGAAGCGCCGTCCCCTGCGGGCGTGGCGGGCAATCGCTGCGATGTTGCTTCTAGGTATCGGAGGCCTCGGCGGATGGACCATGCGCAGCGTACTGCAGGATAGCTCGAACGGACTATCCGCGTTGGCCCAGGAAGCAGCCTATACCTATGGCGTTTTCGCACCGGATCGCGTGCGTCCGGTCGAGATACGGGCGTCCGACAGCGCAGAGCTCACGCAATGGATATCCAACCGGCTGAAACAGCCGGTCAAGGTACCGGACCTCTCCGTCTCGGGCTATCGGCTGATGGGCGGGCGTCTGGTCGCGACCTCGCACGGTCCGGCCGCGATGTTCATGTACGACGACGATCGCGGCGATCGCCTCGTGGTACTGACGCGTCCGATGAGCAGCCGCAATCAGGATGCGCCGATGATGCCGCAGTCGTCCGGCGACGTCGCGGGTTTTGCCTGGATAGACGACGGCCTTGGCTATACCCTCGTCGGCCAGCTTCCGACAGACACCCTCAAGCCGATCGCGAACGAGATCCGGAAGCAGGCGCGTCCGATCTAGCGGCGAAATTCACGAAACGGGCCCGCGCATCGGCGCGAGCCCGATCGCGAGGGCTCAATCCGGCAGCGTGACGTCGTCAGGCGCCTGCGGCGGCGTCTTGATCCTCCCCATCAGGAATTGCTCTTGTCCGGGCATGCTATTGCGCCAAGGCCGATGGCCAGCCCACCGAGGCAGCGCTTCTCAAGCCCGTCCCGCTGCTCTATGGTGCCGCCGGCCGAACGGAGGACACCAATGAAGAACACGATTGCCAGGCTCGCCGGCGCGCTGCTCGCGCTGACGCTCACCACCTCGCTTGCCGCGGCGCAAAGCAAGGTGACCATCGCGGTCGGCGGCGGTTCCTGCCTGTGCTATCTGCCGACGGTGCTGGCCAGGCAGCTCGGCGAATACGAGAAGGCCGGCGTCAGTGTCGAGCTCGTCGACCTCAAGGGCGGTTCGGACGCGCTCAAAGCCGTGCTCGGCGGCAGCGCCGACGTGGTCTCCGGCTATTTCGACCATTGCGTCAATCTCGCGGCCAAGAAGCAGGAGCTCCAGTCCTTCGTGGTCTATGACCGTTACCCCGGTCTCGTGCTGGTGGTCGCACCCTCGCGCACCAACGACATCAAATCGGTCAAGGATCTCGCCGGCAAGAAGGTCGGCGTCAGCGCGCCCGGCTCCTCCACCGACTTCTTCGTCAAATACATGCTCAAGAAGAACGGCGTCGATCCCGCCGATACCGCCGTGATCGGTGTCGGCCTCGGCGCCACCGCGGTTGCCGCCATGCAGCAGGGCCAGATCGATGCGGCCGTGATGCTCGATCCGTCCGTCACCGTGCTTCAGGGCGGCCACAAGGATCTGCGCATCCTCTCGGACACCCGCACCCAGAAGGACACGCTGGAGACCTTCGGCGGCGAATATCCGGGCGGCGCGCTGTACTCGACCGCGGCCTGGATCAACGGCCATGAGAAGGAGACGCAGGCGCTCACCAATGCGATCCTCGCCACGCTGGCCTGGATCCATTCCCATTCGCCCGAGGAGATCATGGCGAAGATGCCAGAGCAGGTGGTCGGCAAGAACAAGGATCTCTATCTCGCCGCGCTGAAGAACACGATCCCGATGTTCTCGGAAACCGGCAAGATGGATCCGAAGGGCGCGGATGCCGTGCTTGCGGTGTTCAGCGTCGGCTCGCCCGAGGTCGCGAACGCCAAGATCGACGTCAGCAAGACCTTCACCAACAAATTCGTCGAGCAGGCCAAGAAGACCACGGGCAATGCCAAATAGCCGACGCGAAGGCGTGGCAATCGCCCGGTCATGACGTCACCGGTCATACATCGCGTCACGACGCTCGATCTTGCGGTGCGGCCGATCGTGTGGCCGTTCGCGGAGGAACGGCGTGCCGAGATCGCGGCGCATTTCGCCGAGAAGCAACGTGAGCGGCCGAAGATCTGGAACGGCCGCGTCCTGCTCGGGCGCGACGCCGTGTTCAGCAACGGTCACCTGACGGCGACCTATTTCGAGACTGATTTCGCAAGCTTCCTCGCCTGGCGCGACTGGGACTTTCCCGACAAGGCCGTGTTCAACGGCTTTGGCATGGGCGCGTTGCGCGCCTCCGACGGCGCCTTCATCATGGGCGAGATGGCGCCCCACACCGCCAATGCGGGCCGCATTTATTTCCCCTCGGGAACGCCTGATCTCGACGATGTCAGGGACGGCGCGCTCGACATTCCCGGCAGTGTTGTCCGCGAACTCGGCGAGGAGACCGGCCTGACCGCGGCTGACTATCGGATCGAGCCGGGCTGGCATTGCGTGGTCACAGGCCCCACGATCGCGATGTTGCAGGTCATCAACCTGGACATGCCGGGCGACATGGCTCGCGCCCGGATCGAAGCCAACCTTGCGCGCGAAACCGAGCCGGAGCTGTCGGCCATTCACCTCGTGCGCGGGACCAGCGATCTCAGGCCGTCCATGCCGCGATTTGTCACGGCCTTCGTCGAGCAGCAGTTCGCAGCGCGCTGATGCGCGAGGCTTGACATCGCCGCGCGCAGCCCATGTGATGGGCCGAAGAATTGCACCAAGAATGCAATGCACAATCGTCCAGGGAGGTTTTGATGCGCCTGCGCATGGCTGCCCGTTTGGTACGTGGGTTGTTGGTCGCCGTATCGGCGACGGGCTTGGCGGCGTCCGCCGAGGCCCAAGACAAGGCTCAGGAGAAGAAGCTCAAGATCGGCGTCATCTACGATCTGACCGGCCCGCTCGCCGGCGGCGGCTCGGAGCTGCAATATACCGGCGCAAGGATCATGCTGGATCAGTACAGCGCGAAGGATGTCGAGGGCTACAAGATCGAGGCGATCTATGCCGATGCTCAGAGCAAGCCGGACGTCGCCATCAATGAAGCGATCCGTTTGATCGAGCAGGAAAAGGTCGACATGCTGCTCGGCTTCTTCTCCTCGGCGCAGTGCGTGCCGGTGGCGGCGCGCGTCGAGCAGTTGAAGAAGTTCATGTGGATCACAACCTGCATTTCGTCCGCGGTGCTGGAGAACAAGAACTACAAATACGTGTTTCGGCCGCAGGCTTCCGGCGATCAGTTCGGCATGATGACGATGGACTTCATCGCGCAGAACACCAAGGAGAAGTTGGGCAAGGATCCGAAGGACCTGCGGGTCGCCATCATCCATGAGGACGGCGCCTACGGCGTCGACGTTGCCAAGGGCAATGAAGCCGGTGCCAAGAAGGCCGGTTTCAACATCGTGCTCAGGGAAGGCTATTCGGCCACGGCCCCGGATTTGTCTGCGCTGGTCACCAAGCTGAAGCGGGCCAAGCCGGATGTGATCTTCCACACCGGCTACAATCCCGACATCACCCTGTTGCTCCGGCAAGCCCGCGAACAAGGGCTGAAGTTCGGTGCGCTGGTGGGACATGGCGCCGGCTACGGGGTCTATGAGAAGCTGAAGGAAGGCCTGGGCGCCGATGTAAACTACGTCTTCAACACCGATCCGATCTCGATCTGGCTCGCCAACCAGAAGAGCATGGATCCGAAGCTGCCGCCGATCATCAAGGCGGTTGGCGAGGAGTTCGACAAGCGCAAGCCGGGCGTCGCCATCCGTTCGGCTCATGTCGGCATGGCTGCGTCCAACACCTACCTGTTCCTGACCGACGTGCTGCCGCGAGCGATCAAGAAATATGGCGGCATAGATCCCGACTCCCTGCGCAAGGCAGCACTCGACACCGACATACCCGAAGGCGGCACCATGCTCGGCTTCGGCGTCAAATTCCACGGCGAGGGCTCGCCAATGGCCGGCCAGAACGAGCGCTCGTTCCCCGTCGTGATCCAATACGTCGACGACAAGTCCTACGTGGTGTGGCCCAAGAGTCAGGCGCAGCGCGAGGCCGTGCTGCCGCTGCCGAAAGGCACCACCTACAGCAACCAGTAGCGGCGGAGAACGGCGGTGCTGGAAGTGAACGGGCTGGTGAAGCGGTTTGGCGGCTTCACCGCCGTGAACAACGTGTCGTTCAAGGTCGACGAGGGCGAGATCCTCGGCCTGATCGGCCCCAACGGTTCGGGCAAGAGCACGATCTTCAACATGCTCTCCGGCACGCTGGCGCCGACATCAGGTTCGATACTTTTCGCCGGCCACGAGATCGCGGGCCTCGCGCCGCACCGGATCATCAACAGCGGCATCGGCCGCACCTTCCAGATTCCGCGCCCCTTCCGCCGCCTGACCATCTTCGAGAACGTTGCGCTCGCCGGTTTCTACGGCCAGGGCCGCCACAGCCGTGCCAGGGCGGACGAGGCGGCCGAGCGCTCGCTCGCCATGGTCGGCCTGCCCACCGATCGCCATGCCAGCGTCGATGGCCTCGGCGCTGCCGGCCTGAAGAAGCTCGAGCTTGCGAAAGCGCTCGCCACCGCGCCGAAGCTGCTGCTGGCCGACGAGAGCCTCGGCGGCCTCGACGAGGCCGAGATGGATCAGGCCGCCGACATGCTGCGCAACATCCGCGACGAGCTCGGGATCACCATCATCTGGGTCGAGCACATCATGGGCGTGCTGATGCGGGTCGTCGATCGCGTCATGGTGCTGGATCACGGCGAGAAGATCTCGGAGGGCCTGCCGAGTGCGGTCGCCGGCGATCCGCGGGTGATCGAGGTCTATCTCGGCACCGATGCCGAGACCACGCAGGCCGCGGCCGCCGAAGCGCGCCGCCGGGCGGGAGGCTAGCCGATGCTGGAGCTTCGCGGCGTCAATGCCGGCTATGGCACCTTCCAGGCCCTGTTCGATGTCAATCTCGACGTGAAGGCCGGTGAGGCCGTCGGCGTCATCGGCCCGAACGGCGCCGGCAAGACCACCCTGATGCGCGTCATCTCCGGCCTGATCAGGCCCTCGCGCGGCTCGATCAGAATGGAAGGCGTCGACCTCGTGGCGACGCCCTCGCACAAGATCGTCAGCCTCGGCATCGCGCATGTGCCGGAGAACCGCCGGCTGTTTCCGCAGCTCACGGTGGACGACAATCTCAAGATGGGCGCCTTCATGAAGAAAGCGCGCGGGCACTATGCCGAGCGGCTCGACGTCGTGTTCGAGCTGTTCCCGCGCCTGAAGGAGCGCCGCCACCAGATGGCGGGCACCATGTCCGGCGGCGAGCAGCAGATGTGCGCGATCGGCCGCGCGATGATGTCCAATCCGAAGCTGCTGCTGCTCGACGAGCCCTCGGCGGGCCTCGCGCCGGTCGTGGTGCAGCAGGTGTTCGAGTTGGTGAAACGGATTCGCGCCAGCGGCCTGACCGTGCTGATCGTGGAGCAGAACGTGCAGCAGGTGCTGAAGGTGGTCGATCGCGCCTATCTGATCGAGGCCGGCTCGATCCGCGCCTCCGGCACCTCGGCCGAGATGCTGGCGAGCGACACGGTCAAGGAAGCATATCTCGGGGTGTGACGGGCATGCAGGCGTTCCTGGACATTTTCGACATCTACCTGTTGGAGGCCGTGATCAACGGCATCCTGCTCGGCGGTGTGCTGGCGCTGCTCGCGCTCGGCCTCAATCTGATCTTCGGCGTCATCGACGTCACGTGGATCTGCTATGCCGAGCTCGTGATGATCGGCATGTACGGCATGTACTTCATGGTGCAGTACTACGGGCTCAGCTATTTCGTCGCCGCGCCGCTCACCATCCTGCTGGTCGCGGTGCTTGGCGCAGCGCTGCACTACCTCGTGATCGCGCCGCTGCTGACCGCGCCGCCGATCAACCAGCTGCTCGCGACCGGCGGCGTGCTGTTCGTGCTCCAGAGCTTTGCCACGGTCGCCTTCGGCATCGACTTCCGCAATCTCGGCATCCGCCTGCCGGTGCTTGCCTTCGGCGACATGAACTTCAGCTACGCACGGCTGCTATCGTTCCTGGCGGCGCTGGTTGGCATGGTCGCCGTCTATCTGTTCATGACGCGAACCTTCACCGGCACTGCGATCCGCGCCATCTCGCAGGACCGCCAGATCATGGCCTTGATGGGCGTCGACACCAGGCGGATCTATCTGATCACCTCGGCGCTGGGCGGCGCGCTGGCCGGCCTCGCCGCCTGCCTCCTGGTCCTGCAATATGACGTGCATCCCTTCGTCGGCCTCTCCTTCGGGCCGATCACCTTCCTGATCTGCGTGCTCGGGGGCCTCGGCAATTTCATCGGCGGCTTCATCGCCGCCTTCGTGTTCGCCGAGATCATCTCGCTCGGCGGCCTGTTCTCCGATCTCGAGTGGGGCTATGTGCTCGCCTTCGCCTTCTTCATCGTCATGATGTTCATCCGGCCCGCGGGCCTGCTTGCGAGGCGCCGATGATGGGGCAGGGGCGGCTTGCAGCCTGGGGAATAGGCCTGGCGGCGCTGGTCGCGCTGCCCTTCGTCTATCGCGATCCCTATCATCTGCACATTCTGGTGCTGATCCTGATCTGGTCGTTCGCCTACACCTCCTGGTCGATGATGGGGCGGTTCGGCCTGGTCTCGCTCGGCCACGGCGGCTTCATGGGGATCGGCGCCTATGTCACGGCGCTGCTCTGGAATCATCTCGGCCTGTCGCCCTGGATCGGCATCCCCATCAGCATGGTCGCGGCCGGCGCGCTGGCGCTGATCGTCGGCTATCCCTGCTTCCGCTTCCGCATCACCGGCCACTATTTCGTGCTGGTGACGCTGGCGCTGTCAGGCATCGTGCTCCAGGTCATCACCGCAACACGCGACTACACCGGCGGCTCGCTGGGCTACACGCCGAACCGGACCTCGGGCGGCAAGCTGCTAGCGCTGCAGTTCGACGACAAGACGACCTGGTACCTGATTGCGCTCGCGGTCTGGCTGTTTGGCATCGTGGTCTGGCACTGGGTCGATCGCAGCATGGCTCGCTATGCGCTGGAGGCGATCTCGGAGGACGAGGATGCCGCTGCCGCCGCCGGCGTCGATGTCACGGCGGAGAAGCTGAAGATCACGCTGCTCAGCGCGCTGATGACGGCGCTCGCCGGCGCGATCTACTGCCAGTACCAGATGTTCATCACGCCTGACACGGTCAGCGGCATCGCGGTGTCGCTCCAGATGGTGTTCGCGGCCATCGTCGGCGGCCTGTTCGTCTCGCTCGGCCCGACGGTCGGCGCCATCATCACCATTCTGCTGGCCGAGACCTTGCGCATCGGCTTCGGTACCAAGGCGGTCGGCTGGGACAACCTCGTCTACGGCGTGCTGCTCGTCCTTTTCATCATATTCCTTCCCAAGGGCATCCTTGGTAGCTTGCTCGACCGATTGAAGCCGCAACGCAAGGTGCCCCGCGCTCATGAACAAGAAGCCGTCCAAATCGCTCGCCCAGGAGCTTGACCGCTACATCTCGCCATTCCGCCACGATGGTTCGGGCAAGTTTCACCTCAAGGACCACAAGACCGACGAGAGGGGCGATCTCGACAAGGAGAAGGCGCAGGCGGTCCTCGATTCGAACAAGAAGCGGCTAATCGAGTTTCAGGAGAGGCTTTACGCGCAGGACCGCTGGTCGCTCCTGATCGTGTTCCAGGCGATGGACGCAGGCGGCAAGGATTCTGCGATCAAGGCGATCTTCGAGGGCATCAATCCGCAGGGCTGCGAGGTTCATGCCTTCAAGGCACCGAGCAGCAAGGAGCTCGACCATGACTTCCTCTGGCGCCATATGATTGCGCTGCCCGAGCGCGGGCGTATCGGCATCTTCAACCGCTCCCACTACGAGGAATGCCTGGTGACGCGGGTGCATCCGGAGATTCTCGCCAAGGAGAAGCTGCCGCCAAAGCTCGTGACCAAGAACATCTGGAGGGAGCGATTCGAGGACATCTCGGCGTTCGAGCGCTATCTCTGCCGCAACGGCACCGTGGTGCTGAAATTCTTCCTCAACGTGTCCAAGGATGAGCAGCGCGAGCGCTTCCTCGCGCGGCTGGACGATCCGGCCAAGCAGTGGAAGTTCTCGATGGACGACATCAAGGAGCGCGCGCTGTGGCCGCGCTACCAGGCGGTCTATCAGGACATCGTCCGGCACACGGCGACGTCCCATGCGCCGTGGTACGTCGTGCCCGCCGACCACAAATGGTTCGCCCGCGTCGTGATCGGCTCGGTGATCAATGCCGAGCTGGAAAAGCTCGACCTGCGCTTCCCCCGTGCCGACAAGGCCTCGCTGGAGGAGTTCAAGCAGGTGCGCAAGGCGCTGGAGAAAGAAGGGACGGGAGGCAAGAAGCAAGCAAAGTGACAGCCAGCGGGACCACGAACTGCAAGGACGTCAACTTCGCGCTCCAGGGCGGCGGCGCGCACGGCGCCTTCGTGTGGGGCGTGCTCGACCAGGTGCTCGAGGACGGCAGGCTCGCGATCGAGGCGATCAGTGCGACCAGTGCCGGCGCGATGAATGCGGTGGCGATGGCCTCCGGCATGGCGCATGGAGGCGCTGAGGCCGCGCGGGAGAGCCTGCACGCATTCTGGTACGAAGTGTCGCGCATGGACATGGCGTACGATCTGATGTCGCCGCTGAACCAGTGGATCCAGGCCTTGAGGCTGCCGCCGGAATATCATCCGGTCCACGCATTCATCCATACGCTGACACATACGCTGCCGCCGAACCTGCTCAATCCCTTTCATTTCAATCCGCTCCGGGCGCTGCTGCAGCGCGTGGTCGATTTCGACCGGCTCAATTCCTCGCCCGACGCGCCGCAGCTGTTTCTCAACGCCACCAATGTCCGCACCGGCAAGATCAAGGTGTTCCAGAGCCCGCTTCTCACGGCGGAAACCGTGCTTGCCTCGGCCTGCCTGCCGCCCTATTTCCAGGCCGTCGAGATCGACGGCGAGCATTATTGGGATGGCGGCTATCTCGGCAATCCCGCGATCTATCCGCTGATCTACCGCAAGGGAAGTCACGACGTCGTCATCGTGCAGGTGACGGCGATCCGGCGCGACGAGCTGCCGGCCAGTGCCGCGGACGTCCTCCACCGCATCAACGAGATCAGCTTCAATTCGTCCTTGATGCGCGAGATGCGCGCGATCGCTTTCGCCACCCGGCTGATCGACGATGGCGAGCTCGACAGCAACAAGCACAGCCGCATGTACATGCATTGGATCGGCAACGACGCGTTGATGTCGCAGCTCGGCACGGCCACGCAGTTCCATCCCGAATGGAGCCTGTTGTGCCGCCTGCGCGACGAGGGCCGCGCGGCGGCGCGGAGCTGGCTGGCGCGAAACTTCGACCAGATCGGAAAGGCCTCGACGGTCGACCTGGCGGAGATGTTTCTCTAGGCGGCCGAGCCGGCCATCGACCAAAAGTGCGAAAACAACCCCATGCACAGTAGCCGGGCATAGCAGAATCAATGGCTTTGCAGGCGCGTCATTGTAATGCTGATTTTACGAAGCGGATTTGACTCGTCGGGCAAGACAGGAGCATGATGTCACCATGCCCCGCTGCCTTCCCAATATCCTTGCTTCGCGCGGAAGCGCTGGACACAGCGGGCCTTCCAGGGAACCCGGGTCGACAAATGTGATCGTCAGATCATTGATCTTGCTTGACAGTTTTGTGTCCCAGGAGGAGCATTATTAGCGGTCGCAAACAAGCGACACGCAATGTCCACCTCATGAGCAAGGGGAGGTCTATGACGCCACCTCCGCAAATCCAGCCGCGTTAATTGCGATGGAGCTCGTTCGGACTATCGCATAGCGGCAGAAACCGCGAACGGCACGCCGGGACAAGGTTTAGCGGGCTGCATCAGTGAGGCAAAGCCCCTACCTTCCCGGCGCTGTATTTTGCATCACATTGATCGCGTCTGACGGCCGCGCTGAGGCCGCCGCGACGCGTGACCTTTTACATCCCGCTTTTTGTCCTCCTTCCTCCTCGCCGTCATTCCGGGCCGACGCCCGGAATAGTGGCGAGTAGTTAGGGACGATTTGCTTGGGGCACATTGGTCTCCACATCGTCATGGCCGGGCCTGTCCCGCCTGCGCGGCCGTAGCCGCTTCGACGCGGCGAAGGCCCGGCCATCCACGCCTTGCAGCACGGCACGAAGAACGTGGATGCCCGGGACAGGCCTCGACAAGCCCGGCCATGACGGCTCTGGCAGGTTCAACAACGCACGGCTCCGTTTGTATTTTGCGCGCACTGACCTCTGCGGTTCCGATCTTCGCATTGCGGCAAATGCCAAGAGAATGTCGCCGCGAAGGCCAATTTCCGACACAGGCCGCGGGCGAATAGCGGCTATCCGACATGACGCATGCGATTTGGCGGTGACGGTCCCGACACCGTCGGCGCATGCATTTTTTTCAGGGACTTCTCGTGTCGCCCAAGCTGGCCCCGGCGCTTCTCGCTGTTCTCTTCCTCGCGATCTGCTCTGTCCCCGCCGCCCGCGCCGAGGCGCCCCGGCCAGCGACGAACAATGGTGCCGCACTGTCAGGCGAGGAGGCCAGGCGCGCGCTGGAGACGCTCCAGGACGACAAGAAGCGCGCGCAGATGATCGATACGCTGCGCGCGATCGCCAATGCATCCGGCCCGCAGCAGCCCGCGACGCCCGTGCCCGAGCCGAAGTCGCCGATCCCGCTCTCGGCCGACGGCCTAGGCGCGCAGCTCCTGCTCACCGTCTCGGAGGAGATCGGTCAAATCTCGAGCGAAATCGCTGGCATGGCGCGGACGCTCACACACTTCCCGGCGTTTTATTATTGGATCGTGCGGACTGCGAACGATCCGGCGGCCTATCACCTCCTGATCGAGATCGCCTGGAAGCTGGCGCTGGTGTTCGGCTCGGCCTTCTGTGCGGAATGGGTGATCTTCCGCCTGATCCGGCGTCCGGCCGCGTTCCTGGAAGCACGCGCGCCACAAACCGCCCGCCCGCCAATACAGGCGCTGCCGATCGCCGATCCGCCGCCATCGGTCGCGGACGTCACGCCCGCGCCGGAGCTGCACAGGCGTCGTCGCAGCCTTGCGCGGGTCTGGCAGGTCATGCTGCGGCTGCCCTTCGTGCTGGGCCGCATCGTCCTTGAACTGCTTCCGCTCGTCGTCTTCGTCGCCGTCGCCACCGCGCTGCTCGGGACCGAGATCGGCCAGCCCACGACCGTCCGCCTCGTCATCCTCGCAGTCGTCAACGCCTATGCGTTCTCGCGTGGGTTGATCTGCGTCGTGCGGGCGCTGGCCGGGCCGTTCGGCCTGTTTGCGGTGCGCGCGGAGACTGCCGCCTATATCGAGATCTGGGCACGTCGCATCGTCGCTGTCGGCGTTTCCGGCATCGCCCTTGCCAATGTGGCGCTGCTGCTCGGCCTGCATCGCGCCGGCTACGCCGCACTGCTGCGCATGGTGATGCTGGTCGTGCACCTCTTCATCGTCGTCATCATCCTGCAATGCCGCCGCCAGGTCGCCGACGCCATCCGCGCGCCGGCCGAGCGGCAGGGGATTGCGGCCCGTTTGCGCAACCGCATCGCCGCGGGCTGGCACTATCCTGCCATCGCGCTCGATCTCGCGTTGTGGGCGGTTTGGGCGCTCAACATCCGCAACGGCTATTCGCTGCTGCTGCAATATTTCGTCGGCACGGCCGTGGTGGTGCTGGTTACGCGCGTCGTCATCATGGTGACGCTGAGCCTGATCGACCGCGGCTTCCGCATCAAGCCTGAGATCCTCCAGCGCTTTCCGGGTCTCGAGATCCGCGCCAACCGCTATCTGCCGCTGCTGCGCAGGATCGTGTCCGGCGTGATCACCTTCATCGGCTTCGTCGCCGTGCTCGAAGTCTGGGGCGTCGACGCCATCGTTTGGTTCTATGGCGGCCAGATCGGCAGCAGGCTGATCTCCGCCGTGGTGACGATCGGCATTGCCGTGTTCATCGCAGCCGCGATATGGGAAGCCAGCAACGCGCTGCTGGACCGCCAGATCAATGCGCTGTCCCGGGACGGCCATTATGCCCGCGCCGCGCGTCTGCGCACCTTCCAGCCGATGCTGCGCACGGCGCTGCTCTGTCTGATCGCAACCGTCGTCGGCCTCACGGCGCTGAGCGAGATCGGTGTCAATGTCGCGCCGCTGCTCGCGGGCGCCGGCATCGTCGGCATCGCGATCGGCTTCGGTTCGCAAAAGCTGGTGCAGGATCTCATCACCGGCCTGTTCCTGCTGCTGGAAAACACGGTCCAGGTCGGTGACAATGTCAGCGTCTCGGGGCTCTCGGGCGTGGTCGAGAATGTCTCGATCCGAACCATCCGCCTGCGCGCCGGCGACGGCGCCGTCCACATCGTGCCCTTCAGCGCGGTCACGACCATCACCAATGCCAGCCGCGGCGCCGGCAACGCCTCGGTCAGCGTCAACGTCGCCTACAAGGAGGACACCGACCGTGCCGGCCAGATCCTCAGGGACATTGTCGACGAGATGCGCCGCGAACCGGAATTCCGTGCGTTGATCCGCGGCGACCTCGAGCTCTGGGGCGTCGACAAGGTCGACGGTGCGATGGTGTCGATCGTCGGCCAGATCCGCTGCACCGATGCCGGGCGCTGGCCGGTCCAGCGCGAATTCAACCGGCGCATGAAGCTGCGCTTCCAGCAGAACGGTATCGAGGTCGCATCCGCCACCCAGACCATTTTGATGCACATCGCGCCACCGGCGGATGGCGCCGCCAGTCTGACGCCGCGGCGGGCGGCTGGATAAGCAGTCCCCAAGATTTTCGGCTTGCCTCGCTTGATTCGGCAGCGTTCAGTCCGCATCCGAGCGCGCGACCATGGCCGCTTTCATGAGGCCGAGACGGTGAAATGGTAGCCTCTCGTTGAGACGGCCGACATCAAGCCGGAGTAGCGCGTTAACCCCTTTTTTTCCGCGTGCAGACTGCCAAGCGTTCGCGAAAAGCTCGCTGCGGTGCGAGATCACAATGCCCCCGTCTCTCCGTCCTTGATCTGGATGGAGCACTGGCCGACAATGCCCGCGGTTCAAATAGAAGCTCCTTGGGGGAATTCGTGAATAGACCTGCCCGGGTCGTTGCCCAATCGACGTCGTCCAATTCGCAGCAAGGCATGACGCTGCTGCGCGATCCCTTGCTCAACAAGGGGACCGCCTTCACGGAAGCGGAGCGCGAGACGCTCGGCCTGCGCGGCCTCCTGCCGCCTTGCGTGCTGACGATGGAGACGCAGGCCCAGCGCGTGCTCACCAATCTGCGCACGCTGCCGACGGATCTGGAGAAATACGTCGCCCTGAACGCGCTGCATGACCGCAACGAGGCGCTTTTCTTCCGCGTCGTCGTCGACAATATCGACGAAATCCAGCCGATCATCTACACGCCGACGGTCGGGCTCGCCTGCCAGAAATACGGCCTGATCTTCCAGCGGCCGCGCGGCATGTTCATCTCCTCGCGCGATCGCGGCCAGATCGCGGAGATCCTGAAGAACTGGCCCTATCCGGCCAGGCTGATCGTCGTCACCGACGGCGAGCGCATCCTCGGCCTCGGCGATCTCGGCGCCAACGGCATGGGCATTCCGGTCGGCAAGCTCTCGCTCTATTCGGCCTGCGCCGGCGTGCATCCGGAAGCGTGCCTGCCCATCGTGCTCGACGTCGGCACGAACAATGAGGAGCTGTTGAACGATCCCTATTATATCGGCCTGCGCGAGCGGCGGCTGACCGGCGAAGCCTATGACAGCTTCGTCGACGAGTTCATGCAGGCTGCGCGAAAGACGTTCCCGGGCGTGCTGATCCAGTTCGAGGATTTCGCCAATCACTCCGCCTTCAAGCTGCTGCACAAGTACCGGGATGAAGCCTGCGTCTTCAACGACGATATCCAGGGCACCGCGGCGGTGGCGCTCGCGGGCCTGTTCTCAGGCTTGCGCATTTCCGGCGGCAAGCTCAGGGATCAGCGCATCCTGTTCCTCGGCGCGGGCGAGGCCGCAACCGGCATCGCCGATCTCGTGGTCTCCGCCATGATCGCCGAGGGTGCCACCGAGGCCGAGGCGCTCCGCCGCAACTGGCTGGTGGATTCCCGCGGTCTCGTCGTCGGCGGCCGCGAGGGCCTCTCCGGTCACAAGCTCCGTTATGCCCACACCGACCAGGCGCCGATCGCCGACTTCCTCACCGCGATCAAGACGCTGAAGCCGACGGCAATCATCGGCGTTGCCGCGGTTGGCGGCGCCTTCACACCCGACGTGCTCGGGACGATGGCCGAGCTCAACGAGCGGCCGATCGTGTTCGCATTATCCAACCCTACGTCGAAGGCCGAGTGCTCGGCGGAGGATGCCTATCGCTACACCGAGGGCCGCGCGCTGTTCGCCTGCGGCAGCCCGTACGACCCGGTGAAGCTCAACGGCCGCAGCTTCGTGCCGCGCCAGGGCAACAATTCCTACATCTTCCCCGGCGTCGGCCTCGGCGTCATCGCCAGCGGCTCGCGCCTCGTCACCGACGAGATGTTCATGGCGGCGGCCCATACGCTTGCCGATTGCGTCGGCAAGGAGGATCTCGCGCAAGGCAGTCTCTATCCGGCACTGCCGCGCATCCGCGAGGTCTCGGTCCGCATCGCTGCGGCCGTTGCCGACGTCGCCTATCAGCGCGGGCTCGCGGACGGACCTGCGCCGAATGACGTGAAGGCTTTGGTCCAATCGCAGATGTACGAGCCGAAATACTGAGCGGCCTGCGGCACCGGAACGGCTCGGTTCACGCCAACGTCTCCACATCGTCATGGCCGGGCTTGTCCCGGCCATCCACGCCTTTCCACGCGGCACAAAGAACGTGGATGCCCGGGACAAGCCCGGGCATGACGACCTCTGCAAAATTCAGATGCGATAGCCCTGCCCGTAAGAACGGCGAGAGGGCGCGAGCTTGACCCTCTCCGTCCCGATTCAGAACACGCACTGTGGTGGAATCGTCACAGCCGGTCGTGAAACGGCCGCAGCCCCAGAGCCGCTTTTGTTCCGACAAGGTTCTGCCCTCATTGCCGACGGAAAATCCGTCCGTTCGGAGGGCGTACCATGTCTCGCATTGCACGTGCCGAAACTGCCCGGATTTCCTTCGCAACCTCGTGCCGGCCGCTGCTCGCGGTCGTCGCCGCAGCATCGCTCGCCGCCTGCGCGCAAGCGCCGGTGGGCCGCCAAAAGGCCGATCTCGCCGCTACCACCCGGCATGCCGCGGTGGAGCGGCCGCACAGAGTGGCGGCGCTGCATCCTCGCCCGATCAGGCGGGCGCGTGCCCCGGACCGTGATGCCAAGCAGACCCCCTCGCATGGCGTCGCCAGCTTCTATTCGGATACGGAAACCGCGAGCGGCGAGAAGTTCGACAAGAACGAGTTGACCGCGGCGCATCCGACCCTGCCGTTCGGCACCAAGCTGCGGGTCACCGATACCTCTTCCGGCCGCTTCGTCACCGTCAGGGTCAACGATCGCGGACCGTATGTTCGCGGGCGCGTGGTCGACATCACCCCTTCTGCGGCCGAGGCGCTCGGCATGGTCGACAAGGGCATCACCAATGTCAGGCTGGAGGTCGTGCAATAGGGCACGACTCGGCAAGACCAATGCGGTGCGCTTAACCGGCTGTTAGCTGCTTCTCGATCACCATGGTTGCCCACACAATTCGGGGCATTCGGGGAGGTGGCGCTTGAACACGATCAAGTATCTCGAAGATCAGGCTGCGCGCGCCGAGCGGCTCGCCAAACGGATCACGGATACGCTGACGATCGAAAAGCTCCTGAGCTTCGCCGGCGAGCGCCGCCGCGAGATCGAGGTCATCGCCGGCAAGCACCGCGGCACTCGTTCCCCGTAAACCATGCTTTGAGCGCAACGGGCTTTAGCAGTGGCTCTCGACGAAGTCGCTGAGATAGTCGGGCAGCATCACGCCATCGATGTCGCAGCGCGCCTTTATCTCGCCGGCGACATCGGCCGAGATGTCCTTCATCCAATGCTCGAGCGTGTTGAACGAAATCACCTTGACGGGATCGCTGAAGCAGCCGGCGACAAGTTCGTCGATCGTGGTTTCGAGATCGCTCCGCTCAATGCGGATTTCGGTCGACCGGTCGAGGCGATCGATCACCACGAACACAGTCTGGTCTGCGCCGTAGGGCACGACAGGTGAGGGTATGCCAGCTTCAAGCATCTGAGGTGCTCACGCCTTGGCTTCCGATCGCTGACAACGGAGAGGACCGGACGAAGGTTCCTACGCGCGTGCTTGCAAGCTGCCGTCAGAGAAACTCCCTCAGCCGCGACAGCTCGATGACGTGCTCGGGCGACAGAATCTCGGTCACGAGTGGCGGCTGCGGCGCCGTCCGGATCTCATAGAGATGCCGGGTCGCTCTCGGCTTCTCCATGAAGGCCGAGATGCACTCGTCGAGGGTACCTTCGCTGATCTGGTATGATTCCCGGTCCGGCCGGCGCTGGTTTGCAAGCGACGGCCATTTATGCAGCGCCGCGAGCGCACCAAAATCGACCTTTGAAACCGCGACCGCATCCCCCATCGTCTCGCCTCACGCAAGAAGCCCCCAGCACGCCGACGTGCCGGGGCTCGCACCTATCGCTGCATCTCAATGCCGCAAGCGCCTCAACGCGGCAGCAGGAAAAAGGTTCCCGCCGTCTCGTCGCGATCAGCTCGCCGCCGCCGCGATCTTGAGGCTGGCCCGACCGCTGCTGTGCTCGTCGCCGCGGCTGACCTCCGGCGGGAGTCCGGCAAAGCGGCGCAAGGCCTCGGCCATCCGCACCCGGCCTGGCACTCCGGTGATCACCACATCGACCATGGTGAAGGACGAGTGGAAATGGCCGCGGGCCTGAAGCTGCTCGACCGGGACGCCGGCTGCAGCCATCGCCTCGGCATAGGCGACGCCCTCGTCGCGCAACGGATCGAACTCGCAGGTGACGACGAAGGCCGGCGGCAGCCTTTCGACCTTGCCGCGCAGCGGCGAGACGCGCGGATCGGTGCGGTCGGCCGGCGAGCAGTAGAGGTCCCAGAACCAGTACATCAGCGAAAGCGTCAGGAAATAGCCGGTCGCATTGTCGTTGTAGGACGGGCGATCGAAGGTGCAGTCCGTGACCGGGCATATCAGGAGCTGGCCCGCGATTTCGGGCCCGCCACGATCGCGCGCGAGCTGGCAGGTGGCGGCTGCGATGTTGCCGCCGGCGCTCCAGCCCGCGACCAGCACCGGGCCCGGTTTGCCGCCGAGCTCGCCGGCGTGCTCGGCGATCCAGCGCGTCGCCGCATAGCCGTCTTCTGCCGCGGTCGGGAAGCGATGCTCCGGCGCGTGACGATAGCCGACGCTGACGAACATCATGCCGGTTCGGCGCACCATGTCGCGGCAGAACGGCTCGTCCGACTGCTCGTCGCCGAGCACCCAGCCGCCACCGTGGAAATAGACCACGACCGGATGCGGCCCGGGCGTTGCCGGCTTGTAGACGCGATAGGGCAGCGGACCGTCCGCGCCGGGCAGGGTGCCGTCGACGATCTCGCCGATCGGCCGTCCGGCCGGGCGGCTCTTGTTGAACTCGTTGACGAAGGCGCGTGCCCCGATCGCTCCCATCGACTCGATCGGCGGCAGATTGAGCGATGCGAGCAGGTTCAGCACCAGCCGCACGTCCGGCTGCAGGCGTACCACCTCGCCGTCATTGCACTGCGCAGCAACGTAGGGTCCGGTGAGCCTGAAGCCGAGCATGCCGCGGCTGACCACCTCGTCGCAGATGCTGCGATAGGGGCCGACGCCGCCGGTATAGGGCATCAGCCCCTGGACCTTGCCGGGTACGTTGGCGCCTGTGTACCAGGTATTGGCGAGCCGGTGCAGCGTCAGCGTCGAACAGTCCGCCATGTGCCGGCCCCAGCCGGCCTGCGCAGTTTCTGTCGGCTCGATCGTGGTGAAGCCGGCCTCGCGCAGCGCGGCAAGGCGATCCACGACCCAGTCGACATGCTGCTCGATCGACACCGCCATGTTCGACAGCACCGACGGGCTGCCGGGGCCGGTGATCATGAAGAAGTTCGGGAAGCCCGCGACCGTGAGGCCGAGATAGGTCTCCGGTCCCTTCGCCCAGACGTCGGAGAGCGACTTGCCGCCCCGCCCGGTGATCGGGTGCACGGCGCGGATCGCGCCGGTCATCGCGTCGAAACCGGTCGCGAACACGATGACGTCGAGGTCGATGCTGCGCCTGGCCGTCGTAATGCCGCCTGCCGTGATCGCCTTGATCGGCTCCTGGCGCAGATTGACCAGCGTCACGTTCGGCCGGTTGTAGGTGGCGTAATAGTTGGTGTCGAGGCAGGGACGTTTTGCGCCGAAGGGATGATCGTCCGGCATCAGCGCCGCGGCGGTTTGCGGGTCCTTCACGGCGGCTGCGATCTTCTCGCGGATGAGATCGCAGATCAGCTTGTTGCCTTCGAGGTCGACCGCCTGGTCGGCCCACAACTGCGTCAGGATGTAGACGAGATCGCCCTTGTCCCAGGCTTCCTCGAACCGCGCGCGGCGCTCGGCGTCGGTGAGCTGCCAGCTCACGACCGTCTGCTGCGGATAGGGCACACCGGCCATCGACTGGCGCGCCTGCTCGCGATAGGCGGCGCGATCGCCCTGCAGCAGGCTCATGCGGTCCGACGGCGCCGGGCCGTTATGCGCAGGCAACGCGAAATTCGGCGTGCGCTGGAACACGGTGAGATGTGCGGCCTGCTCGGCGATCAGCGGGATCGACTGGATCGCCGACGAGCCCGTGCCGATCACGGCGACGCGTTTTCCCGCGAGGTTGACGCCGTCATGCGGCCAGCGGCCGGTGAAATAGACTTCGCCCTTGAAGTCCTTGACGCCGTCGATCTCCGGCGGCTTCGGCGCGGAGAGGCAGCCGGTGGCCATGATGTAATGGCGGCAGGAGACCGGTGCGCCATTGTCGGTCGTGAGCTGCCAGCGCTCGGACGCTTCGTCCCATCTGGCTTCAATGACTTTGGTCTTGAAACGAATGTCGCGCCTGAGACCGTAGCGATCGGCGACGAAACCGAGATAGCGCAGGATCTCGGGCTGGGTCGCGTATTTTTCCGACCAGGTCCAGGCGGTCTCGAGCACCGGATCGAAGGTGTAGCTGTAGTCGATGGTCTGGATGTCGCAGCGCGCGCCCGGATAACGGTTCCAGTACCAGGTGCCGCCGACATCGCCGGCCTCATCGAGGGCGACCGTGGAGAAGCCGGCCTTGCGCAGGCGGTGCAAGAGGTAGAGGCCGGCAAATCCGGCGCCGACCACGGCGACGTCGACCTGCTGAGCGGTTCCGCGCTCATCGGAGACACGTGTGGCAACCATTGCGTCAGGCATGGCATTCCTCCCGTATGTTTTGTTTTGCCGGCAGGCTATCGCCGCAGGTTCAGCTTGTCATCAGAGCAAGTGCAATCCCCGGTGGTTGTTTGCGGCGCATCGTGACCGCGCGAATGCCTGCGGCACCACACGCATCGCGATGCACAATGGCCGTGATAGCCCGGGGTAATCAGAGCGCATCCTTCTGTGTATGCTTGCGCTTACAAGCCACGCGTACCGGCCGGGCGCCATGACAGAGTTGAGTGAGCGAACCAAAGCGAACATGGACGTCGTTCTCGAGCAGACATGCCGCCAATTGCCGCATGGCGGCGATCATGACAGCCGCAGGTTCATCGCCGAGCGCCTGATCGAGGCGGCGGAGTCCGGCCACTGCACGCTCGGCGAGCTCGGCATCGTCGCGCGGCGCGCGCTGGCGGAGTTGATCGGCAAAGGCGGCTAGGCGCGGGGCGCGAGGCTTGCCTCGCTGACGGCCCTGGACATAACCTGCCCGGGATCCTTCATCGAGATCTTCGAAGATGCGGTCTTTGCTTGCACTCGTTGCGGCTTGCGCAGTCCTGTGTTGCGCACGATCGGCCGTGGGCCAGCCGGTCGGACAGTTTCCATTCGCGTTGACGCGTGAAGGACAGATGCTCGGCGCCGTGGAAGGCGAGGTGGCGTCCTTCAAGGGGCTGGCCTACGCGGCGCCGCCGGTCGGCGCGTTGCGCTGGCGCGCGCCGCAGCCGACGACCGAAAGCTCGGAGATGCGTACCGCCTACGGCTATGGTGCGCCGTGCCTTCAACCGTCGCTGCAGGATGCGAGCGAGGATTGCCTGACGCTGAACGTGTTCCGTCCCTTCGGGGTCGACGGCCCATTGCCGGTGATGGTGTTCATCCATGGCGGCGGCTTCGTCTCGGGCACCGCGAACGATCCGTTGTTCGATGGCGCCAGGCTGGCGCAGGCGGGCCTCATCGTGGTCACCGTGAATTATCGCCTCGGCGCGCTCGGCTGGCTCACTCATCCCGCGCTTTCGGACAGCGGCGGAAATTACGGCCTGATGGACCAGATTGCCGCGCTGCATTGGGTGCACGACAACATCGCGGCCTTCGGCGGCGATCCTGATAACGTCACCTTGCTTGGCAGCGATGCAGGCGCGACGTCGGTCGCACTCCTGATGCTGTCTGCGCAATCGCGCGACCTCTTCCAGAAAGCCATTCTGCAATCGGTGCCCGGCCGCGCGCGCCTGCGCTCAATGCAAGAGGCGGAGGCCATCGGCCGGCAGTTCGTGGCCGCGCTTGGACGGGATGCAGATTTGCGCGCAGCCGAGCCGCGGCGCGTGCTGGCCGCCGAACAGCAATTGCTGGAGAAGTCACCCCGCAGCTTCGCGCCGATGATGGATGGACGCCTGGTGACCGAGGATCTCGCCCCGGGCTTTACGGCCGGACGTCAAAGCCGCATTCCCCTGATGATCGGCTCGAACGACGACGAGACGGGTCTGGACAATGAGATCGACATCAAGATGGCGCTTGCGTCGTCCGGCATTCCCAGTGACGAGCTGCGCAAGCTCTATCCGGACCTTGCCAGATCCTCGGATCTCGCGGCAAGGTTCTACACCGACAAGGTCTTCTCGGAGCCGGTGCGATTGCTGGCTCGGCTGCACGTCGCAAGTGGTACGCCGACGTTTCGCTATCGCTTCGCCTATGTGCCGGAGGGCCGGCGCGCGAATCCGGAAGCTGGCCACGGGCGGGAGTTGCAGTTCATCTTCGGTGCGGAAGGCGTGCCCGGCGCCGGCATCCTGTCGCGACGTGATCGCGCGGTCGCGAGCCGCATGCGTGCCTATTGGATCAATTTCGCGAGAAGCGGCGATCCCAACGGTCCCGACCTGCCACGCTGGGACGCGGCGGGCGGCGATCGCCTGCTGCTGATCACGAACGACCGCATCGCGAGCAGCGACGATCCGCTGGCGGAGCGTCTCGATCGGCTGGCCGATGAGGACGGCAAATGAGCTGGATTTACGCCGCGAGCTCGACGCGGGGTGCCGGCGTCAGCCGGTCTTCCTCCAGATAGTCCATCGCGCCGTCCTTCTCGACGGCGTAGAACTGCTGGCCTTCCCTCGACTTGAAGGCGGCGCGGACGATACCGCGGCGGCCCTTGTCACTGTTGACGACGTCACCCAGCGCAAACTTCCTCATCTCACGTCTCACTTGTCTTGAGGCCGACTCCTTCGGCCACGCCCGGGATTCTGAGCGGCAAATCGTTAACGGCTTGCTAACCATGCTGCTTTGCCTATGCTCACCGCCGATCGTGCGGACAGTACGCCCGCGCCCGCTGTCAACGAGACGAGCCCCATGACGCGATTTCCGACCCTCTTCCTGTCGCATGGCGGCGGCCCCTGGCCCTTCATGGAGGACAGGCGGGTGCAATATGCCAGGACCGCCGAGGCGTTCGGTCGTCTGCCGCAGCTTCTCCCCGAGAGGCCGAAGGCCGTGCTCGTCATCACCGGACATTGGGAGGCCGATGCCTTCACCGTGTCGACCTCGCCGCATCCTCCGATGGTCTACGACTATTACGGTTTCCCCGAGCATACCTATCACCTGAAATATCCGGCGCCCGGCAAGCCCGAGCTCGCCGCGGAGGTGAAGGCGCTGCTCGCACGCGCCGGTCTCGATTGCCGGGAGGACCCCAACCAGGGTTTCGATCACGGCACCTTCGTGCCGCTCGGGCTGATGTATCCGAACGCCGACATGCCGATCGTGCTGCTGTCGCTGAAGTCTGCTTACGATGCGGCCGAGCACATCAAGGTGGGACAGGCGATCGCTCCGCTGCGCGATACCGACATCCTGATCGTCGGCAGCGGGCTCACCTATCACAACATGCGCGGCTTCAACCGGCCGGAGTCCAAGCCGGTCTCGTACGACTTCGAGGCCTATCTGAACGAGGCGATCAGCAACCCGGATGCGGCGCGCCGCAACGCGATGCTGGTCGACTGGGAGAATGCGCCGAGCGCGCGCCTTGCGCATCCGCGCGAGGATCATCTGCTGCCGCTGATGGTGGCGGCCGGTGCTGCCGGCAGCGACGTCGGGCGCCGCGTCTTCGTCGACGAGGTCGCGAACGTGGCAATGGCGTCCTATGTGTTCGGCTGACGGATCTTGTCCCTCGCCCCGCCTGCGGAGAGAGGCGAAGATGGCCTCAACCGTATCTCAGCTTCATGAACAGGATGCCGCCGGCGAGCAGCATGGTGACGGCGTTGGCGGCGACCAGGGGGGCGTCGCCGGAGAGCAGGCCGTAGAGGAGCCAGAGCGCCAGGCCCAGCACCATGACCAGGAACATGCCGAGCGAGATGTCGCGCGCCGAGCGGGTCTTCCAGACCTTGATGAACTGCGGCGCGTAGGCGACGGTGGTGCAGGTTGCGGCGGCAAAGCCGAGCAGCTTGATCGCGAAGGGGTCCATGCCCGGCTCTATAGCATGGATTCGGCCATGCCTCACGCGCGGGCCGCCATCAGCCCGCGATACAGCGCGGCATAGTCGCCGGCGCGATTGCGCCAGGAGACGTCGGTCGCGAGCCCGCTTCGTTGCAGCCGGCGCCAGGTCAGCTTGTCGTGGAAGACGGTGTTGGCCTTGCGCAGCGTGCCGGCGAGCGCATCCGCCGTCACGGGGCCGAACTTGAATCCCGTGGCATCGTGGCCGGACGCATCGGCTTCGCCGACATCGACGATGGTGTCCTCGAGGCCGCCGACGCGGGAGACGATCGGCACGGCGCCATAGCGCAGCGCGCAGAGCTGGGTCAGGCCGCACGGCTCGAACCGCGAGGGAACGACGAGGGCGTCCGAACCGGCCTGGATCAGATGCGCCAGAATCTCGTCGTAACCGATCACGACGCCGATCCGGCCGGGATTGGCGCGGGCCGCAGCCTGATAGCGATCCTGCAGATCGCGGTCGCCGCTGCCGAGCAGTGCGAGCTGCATGCCTTCGCGCAAGATGGTCGGAATGGCCTCGAGCAGGAGATCGAGCCCCTTCTGCCACGACAGCCGGCTGATGACGCCGAGCAGCGGCGCCTCGTCGGAGGAATCGAGGTTGAACTGCTGCTGCAGCACCGCCTTGTTCGCGGCCCGGAACGTCAGGTCCTCCGCGCCGAAGCGGTAGGCGATGTGCGGATCGTCCTGCGGATTCCACACCGATATGTCGATGCCATTGAGAATGCCGCTCAGCACGCTGGACCGTTCACGAAGCAGACCGCCGAGCCCCATGCCGCCTTCGTCGCTCTGGATTTCCTTTGCGTAGGTCGGCGATACCGTGGTGATGCGATCGGCGAAGCGCAGGCCGGCCTTCAAGAAGCTGATGCCGCCGAAATATTCCAGTTCGTCGGCGTTGAAGGAGTGCCAGGGCAGGCCGATTGATCCGATCAGCTCGGGAGCGAACTTGCCCTGATAGGCCATGTTGTGGATGGTCATCACGGTGCCGGGCCGCGGACGATCGTCGTAGTGCAGATAGGCCGGCGCCAGCCCGGCCTGCCAGTCATGGGCGTGCACGATATCGGGCACGAATGCCGGAACGAGGCCGTGGCCGATATCGGCGGCGACGCGCGACAGCGCCGCGAAGCGCACGCCGTTGTCCGCCCAGTCGACGCCCTCGGCGCTGACATAGGGGTTGCCCGGCCGGGCATAGAGATGCGGCACGTCCAGCACGAACAGATCGAGCCCGTGATGCGAGGCCGCCAGCAGCCGGCCGGGGCCGCCGAAATAATCCGGCCAGCTCCGGAGTTCCTCCGCGCCCGAGACCAGGCGCATCACGTCGGGATAGCCGGGCATCAAGGTGCGCATCTCGACGCCATGCGCCTTGAGCGCAACCGGCAGCGCGCCGGCGACATCCGCAAGGCCACCGGTCTTGACGAGAGGATAGACTTCAGAGGCGACCGCGAGGACGCGAACAGGCGTCATGTATTGAGCCTGTCGATCATCGGCTGGGTGATCAGCGAGATTCCCTGCTCGGTGGTGCGGAAGCGCCTTCCGTCGACTTCCGGATCCTCGCCGACGACGAGGCCTTCCGGAATCTCGACGCCGCGGTCGATCACGACGTTCCTCAAGTGGGCACCGCGACCGACATTCACATAGGGCATGATCACGGCGTTCTCGACATTGGCATAGGAGTTGATGCGCACGCCGGTGAACAGCAGCGAGCGGCGCAGCGAGGCGCCGGAGATGATGCAGCCGCCGGAGACCAGCGAGCTCACCGCCTGGCCGCGCCGGCTCTCCTCGTCATGGACGAATTTCGCCGGCGGCGTGATCTCGGCATAGGACCAGATCGGCCAGGCTTGGTCGAACAGGTCGAGCTCGGGCACCACGTCGGTGAGGTCGATATTGGCGGCCCAATAGGCGTCGACCGTGCCGACGTCGCGCCAATAGGCGCGGGTGTCGCTGCCGGAGCGGACGCAGGAGGTCGAGTATTGGTGCGCCATCGCGCGGCCGTTCTTGACGAGGTAGGGAATGATGTCCTTGCCGAAATCGTGGTTCGAGTTCGGGTCCTCGGCATCGCGCTTGAGCTGATCGAACAGGAATTTCGCGTCGAACACGTAGATGCCCATGCTGGCGAGCGAGACGTCCGGCTTGCCCGGCATCGGCGGCGGATCTTTCGGCTTCTCCAGGAACTCCTGAATCCAGCCGTTCTCGTCGACATGCATGATGCCGAAACCGGAGGATTCGGTCCGCGGCATTTCGAGGCAGCCGACGGTGACGTCGGCGCCGCTCTCGACGTGCTGGCGCAGCATCACCTCGTAGTCCATCTTGTAGATGTGGTCTCCGGCCAGCACCACGATGAAGCGGCAGGCGTGGGATTCGATGATGTCGATGTTCTGGTACACCGCGTCCGCCGTGCCGACATACCACATGGTCTCGGAGACGCGCTGGCTGGCGGGAAGGATATCAAAACTCTCGTTGCGTTCGGGGCGGAAGAAGTTCCAGCCCATCTGGAGATGCCGGATCAGGCTGTGGGCCTTGTATTGGGTCGCGACCGCGATGCGGCGGATGCCCGAGTTCACCGCGTTCGACAGCGCGAAATCGATGATGCGGGACTTGCCGCCGAAATAAACCGCGGGCTTGGCGCGCCGGTCGGTCAGCTCCAGGAGCCGGCTGCCGCGCCCGCCGGCCAGGACGAACGCCAGCGCCTGACGGGCAAGCGGCTCGGGTCTCGCGGCACTCATGTCATCCTCCCACAACTCTGGCGCTCGCGAGAAGCCTCCCGGCCGCGCACATTGGAACCGATAGTAATGGTACGAATAGTAAATCGGGAAGGCGGTTGTTGGTTGCGAATGCACGGGAAGCTTAATGCTTTCCGGGTGTTCGGGCCCCAGGCGCCGTCGCGCCGGTGTCACACGAGGCGAGTTCGTCGAGCTTCGGCGGGCACCGGTTGATCACAACGGAGGCATGCGTCTTGTGCGGTGCACGCAAATTCCAGGCTTTGAAATTCCAGGCTTTGACTTGGCGCAAGGATGCCCGATCATGACGCTGCGATCCTTCTTCAAGCGAAAGGTCAGACAGGGAGTAAGACGATGAGGATCTGGAAGACGGCAATTGCCTGCTCGCTGGCCGGCGTGGTCATGGCAGGCCAAATCGGGCAGGCCACGGCGGGCCCGATGCCGACCAACGTTGCGACGATGAAGGCTGCGGCCGGCGACGATGTCACGCAGGTGCATTGGCGTGGCGGCGGATGGGGATTTGCCCTTGGTGGTCTCGCCGCCGGCGCGATCATCGGCGGCGCCATCGCCAGCGGCGCGCCTTATGGCTACGGCTATTATGGTCGCCCGTACTATGGCGGCTACGGATATCCGGGCTACGGCTATGGCTACGCTCCGGCATATTACGGCGGTTATGGCTACGCGCCGGCCTATGCCTATCCGCGATACTATGCCTATCCGCGATACTATCGTCCCTATCGTCCATATTACAGCTATGGCTATTACCGGCCGTACCGTGCCTATCACCGACACTATTACCGCAGATGGTGAGCACCGCGCGGCGAGAATGAAAGCCACACGATAAAGCTCATGCATATTGGAAGCGTGAGCATGATTGCGGCGAGATGCAGGCGGGCCGGGCTCGAGACGAAGCCCCGCGCATCTCGTCGCCTTTCGTCGCGCCCGATCTGATCTTGCGCTTGTCAGCGCGGCGAGTTTCGTTCGGCGAGAATAGAGTCCGACAGCCGACTTTATTGCTTGGTCTCGTGACTTCATCCCTTGCCCTCATGTCCGTTGCAAAGGCCGAAAGCGGGCTCGCCTCCTATTACGGATGATGAGCGCGGGCGTGGTGAGGGTCTCGGTGGAATAGTCCTCTGTGCGCGCTATAGTGCCGCCCAAAGCAAGGGGGCGCCATGGCCAGGATCAGGGTGGGAGTCGTCGGCTGCGGCTTCGTGTCGGAGCTGCACATGTATGCGTTCCGGCGCGTTTATGGCGTCGACGTCGAGGTCGCGGCGGTTGCGGCGCGTGGCGACCACGTCGTCGAATTTGCCGATCGACACAACATCCCGCGCGTCCATCGCAGCTTTGCCGATCTGGTCGCGGACGCCGATCTCGACGTCATTGACATCTGCACCCCGCCCAATCTCCATGCCGGGATGATCGTCGGCGCGATGCAGGCCGGCAGGCATGTGATCTGCGAAAAGCCCTTCGCCGGCTATTTCGGCCGCGAGGGCGACGAGCAACCCATCGGCAAGCACGTGCCGAAGGCGCTGATGTACGAGCGCGTGCTGGAAGAGATGGACGCGACGCGCGCCGCGATCGAGCGGACCGGGAAGCTCTTCATGTACGCCGAGGATTGGATCTACGCGCCGGCGGTGACCAAGATCGCGGAAATCATCAGGGCGACGAAGGACAAGATCCTGTTCATAAAGGGCGAGGAAAGCCATTCCGGCTCGCACGCCGCCCATGCCGCGCAATGGGCCATGACCGGCGGCGGCTCGCTGATCCGCATGGGCTGCCACCCGCTTTCGGCCGTGCTCTATCTCAAGCAGGTCGAAGCGAAGGCGCGCGGCGAGAGCATCCGCGTCGCCAGCGTCACCGGCGACATCGGCAACGTCACCGCCGGCCTCAAACCCGAAGAGCGCGTCTACATCAAGGCCAATCCCGTCGACGTCGAGGACTGGGGCACTCTCACGGCGACCTTCTCCGACGGCACCAAGGCCACCGTGTTCTCCGGCGACATGATCATGGGCGGCGTGCGCAATCTGATCGAGACCTATACGAGCGGCGGCTCGCTGTTCGCCAACATCACCCCGAACACCCATCTGATGAGCTACCAGACCAGCGAGGAGAAGCTCGCGGGCGTCTACATCACCGAAAAAGTGGACCGCAAGACCGGCTGGCAATATGTCTGCCTCGAAGAGGAATGGACGCGCGGCTATTTGCAGGAGATCCAGGACTTCATGGAATGCGTTGCGACCGGACGACAGCCGCTGTCGGACCTCGCGCTCGCGTATGAGACGATCAAGGTGAACTACGCCGGCTATTGGGCGGCGGAGGAGGGGAGAAGGGTGGTGTTGTAAACACCGGCGGAGCGGCAATGTCACCTCGCCCCGCTCGCGGGGAGAGGTCGGAATTCAAGCGAAGCTTGGATTCCGGGTGAGGGGGCTGTCCGCGAGTCCGACTGTCACCGCCCCTGCGGAGACTCCCCCTCACCCCAACCCTCTCCCCGCAAGCGGGGCGAGGGAGCGCAGCACCTTCGCCGTCGCGGACTGCGCCTCACGCCCCGTAGGTCGAGCCCTTCGGCAGCGGGAACACCGGGTCCCGTGTCTTGATATTGGTCGGCCACACCACCGAGATGTGCTCGCCCGCGTTCTGCATCACCACCGGTGTCGAGCGTTCGTTCTGGCCGGATAGCGGCGTGCCCGGCGGGAAGAATTTCACGCCATAGCCCTGGATGGTGCCGCCTGCGGGGATGTCGACGTCGAGCGCCGCCTTGCGGATGGCCTCGGGCTCGAAGCTGCCGTACTTCTCCTTGGCGACCGGCAGCACGTTGTTGAGCAGCACCCAGGTCTGGTTGAAGCCCATCGAGCAGTGTGGCGGCACGTCGGTCGCACCGGTCTTGGCCTTGTAGCGCGTGACCATGGCGTTGATCAGATCGCCAATGCCCGGCGCGAGCTTGGCGGGGTCGAGCAGTTGCGCCGGCACCGGGTCGATGTTGCAGAAATTGTCGATGTCGGCCCCGAAGGTGGCGCGCAGCTTGTCGAGCTGGCTGTAGCCGGCGCCGGCCCCGAACAGCATCTTGAAGCGCAGGCCGCTCTCGCGCGCCTGGCGCAGGAACAGGGTGATGTCGGGGTTGTAGCCGGCATGCGAGATGACGTCGGCCTTGGCGCGCTTGATCTTCGTGACGAGCACCGACAGGTCCGGCGCCGATGCCGAATAGCCCTCGCGCAGCACCACCGGGATGCCGGCCTGCTTGGCATAGGCTTCGTCGGCCGTGGCGACGCCGACACCATAGGGCCCGTCCTCGTGGATCAACGCGACCTTGACCTCCTTCGGGTCCATGCCGAGCTTGGCTTTCGCGTGCTCGTTGATGAAGCTTGCAAAGGCCTGCCCGTATTGATCCGAATGGATCTGCGCGCGAAACACGTATTGCAGGTTCTTGTCCTTGAACACGGCGGTCGAGACCGCGGTCGTGATCCAGAGGATCTTCTTCTGCTGCTCGACCTTGGCCGCGAGCGGCACCGCATGCGAGCTCGCATAGACGCCGTTGAGGATGTCGATCTTCTCCTGGCTGATCAGCCGTTCGGCCTCGTTGATCGCAACGTCGGGCTTGCTCTGGGAATCCGCGGCGACCGGAGCAATCTTGGTCTTGCCGCCGATACCGCCCTTCTCGTTGACGAGATCGATCGCGATCTGCGCGCCGATCGACGAGGCGACCGAGCCGCCCGCGGCGAAGGGGCCGGTGAGGTCGTAGATCAGGCCGATGCGTAGAGTCTCGGCTTGCGCCTGGGCCCTGGTCCAATCAAGGCTGAGTGCGGCGGCGGCAGCCGCCGATGTCTTCAGCAGCTGCCTGCGTGAAGTCGGCATCCTATCCTCCCTCAAAACCGTCTTATGATTGGTTGTTATTTTTTGCGAAGTATGGGGAGCGGGGCGGCGGAAAGTCAACATGGCCCAAGGTCGATGGGCACCGCCACAACGCAGCTGCGAAAGACAACTAAACGGCCCACCGCTCCCCGGGAAGCGATGGACCCGACATCGGCGAGCCGACTACTGTGACAGCTTCACGAAGTTTGGAAACTTCATCTTGCCTTCGGCGATCCTCTCGGGCCAGACCACGACCTGCTTGGAGTCCTGCCACTGGAACACGAGGCCGGTGACGGTGCCGGGGCCGGATTTGATGCCGTGGGTGAACTCGTCGTTCTTGCCGTAGAACTGGATCCGGCCGATCGTGCCCTCGTAGTCGGTCTTCTCCAGTTCGGCGACCATTTTGTCGGGATCGGTCGAGCCAGCGCGCTTGATCGCGTCGGTGATGATGTAGACCTCGTCGTAGGCGGTGTAGCCGGTATAGGCCGGGGGGCTACCGAACTTGGCCTTGAAAGCGGCGGCGAACGGCTTTGTCTTCGGGGTCACGGCGACATTGGGTGTCGCCACCGCCAGCGACGGGATGCCGTCGGCGGCGCCATTGGTGTCCTTCCAGAAGGTCGGGCTCAACGCCTGCGCGCTGATGCCGAACATCGGGATCGGCACCTGCTGGTTCTTCCACTGCACCGTCGGCTGCACGCCGACATGCGAGATGCCTGTTACGATCACGTCGGGCTTCTTGCTCTCGATGTTGTTGAAGATCGGCGTGAAGTCGGTGGTATCAGGCGAGAAGCGGACGTGCTCGACGACCTTGAGTCCCGCCTTGGGCAGGCAGGCCTCGTAGCCGACGTCGAGCGGCTTGGTCCAGGCCGCGTCCTCGCTCATGATCGCGACGGTCTTGAACTTGAGCTTATCGACGAGCAGGTCCTTGGCCGCGTCGCAGACGAGTTGGGCCTGCGCGGCCGAGGTCAGATAGCCATGGAATGTGTACTTGTTCTTCTCGTAGTCGTTGTGGATCGCCTTGGTGATCTCGTTCGAGGCGGCGCCGGGCGTGATCAGGGGCATCTTCAGCCTCGCGGCCCACGGCTCCAGCGCCAGCACGACCTCGCTGATGTAGCTTGCGATCACCGCGGACACCTTGTCCTCGCTCACCGCGCGCTGGAAGGCGCGCACGGAGTCTGCCGACGAGCTCTTGTTGTCATAGGTGACGATCTCGACCTTGCGGCCGAGGATGCCGCCCTTGGCATTGATCTCGTCGGCCGCGATCTGCGCGCCGCCTGGCGTCGCCGCGCCGGCGATCGACTGCACCTCGGCGATGACGCCGATCTTGATCGGACCGTTCGACTGCGCGTAGGCGGGTGCGGCGAAGCACAGCACCAGCGCGGAGGCGAGCAAGCTGCTGCCGAGAATTGATGGTCGCATGGTCGTTTCCCTTTCCATGTTCTTGTTGATGTTGACGCACTCAAAGAAAATCGGCGCCGGCCTCCGCCGCGAAGCGACCGGGATCTCCCTCCCAGACGATCCTTGCGTGCTCCAGCACATAGACGCGGTCGGCATGTGGCAGCGCGAAGGTCACGTTCTGCTCGCCCAGCAGCACCGTGATAGCCGTGGTCTGCCGCAGCTTCGTCAGCGCCTTGGAGAGTAACTCGAGAATGACGGGGGCAAGGCCCAGCGTCGGCTCATCCAGGATCAGGATCTGCGGCTGCATCATCAGCGCGCGGCCAATGGCGAGCATTTGCTGCTCGCCGCCGGACAGAGTTTGCGCGAGCTGGCCCTGGCGCTCCTTCAGGATCGGGAACAGCTCGAACAGCCAGGCAAGCTGTGCGGCGCGCTTCTCGTCGGAGAGATGCTGGCCGCCGAGGTCGAGGTTTTCGCGAACGCTCATCTCGCCGAACAGCTCGCGCGATTCCGGACACTGAACGAGGCCGCTGCGCGCGATCTTCGCCGGGCTGGTCCCGCGCAGCTTCTCGCCACCGCGCACGATCTCGCCGCTATAAGGCAGGAAGCCTGAGATGGTGTTGAACAGCGTCGTCTTGCCGGCGCCGTTGAGGCCGACCACGGAAACGAACTCGCCCTCGTGGACGTGGATCGAGACGTTCTCCAGCGCCTGGGCTTTGCCGTAGAACACGCTGACATTCTCGACCTGGAGCAGCGGGACCTTGTCCTTGAAGCTGGTCTCGGGCCGCGCATGGGTCTCGATGGCGCCGCCGAGATAGACCCGGCGCACGGTCGCATTCCTCATGACCTCGTCAGCCCTGCCGGTGACGATCTCCTCGCCGAGATACATCGCGAGCACCCGATCGACGAGAGCGGCTACGCTCTTGACGTTGTGGTCGACCAGCATCACCGCGCGGCCCTCGTCGCGAAAGCTGCGGATCAGGTTCGAGAACATCTCGACCTCGGCGCGCGTCAGCCCGGCGAAGGGCTCGTCCACCAGCACGACCTTTGGATCACGCGCGATCGCCTTGGCGAGCTCGAGCCGGCGGAGGTCGGCGAAGGGCAACGTCGGCGGGCGGCGGTTCATCACATTGCCGAGCCCAACGCGCTCGGCGATCCATTCGGCGCGCTCGACCAGCGCCTTGTCCGGGAACAGCATGAACAGGCTGTCCGGCAGCAGCGCGACCACGATGTTCTCCAGCACCGTTTGCCGGTTCAGCGGCCGCGAGTGCTGGAACACCATGCCAAAGCCCTTGCGCGCGATCTTATGCGCGGGCAGGCCGGCGACGTTCTCGCCCTCGAAGATCACCTCGCCCGACGTCGGGCGCTCGATCCCCATCACACTCTTCATCGCCGTCGACTTGCCCGAGCCGTTCGGCCCGATCAGGCCGAAGATCTCGCCGCCATTGACCTCGAAGCCGAGGTTCTTGACCGCCGTCAGGCCACCAAATCGTTTGGTCAGGCCGCGGACTTCGAGCACGGCCCGGTTTGAAAGCCTCATATCCATCACGTGCGGGCCTCGCGCGAGAGGGCCGCTCCGAGGAAGCCGCCGGGAAAGAACAGCACGACGAGAAGCGCGACCGCCGAGACGATGAAGGTCGCGAGCTCACCGGTCGGCCTCAGGAATTCGCCGGCGACGATCAGGAAGATCGCGCCGAGTGCGGCGCCCAGCACCGTGCGGCGGCCACCGAGCACGGCGGCGACGATCACGTTCACGCCGACCGCGACGTCGACGACGGTGCCGACCGAGGCGGTGCCGAAATAGAACACCAGCAGTGCACCCGACAGGCCCGAGAAGAACGCGCTGACGACGAAGGCGGCGAGCTTGTGCTTGACGATGTTGAAGCCGAGCGCGCCGGCCTGCACCGGATCCTGGCCGCTGGCCTGCAGCACGAGGCCGATCGGCGATTGCGACAGGCCGTAGAGGATGGCCGCCGAAATGGTCATGAAGCCGAGCGCGATCCAGTAGTTGGTGCCGGCATCAATGCTGATGACGTCGGGGATGGTGAGACCGATCTCGCCGCCGGTGAGATCGGCGAACACCACGATGAAATTCTGCAGCATCAGCACCGCGACCAGGGTGGTCAGCCCGAAATAGGGCCCGCGCACGCGTAGCGCAGGCAGTGCCAGCAGGAGACCGGCGATGACCGAGGCGAGCGCGCCGAGCACGATGCAGGCATAAACCGACCAGCCGAACTGCGCATTCAGGATCCCGGCGGTGTAGGCGCCGACGCCGATCAGGAAGGTGGGCCCAAAGTTCACCTCGCCGGCAAAACCGAACAGAAGGTCCCAGGCCATCGCGAACACGCCGAAATAGAAGGCAACGGTGAGCAGGCCGAGCACATAGCCGGAGACGTAGAGCGGCAAGGTTGCCGCGATGACGACGAGCGCGAGCGAGATGATGAACAGGCGCGAGGTGAAGAAGGTGGACATCTCAGCGTCTCCCCAGCAGGCCCTGGGGCCGGATGTACATCACGAACACGAGCAGCAGCAGCGCCGGGATGGTGCGGTAGGCCGGCGAGACCAGATAGGCCGTCAGAGTCTCGAGATAGCCGACCACGAAGGCCGCAATCAGCGAACCCGAGACGCTGCCGAGGCCCCCGAGCACGACGATCGAGAATGCGCTCGCGGTCAGCGGTCCGACGCTGTAGGAGCTGACACCCAGGAACATTCCGAGCAGCACACCGGCGATGCCGGCCAAGATGCCGTAGATCGCCCAGACCACGATGTAGATGTTGGTAAGCTCGAGCCCGAGCAGGGTGACGCCGCGCGGGTTCATGGAAGCCGCCAGCACCGCCTTGCCGGTGCGGGTTCGGTTCACCAGAAGCCACAGCAGCGCAATCACCAGACAGCACACGATTGCCGTGAAAATCTCGTTGCGTGGCGTGCGGACGCCGAGGATCTCGACCACGCCCTCGACGATCGGCAGCACGGTCTTGGCGTTGTTGGTGAAGAAATAGGCGATCAGTTCCTGGATCATGATGCCCCAGAGCAGCGTGCCCGTGAGGACGAAGATCTCCTTCTCCTCATTGGGGATGCGCCGGGAATCCTGGATCGGCTTCACCACCACGAAATAGGTGGCAAACGCGGTGAGAAGCGCGACACCGACGCCGATCAGCGCGCCGGCATAGGTGCCGACATTCAGCACGCTGGCTGCGGCCCAGGCCGCGACCGCTGCCGCTACCATGATGGCACCGTGGGAGAGGTTGAGTACGCCGGAGACGCCGAAGATCAGGGTGAAACCGGTGGCGCCGAGAGCGTAGAGAGCGCTGATGGCAAAGCCATCGATCAGAATCTGGAATGCTCGCATTGCTGATTTGCCGGGCAGTGTGGCTGCCGCTTGAAGGAAAGGTGCTGCGTGAACCGCATGCAGAAAGCCGTCCGGGCAAGGCCCGGATGCCGTCCGATCAGTTCGCGGGTAAGTTGGATGATGTTCGGGAGACCGACGTCAGTTCTGACGACGTCCTTCGCGCCGATCAGGGCGGCGTCGAGCGAATTCGCAACGCAACAGAGAGTCTTTTCTTCATGTTGTTTCTCTCCTTGAACAAGCTTCTCGTGAGCTATTGGAGCGCGACTATACCGGCGAGCGCAGTCTCGGCAAGTGAAACTGCGTTCAGGATTGCGAGAGGCGGTTTGAGTCTGGCGCGGCGCAAATAGAGAGAGCAGTGCAGTCATGCAGATTTCGGCGGCACCCATGCATGTACGTCAGCGCGCGCAGCAGAGACGGATCGAGCGGGATCGAATGGTGAGAGGTCGTGTCGTACACGATGCTTGGGCGTTGGCCATAGACAGCGGGCAGGCTTATCCATGCGCCGCGAAGCCGCCGGCCTTGCCCGAGGCGGCGGCCGCCACCTCGGTCCGTTACACCACGATGACGTCGATGCCGCGGCGGAGAAGGAACCACGCGATACAGGCCCCGATCACGCCGGCGCAGATCACAACGCGCATGGTCTCTGCCCTGACGATCCTTCTTGCATCGAAAGAACTGTCGAAGAATTCGGCGCCGGCGTGGCACGCCGGCGCCGTGTGGTCGACATTGGTCGCCTCGCTCAACCCGAGCCCGCGCCTTGCGTCGCCGTGTACACGGCGTAGAGCGACTGGCTCGCCGCCATGAACAGGCGATTGCGTTTCGGACCGCCGAAGCAGACGTTGCCGCACACTTCCGGCAGGCGGATGCGGCCGAGCAGCTTGCCCTCCGGCGACCACACGGTCACGCCGCTGTAGCCGACGGAGCGGCCGGCATTGCTGGAGGCCCAGAGGTTGCCGTTGACGTCGCAGCGCAGGCCATCCGGTCCGCACTTCACACCGTCGATCACGCAATCGCTGAACTTCTTGAGGTTGGAGAGCTTGTTGTCGCTGCCGACGTCGAACACGAAGATTTCGCCCTTGCCGCCGGGGCCGGTGTCGCCCGGCCCCTTGCCGGTCGAGGCGATGTAGAGCTTCTTGTAGTCGGGCGAGAAGCAGAGCCCGTTCGGGTCGGGCACCTGGTCCTCGGTGACGACGAGATCGATGCGGCCGGAAGGGTCGATGCGATAGCAGTTGGTCGGCAGCTCGCGCTTGCCCGGCACGAAGCCGGCCGGCTGCCCGATCCGCGGATTGAGCTTGCCGCCCGCATTGCTCGGGCCGCCCGCGACGTCGGGCTCGCCCTCATAGAGCTGGCCGCCATAGGGCGGATCGGTGAACCAGTAGCTGCCATCGGGATGCGCGGCGACGTCGTTCGGCGAGTTCAGCTTCTTGCCCTGATAGGAGTCGGCGAGCACCGTGGCGGTGCCGTCATGCTCGTAGCGCGTCACCCGGCGCGTCAGGTGCTCGCAGGAGAGCTGGGCGGCCCTGGAAGTCGAAGGAGTTGCCGTTGGAATTGTTGGACGGCGAGCGGAACACGCTGACGCGGCCGTCGTCCTCGCTCCAGCGCATCTGCCGGTTGTTGGGAATGTCGCTCCACAGGAGATAGCGGCCCTGCGCGCTCCACGCCGGGCCTTCGGCCCAGAGCAGTCCGGTGTACAGACGCTTGATCGCGGTGTTGGGCTGCGCGAGATCGTTGAAGGACGGATCGACCGCGATGATGTCGGGGTCCCAGAAATAGGTGGTGGGTGCGCCGCGGGGGCTGAAATCACGCGGCGGGGGCGTGATGGTGGTCGGCGGTGCGGCGGGCCCGGTCTGGGCCAGCGCGGGGCCGGCTCCGATCACGGTCGCAGCGGCGCCGAACGTAAGTCCCCGGACAAGTGTTCGTCGTGAAAGCGCAGCGTCCTGGTCACGCTGCTCGTGGTCACGAGCCTCCTGGCGTGTCATCGCGTCCTCCCGATCATGTTCGCTGGCCGGTTGATCCGGCCGAGCTGGGCGGAGGTTAATGCGGTCCGCAGCCGGTTGCGAGCGCGGAATAGGGCTCTCCGCAGAGTCGGGTCGCAATCCGGTCATATTCGTTTGCGCTTGGAATGGCGGCGCTTCGTGCTCGCATTGCGACATCAGCATGGCTCGGAAACGTTCCGCGAGACCGAGCAGAAATTTTCTGCGGCAATGCGCGGCACGCAACGCGTTCGACGCATTTCAAGCCTTGATTTCGCGCCTATTGCCGCGCACAACCTGCCCCGGGGCGACGGACGGAGTTGATCGTGGCTGGCGTCATCGTACTGTTCTTGTTGCTGGGAGCCGCGTTCGCGGCCGGCTATTTCACGCGTGAATTCATTTCCAGGAAACGACGTGCGGAGGCACGTCGCTGGCGCGCGCATAGTGAGCCGGATTGGCTCCCCGCCAACGCGCCGGCCAACACCAACGAGATCGCAAGCGCCACCACGGCTGCCGTGGTCACCGGCGAGCTCGGTCAGATGCTGAATCGCTGGGAGACGAGGGCCCGCGCCCGCCGCGCGGGATAGCTGGCCGAATTGCTTCGCGCCATCCGGGCACCAAGGGCGCGCGGTGCTTGTCTGGCAAACGGCATGCGAGTTGGATCGATCGTGACGGTGCGGCTTGGTCCATCGTGCTTACCGCGATGACGCTGCGGGCGACGAGCCGGCTTGCAGCGGATACCTCCAGGCCGATGTCTATGTCCCGGCCGCGAGCTGCTTCCGCTTTTTGCCCGCCGTCGATATCAATGCGTCCTTGCGTTCCGCCTTGCTTTCCTCCTGCAGCAGATCGATGAAGGCGCGAAGCCCGGCCGTCATATGGCGGTGACGGGGATAATACAGGCGCAGGCCAGGGAATGGCGGTGTCCAATCGTCCAGCGCGGCTTGCAAGGCTCCGGTGGCGAGATATTTAGCCACCCAGAAATCGCTGACAAACGCGAGGCCTAGTCCTTCAAGCGCGGCTTCAACCATCAGGGCGTCATGGTCGAGCGTGAGCCTACCCGGCACGTCCACGGTGATCTCCTCCCCGCGCTTCTCGAACTCCCAGCGATAGAGCTTGCCGCCCGGCATCCGCCTGCGGATGCAGGCGTGACTGAGGAGATCCGAAGGCGACCTCAGCAATGGATTGCGTGCGAAATAATCCGGCGCGCCAACGACGATGAAGCGGGAGGCCGGACCGCAGGGAATGGAGACCATGTCCTGCGGCACGGCTTCGGCCAGTCGAATTCCGGCGTCGAAACCTTCCGCGACAATATCGATGTGACGCCCCTCCAGGACAAGTTCGACGTTCATGTCGGGAAAGCGCCGCAGGAATTTCCCGACGACGGGGCGGAGGATCTGGTGCGCAGCGCGCTCCTTCAGATTGATGCGAAGCGTTCCCGTCGGAGTGTCGCGAAACTCGTTCACATCTTCAATCGCGCCGGCAATCTCGCGCAACGCGGGCCCAACCCGTGCAAGGAAACGCTCACCTGCTTCCGACAACGACACGCTCCGCGTCGTGCGATGGATGAGGCGGACGCCGAGCCGTTTTTCGAGCGCGGCGACCGCATGGCTCAGGGCCGAGGGCGAAATGCCGAGCTCAGTCGCGGCCGCGCGGAAACTGCGGTGCGCCGAAATCGCGGCAACGGCGTGCAGTTCGAAAAGACCGGTGTGAAGCATTGTACCATATCTTGCATCATGTCATGCCATTTTATGCCGATTATCGCATTAATCAACCCGACTATATTGAGCCCGCATTCACGACCCGAAGGACATCTCACATGGCAAAGACCTTCCTCATCACCGGCGTTTCGTCGGGCTTCGGCAGGGCATTGGCGGAGGCTGCGTTGAGCGACGGCCATACCGTTGCCGGCACCGTGCGCAACGACGCCGACAAACAGGGCTTCCAGGCGCTCGGTCGCGGCGCGCATGCGGTGCTCCTGGACGTCACCGATACCGGGGCGATCGCGCCTGCGGTTGCTGACATCGAAAGCAGGCTCGGTACGATCGACGTGCTCGTGAACAATGCGGGCTATGGCCATGAGGGCATCCTGGAAGAATCGTCCATGGACGATCTGCGACGCCAGTTCGAGGTCAATGTGTTCGGCGCTGTGGCGATGATCCAGGCCGTGCTGCCTTCCATGCGAAAGCGCCGTGCCGGACATATTCTGAACATTACGTCGATGGGCGGGATCATGACGCTGCCGGGCTTGAGCTATTACCACGGCAGCAAGTTTGCTCTGGAAGGGATCTCCGAATCCCTTGGCAAGGAGGTCAAGGGGCTCGGGATCAAGGTCACCGCGGTCGAGCCCGGCAGCTTCCGCACCGACTGGGCCGGTCGATCGATGGTGAGGGCGGCACGATCGATCGGAGACTACGACGCGATCATCGAGCCGATCCGCAAACGGCGCATGGAGCTGAGTGGCAAACAGGTCGGCGATCCCAGGAAGGCCGCGCTGGCGATGCTGAAAGTCGCGCTGTCGGCAGATCCGCCGGCGCACCTGCTTCTCGGCAGTGACGCAGTGCGGCTGGTCGACGAAAAGATGAAATCGTTGCAGGCCGAGCTCGATGCATGGAAAGGCGTTTCACTTTCCACCGATGTGGCGTGACGCGTGCCCGTACGCTCGCGGCTGGCGTTTTAAGCGCGCCGGGACAGGCCAGCGGCCGACGGGCCATGCTTCCAACCAGGTCAGTCTTCCTGACCATCTTTTGGCGTTGCAGTTGCGCCCGTTTGTCGTCTAGAAACGGCCGCATCGGTCCTCCTGGCAACTAACCGTCAACGGTTTTCGCCGAGGATTTCGGGGCTCAAAGGGTCTGGCAATGTTGATTCGCGGCCAAATCGAGGGGATTTCGGGGGAGGTGGCTCTGGCCGCCGCCACGACCTCGGCCGCGTTGCTGCCCACCCTCCTTATTGGCGGCCTTCTTCTTACTTGCCCCTGAGGGCCGGCTGGGCGCCACGCGCCTGGGCGCTCAGGGGTTGGTCGAGATCACCGGACACCTCAAGCGCCAAGGGACAAATCGGTCTGAACGGCGCAAACGCTCAAAAGGAAATTTCGTAATGGCCACCCAGAACAAGTCCGACAAGGACCGCGTCATCATTTTCGACACCACGCTGCGCGACGGCGAGCAGTGCCCCGGCGCCACGATGACCTTCGAGGAGAAGCTCGAGGTCGCCGAGCTGCTGGACGACATGGGCGTCGACGTCATCGAAGCCGGCTTCCCGATCACCTCCGAAGGCGACTTCCAGGCCGTCAGCGAGATCGCCCGCCGCTCCAAGAACGCGGTCATCGCCGGCCTGTCCCGCGCGCATCCGGCCGATATCGACCGCTGCGCCGAGGCGGTGAAATTCGCCAAGCGCGGCCGGGTCCACACCGTGATCGCGACCTCGCCGCTGCATATGCGGGTGAAGCTGAACAAGACCCCGGAGCAGGTGATCGAGACCTCGGTCGCCATGGTCGCGCGCGCCCGCAACCAGATCGACGACGTCGAATGGTCGGCGGAAGACGGCACCCGCAGCGAGATGGACTTTTTGTGCCGCATCGTCGAGGCCGTCATCAAGGCCGGCGCCACCACGGTGAACATCCCCGACACCGTCGGCTACACGGTGCCGGAGGAATACACCCACTTCATGAGGACGCTGATCGAGCGCGTGCCGAACTCTGACAAGGCCGTGTTCTCGGTGCACTGCCACAACGATCTCGGCATGGCGGTCGCGAACTCGCTGGCCGGCATCGTCGGCGGCGCGCGCCAGGTCGAGTGCACCATCAACGGCATTGGTGAGCGCGCCGGCAACGCGGCGCTCGAAGAGATCGTGATGGCGATCAACGTGCGCAACGACAAATTCCCGTACTGGAACAAGATCGACACCACGCAACTCACCCGCGCCTCGAAAGTAGTGTCGGCGGCGACCTCGTTTCCCGTGCAGTACAACAAGGCCATCGTCGGCCGGAACGCCTTCGCGCATGAGAGCGGCATCCACCAGGACGGCGTGCTGAAGGACGCCTCGACCTACGAGATCATGCGACCCGAGATGGTCGGCCTGAAGCAGTCCTCGCTGGTGCTCGGCAAGCATTCCGGTCGCCATGCCTTCGTGCACAAGCTGGAGGAGATGGGCTACAAGCTCGGTCCGAACCAGCTGGAAGATGCGTTCACGCGGATGAAGGCGCTGGCCGACCGCAAGAAGGACATCTACGACGAGGACATCGAGGCGCTGGTCGACGAGGAGATGGCGGCGTCCCACGATCGCATCAAGCTGACTTCGCTGACGGTGATCGCGGGCACGCATGGCCCGCAGCGCGCCACCATGAAGCTCGACGTCGACGGCCAGATCAGGATCGAGGAAGCCGAGGGCAATGGTCCGGTCGACGCGGTGTTCAACTGCATCAAGCGCCTAGTGCCGCACGAGGCCAAGCTCGAGCTGTACCAAGTCCACGCCGTGACAGAAGGTACCGACGCGCAGGCGGAAGTCTCGGTACGGCTGTCCCAAGAGGGACGTTCGATGACGGCGCGCGCGGCCGATCCGGATACGCTGGTGGCCTCGGCCAAGGCCTATCTCGGCGCGCTCAACAAGATCGTCATGAAGCGCCAGCGCGACACGGTGACGACGGCGGCGGCGAGCTGATAAGCGCCTTGACATCCGATCTGCAAAAACGCGGCGCTCTTGGCGCCGCGTTTTTCGTTGGCCATGAGCGTGTTATGTTAATGCATACCGTAACAATTGTGTTGTTAACATGTCATGTTAACGTTCCATTAACCGGCAGCGTAGCGCACCTCGCCCGCTGCTGGAGAATTTGAAATGGCTTTGACTGCTGGTTCCATCGCCTTCACGGGATTTAACGGCGACGGCAACGACAATCTATCTTTCGTTGCGCTCACCGATATTCCCCAGGGCACGGTGATCAACTTCACCGACAGCAACTGGAACGGAACCAGCTTTGCCTCCGGCAGCAGCTCGGAAAGCACAATCGCCTGGACGGCGACCAGTGCGGTCGCCTCCGGCACGGTCATCGACATCAACAACATCGGCAAGGGTACGTTCGGCGCCAGCGCCGGCACGGTCACCTTTACAAACGCCAACAATACGGGTCTGTCCAACGACAGCGAGGTGGTCTACGCTTATGTCGGCTCCGCGAGCGCGCCGACCTTCCTCGCCGCGATTTCGAATGTCGGCTACGCCACCGGCGACGGCACCCTGACCGGCACCGGCCTCGTCGCCGGCCAGACCGCCGTCAGCTTCACAGGCGGCCTCGATATCGTCGGCTACAACGGACCGCGCTCGGGCCTTGCCAGCTTCGCCGACTATCTTGCCGCGATCGGCAACACCGCCAACTGGCAGACCCAGAACGGCAGCGGCGACCAGAGCACGGACGGCAGCGCGCCTAACGCGCCGTTCCCGACCACCGCATTCACGGTGAACGCGCCTGCGGCGCAGCAGATCTCGTTCTTGCCGTCGAGCGAGTCGGCTGCTGAAGGCAATAGTGGGCCCCATTTCTATTTGTTCAACGTCGTGCGCAGCGGCGACACCACCGGCGCGGTGAACTTCTCCGGCACCTTCTCTGCCGGCACCACAGACGCGGCTGACTACGGCGGCACGCTGCCGGGCTCGACCTTCAGCGGTACCATTGCCGACGGCGCGACCTCCGCGACAGTTACCATCATATTCTCCGGCGATACCACCGCAGAGCCCGACGAGAGTTTTACCCTTACGCTGACAAGCGCCAGCAATCCAAGCACGACGGTGACCATCGGCGCCGCAACTGCGACCGGCACCATCACCAACGACGACGGCACCGTGTTGTCGAGCAACTCGTCGACCCCGGTGACGCTGGCTAACAACGACCAACTCACGGTCCTGAGCGGCGTGACGCTGTCCGGCTCGACCCCGGTCACCTGGGTTGGCGGCTCGACCGCGCCCGGCGCGCTGCTCGATAATTCCGGCACCATCAGCGGCACCAACCGCGCCGTCTACACCAGCGGCTCGGCGAGCGGCAGTTTCACGATCAACAACGATACGGGTGCGACCATCACCGCGACCAAGGACGCGGTGAAAATCTCCAACCTGGTGTCCGGCACCTCCGGCACGTTCACGGTCAACAACGAAGGCACGATCTCCTCCACCGGAACCGACGGCAATGCGGGCCAGGCACTCGATCTCGACGACGTGAATTCGAGCGGCGTCAACACCGTCATCAACAATGCGGCGACCGGGGTGATCACCGCCGCCGATGCCGACGCGATCCGCGCCGGCGCCCATGCGACCATCAATAATTACGGGCAGATCGTCAGCCACAACGCCTCGGCCTCCTCCTCGGGCAACGACGCGATCGACTTTCAGTCTGTCAATAGCGGCGGCGTGGTCAACAATTTCGCCGGCGGAATCATCGACGGTGCGCGCCACGGCATCACCGGCGACCAGCCGATCACCGTCAACAATGACGGGACGATCACGGGCGCGGCCGGGTCCGGCATCAACCTGGACAGCGCGCCGGATACGACCACCATTGTCGCGAACCACGGCACCATTACCGGCACCTCGGTTGGCGGCGCGGATGCCGACGGCATCGACGTCGACGGACTCGTCTCGATCGACAATTTCGGCACGATCAAGGCGGTCGGCCTGGCCAACTTCGCCAACGGTCTCAACGAGGCACTCGCGATCGGCGGCGGCTTCGTCCACAACCAGGTCGGCGGCCTGATCGCCGGCGACCAGCGCGCGATCACGGTGAACGACAGCGATGACGGCAGCGCCTTCGGCGCCATGACGATCATCAACGACGGCACGATCCGCGGTAACAACGGCGAGGCGATCTCGATCGTCGGAGCGTTCGACGACAGCATCACCAACACGGGCAGCATCTTCGGCAGCATCGCGCTGGCCGGCGGCGACGACACGCTCGTCAACGGTGGAACCATCATCGGCGACGCCATGATGGGGGAGGGGGACGACAGCATCACCAACACGGGCAGCATCTTCGGCAACATCGCGCTGGACGGTGGCGACGACACGCTCGTCAACGGTGGAACCATCATCGGCGACGCCATGACGGGGGAGGGGGACGACAGCATCACCAACACGGGCAGCATCTTCGGCAACATCGCGCTGGACGGTGGCGACGACACCCTCGTCACCGGTGGAATCATCACCGGCGATGCCATGATGGGGGAGGGGGACGATAGCATCGACATCCTCACGGGTTCGGTGGTCACCGGCACCATCGACGGCGGCGACGGCATCGACACGCTGGAATTGTCCGGCAGCGGCTTCGGCTCGTTGCTCGGCACGGTGGTCGATGTCGAGAAACTCGAGATCCAGAGCGGCGTCTGGCGCATCGAGGACGCCGCCGGCTATACCGAGATCACGGTCGAGAGCGGCGCGGGCGTCGTCCTGGAAGGAACGGCCAGCGGAATGGTGATTGCGGACGGCGGGGCACAGTCGGTGTATGGTTCGGCCGTGAATTCGGTGGTTTCCGGCAACCAGTACGTCCAGATCGGCGGATCGGCCCACGGCACGACGGTGGCGGCCGGTGGCGAACAGGACGTCTACGGCGGCGGTCTTGCCACCGACACGACGATCGACGGCGGCACGCAGACCGTGTTCGGCGTCGCGACCGATACCACGATCGCGAGCGGTGGCATCCAGCACGTCCACAACAACGTCTTCTCGACCTTCGTGAATGACGGCGGCGAGCAGAATGTCTACATCGACGGCAGCGCCACCGGGACCACCATCAACGCCGGCGGTCTCCAGATCGACTGGGGTTTTACCATCACCACGACGATCAGCGGCGGCCATCAGTTCGTGTTCGGATCGGCGACCCTGACGACGATCAATTCGGGCGTGCAGACCATTCAGAGCGGCGGAACGGCGAGCGACACGACGATCCATGGCGGCGAACAGAACGTCTATTCCGGCGGGAACGCGATCAACACCACGATGGACGGCGGCAGCCAAGCGGTCTACGGCAGTGCAATCCAAACCATTATCGACAACGGCGCCATCCAGTATCTCCACGGCACCGCTTCGTTCACCACGGTTAACGCGGGCAGCCAGCAGAACGTCTATGCCGATGGCTTTGCGACCGGGACTACAATCAATGCCGGCGGCTACCAACTCGATTGGGGCGCCGCCAGCGGCACCGTCGTCAACGGCGGTGTGCAAGATGTGTTCGGAAACGCCATCGGCACGACCGTTCTGGCCGGCGCGCAGCACGTGCAGTCCGGCGGCAGTGCGGACGACACCACGATCGGCGCCGGCGCACTCGCCTATGTGCATGCGGGCGGCACGATCGACGACGTCGTCTTCGCCGGTCCCGCCGCGACTCTGGTGCTCGACCAGGCCTCCAGCTTCACCGGCACCCTCTCGGGCTGGCAGGACTATGACAGCATCGCTCTTGGTGACATCCTGTTCAGCGACGGCGTGACCTCGCTCAGCTATGCGGCGAACGGCGACAACAGCGGCGGCACACTGACGGTATCGGATGGCACGCAGACCGCGACGCTGAGCCTGCTCGGCCAGTACAGCGCGGCCGATTTTGCACTGTCGTCGGACGGCCATGGAGGCACGCTGATCAGCGACCCCGGCGTGGTTCAGCAAGCCCAGTTCGCAGCGGCGCTGCACGGCTGACGATCCCGGTGGTGGCGGTCGTTCCGCCATCGCCCGGAACTCCGGAAAGCGCTTTTCTCGCTGCAGGGCACAAGCCTTTCTCGCTGCAGGGCACAATATGCAAGGCCCCCCCTGCGAAGGGGCAGTAGCGCCCTGGCCGACTTCCCTATAATGCTCACTCCAAGCAATCGGGCTGGGGCCGGTTCATCGGCGCCCGGCGAAACGTGCGGGAGGAAGCATGAGAACATTCGTTTGGGCTGCGGCATTGGTTTCAGCTCTGGCCATCACCGGGCCGGCACTGGCCCAGTCGCCGATCATCATCAAATTCAGTCACGTCGTCGCCACCGACACGCCGAAGGGCAAGGGGGCGGAGAAGTTCAAGGAGCTCGCCGAGAAATACACCGGCGGCAAGGTCAAGGTCGAGGTCTACCCGAACTCGACGCTGTACAAGGACAAGGAGGAGCTCGAGGCGCTCCAGCTCGGCAGCGTGCAGATGCTGGCTCCGTCCAACTCCAAGTTCGGGCCGCTCGGCATTCGCGAGTTCGAGGTGTTCGATCTGCCCTATATCCTGCCCGACCTGAAGACGCTGCGGAAGGTGACGGAAGGCCCGCTCGGTACGAAGCTGCTCAAGCTGCTGGATGCCAAGGGCATCACCGGCCTTGCCTATTGGGACAACGGCTTCAAGCAGATGAGCGCCAACAAGAAGCTGATCACGCCCGCCGACTATCAGGGCGTCAAATTCCGCATCCAGTCCTCGCGCGTGATCCAGGCCCAGTTCAAGGCGCTCGGCTCGCTGCCGCAGGTGATGGCGTTCTCGGAAGTCTACCAGGCGCTCCAGACCGGCGTCGTCGACGGCCAGGAGAACACCTGGTCGAACATCTATACCCAGAAGATGCACGAGGTGCAGAAGTACATCACCGAGACCAACCACGGCTACATCGGCTACGTCGTGATCGTGAACAAGAAGTTCTGGGACGATCTGCCGGCCGACATCCGCGACCAGCTTTCCAAGGCGATGAAGGAGGCGACCGCCTTCAGCAACACGCAGTCGCAGAAGGAGAACGACGACGCGCTCGCCGAGATCAAGAAGAGCGGCAAGAGCGAGATCATCAAGCTCACGCCGGAGCAGGACGAGGCGATGCGCAAGGCGATGGAGCCGGTCTACAAGGACGCCGCGAGCCGCGTCGGCCAGTCGCTGATCGACGAGTTCCAGAAGGAAGCGAAGAGCACGACGAACTGATCCTGACGGACGATGAATGATGAAAAGGCTTCCGTGCGGTCCGCACGGAAGCCTTTTTGTTGCGAATGATTTCCGATCGCGGCTGGAGGTAAAATCGGCCGTTACATCTTCGTAACAACGCGCTCCCTGTCCAAGTTGTAAGTTGCGTGTCAGCCGCGCCGCGCTCATCCTCGGGCATCCTTCCAGAGGAGGTTCGTATGAGGAAATTCACCATCGCAGCCATCGCCGTGCTCAGCATCGCCGGCTCGGGCGCGGTCTATGCCCAATATCATCGCCCGTGGATGGAGCACGTCCGCCACATGCGCATGAACCCCGAGGACCGCGCCGCCCTCGTCGACGCGCGGATCGCTGCCGTCCATGCCGGGCTGAAGCTCAACGCCGATCAGGAGAAGCTGTGGCCGCCGGTCGAGGCTGCCGTGCGGGAGTTCGCCAAGCTGCGCATCGATCGGGCCAACGCGCGGATGAATGCCGGGCCGGGCGATGCCGACAGGCCCGAGGATCCGATCGCCCGCCTGCGCCAGCGCGCCGAGGATATGGGCGCCAGTTCCGCCGCCCTGAAGAAGATCGCCGATGCCGCCGATCCGCTCTACAAGACCCTGGACGAGGGCCAGAAGCGGCGCCTCGCGGTGCTGACCCGCCACCGCGGCCCGTTCGGCGGCGGCGAGGACGGCCCGCGGCACCGCCATTTCATGGAGCGCATGGACCGCATGATGGATCGGGGCATGGACCACTTCCACCATGACCGTTTCGACCGTGATGGCGGTCCGGACCGGGACCGCGAGGGCCGGCTCTGAGCGGCTCGGGTTTCCGGCAGTTAACCCTGGTGAAGCCGCTGGAATCCAGCGGCTTTTCGCTTTTTGCGTCCCGCGGAAGAGGCCTCGGCAAACCCTTGGAAAACCTTCATCGGATCGCTTGCCAGACCCGGATCGCTTTGCTAAACGACCGGCCTCGCAAGGCTTTAGCCGCCTTTCGGGCGCATAGCTCAGTTGGTAGAGCAGCTGACTCTTAATCAGCGGGTCCCAGGTTCGAGCCCTGGTGCGCCCACCATATAAATCAAAGACTTACCGACGCTGTGCACCAGAACCGACCTTTCAGTTGGGAGGTCAGTTGGGAGTTTTTGTTCGGTTCTCGTGCCATCCGACGCCTCTCATGACGATTGGCGGGACGATTACGCGCTATCGCAGCGGTTATCTCGTTCACGGCGGCGTGGAGCGCTCTATCACGAAGAAGCCTTGGCGGCCGAGGAACGCTTTCATCTGGAATTGCTTCCATATCCCAAACGTTCATTGCTGACCCTGCCCATAAACTGCGCTGAGCTTCTTGATCGCCGACTCCGCAAGCTCTACGCGACCGCCAAGATAGTGTGCATCGAGTATCTGCTGCACCGTGGCCATTGAGTGCCCTGTTATCGCGGCAATCTCGGGTACGGAGCAATTCGACGGCGCGAGGCGAGTGACGGCAGTTCCGCGCAAATCATGGAAGTGCAAGTCCTTCAGCGGAGTCTTTTTGAACGCCTTGTCCCAGCTTGTCCGGAAACCATCTTCTGTCCAAGGTCGGCCAAACGGGTTGACCAAAATCGTGACCGCCGAGCGCTTCTGGTTGAGCGCAGCATCGAGAGCGGCTTTTAGCGGCGGACCCACCGGGATCGTTACGCGCCGCCGGCCGTCGTTGCCACGGCCCTTCGACTGACGCAGTCGAATGTATGTGCCATCGTAGTTGCTCCAGGTCAGCCGCAAAAGATCTCCCTGGCGCTGGCCGGTCCACAGAGCGAGCAGTAGAGCCGCCTGCAGTTCGATGGACGCTACACTGCAAAAAGAGCCAATGTCTTCGGCGGTCCATACGATCTCCGATCGGTCGGATTCATAGAGCCGGCCGCCGCGCTCGCAGACGTTCACCGACAGCTTGCCATGGTCTTTCGCCACCGAGAGCACACGCGCGATCGTCGTCCAAACGTAATCGGCTTTGCGCGGGGTAGCTGCGAAGGTATTGCGGAAGGCCTTAAAATCTCCGCGAGCCCGCCGATCCTCGAGGGCACCAATCGGCATCTCACCGAATTCGGCTTCGATCAGTGCGAGGTACTGTTCGTAGGCACGCTTGCTCTTATCACCGAGGCTGGTGTACTCACTCTGGTCCCTGAAGTAGTCAATCAACGTACTGAATGTTTCAGCATTCTTGTGCTTCTTGGTCGCGATAGCTTTTCCACAGAGCCTTATGAAATCCGGTGTGCCCGGTTCAGCATCTATGTGGCCCGCCCTTCCAGGCGTACCAGTACGTCTTCACTGTCCCATCAGCGAGTTTCTTTGTGAGGCTGTTGATGCCTTTGAGCCGCACCCGCATTTTGCGAGGCCTTCCATTCATCATAGGTTGATCGCTGCGGTTGCAATCTAGAATCGAGGCCGGACATTCGGTTCGACCGCTTGCCGCCATCCTGCCAGGATGAAACTCCTCGTTCAGTCAATCGCAAACGAGGAATCCACAAACAAACGTCCCGTTCCATCACTGCCAAGTTCACGGAATCGCTCGTCTAGGTACTCGAGCTGGCCAATAGCACGGCTGAAGGCGGTGTGCTTGATCGAAGGCGCTTCCGCGGCTCGTCGAAAGCTTCCGTGGTCACAAGCGGCAACCGCAAGTCGAAGCTGTTGCAGGTCAACAGCTCTCGCTGCGTTTCGCTGATCGTTCCTGTTGTTAATTTCGGTCATGTTCGTAGCCCGGTAAACCGCACATGGCGTCCCCGCTCCGAGCGGGGACGAGCATTTGATTGCATGGGCGTTCTAGGCGGCCGCGAAGACTACCGGCGTCCAAAGAACCGGTGTCGAAAGACCGCCAGCCTTACGAAGGTGGGTGAGAATCTCATTCGAGATTGCAAGGTAACCCGCCACGGCTAAGGTGTTGCCAATTGTTGAAGGATTGCCAATACGTCGGAGGGGCCAGTCGGATCGCTGCCTGAATTACGGTTCTAACCCCAAGCTTTTCCTTCGCGCTCTCGAGGTAAGATGCCACTGTGTGCCGCGAGATGCCGAGAATTCGTCCGGTCTCCCAAGCACTCTTTCCCTGTGACGCCCATTCGAGACACTCAAGTTCGCGTGGCGACAGAGGCGTCGCTGCAACATTCGTTGCGCTATTCAGTTGTCGTCGGACATGAGCATGAAAGTACAGCGCCATGAGTTGGAGCACACGTGCTTGTGCCGTGACGCTGTTCTCGAAAGGAGAGCTGCGATGATCGGAGGCAAAAGTGAGGGCAGCCACAGGGCCGCGACCGTCGTGAATAGGAATAGTGAATCCGAATTTTATCCCGAATTGCGCAGCCTCATCAAACAGCCGCTGCTCTGCGATTGAGGAGGATCTCGATCGCAAATCAACTCCCCAGCGGAAAGGCTCGACAGTCTGAAGCGCCGCGATGATGACAGGATCGATGGACTGATAGTTGCTGCGTAGATAGTGGGATGTCCAACTGGAGGGATATGTGGAGATAAGGCGAGGTTCTCCCTGTGTCTATGCGGTAGCGCGAGATACGCAAAGCAAGACAGATCCAAAGCTGTCGCCGTGACTGCGAGTACTTCTGAAAAATCCGCCGTGTCCTTGGCACTCGACAGAAGATCAACAAATCTCTGAAAGACGCGGTGCATCTGGGTGGCCACATCCCAAGTATTGTCACTCTACCAAAGGGACCGGGATCGTTGGATATCCCGGTCAAGTTTGGGAGGGATCGCAGACCTAGACACACCCTACGAAAGATTCACAAGTTCGCGGGCAAGCTCGAGTGGCATGTCCACCATGAGGTCATGACCGCACGGCATTTTGGTAACGCGCCAATCTGGCAGCCCGGCTACCTTCGCGGCATAGTAGCGGAATGGGCTTGGGTCCCAGCCTTCGGCCAAGATGAACACGCGCTCCTTGATTGATGAAGCGGCTCCGGTGAGCAGGACCGGTGTCTCGAAAGTCGCCAGCGCCTGAGAAACGCAGCGCCGATCAACCCACGCACGCTTATCTGCGACGACTTTGAAACCTTCGGCCGGCTGAGGAGCCATTAGACCACTATTGCTCTTGATGGCGCTTCCGCGAAATCCCTCGATAAAGGCCTTGGAGTTCCCGGGTGATAAGGCGAGTTCGAGGCATTTGTTTAGCGATTGCTCATGCTCGGGAACAAAAGCGTCCAAATATACCATCGTTCGAATGCGCGAGCTCATCCGGTCGGCCACGCCCGTTATCACCATGCCGCCATAAGAGTGGCCGCAAAGGACAACATTGGAGAGTTCTTCCGCCTCGATGACCCCGCAGACATCCCTGATGTGGGTCTCAAGCGTGATGTTTTGACCGTTTAGATGAGAGCGCTCCCCCAAACCCGTAAGTGTCGGAGTAAATACCGTGTGTCCCTTGGCGCGGAGTTCGGCGGCGACGTCCCGATAGCACCAACCTCCATGCCAGGCCCCGTGCACGAGCACGAAAGTCAATGGCAGCCTGGCTTCGGCACTTGTAGCACCCTCCGAACTCACGAGCACAGAACCCGCAGCGGCGATTCCTGTCACGGCGTTTCCGATAAACTGTCTGCGATGCATGAACTTCATTCTCCGCATTAAACGCGTTGCTTCACAAATGGAAACATCTTCGCACATATGTACGCTTGTCAAGCAGGCTTGGTTTGGTATCCCTTCCGAGTTTTGAGAAAGCAGATCTGTGGCGACAGATGCCTGCTCACGGAGCGAACCTTGCCCATTGCACGCTCCAGTCTCCGCCACACGAGGTAGGGAAGTCCGATCTCGCGCCGTGCTAACAGCAACATTCCAGCTTTGAAAGTCGCAAACGGAGAGCTTCCTGCAGATCAATCGGTCCGCAAGCGAAGAAAATAAAGTTTCCAATTGAAATATAGACCAATAGGTCGTTAAATGCAATCCGAAGCAGCGTCCTTCTCGCAAGCCGCTTCGATTGAGTTGACATCCAATCTGATAGAACATATAGACGAACTAGTTCATAAACAGGAACTGCCGCCGGGCAGCCCGTGGGCGGCAATTATCTGAAGAGCTCCTGAGAGCCGGAAGCCGAAACATTGAGGGAGGAAGGTATGTCATCCAATTCATCGCGCCATGCGATCAAGATTACTCGCCGTGCATTGATCGGTGGTGCGGGCGGCGTCGTTTTGGCGAGCGCAACTGCTTCAGAGTTCGGCATGCCGTATATCCGGAGTGCTGCCGCCTCTGATCCGATCAAGATTGGAATGATCTACGCCAAGACAGGAGCCGTGGCGGATCAAGCGGAGTATATGGCGCAAGGCAGTTTACTGGCGCTCGAAGCCCGCAAAAATTCTCTTCTGGGTCGCCAAGCGGAAGTCATTTGGCTCGATGAGCCGACTTCACAGGCCGCACAGCAAAATGCGGAGCGCTTGATCGGCGAACACAAAGTCGTCGGCATTGTTGGTGGCTCGCTGAGCCCAAGCGCGCTGGCAATCTCCGCGGTGGTGAAGAAGGCCAAGCTCCCATTCGTCGCTCCCAATGCTGGAGCGATCGATCTCACTGGTCGGCTTTGCAACAAGTATACCTTCCGTCTTCAGCCGCCCGCGGATGTTCACACTCGTGTTCTTGCGCCGTATTGCGCAGGTCTCGGCAAGAAATGGTATCTCATCACTGCGGCTTTTGCCTTCGGGCAGGATATCAAACGCTCATTCACCGAATTCGCTGCGGCCAACGGAATCACAATCGTCGGTGCCGATGAAGTGCCGGTCAACACCGCTGACTACAGTTCCTTCATTCTCAAGATCCGCGCCGCCAAGCCGGACGTAGTTGTGGGCGGGGTACCGGGCAGCGATATTTCCACGTTTTTGAAACAGTGGAACGAATTGGGCATGAAGGGCAAGATTCCGTTCGCAGAAATCGCCGTCGGCGCCACTGATCTCTGGGGCGTAGGCCCGGAAGCCGCCGACGGTCTGTTCACGCTCAACTGGTACCACAAGAATCCTAACAACCCGCCGGAAGAACAAGCAATGGCGGCGAGCTATGAGCAGAAATACAAGCGCCCGGCAGCCGACAAAGCCTGGATGGGGTGGATGGCGATGAACGCAATGCTCGATTCGATCGAAGCGGCGAAAACGACGGAGCCCGGAGCGATCGTCAACGCGCTCGAAAATTGGAGCGTTCAGCGCGGTGGCGTCAAGGCAGGTTATCGCGCGTTCGATCACCAGATGGTCAACCGTCTGCTCGTAGTTGGTATCAAGCCCAAAATCACCGACAAATGGGATTATTTCGACATCCTAGCTGAAACGCCTTCGACTGACCGCGAGATCGAAACGGTCTTCGGTAGCCAAGCCCAAAGCGCCTGCAAGATGGACAAGCTCTGAGAGCCGGTCACGGATAAGCGGTGCCGCAGTTCCCGAGGGAAGACGCGGCCCGCCCGATGGGAGTGCTTCATGTTCGACATGATCGTATCCCAGGCCGTGAACGGTCTGGTTCTGGGGTTTCTCTACGTTCTGATTGCCGTAGGCTTGTCGGTCATTTTCGGAATGCTCGGCATCGTCAATTTTGCGCATGGTGCGTTCTTCGCCATCGGTGCATATCTCGCATTGACGTTGAGTCGAGAGTTCGGCTGGGCGGCAGCGCTGGGTGCGCCAATTATCACCGGCCTCATCGGTGTATTTGTAGAGGTGGCACTGATACGACGGCTTTACGGACAGGAACCGCTACTCGGCCTGATTCTCACGTTTGCGCTGGCCCTGTTCGCCGAGGCAATCCTCCGTCTCGTGTTCGGCGCCGCACCGCTTCCCTTCAGCCCGCCGAGAGTCCTGTCAGGGTTCGTGGAATATGGCCCGATCCTGATCACGAAGTACCGCATCGCCGTGCTGGTCGTTACGGTCTTCGCGCTCATCGCCTTCTGGAGTTTTCTCAGGTACACGCCGTTCGGGCGGATCATTCGCGCCGGATCGCGCGACGCAGAGATGGTGGGCCTTCTCGGCATCAACCTTCCGATCGCCCTGAGCAGTGTTTTCGGTATTGGCTGCCTGCTCGCCGGTCTCGCCGGCATGCTCGCGGGTCCGCTCTGGACGGTCAATCCTTCGATGGCTGCGGGCGCGATCATGCCCGCTTTCGTGATCGTCACCATCGGCGGTCTTGGTTCCTATGCCGGTGCGATCATTGCCGGCGTCCTTGTCGGCGTCGTGACGTCGATGACCATTCAGTTTCATCCCGATTGGTCCAGTGCCGCAATGTACATCCTCATGGCAATCATTCTCCTGGTGCGTCCGCGCGGCCTCTTCGGCGAGAAGTGGGAGAGGTTCGAATGAAAGTCCGATCGATCCTGCGACATCCCGTTCTTTGGGTCGCCGCCGTCCTCTCCGCATTGACCGCTCTCTGGCTCGCGCTCGGCGCACCGGTTTCACTTGTCACGCAGATTGCGATCTATACGCTTTATGGTGCCGGGGTGAATCTGCTTGTCGGCTACACGGGCCTGGTTCCGTTCGGTGCATCCGTCTTTTTCGGCTGCGCGAGCTACGCGGCGGCATTCTTCCTGCTTGGTGGGGTTGGCAACGAGTTTGCCGCGCTGGCTCTATCGATTCTGTTCTCGATCCTGCTCGGACTAGCCATCGGTGCGGTCATTCTGCGCCGCAAGGGCTTGTATTTCTCGCTGTTGACGCTCGCCGTCTCGCAGATCGCCTTTGAGGTCGCGTTCAAATGGACTTCGGTCACGGGCGGCGAGAACGGCATTCAGGGACTGGCGCGCCCCAGCTTTACCAGGGACACGTCGTTCCACATCTTCGTGGTCGTCACGGTGATTATTGCCATGTGGCTCATGTGGCGCCTGGCGCACTCGCCCTTCGGACGCACGCTTCAGGCCGTGCGCGACAACGAACAGCGTGCAAGCAGTCTCGGCTACAATGTCTACCTCATCCGTCTCGGTGGTTTCACGCTCATGGCGGCAGTCGTAGGCTATTCCGGCGCTCTACTGACCCTGATGCTCCAGGGCGTCTATGCCGACAATCTGAGCTGGCAGCATGCCGGTGACAGCCTGTTGATGACGGTCCTCGGCGGCGTCCACCATTTCCTCGGTCCGCTTTGGGGAGCCATCGCCTTCATTGTTCTGGAGAACCGCCTGTCGGCGCTCACGGAAAGCTGGTGGCTGATCTTCGCGCCCGTACTGATTCTCTTCGCATTGATGTCGCCCGAAGGAATGCAGGGGTTGGCACAGCGAGCGATGCGTCGCCAGCGCTGGACGTTGACCAACAACACGATTCCGCCCCGGCCTCACGCAATCAAACCCTATGAAAGCGCGGCCTTGGCAGTCGATCCGACCAGGCCGATCCTCGAAACGCGAAAGCTTTCCAAAAATTTCGGTAGCCTCGTCACCGCGAAGGAGATTGATCTCGAGATCCGCCCCTTTGTGCTCCACAGCATCATCGGCCCGAATGGGGCCGGCAAGACAACGCTGTACAACATGCTCACCGGCGTCTTGCCGGTGAGTGGGGGGCAGATATTGTTCGAAGACGCGGACATCACGCACTTGCCGATCCATGCACGTGCGCGTCTTGGCATCAGCCGTTCGTTTCAGATCCTGTCAGTCTTTCCCAACCTGACCGTATTCGAAAACGTGCGAGTTGCAGTGCAGGCTCAGCGCCACGGCCCGGGCGGACTCTTCTTCGACGCCCATGACCTGACGAGCATAAACGATAGAGCTTGGTCGATTCTCGATGCGGTCGGTCTGGCCGACCGGGCGGCGGACCCTTGCGTCAATCTCCCCCATGGAGCCAAGCGCCTGCTGGAAATCGCTGTCACCCTCGCGATCGACTCCAAACTGCTACTGCTTGACGAGCCACTTGCTGGTCTAGCAGAGGCAGATCGTGTCGTGGTCGCGGATTTGATCAAACGGCTAGCCGAAAAGCATGCCGTGCTGCTGATCGAACACGACATCGACCGGGTTCTGGCCATCTCCGATCGTATCTCAGTTCTGCATCAGGGGCGGATTATCGCCGATGGCAAGCCCGCGCAGGTGGCTGCAAATCCTGAGGTAATCGCGGCCTATCTGGGCGCCAGCAAGGGAAGCGAGCAGCAGATAACTCCAGCGGTCGAGCGGCTTGCCCATGCCTCGAGCCGGCTGCTGCTCGACGCGCGGGCCATAGCGGCGGGCTATTCCGGCAGTACGGTGCTCTCTGGAGTGAACCTTACGGTTCATGAAGGTGAGGCGGTCGCGCTTCTCGGCCGCAACGGCGTCGGCAAGACGACGTTGCTCAGAGCGCTTACTGGAAGCTTACCGCTGAGCGCAGGTGCAATCACATTCAATGGTGCCACACTTAACGGACTCAAGTCGTATCAAATCAACAGACTCGGTATTTCATTGGTTCCAGAAGGCCGCCGCCTGTTCTCGAATCTCACGGTTATGGAAAACCTTCAACTCGCAGCGCGGCCGGGCGGCATCAGCATTGCGGAAGTGTTCGAACTTTTTCCTCGTCTTCAAACCCGTAAAAGGGCGAGGGCGGAAAACCTATCCGGCGGCGAACGCCAGATGGTTGCTATCGCTCGCGCCCTTGTCGTGCCCAGCAAGCTGATCCTGCTCGACGAACCGTTCGAAGGCCTTGCCCCGGCGGTCGTCAACGAGGTGATGGAGGCGCTCGTCAAGTTGCGCGGAAAGGTCGCGATGATCGTGGTGGAACACCACGCCGAGACTGTACTGACCATCGTGGACAAGGCCTGTGTGCTCGTCAACGGCGCAGTCGCGTTCGAGGGTAAGGCCGCCGAGTTGGCGAAGAACCATGCACTTCAGGCCAAGCTCCTTGGCGTGGTTCAAGACGAAGAGCCAGTTTCGTTCGTGCAAGAAGCAATGGCGTAAGCAAGAAGGAAAAGCTAGAGTGGCTCAAGTACGTATCGGCATCATCGGCCTCGGCACGATTGGCAAAGCTCACTGGAAGGTCATCCGGGCGTCGGCTCAGACAACGCTGGTCGCGGTCGCCGATCCGACGCCTTCGGCCTTGGATTTCGCTCGCGCCGAGAGCATCCCGGCCTACGCCGACTACCACGAAATGTTGGAAAACGAGACACTCGACGGAGTAGTCGTCGCGGTGCCGAATGCGGAGCACGTACCGGTCGCGCTCGCCTGCATCGAGCGAGGCATCGCAGTATTGGTCGAAAAACCTGTGGCCGATCGGGTCGAGACCGCGCGCGTCATGTGCAAGGAAGCCGAAGCGCGGGATGTGCCGGTGTTGGTCGGCCATCATCGTCGCCACAACACGGCGGTTCAGCGGCTGCATAAAGCCATACGTGACGGGCTCATCGGCCGGCCGGTAACAGCCACGGTTATGTACAACCAACTGAAGCCGGCTAGCTATTTTGATCTCGATTGGCGGCGGCAGGTCGGCGGCGGGCCCGTCCTGATCAATCTTATTCACGAGATCGATCTGATCCGCTTCATGTTCGGTGAGATCCACTCGCTCCAGGCCCTCAGCTCCAACGCAGTGCGAGGATTCGCAGTCGAGGATACTGCCGCGGTGCTGTTGCGTTTCCAAAGCGGCGCTATCGGGACGATCAGCGTTTCGGACACCGCTGTCTCGCCCTTCTCATGGGATCTTGCCTCGGGCGAATTCGATCTGATGCTAGGAACCTCGGATCGGATGAAGCGACAGAAGGTCAGCACACATGTCTTCGCAGGAACGGAGGGCGCTGTGACGCTACCGACGTTGGGTTACTACAATTATCGCGATGTTGCCGAGCCAGGTTGGCGCAGCGATCTCAACGCGGAAGTCTTAACGGTCGAGAGCGCGGACACTTACTTGCGCCAGATCGAGCATTTCGCTCGCGTCATTCGCCGCGAAGAGGCGCCACTCGTGTCAGGCCTGGACGGAATACGTACGCTCCAAGCAACTCTTGCTGTCAAGGAAGCGGCAGCCACCGGTCAGACGATCACACTGAACGAATAACCAACTGGGCCGCCCAGGCCGCGATCGATGAGGACAAGCTCTTGCCGTTGCTTTCTTTAGCCCACTTCACCGTCATCGACGCAGATCCGATTACGCTGATCGAAGCCGCGGAGGCCGGAGGATATGATGCAATCGGGTTGCGTATCGTAGCGCCGTTTCCAACGGATCACGTCGTTCCAGTCATCGGCGATCGGAGTATGATACGCAACATCAAGAGCCGGCTCGCCGACACGGGTCTCGAAGTTTTCGATGTCGAGGCGATCTGGCTTTCGGCCGAAAGCGATGTCGCGGCGCTTGAGCCCGCTCTCGACGTCGCCGTCGAGCTAGGGGCCAGACACGTGATCGTCGCCGGCAACGATCCCGATCGCGGTCGCCTCGCAGAAAACCTTTCCCGTCTCTGTGCCGCGGCCAATCTCAGAGGAGTACGGGTGATGTTGGAATTCCTTCCGTATTCCCAGATTCGCTCTCTGGCAGAAGCTGTGGCAATGCTGGGCGACGTCGGTCCCGCGAATGCCGGTGTGCTGGTCGATGCCCTGCATCTGAGCCGTTCGGACGGGAGCCCGGCGGACCTAGCGCAATATGATCCGGCGCTGTTCTCCTATATGCATTTGTGTGATGCGCCGGCTATCCCACCGGCGCCCGAAGGTGTGCGGTCGGAATCACGAGGAGGACGGCTTTATCCGGGCGAAGGTGGGCTTTGGCTCGCTGATTTCATTAGAGCATTTCCCCGTGACACACCGATCGCTATCGAAGCCCCAAGCGAACACCGGGGTGGATTGCCACCAGCGGCACGTGCAACCTTGGCCGCGGAAAGGACAAAGCGGTTGCTGAACAAGTTGAGCGCGAAATGACCGCTATCTTCACCCTTTCAGATATCAGCGAGCAAATCGCCGTTCTGCGGGCTCGACTCTTGGCAACGCGCTGGCCCTCTTACGATTCGCGTGATGATCGATCATTGGGCACCAGCAGTGATGATGCCAAGCGCCTGGTGGACTATTGGGCCACTCAGTTTGACTTCGAATCTCTGCGGCAACGCGTTTCTGCGCTGCCACATGAGTATGTCACTATTGATGATGTGACGCTTCATCTTCTCCATGTCCGAAGTCCGCATGCACACGCGGTGCCCGTGATCATAACGCACGGCTGGCCCAGCAGCTTCCTGGAGATCGTTCCGCTGATCGAGCGGATGACCCAGCCGGAACGGTTCGGCGGGCGTGCCGAAGATGCCTGCCATCTGGTTATCCCGTCGCTGCCAGGATTCGGGTTTTCCTCTCCAGCACGAACGCTTGAAGCCTATACTGGCGCTGCTATCGCCGACCTGTGGGCGCGCGCGATGACGTCGCTTGGATACGAGCGATTTTTTGCCAGCGGCGGTGATATCGGCGCGCGGGTGACGTCGTGGCTGGGTGTGCGACATCCGCAGCGAGTGAGGGGCATTCATGTCAGTTCGAATGCGCTGCGGTTGGTGTTGCCGGGCGAGGCGATACCGACAGAGGATGAGCAGGCCTATCTTGCCCAGCGCAATCAATGGGCTGCCGCGGAGGGCGGCTATATGCACGTTCAACAGACCAAACCGCTCAGTCTCGCTTATGGCCTGAGCGATTCTCCCGCAGGACTAGCCGCTTGGCTGGCGGAGAAATGGTCTTCCTGGAGTGATGGGCTAAATTGCGCGAGCACCGAGGTCATGGACATCATCCTCAGCCATGCCACGCTATATTGGATCTCAAATACGATCGCTACATCGTTCCTACCATATTTTGTCTACGATTGGCCGCCCGGCGCACGAGTGGATGGCACACAAGTCAAGGTGCCGGTCGGGTTCTACCTGTCGGCCGCGGAGATCGGCGGCATACCGCCTGAATCCTTTGCCCGCCGGCAGTTCGAGATCGCGCGCTGGAGCGTCTTACCGCGCGGGGGACACTTCATGGCTACCGAGGAGCCCGAATTGCTAGCGGAGGATTTGCTGACCTTCATCCGCGCCCTCCGATGACTTCTCGCGCGGAAGAAGCTGAATCGACACGGCATTCCGAGATTTGCGAAAGATATCTACATGAGCCAAGCCTTGCACCTGTTCGAAGGATTTTCAGCGCTGGAACATCCGACCTCTCGCGTGCGCTTCGCAGGCGTAATAGGCGGAGAGGGGCCGCCGGTTCTCTTGTTGCATGGCTATCCGCAATGTCACGCCACGTGGCACGACGTCGCGCCAGCGTTAGCGGAGCGCTACACCGTTATTGCACCCGATCTGCCGGGCTACGGGAAGAGCCGCGTTCTAGACGCCGGGCCTTGGCATAAGCGAGCAGTCGGCACGGAACTCGTCGCAATGATGCGCGCGCTCGGGCACGATCGCTTTGCCGTCGTAGGACATGATCGGGGAGCGCGCGTCGGTTATAGGCTCGCGCTCGACCATCCGGACAGTGTGAGCGCTTATTGTTCGCTCGCCGTGGTGCCGACACTTGATGTTTGGCCCGCCGTCGACCGGCAATTTGCCAAGGGAGCATTTCACTGGTTTCTTTTCGTCCAGCCAGGCGATTTGCCGGAGCGCATGCTGGCGGCGGATCCCGATGCCTTTCTTGATGCCACGCTGAACCAGATGGCTGGTGGGATCGAGAAGCTACACCCCGCCGCCGTGGCCGCTTATCGCGAAGCGTTTCGTGAGACCTCGGTGCGCAAAGCTATGATCGAAGATTATCGGGCCGCTTATGAGGTCGATGCCGATCATGATGCGGCTGACCGGGCATCGGGACATAGGATTACTTGCCCCGTAATGGTGCTCTGGGCCGATGAACGGCTTGTTGCCAGCGGGATGGAAACTGGCGCGTTGACGGCATCCGATGTCTGGCGCCGTTGGGCGGACGACGTCCGAGGGTTCGACATAGCTTGCGGTCATCTTTTGCCGGAACAGGCTGCCGAAGCGGTAATCGAGAAGGTCGTCCCGTTCCTTGATGCCTCGTTGCTAAGCTAAACAAAGGATTGAGCTGAGCAGGGACCCGAGAGCCTAAAGTCGTTGCTCCGCGGTAATCTTGCTTCTCGTCAAATTCAAGGATCATCTTGTGGAAACTCTCTCCCTTGGCGCAAGCACATGGACCTATCTCCAGACATGCGGCTTGGAAACGGCTCTTCAGCGTCTGAAAAGCGCGGGCTACAGTCGCTTCGACGTGCTGACGATTCCACCGCATTTGTGGCCTTATGACATCGACAAAACTCAACGTCGCGCGCTTCGTAACCTGCTCGCCGGCGAAGGCTTGAGCTTCGATTCGCTGAATTTGCCGAGTACCGATCAAAATCTATGCAGCGTTACGCTGCAGATGCGCGAATACTCGGTGCAGCAATTTCTTGACATAATTGACCTCTGCGAAGAGGTCTGCGTTCCGATGATCGTCGTTGTTCCCGGAAGACGAGCCAACTTTGTCCCGCCGCCGCTGGAAGCGGCGCATGGTTGGTTGAAGGCCGGCCTCGAAACTCTTGTTCCCCACGCGGAGCGGGCGGGTGTGCGTTTGATTTTGGAAAATCACCATATGAGTCCGATGCCAACCGTGCAGCAAATGGTGACCTTTCTCGATGAATTCGGCAGCGATCAGCTCGGGATTGCGTACGACGTAGCGAACGGAGAATTCGTTGGCGAAGACCAGACTCGAGCCATCCGCACAGCCGGCCGCTGGCTACGCCAAGTGCATCTTTCCGATGCAAGCCGCAACAAATGGGACCATGCTCCAATTGGACGGTCGGCCGTCGATTTCGCCGCGGTCGCGCAGGCACTGCGGGAGATCGGCTTTTCAGGGACAAGCATCGTAGAACTAATCTCCGAAACACCGGACGCCGATATGGCCGACGCTCGGCAAGAGTTACACCGCCATGGCTGGCGCTGAGCCTTTGGTCGATGCCGCGGCATCGGGAGCGATTGGCCTGGATGACGGCTTTCCCAACGGACAGTTGCGCATCTACGGACTCATTGGTGACCCGGTGTCGCAGGTGCGCGCACCGTCTCCAATGACTCAGCGCCTGCGTCAGGCCGGCCTCAACGCGGCCCTCGTGCCGCTGCATGTGCCGGCCGTCGTCTTGCCGGTAGCATTTGGCGGCCTGAAGCTGATCAGAAATCTCGATGGTTTGGTCATCACCGTGCCGCACAAGATTCCGATGGCCGAACTGGTTGATCGCTCCTCCGAGCGCGCGCGTCTGGTCGGTGCGATTAACGTGGCTCGTCGCGAAGCGGATGGATCCTGGAGCGGTGATATTCTCGACGGTGTCGGCTTTGTGCGTGGCTTGATGGATCGCGGGTTCGATCCGAAGGGGCAGAGCGCTTTCGTTGTTGGTGCGGGTGGCGCTGGTTCTGCTGTCGCCGTGGAACTGGTTTTGGCCGGCGCTTCGGTGCGCGTCTTCGATGTCTCTGCCACTCGCGCCCACGCACTCGCGCAGCGCTTGCAGCAGGCCAACTATGCGATCGAGTCGGCTGAAACGGCCGACCCCAGCGGAGCAGCCCTGGTCGTGAACGCGACTCCCCTCGGGATGCGTCAGGATGATCCTCTTCCACTGGACCCAACGCTATTGTCGCCGGAGATGATGGTGGCCGAAGTGGTCATGAAGCCGCCGGTCACTCCATTTCTGCAACAGGCCAAGGCGCGCGGCTGCCGGATCCAACTTGGTGAGGCAGTCATGCTTTATCAGCTCGACGCTCAAGTTGCGTTCTTTCGGGAAGGCTTGCTCAGGAAAGCATCCGCGGCTCATTGAGCTGGCACGAGATCGCCTTGCGTTATAAGCTCATGACTGTGGCGCAACATCATTGATAATTGCGGGACTGAGCGCAAATCCCCGCGCTTTTGGTTCGCAAGCGCACCCAGTATTGCCGGCGCACGTTCTGAATGATGCATTCGTGACAACGGTGCCCCGCGGCGCGGCGGCGTCGCGTTGACATGTTCCCCAGAATGGCAGATTAGTTCATATACATGAACGGAGATGTCATTTATGAGTGACACAAGCTTGGCGGCGGTAAAATCTGCCGATCGCGTGCTCGACCTTTTCGAGTTGTTGGCGCATGCGGGGCGCGAGATGTCGCATAGCGAAATCGCGGACACGTTGCAGATTCCCAAGAGTAGCCTTTCTCAGCTGCTGAAAAATCTGATTGCCCGCGGCTATGTTGAGGTCACGGTTGGCGGTCGCGGATACCGTCTCGGTGAAGCATTGCTCCGCTTGGCGCAGGGCGTCGGGCGAATGCGGGACCTAGCAACTCTGTCCGAAGCATTCCTGGCGGAACTGACAAGTAAGACCGGCGAAAGTAGCGCGCTCAATCTTCTTAGAGGCGACGAAGCGGAGGTCGTGGCGACCGTTCTCGGACCGCATCGATTGGTCACTCATATGCGGTTAGGTGATCTGGCTCCGCTTTACGCGACCTCTGGCGGCAAAGCTATCCTGGCGCATTTGCCAAGCGATTTTCAGAAGGAATATTTCGCTCGTGTTCAGTTCGAGCGGGCGACGCCGAAGACCATCCATTCGGTCAAGGTCCTGCGTCAGGAGATCGAAAAAATCCGTGCCAAAGGCTTCGCCTATTCCCTTGAGGAGTGGACCCCGGGCATTGTCGGCATAGGAGTTCCGGTGCTCGACCCGGCCGGAGAACCGTTGGGGGCCATCAACGTCGCAATTCCGGCATCGCGCTTTGACTCCGAAGTGCAACGCAAAGCGGAGCATGCGTTGATTCAAACCCGCGATGATTTGTTACGGCAACTACTGTTAGGTCGCCCCGGCGGGAGGAAAAGCCACCTGCTGAGTTGACACAGGCCGCGTATGTACATATATAAAAACTTGTTCTGGTACAAGAACATGGATAAAATTGGTATGGATGTAGCGGCGACAACGGACGGACACGAGGCGGATCGCCGACGGATTCGGGATCTGCTCGAAAACTGGGTCGTCTGGCGCGACGCCGGTCATTGGGAGCAATTTCGTCAGGTGTGGCATCCTGACGGGCGTATGATGGCGACCTGGTTTCAGGGAAGCGCCGAGGAGTTCATTCGAGTCAGTCAGGATGGCTGGGCGCGGGGCGTGAGCATCCTTCATTTTCTCGGCGGAATCTCGATCGAGGTCGCCGGAGACCGCGCAATTTCGCAAACCAAAATGACGATCTCCCAGCGCGGCGATGTCGAAGGTGTAGCTTGCGATGTCGTTTGCACCGGCCGCTTCTATGATTTTTTGGAAAAGCGGAATGGTCGTTGGGGAATAGTGCTGCGGCAGCCGATCTATGAGAAGGATAGAATGGACCCGGTCTCTCCGGCAGCGAAGTTGGAACTCGACGCTGCCTTGTTGGCTCGCTTCCCCGAAGGCTACCGCCACCTAGCCTATATGCAGACGCGGATCGGTTACACCGTCAAACCCGATATGCCTGGTCTCAAGGGACCGGCGGTAGACCAGCTCTATAGTCGCGGCGCCGCATGGCTGAGCGGGGCGAAACTCTAACCTTGCCGCGCATGCTTCCCTTCACTTACGTCTCAAGTCCTGGCCGCGTGCTGTTCGGCTCTGGTGGAACGCGAGAACTAGCAGCGGAGTTGGAGCGGCTGGGCTGCCGCAGGGCTTTCGTAGTCTGCACCCCGGATCAAAAGGAGTTGGCGCTGCGCGTTGCGGCGGAATGCGGCGTTCGTGCGATATCGCCCGGCGCACGTCCATTTCATGATGTCGGCGCCGAACTGCGAAACCCTCGTAACCCATTTGTTTCTGGCTGACAGCGAATACCTCGATTCGGATGTTGTGTTCGGTGTCAAGGATGTCCTGATTTGCGAACTCGAGACGCAGGCAGCAGGGCCCACCGCGCGCGGCAACTGGGTCTCCAAGGATATGGCGGCACTGCGCTACAATTTCGTGCTCGCCGATGCGGGCAGGTGATTCGGCTTTCTGTGGCCTCGCGCTCCAACAAGCAACTCGGAACCAGCGAACCGGCATTGCCAGGAAAGACGCTTCGCACTCTCGCCGATCGCGACGGCCGCGATGCGGGAGTGCCGATCCCTACGGCTTCATTTCGCGAAGAACTCGAGGAGTGCTTTGGCCGTCTCGGCCGGCCGCTCCTCCGCCAACCAATGGCCGCAGTCCCGGATGCTTCCGCCTGAGACATTGGTGGCGAATTCCTCCAGCATGGCGACGATCTTCGGTCCCCACCGGCGATCTCCTCCCAATCCGAGGACCGGCATCGTCAAGGGATCTCGCTTCCAGCCGAGAGCGTTTGCGTGGTCCTCCGGAAAAGCGCGATACCACTCGAGGCCGCCGCGGGTGTTCCCGGGCTTAGCCATGGCGCGCGCATAAACTTCCACTTCCTCGATCGGTAGCGCACCATGGTTGAACGTGCGATCGGCGAAGAATACCGAGACGTAGTCGAACTCGCGACCGTAGATGAGGCGCTCCGGCAGATCACGCTTCATATGGAACGCGAAATGCCAGACCATCGGATCGGCGAAATTCGCCTCCCATTGGCTCCACCCCGGCATCGGCGCATCGAGGATCGCAACGCGCGTCACGGCTTGGCGGTGCTTGAAGGCTAGGGCCAGGGCTACCATCGCTCCGATGTCATGCCCGCAGACGGCGTAGCGCTCGAAACCGAGTGCTCCCATTGCGCCGTGCACGTCTTCGGCCAGGCTTGCCTTGTCATAGCCGCCCTGAGGACAATCGGAATGCCCAGCTCCGCGCAGATCGAGGGCAACCACGGTATGCCGTTCGGCAAGCACCGGCATGATCTTGCGCCATTCCCACCAGGTCTGTGGCCAGCCATGGAGGAGAACGAGTGGCGATCCATGGCCACCTACGACAGCATGGATATTTACATTTCCTGCGCGCAGGACCTGATGGCGGAAGTCGTTCAGCTCATAACTCATCGTGGATCCTTTCGTTGAATTTAACGTCGGGGCGCTTAACGTGAGATCGATGTCGTCTTCGCCAAAAAGTCGATGATGACGCGAGCCAACTCACTCGGACGCTCCTCCGCGGGATAATGTCCGCAGCGTCCGATGATCGTTCCTCGAACTTCTTTCGCGACCCGCCGCATCGTATGTTCGGAAGCCGGTCCGTATCCCCACTCGGTCCCGATCGCCAGAACCGGCATCGGTAGCGGAGTCCGTCCCCAGACCGAATTATCGCCTCGATCGATTGGCAGCGTGCGGTAATAGCTGAAGGAGGACCTCAGCGCCCCGGGCCGCTGAAGCGCGCGAGCGTAGTGTTCAATGTCCGCGTCGCTCACTGAATTCGAATCGAAGAGCCCGACTTTCTCGCGTCGCATGAAATGTTCGACGAACAGCTTCTCCCGTCCGCGAACCAATTCCTCCGATATGTCGCCGGCCATATTGAAGCCGAAGTGCCAGCTTCCGCCTTCCGAGACGTCCATCGCCTCTTCCTGGCCAAAACTCGGAAGGCTGCTCTCGATGAAGACAAGGTGGCTGACCTCTTCCGGCCATTGTGCCGCGTAGGCATAGGCGACGTGCCCGCCCAGATCGTGACCCGCCAAAGCTATGCGCGACAAGCCGAGCGCCCGTACAAAATCCCTCAGGCGTCGAGCGATCGTCTTGTCGAACCCGCTATCGGGCTTCGACGTGAAGCCAAAGCCCGGCAGGTCGGGAATCACAACGTCGCATTCGGAACTCAGGAATGGCGCTACTCGCCGCCAAGCATGCGATGTCTGAGGCCAACCGTGGAGCAAGATGATCGGAAGTCCACCCATGCCCGTCCGCTGATAGGCAAATCGAATGTCACCGGCCCGCAGCGATTCATAAGATCTCACCTCGGCGTCCACGGAAATCCCTCCCGGAAGTGCGACAGCGAGCGACGTGCGAAAGTGGGGGAAGTTATTTTACGACCATATGGTCCATAAATTGGCCTGCGTAACGACGCGGTCGTCATGGAACGATCTACTTCCCAAAGCGGTCGAGGAGAATCCGGACTGCAGCTTCCGATGCACTGCGGTCCGAGTTCGTCTTGCTCACGACACGCATGCCTTCGAGCACACACATGAGCAAACGAGCGGCGGTCGCGGGCTCAATCCCATCCGCCAGTCGTCCCTCGGACTTTGCACGTCCCAATGCCGCCGTCAGCCGCGTCTCCATTGTCTTAAAAAACCGGCGAATACGCTGCTCCACCTCGGCGTCGTGGCTTCCCAATTCCATCGCGGTCGCCACGACGAGGCATCCGCGCTTGGCGCCAGCGCCGCTGGTCCGCTCAACATATCTCGCAAGGCACGCTCGGACGCCCTCCAGAGCATCTTTGCGCGGGTCAAGCTCGGCATCGAGGCGCGTCAGGGAATCGGCGATATATCGGTCGAGCGCACGCAAGAAAAGCCCGTGCTTATCGCCAAAGGCGGCATAGAGGCTTCCGCGCGATAGATTTGTAGCCTCAAGTAAATCGGGAAGAGATGTCGCGTGATAACCGGTCGACCAGAAAACGCCCATAGCGCATTCTATGGCTTCATCCGGGTCGAATTCTCTCGGGCGGCCACGCATTCGTTGCGAAGTCTGTCGTATCATGCGGCATATCTAGACTAACCGGTCGCGAATAGCAAGCTCGTTCTCTCCATTCTGACGCTGGCGTGAGGCTACTCTCTACACGCGTACGGCAAGGGACGGCCGGCCGCTCGCGCACTGAGCGGTAAGGGCCGTTGAACGACTTCCCGACGCCTCACGGAGAGATGTTGTAATTCAAGACTAATTAGTCCACAATTGTCTGGCAGTCCATTTTCGGAGCATCCAGATGCAGACGGTTACGAACAAGCCGGTAAATGTGGCCGTGGTGACCTACCTCTCGGGGCGCGCCGCTGCGCCTTTCGGCCTTCCCGCTCGAAATGCCGCAGAGCTCATGGTCGAAGCCATCAATACCGGAGACGAGCTACCCGAGCCATACGCTTCTCGCGGGTTCGCTGGCCGCAAGTTGTCACTGAGGGTTTACGACGAAAGTGGCTCCGAAAACGACCAAGTCGAACAGTTGCGGCGCATACACGCCGACGGTGCCGATATCGTGGTCGGGTACGCGGGCAGCGCAATCGCGATGGCTATTGCTCCTATCGCCGAAGAACTACGCTTACTGACGGTCATCTCCGGTGGCGGTGCCAGCCAATTATTCGCTCGGCGATGGGATTGGGTGTTTCGAACCCAGACGACCACGACAACCGACGCTGTCGGCGCCGCTCGCTATGTAGCCGCCCAACTCGGAATCTGCGGGTTGAGTTTCGGCGGCATCAACCAACAATATCTTTGGGGCACGGATAGCTGGAGAGAATTTCGCGCTGCGTTGCAGGTGCTTCAGCCCGATGCACAAGAGGTCGGAGGGCATTTCGCTCCGCTATATTCTGGTGCCGTCGAGACTCCGGCAAAAGTCTTGAAAGAGAACGGGGTCCAACTCGTCCATTCGGGGAATTGGGGCTACGACCTGTTCCGTTTGGTAGAGGTCACACGAAAAGAAATACCGGACGCACGCCTCCTATTGGTTTCCGGAGAAAGCGGACTTCACCGTTTGGCCGGGACAATTCCTGACGGGACTATCGTCGGAGGCCGCGGTTCGCACGGGCTGCTGGCACATGACACGGAGTTGAATCGCTGGTTCAATGCCAGCTACCGCGACCGGTACGAAATAGCGCCGATTTATCCATCGTATGGAATCGCCAACGCGCTTCTCGGCCTGAAGACGGCGTGGGATCAGGCGGGAGCAGCATCAGCAACCATTGATGTCGCATCAGTCCTAGCCGGCTCGACATTTGAAGGTGTCGGATCGAGGATTTCTATGACTCGGGCGAACGGCCGTCAGGCCGTTGCGGAAGCTGTCTACGGGACGGTACGGCGGCGGGCGGGGAGTGGGGAAATAGAACTGATCGACATAATGCGCTTTCCGCCGAATGCCGTAAACCCGCCGGACGGAATAGCCGGACTCGAGTGGATTGAGAGTCGTTTCGGCAGTCTATGACATGATGCCGAGGTCGCGGCTCTTTGGGGCTGCGACCAGCGACTGCTTCATTGCAAGCTCGGGCAACGACGCCACAGCGCTCCTCCTTCTGCGTTGTCTTGCGAAACTGTCAACCGGCGTCCAAATTTGACCCCTCGTATTGCCGCATCTGCGAATGTTACCCTGATGGCGCCATTGCCGATGACGATCCGATGTCGATTAATCGGTCGCGCCAGATGGCTTTCCCGGCTTGCTCGACGAGAGGGGCTGTGGGCGGGTCGGG